>Ga0209480_10000007_pt1 | contig 419919 bp, 349 predicted proteins | sample JI61114C2DNA_FD_187501 | JGI IMG/M metagenome (GOLD analysis project Ga0209480, IMG submission 187501) | Wastewater effluent complex algal communities from Wisconsin, to seasonally profile nutrient transformation and Carbon sequestration -... | ecosystem: Engineered > WWTP > Effluent > Algae...
GAAACCTGAAAGTCCTAGTCGCCCCCAAATTCGACGAACTCTATGACATCTCAGAAGGCATGGCGGCCTTTGGTGAAAAGGGCAAGCTTGGCTTTATAGACAAGCAGGGCAAAGTAATTGTCCAAGCCAAATATAAAGCTACGGCACCATTCAAAGAAGGCCTAGCACGCGTGCAAAATGCTGATGGCTGGGGCTATATCGACAAGCATGGAAAGACCGTCATAAGGCATCAGTATGAAGACGCTTCTTCATTTTGTGAAGGCGCAGCCGTAGTAAGCACCTTTAACTATGACGATGGACAATTCTTTATCAAGCCCGACGGTAGCAAGTTATTTAACCACAAGTACGCTTCCGCCCGACCATTCAAAAATGGCAAAGCCCTCGTACAACTTCCGATTCCGTCCAAATCAGGCCAGGGCTATATAGACAAATCAGGACGCTTCACAGCAAGCGACAGAGATGAAGAGTATGGAACACACTATGAGAAGAAGCCTTCGGAAGGTCTCTCCATCATAGAGGTAAAAAAGAAAAAAACAGAATCCAGTATGATGCCAACCAGCAACTACATAGTCAAAGACACAAAGGGAAGAGTCTGTTTCAAACTTTCCAAAATCTACAGGATTAAGAACTTCCACAATGGTGTTGCCGTTTTTTCTAAACCAGTCTTAGCCTGGAAGATACCAGCCAACCAAGAAACCAAAGAAGAGCAAGAAGAAGCAAGAGAGCGGAACGAATACCTTGCCAATCCATACGGAGGACCAAAGGCACTGCGTATCGCCTTGAGCAAGCCACCACAGTGGGGCTTCAAAGATGCAACAGGCAAGATAGTTATTCCACCAAAATTCCGCGACGCCTATCCGTTTAGTGAGGGCCTAGCAGAAGTTGAAGAGATACTGCTAACTGGATACATAGACAAAACAGGAAAGTACGCTATCAAGCCATGCTTTCCCGTTGGCGCCAGCACTTTCAACCAGGGCACCGCCTACGGCACCAAATGTTCAAAAGAATATACAGAGAATCCGTTCCATACAGAACGCGGCTGTGTCATATGTAGCCGTCGTTACCGCATTGGTCTAATTGATCGCAGCGGCAAATTTATTACGCAACCGAAGTATGAACAATTCGAACCAATCTCAGAAGGGCGACGAGCTTTCAGGCTAGACGGCCAATGGGGCTTCATGGATGACAACGGGAAGGTTGTTATAGAGCCCAAATATGCCGCTGTCCGGGCGTTTTCTGAAGGCCTAGCAGCGGTGACAGAAAGAGAATGGGGTGGTGGCTTCTCTAGACCATTTCCATCAGCCTGGGGCTTTATCGACAAAGATGGCAAGCTTATCATCCCTCACAAATATACCAGCGCTGGTTCGTTTCATGACGGCTTAGCCCTAGTCTCAGAAAATTATCACAATATTTCAGGGAAGCCAGAAGGGTTCATAGATAAAACTGGCAAGCTGAAAATTCCATCGAATCTGGCTCTCTCTGGAGGCTTCGAGAGCGGTGTGGCAGTTGCCAGCTTAAACAAAAAGTGCTGGCTAATTGACACCACCGGTAGAGCGCTATCAGACGACTCTTACGATCAATTTGGAGTAGCAGAAAACAAAGCCTGGCGATTAATTGGAGAGGGGCTGATACCAGTGAGGAAACGCTCACTTTGGGGTTTCATTGATACCCAAGGCAACAACATTATTGCTCCTCAATTTAACAAAGTAGGGCATTTTCAGGAAGGACTGGCGGTGGTCGAAATTAAACCCGGCCACCTTGCCTACATCGATCGTCAAGGCAAAATTCATTTGGATGAAAACTATGAGAAGGCAGGACAATTCAAGGATGGGCTGGCAATAGTTGCCAACGCTCAAGGCACCTACGTCATCAACAAATCTGGCAAGCATTTGTTCGATGCCACGGGAATCAAGTCATACAGCGAAGGGCTCTTCTTATGGAAAGACACTTCAAAAGTGCCGATCAAGTATTGCTACAGCTACCAATATCAATGAGATTGCATCTGGCAGAGAATGATTGGCAGTTACAGTCGAAGTGAACCCAAATCTAAGAACTCGCTCTTTCAAACTAATGTTACCCACGACTCGAAACTCGTGAAAGAGCATGTCGAGATAAGATGGGTCCACAATGAATTCGACCAAACCAAATATCAACTAGCGCATGGATAGCATTATACAAACCAATCGGAGAAGAAGCGGACCAATTTTACGAGTACCACAAGAAAGACTGTGCCTAATTTGGCATCATTGAATAATGAGAGTATAGCTTCGATATTCCGAATATTGAGCGAGCGCTGCCGAGCACATCACTGCCTAGCCGAGGCAATAGAGAGTCGAAAAGCTGCCATAAAAGCGAAAGAAACTCAGCGCGAAAACAGCATGCTCTTTCATATGTTGCTGTACCAGTTGGCTTTTTTTATCATCAAAATCAAATGGATAAAGAGGCTACACAGGTGATACATCAGACAATCGCTTTACCCGAGGCGATAACAGCAATAGTGGCTCTCAAATGCTTGCCCATCCCACAAGGTTAGCAGCAGCGCTATAGTGGAATAAGGAGTCACGGGCCAAGCCAACCGCTATGACGATGCAAAAATGAAACGAGAACAACTCATAGCAGCACAAGTCTTCCAAAAGCTATTACCTTTCCTATTCTTACTGTGCCTTGTATTTGTCTGGTCAAAATTAATGGGTGGTTGCCGTTACCCATCATGCAACGGCTTCTATATTTCAGACAGCAACTTCACGCAAATTATTTTCGGCAGTGTGCTTAACTTACTAATCCTTACATTCAATACAGCATTGTTCTTTGTCTTTGAAGCGTGCCAACTGATTTATGATCTCAGTGCGACTAATAGAGAAACTAGCACTGTTCTTTTTGTCCATCTACTAAAAGCAGGACTGCCTATATTCTGCTTCGTCCTGGGCAAGCTATGCTGGAACGTCTACCAGCAAAAATATCAAACTACGCATTTAAGAACCGATCATACTGACGTCATAAACAATGAAACACTAGCCAACTTCGATACCGGACAAAGCCAGACCATGCGTCGCTTTTTTCAAGAGTTGGTGCTTTTTACATTGATATTTCTTGCCCTCGCACCTTTTCAATCAAAGCTACTGGCGGCGCCGAGCAATCTCGTTGAGAACATCAGGCTGTACATGCTTAGCCAAAAGCTTATAGCAGGCCAAAGCACACACAAAACATTCGGGGAAGAACTCAACTTGGCGGAAGCTTATGCCAACATGGGCGAATACAAAAAGTCTTTTGCAGTCATTGATGCCCTTCTATCCGAAATCAGTGAACCACTAAACCGCGAAAGACTTGGCAACACCTACCGTCGACTCAGTCATACCGACCTCTCAAATAGTGTTTCAGCGACAGAATGGCTAAAGTTAACAAACTACGCCGACAAGAAACTGGAGGCAATCTACAGTAATTGCAAACCCACACAAGCAGATGATGGAATCTGGAATAAAAACAAAAATGAGAACCTTAGTGTCTTACTTAACTTCGCCGCCGACAACTTGACTAGTGCCTACCAAAAACATGGCTGCACCAAGCAAGCAATCAAATGGATAGAGGCCAAAGGCATACTGCAAAGAAAGTTACTTGGCGCCGACAGAGAGAATCTACAGACGATCTCCTTCAATCGAAACAGCGAACTAACTCCTTCATGTGAGCGAAAACACTATGCGGCACTTCTGCACGAAGAAATCGCTCGTCTAGAATGCACCCAATTGAGTATTTCACCAGACTCCTGGTCTGAACACTGGAGAAGGGAGCGCCTTGAACACTGCCAGGACGAGCTTAAAACTCTTGCGAAACCAACTCCCCAGAGCATAAAAGCTGAACCAAGTCACAACCGCGGTGATTATGACGAAGTGAAAGCTTCAATGCAGAAAGAGCTATTGCTTGCCGAACAAAGTGGCGACTATGCTGGCGCAAAGGATAAAGCCCGAGACATCGCCCTCCTTATTCACAGATACTACAATACAGTCTCAAAAGAGGCGGCGTCATACTACAACAGAATGATAGAACTTGAAAGCCGCGCCCCATCATCTAAAAAAGCTCAATTGAGCCACTTACTAGAAGCATCGAAATCGAACCTTGAGTGCGGCAACCTCAAAGTGGGCTTAGAGTATCTGGCTAAAATTCAGATTCTCAAAAAATCTCTGCTTGGAGAACACTACAGCGGACAAGCTAGAGATCTTAACGACCTGGCTTTGACCTACTTGAATACGGGCAACCCGGCTGCGGCCAGGCCTCTCTATGAACAGGCCCTAAAGCTCGATAGCGAAAGTATAGGGGTCGAGAATAAAGCAATTGCCATTTACCTAAACAACCTTGGACAAATTTCAGAGCAGCTCAATGACTTCAGCCAAGCAGAAAAGTATTATCAACAGGCTCTGCGAATAGATGAAAAAACGCCCGGCGATACGCTTTACCTCGGCAGCGACTATGAAAATCTAGGCAAGCTCTATCTTCAAACTGGGCAGAAAGCCAATGCCATAAAAAATCTTGTAGCTGCGCGAGAAACAAAGAGCAAAGTGTTAGGAGCCTTCGCAGTTGAAGTAGTTGATCTAGACAGAGCAATCAGTAAAGCGAAGGCTTTGTAGAAGGCAATCAATCTAGCTCATATCGAACAACCAATTACTCGGCTAGCTTCTTCACCATTGCACTAATGTGAATGGAAGGTACTGAGCTATGAATTGATCCGATTTCGGCACCGCTCGGCTGAATAGTCGCCAGATCAACTTAAAAACGATACTCGCAGAGGTTCGAGGTTCGATTTTCTATTCTTCTGTTGAACATTCTGGCCGCTAGCCAGCAAAATGCCTATTACGGATCGCTCCTCTTTGCGCGCACACACTCGAACTTATAGCCACCCGTGAACTTTGGCACAACCAGCCAGCGATCCCCGTAGCTATCAGGATGAGTTTCCATCGCATGAAGTTGCTCTATCACTTTATCCGCATCAGCCCTTCGATTGTGCCTAGCATAGAAATCAGCTAGCTTGAACATGACTTTTCTGACAGCATATTCTTCTTTCCCAGACAGCTCTTCTTCTTTAGCAATTAGTTTCTTGTACCAGCTCTCGCACCCTAGAAGAAGGCCATGATTTTCATAGCCCTCTATCAAACTGAATACCGCCGGTACCCGATAGTATCTGGCGTACTGCCGCTTCGAGAGATCAGCTTCCTTATGCTGTGATTCAAGTATTTGGTTCTGGTGCTCAGCAAATGGGCGGCACAACTCAAGCCACCTAGCACCACTTATCTTCCCTTTTCTATCTATCTGCGCTAGATGGGCCGACACTTGACCCCAATTAGACCGAGTATGCTCTTTCTTCAAGAGAACAGTAAGAATTGCCATGGCCTTTTCTGGCTCATCGCACCAACACAGTGCCGCAATAGTATTGGAGCCAAAATCCTTCCCTCTATAATTGCCACACGGAGAACAATAAATTGAGCTCCATAATTTGTCAGCGGTACCGGTCAACAAGCTAAGAGCAACCAGTGATTTGACTACCGGCATAACTACCTGCATGATAAATGCAGTAATACAACAGAAACAAAGCACGAGAGCTGACTTTTCCCAACGGCTGAGACTGCCATAGGAGGCTTTTCCAGAGTCAAAAAGCTTAGAAATCTGGGCCATTCACAACTCCGTCAGCCAACACTCAAGAAGTTCGGCCTGCTACTCTGGACAAACAAGGAAGCCAAGTAAAAGACTATCCCCATCTTACCTGATTCATGGAACCTGCCTGTTCTCACGCAAGCAAACCCTGGATTTTCTGAATCTTAGACCATTCACCTGTCAGACTATTAGAGCGCTCAATCGCCGGTGTCGTGGATTTAAAAGCAATGATTTAAAAGCATCAAAAGTCCATGCAACGGGTTAACTTTCGGGGAGCAGGTCAATCACGTGATATTCACACACCTTGAAATATGCAATTTTCTCCTACTCAACTTGGGAGAAGGGTTGATAAACAACTACTGCTATCGCCAACAGATAAGCCCATCAGGATAGATATTGGGAATAGAAATCTCTTCAGACTCTCCAGACTCTAATTGAATAGACCAGTTAGACAACACATCATCTAAAAACGGCGGCTCATCTCTATCACTCTTCTCTTCATCGGCAAAGAACTCAAAGACCTCTTTAAATCGCTCAGCAGCTTCTGTTAATTCAATCTGCCCAGTCATGGCAAGACCATCTGACAGCTCCTTAGTAATGGTGCCAATAAGCTCCGCGCCATGAAATAGCTTTAGCATGTTATCTAGACACCTCAATAAACAGCTTTGGTATTGTACCTCTGACTAGAATCTCGTACTTATAGCAGCTCCCCTTAACTTTTAGTACGTCGCTTTTAGTCAAGTTAGTAAGATCTCTCGCGTTGAGGCTAAATATCACGAACACATGGTGACGAGTTGTTAGAAAGGCGCTACTCCAGACAATCTCTGATGTCAACCTCCTCCCAAGCCTTGTGACTAAAGTCCAGAGAGTCAATAGTCCCAAATATAATCCTAAGCAGGCCCGACAGCAGAGCAAAATACAAGAACCTTATACAAGCAACCGAGTTTACAGGGCATATAATTCTATGGCAGGCAGCTTGCCGGTACATATAAACTTCGAAAACTGGAAAAGGTACAAAGCTTGGAAGAATCATTTGACGGAACCGAGTGCTCTATTTGTAGAAGGGGCGAAGAAGACTGCATCGTTGGAGGAGGCGGAAAGTTTATTCTCTGCAAAGAATGCTATAAAACTTTGATGTCTCAAGAGCCCGTGCAGCAGTATGAAAAATGCAGGATGTGTAGCCGATCAGCTCAAGCTATATCGATTGATCAAAGGGTAGGAATTTGTATCGATGATATTCAGCTCTGCAATGAGTCATTCGACCTGGTTATTTCCTAAAGAAAGACTGCCAATATGAAACCAACTGAGCTTAGAACATACCTGTATGAAGAAGCAAATAAAGCTATGAGCGCTGCTGGCTTTAACTCTTACCCACAAAAAGTGCTTCAAGGGTGTTACAGCTACAAAATAAACGAAGGCTGCATCGGTCAGGTTAACCTATGGGCATATCCGCATCAGCCCTTCGATTTTAAACTGCGGAATCAAAGGCTTATTAGTCAATACTGCCAAATAGGATTGCGACACCTAAGACTACAGGCAAGACAGGTTTTACGACTAATAATTTCTATTCTTGTTTTTTTGATAGGTGGGTTTGCCTCGGCTGCGCATAGCGAACAGATAAATGAAGCCAACATCATAGCCTCAGCGAACGATTTTGTGCAAAGTGTACAAAACGACGAAGAACAAGATCCACCTCCCACATCCACTCCTATTGAACCGGAAAACTGCACCGGAATGCTGGATTGGGAAACCGTAAAGAGACTGCAGGCAAAGCGAAACAAAACGATAAAAGAGTTAAATGAGAAAACGCTACATCTACAACAGAAACACACTCATACGACTGTAGAAAGGGTAGCGCTTTCGAAGTTACACATCGACTTAGCCAAGCGATACGAAGCCTTGGAAGAATTCAAACAAGCGGCAGCGGAATATAAACTTGCAGCAAAGCTGCTGAAGAATATCAAAGCAGAAGAAGAGCTATATCGAAATGCGCTTCTAAGTGCTCAGCATGGCAACGATAACCGAAGTCTAAAAACAATTGATGCACGCCACAAACAAAATCGCTAGTGTTTCCGGTAAGAGCTCCTCCTCATATAACCTTTCCAATGACCTAGAACGACTGACCTTGCCCCAAATGTTTTGCCAGTCACTAAGGCACAGTCTGGGCGAAGACTGCACTAATGTGCTAACAACAAGTAACTTACTTGAAGCAAGCAAGAAACAGAAGCGAACCAACTGTTCGCTTCTGTTTCTTGGTATTACCAGCAGTACTATGACTGACTTGCCAACCCAAACTCTAGTCCTTTCAACCAATTAAACTATTGTTAGGCCAACAACTTCAGAACCTTTAACTACAACAGGCTACGCACTCTGAACATTTCGAGCAATGAATGCATCTAGATCGCTCTTCTTGTACTTAACCAATTTACCGATTTTCACGTATGGAAGGTCATACCTCTTGGTGCACTTCCAAATAGCAAGAGTCTGTTCTGCTACCCCGAGGTAAGCGGCTGCTTCCTTACGACTGAGCAGTTCGGAGCGCATGAATGCTACTCCTGAAGGAATTTCATTTGACATTATATAGTCCTTGTTAGGGATGGATTTGAATCTCTACGATTACTAAACGATGCCTTCCAGGCAACCGTTAACGAAACGCTGAACAAAAAGAAAGTTGCGAAATGCTGTAACTACAACTGACAGCAGAAGAAAAATAGTAAGAAAGGTTGAAAGTGCTCAGAGATTATGTTGGCTCATGCATCTGCCGCAAGCTCAACTTTACTCGTAGACGATCTCAATTTACCAATGTTCCCGTCCAAAGTAAACTAGGGAAAAGGATAGCCGCGACCATCAAAAACCAAGTATTTGTAGCTGAGCCCTAAGACATTTTCCGGCCAAGTCGCCGGTATAATTAGAAGGTCATTTTCAAGGGGCCCTGGTGGGCCTGCGCACCCGGCTAAATACCACCAAGACTAGGAGATTCATCCTATGAACTGCGGCAGATGCTCAACTGAAATTGAAGCTACCGGGGCCTGCCCAAAATGCAGTACTTTCGGCAGAGATCAAACAGAAGAAGATCGCCGAGAAAGAGTTCTATATTCAATTATTAGAGCTGCTCAAGAAACAGATCTGCAATGGACAGAAATAGAAGGAGCGTTAGCCTTTGCCGAGAAGTTCAATATACTCTCTGAAGAAATCGATGAAGTTGTCACCTATCGCAAATTCAGATGGTATACACCACTGCTTGAACTCTCAGAAGAACAAAACAAACTAGTGCAAGAAACGATTGACCTTGGACTCTACTTAGCTCGACAAGAAACAGGACCGTTTCGCCATGGCTATATTGTCTGCAAACCTGATACCACAAAAGGAAATTCACGCCCTGGTTCAAAGTGTGGATTCGGTGACTTAGACAACCGATCAGAGACCGATGCCCCAGTTAGCTGGATATATCCAGACCCAGATGGCACTTGGAACTTCCAAGTCAGCGTTTATGTGCCGGGCCCAGGACCAGGCGACTTCCTCAATAATCACCAAACCATGGAAGACGCCATCACCGACCTAAGAGATTACTACTTTGGTGATCCCGGGCGAATGAATCCGCCGGAAATCAAGAATATGAAAACTAAGCAACTCGACTAGTGCAAAATTCCCAAAACTTTGGCCTTGGTGCACCTTTGATTCTCAATCGTTAAAATAGCAACAGTGTTCAGGCCAGTTTCATAACTCATCGAGTGCGGTTTGGTGTCTATTGGTGGCACTGAAATCTTAGGATCATGATGAAATGATTCTGGTTTCCCCTCATGAGCAAGAATCTGTTTAACCGTCTTGCCTTCGGCAAAGCGGCAAATTTGCTTGGCTCGCCAGTTCTGATATACGAGGTCGTCGGTATAGCTGTACTCAGTCGCCTGCTGGCATAAGCCATTTTTGAAAACTAGCTTTATTGGAATCTGACATTGGCCAAAAGTATAGAGCCAAATGTCATCACCTGGGGCGGAGTTTGACCAACATACTAATCTGCCACCACGATACCTGGGGCGACCAGCGATGCTTTCAATGTATTCCTTTGATCTAAATCTAACGAGCTCACAAAACTGCCAAGCGGCCTCACATTCGGCCTTTCGGTAGTATCGTTCCACGTCATACAAGCGGAGAGTTAAAACCTTTTGAGTGTTCAACTGCCTGAATATACTTGCCTCAAGTTTCTTGCCATTCAAACCATGCTCCGGCAAGGTAAAAAGAATGGGATGAAATTCAAATGTATCTTGATCGTTTCCTGCCAGCTTCGGTGCAGGGTCTGGCGACTTTGCACACACAGGAACAAGACCGAAGGTACTTACAATCGATGCGATGGCTATTGCGACTAGAATTTTCTGACGAACTAGCACAAGGCAAGATCTCCTAAAACGATTATCGGCCATCCACGATCCAAGCTACTCAAGCCCGCATGGTTGCGTGGCAATTATCGGGAATATAGCCAATCGCGTTCATTCTTAGCTGAGAGTAGCGTCTATAAAGATTGAGCTGATGCAAGGCTCAACAACGGAAGCCAATACTAATTTTTCCACAGCCCTGAAACAAACCAACCACTATATTGTTCTAAAAGAAGCAGCTAGGCAAACTCAGGCAAGTGCAATCTGAGTAGAAGACTTAGCACACTAATCTCTCTTCGGATTGTCAGTTTTTCAAGACCATCAGGCGACAAGTATGTCTTGAAACTCTAGGACTCTCATTTGCCCGCCTTCAGGGCCAACAGATAACTTCAAAACTACTTCACTTACCCCCTGTTCTTTTGTCCATAGCCAACATGACACGGACCACTGCTGAATACCATCATTCTTGGCAATATGAAGCATCCCATATTCTAATTCCCAACCAGGAGGGAATATCACTTGCTCGGTTTCTCCTACATATTCAACCGCGCTGAATGCTATCTCAGGAGGAGCTGCTATCTGATAGGGATACCTTGACAGTACCCTCTCTACCGGTTCTTTTACTTCGTTCCAATTAGGAATTAGCTGTTTAAGTCGTGCCTGATCGTTTTCAACCAGTGCCGCTACTACCTGCTTAACAGGCTCTATAACAGCATCAAGAATGTAAGGTAAGCTCATTTTTCTGTCCTCCCTCAATGTCTATCAGCAGGGATGTCCGTAATCGCCTCACTTGTCCACTTAAGCTTTCCCATAAAGTAATCATTAGCTGTCTTGATAATACCGTGAGCCTCGGAAGCAGATTTGCCAGCAGTCTTCGCGGAATGGAGATGCACCTAATATGGTGCTTCTTCTGCAAATACTGGCCAAGTGCTATTGGTGAAAGACACGAGTTTCTCGAAGAAGAAGGGAAAAGCCACTCGACAATGCACTCATTGTGAGGATTGAGCCACCTCTAAGACACATAATCTCTTCAACGAAAAATGCAGTTCAAAGACAAATTGACGTTCACCATGGTTACTATCAATTCCTCAAACTTGCTCATTTGAATAGCAGTAGTATAGCAGTGAGGCTAAAAAGACTACCCCAAAAGCAAGAGCGGTTTTCTTCCGAAAACCGCTCTCCATAAGTCTTGGGCGATGAGAGACTCGAACTCCCAACCCCCTCGGTGTAAACGAGGTGCTCCACCATTGAGCTAATCGCCCGACAAGACAATCAGTCTAACATGCCAGGCAATCGACTAAGAAGAGCAAAGCCGTAATCAGCTTAGCTTTGCTTCAAATTTGCAACATCATCAATGTCAAGCACGCGCGGGTGCCGCTTCAAGCACCGTCAGGCGGCCATCCGCTAGATACAAGACCAAACATAAACCCGTCGAGAAACCATTTCAGGAGGGTATATAAATAGTAGCGACCAGTTAAGACCGATTTCCAGAGAACAAAAGTACCTAAAGGCTCATTCCGTGGGACAGGCAGACACGAGCGACGGCAAACACAAACCAGCAGAAGTGCCCAAAGACGGCGCTGGTGCTGACGCGGCCGAGAAGCCCCAGCCCCTTGCCAACCAGGCTCAAGATCTCCGGCGCAATGCCGCTGAATGGAATGGCGCTTTAGCTCAGAGCAAAGACTCTGGAGCGGTTAAGGCCATGGGCTTTCCTGATGCAAAAGTTGAAGAGAAACCGGAAAAGGCCACAGGCTCGAAAAGTGCCGAGCAAGAAGGCCCTGTTTTCATAAAAATTGCCGGAATCAAGACCGAAGAAGCCGCTGTCGGCGAATTTATCAAAATCAACGTCAAGCCAGGCGAAGTAAAAGCTACCGCCGAGCAATCGGTGATGCAAATTGCAGCCCAACACTTAGGGCCGGGCGCAAGCTCAGAACAAATCAAGCAACACGCCAAAGAAATCTACGAACTCAATTTTATCAAGCTCTCAAAAAGCGATTCACCCCAAACTGCCACGGTTAAAGCTGGTGAAACAATCAGAATGCAAGGCCACACCGCAGATGGTGCTGTTGTTCTAACTGATACTGGCAAGTCGCTTTATACAATTACTGAAGACGGCAAAGTAAAAGTAACCAGACCAGACGGCAGCGGCTTTGAGCGCAGCTTTACTGATAAAGCCGACGACAGCTACAAAGAAGAGCACTTTGGCCCTAAAGCAACCGACAAGTTTACTGTTGTGCGCAGTGCCGACGGTCGCCTAATTAGCAGTGACAAACCCGAGCCACCCGCTCCCAAGAGCCTGGCCGAAGAAAAAGCTGGCCTAGAGCGCTTGATCACTGAAAAAGTAGTGCTGCCGAATGAAAGCGAAAAACTAAAGCGCGACATGCAGACTTTTGAGGCGCGAGCAAAACGAGACGGTATCAGCAGCGAAGAAGTAGCGCGCACCTACCGTGACCTGGCTCATGTATTAGAGTTAAAAGGAAATGTACCGCTATCACAAAGAGAGCGAGTAAGGCTTGTTAACGGCGCCATGGCCAATGCTGCTGAGCCTACATCAAACGATCAGGGCAAATACAGCACCTGCCAGATTACCACTATTGAAAATAGACTCTACGCCAAAGAACCATCTACGGTGACAAACATTCTTTCGCAAGTTGCTAGCGAAGGACGATTTACAACTAAAGATGGCACTAGCGTGACCATGGAAGAGACCAATCTCAGAGCCCATGGCGATGCCGCCCTCAACGCCAAAAACGGCTCATGGGTGCGCTCCTACACCAGCCAAGTTTTTCAGACTGCGGCCATCTCGGCTTTCTACAACCAAGAAAATCTGCGTAAGATGCCACCAGGCGATGTTCACTACTACCAGAAGCAAGCTACTGGCCCCTACGATAGTGGTGAGTCACTAGTTGACTACTCACACGGTCGCCCCCAAGAGCTAGACAAGGGGCCGGGCATGGCGGGCTACATGAATAACATGATGCGCATCAACGAACAGCTCACCAAGAAGTGGCAGCCCGAGATGTTTATTATCAATCAGGCAGAGCAAGAGCGCGACAGTGAACACAACCTGGCTACTGGTGTAAATTCAGTAGAAGACTTCGCTGAAAAACTCAAGCACCTGCGTGAAAGCGAAAAAGGGCCACTTTTCGCCACTCTTTTTGTCAGAGTAAACAGCGACCCACTCGTTAGCACCATGCGGCACAACCCGCTTACTGGGCCGCTTTCAACAGAGAAAATTCTAGCCGATCATCATGTGGTCAATATTGTCGACTACGATCCTAAAACCAGGCTGGTAAAAGTTGATGGCCAATGGGGCAATTCGCGCGACTTCATAAACAAGCCAATGACAATAGAACAGGCCTATGCGGCCACTAAGCCGCCCTCTGGAGAAACCTGGATGGCGCGAGCAGAAGCAATGAAGAAAGCAGCTACGCCTCAAGAATTTGACGGCCAGCTGGGTAACCTTGCCAATGCTTTAGCATCGAGCTGGGTCGGCGATTTACAGCTTGGCACAAAAGTAGATACTGCTGATGCACGAAAGACTATTGCCGCCTACGAGCGCCTGAGGGCGGGGCGACCAGGACAAGCTTACAAAGAAGCTGATGCCAGTATGCGCGAATTAAGACATGAGCTGTCGCTGGCTGAAAAGCAAAAGTAACAGTAGTAGTAGTAAAAGCCAAAGCAAAAGTAAAAGCAATAGCAAAAGCAACAGAAGCTAAGCTTCAACCGTAAAGTGAAATTGACTACCTTTGCCTTCTTCGGTAGTTACCCAAATTTTGCCGCCATGCAAACTGACTATTTCTTTGCAGATAGCAAGGCCCAGGCCAGATCCACCCTTACCTTTATGGGCAGCTCCTGTACCCTGCTGAAAACGCTCAAAGATCGACGACACCATATCAGGTGGCATGCCGGGCCCTTGATCTTGCACAGTAATTTCTACAAATTTATCCTTGGCAGTGGCAGAAAGTTCTATGTGTCCGCCCGGAGGAGAAAATTTGATGGCGTTGGAGAGCAGGTTGAATACTACTCGACCAATTTTTTCTCTATCAGCCAAGACGCTTAAATCAGTCTCCACACAGTCAATTACGATGCCGTTTACCTCGGTCCAGTCAGAGACATTGGCTTTAACTTCATCAAACAGAGTCGCTAAAGGAAGGCGCTCTTTATTCAAAGTCATGGTGCCCGATCTTATTTTCTCAATATCGAGCAGGTCATTGATAAGGCTAAGCATGCGAGAGCTATTGCGCTCAGCGGAGTTAGTCAGGCGCACGCCTCTTTCGTTGAGCTGACCAAGCATTCCAGCCTGAGCCATTTCGATCATGCCCTGGATAGTGGTGAGCGGCGAGCGCAGGTCATGGGTGAGCATAGCCACGAGCTCTTGCTTGGCCCGCTCTAACTCTTTGCGATCGGTCATGTCGTGAATTACCACAAACAGTGATAGTTCTTCTTCTGACCAGTGACCACTCCAAAGCGTATCAACTATGCTGCCATTGCGGCGTCGCACCCGAAATTCCTTTTCGCGCTCCGATTGGCTCGGGACGCGCTGTTTCTTCTCGCGCAGCTCGGTGATCCACAAGAGTATTCTGGCTTTGTCTTCTTCAGCAATGGCATCCACAACTCGCGAGCCAATAAGATCTTCTGGCTCCAGTCCAAAGAGTTTGAAACTGGCTGGGTTAGCAGTGCTAAAGCGACAGTCTTTATCGATGGCACAAATTGTATCGAGAGCATTTTCAACCACAGCTCGCTCTTTGTGATTTGACTCTGTTAAAGCCCGAGCCATGCGGCGAAATACTCTATCAACCTCAGCGATTTCATCATTTCCTTGCAACGGGGCGCGCAGCTGGTTGCCGGTAGCCAACCGGGCGGCATTGTCTTGCAAGAGGCGCAAGCGACCAACAACATCTTTGAGCAAGAAAACAGCAACAGCGATACTCAATAGAACATTGACAATGGCAGCAAAAGTGGCCACAGTCAAGATTCTCTGCCTTAGTTCTGTCTGGCGATTACTATTTTTCTCACTATTCTGTTTTCTAAAGACGGCCTCTAGCTCATGATTCTGCTCGACCAGGGCATGGAAGGTCGTTTGGATGTGCTTAATCGCTAGAACTTCATCGGTAAAGAACTGACTGCCATCATGGACATTGAGGCGGTTCATCATCGAATCAAGAACTCGCTCGGTATTGCTCAGAGTGGCGCGAGAAATTCGCACACGCTTGTTAATTTCTGGGTCGTCTGGCGTCAACTCAATCAGTTCATCGTAACCAGCAAGAAGCTTGGCCACAGCGGGCTTATAGCTTTGATCGAAGCGGCCAGTCTCACGCCATTGGGTGCGAGTGGTGTTGTACATGGTCTGCCACAATGCAAAGAGATCGTGGGTGAGAGCGGCGATTCCCTGAGCTACTTTCTTTGAGCGCAAGGCGATGGCAGACTCGGCCTCCGCTTGCTTTTGCAAGTCGACCAGGACAGCAACAAAGGCTAACTCGAAGCAAAGAGGAATTGCTACAAGTATTAATCCTTTGGCTTTCAAAGATAGCCGCATGCCAGATCGAACGCCCGATTCAATAGGTAACCTGACAAGTTTACTTGAAACGATTGAGAGCGTCGTATATTCTTAGACAGCGAATTTGATATATACCCCAGGTTGCCGGAGCGAAATGGCTAAGATCCTCTTTGTGGAAGATGATAAAGACTTGACCGAGATGGTCAATGACTGGCTATCGGCCGACGGCTACTCGGTTGAGGTTGTCCACGATGGCACCGAGGGATGGGAAGTTCTGCGCAAGGGCAAGTTCGATTTAATTATTCTTGATTGGCACTTGCCTGGTGGCCTTTCTGGGCCAGAAATTTGTCGCAAATATAGAGACTCTGAAGGCAAAGCACCCGTAATAATGCTCACCGGTAGAACCGAAATTACTGAAAAAGAGCAAGGTTTTGATGCTGGTGTAGACGACTATTTGACCAAGCCTTTCAACCTCAAAGAACTATCGGCACGCCTGCGCGCACTGCTAAGACGGCCACCAAATAAGCTTTCAAATGTTATTACCAACGGCGAAGTCGAAATTGACCTGGTCAAACGCATCGTCACCAAGAGTGGTGCCAAAGTTCAGCTTCTGGCAAAAGAGTTCGATTTGCTTGAATATTTCATGCTCCGCCCTGATGAAGAGCTTGGCACAGATACTCTAATACAGCGGATTTCAAAACCGGGCTCAAAGGCAACGGCAGATACGCTGCTCGAAACTATCACAGGCTTACGCAACAAGCTTGATGATGGCCAAGATCAATCGCAGTCAATCATCGCTACCATTCCTAATGTCGGTTATGGCCTGCGCAAAGTAGCCGCACCATCGAACTAATTCAAAGCTAAGCAAAGACCACTAAAAGCTTGTTAGATAAACTAGGCAATAAGTTGATCTACGGCGTTTCTGCTATCCTTTAATCATGCCAGAGCATAAACACGGTTTAACTATTAGCCCCAGCCAAAAGCTGACCAAGGGTGCGCGCAAGGTTCTCGAGTATCTCGAGCGCGCGCACGATATGACCAGTGCCCAAGATATTCATGGTCTAATGCGCACAGAAGACCCAAAGGCCCCAGGTCTAACTACTGTTTATCGCTCGCTTGAAGCACTGGTTGGCCAGGGTTTGGTACAGGCTGTGCAACTTGGTGATGGAGAGCGGCGCTATGAGCTAGTTCGGCCGGGCGAGCATCATCACCATTTGGTATGCGAGTCTTGCCGCAAGAGCCTACACCTTGATGAATGCTTAATTGAGCAATTTGAAGACAGTATTCGCTCGAACTATGGTTTTCAGGTGAAGGGCCATGTGCTCGAAATCTTTGGCCTTTGCAATGAATGCAGTGGCAGTCAAAAGCGCTAGATAAGCAGTCACTATCACACAAGCGCAGAGCAACTGCGGACGGAAACTTCTTATGGCCGAGTTAGACTCTATAAAAGCAGAAGAAGCAGCAGAGAAAGCCATTCTCTCCCTAGATAATCTAGGTATTTTCGCCTCGGTGCTCTGTCTTATTCATTGCCTAGCTATGCCTTTCGTAGTGGCGGCTATTCCTTTTATAGGAATGCAATGGCAATGGCTGCAGAGCGAAACTACCGAAAACGTTCTCATAGCTTTCATTGTGGGCTTTGCCGTTTTTGCAATTATCCCCGGTTATCGTGAGCACAAAAAACCAATCGCCCTGGCCGGATTGGTGCTCGGCCTGACACTTGTGGCCGCAGTGGCCCTTCTGCGCGGACAGTTTCCCGCCAATTTTGAACTTCCTCTAATATCGGCCGGCAATTTACTACTAGTCGGAACCCACTTATTGAACCGAAAGTTCACCCATGGCAGCTTCCTGGCCCACTCCCATGGCCCATCGACTAGCAATGGCGATTCGAAAAAGAACGATCATCAAGGCCATAGCCATGGCTCCGGCTGCAAACACTAAGTAGAAGCCACCGAATAATCGCTGAAGATTAACCACAGTTATGGTTACAGTGGTTACAGGAGAGCAATCTCTTAACCTCACCTTTAACCACTTGAAAAGATACTGACTGAGCAATCGGGAATGCCCTAAGTGGCTTCCAAGGTGCTAAATCAAATAATTTTGAGCGGAGACCCAAATGACTGTAGTATTTTTCTATGCAATAGTGCTTACTTTCGGGGCCGTTTTCCTCATCACAGTGGCTCATGATGAAGTGATCAGCATCGCCCACGGCGCGCTTGATTTGGCCACCAAACTTTTGCATTCTTTTGACCGCCTCGGCGACTCTAACTAAAACGGCTTGCACCTAAACAAGTGCTCTAAAAGTAGTTGAACAAAATCAACTTTCCTAGGAAACTAGGCGTATGAAAGTTGATTCTTATATCATTGGCTCAATTCTAATTGTGGGTATCTCGCTGCTGTCTGTGCTCGGCCTTTTGGTTGTGCGCAAGTACTTTGACCTAGAAAAGCTGAAAAGCTGCCATGAAGTTGGCGGCTATCTTCTCTCGGTGGTCGGCACAATGTACGCAGTGCTTCTAGGCCTAATTGTGGTCGATGCCATGACTAAATTTCAGACAGCCCGCGAAGTTGTCGAGCAAGAAGCCAATTCACTGGCTGATGTTTTTCTGTTATCAGAAAGTTTTCCGCCAGAGAAATGCCGCACGGTTCGAATAGTTTGCAACAACTATGTCAAAGAGATTCTCACTGAAGAGTGGCCAGCTATGGCTAACGGCAAAATCAGCAAGACGGCCAGAAAGGCCATTGTTGAACTGATGAAAGAAGTGATGAGCTTCGAACCGGTTACAGAAAATCAAAAAGCAATTTATCCTATAGCTGTGCAAGAAGCCTGTCAGGTTTGGGATTATCGCCGGGCCAGAACAAATATGGCCCAACACGGCATACCAGTAGTCGAATGGGTTGTCTTGATTATTGGCGCCGTAGTGACGATTGTATTCACTTATTTCTTTGGCCTCAGCGATGCCAGAGCCCAGATGGCCATGACGGCCATGGTATCACTACTGATATCACTAAACATGTATCTCGTAATTTTATTTGGCGCACCGTTCTCGGGCGACTTGCAGGTAAGCCCTGATGCCTTCAGGGTAGACAAGCTCATTTTCGACAATCAACTTGGCTACAAACCTGACGCAGACGCACCAAATCTCTAAGCGTACTAGTGATTCATCCAGGCTGATGGTGCGCACTTTTGGAAAAAGGCACCAACGTTATGATCGAAATCTTTGAAGAACTCTTTCCAGATAAGCCATCTTTCTTTCTGACGCAGTCTGTTCACCATGCGCATACGGGAACAGCCGTCTTCGCGCTCTTCGTTTCTAAAAACGCGCGAGGCGTTGCGACCAGCCAAACTGTCATTCAACATCAAAGAGCGATAACCAGCAGAGGTTGAAACTCTCTCAGGCATTTCTACAGTAGTTCGGCTCTGACTTGTCAATTTGACCGAAATCAGAGAACTCTTACCCGCATTGGTGCCGACGATTGGGTCGGATGCTCGCAAGATAGTTGGAGATGCCATTGCTATACCTCATGCATAGAAATAAGTTATGCAAGTCAGGGACGCCCTTTCAGAGCCACTTTTCAGCTCGCTGTTATTATCCCTGACAAGTGCCAATTGCACAATACATCTAGCCCCACCGGCGGTATTCAAGATGACTGGCAATTTCCACATGAACCCTTCGACGCCCAGACTGTGACAATGTTTCCGCAAGAGTTGCCAACAAGTAATCGACGTCAAGAATTAATTTCAGGCACCTTAAAACATATGCAGAAGAGAACCCATCAAAGCACCGCTTGGCAAGCGCATTGCAGCTGGTGGCATTTTGCGGCTGAACAAGTTGTACAAAATGAAGAACATCCAGCGGCGGAGAAACAGAAATCGAGATCTACCTCTATCCTTAGCTTTAGCGAAGAAATGGGTAAGATCTAAATATGGTATCCGGCGACAACAGCGACAAGAAAAAAGAGGGGGAAGACGATCTTCTCTCGCAATTGCCTGGATATGTACCCTTTAGTGCCCAACAGCAGCAGGCTGCCAACTCTCAGCTAGCCTCGCAGCTAGGCTCTCCGGCCGGCTCCCAGCCGGGGCATGTGCCTGTCAATTTCAGCCAACCATCGGCCCCAATTAATCCATCCCACCCGCAGCAGCCAGCTGGTCCACCACCATCAAATAACCCCTGGTTTCCCAATCAAGCAGCCACCAGCCAGCCACCTCCTGCCTATCCAGTCAGTGCCGGGTATGTCGGTCCAGCTGAGCCAATTGGTCCGACTGGCATAGAACTGCCGAAGCTGCGGCCTCAAGACGACCCTAATTCATCCGAATACATACCGAAAACACCAGTTCTCAACGCCCCAGCGCCTGACCCATCCAGCCCCTGGATTCCTGTTCCTGAGCCAAAATGGGACTTGTTCGCTGAAGAAAAGCCACAGCCGAAGCGCCCACCACAAGAGCCGGAGAAAAAGCCTCTGCCTGCTGGAGGCAGTCAGGCAAACGCCATACCTTTCAATACTTTGCCCATCGTCACCGGCGCTAGTTATGCTGACCTGCCCGTTGAGCCAGCCTGGCCGGGAGCTCAAGAAGCAGCAATGCAGAGCCAGAATGCCCAGAATTTTCAGCAACAATACCCACAGCAGGCACAGCAAGGCTTTGCCCAGGGTGCTTACCAGCCCAGCACACACCCAAATTCACAAGCTGGCCAGCAGCAATTTATCCAGCAGGGCAACCAGCAAGTTAACCAGCAAGCGGGCCAATATCAGCAAAATCAACCAGGCCAGCCCTATCAGCAAATAGATCCTCAGCTACAGCAGAATCAGCAGCCAGCCTGGCCCAACGCCAACCCTGGCAGAAATCAGAATCAGCAATACGAACAACCGCAGAGATCGCGCAGTAAGCTCTTTGGAGCCGCCCCTGACCAACTGAAAGAAGTGCCACCTCCTAGTGTTGGCCTTAGCTTCAGCAAAAATGACATTCTTGGCATTGCCACCTACAACCTCAATGTCACCAAAGATATTCTCAGCAATCCCCAAGGCTATTTTCAAAGCTTGCCACTCACCGGTGGTTACGGAGAACCTCTCCTCTACTTAGTTTTCACTTCGATTCTTAGTTCGATTATGTTCGCAGTTTCGAAATTGAATCCACTGCTATTTTTCTGGGGCATGATTATTGCCTTTTTGTCAGTGACTGTCGGGGCAGTAATAACCGATTTAGCATTCAAGCGCCTTGGTGGCAAAGGTGATTTAGAAGGAACTTTTCGCGTGCTGGCCTTCAGCAAAGCCACTTTTGTCTTTGCCTGGATTGCCCTGGGACAGATATCTCTGGGCGCCATGCTCGCGACAATGGCAACTGGTTATATGTGCTACATCGGCTTAATGCGAGTGCAAGGCTTGTCACCAAAGAGCACTATAATCATTGTCTCAGTCTTAAGTGTGCTCAGTATGATATTCCGTATGTCCTGCCCCGGAATTTAGTTAGCTTTTCGATTTGCCGCATCAGCATTAATGTAGTGCACTGCATTTAGTATCAACACTAATAGTCTAGCTGGCTTCTTGTTTGCGATATTTGTAGTAGGCGGCACAAGTGCCGTCGGCAGAAACCATTGTGGCGCCAAGCGGGCTATCAGGTTTGCAGCCTCGGCCAAAAGAAGGGCAGTCAGTTGGTTTGCGCAGGCCACGCCAAATATCTTGAGAGAGACAACCAGCAAATTCTTGCACGGCTTCTGCTTCAGGAGAAAAGGCGCGGAAGGCATCGTAAGAGACAAACTCAGGCTTGAGACGAAGGCCGCTAAGAGGAATAGAACCAAGGCCGCGCCAGTCGCGCTCAGCTGACTCAAAGACTTCGTAAATTAGTGCCCGTGCTTCTGGGTTGCCTGCTTTATTGGCACCACGGCGATACTGATTCTCTACACCATATTTGCCAGCCTCAAGCATTGTGAGGCATTTCAAAATTCCCTCTAGAACATCTACCGGCTCAAAACCTGTCACCACCACTGGTATCTGAAACTGCTTGCTCAATTGTTCATATTGATCAAAGCCTGTGAGGCTGCAAACCTGTCCCGGCCCCAATAGACCTTGCACGACATTGTCGACGCGACTAAAAATATCAGCGCAGACTGGGGTAACCTGGGCATGGTAGGAAAGCAAAAGAAAGTTAGTGATACCAAGTCTGCGTGCCTGCCAAACAGCAAGTGCATCCATCTGGGCTGCGGTCTCTAAACCAACATTGAAGAACACCACTTTCTTATCGGCATTAGCCCGTGCTAGGGCAATGCAATCCATCGATGAATAAACAACCCGCACGTCAAAGCCGCTGGCTTTTACTTCGAGCAGATCGCAAGTTGAACCAGGTATGCGCAACAACTCCGCTGGGGCGCAAAATATGACGTCTGGCTCTTGGGCGATAGCAATAGCTCGATCAAAAATTCGCACTGGCACCGATGCCACTGGGCAGCCAGGCCCGTGGGCAATATTTAGTTCGGCGGGCAAAAGCTCAAGCAGGTTATTCTCAAGCAATACTTGGGTTTGGTCACCACAAACTTCCATTATGGTCCATGGACGCGTTAAGGTGGCAGCTATTTTGCGCACGAGACGCTCAAGCGTTTTCTCATCACGATAGTCATCTTGCGTGGGCGGAATCACACCGAACATTTAAGTATCGCCGTTTAAGTATCGACTTTGAAGCCATCAACCAAGGGTAGATTACCCATAAATGGCAAGTACTAGTAGACATTTATACGGTTGTAACGAGTAGTTGCAAAGGCGCAACATACTGACAACTATTCCCGCGGCAGGGATAATTTAAGAGAAACCGGCGCCAGCCTATCCAAACCTTCGCGATCAGTCATTATGAGCAGTTTGTCACCAACAGCCAGGTTTTTTCCCGGAGCGGGGTTCCAGTCGGCCACACCCTCCTTCGACTCGTGACAAAGCACCGTTACTTCATAGTTATTACGCAGGTCATCGATGGTCTGCCCGACAATAATTGTGTTGGGCTCAACCACTAACTGAACGGCATTGATAATGGTGCCACCAAATTCGAATGAGTCGATAATATTGCCAGATATGGCCGCTTGAGCAAAAAGTCTTGCCGAACGCGCTGATGAGCTATAGGCGCCTTCAATTCCCATGAACTTCTCTACTTTCTTGGCCAATTTTTGGTCAAACATACGAATGACCACTCGGATGGTGGGATTGATTTCGCGCGCCGTCATGGCAGCTTCTAGATTGGCTAAATCATTATCAGTTACTGCAATGATTGCCTTGGCTTTAGCGACAGAAGCTTGTTCCAAAATTTTAGTGTCGCGAACATCGCCAATCAAAACAGGCACTTCGTAGCCAGCCACCTCGCCGACGAAGCGGGCATCAGGATTTGACTCAATCACCACAACGTCTTCAGAAAAGCGCTTGAGATGCTGCACTACCCTAATGCCGACATTACCGAGCCCGCAAACGACGACATGGCCTTCCATTGTCTCGGCGATCATTTTCTGCCACTCCTTAGAATAACGCTTGTGCTGAAAGAGAAGATTGCCGAGGTGCACAACCCCTTCAGCGATTGTCACCAAGCCCAAAATAGGCAACAAGAAAAATAATGGTGATAGGCGAATATCTTCAACATACTGCAATGGACTTTCAAAAAAGATCATCAGCAGGGTGTAATAAGCCGCCTGACAAAATGTCATAGCAGCGCCGCTGGGCAACAAACTATGTGGATAGTAAAGGTAGAATAGGGCAACAGAAAGGGTGAAAGCACTGCAAATGCAGATGAGAAAGCCACGAAACTCAGTCAGCAAAACACGAGCAAGTAGAAAGATCTTGCGCCCTTTCTTACCAGCTTTAGTCGAATTTAGCTTGCTTTCCACCCCAAGAGTATAACCGTATCGGCAGCAACCAAGCCCGAACGGCAAAGAAAGCTATGGCAATAATTGACCGCTATAACTTGATTGTAAAGAAGGCACCATGTTAATATCAACGAAATTGGAAAATTTCAGGTTACACAAAAATGGTATGCAGCAAAGCTGACACCGCCTTTGATACCAAGTTAAGTTGCACCAGCAAAGGTGTTGAATTAGTCATTGCCTCAAGAAAAAGCAGCCGCCGCGCTTTGACCCTGGGCCTGTTTGTTTGCGCAGCCTTAAACTCGATAGCCTATATACCAGCCGTTTGTGCCGCCGAACAAGGCAACAATCTAAACGGTGAAGTGCAGCAGAATATCTTTGATTCAGAAGAAGAGCGGAACCAATTTCTTCTAGATTTGGCCCTGAAGTCACCAGACAAAGGCGCCAACCACATTTTGGTACACGAAAATGTCAGTCACGCAAACGGTGAAAAAGAGCGGGCATTAGCAGCATCAATAGCAGCACCGAGTATCTCTAATTTCGATATTGTCAGCGAAGGGTTGTGGCGCGGAGCAGCGCCTTCCAATCAAGCTATGCAAAAGCTGGCAGAAAGTGGAGTCAAGACCATCGTCGATTTGCGCTTAGCTGGCCTTGGGGCTGAAGAAGAAGCAAGCCGAGCAAAAAAACTTGGCATCAAATACATCCACATACCCCTTGGCTTCATGGGGCCATCGCTCTCTAAGGTCGCCCAATTCTTGAATATTGTTAATGATCCTGCCAATCAGCCAGTTTTCGTTCACTGCCGCTATGGCGCTGACCGCACTGGGGCACTGGTTGGGGTATTTCGCGTAATTCACGACCACTGGAGCTTTAACCAGGCCTATTCAGAGATGCGCAGCCATCATTTCAAGCCCTGGCTTGCCTCACTGAAGCGAGTTGTTGCTCGAGTAGGTGGCAATGCTGAAGTGCAGCAAGAACTTAAGACCCTGGCCAACAAGAATTCAGCCTCTACCAATCTTTAGGCTCTAGAGATTGGCTTTGCCGCTCTTGCTCTTTCGCAGGCTCTTTGGCCTAGTTACTCTTTGGCCTTATTACTCTTTAGCCTTAATATCGTTCCAGAGCGCCTGTTCATCGTAGCTATCGTCAGGATCGTTAGCGATGGTGAACTCTTTGATTGTGGCGTTGCGACGGTTGCGGTCGAGATTTTTCATGCCCGGGTCGAGATCGTATAAACGATAAAGAGGGTCTAGGGAAGATTTCATAATAGAAAGAATGCTGCTGACTTCTGAGCCAATCAGATTAAAGGCAGCCTTAGCTTGCGGGGTCGATGCATGAGTATCGATGTCATCAGCTAGACGAACCAATCTATCGGTCTCTTTCACCAGCTTGGTGAGCAACTGCAAAACTGAGATATCTCGCGTGTTGTTAGTTGAATCAGTAGACATAGTTTCCTCTGGACTTAGATGTCTATTTAAGCATTCCATAGCAAGATTAGGCAGACTGATCGTGCAGATAGTCTAAAATCACAACAGTTTCTATAGCTTTCTCTTTCTTAGCGGTGTCATGGCCCTTCTTGAAATCCAAAATTTAGCAACAGCCTTCCCCACAGAGGCTGGTATGGCCAGAGCGGTAGACGATGTCACCCTCTCTGTTGACAAGGGCAAGGTGCTTGGCATCGTTGGCGAATCGGGGTGCGGTAAATCGATTACCTCTCTCTCGATTTTGCGTTTGATTCCACCACCAGGAAAAATTGTCGGCGGTCAGATTCGACTAGACGGAAAGAACCTCCTTGATTTTAGTGAAGCTCAAATGCGCGGAGTGCGAGGCAATCGCATTGCCTTGATTCCACAAGATCCCATGACTTCGCTAAACCCTGTCTATACAGTCGGCGCTCAAATCATGGAAGCGGTTGAACTGCACCAAAAAGTATCGAAAGCCGAAGCTCGCAAGAAAGCAATTGATGTACTAGATCGAGTGCGCATTCCTGAAGCCCGCAACCGAGTTGATGATTATCCCCACCAGTTTTCTGGCGGTATGCGCCAACGGGTCATGATCGCCATGGCTCTGGCCTGCGAGCCTGAATTATTGATTGCCGACGAGCCCACTACGGCTCTAGACGTCACGGTACAAGCACAAATCTTAGACCTGCTGCGCGAAATTCAAAAAGATCAGGGCACGGCCATCGTTTTGATTACTCACGATCTCGGTGTAGTAGCCGAGATGTGCGACACAGTAGCCGTCATGTACGCTGGCTCAGTGGTCGAATACGCCACAGTACAAGAGCTTTTCCAAAACCCCAAACATCCTTATACGATTGGCTTGATGAATTCGCTACCAAAACCAGGTTCGCAGCGACTGATACCAATTGAAGGCCAGCCACCAAGCCTGGTGAATCTTCCAAAGGGATGCCGCTTTGCCAATCGCTGCTCCTTGCGCGTCGATAGCTGCGAGTCATCGATTCCTCCCCTTGAAGAAAAATCAGCTGGCCACGACGCTCGTTGTTTTTTAGTTGAAAAAGAAGTCTAAGCAAAACAGTTAAATCAAAGAAGAAAAAGATGCTGAGTAATTTACGAGTACCCACTACCAAACAAATCAGAAATTTGGAAGCAGCCTGGATTGAATCAATCTCGGACCTAGCAGGCGGCCTCAACTGGGGCCAGACTTTAATGGAAGTAGCCGGTCGCGGTGCCGCTCTAGCAGCCCTGTCACTTTGGGATGAAAACCCTGGGCACATAGCTATTTTTTGCGGCAGTGGCAACAACGGTGGTGACGGCCTTGTAGTGGCACGCTACCTCAACCTCTGGGGTGTACCCGCCAGTTGTTTTGTGGTCGCCCCTACAGAAAAAGTAAGCGATAGAGATAACCGCAAAGATGACGGCAATGGTCAAGCAAAGACCAACCCTAGACCGAGTGATAAACAGCCTTCAGAAGAAGTAGATGCAGAAGTAGAAGCAGAAGTAGAAATAGAAGTGAAGATGGCTTCTCCTGAAGCCGAAGCCAATCGCAAGATTTTGGCTTCACTAGGAGTAGATCTAATTGTTCTGGAAGATACCGATGAACTGCTAGAAGTGCTCGGTGCCATTACCTCTAACTCAACAGTTTTAGTAGATGCTCTGTTTGGCACAGGCTTGAGTAGAGCTGTGGATGGCGTAGCCAAACACGTAATCGAAGCTATTAACTCGAGTACAAAACCAGTGTTGGCAATTGACCTGCCTTCTGGCATCAATTCAGATACTGGTCAAATCATGGGTGCTGCTGTTAGAGCAGACAAAACAGTAACCTTTGGCTTTTTGAAGCCTGGGCATCTTACTCATCCCGGGGCAGAATATGCCGGAGCAATGCACCTAGTTGATATCGGCCTGCCCGATTTTAGCAACCTGCCAGCAAGCTTAAGCCATGTAGAAAGCAGTCCCAAAATATTTGTCACCACCTGCGGTGCAGTGCAATCGGTCTTACCTTCACGGCCAAGCAATTCTAACAAAGGCACATTCGGCCGCGTTCTCACAATTGGCGGCAGCCTTGGTATGGGCGGAGCAGCTGCTTTGGCCAGCAGTAGTGCCCTGAAGGTGGGCGCTGGCCTATCTTATTTAGCAACACCGCGCTCGCTTGCCAGTCATGTTCCAGTAGAAGAAATTGTAGTTAAGCCTCTAGCAGAAACCGTCGAGCAATCAATTAGCAAAGAAGCCTTGCGCGACGTAATTGAAATGCTTGATCAAATTTCAAGCGTCGTTATCGGCCCTGGTCTCTCACAAAACCAAGACACAGTAAGCTTTGTTCTCGACTTGCTCGATTTAATCAACAAGCCCTGTGTCATCGATGCCGATGGTCTCAATGCTCTTGCTGCAAATATCAAATCGCTGCCAAAATCAGCACGCAACTTTGTCATGACTCCTCACCCCAAAGAACTGAGCCGCCTGACAGGCAAAACTGTAGATGAGCTTTTGTCAGACCGAGTCGGTTCGGCTCTAGCTGCAGCAAAAGAATTTGATTGCATAGTCGTTTTCAAAGGTGCATACAGCTTGGTAGCTCACCCCGACGGCGAAGTCTACATCAACCCGACTGGCAACTCTGGCATGTCCACGGCCGGTGCTGGTGACGTTCTCTCCGGCATCATCGGCGGTCTGATGGCACAGGGCTTGAGCCCATTTGATGCGGCTTGCGCTGGAGTCTACATACATGGTCGAGCCGGCGATCTGGTGGCTGCCAATTTCGGTCAAGCCGGAATCGTCGCTGGCGATATTAGATCAGCTATTCCACTAGCATTGCTAAACATTACAGCTGGTGAAACTAGCATGCTCGAAGAGCAACTAACCCAGTCTGTACTATCGTCTTAGATTATCAAGTAAATCGCTAAATGGTAACCCGAACCTGCATCTTCAGATTAGCTTTCACTCTAGTTCTACTCAGCAGCGCTGTGTCTCTAACCTCGTGCAATCAAGCCGAGGAGCCGCAAGAAGACAAAGAGAAAAAAGAGCGCAAAGATAGAAAAGAACGAAAGGATCGAAAAGAATGGCCGAAAGATACTAAGAAGATTTCGGCAGTAAGCTTTGTTTCGTATATGAGCCGCCTACATCGTCGCATCAAAGCCAACTGGTTACCGAAAACAGATTCAGGCGAAACTGGCGCTGTGACATTTACAGCGCAAAAAGACGGGAGCATTTCTGATCTGAAAATACTGACTAGCTCAGGCAAAAAGCAATTTGATGACGCCATGATAGCGACGATAAAGGCAGCGCTGCCGTTTCCGCCTCTCCCGTCAGGTGCGCCAGATACCATACCGATTGAATTTACATTCGATCATCACGTCTTCAACCACCTGTCAAAAGACGAACCAGAAGAAGTAAAGAAAACCATTGATAAATTGACAGCTGATATTGAATTCAAGCCCACGGCTGCACTCTATTTTGAGCGTGCCCGTTTGCTTCTGCATTTAGACGAAAAGCTGAAAGCGACAGAAGACTTAGCTGCAGCAATAGCGGCTGGTCGCAACGATTTACCCACTCTCATACTTAAGGCACAAACCGAGAGTTCAATTGGTAATTACAAAGAGTGCTTGGCCAGTTGCGCTGCCATCACAAAAATAGATGACAAAAATCTAGATGCCTATGTACTGGCATCCGACGCCCATCTCAATAGCGGACATCTAGACGAAGCCTTCGAGGCGGCCAATCAAGCGATCAAAGCCGCTCCCAAGCATCCAGACGGCTACACCGCTCGGGCCTATGCCTACAACCTCTCTTTCAAGTACAAGAAAGCCATAGCCGACTGCGACGCGGCCATTGCCTTAGACCCCCAATGCCAAGCCGCTTATGCCTATAGAGGTGACGCCGAAGAAGAACTCAAGCTCTATGAGCAGGCGATGAAAGACTATAACAAGAACATTGAGCTAAGCCCACTTGATGCTTCAGCACTGCTTCGCAGAGCAGAGCTGCACAATCAAATGGCCCAATTCCATCGCGCCATTATCGATTGCACTGACGCCATCAAGCTTGACCCAGACAACGGTGAAGCTTATTTCTATCGGTCTTATGCCAACGAACAACTATCACTATCGGCCCAAGCCAAAAAGGACAAAGATCGAGCTGAGGCTCTTGGCTTTGTTGGTCAATAATAAGGTTACAACATGAACAACTTCGACTCAGCAGAAAATACCAGCAGGCTATGCCTGATCTGCGACGGCAAATTTGATAAAAACCTATTGAATTGCCCTGAAGATGGTTCGCAACTAGTCTTCATCACCACCAGCCCAAGTAAAATCGATAAAGTAAACGGCTACCAAATTCAAGGTGAAGTGGGCGCCGGCAATAGTGGCAAAGTTTATAAAGCAATTGATGACAAAAACAATCAATTCGTTGCTATCAAAATCTTGCACCAGTCGCTCATAGACAATCTTGAAATGGTCAATCGCTTCAAGAAAGAAGCCGAGCTGAGCAGCAAACTAACATCGCCAAACACAGTAGCAGTCAAGCATTTTGGCATACTCAGTGATGGTCGCCCCTTTATGGTAATGGACTATATAGAAGGCACTTGTGCTGGCACGATTATTGAGCAAAGTGGTGCCATGTCGCTAGACCGGGCCCTCCCAATATTTATACAAGTAGCAGCGGGCTTGGCCCACGCCCACGATCTCGGCATCATGCACCGCGATATTAAACCCCAAAACATTATGCTCATTGAGCAAGATAGCCAGCAAGACTTTGTCAAAATTATCGATTTTGGCATTGCCAAACAATTGCACAACGATGCATCAATGGCTCTCACCATCACAGGAGAGGCCGTGGGCACACCGGTTTATATGAGCCCAGAGCAATGCCTTGCCGGAGTCGTCGACCACCGCACCGATATATATTCACTCGGATGCGTCATGTACGAAATACTCACGGCAAGAATGGTCTTTGCTGCCAATAATCCAGTGGCCCTAATGACAAAGCATGTGCAGGAAGTGCCGCCACCAATGGGTTTAGCCCCATCACCAGCAGCCAGCGAAATTGAGCGAATCATCTTAAAGTCATTATCTAAGAAAGCAGCAGATCGCTACAAAGATGCCTACGAACTAAAAGCAGATCTGTTTGCCTTGTATCGCATCAGTTAGGTAATTTTTCGACATCGGGCACCCTCTAATAGAATCTCTAATTCAAAGCCGACTCTAAATAAGTGAGATGCCCTTTTGCTGTATCAAAAGAGACCTGCAGGCCCAGCGGCACTACCGCATTGTCGCAAGCCTGGCCGAAAGGCAAGTTAAAGCAAGTGGCCAATTTCATTTCGCTGACACGATCAGTTACTAGCTCTTCAAAAGAGAGCATATTGAACGAGCCTCTAGTACTACAATCTTCAAACTGTCCCAGTCCCAAAGCAGCCACTGTAGACAGTTTGTTTGAGATATAGAGGGTAGTAAACCAACGGTCTAAAATATCGTTGCGTTCAGAACGATCTTCTAAAAGCAAAACAGCCCCGCTCAAATCTGGTTCATATTCAGTACCAAACAATGAGACCAAAGCAGTGAGGTTACCGGCAATGACGCGACCTTTACCCACAGCGTGAACAGGAGCGTAGCAGAAGTCAGAGAGAAATCGATCTTTCGCTTGCATAGCCGGAAAGTGATCACGGCTAGTCAATAATTTTTTGAAGCGATCAAAAGACTCTTTGCTATCAATGCGATCAAGATTGCTACCGTGAAAAGTCACGACTTTAGATTTTTGGTTCAAAGCAAAGAGCAAATGACTGTTATCGTCGCAACCAATCACTATTTTCGGCTTCTTAGCAAAGGTCTGGTAGGGCAGATCTTTAAGCAAACGCAGGGAGCCATAGCCACCATTGAGGCACCAGATAGCAGCAATAGAGTCGTCTTCTAAGGCCGCCACAAGATCGTGCAAACGGGCGCTATCACTGCCTGCCATTGCCCCATGAGTATCTAGAGCATGGGCTCCGACCACCGGCACAAAGCCCATGTCGTGAACAATACGCTCGGCCCGCTTTAAGGCAGACGGCCGGGCTGGCCGACTGGCAGGAGCAATAAGCGCCACTCTATCGTTATTTCTTAGTGCTGTGGGCTTTATCAACGCAGGCCGCCTCCTCAATCTTGAACCGCACACGGCTGCTAGTGACATCAAGGCTGGCCATAACACCTAAAGGCAAAGTCACTTTATCTGGGGTGTGACCAAGTTTGAGACCATAAATGACAGGAATACCTAAGTGGCTGAAGTGTTCACGCAAAATCACCTCAAGAGATGAATTCAAAGGCAAAATATTGCGCTTACTGCCACCGGGGCGGCAGCCACTGCAGTCACCGATGATGATACCGCTGGCTCGATCAAACTTCCCGGCCAAAACCATTTGAGTCAAAATACGATCGATATTGTGGGGCTCTTCATCAACATCTTCAAGAAAGACGATGCGATCATCGCAATCAATTTCATAAGGCGTTCCCATCAGGCCACGTATCAATGTCAGACAGCCGCCAGTCAATCGCCCTTTGCCTTTGCCCTCGGCTATGACCATCCGAGTCGGTGGATAATCTGAACCCCAGACCTCAGCCGGTGGGTCAGTGACAAGACCAATCGGTGCAAGGGCCATAAGCGCTTTTTGATAGTAGCTATGAGTGTAGGCCGTCTCAAACATCAGACCGAGAGTGGGACCGTGAAAAGTGACCAAATTCGATTTCTGATTAATGGCAATAAGCAGAGCTGTAATATCACTGAAGCCCACCAAAATTTTGGGTTTGCTAGCAAATAGCGAGAAGTCTAACTTGGGTAGAATGCGCGATGCACCAGCACCGCCGCGCATAGGCAGCACTGCAGTAACATCGTCGTCACTCCACAGGCTGTGTAAATCTTCAGCCCGGGCCGAATCACTGCCAGCGTAGCTGCTGTATGACTTAGTGCAATTGGCACCAATTTTAAAATGGAGGCCCATCTTAGTGAGCCAATCAGTAGCAAATTGCAGATTGCCAGGCTCAAACTGCGGCGAAGAAGGGGCGACGATACCAACTGTATCGCCCTTTTTAAGAACTTTCGGTTTGAGAATTGATACCACTTCTTGCTTAGCCATAAAACTCGAAAATTCTTTTTCCTAAGTATTTTTGCCAGAACTAAGTCACAACTGAATCAGTCAGTGTTGAGTCGAGCTTTCAATCTTTGCTGATTCTCAGCTCAATCTCTCGATTATTAGCCACGGCTTGCCAAGAGATCGTGGCATTGAACTCAGCTACAGAACGGCAAGAGAGATTAATTGTATACCATCTATACATTTACCGAGTTTCAGCTTGCCACTGCGATCAAGCAGGCTGCCGATCATGAGCGACAAACCACTCCGCAACCGGCATAACTTAGAGCTAGCGACCAGAAAAGGCATCATTACTTGCTATATTTGTATATGTAATTCTAGGTAGATGATTGATATGGTTCAAACACAGATATCACCAAGTTCCACCAGCGCTCTTGAAGGCAAGTTCAGCAAAGAACAGCTAGCTTGGCTCGACAAGGCCAAAGCCTTTGCCAATTCAGTTAGCTTGCAAGAAGTGATTGCTTCAGACAAAGACAATGTCTTCAGACGCGACCTCTTCGAAAAGGCCTGCCAGCCAGAATGGGGTTTGGGCGGCTTGCCGTTTCCTGGCACCTACGGTGGCTCGGCTGGTGACTATGTCAGCTTCAGTCTAGTAAACGAAGAATTTGGCCGACGCTGCGTGCCGATCATGAGTTCTCTGGGTGTGCATGTTCTCAGCCAAGAGCCAATCTATCGCTTCGGCAACGACGAGCAGAAGCAGAAATATCTAGTGCCTTCTTCTGCTGGAAAAATGCTCGCTGCCTTTGGTTTGACCGAGCCCAATGCTGGCTCAGATACCGCAGCGATTGAAACTACTGCAAAAATCGACAGCAATGGCGACTATTTACTGAACGGTACCAAGACATTCATCACCTCTGGTGCCTCCGCCGACTATTACATTGTTATGGCTCGTCTTCTCGATAGCGCCGAACAAAGTTCTACTGCTAGCGATAAACCAGCTGAGACTGGCAAAGCTAAACGGCCAGGCCAAATCACAGCCTTCATCGTTGAACGCAATTTCGAAGGTTTTGCCATCGGTCAAAAGTTCGATATGCTCGGCATGCGCGGCTACTCTACTTGCGAAATCGTCTTTAACGACTGCAAAGTACCCAAGGCCAATTTACTCGGACAACATGGTGAAGGCCGCAAAGTTGCTCTTTCTAGCTTAGCCAAGGGCAGAGTAACGATTGCTGCTCAATCAATTGGTTGGGCCCAAGGGGCACTTGATGCTTGCTTAGATACCTTGCAAAAGCACTACCGCGACGGTGCCATTACTGCCGATGCCAACGGTATGGCTGGCAAACTTGGTGACTTAGCTGTGCAAATAGAAGCCGCCCGAGTACTGACCTTCCAGGCCGCCCGTTTAATTGATGCCAACGAGCAAAGTGTCACCGTTGCCGCCATGGCCAAAACAATGGCAAGCGACGTAGCTATGCGCGTTTCAACCGAAGTGATGAGCATTCTGGGAATGGATGGCATGAAACCAGAGCTTTTGATTGAACGCATTTTTAGAGACGCTAAGGCTGGTCAAATTTACGAAGGCACCAATCAAATTCAACGCATGCTCATTGCCCGCGACCTCCTCAAGTAGTTATAAAAATGACAGACAACGACGACTTAGAAGCATCAGCAAATTCAGCCAGTGAGCCGATTCAGATTCAGAACATCCGCATTGAGCCGACCATGCCGAAGAATCAGGATGAAACTCAATTAGCAAATTCTCAGATGCAAGCTCTATCGATCAGTGCTGAACTTGCTGAAGCCATTGAGAAAGTGCGCTTCGTCACGATACTAGTGGGCTACTTCTATACTGGTCTTGTCGTACTGCTATCGGTGGTGGCAGTGATTCTTTTGGCACCAGTGGCAATTGCCTTCCTCGATCAACATTCGCCTATATTAATGATGGCGGCCCGCATTATGATTTCCCTATTGGCCTTTGCCCTGGGCATTGGTGCCTGGATTATTCTCTTGAATCACTGGCGCATCAACGACGGTATGGAGACTGCTGAAATTTTGATTGACGGCATTCGTGATCAAACTCTCATCCAGATGCAGGCCGCTCGCTTCAACCTAGAAGACCTGACCGAACGCCTGAGATTTCCTAAAGAGGCTCAAGCTGCCGGACCACTCGAATATATCGAGATGGCCAAGCAGATTGGCCCATTGCTTTCGCTATTGATGGCCAAAGAAAGAAGCATTCTCACTCTTGGTGTTGAAGGTTTGAAATTCTTCCAACTCGTCAAAAAAGTCCTCAACAAATAAATTTAGACCTTAATGCAACTGCAAACCAAATCTGACTTCGACTTTGAAAGCTATTTATTAGCAAGGCGTAAGCTTGTTGAAGATCGACTCGCCATCTATTTAGTAGATCAAGAGCCTGTTCGCCTCTGGCAATCAATGAGATATTCGGTACTATCTGGTGGCAAGCGCCTTAGGGCAATGCTTACTCTGGCAGCTGCCGAAGCCATAGCGGCAAGCAAAGCCCAGGCTAGCAATAATGGTCAAAAGAACGTTCAGAGCAAAGCATTAGACCCGATTGAAACAGTCTTACCCTGCGCCTGTGCCATTGAAATGGTGCACGCCATGAGTTTAGTGCACGACGATTTACCCTGCCTCGACAACGACGATCTCAGGCGGGGCAAGCCAACCAATCATAAAGTGTACGGAGAAGCTCTGGCACTACTTGCTGGTGACGGTCTTTTGATGTTGGCCAATGAGATATTGATTGAACACACCAGCAAAGCGGTGAATCCAAGCGACCTATTGACCGTTGCTCACGAGCTCTGCAAGGCCACAGGCCCATCAGGTATGGTCGGCGGCCAGGTGAAAGATATGGAATTCACCGGAGCGGATGACACCAAATTTGATATCGCCACTGTGGAATCAATTCACGCCGGAAAAACCGGTGCTCTAATTCGCTTCTCGCTCTGGTCTGGTGGCAAACTTATGGGTGCCAACGAAAATCAGCTAGCCAGCTTGTATCGTTTAGGCGAAATCTTGGGCTTGGCTTTTCAAATTACAGACGATCTATTAGATGTAACAGGCGACGCCAAGACCTTGGGCAAGACCCCAGGGAAAGACGAAGCCAGCAAAAAAGCGACATGGGTGCGTGCTATCGGTGTTGATGGTGCCAGGCAAAAATTGAACGAGATGGAGAGCGAAGGTGTGACTTTAATTGAGGAAAGCGCACTTGACATCGGAGGAGCCCCGGTACTGAAAGCTCTACTAAAGTATGCTATCCACAGACAGAAATAGAGCAGTTATAAATGGAATTCTCTTTACTAGACCCGGGCCTTCTTACATTCGCCCAAACTACAGCAGCACTAAATGTTCAAGACGCAGTGCAGAACATGCAGGGGCGCGGCTGGCAGGTAATAGCTGTGACGGTATTTTCCAGCAGCTTTGCCCAGGCCCTGAAAGTAATTACTAAATTGGTCACCACTGGCAAACTTGATTTGCGCATGATTGCCACCACTGGCGGCATGCCCTCATCACATTCGTGCTGCACCATGGGCATGGCTGTTTCGGTTGGCTTGATTGAAGGGTTTAACTCCGTCTCATTTGCCATCGCTCTTTGCCTAGCTTTTATCGTCATGTATGACGCTGCTGGAGTAAGAAGAACCGTTGGCTTACAAGCCAAGGTGCTCAATCAGATGATGGTTGAGCTATTTTCAGAGCACCCAAAGCTATCTACTGAGCGTATTAAAGAATTCCTCGGCCACACTCCAATAGAAGTTTTTGTTGGAGCTACATTGGGCTGTGCTATCGCCATAGTATTCAACAACTTGGCTATCCATCAACATTGGCACATACCTTAAACGGTTGTCATGAGCCGCCAGAGCCACTTGTTATGAAAAGATAGTAATACATGACTACTGCATCTTTCTCGTAACTTTGCTCTATAATCAAGGTCTTGGAAAGGGTTGCCAGGACAAATCGAAAAACCACCCAGTGACATTTTTTGAAGAGTCCAAGTGCGAGGGCACGGCAAGAGCTTTCTAATCGACTTAGCGGTCGGTAGCTTAAAGGCATGGGCCAGAAAGCAAAACAAGAGACAAAACAAAGCGTTGGCATCCAGATGGCATTGGCCATCAAATTCAAAAAAGACTCAGTCTTATATTCGTACCAGAAGGTTAGTTCTTTCAGAAAAGGAGGAAAGGTAGAGATTCACTAAAGACCCTAAAAAGTTGATGGAAAAATCACTGCCATAAGCTAGATGAACACAACGGTCCAGATAACACCAGCACCTGCCAAGACCACTTCGCCCAGGCGCTCGCGCTTTCCTGGCAAAGAGTCCGGTTCGGTTTCGTTCAACCTGACAGCCCTAGGTCGTCAGTTGCTCAAAGAACAAGCCGCTTCCGCCAGCGTTTCGAATGGCGATTACGTAGAAATGCTTATTCGTGAACGCGCTGGCTTGGCCCCCTTGAGATTACCCCCTCAAGCTAAACAAACCGGCCCTAAAGGTGGTGCCAAATCGTTCTTCTTTGGTAAGAACCGTGGAACCACTACTGCCGTTTGTGTAACCCCTATGGCCCACCGTTTGCTCGACGAACAAGTCGCAGCTTCACGTATGAGCCGTGGTGATTACATAGAGTACTTACTGCGCGAAAAAGCCGGTCTCATTGAAGAGACCTTCAGAGCTTATGCTGCTCAACAACAAGCCGCTGCTGCAGCTGCCGCTGCCGCCCCTGCTGTTGCTCAAGCAGTACAAGCACCTGCAACTCAAGTAAACTTCGCTCCCCCTGCTATACAGCAAGTACAACAACCAGTACAACCTGTACAACAACCAGTAGTTGAAGTTACTTACGCTCAACCAGTCATCACCCCAGTGACCGATTGGAACTCAGGCAGCTAATCTAGCACTAGCTATTAGTCCTCCTTTCGATGGAATCTCTCCCCCGGGAGAGGTTCCATTTTTGGTTTTGGACTTAGTAGCCCTGGTTTAAGTACAGGTTTAAGTACTGGATTAAGGTCTGGCTTAAGGTCTGGTTTCACGACTTTTTCATGGGCGGTTGGGTAGATTAGAAATATGTCAGACGCACCCACCAAAGAGCAGCCCAAAGTAACCGACGCCAATCCCGGCGTCGCTAAATTTGACCAAGATAACGGTCAAGATAGCGGCCGTCTTTCGGGAAGAGCCACGAACCAAGACTTTGGTCCAGAAATCGGCAACCCTGCTAATACTTCGGCGCTCAAGTTTGAAGGCTACAAAGTACCGCTTACCAGTGACCAGAAGCTGGCTTCGGCCGCAGGTCAACCTCGAGAATTGGGTCTGGCGAATATGTCAGACCAGCTCAAAAATCTGCAAATGGCCCAACTGTCGGCAAATGACGGCAAAAAGAGTGGCAGCGGTGACAAAGCTAATGGTGACCGAGTAAATATTGGCGACAAGGCCGTGGTCGGCGACAAACAGAGCGCCAAGCCTGTTCTTGAAGTGCAGAACCGGGGCGCCAGTGCAGCCTTTGCCCAAGAAGTAGCAAGCGGCGTCGCCACTTTACCCGCAAAAGTAGCCCAAGAGCTAAAAGACCTAGGCGTTCAAGTCAACGTTTTCAAAAACATCTACGAATATGACAGAGCCATGGGCACAAATAAAGCCGGCATGGTCGTCAATGGCCAAAAAGTCTCGCTCGATGCTCCTGCTTTATTCGACGGCAAAGGCAAACCACCAAATATTGCTGTTTTCGAGCAATTGGGTGACGGCACTCCGGTCAAGTCTCTCAAAAATACTGATGTAGCAGGCCTAGCCCGGCATGAGGCCGGCCACGCCTATAGCGCTGCCCACGGATTTCTTTCAATGCAAGACAAGAAGTTCCAAGCCGCTATGGTGAATGACGTCAACAATATTTCGCCCGCCCAAATGCAGCAGCTTATGAAAGAAGTGCAGCCTGGTGGTCCAATGAACTATTACCTGGGCTCACCAGCCAAAGAAGAATTCTTTGCTGAGGCCTTCGCCACCGCTACCGGTCAAGGCAGCGACAAATATGCGGCCCGACGCATGCAAGAGCTTTTCCCCAACGTCATGAAGTACATGCGAGAAACGACCAAATAGCGATAGCTCATTTGTGACTTATGGTGCATAGCGCTATTTAGACTATTATTTGATCTATGAGCGAAAAACGGGCGATTAGTCAGATGAATAGCAATCTACAACTACTAGCTGCTTCCAAATTAGCTCTCTGTGCCCTTTTGCTTCTGCCTATATTTTGTGACCTTAATGCCATTGCCAAAGAGGCAGTGGCGAAAGAGGCCGGAGGCGAACAGTCTGAGCACGTACAGATTAGTCAGGTTGGCGATTTTTCCACGACAGAGTTCAAACCCTATACACGAGGCATTAGCTTTCCACCGGAAGCACCACCCAGTCGCTATCAAACGCCCCCGACCAGACCAATTGTCAGACCTCTCGACAGAAAATCTAAACTTTTCGCAGAGCCGACTTTTGACGATCTCTTCGGCATGAGCAAAAACGACTTATTGAAGCGCTTTCCATCGCCTAACTTCAAACATAAAGCCAACTTTTCGCAAATCACCTGGCACGGTACAGACGTCTCATCGGTCTTAGAGCTGCGCTTTAAAAAGGGAAGAGTCTCACAACTCCGCCTCACCACAAACTATGGTTATCCGCGCCCCGGCACCACTAGCGATGTCGAGGTGGGCAAATGGCTTAGCGCACCTGTCAAATCGTCGCGATAAAGGCCGGCGAGAGAATAACTCCCTCGGGTCATTCTTCCTTTTCGAAATAGTTGAGTACTCAAGTATTTTGACTAAGAAGTAATCACGGTTTCAGGCCACTAAAATAGTTGAGTACTCAAGTATTTTTTCTATAGACGGCAATCGAAAAATAGATCCGAAAAATCATTGGTGCTTGCCACCTTCCAATCATCCTAGATTTATTGGCAAAGTTGGCCAAGACCATTCCAAAGCAATTACAGAAATTACACCAGGATGGACTTTAGCGTGATTTAGAAACGGCTCCTGCAACAAGGCGTTAGCAGGATGAATAAATAGGCAAAAGTCACCATCTAGGTATTCATTATCGTAATCAGCATCAACACCCTCAATTCTGCCGACATAGTGAAACCAGCCCGCTCTGTCACTGCAATTGGCGCACTCACTAAAAGTGTAAGACTCAGCTTCTTTGGTGTAATCAATGCCGAGGCGCTCTAGAAGGTCACGAAATTCAGCAGGAAAAATCTGATCACGGTGCCCGTCAAAATATCGGCAATCGTCACACGCACATGCAGCAGCGCTCCCCTGCGGTATTGCCCTGTAGAATTCACGAGTGAGTTCGACGTCAGCAAACAGTCGCCAACTGCGAAACTGAACTAATTTCATTAGCCCAGATTACCCTGGATTAGCAGCTTGAGTAGCAATTGCACTTGAACCAGCGGTGGTTGTTCTGGCATGTTGAGCGGCGTAAGAAAGAATGGCCTCAACCTGACTCAAATAATTAGCAATGTACTGGGCACGGAAACCACGTTGAATGAAGGCTTCAAGGCGCAACCACTCACGCACTGTGGCGTGAAGTGAGGTGACGTCTTTAAGCACAGCATCAATTTCTTCGGGCTTAGCATTGCTAGACAAGTTGTGCAGTGATTTCTGCACTGAATCGAGTTGATTGACGACATCATTAGTACTGGCTGTGTCAGACATGATGCGCTTTTTGGGATCTTGTAGATAACGATTAACCATGGTGGAGAAATCGTCGAACAAAAGACGACTGGCTTTGATTGGATCTGACTGTGGAGTCATAGTGGTTGGTCTTCTGTAAGGACCAACCTTAAGCATGTTGACCTTCTTATCATCAAGGTGAGCAACAGCAAACATAGTTGTTCCGAGTGTTCCAATCACACGAGCAGTATCAAGTTGTTCAACCAAACCAGCAGTATCGAGCTGCCTAATCGACAAACCTGGATAAGAAAGAGCCTTATCAGCTGTCGATTCGCGCACGAAACCGGCAGCATCATTGAGTTCTTTGGCAGTACCGACATAAGTCATTGGATTGATCGTATCAATCCAACCGTTAGCCACCCATACTTCCCACTCTTGTTGCACGGCATTCATGCGCATACGCTTGGGCATGCCATAAACTGCGGCGGAAATGCGAATACCAGGTTTAGCTGCACGCAATGACTCGGACATCTCTTTAACAAAACTGCTGACGTTATTAGCTTTCCAATGAATCCACATTGTTCTGGTGTCTTCATCAAGACGATCGAGCGATAGACCGGTCTCACGCTCAAACTTCTGCCGCCCCAACCAATTGAAGCCCATCTCAGAGCCTTTATTGTTGAAGGGATAGCGGATGTAATCGAGCTGAATGCCATCAACCGGGTAGCGATTGACCACTTCAAATATCAAACTTTTGACGTAAGCACGACAGTCTGGGTTAGACGGATCAAGCCAATACTCAAATTGTCTAGGTGGCAAAAAGGCACCAGTTTGAGAAGCCAATGCCCAAGAATAATCATGAGCAGGAAGCACTGGACCAGGATAATCTGACTCTTTACCAACAATGGGGTTGTGTTTAGCATTGCCCACAGTAAAGGTCCAGAACCAGGCATGGAATTCCATGTTGCGCTTCTTCGCTTCTGAAATGGCACAACCAAGCGGGTCCCAGCCTAGAGTCTCGGGGTTCTGAGTACCAATTTTAGAAGGGAACATAGTGAAACCAGCATTGTTGGTCTCGAAATAAACAACGTTTATATTGGCGGTCTTCAACTTATCAAAAAGCTGGGCCATACCTTTGGCACCACGGGTGGAGACAATCGTTCCTCTATCAAGCCAGACAGAACGAGCTTCAACTGGACGAACAGGCATCGACTGAGCAAAGGCCATAGCAAAGTCTTGACGGGCTTTCTGTACATGCTCATCGGCTTCTAAGAAGCGTCTATCGCTGTAGGCTTGCTGGAAAGATTTGACGTGCTCAACAGCCGAATCATAAGAGGCTTGAATGGTTTTGAGTGGCACTGAAAACTCAGCTTGCTTAGCGGTCTTGATCGCTTCATCAGTACGCTTAGCAAGATAGTCAAGCTCTTGCGAAATGGTTTGATAATCAGCAAAGCTAATTTGAACCGCTGCAGCTTGAGTGATACCAGGCGACAATTCGTCTAAAGCTTGCGAGAGCATCAAAGCATTGCTTGATACTTCACCCTGAACACCAGGTGCCCAGCCCATGAAAATTACATTACCGGCCCGAGCAATACCAATGCCTTGCTCCTGACCATTTGCATCTTGCCAGGTAGCCATACTGCTACCGGTGCCACTCAAGGCCAATTGGGAGATGACGCTAGCAATGGCGAACTCAGCAGTTGGTGCGTTAATTGCGCCTGGCTTGCTCCAGACTAATTTGTTTACTTCTTTAATCGTTGCTTGCTTAGCCGAAGCAACCCCAGCCAGTGCTTCCAAAGATTGAGCACCGGCACCAGGAACACCAGCACCATCAGTGATGAGAAGCTTGCCGCCACCACGAGCAAAATCAGAAAGAGCTGAAACTTCAGCTGCTGGTAGGTCAACGAGTAGTGGCACCACGATTACTTTATAGCCCGAGAGCCTGGCAACACCAGCATCGACATCGCCATCACTCAGTTCATCGTAGCGAACGTTGGCACCATCTAAGGCTTTGCGAAAAACCTTATAGTCGTCTTCAAAAGTTCCGATGTGTTGATCTTGATATGTAGCACCGTTGCGTCCACTCTTGAGAATGGCAACAGGAGAAGCGGCCCAGACTGGAGCAACGAGAGCTAATTGAACGAAACCTTGAAGTAGCCCAGACATTAAGAGCAAACTTAAGACCGAGCTTTTAACTTTTGCCATTGACCCTCGCTGAAATTCTATGTTGTCTGATTCCGTTTTATCTAGTGACTGTTATTGCGAGACTTAGTTAATCGGTCAAGATCGCGCTTAGTCTCTTTCTTGGCAATATTCTCGCGCTTGTCATATAGTTTTCGACCTTTAGCTAGAGCCAAGTCAACTTTAACCAAATGGCCTTTGAAGTACATTTTAAGCGGAATCAGGGCCAGACCTTTCTCTTGCATGTTTGATTTCAACTTAAGAATTTGCTTCTTATGAACGAGCAAACGGCGCTTGCGCAGCGGCTCATGATTGAATCTATTACCAAAGTCATACGGAGATATATGGCAGCTATATAGCCAAAGCTCTCCGTCTTCTACCTTTACGAAGGCATCAGCTAAATTAGCCTTGCCAGCACGAATAGATTTAACTTCTGTACCATACAAGGCTATACCGGCCTCTAAGGTATCGAGAATTTCGTAGTCATGCCGCGCGCGACGATTGTCGGCCACTGTCTTAAAGAATGGCTTCTCGTCTTTTGCTGTCTTCTTAACTGGTTGCTTAGTCGGCTGAGTCATCTAAATAGTACGGTCGGCATCTCAGTATAGCCGGGTAGCAGTCACTTAGCCAATTAGGCAGAAGGCAAGCAGGGCCGCTTGGCAAGCGTGGTATCATCTTAATTATGATCAAAATTGAGCCCCTATTCGCCACAGAATCAACTCAGGTTCGCGCCTTATTGCGCTACCAAGGCGAGCCTGTGCCTTATGAGAGCTTCTGTGCTGAAGACCGCTACATGATTACCGGTCTGACATTCTGGCAACATTGGTTGCCCTGTCACTGGCATATTTCGCCATCTGTATATGTAGCGAAAGAAGACGGCCTTGTCATAGGCATGATTTCGCTACATCCTATTGGCAAATCAAAAAACTGCTGGCAAGTCGATCACCTTGTGGTGCATCCCAATCACCGCGGTCGCGGTATCGCCCAAGAGTTACTGCGCTTCGCCTTTGCTCTTTTTGGCAGTCAAGGTATTAGCCATTTCGTTGCCGAAGCTTCAGATCAAAATCAGGGCGCTCTTGCAGTGCTTGCTAGCTGCGGCTTTCGTCGCTCAGCTCGCATCACTCACTACCAAGTGCCGGCCGACCTTAAGTTAGACCTCAAAGCCGAGGCAAAAGCAGAGCAAAGTAATGGGCAAAATCTAGACCAGAAAAGCTCAGCCAAACCAGAAAGCAAATCAGAAGATAATTTCCGCCTGGCCATTCCTGAAGACCAGGCCAGCCTCTATCAACTGCATCAAGAAGTGCTCCCCGCTGATCTCAGACTGACTTTTCAATATTTACCAGAAGACTTCTATGTTTTCCCCTTAAAAGTAGAGAGCCTGGACAAACTGGCTCGCCGTCTAATCAGGCGCAAGAGTTGGTTCTGGGTTGCTAGCGACCCTGAGCGTAAGGTCATTACCTCAGCCTGTCGCGTCACGGCCCACCGCGAAGGTGACTATCATCTAGAGTTCGCTGTGCATCCAGGCTGGGCCCATACCGCTCGCGACCTGGTCAAATTTGTACTTTCAATCATGCGCCGGGCTGGTATGAAGGGCATGGTCATTGCCAAAGCCTACGATTATCAAAATTCGGTCATCGAAGCCCTTGAAGAAGCGGGCCTAGAGCGGGCCGGCCATTTCTCGCTGTTGACTAGAGACCACTGGCTAAGAGCCAAGTCACCGCCCAAGAAGCTGTCATTAGAGCGCACAGTTAGCCTCAACCCCTTGGGCAAGCCAGCCATCAATATTCCTAGGGCCTCAATAAATTCATTCAATGTGACCAATCAAATAAAGAGCAATAACAACTGACTCTTCCACTTGAAAGCCGTGCAGACTTAACCGTCTTTTGTGATAACCGCTTAAGAATTGGTCGTTTTAGCGGGGTTTCGTCTAAGAATTCGATCATTTGGCTTTTGCTTTGTAAAGGATTTTGGAAAGTCCGCTATATCACCAGGGCTCATCTGATAATCTGAAAACTTGCCGATACCCATGTTGGTTAGTTGTCTTTGCAGCTGTCCAATCTTTTCTGGGTGATCTGCTAGTTTTTGTCCTGCCCGTTTAAGTTTGTGTTCAGTAGTCGTAGTTCTTAGGAGTGCAGTGGTGCCTACCATCAATCAGTTGATCAGACGCGAAAGAAGCAAGGTGACTTACAAGACCAAGTCTCCAGCGCTAAAGTCTTGCCCTCAGAGAAGGGGCGTTTGCACCCAGGTGAAGACAACAACCCCTAAGAAGCCGAACTCAGCACTTCGCAAGATTGCCAGAGTACGTCTTACAAACGGTATTGAAATCACCGCCTACATTCCAGGTGTTGGCCACAACTTGCAAGAGCACTCAGTCGTACTCGTAAGAGGCGGTCGGGTTAAGGATCTTCCAGGCGTTCGCTACCACATCGTCAGAGGCGCCCTCGACACAGCCGGCGTTAAAGACCGCAAACAAAGCCGCTCTAAGTACGGCGCTAAGCGACCTAAGCCAGGCGCTCCAGCAGCAGCAGCCGGCAAGAAGAAATAAGCCTCAATTTCCAACCTGAACTAATAAATAGGAATAGTAAGAATGTCTCGCAGAAAGCAAGCAGATAAAAGAATTACCGTAGCTGACCCTGTATTCAACAGCCAACAGGTTTCACGCTTCGTCAATCGTATGATGCAGCGCGGTAAGCGCAGCACAGCCCAGAGCCTCTTCTATGATGCTCTGCAAATTCTCAAAGATCGCACCAAGCAAGAGCCTCTTGATGTTTTCAACAAAGCATTGAAAAACGTCACTCCTCTAGTAGAAGTTAAGGCCCGCCGCGTTGGTGGTTCGACCTACCAAGTTCCAGTTGAAGTTAAGTCTTCACGTGGATTCGCTCTCGCTTCACAATGGCTCATCGCCAACAGCCGCAAGAGACCAGGTCGTACTTTCGCCGAGCGTCTTTCTGCTGAACTAGCCGATGCCAGCAACGGTACCGGAGCATCAGTTAAGAAGCGCGACGAAACACACAAAATGGCTGAAGCCAACAAAGCCTTCGCTCACTACCGCTACTAATTAAAATTAGATCGTCGGTATAAAGTGTTATTAAAAAACGCTTCGGCCACTGGTCGAAGCGTTTTTGTGAAAACTGTTGTACAAAGTCTCATAGAGACAAAGTTATATCTGTTTGTAAAGAATGCTCAGTCAATTCTGAATATCTTTATGAAGGATATAAAGATGGTGCGATACCAGGTGGTAACCTAAGTTTAGTCTTTTCAAGAAGAGCGCGTCTCAACGCGTTCTAAGAGAAAGGTCGTCAACACCAGCGGTTGAGCACGGCAAGATAGTACCCAGCTAGTTATATTTGGAAGGTTCAAATGGATAGCGTTAAAGAGAGGAAAACAGGGACAGTGGCAGGAAGACAAATTCAGCTTCAAGACGTCCGTAACATGGGTATTGCAGCTCACATCGATGCTGGCAAAACTACCACAACAGAACGGATTCTCTTCTATTCCGGCTTGATCCACAGAATGGGTGAAGTGCACGAAGGCACATCCTTCACCGACTGGATGGAGCAAGAGAAAGAACGCGGCATCACCATTACAGCAGCTGCTATCACCTCCCAGTGGAGAGGCAAGCGCATCAACTTGATCGACACCCCTGGACACGTTGACTTCACCGTAGAAGTAGAACGTTCTATGCGCGTGCTCGACGGCGTTGTTATCGTGCTTTGTGCAGTTGGTGGCGTACAACCACAAACCAACACAGTTTGGAAGCAAGCCAACCGTTATGAAGTGCCCAGAATGATTCTGGTCAACAAAATGGACCGCACTGGCGCTGACTTCTACAAAGTAGTCAAACAAATCAAAGAGCAGCTTCCTGGTATGTCTACCACTTGGGCTAATGCTCACCCTCTTCAATTGCCAATCGGCGCTGAAGGCGATTTCAAAGGTCTAATCGACCTAGTTGAAATGAAAGCTCACGTCTACGACGAGAAAGATCCTATGGGTCAGAAATTCAACATCGTCGACATTCCTGCCGACATGCTTGAAGATGCTCAAAAATATCGCAAAGAACTTGAAGAGTCAGTTGTTGAAACCGACGACGCTCTGATGGAAATCTACATGGAAACTGAAACTGTTGAAAACGAAGCTTTCAAAGTAGCTTTGAGAAAAGCAGTTTGCACCAACAAAGTTATTCCAATTCTTTGTGGTTCAGCTTTCAAAAACAAAGGCGTTCAACAGCTTCTCGACGCAGTTGTCGATTTGCTTCCTTCACCAGCTGACGTTTCTGCTATCAAAGGCACCTTGCCAGATGGTACTGAAACTGAAAGAGCTCCTGACGATAACGCTCCGTTCTCAGCTTTGGCCTTCAAAGTTATGAACGATCCTTTCGTCGGTAAACTAACCTTCTTGCGCGTTTACTCCGGTAAATTGGCAGCTGGTTCTTACGTTCTCAACTCCACTAAAGGTAAGAGAGAGCGCATCAGCCGTCTCGTTCAATTGCAAGCAGATAACCGCACAGACGTTGATGAAGCCTACGCTGGCGACATTATTGCTGCAGTTGGCTTGAAAGACACCACAACCGGTGACACTCTTTCAGCAGAAAATTCACCAGTAATTTTGGAATCGATGAACTTCCCAGATCCAGTTATCTCGGTTGCTATCGAACCAAAAACCAAAGGCGATTCCGACAAACTGGGCGTCTCACTGGGCCGCTTGGCAGAAGAAGATCCAACCTTCAAAGTGCGTGTTGACCACGAAACTGGCCAAACAATCATTGCTGGTATGGGCGAACTGCACTTAGAAATCATTGTTGACCGTCTACTTCGTGAATTCAAAGTAGAAGCCAACGTTGGTAAGCCACAAGTTGCCTACCGCGAAACCATCAAGAAGAACGTCAAGTGCGAAGGCAAATTCATCCGTCAGTCGGGTGGTCGTGGTCAATACGGTCACGTAGTCTTCGAACTAGAGCCTCTTGCTGCTGGAACTGGTTTTGAATTCGTCAACAAAATCGTTGGTGGTGTCGTTCCAAAAGAATACATCCCTGCAATTGAAGCTGGCGTAAGAGACACACTAGTTGGCGGCGTACTGGCCGGTTACCCAGTAATCGACGTTAAGTGCACCTTGGTCTTCGGTTCGTACCACGAAGTTGACTCGAACGAAATGGCCTTTAAGACTGCAGCTTCTATCGGCTTCAAGGAAGGCTTCATGAAAGCCAGCCCTATTCTTCAAGAACCAATCATGAAGGTAGAAGTTGAAGTTCCAGAAGAATTCATGGGTGACGTTATCGGTGACATTTCATCGAGACGTGGCCGCATTGAAGGTATGGACACCATTGATTCACTATCAAAAGTGAAATCTTCAGTGCCATTGTCTGAAATGTTTGGTTATGCCACCGACATCCGCAACAAGACCCGCGGACAAGGTACATTCACCATGGAATTCGCTCACTACGAAGAAGTGCCAAACGCTATTGCTGAAGCAGTTATTTCTACAAAGAAAGATACTCGCCACTAAGCTCTAGATAATCAAGAGATAAAGAGCCCTCGCTGAACCATGTGTTTAGCGAGGGCTTTTCTTTTTTTCGTTGGGGCCTAATTTCTTTTCTCGATGCCTTTTCTCGATGCCTTTTCTTGGTGTCTTTTCTTGGAGTGAACAGCGATTTCTTAGGCTGACAATAGGGCCGCGCTCAATAAAAGCGGTAAAATTCTAAAGCAGGCGTAAGGAGAGCGATACCATGAAGTATCTGCACAGCGGGTACATTCTTTTCTGCCAAGGGGCCGACCACGAAGAAGATGGTCGCGTGGATGCCCGTGGTCTTTTTGATCTGTTTGTTCTCAAAGACCTACCGACAAAAATGAACTGCACCTGCGTCATTGGCTTTGGTACACCTTACGAGCGCCGCCAATACAAAGGCATCGTCACCATTGAAGATCCAGATGGCACCGTGGTCCTTACTAAAGACTTCAATGCCAATGACCCTGGTGATATCTTCAAAGGTCATTACATCTTCCAGCCCGATGTCAGCCTGACAAAAGAGGGAGCCTGGTCAGCCAAGGTCTCTCTGCTAAATTGGAAAGATGACAATATGTGGGACTGCGAGCGCAAATTCTTTGTCATGCTAGAAGGCGACGCTCCGCCAGACCCATAATAAGTTAGCGGCGTCCTCTAAACATTGAAACGAGAAATTTAGCAGAAGTCGAGATTATCGAAATTCTTGCCTAGAACTTCGCGACTATCAGCACCCAGCCAGCGGTCAAGAATAGTGGCATATACGGTGCGGAAATCGACATTGAATTTCAGGTCGCCATGATCTAATTCAGTCAGCGATGGGTATTGCCCGTAGAGACCGCCTTTGACACCACCACCAAGCACAAGGCAAGGTCCAGCAGTGCCGTGATCAGTTCCACCGCCACCATTCTCGGCTACCCGTCTGCCAAATTCAGAGAAGACAAGCACCATCACTTTATCGTCGCAACCGTGCTGTTTTAAATCTTCCTGAAACGCGCTCAGTGACTTGCCTAAACCAGCAAGCAGATTGGTTTGCGTGCGCAGCTCACCAGCGTGAGTATCAAAGCCGTCATAACCAAGAGTATAAACCTTGGCACCAATACCGCCACTAACCATCTGTGCAATGAACTTCAAGCTTGATCCAAGCTTGCCGTCAGGATACTTAACTGTGGTCTTGTGACCTTTAACCAAATCAAGTAAGCGCTCAGAAGCACGATTAGCCGCCAGGCCGCTAGTGCGCAATTTCTTTACCACCGGGCGATTATCGTCAAAGTTTTGATAGATATCATTGAAAGCCTCAAGCTGCAAAGCACGATCAGCTTGATAGAGGGGATCGACTTTAAAGCGGAAGGCCTGCACATCAGAGACCGACGGCACAGCCACTTTGCGTGCCAACAATGACTTAGGCAAAAGAGGATCGACATTGACTGCCAACATGGCAATTTTCTCTTTGTCTGGTTCAATGCTCGCTTTCACAACTTTTCCCGGAGATTGAGAGATGCTCAAGTGATCAAGGTAGCGCCCCAACCAACCGGTATCACCAATAATTTCAGGCTGTGCTGTTTGCCAAATTTCAATTGAGCGAAAATGTGAACGGTTAGGCTCAGGATAGCCTACCCCCTGAATAACCGCTAATTTGCCCTGCTTATAGAACTCTTGAAAGGCCGTCAAGCTAGGATGGAAGCCAACTTTATCATCGATATGCAGCACATCGGCTTGCTTGATTGCAATTTTCGGACGAGCATCATAATAGGCACCATTACCGTATGGAATGATTGTATTGATACCGTCGTTGCCACCATTGAGCTGAATAACTAAAATCGACCGCTCCGCCCCGGCCAGGGGATCTATTTGAGAGGCAAAGGCTTCCAGTTGCTGCTGCCCGAGTATTCCTAAAGCCGCCAACCCGGCCAAGAAATCACGACGACTAATTGACTTATTAATCGAATTATAGATAGAACTGGGATTGGTCATTTCGTTCGCACCTTTATTGGATCGTCTTTTAGGTCGTCTATTAATTCAGTTGATAAGTTGGCAGAGTCATAATCAAATGTACCAGGCCACGCAGCCTAGCATCAAGGACTTTATCTTCAGGGAGCTTGCCTGAAGCCAGGGGTTTAGTCATAGGCATGGTTATAGGATTGGTCATAGGCATGGTCATAGGTTTGCCAGTCATATCGCTCGAAACATACTTAATTAGCCGCTCACGCACGGCTGGAGGGGCGTCATTCTCCACAAGCAGGCTGAGAAAATAATCTACTGTCTCTGCTGCACTAGTAAGCCCCTGCTCAGCGGCGATTTTGGCTGGAGAAGAATATTTTTCAAGATAGTCAAACTTTTGCGAAATCATTCTTGTGGCAAAGTTGAAGCGCTCCATCATCACATCTGAAGCAATCCAATTTTCACCACCATCCCAACCTTTGACAGAAGGAGGATTGAAGAGATTTTGCCCCATGGCCGCCATCAGACGCGGCACTTCAGCATCAACTTGACTGACCTGAAAAGTCTTGAGCATGCCAATCACATACTCACAGGGGCTTTTAATAAGTGAATGAAAACAGGCAGTCGATGTGAAATTGCGCGAGGCAAAAATGGCACTGACCATGGCACCAATATTGTGATCGCTCTTTTTATAGACGCCGGCAATCTCATCAACGAAAGAATTGGAGGGATTATAGAGAGCAAAAAAGCGAATCAGCTTGCCCGCTAAGTAGTGACCAGTTGCCTTTTGATTGGCCAGAATATTGACGATATCTTCACCGTTGAAGTTGCCAGTTTGACCAAGAAAAGTCTTGCTGCCCTTGTCATGTTGACCGCTATTGAAAAAGAAACCATCAGGCTTAGCCTGCCAGCCAGTAAAGGCACGGGCACCTTCTTTGACGTCTTGCTCGGTATAGTTGCCGATGCCCATGGTGAATAATTCCATTACTTCGCGAGCATAATTTTCATTAGGCTTATTCTTGCGGTTCTGCTGATTATCAAGCCATTCAATCATAGCTGGGTCTTTAGACATGGCCAGCAAAAGATCATCAAATTTGCCGAAAGCGTGTTTGCGTATGGTGCAATTTTGCACATACATGGCATAGGGATTGCGCACTTTGTTATCGGAAGTAGCAAAATGTCCATGCCAGAAAAGAGTCATTTTCTCTTCTAAAGGCCGCCGCGTAAACATCATGCGAAAGAGCCACCAGCGCTTAATATCATCAGGATTGGTGAAATCAAAAGACTGCTCAGCGAGCATATGATCGAGGGCACTATTATCAGTTGATGATGGACTGGTTAGCTGCTCAAGAGCACTGCTGTAGCCCATTTCAAGATAGGGCGCTAGTTCTTCAGGGGTAAAGCCAAAGCCAGCACGGTTAAGCAAGTGCCTGATTTGCTGGTCATTCTTATTCTTATTTTTATTGGGCATAAGCAGGCACCTTGCCACGTCTAAGCTGCTCTAGCTCTAGCATTTGCGTTGGACTAACAACTTTGCTCAAGGCTTGAGTGAACTGATTTTGTCGCTCTTTGATTTTGGCGACAACGGCGATGATGGCGGCATCTTCTTCTTCTTTTGCTGGCACAAACTTAGCCAGCTCCGCTTTAGTTTGCTCTTGCTTTTCTTTGGCTAATTTTTCCTGGGACAATTTCTCTTTGGCTAGCTTGTCTCGGTCTTGCTTCTCTTTGTCGAACTTCTCTTTCTCAGATTTTAAGCGCGCTTTGAATTCTTCACGCAAGGGGCGCAGTTGCTCGTTGAGAAGCTTCAAATCACTGCGATAAACATTGAATAGTTCGTTGACCTGTTTGCGCTGAGGGCCATCGAGAGAGGGAATTAAGCGCACTTGCTCTAAAGTCGGATTAGCATCGACGAGCTGCTGGCCGATTACATCTTTTGGCCCTGGCCTTTTCTCGACACTAGGCTTCACAGCAGCAGCAGCACTGGCGCTAAAGAAATTGCCAACGGCAAAAGGACTGCGTGAATGGACAGAAATAGATTTAGCCAGAGCTTCGCCCTGACCATAGGCCGATAGACAAATTATCAAAAGCAATAATGCAACTAGCTTGCTCATAGAAACATCCTGCCCAGAAACCGCTCTTATCTAAGACGCTGGTTGGAAAGATTTAGTTCAATCTAATGAACAGAGCATGGAGAAAGTAAAAAAGGGACCAACTCAAAAGTTGGCCCCTTTAATGAAAAATAAAAATTTGGGCAGTACAGGATTCGAACCTGTGACCTCTTCCATGTCAAGGAAACGCGCTACCAACTGCGCCAACTGCCCACAAGACAAGTACTTATTGTAACTTGAATGAGTCTTAGATGATAAGTTACTGAAACGAAGTTGTAAATTCGCAACATTAATAAACGGCAGAAAAACAGTCTATTAAGTCGTCAGTAATCAGAAAAAGATAGGCGGCACCCAGATTCGAACTGGGGGATAGAGGTTTTGCAGACCTCTGCCTTACCACTTGGCTATGCCGCCGCAATTTTGAAGGTAGGAGTACATGCTATTTGGCACGGCCTTATTTGTCAATTCGAACAAGGCGGCAAGAGCCTTTTCGCCTCAATGAAAAGCAAGAAGTGACAGCCATTGCGGTTATTATTAGCTTAACGTTTTGTCTCAGCACCGGGTAAGCCGAAAAATGATTATAAGGAGAGTACTGGCAGCCATTCCCATGCTCTTCCTCGTTTCACTTGTCAGCTTTGCTTTAATGCGCGCCCTTCCTGGTGACCCTGTAGACGTGATGCTTGGCTCGGCGCAAAAAGAGCTGCCAGCTGAAGACCTCAAACTATTACGGCAAGAATTTGGCCTTAACCAAAGCCCGGCAAAGCAATATCTGCTCTGGCTCTCAGGCTGGCTCAAAAGCGATAGTGTTGCCTCAACCAATGCACTGGGGCGCTCTTACCGCGATGGTCGACCGGTCAAAGAAGTAATAATTGAGCGCATCCCCGCCACTCTAACTCTGGTGGGAATAGCGCTGCTATTGTCATTCTCCATGGGCCTTCTGCTCGGCGTGGTGGCAATTGTGCTCAATTTGAAGAACAAAAAAGCCGACTCAGCCTTAACTGCTGTTTTGCTGGCTCTATACTCAGCCCCTAATTTCTGGCTGGCCTTTATCGCCCTGGCCTTTCTGGCCAGCCCCTACAGCAGCGCCCTGGTCAATCTACCCATACTCGGCTTGCATCCACCAGGGGCCCAGCCATCACTGGCTTATGCCGCTGAATATCTACTGCTTCCAGCCATCATTCTCTCTTCCCGCCGCATGGCCAAAGTAGCGCTCTACGTGCGCGCTCTCGCCATCGATGAGCTAGGCAAAGAATATGTGGTAACCGCTCTAGCCAAGGGCCTATCACTTAAAAATGTCATCACAGACCACGTTCTCAAGAACTGCCTCATTCCTGTGGTCAACTTAGCCGGCCTTTCACTTCCGGCCTTGATTGGCGGCTCAGTCTTAATCGAGACAATTTTCTGCGTACCAGGCATGGGCCGACTGATGGTGGAATCGACCTTTGGTCGCAACTATCCAGTATTGATGGGGCTGGTGATGCTCTACGGCACAATTGTGATTTTGGCAAACCTGCTAGCCGACGTGCTCAACAACGTCATTGACCCGAGGTTACAGCAATAGCTGCGCCAGCAGAAAGCAGAAAATTGAAAACCCTATGAAAGCTAACTCTAAAACTAATTCTAGACTCAATTCTAAACTCATAAGCGGCGCCATCGGCCTTGGCCTGTTGTTAGCTATCGCCCTGCTGCCCCTGCTTCTAAACCTATTGCAGCCAGTATTTGGACTCACCATGGAGCCGCCCACATCAAATTTAAATGCAGTCAACCTGGCCCCATCACTCACTTTCCCCCACATTCTTGGCACCGACGCCCTGGGTCATGACCTCCTGAAAATGATCGCCTACGGCGCCCTTGGCTCACTCTCGGTGGGCCTTTGCTCAGCCCTTGTAGCGGTCACCCTGGGCAACCTCTGGGGTGCCCTGGCCGCTCTAGCAGGGGGAGCAATCGATAGCCTGATGATGCGGCTCGTCGATGCCCTCTTAGCCGTGCCATCAATTATTCTTTTGCTGGCCCTTAGTTCAATTTTGTCAGCCCCAGAGTTAGTCGAACATTTTCCGCCATTTCTGCTTACAGCCCTCGGGGTAACTAGTTACACCGACGGGCTTCTGCCCTATTTCATTGTCATTCTGGCAATCACCGCCACCACCTGGCTTGAATCGGCAAGAGTGGCCAGGGCAAGGGTCTTAGCAATCAAAGAGGAAGATTTTTTCATGGCCGCTCAGGCCCTCGGTAGCTCCTTTGCCCAGCTTTTAGGCAAGCACCTGTTGCCGGCTCTCGCCACCACTGCCGTGGTTGAGGGCACTCTTTTAGTAAGCGACGCAATCATTATGGAGTCAGGCTTAAGCTTTCTTGGCCTAGGCTTGGGCCCAAGCACCCCGAGCTGGGGCAGCATGCTCAAAGACGCACAGTCTTGCCTCACTGCCGGCAATTGGTGGGCAGCGGTCATACCGGGATTATTGATTTGCTTCACAGTTTTAAGCGTACATATGCTGGGTGAAGGCTTTTTCGCCTCAAAGCGGGCGAGAGGCAAAATTAGTGCTTAGAGAATCGGCTAGAATATTGATGTAATTATCTGGTTCTAAAATTTACTCGTAATTGCCATTGTTCAAAAATGGAGTCTATGAAATCTTTGCCTTCTAAACTATTTGCAAAAGCATCAGCAAAGCTGGCTGTTAGCAGTCTAGCAATTAGCCTGTGCGCCCTTGGCAGTATTGCACTACTGAGCGGCTGCGGTGACGGCAAAGAAGTAAGCTTCAACTCAGGCGGCATGCGTCAGACATCGAGAGCTGGCAAAGGTTCCGTGCCAGATGACTTAAAAAAACTTGTCTATCCTGGTGCCATCGCCAGTGGTTCGCAATCAGCTAGCGAAAACGATAAAGATTCTAACGATCATTCACGCTACTTAAATCTATCCAGTAGCGACTCAATTGAAAAAGTAGCCGCCTGGTATGAAACCGCACTCAAGGCCGAGGGCTGGAATATCGAAAAGAACGAAGCCATGGGCAATCTCGTTACCATCAGCGGCACATTGAAAGACGCTGAAGTAGCAGTAAATATTGCCGATGATTCAGGCAAGACTTCTATTATCGTCAATCAAAGCACCTCCATTGGTGCCATTCCAGATGATGAAGCAGTAGAGAACTTCAAGCCCAATAAAGAGGTTCCAGCCACTGACTAAGAAGAGCGATAGCAAAACTGCGGTTGTGCCTCAGAGCCCCCTGGCAGAAGTGCTTACTTCTTCTATCACTGGTCTTGTGGCGGAGACTATCAAGAATAGCGCTGGCAACAGTAGTAATGTCGGCTCCAGCGGTAAAGTACTTAAGCCTCGCTTTGGTAGTTTCGTCAGAGTTGATTCGCCCGAGAACGACATTTCAATTTTCGCCATTGTCTTCAATGTCATTACTAATCCGCCAGACAGCGTGCACAAACCTAGCGCTTTAGGGTTAACTAGAGACCAGTTAAGAGTTGAGCAGCCCCATATTTTTGCCCTGCTCAAAACCGAAGTGCACGCGCAAATAGTTGGCTATTTAGATTGGAGTGACAAAGCAATCTATCAACATTTGCCACCACAGCCGCCGGAAGTGCACGACTTTGTCTACAGTGCCAGCCAAGAAGAAGTGTTGAAATTATCGAGCGAATTTGAATTTTTACGCTTGCTCAATGGTGTTACAAGTGTTCCTGCCGATGAGCTGATGGCCGCTTGTGTGCGCGAGGCAGCGCGGGCAAGAGCGCAAACTTATGATTCCGCGGCTGAGGCAGAACAAGCCTCAACGGCTTATCTAATTGAAGCTGGTCGCGCCATCTCGCAACTGTTCCGCTCTGACTACGAGCGCATGTTGAGCATCGTCCGCAAAATCAAACCGGGAAATGTGGGCTAGGCCGTCAAAGGGCTTTGGATTCATGAAAACTGAACAAAAACTTTTACTGGTGGCACTGCTTTCATCGGCACTTTCTACTAACGGTCTGATGGCAAGGGCGACGTCTGCAAAAGGGTACAGAGAGCGACCTGCCTATATGCCCACTGGTCTAGATGACCCCAGGCTGACAAAAAATACATTTTATGCCAAGGGAACAGAAAAGTATCAAGAAGGAATAAGAGGCAACTACTCCGATGAACTTTACCGCTACGCGAAGAAGCTTTATAGCGAGAGAAAGTACGCCAAAGCTCTTCAGGTAATTGATCTTTCAATTGCCAATCAACCAGAAATAAATCTAGGTGAGCCGGAGCACTTACGAATTTATATACTTCTTGCTTACGCGGCAAGTCTCGATAAAATCAAAGCACAACCCTACTATGACAAGGTTATCTCTGCATGCGACAAAGGCCTGAAGGGCTGGCATGCCCTTGATTTTTACTTACCAAAAGTAGATGCATTGATTGGCTTAGACCGCAAAGACGATGCAATTAGATGCTGCGAAATCGGCTACAACGCTGCCCAAGGCGCAAGCCGTGATGTCTCAGTCTACGCAGCTACCCTAGCCAAACTAAACGGCAGCAGCAAGCCTGCTAGCAATCTAATAGCAGATGCACAGGCCACTGACAAAACCAAAAGCAATTTGCCGGACACAACATCAACAGCAAACAACCTGACAAAAGACAATATTTCGCGAATTCAAAGAGAAGTCGCAGAGATGGTCAAACGCGAAACTTGCCCCACTCAAAAGGAGATTGAAACCATTGTAGGGGAGAAGTTTGAAGTGCAGTTTCCCGATTCACCGAACCTAATTAGGAGAGGTATTCCCAAAGGCAATGAGCTCTACAAGCATGTAGCTCTGCGCATTCCGCACAAGCTTGATGGCCCAAGCAATCTCACTTTTGAACTTCGCCCTGAAGCAGCCGCTATTAATGAAGATATGGCAAGGACCTGGTTTGGGAAGCACAACCCTATTCGCGAGCAGCATCCACTAGTATCCTCGCTTACATATGAGTATCCATGGGGTGAAGTTGAAATTTCATTTTCACCTTTCGAAGCAAAAGCGGCTCAATCAATAACGTATCGCTGGGCCAAAAGCTCGGAATGCGATGGTCTTGTTGATCCATCCGCTGAGCCGCAGCCTAGTCTTGATGAAAAGCTAAAAGACATAGATGACTGGTACAGCAAAGGTGAAAAGAAATATGCATTTCAACAGCTCTACTGGAAGATAGCAAACCTTGTGCCAGGTCTGAGCACTACAGAGGCGAGACAGAGAAGAGAAGCGGTGCGCGAGCGCCTAATTAAGTGGAAAGAAAACGAGATGAAGCCGGAGATTGTGGCTTACCTCAAAGTTGCTCCTTATAAGGAGCTGGCAGAATCTATGAGTCAAATTATCTTTTGCACTAGAGCTGAATTTTTCACTCTCAAAGAATACAAGAAGTTTCCATATCGATTTAGGGGCGAAATGGACGAATCCCTCAATGGTCACTCTTGTGTTGAGGGCTTCAAAGGCTGCCGCATTATTGCAATCGAAGAGAAAACAGAGGCAGCAAGAAGATTCTTCAACCAATACAAAGTAAAGCTGCCATTCAAAATCTATGTTGACAATCCCATATACATATCTCCACTTAACGGCCCCCTAATAGATCAAATTGAGGAAGAGCAAGACGCGCTCGTCGAAAAACGGGTTAAGGAGCGAACGGAGATAGAAAAAGCTAAGTACATTGAGGACAGTAAGAATCCAGAAATCGTCAAGCAACGAGTAATTGACGCCAGACGAGCGGCCTTAGACCCTCAGGGTGCTGCTCTTCGACAAGCATTTAGAGAAATCTATAAGCAACAAAAATAGCTCTAGCTAAGCAATCTCGCTAGTATCGGCATTCTTCACATAGAAACACCAAAGGAATTACCAACATCTGCAATTATCGCCTCAGTTGCGAATAATTCATTTAATTGCATTTATTTCGATTATCTGGCAGGATAGACATTAGGAAGCAGGAGGATCGGCTATGGCCATGAGGCTCGAAAAACCAGTAGTACCAGAGGAAGCAGATATCCGGCAAGCCACCAAGGCCTTCTCTCTATTGAAGAATGAACCTACAGCTGAGCATTACGTCCTCGCTAGCTCAACAGGAAATAAGGTCGAGTTATCACCAGCGGCCTTCAATCTCCTCTTAAACGTTCTCCAGGAGATGTCTCACGGCAATGCTGTGCTCGTGGTGCCTATTCATGCTGAATTGACGACGCAAGAAGCGGCGAGCATGATGAATGTGTCTCGGCCTTATTTAATCAAGCTGCTTGAAGAAGGGAAAATCAGATTCCAGCTCAAAGGAAAACATCGTCGAATTCTCTTCAAGGATCTCATGGAATACAAACAGAAGACCGCAAAGGCCAGCTACGATGCGCTAAGTAAGCTAGCTGCCGAAAGCGAAGAGTTGGGATTGGGTATGTAAGTGAACGCGCCCACAGGCTACACCGCCTTATTTGACTCTTGCGTACTGTACGCAGAAATGATCCGCAATCTGCTTTTGAACGTGGCAGAGACAGGATTGTTTTCTGCTAAGTGGACAGACCAGATTCATGAGGAATGGATCTCAAACCTGCTTGAGCGCAAACCAAATTTGACACGTCAAAAACTCGAAAGTTTGCGCGACCTAATGAATTCAGCCATCAAAGACTGCCTGGTGACAGGCTACGAGCCGCTGATAGATGGACTGATACTTCCCGATCCAAATGATCGGCATGTCTTAGCGGCAGCGATCGCGGTCTCTGCTGATGTAATAGTAACCACGAATCTCAAGGACTTTCCGGCAAAGACATTGCGACCGTTTCGACTGATTGCCCAGCACCCCGACGAATTCATTGTTAATCAAATTACGCTAAGTACATCGAGCGCTGCTTTGGTGGCAATTGCTCTGATTAGGCACAAGAAGAGCCTGACTGTTTCACGCCCAACTTGGAAACAATTTTTCGCCTCATTAGCCAGACCAGAGATTGGCTTGCAAGCTACATTTGCAGAAGTCGACACGCCGGAATTTAGAGCTGTTATTGCGACCCTTCTGCGAAGCGGAGACTGGAAGCCCCTTGCCTAAGTTAAGCTTATAATCAGGCAATCTCACTAGTATCGGCATACTTCATATACACCCAGACAGCACCAGAGACGATGATAATCAGCACGGTTGAAACGGCCGAACCGAAGGCCCAGTCGCGCACAACGAGAAACTGATTCTGAATCAAATTACCCATATACATGTACTTGCCACCACCAAGAAGGTCGGGAGTAACATAATCGCCAAGCGATGGAATGAAGACCATGAGAGAGCCAGCGATGATACCGCCACTGGTGAGAGGCAACAACACTTTAAACAGAGTGCGCAAAGGGCTAGCTCCCAGATCTAGAGAAGCCTCGATTAGCTTGATATCAATTTTTTCAATGGCCGTGTAGAGCGGCAAAATCATATATGGCAAATAGTTGTAGACCATTCCCAGCCAGACAGCAAAGGGCGTATAAAGCAAAGGCGGCATCTGCCAGCCCCAAGCCGAACATAAATGGGCCAAAATACCAGTCGGACGCAAAATCGTTATCCAGGCATAAATGCGCAAAAGCGACGAGGTCCACAGGGGCAAAACAACAAGTAGAAGCAAGATGTTGCGAAGAGAAGGCTTGCTAAACAATGCTAACCAAAGGGCGAAGACATAGCCCACCACCAGGGTTGATGCCGTTGTCAGTGTCGAAAGGGTAATTGAGCGCACAAGAGCCGATAAATAAGGCCCATTTACAAAGCGCAAATAGTTATCAAAACTGAAGCCAAAGGTGACCCGACCCAGCAAATCACGGCCACCGAAGCTATAAACCCACAAGATTACAAGAGGAACCAGCACAAACATACTGAGCCAGATGCAGGCAGGCGCCAAAAGCCAGACCCTGGCATCAAGGCCGAAAGAGACTCTTTTTGAAGTGTTAGACGAGTTCACTTTTGCTTCTCTCGGCGGCGAGATACACTATACAGTCTGTTAGCCACTGATTTTAAACTATATGCTCAAAGTCATTTATCTCGGCACTCCTCAATTCGCCGTACCTACTCTTGCCAGCTTGATTGAAAATCAAGAGAAGCTTGGCCTAAAAGTTGTCGCCGCAGTCTGCCAGCCCGACCGCCCCAAGGGTCGCGGTGGCAAAGTAGAGATGCCGCCAGTGAAAGTATTGGCAGAAGCTCACGGCATACCAGTATTTCAGCCGCAGGCTCTGGCCCGCTCACCCGAGACAGTCGAGGCCATGAAAGCACTAGAACCAGATTTACTGGTGATGGTGGCATTTGGTCAGATTCTCAAGAAAAACGTCTTAGAGATGGCGCCATTAGGTGTAATCAACGTACACGGCTCACTCTTACCAACATTGCGTGGGGCCGCCCCCATCAACTGGTCAGTGATAAACGGCGACACTGTCACTGGTGTCACAACCATGTATACAGAGGCTGGAGTCGATACCGGCCCGATGTTACTCAAAGCCGAAATTGCTATTGGCCCAGATATGACCGCGCCTGAACTAGCCGCTGAAATGTCGCAAGTCGGTGCAGATCTTTTGATCAAAACAGTAGAAGCACTGATTAACAAAACACTCGTAGCCGAAAGACAAGACGACAGCAAAGCCACTTTGGCACCAATGCTATCCAGGGCTATTTCCAAAATTGACTTTAAAAAGCCAGCCCAAGAAATTCACAACCTGGTACGCGGCCTGACACCATGGCCAGCTACCATGGCTAATTTCAGAGACGCCGAACTAAAAATAGTAAAAACAAAAACACTGGATGATACGAGCGCTCTTTATCAATCTGCAGCAGCCAGTGGCAAGCCCGGCGAAATTATCAAAGCTGATGGCAAAGTTTTCGTACTTTGTGGCGACAAAAAATTATTAGAGTTGCTTGAAGTGCAACCGGCAAACCGCGCAAAATTGGCTGCGGCAGCCTGGGTAAACGGCGTTAGATTGGAAACAGGTGAGTGTCTTACATGAGCGAAAATAGCGAGCCGAAACCTGCTCTGAAAAAGAATGATTCGCACCTGCGCAAACGCGGAGTATCATCACGCAAAATTGCCGTAGAAGTTTTGATAAAAGTACAAGAGAAAGGTGCTTACACCAACATTGCTCTGGCCAATGCTCTTGATGGCAGCAAATATGATTTATCAGAAAGAGACCGGGCCTTTATCACTGCGCTGGTGCAAGGTGTGCTGCGCAACAAGAACAATCTAGATAAAGCCATCGGCGCCGTGGCAAGCAAACCAATCGACAAAATCCAGCCACCACTGCTCAATCTCTTACGCATTGCTTTCTTCCAAATTGAATCAATGCCTGATATTCCTCACAGCGCCGTTGTTGATACCGCTGTTGAACTAGCACGGGTGATTGGTCACGTTGGTCTCTCAAAGTTTGTCAACGGCATACTGCGCACTCATATTCGCAATATTGAAAAAGGCAGACTTATTGCCGAACCTGTAGACATGAGCAAGCTGGAAGGTGCAGAACTTGCAGCAGCTCTAGCAGAGCGTCATTCTATGCCACTGTGGCTAGTATCGCGCTGGTTAAAGCGCTTTGGCGCTGAAGAAACAGAAAAACTTCTCAAAGCCTCTGACGTACCAGCAAAGCTTACAGTGCGTGTCAACGACATCGCCATGGAAACCGATGGCTACCAGCGGCTATTGCTCGACAAAGGTGTCGTGGCTGAGCGCTCTATGCTCGTGCCGACATGTCTTGTTATCACCGAGAGAAAGAGTCTCAAAGGACCGATTGAAAAGCTACCAGGTTACGAAGATGGCATCTTCTCGGTGCAAGACGAAGCAGCAGCTTTTGTTGGTCAAGTTATGGCACCACAAACAAGCGATGTTGTCATTGACCTCTGTGCTGCCCCTGGTGGCAAGACTGTCAACATCGGCGAATTGATGAATAACAAAGGTCGCATCATTGCCATAGACAAGCACGAAAAGCGACTGAACATGGTTAAAGAAAATCGTTTACGCCTCGGGCTGACCAATATCGAAACCTACACAGCCGACGGCACCACCTACGAACATCCACCGGTAGACAAAGTCTTAGTTGATGCACCATGCTCGGGCACAGGCGTAATTAACAAGCGCTCTGATATAAGGCTAAAGCTAAAAGAAGAAGACATTGCCGAAGTCAATGTCATTCAAAAGGCCTTGCTCACCAACGCCGCTAAGCTGGTCAAACCAGGCGGTGCCTTAATTTATTCCACTTGCTCGATTGAGCGAGAAGAGAACGAAGACATGATTGAGTGGTTTCTCAATGATGAGAGCGGCGCCGACTTTGATCGCGATGATATCAGCGCCTGTTTCATCAATGATTCGCTCAGTAAGCTTGGCTTAGAAGAAGAAGCCGCACAGGGTTACGCACTATTCTTGCCATCACGTCATGACTTTTCGGGATTCTTCGTGGCGCGGTTGAAGCGTAAATAAAGCAATAGCAGAGCGTAAGCCAGCAGATCAGTAGACTAAAAAGTTTTAGTCAAGTTCTACACAATATGTGCGGCGCCCACAAAGAGCCAGAAACAATTGCTATATTAAACACACTCGGAACCATGAAAGTCAGATAGGCTCTAGTTCTCAGTATCCACTTGGTAAAAATTGCTGGAAACCAATACCGATGGCGCAGTATCCATTCGATCAGAAATTTAGAGACCTTGTAGAAAAGCAGCATGCTCCGGGTGACCCCATCGGTCCATGGGATCTCCTGATTATCTTTGAAGCTCCTGGAGCACAGTTGTATAGGGCCCTAATTGCTGAAGGTTATTCAATTGAAACAGTTTCTACTCAAATCAAAGAATTAAAAGGGCTGCCCGTAGCCGACCTAGTCGAATTAGCTTTGGCCGACAGCCTAGAGCACTCTCCGGCACTTCGAGTACTGCAGCAAAGCACTAGCAGAGATGTTCTCGACGCCATTATCAACCTAACGGTAAGCAGTCAGGCTGACGAAAGGAAACTGGCAGCACTGGTATTAATGAGAGCCCCTGGAAGGATTTTTGAAGAAGAAGCGATCGCTTCAATAACGGCGATGATGGCAACAGAAAAAGACGAGGAAGTTATCGGTGCTCTTACTTTCGCAGTCAAACATCTCGACATAACCGATTGTTCAGAATTCCTCAGCAAAATCGCCCAGAGCAAAAATGCAGAAACCCGCTATGCCGCAGCTTTCGCCCTTGCTGGCCGCAGCGAAGATGCGCTGGCCATCAAAACCTTAATCACCCTCTCGCAAGACCCAGACAATGACGTTCGTGACTGGGCCACCTTTGGCCTATATCTCGACGCTCAGCATCAGCAACCGGTAAAGTCAGACATTAAGGAAGCGCTATTTGCCAGATTAGAAGATAGCCACGACGAAACTCGCTACCAAGCCATCGCTGGGCTTGCCACCGGCCAAGATCTAAGGGTACTTGAGCCACTAATCAAAGCATTAGAAGCTGATGATGTTTGGCACATAGCCATCGAGGCGGCAAAAGAACTCGGTCATCCAGCCCTTTACCCAAGCCTGGTCAAATTGCAAGAAGATTTCCCAGCAGACACTCTAGTGGCGCAGGCACTATCGGCCTGTACACCAAAGTAAGCAAAAACAGCAAAACAAGATTTCATGCAAAAGCGTCTTGACGGACAAGCCGATTAGATCTAGTCTAAAGATATTATGATTCCAAATGGTCAGTCAGTCGAATCAGTGCTCGTTGCCCATGGCGTTAAACCAACGCCTCAGCGCATGGTTATTGCCGAGTATCTATTAAATACTCTCGATCATCCAACCGCCGAAGAGGTGCTCGATGCTGTTTCTGGCAAACTCCCCGTGGCGCTATCGAGAGCCACGGTCTACAACACCCTCAACTCCCTCAAAGATGCTGGGGTCGTGCGTGAAGTTCTGGCCGAGCCCGGTAAAGTGCGCTACGACGCTAATTTGTCGAATCATCATCATTTTATTGATGTCAAAACCGGTCAAATTATTGATGTGCCGGTAGAAAAAGTAGAGAAGCTTGGAAAACTCCTTGACAAAAAATTCAAAGTTCACGGTGTACAAGTCACCTTCTTTGGTGACCTTCAAGAAGAGGAGTCGGAACAAACCTAAAAAAAGGCTGTCTGACTCACAACAAACAAGCAAGCTAAAATAGGCCACTAGCCTATTAGCAATTGCTTTGGTATCACACGATCCTTCAATAGGGGCATAAAAATGAAAACCAGGAATCTTGTTTATTCGCTTTTACTGGCTAGTCAAATAATCAGTGGTGCTTCGGCGAAAGAACTAGCTGGCGGCACTCCCCCTGGTGCAAAAAAAACAGTACAAGCGGCCAAACCCGCTGCCGAAAAAGTAGAAGCCTCAGCCAAGTGCCCGATGGGCTTCACTAAAGACGCTACACGCAAACCCACAGCTCTTGGGGCCTATTCGATTGGCGACTGGTGGCCCAATCAACTGAACCTGAAAATACTTGACCAGAATTCGCCCCAGAGCAATCCACTGGGAAAAAATTTCAATTACCCCGAGGAGTTCAAAAAACTCGACATTGAGGCCGTAAAAAAAGACATCAATACTTTGATGACAACATCACAAGACTGGTGGCCAGCTGACTACGGCAGCTATGAAGGGCTCTTTATTCGTATGGCCTGGCACAGTGCGGGAACCTATCGTGTCGCCGATGGTCGTGGCGGCTCCGGGTACGGCACACAACGATTTGCGCCTCTGAATAGCTGGCCAGACAATGCCAACCTCGATAAAGCTCGTCGCCTGCTCTGGCCCATCAAACAAAAGTATGGTGAAAAAATCTCTTGGGCTGACTTGATGGTCTTAGCTGGCAACTGCGCCCTTGAATCATCAGGCTTGAAGACCTTTGGCTATGCTGGCGGCCGCGCTGATGTATTCCAACCGCAAGAAGATATTTACTGGGGCCCAGAAACTAAGTGGCTGGGAGACAATCGTTATACAGCCAACCACAAACTAGAGAACCCTCTAGCTGCTGTTCAAATGGGGCTTATCTACGTCAATCCAGAAGGACCAAACGGCAAGCCAGACCCGCTAGCTGCAGCTAAAGACATCAGAGAAACTTTCGCTCGCATGGCAATGAATGACGAAGAAACAGTTGCACTAATTGCTGGCGGACACACCCTTGGCAAAGCCCACGGCGCAGCAGATCCAAGCAAATATGTAGGACCAGCACCTGAAGCTGCCAGCATAGAAGAACAAGGCCTTGGTTGGAAAAACAGCTTTGGCAAAGGCAACGGTGATGCCACTATCACTAGTGGCCTGGAAGGCGCTTGGACGACGACACCTACCAAGTTTTCAAACGGATATTTCGACCATCTATTAGGCTTAGAATGGGAGTTAACGAAGAGCCCAGCTGGCGCACAACAATGGACCCCGAAAGGCGGCTTGGCTAATGGTACCGTGCCAGACGCTCAAGATCCGACAAAGAAACATGCGCCGATGATGTTCACAACTGACATCGCCCTAAAAGTCGATCCTATCTACGCGCCTATTTGCAAAAGATTCCACGAGAACCCACAAGAATTTAGAGAAGCATTTGCCAAGGCCTGGTACAAGCTCACCCACCGCGACATGGGGCCAGTCTCAAGGCTTCTCGGCCCCACAGTTCCTCCCGCACAACTGTGGCAAGACCCTATTCCTGCTGCCAATTATAAGATGATTGGCAACCAAGAAATCTATGCTCTCAAAGGCAAAATCATGGCTTCAGGGCTAACGATCCCTCAACTGGTTTCCACAGCCTGGGCATCAGCTTCTACCTACCGAGGCTCGGACAAACGTGGTGGTGCCAACGGTGCCCGTATTCGCCTAGCTCCGCAAAAAGACTGGGAAGTAAACAATCCAGCCGAACTAGCAAAAACCTTGCAGACACTGGAAAAAATTCAAAGCGAATTCAACAGTGCTCAGACCGATGGTAAGAAAGTATCCATGGCAGACTTAATTGTCTTGGGTGGTTGCGCCGCAGTTGAGGCCGCAGCCAAAAACGGCGGGCAGGAAGTTCATGTACCCTTCGCACCGGGTCGCACAGATGCTTCTGCGGAACAAACTGACGCTGCTTCATTTGCCGTGCTAGAGCCAACCACCGATGGTTTCCGCAACTTCCGTGGTCACAACTTAGATAGATCGGTGGAAGAGAAGTTGATTGATCGCTCACAACTACTCACCCTCACTGCGCCAGAAATGACAGTACTGATAGGCGGCATGCGCGTTCTCAATACAGATGCGGACCACTCACAACTAGGAGTATTCACTAGCAAACCGGAGAGTTTGACCAATGACTTCTTCGTTAATCTGCTCGATATGGATACTGTCTGGAAGAAGTCCAGCACCAATGAGAATGTCTACGAAGGACGTGACCGCAAAACCGGTAAAGTCAAATGGACAGGCACTGGAGTAGATCTCGTATTTGGTTCAAACTCACAACTGCGAGCGATTTCTGAAGTGTACGCCAGTGCTGACGCCAAGCAGAAGTTTGTTCGTGACTTCGTGGCAGCATGGAACAAGGTAATGAACCTCGACCGCTTTGACCTCGAGCCTTCTGTGCGAGATGGCTCTAAAGATGAGGCCATTCGTCAGCTCTTATAACCAAAGAGCTGAAATGACAACGGAAAACTAGAAGGCTCCGGACGTCAAAATTGCTTGAAACGTAAAATCAGTAGCACTGCTAACAGGAGCTTTGTTAGCGGTGTTTCTGATGATCTTTTTTGTGGGCGCTGCCGCTGACAAAGCGGCACTGGACGACTAGATCCAACGAACAGCTGAGTGGAAATCAACCAGCGGTACAATCACTGATTTGTCCACCTTCACGCCTAGAACCGCGCTCAGCCGCCGAAGCAGTTCCGGGGGACCAACGGTGAAATATTCGGATGTGGTAAACGGCGCCAAAATAAGCGGCAATACTATCGGCAAACCAGGATTCTCATTCGCCAGCGAGAAAGAGACCCGGGGCTATCTACAAAATTTCAAAGTAGGAAAAAAAGTCACTGTCTACTACGACCCCAAGATGGTCTGGCGATCGTGCTTGCTCAAAGGCGAAAGACTGACCAAAGAAGCGAAAATTCCACAATCGAATTGATTGCCAGCATCAACGCATAGCTTGGATTACTATAAATAGATATTATTGACCGAGCTTTAGCCGCGAGAGTTGCATGAAACAAAAACCAAAGCTACTTATGCCCTGCGCAATGCAGATACTGTCGAAGCTCTCTCTGCAAAGCCTTGGTGTAGCGGTACTAGCGACCCTGACTGGGGTCGGAGCAACAGGCGCCCGGGCCGATCAAGGTTCGTTTTGCCATGACATTCCGGCACGCCAAGCTGTACTGAATGAAGGAAAGGAGTATCTCCTTCAGCATAGGAACGTAGACTATGGCGCTCGCCGCACTATTATAGACGACGGCCTAGCCTCATACCGTCTTCGAGAGCGCTCTAGCAGTGAATTTCAAAACATTTCTATTTTTTCAATTGACCATCTTCCGCTGGAGACACCTCAACAGATAGCTGAAGCAGAAAGCTTGGCCGAGAAATTAGAATGCGCGCAACACTTCAAGTCAGCACACAGACTTTACCTGCGTGTACTGAAGCTAAGAGAAAAAGCTGGAGCGGCCAATATTCGGCTGGCGCAGGTACTAGAATCAGTGGCCCGGACGGAGATTCTGGCGGCCTCCAATTTGCCCTTCGCCGACAACAAAGAAGTCGGCATCTTTGACCAGGGGCCACAATATGAAAGTTATGGAGTCGGATCCCGCTTTGTCGGGAGCGCAATTGTCCGCAATGCCATTAGGAAGACTGTCGACCTTGCTGCTATTAAAAGTGCAGTTGAACTGTATACTCACGCCCGTGCTATTCGGCGCAACTTGCATGACTCAAATGAAAAACTAGTTGCAGACCTAATTATTCTTGGGGCAATCAAAGACAAACTGCGCGACTCGATCGCGGCAAAGTCTTTTTATGTTGAAGCCTCTCAGCTAGACCAGAGAGCCATTAAATATCTGGCTATGTACGCACTAGGCCAGAAAGACTTTGCCTTGGCAAAAGAAAAAGAATCTCTCTTTCTCAATCAAGCTAAAACAAACGCTGACTCAGCATCAACTTCGATATTATTGGCGCTATACGTATCCGAAAAGAGATCCAGCGATACACTGATGATGCTCCGACAAGCTATTGCACACTCGGTCTTTGTGCCAGCTGACGTTCTAACATCTACATTCAAAATAATTCAACCGAACGACCTGGAGCTGCTTACAACATATATCAATAAAACCTGGCTCACTGCTGCGGAGCCAGATCCAGCTCTTGTTACAGTAATAGAGGCTATGCACAGCCAGGGCTGGGACGCATGGGCCGATACTATCTGCCAATCGGCAGCAAAGCGATACTCGCGATCTATTCCTGCTCTCATGGTAATTGCCACTTGCTATTGCCAATTGAACAACCAAGCAAAGGCCTTGAAACTATACAAATTGATTTTGAATTCAATACAGGCAGTCCGTGAACCGAGCATAGTAGCAATCACGGAGCTATCGGAAATCGTCACAGCGTTAGACTCAGAAGCAATGAAACGAGAGCCTGAATCTCAAGCTGTTCTGTTATCGATCTCTAAAGAAATTGAGTTTCAAAAGAGTGCTCTGCGCCATCGCCAATGTCTAGATATGGCTGCCCAATTGAACAAGACAGCATTTGACTTGGAGCGCAGCGCCCATAACGCAATGGCACAGAAGCTCTACGAGCAAGCCTTAGAAATAAAGCAACTAAATCTCACCAAAGACGATCCTGAAATCGCAGTTCAAACACTAGATGTAGCCCGCACTTGCACGGCACAAAAGAACTATGCTCAAGCCCAATCGCTATACGAAAGAGCCCTGACCCAACTGCGAAAAAAACCGCGCATAGATAGGCCAGTTACCAAACAGGCTTTGGAAAGCTACGGACAAATGCTCAATCAAATGAATCAGCAAGAAAGAGCCAAGAAGATCTACGACGAAGCGAGAGAACTTTGCAAATGATTGAGAGCCAGCAGGACTAAGGACTCCGATACTAAGTCATCTAGGCTTAATTTAAAAGACAAAAACTACATAGGAAATCTAATCAAATTTTGCGGCATCGACAACTGCATTGAATAGCAAATCGACGAGACCAGGAATTGCCACAGCGACTATCACGAGAGTTGGACCAAACAAAATCATTGCCAGTCCATACCAGCGCTTGCTTTTCTGCCAGACGAAAAATAATCCCACTGGCACGAGCAGGCAGGCTGGTACACCAAGCGCAAGGCCAAGAATCTCAGCAGCATTGGCGATAATATTGAGCAAGGCTCTAAGGTTTGGCAGCTTGTCTTTAGCAGCTTTAGGCTCTCGCGAAGAAGAAGAAGAAGAGGCATCGCCACTCTGACTCTCGTCCGCTGCGCCATCACTACTATCTTGGTCATAAGTGCTTGCTGTGGAAGCAGCCGGCTCTAATTTGGCGGTATCAGCCGCCTTGGGCGATTGAGCAAAAACAGCTTGGTTACAAGATAAGCTTGCAATCACAAGAACCAATATGAGGAAGCAACGCAACACTAAAACCCCCAAAAGCTTGTTCTCTAATAGTGACTTAAATCAAGCTTAGTCCGCTGCCTACCTAACCAAAGGCTCTACTGCCAGAGCGGGATCTGAGCCGATCCAACTTTTGTTCACCAGCAGTGGTGTCTGCAAATCGCCGCGGTCTTGCAATACTTCCGATTCCACCAGCACTTTCAGCCTATTGTAAGCTTCAAACATTGTGGTTTTACCCTTATCGGTCTGCAGCGCTTCCATCAGTCGTCTGGTGAAGACGCTGTTTTCATAGCCCTTTGACTCCCACGAGACTTGCTCAGCCAAACTTGAACAGAGAATCATCTGTCCCTTGCCGATCTTTAAAGCACTGGTATCAAGACCAGCAGTTCGGTTCAGGCCCTTCTGTCCAGCTCCTACAGCCCCGCTGTGGCAGACGTCCATAATCAAAATAATACGGTCTGAATGTACCTGGTCGCTGACAATACTGGTTAACCATTGCATGGGAATGCCGGTGGCAGGAAGACTATTTTTATTGGTGTCATAAGCAACCAAAAAATTAGCGCCGCCGGCTTCCTTTGTAGCTGAGCTACCATGGCTCGATACATAGACCACGACCATGTCATCCGCCTGTACTCTTTTCGCGAGCCACTTCTCGCCGAGCATGCCAATTATATTGTCACGACTGGCATTTTCATCAGTCAAAAGTTTGACATGATCGGGCTTGAAGTTCTCGGTCGTGACAAGAAAGTTCTTAAAGTCAGTGGCATCTTTTGCGGCATACTTCAAATTGATTGAAGTATCTTTGAAATTACTGATACCAATTACCAAGGCCCATTTGTCGTGGACCGGACGATCGTGCTCTTTCGAGAGAACCTTAGTCTGCAGCTCTAGTTTAGTACTGCCGCCGGGAAGGACATTTTTGATCTCAGCAGCACGAGTAAGCAATGGAGTGGCCTTATCAGTTTGACCTAGATAGCCGTAGGTTGAGGCTAGAGCCGTGAGATCGGCTGCCACCTGCGGTGCCTTTTCACCATACAGACTTTCATCTATAGCTAGCGCCTTTTGCTGATAGATTGCGGCCTGATCATATTGCTTCTGCTTAACGTACAGCTCACCAAGGTCATGAACACCATCAGCTGTTAGAGCATTGTTAGCACCAAGAACTCTTTCTGACAGTTCCAGTGATTTCTTCAGAAGTGGCTCGGCTTCTTGGAACTTGTCGTCTCGCAGATAGACATGGGCAAGCGCACTGGCAGCTGCGGCACGTTCTGGATGATCTTGTCCAGTTTGCTCCTCAATCATTTTCATTGAATCTTGCAGCAGTTTCTCTGCTTCTTTGAAGTTTGCCTGGTCGGCATGAATTAGAGCCAAATTGCGCATGGTGACAGCGATATCGATATTGTCCATAGCCATAACCTTACGCTCTATGGCAAGCACTTCTTCTAACATTTTCTGGGCTTCATCGTAATGACCATCTTGTCTATACATGTTGCCTAGACACTCTTTGGCATGGGCAATAAATAGACTGTCTGTATTACCGAAAAGCGACTCTTCATTCTTAAGAGCAGTTTGCACAAGCTCTTTGGCCTGTTGATATTTGCCTTGCTCAGATAGTACCCGAGCCAGTTTCACCTGAGTCTCACAAAGATCAGGGTGATCAGCTGAATAGTGAGACTTAAAAATATCCAGGGCTTTGTTTAGGGTCGCTTCAGCCTCAGTAAAGCGGCTTTGCTTGCGATAGAGTTCGGCGTGCTTCAGCAAAATTATGGCGCCATAAGGATGATTAGGACCGCAGATAGCAATAGACTTAGCGAACGACTCTTTGTAGAATTCCTCAGCCTCTTTATACTTCCCACGCTGCTCCTGCAATAGCCCCTGATTCAACTCTGCATATTGAACACCCAGAGTTTTGGGGTATTTCTTAGCGATGCGCAAGGCCTCTTTTATGTATGAGTCGGCCTCATCAATTTTTCCCCAGTGCAGGTAGAGAGTGATCAAATTGTTGACAGGCCAAAATCTCTGGGGAGAATCTTTACTGAGATACTGCAAGTCCATCTTCCACAAAGACTCAGCTTCGGGAAATTTACTCTGGGCAAGGTATAGGGCAGCCATGCTATTGAAGAGCCAATTGTCCATTCGGCTCATCTTCGGCAAAGTATCATTTATGGCCATAGCCTTCTTAAGAACGGCTTCTGACTCCTGAAGTTTGCCCATACAGCGCAAAGTCTCACCCAGCGAGTAAAGTATGCCAGCTTCCTCGACCGGTTTATGCTTGGTTGTGGCCAGCATATCGACGCACTGTCGCTCGGCCCTGAGAGCTTCGCGATAATTACCCTTTTCATAGGCCGCAACGCCAGACTTGTATATGGCATACACCATTGACCTCTGGGCCTTCGCTGGGGGCGCTGAAAGCAATTGAAGACCTGACACAGCAAGCAGGAGCAGCGAAACCACAGACTTTTTCATGAGTTAGTTCTCTTGAGCGGATGTTTATGAAAGCTTGGTTCAGCCCCAAGTCGTTGCCTATTCTACCGGGTTATCAGGTATAAATGACTAGCCCAACCGCCCTATGGGTATCTAGGTAGTGGTAGCCCGTATTAGCTGCTGATAAATACTGGAGATGAGATGGAATTTGGTATTGGCTTTTTGCTTATCTTGATGGTCTATTTGCTTACGTCACTTAAGGTCATCAAAGAATATGAGCGCTTCATCGTCTTTACCCTTGGTCGAGCAGACGGAGTGCGCGGGCCGGGTTTACAGCTTGTTTTCCCAGTCTTTCAAACCTCAAAAAAGGTCGACCTGCGCATCATCACCATGTCGATTCCGATGCAAGAAATCATCACTAAAGATAACGTATCGGCTAAAACAGCAGCAGTTTGCTTCTTTCAGGTCGTCGACCCATTTAAAGCAGTGACCAAAATCGAAGACCCTTTCAATGCTACATCGCAAGTAGCTCAGACAACACTGCGCAGCGTTCTGGGTCAACACGAGCTCGATGAATTGCTCACTGAGAGAGACGCCATAAATGCCAAGCTCTCAGCCATCATAGACCGACAAACAGAAGGCTGGGGTGTCAAAGTAATTTCAGTTGAAGTAAAAGACGTTGAAATTCCCGAAAGCATGAAACGGGCCATGGCCAAGCAGGCCGAAGCCGAGCGGGAAAGAAGAGCAAAAATCGTGGCCGCCGAAGGCGAACATCAAGCGGCCGAAAAACTAGCTCAAGCAGCCAGAGTGATAGGCACAGTGCCTGGAGCCATGCAACTACGTCAATTGCAAACAATGGTTGAAGTATCGGCTGAGAAAAACTCCACTTTGATTTTCCCCGTGCCAATTGAACTGATGCAGTTTGCCCAGGCGGCAGTGCAGCATATGCGCAAAGAAAACGATGACGATGAAGCTGGTGAAAAGATCAAGATTGATGAAAAAGTGGCAGAGGCTGTGCAGGTCAAAAGCAGTAGTTAGAAGCACTTAGAAAAACTCACTTCTTCTGCTTAAGAAACTGGGGCAATGTCAAATCTTTGGGCTTGGCTACAATCCAAGAAAGGCCTTCCGCCACAGCATTCAACAAATTATGCTCTGGGTCACTAGAAACTTCATCCTCAAAAATCAATCGATAGGGTGCTAGATTCTCGCCATACCAGAGAAAAACTCGTGCACCACCAGTAGCATCAACCTCACTAGTCGAATTTTCCACCAGCCCTTTAGTGTTTGACGGTACCACACCAAAATTGATCATCAAGTGGTCGAGATCTTGCGGGGCAGAAACGTCAAATTGCCGCACATAGTCAGCAATTGAGTCAAGGCCGCCAGAAAAATCAAGACCAGCTTTGACTTTGCCAAACATGCCATTTCCCTTAAAAGCACGGCCACGAATAATAATCAATTCGCTGCTGCCTCTTCTGTAGGTGAGCCAGCCGCGCCAATCTCCAGGCACAACATCGGCTAAGCGCAGACCGATTTCATGCTCAACTGCCTGCTTCAATAATTCGCACTCAACCGGCAAGACGGCCAGAGACTTCGCTCTGGCAGATTCTTCTCGGGCGATTATTTCAGATTCTAGTTCGAGCAATTTGATATGCAGCATGACAAGTATCACATAAGCAGTAGTTATAGTTCTTTATAGACCATGAAAGCAGCCATTGCTAACATGATGGCACCAAAAGCGCGCTTGAGCATAGAATCTTTGAGGCGCAAAGCAAGTTTACTGCCAATCATAGAGCCCGGCACTGCACCGAGCACCATCACGAGTACCAGCAAAAACTGGACATGATGATTAATGCTGTGAGCAATGGTTCCTGGAACAGAAAGACACGCTACCACTAGCAGCGACGTGCCAAAGGCAGACTTTGCACTCATGCCATAAACCGCAAGAAGAATAGGGATGAGGATGAATCCGCCGCCGACGCCAAAGAAGCCCGCTAATAGACCAGTCAACAAGCCCACGGGAAAGACTTTAAGCCAGCTCAGTTTTTTAGAAATCGCGCCAGCCTGTACTAAACCAGATTGAACTAAATCAGATTGAACTAAATCAGCTTGAACAACCTGATTAAGTTCAAGTTCAGCCTTCGTCGCAGCTTGCTGCTTCAATTTGTTGCTAAAGCCAGAAAGCAAGTCAACGGCAGCAAGGGTAATTAGTGCGGCAAAGAGCAGCATGAGAGTGCGCCCCTGCACCTGCAAGGTCAAGGCAGCACCAATCAGAGTGCCAATAATGGCTGGTAAAACCAACAGTTTGACCATATTTAGGTCAACTAGTTTTTCTTTGACATAGTTGACTGCTCCAGCCACTGATGTCGGCACAATTAGCGCCAATGTTGTGCCAATAGCCATATGAGCATCAAGGTGCATAATCAGACGCAACATCGGCGTACAAACAATGCCACCACCGACTCCAAAGGTACCGGACAAAAGACCGGTAAGGAGGCCAATCGCAAGCGCTTGAAAAACTTCTAGCAGTGAAAATGGGAAATTCAAGGCTAACTAGACTTACATGTAATTGGAAAGCAGCTTGCCAAGATCCGGATTCTCAACCACCATCTGGTTGAAGTTAGGATTCTTGGTCAGGCGTTTGGCAATACTGCGATCGTGCTTAATAGCTCTATAAATTCCCTCAGGGTCAAGAGTGACCACCCGTAAGGCTTGTGGATTCTTGGTTAAGACAGCAGCAGCAGAGCCCCACTTAGTGATGCGCCTGCAGGTATAGTGGTCGGCTTCAGCAATTTTATCTAAATGTGGATGAGCCGCCAGTACGCGAGCAGATGCGGCATGGCTGCAAATAGCAGCAACAAGGCCCGGGTCTGCCGTAACCATCTTATCTAACCAGCGCATGCGAGCCATTTTCACGGCCGTCGCTGTATCTGAACGAATGGCTTTAGTGCGAGCAGTATTGTTGAGAGCAGGCCTTAATTCTGGCGTTGCACCCGAAGTAGCGCTAGTAGTAATAGTAGTAGTCTGAGCAAAGGCTGCAGAAGTCACAATACTCGCCACAGATAAGGCATAGGCCAAATAAGCAGAAAGAGTTTTTCTGTTTTTCAGCATCTTGGTCAGTTTATTAGCCTGAATAAATGGCATCTGCTAGTCTCATTTGTGTGGCGTTTTTAAACATGGATTTTAACACTGATAGACTATCTTAGACTTGAAGCAGGGGAATAAATGTCCAACAGCGGTCAATATCAAGACGATAGCCCCCGAGACAAGGGCAGTGAGCGACCAGGCAAAGAAGATGCCGCCGCTCAGGCTAAAAACAGGCTAGAACTCGACGTTACCCAGTCATTAGAAGCTGACACAGAAGCCACTCTGGTAAAAGAAACCGCTCGACGTAACTATCTGCTCAAAGGGCAAGAGCAGGAGCCCAAAATGACCCGTCATATTGACCCAGCGGGCCATAGCGAGCAAAGAAGCAAAGAATTTACAGTCATGAGCCAGGTAGAAAAGGCACAGATAGGCAGCCTTCCTATTTTCTTACGGCCAGAACAGTTACCACGCAAATCGGGATTCACCTCGCCCCCGGGCGAAGATAAAACCTTTGAAAGGTTTAAGCCTCGAATTGACGAATTACTAGAATTAACAGCGCCAAACAGCGAACGCAATTACGGTGCAAGCCTGTCTAGGGCGGAGTCTAAGGGCCTGAACGAAACCAGAGAACGGTTGCTCAATTGTGACAATCTCGGCGACGCTCTCTCAAATACACTTCATCTAGCCCGTCTCTATCAACATTTACGATATATTGAAGAGGCAAAAAGAGCGACTTTATTTGCTCTCGGTATCGATCCCGATAACCCCACCGGCAAGCAGCTTTTTAAGGAACTAGAACGCGTGCAAATTACTGAACTGGGTCTGAAGACATCTGTTGAACCTTCCCCTTTTTCGAAATCAGCTCTGCGCAATCGCATTATCAATTTAAGCGGCGGCAAAGTAGTTGTGGTGGGCGACTTGCTCATAGACGAATTAGTTGAAGGCCGGCCCGAGAGAATTTCGCGCGAAGCTCCAGTGCTTGTACTTGAGCATGTCGACACAGAGCTTATACCTGGTGGTGCAGCCAACACTGCCCATAACATCACCGCTCTTGGTGGCAAGTGCCATGCCATTGGTGTTTGCGGAAAAGATGACTATGCTCCTAAGCTGGCAAAAGTCTTAGAGCGCTACGGCATCACTTACGATCTGATCGAAGACGAAAGTCGTCCAACAACAGTTAAAAGCCGAGTAATTTCAAAATCGCACTCACTCTTGCAGCAGCTTCTGCGTATCGATCGCATATCTCACGCTAAAATTGATAGCCAAATTGAGTCGCGCCTGATTGAGAAAATCAACACGGCCAATCAATCATTCAATGCCATCATTGTCTCTGACTACAAAGCCGGTGTCATCACTGATGGTGTCATTGCTGCTGTCAGAGCCTTGGCAGAAAATCGCGACACGATGGTAATTGTCGACGCCCAAAACAGCTTTGAGCGCTTTGGCAATTGCACGCTGATGACACCGAATCAACCCGATGCCGAAGCGGCTTCAGGCATCAAAATCACTTCAAGAGAATCTCTTAAACAGTTAGGCGATGTACTTTTGAATAAATCAGGAGTAAAAGCACTTTTAGTCACCCGTGGTGGAGACGGCATGGTGCTCTTCGAGCGCGGCAAGCCAATGGTTGAGCTACCGGCCTTCAACCGCTCAGAAGTCTTCGACGTCACTGGAGCAGGTGACACTGTGGTAGCGACAATGGCGCTGGCCCTCACTTCTGGTGCAAGCATGCCAGAAGCTATGGCCCTCGGCAATCTAGCAGCATCCATAGTGGTGCGCAAACCTGGAACTGAAGTAACCAGCCAAAAAGAAATGCTACAACATCTTGAGCAGCTCAATCTGCCTGAATAGCACTCTCTCCTGAACTAGCAGCTAAACTACCAGGCTTTGGCTGCTTTATCGACAGTAACACTGCGAGCGACTTCATTGTCGATAAGAAGGATTCGCCAGGGCTGTGAATATAGAGCAAATTCCATATCAAATGTGCTGGCGGTTGGTAAAGTAGGAAAACCTGGCCGCCCCCTCAAAATACCACCACCTGAAATTTGCACCTCTAGTTCATTGGGACCTCTGACCTTTTTCAAGGTAACCCTGGTTGTGCCCAAAATTTCCTGATTCTTCGGCAGCGCCCCATCATCAGTCGAGGCCTTAATTACAGGGCAGAAAAATGTATTGCCCACGAGGGAATTCATCAGGGCCGGATCACTATTGCCGTTAATAGATACTGGACTGCTACCAACATCTAAACTGGGATTGCCCATGCCACTCCAGTTCGAGATCCAAGTGGCATTTTGCTTAGGCTTGTTGGGGTCTAACTGTAAAATGCCAGTGGCCGCAGCCTTATGAGAAATGCCGATTGGTAAAATTTGATTGGGCGAAATTGTACGCAGACCACAGTAGGCAGCACCCACAGCACTGGCACTGACAGGAATACTAGGAAAACCAACGAATCTGGCAAAGATAGTAGGCATCTGCCTAGTAATTGTCACTTCGCAAGTGTGGGGGAACTTGTGCGGTCTGGAATTAATATCGACATCAACGGCAACGGTTTGGCCGTCAGCAATCAAGGGCTGATTGTCAGAGGAATTGCGTCCGACCATATCAGCAGCCCAACCCATCGCTTTGTTCTGCTGAAACGGAGTAACCGTCGGAGCCGTTAGCAGATAGGCACCAGCTAAAGCACCAGAATCGGCAGCCACTTGAAGCTGCTTTCTTACATGAAAGCCGTGAACAAAATCTACTGCAATTGAGCCAAGAACTAACAAGCCAAAAATCAAAGCCAACAAGAAGACTGAACTGAGAGCACCTTTCTTGCTGCGGCCAGCCCTGTTTCTTCTAGAGAGTTTGATGGCAATAGCCTTTCTGGTACTCATTTTTTCTTGCCTTCTTAATAGCATTCACTCGCTTGACCAAGGTTTCCATCACCATCATGCATATTTACTTGGGCCTTTTGGTGGCTTCTCCAGCACTTTCTCTCAAAGTTTTTTACTCTAGGCGACATGTTGATTCAGCCACAATTTCAAAGCCTTTACCTAAGCCGAGAATATCGGGCTCAGGAAAATGCCTACAACCATACTCATCAGAAAAGAAGTGCACTTTCACTGTCACCGTTGGCGGGTTGGACTTTTCATTGAAACCCGCTCCAGCAAGCTCAAACTGCTTGTAGCTATTAACAACGCCGGGATAATCAATTGAAGAAACAATTTCGCACCAGCGCGAGACCGTATATTTGGGATCCATTCCGTAGGACATAGCTAATTTTCGCGCGGCAGTGCTAGCCGCTTGCTTCAAGGTGCAATGAATGACATAGGCTTCGCTCGCCTCGATCATCACATAAATGGAGATTACTATTAAAGGCACAATCATGATTAGCGACGCCGTAAATTCAGGCATCATCTGAGCTAACTGAGAACGATTACGGCGGCGTTGTCTCAAAATCTATACCTATATATAAGGATTCTCAGTAAATGAAGGCGGTGGCTGACGAACTAATGTTTACCTGAGAGCGCAAATTTAGCGGGTCAGGATTTGGAAACTTTGGCAGAGGCGGATCGCCCTCCTCTGGAATGTAAGTACAAATAACAGTGACCGACTCAGGAGTACTAAAAATGGCTTTCTTAATCTGCCAACCGCCTTCTGGAATAGTGAATTGGGCATTGCTCGCCACCATATTGTCAATACGAATGCGCGACAGCACTTTATTTTGCTTGGCTAAATCACGCGCAACAGATGGGTCACGAAAATACTCGGCGGCCAGTGCGCGAGAGGCAAGATTAGCGGCCTCAGTCATGTTCATACCAATGATGTAAGCGTATGAAATCTCAAGCCAGGCCCAGATTGTCAAAATTATGATGGGCAGCAAAATGCATGTTGAGACAACAGCTTCAACGAGCACAGCCCCGGAAGAACGACGAAGTCTCTTTTGCTGTTTGCTGTTTCTGGCACCACAAGAGTATCTCAATAAGCACTCCCCCATATCCAGTAAAGATGCCTAGAAGACCATTAGACTCTGTAGGCCTTTGACCCACAACTTACCTTGAATATGCCCACAAAATCGAAAAAAGAACCGAAAGAGACTAAAATAGCTCTCTATGAATAATGGAAATCAGGCCAAGCCCCACTTAATTCTCCCGGCGGGTACCCAGATAGTCACTCTAGTTGAGTGTCGCGGATTGGCTGGCGAAGCTCTTCGACGCAAGGGTACGGTCGGCAAAATCATTAAAAGCCCTAGCGATAGTACCCATGCCTACTTGATTCAATTTCCTGATGGCGGTCAAATCGGCCTACACCGCCAAGAAATAGCCATTCGCAAACAGGTGCAGAGCCTCAATTTTGATCGCCCTCAGAGTTTAGAAGATGACGCTGACTTGAGCCAGTATGTCATTTATCGCTGCGTGGTTGGCTCAAGGGCATATGGTCTTGATGTCGAAGGTTCAGATACCGATAGGCGCGGAATTTACTTACCGCCAGCCGATCTCCACTGGTCACTCTATGGGCTGCCAGAGCAAATCGAGAATGATGAAAATCAAGAGTGTTTCTGGGAACTACAGAAATTTTTGATCTTAGCGCTTAAAGCTAACCCCAATGTGCTTGAATGCCTCTACACTCCTCTGGTTGAGGAAGCCTCACCAATAGCCCAAGAGCTGCTGCATGAGCGTTCGCGCTTGCTTTCCAAACTTGTTTATCAAACCTACAACGGCTATATTCTTTCGCAATTTAAGAAGTTAGAAACTGACTTGCGAGCCCATGGTGAACTTAAATGGAAGCACGTAATGCATCTTGTCAGATTACTTTCATCCGGTATTACCATTTTGAAGGAAGGCTTTGTCCCGGTAAAAATTGACAGCCATCGCGAGCGCTTATTGGCTATTCGCAATGGCCAGACCTCATGGGAAGAAGTGAATAGTTGGCGTCTAGAACTACATTCACAATTTGCTCAGGCTTTTGATCAAACAAAATTACCAGAGCGACCCGATTATGAGTGGACAAACGATTTTCTTATCCGAGCTCGCCGGGAAATGGCAAAGGGTTAGATGGAACAATGCAGTATACAGCGGAACTATCAGCTGCCGTCAAAAACCATCCTTACAAACTCTTGTTTGCCACAGTCAGTGGAGCACATTTATATGGATTCTCTTCTCCAGACTCTGACTTCGATCTAAGAGGCGCGCACATACTACCGATTGCAAAATTGATTGGGTTTGAAGTGCAGGATGAAACTATAGAAGTCTCAAAAATCGATAAGACAATAGAGCTAGACATGGTATCCCATGACATAAAGAAATTTTTCTCGCTCATGTTAAAGCCCAACGGCTATGTTTTAGAGCAACTCTATTCACCATTAATTGTGCACACAAGCAGTGAGCATGATGAACTGAAAGAGCTTGGGAAGGGCTGTATTACTGTCCATCACAGTCACCATTATTTAGGATTTTCAGCAAATCAATGGAAGCTCTTCGAAAACCTTGAAACTAAGAAGGTTAAGCCATTGCTTTATGTATTCCGCGTTCTTCTGACCGGCATCCACTTGATGCGCACTGGTCAAATAGAAGCTAATTTGGGCATCCTCAACCAACAATTCAAACTTTCATACATTGAAGAACTAATCAACTACAAAGCTAATTCGCGAGAAAAAGCGACCTTACCGAACAACGATATTAAGTTCTATGGGGGTGAATACCAGCGCCTGCGCAAGATTCTCGAAGAGGAAACTGCCGTTTCTAAACTGCCATCTACACTACAAACAGACCACACCATTAAGCCAGCACTAGAAGATTTATTGATACGACTGAGACTATCAAGTTAGACCATTAAGCGTTCTGTGATTTCTCATAGTTAGCTCTAACTCTGTTGTAGACAAGGTCTGTAGGTTCATTGAACTTAGAAATTGAGGTCATAAATTCGCGTTGAACATGAAACGGCAGTCTTTCAATACTTTCGCAAGCTCTGTCAGCAACCTGAAAAGCATGAGCTTTGATTTGTTCAATCATCAGTTCGTTAGCTGCAAGCATTTCGCGAATACGCATTGCTTCAGGATTATTCTTTTCAGATGCTGCTTCTGACCTGGTGTCTGACATGGGTTCGGCCTGCAATTCTTGGTGAAACTTGTGGTTGTGGGTAGACTCAACTTTGCTAACTTCGATTTCGTTGTTTTCGATCGCCATGATTAGTAATTCCTCTAGAAATTTGGGGTGTCGCCCTCGCGTGCATAGGTCTATCGACATTAGCGAATTCTTCGACAAGGCTTTTCGTAGAAACCCCATGCTTTTCAGAAAAAACTTTATTGATCTCATGTCGAAGGCTAATGAGTACAATTGGCAGTGCTTTCTCTCGCCTAAGGCTCCGAAGTAGTCAAAATGACAGCTATCGCCCCTGACATGTCGACAATGCAACTGCTCAAGATCGCCAACGACAACCACGTTGGGGCCGTCCAGCTTTCGGAGCAAGATAGGGCAATGTTAATCACTTTGCTCAAAGAGAAAGCCCAAGACGAGCTTGAGTATGGTGAAGAAATCGAATTTGAGAAAGTTCGCCTGGTTCGGCGGGTTACCGGGGCAGTCTCAATTTTCTTTGAAAAAGATGAACCACCGAAGCCAGCCAAGAAGAAAGCATCTGCTGAAAAAACCAGTGACTCGACTAGCGAAGGCTAGACCTTAAGCTCTTAGCTTTTGATTCTAGTATTATGGTCTGCGACTAGTCAGAGGGCCCACGACAATGCACACAGCTGAATCCAAGATATCGAGTAAGCGCAGATTGAATATACTCGACTACGGTTTAGTAGTGGTGACCTTACTTTCCGCTGCTGGCTTTGGCCTGGCAAAAGCCGGACATGCTGGGGTTAATCAAGTAATCAAAGGCACTCACAAGGTCAATATTGAGGTCTTCATCACCGGTTTGAAAACCAAAGATATCAATCTATTTAAGGTAGGCGACAAAAGCTCGATAACCATTCGCAACCAACCAGTTCAGCCGCCGATGACCATTGTTAAAGTCGACCATCAACCGAAGCAAGTAGCGTTCTTGAGCCCCGACGGCAAGAAAGCCATGGCTTTTCCTGACCCAGCCAACAGCATCGCCCACGATTTTTATGTCACGGTGCAAGATGAAGCAGATGCTACCGATGACGGTTATGTCATTCGCGGCAACAAAATTAAATTGGGCAATCAGATCGAGCTTGAGGCCTTCAAATATAGAGTGCAAGGGGTTGTTGTAGACATCAATCAGGCACTCTAAATAATGCTTACTCAACTTGCTTCTTTTTTTAGTTTCTCCGCTCTAGACAAAACTTGGGGCCAAGCACTAAGCAACTCAGCTCTGCTTGGCTGGTTGGTCGCTTTATTCAATCGTCTCAGGCAAAATTTTGCTCAAAGTGCCATAAGCAATGCTGGCACCACCTTGCAGCAACTGGCCTTTGCCTTAAGCTGCCTGCTCTTTCTCGTGCTTGCCCTACCGCAATTTGCTAATGACAAAGGGGCCTTAGCTCTTCTTTCAACAGCAGCAATGTTGTTGTGGATAGTCGGGAGGTTGGCTGGAGGCAAGGAGGAGAGACAATTCTCTGCGATTGATGGAATTGTTCTGGCCTACTTAGCGGCCAACATTATTGCCACCTTCTCTTCGCACTATCTGGTGCAGAGCATAAAAGGATTGAGCAAAGTCGCGGTCTATATCATTAACTACTTTTTGCTCACTAGTATTTTGAGCAAGCCCAATAGGCTAAACAAACTAATTCTGTCTGCTGTCCTGGCTGGTTTTGTTGTCAGCTTATATGGCCTATACCAGTACAAGATCGGTGTAGCACCACTGGCAACATGGGAAGACCCAACGGTCGAGTCGAAAGGCACTCGCATTTATTCCACCCTCGGTAATCCCAACCTATTGGCGGGCTATCTCATTCCACTCTTCCCACTAGCACTGGCTCTTGCAGTCAACTGCTGGAAGGCTAAAGAGAATAGTGAAAAAGTAGGATGGCTAAAGAATACATATATAAGATTGCTGGCGGCACTATCTTGTTTGGGCATGGCTCTAACCATTGCTTTGGCGACAGTGCTGACTGGTAGCCGAGGAGCCTTTCTCGCCCTTGGTGGAATGGCCGCTGTCATTGTCGCAGCCTTATTTTTCTATGTGGTGGCAAAACACAAGAAGCTTATAGCGCCGATTGTTTTAGCTCTGCTGGTAAGTGCGGTGGCCGCTGCACTTTTAGTGCACTTCAAATTTCCCAGTTTTGAAAGCCGCATTCTTTCTATCTTTGCTGGCTCAGAACATAGCTCTAATGCTTACCGAATTTATGTTTGGCGCGCCTCGGCCAAAATGTTTATGGACAACTGGTGGTTTGGTGTCGGGCCGGGCAACTCAACTTTCCCTTTAGCCTACGGTCTATATATGAAGAGTGGCTTTGACGCCCTTGGTACTTATTGCGTGCCCCTGGAGATTGGCGTGGAATGTGGCCTACTGGGCCTGCTCTCATCGTTCTTATTGACCGTAAGTCTTTACGCCAGGGCTCATCTCACCTTCTGGCAAAATCCCAATCTTCGCTGGATAGCCCTGGGCCTAACGGCAGCACTGACAGGCCTAGTTGTGCAAGGTTTAGTAGACACAGTCTTTTATCGCCCCCAGGTACAGTTTTTGTTCTGGCTAGTGGTGGCTGGAATAACTTCGGTCTCTTTAGCCTCAGATTCATTAACTCCTACACATAAAACCACTTGATTTCATTGGTGGAAGTTAATATTCACCGAGCAAAAACGCCATTAAATCACCCAAAAGCCAAGCCCAGAGAAGCATAGCTAGCTTTTGAGGCTTTCATTAAGTCGCGCTAATTTAATCTATAATTTCCAGATTAATTGGGAATATAGATAGAAGCCAAAGCTTGGAGATGCTCCAATTGTCAGGCGCTATGGATAAACAGTCTAACTTTCGCCTCATCTTGACGACCGTCAAACATTAGACGACAATAATATAGAGAGATTACTAATCCATTTCATTCCGTTCCAGTCCAGGCAACCTCGACTAATCTTCAGCGCCAAAGACGAATAAGTCTCCGGGCAATACTCAACAAAGCCGACGAGTCGGCTCCAGGAGGACAGCAAATTATGAAACTTCGACGACAACGAGGGGCCACGCTAGGACTAGTAGCGGCGTGCGTATTCCTCGTAATTCTAGTGGGGGTCGGATTCTTCTTCCTCTCCAAAATTATTGGTGGTGGCAGAGAAGTCGCCAACGCTACCGACGCCGGTGTCTTGAATGTGGCTAAACAAGCCGTCAGAAGAGGTGCTGTTCCACTGACCGGCGGTCTAGTCAGCGAGTTCGGTGCACTAACAGAACCACCAGACAGTAAAGTTGACCTCGTCACCTACAACCGCCTCGTTGCCCAAGCTCTCATTGTTGGCAAAAACGCAGAGGCTCTTGGCGGAACAGCCGTCGGTCACGCCAATCAGCTGAAAACTGACGTTAGAACAATCGGCCGAGCCCTTAGAAACAACTTGATTTCTGAGCCTAACTTTGCCACAGACTTTTCTAGCATTGCCAGCCAGAACAACACAAAAATGTGGAATGGCCCAGCAGTAAGTTTAGTTGGTGCAGTTAGCAGCGGTTATATGAAACCAGGCAGCTCAACCAACGTCTACTTCTCTCCTGCAACCTTGGCGGCATTAGGCGGATGGGCTCCTCCTCTGTCATCTCAAACAGCAAAGGGCGACCCTGCAGCTAAGTACTTAGCTGGTTACACCCCATTCAACGTAAACGGCAGTGCCAATTTCTTGACCGGTGTTCCAGTCTTGCCACAAACCAAGCCCCACTTGGTAGACCATGGTCAGTTCAATACAAGTTCTGTTGATGCCGATACTCCTCCGAATGCTTTCCGCACGAACTCCCAAGCCCTTGAAGGCAAATCTGCTGCCATGGGTACATCAGTTGCTTGCGCTATCGTTGGCGTCATCAACAAAGAATTCCAAGCTGTTATTCCGAGAGGATTCATCAGAGTCTCGAACGGCAAAGATGCTGAACTTGGCAATGGCAATCCCCCGCTGTTAACCCCTGTCAGCAACGGTGCTAACGACATTTTCAACAACGAACTGTTTCCTCCATCAGGCTCTCCTCAAGGTGTGTTCGCTGCTAATCCAAGCGGCACAAACCCTGTATTCACAACCAACGTAACCGGAAGTAGCATGCCTCACCCAGGACTAGACAAAGTCAAGGCTGACTGGGCTGCTTACAAAGCGACTTTGGGCTCATGTCATAAAGGAGATACTTACACAGATCTAGGAGGCAACCCAGCAATCAACAACATCACAGATGAACCTGGCGCAGGCAATTATGGAGCAGGCGACCCAAACATCTGGGTTTCGAAAAACCTAGGTTCGTACTTGGTTGCGGGTTCACACACTGGTGCCTCTGGAACAAACATCAGGTCTACAGATGGTAGTGGTGCTCACGGCCAATACGCTAGCTATGAAGACCTAATGGACCTTGCTAGCAGTTCCGGTGGCCCCAAGCCGTGCGACTACACCATGTACACTGACGCCATGCCTGCTACAGACCCATGCGCAAGCAACCTACCGAATTGGCAGGCAAACTACGGACGGAACGCCACATTTTCTGGAGGAACTCAGCAAGGTGGTTTCACTAACGTTGAGTACATGAAAGCTGATTTGTTAGGCAAGATCAATAATCGCAAAGGTGGATCGTTCTGCGCAGCGGTCGGAGGTGGTCTTGCTCCATCTGGCTTGAAAGCCTGGCCTACATCTGGTTCAACCGTACTTAAGTCTGGAACTTCTGGTTCAGCTAAACCTTATCTCGGACCTGGTACCAACATCAACTTCATGAAACCAGGCACTACCCTGACATACATCAAGCAATTGGATGGAGGTCCTGGAGTGACAGGCTCAGGTGGTTGTACCACCAACTTGATCTTGGACCAAATGACCAAGAGAATGCAACAAGTTGAGCCCACAGTAACAAGAGCCGACGTCGAGGCAGCTCTGAACGATTCGAATTATCCCCTCACTCTCGTAGGAACTACTGCACCAGCTCCAATGAGCCCAGGAGCCAGCAAACTCTACCTGTATGTTGACTCGAGCACTAAGAAACCGAAGATGACTAATGCTCTACCTTGGTCTGATACCGGAATTGATGCAGATGGCCCCGCACCAGCAACAGGCACTGCCAACCAATGCGACAGCACATACCCATTGAATGGTTGGGCTGTCAACACCAGCAAGAACCACAATGGTTCGATCGGCGATGGTGGCTATCACGAAGTGCCTTTCACCTCGGCGACACCAAACAACCAGGACCTTACAGCATCGCCTCCCGAACCTGGCACCATCAACGGTACCGATACCGCACAATGGCGCCAAGGATCTGGTTACAACAACCTTCTTGGAGAGCTGAAATTCCAACAAACAGTCGAAGGAGCTACATTCTGCAAACCTAACTAGAATCAGGGAAGCAGAGCAAGAACAAAATGCAAAAAAAAACGGTCACCTCTATAATTAAGGAGGTGGCCGTTTTATTTGTCGAGAACCATGGCATTAACCATGTAGGTTTAGTTCAAAAAGGGGATATAAAGTGTTTGAAAGCTCATTAGGAAAAGGATGCTCGAGCATGAAGGCTATAACGATTTGTTCCATGACAATCCTTTCTCTTTTGGTTGGCATGCCGGCACAATCTCAATCACCGCAACAGAACCAGCAACAGAATCATGACCCAATAGGCTCCATTCCAGACAAACTTAAGGAGAAAGTTTCGTTACCGAACGTGCCCGAATATACAGGTAAAGCCAAATACCTCCACGGCCTTATCTATCCTGCAAAAGGAAATGAAAAACAGGGACCGACATACGTAATGTGCTTTAATGCCAAAGAAACGATGCCACAGGTTCATGACTGGTGGCTTACAAGTATGCGTCAATATAGCTGGAATATTTCCTACACTACGAGTGATGTAATTCGTGGCACTGACAAAAACGGTAGCTTCTGCATTATTCAAATTGGTCCGCCTGTAGCTGGGGTGGCGAAAGATGATAGGTCTAGTTTTGAAATTCGCTTCCAAGAAGCGAAGTAGTCTATGCACTATTAGCCTGCAATTTATGAGCATCCGAAGCTGCTGATAAATCGCAAAACTAAGCGCAGCGTAATCGTCAAGAGAAAAATACCAGTAAAAACCCTGTAGTTTGCTAACAGGTAATACGGATAAACTGTCTATTAACTCGCCGCCGTATCTCGCGAATACCGAGAAAGATTAACCACTTGCACGGCGGCAACCTTTACGAAAGACAGCTGACAGCCGTAGCTAATCTTCGACAAAAGCCACAACTCGAGCAGGTGCCGCACTGGCACCAACGATTTTTAGTGGAAAGAATGCAACTTTGAAACCAAAGGGTGGCAATGCCTGAAGGTTGGCAAGCTGCTGCACAACATAAAAACGATACTTGCGCATAGCGTAGTGGGCATCCCAAATACGAGCTTTGTCGCGGCTTTGCTGATAGTCAGCAATCATTAGATGAAAGGGCCGATCGAAACCAAGGGCATCAGTACCGCCAACCAGTGCTCCGCTCTCCGCCAAAAAGGTAGCAGAATCAGCTGTTAAGCCGGGATAGTTATAACGGATAGGCGCGGTCAAGGGCATCAAGTCGTGATCGGTACGCAATAGCACAGCGTCACCCTCTCTTATGGTGTAGTCAATGCGTGCTAGTGCTTCTTTAAGATGCTCCCTGGTGATTGCCGCTCCCGTTCCTTTTAAGGCCGTTAAATCGAGCACAACACCGTTTAAATAAAGCTCTTCAAGAGGAATTTGATCCACGGTCAAAGCCTTTTTATCCCCTGTTGTACTCCCGTAGTGCCATGGTGCATCAACATGGGTACCGAGGTGAGTGCTGATATTGATATTCTCTTCCGCCCAGCCCTCGCCTTCGGGCAAATCATCGGGACAACAGCCAAAAAGCTGCGACATTATTTGAGCACCATGGGCATGGCCAACATATTCAATCTGTGGACAAATAATGCGATAGAGAGGCTTGAGTAGATCAGGAAATTCGCTTAGATCAATTTGCTCAAGGGGACGGGTGAGATCAACTAGTTTCATGGTGCCTCGAGAAGAAAGAGAGAAAGAAAATAAGTAAGTAAGTAAGTAAGTAAGTAAAACCGGCGAAGATTAAGAGAAGCTTATCCAAATAGAACGGTCTATTTGAAACTGCTTGAATAGAGATCATAGTGCACTCAGCACTATAGCGAAATACCTACCCTCACAGCGGTCGCCAATGCCCAGCCCCGTTCCTTGAAACAAGGTGATGACATGCAATCTCTAACTAAAGAAAAAAATTCAAAACCCCGACAACACTTTGATCAATTTCAGATTCTTGATAGTGATGAAGTGCTAGAGAAAACTGAATTTATCAACACGGCCATCGACAATAATTGCGACGAGGCTCTATCGGCCTATCTTAAAGATATGGGCCGCTATCCACTGCTCAACAAAGACGAAGAGCAGTTGTTAGGCAAGCAAGCCCAGCAAGGGAGCGAGCTGGCCAAGCGCCGTTTGGCCCAAGCCAATTTACGTCTAGTAGTAAGCATAGCCAAACGCTTTGTTGGTCGCGGACTTTCCCTTGGCGATTTGATCCAAGAAGGCAATCTGGGCTTGCTCAAAGCAGTTGATAAATTCGATCCCGAACGTGGTTTCAGATTTTCCACTTATGCCACCTGGTGGATCAGACAAGGCTGCTCTCGAGCCGTTCAAGACAAAGGTCATACCATTCGCATTCCAGTGCACATGACCGAAACTGTGCAGAAAATCCATCAGGCTGCTCATCAATTTTTCGTCAGAGAAGGCCGTCGAGCTGGTTCTAGCGAACTAGCAAAAGAACTGGGCCTCAGCGAAGGCAAAATCAAATCACTACTGCAGTCAATCCAAGAACCAATTTCGCTTGATGCCAGCACTTCAGAAGAAGGAGATCCACTAATAGATCAGCTTGCTGACCTGGAGCATCTCGCTACTGAAGAAGAAGCAATCATAAAACTCTGCAAACAAGACGTTGAAAGTCTTGTGGCCAAACTAAGTGCTAATGAGGCTAACGTTATTCGCTTACGCTACGGCCTCGATACCGGAGTGCCACTAACCGCAGCAAAAGTAGCCACAGTTTTAGGTTTTAGCGATGACCGCGTTAGACAATTAGAGAACCGTGCTTTGCTGAAGTTGCGCAACATGGATAGCACAGGCAGCCTGCGCGATTATCTCAAATAGAAAATCTCAACTAGAAAATCAGCAATAGAAAAAGCCTCGCTATCGTTATTTTGATAGCGGGGCTTTTTAAAATTATTCCAGGAGTGCTAGTTAGAACTCAGCAACCAAGCCAAAAGAGGCGATCAATAGAATAAATACAAAGTAGAGAATGAAGAACCAAGCCCATCTGTAGATGATGTCGACTTCGGTCAATTTTTTGGATTTCTCGGCCATGTCAGTGATCTCCTACCTTCTCAAATTCTTCAAACTCTTCAAATTCTTCAAAAACTACTTAGCAGCTGGTTTAGCAGCAGCAGGTGGTGGCGAGGGAAGTTGCCGTACGAAGGCAACAAACTCTTTGGCCTCGCTCAAGAAGCGATCTTTTTGCGGACGCGACAACCAAAGGGCCAATACTCTTTGACGATCGACTGTCTTCTTCAAACCAGGAGGCCGCTGACCAAGTAGGCGCTCGCGGATCATGCGATTACCTTCACGGTAGTAGCAATCACCAATCTGACAGCCAGTGACGATCACGCCAGCAGCTCCAGCTTTCATAGCCGCTTCGATCATTAGTGGTTGAATCATGCCGCTGCAAGGAAGCTTGACCACGTGCAGGCCATCAACTTCTTTGACTTCGCCTTTGTCATTGCACACTGAATCAAGATCGCAAGCGCGTTCACAGATCAGAGTAATTACCTTTTGTTCGGACATTTTCTTAGACTACCCTTTTTTGAAATTAGGTTATTAGTTAGGTTTCGCTTCAGCCATCGCTCTGATCTGAGCGGTAACGTCAGTATCAAGTAAGTTCGGCAGGTCAATTGCATCGAAAGCACAGGCTCCCACACAAACTCCACAGCCAGAACAACGATAAGGCTTAACCGTAGCAAGCAATTTGAAGCGCGAACCAGCTGGTGCTGGAACCATTTCAATGGCTTGATATGGACAGTCTTTGGAACAGAGTGAGCAACCGGTACATTTGCTCAGAACTACTTCAGCAGCTTCAATCGGATTAGCAGCTTTATAGAGACTTGGTAGCGGTACCAAACACAAACCAACAGTGGCACCTACCATCAAGACCCAATAAGTAGTGAGGTCAACTTTTGCCATCAACCAATAAGGGAAGAGGAAGAACCAGTCGATATCAAAACTAGTTGGGGCAGTGTTGATGTCAGCCATCTTGCCACTGGTGATTGGATAAGCGAAAACAACCACGAGCAGTGCAGCCATCAACATGTAGTTAATAGCAGGAGGTGGAGTGATAACTGGTCTGGTCATGCGCACATAGTGCACCCACAAGCCAAACAACAGCGAGAAAGATAGACCGATGTGAATAAAGAGGAAGTTAGAGAGTGTCAGGTTAGTGATGGCACTACCGTTCAAGAACCAGGCCTTAAGACCAGGACCAATTAGAGGAATAGCATCGAAAGCACTGACAGTCATACGGGTAAGAACTAAAGAGCGCTCGTCCCAAACCAGGTAATAACCGGTTTGACCAATGAAGAGCACCATCAAAAGCAAGACAATACCCGATACCCACTGAATCCAGCGGTATTGACGATAGCGGTCAGTGACCCAAACACGCAGGGCGTGTAAGACGATGGTGATTACCATGGCGTCACCGGCATAGCGGTGGATACCGCGAATAACAGCTCCCATCGGCAATTTATCGGTAATGTAGTCAACCGATGTCCAGGCGTTTACGAGATTGGCCGAGAAATAGGCGTTATCAATCGTTGGAATGTAGTAGGCGAAAAGCAAAAGCCCTGAAAGGAAAAGCACCCACAGGTAAAACTGAGGAAGCGCACCGTGATAATAGAAGGGATTGTACCTATTGCTGATTACAGCATTAGTACCCTTTTCTATTGCGAGCGTTAGGTCAGTTAGGCCTTTCGGTATCGACGTGTACATGATTCAGAACTCCCAGTACTTATTTCTTGACGGGCAAAACAGTCTTTTCTTCAGCTTCTTCACGGCCAATCGCGGCGATGCCTATGGCTGCAGCGACCATTGCCAGGCCCATAACTAATGAGTAAGCATAGTCTCCGAAACGTGACTCAGCACCAGCTTTCTTCAAATATTCAGACCAGCCAGTCGAGAGACTAGCAACCTGGTCATAATTCGGTAGTGGCAAGCCCAAATTCTCATTGACCCAACGTAGCCATAGTGGCCAAGCATCAGGGGCACCGGTCATACCAAGCTCAGCCCAAGGCATCAGGCCGGTTAAGGCTAGGCAGGCGACAGCGCCTACTACTACCAAAACAATGTCAATCGTTTTACCCACGACTAGTTATCTCCATGAGTTTCAGGGTCAGTTGATTCGTCAGATTTGTCACTACAAGACGGTCTAGTCAAACGCTCGTAAACAGCGTCGAAGAGTCGAATCTTGCGGGTGCGATTGTCTTTAGATTTCTCTTCTGCATAAATGAAGAAGGCCTGCACCCCAATCAGAGCTACAGTAAGCAAACTTCCAGCAAGCACGTATACGATGGCCGAAACTGATAATCCAGCTTGCATCTGTCTGGTTCCTTCAAAGAACCAAGAGAGCGCCACCACTGAAAAAACAAAAGCAAAGAACTTGTAGACAAACTTGATCTTAAGTCTTCTGTTTGAAGAAGAAGAGAAAGCACCACTAGCGCCATTTTCAGGCTTAGCATTGAGGTTATTCAAATTGCTATTCAAACTAGCGGTGCTCACTTTTTCTTTCTTCTTACTCACTTATATATGCAGTTGTCTAGGCAGCAGCAACGGGTTCAGCAGCTTTCGGTGCAGCCAATTTGGCTTGCGCTTGCTTGGCTTGAAGTCCGGCAACTAGACATAGAAGTCCAGCTATAGGTCCACCAAGCATCCACCACCAGTCATTGTCAGGAACTTTCAGCGGATAACCACCTTTCACCAATCCTGGTACTAGACGATCCTGCAATGTGCAGTAATCCCATGCCCAGCGGTTATTGATCATGAAGTCAGTCATGCTCTCGTACTCTGGGTGCGGTCCTTTTACAGGGTCGGAGAACTTGATGGCATCATAGGCACCATTAGGTCCAGACGGTGTTTCAAAGGTTGGAATAAACTTCGAAATTAAGTCTATTGGTGTTTTGTTTTTAGCCAACTCAGCTAGTTTCTGCAAGTCATCTTTAGCAACGGGCTCACCCAATTTAGCGATGTAGCCTGGGTCTAAGGTGACATGGTAGTTCCAATACTCTTTATTGAGAGGAACACCAGAGTTAGAGGTGCTGTGCAATTTCCGCACAACAGCTTCTACTTCACTGGCATTGCTCATCATTGGTCGAGCAAGGCCATAGAGAGCGGCGTGGCCCAATGGGTCAATGAACATCTCTGTGTAAGCCATGTAGGCATAGGTGTAGGCACTGAATGTCTGAATCAGACAATAGGCCAACATAACCATGGCACCCAAGAAGCTTTTGGCTTTCTCTTGCAGGTTCTTATTGCGAATCATAAGAATAGCCTGCCAGGCAATACCAATATCGATAGTGCCGTAGAGGAAAGAGCGCCAGTAAGGTGGGTCAGAGTGAATATCGGCAATATTGACGATAATCAAGTACGAGAAGACGATCCAGCAGGCCGCTCCCATGAAGGTCATCATTAAGATGAATGGTCTCTTCATGATGTCTTTCTCGGAACCGGTAATCCAGGTATCGAGGAAAGGCAAGAGAATCACAGAAACTGGAATGACCATGGTGATGTAAGTTGCCACCACCGGCTCCAGGTACTTGTACATCTGATACAAGCCCAAGAAATACCAGTCAGAGAGAATCGGCAATGGAGTGACATCTGGATCAGACCGTGAGCCTTGAGCGGCAGGAAGAGCAATTGCCACAAAAGCAATCATCAAAATCAAGATCGAACGCTTTGTCCAGTTCAACGGTACGCGCACATAGGCATTCTTGAAGAAGTAGATTTCAACAAAGATAAGTGGAATGAGCGAGAAAGCTAAGTGCAACGAGAAGAATCTCGTCATTGTGTTCTGAGTGATGGCAGCACCACCACCGAGCAATACTTCTGCTGTGTTCCATCCCAAGTGCAGTGATTTGTAGAGAGGCTGATAGAAGTCTCCCATCACAGCGAACTGGTCCATATAGGTAGGGAATGTGGCAAACACTTTGGTCGCCCAAAATGCCCGCTGGTTCCAAATCAGCAAGTAACCAGAGAGACCGGAATACATAGCCAGCAACAGAGTGACCAGGGCAATGGCAATGTTGAATTCTTTGGAGGGCTTGTAATCAGCATTGATAAACATGCGATAGAGACGCATGGTGGCGGCAATGATCATGGCATCAGCACCATATTTGTGCATGCCTCTCATCAATCCACCAATCGGAATACCGTTTTGAATATTGAGAATAGAATCAAACGCAGCTGATTTAGTTGGTACGTACCACATGATCAAGATCAGACCAGTAGCCATAACAATGAACCAAACCAAATAGAAGATAGGCCCTAATGCATAAAAGGGATTGGTCTTCGCTTCGTTCTGATAATGCTCATCGAAAATATCGATGTTGTTGATGCGGGTTTTGACCCAATCACCAGCTGCGGTGAGGGTGCTCGCAATGCTATTACCCGGGGCTAAACTATGCAATTGAACCAGCCTCCAACGCAACCACCTGATACGATTCGCCTACCTTTTTCACTTCAAATTTCCGCGGTGGACGAGGAGCAGGACCACTTACTACTTTTCCAGCCTGAGCAATGTCATAAACGCTCAGGTGGCAAGGGCAAGCAAATACTGGGCCAGCGGGTTTGAAGTTGTAGCCCTTAGCGCATTCATCTGGGTCTTTGACGAAGTTGAAGATGCAACCAAGGTGGGGACAAATGCGGCTGTAGGCAACCACATCGCCGGTGGGCAATTTAACAATGAAGCCAGGAATCTTGCGCACTTCAGCTCCCTCAGGGTTGTACTCGAGGTACTTCTGATTGAACATGAAAGGCAGGCAAGTCCATGGATCGGGGAAATCTTTGTCTGTGAAAGTAGGAATTGGCGGCTCAGCCAATGGTTGGTCAGATTGACCAAGGATGTCGAGCGGCTTCAATGTTGGTCGCAAATATCTGAGAAAAGGAGATATCAAAAGCCCAAATGTAGCTGCAAGCGGTAGTGCAGCTACCGTTTTTAAAATGACTCTTCTTCTGACTCCGTCTGTCATGGTCGATATCCTTAGGTCTTAGGTACTAGGTCTTTTGTATTCGGTCTTCTGTACTAGTGATTGAAACTATTAGTCTCTATCTTAGTCTTTCTGGTCTTTACTTACTCTCTGCGCCGTCTTTGTGTTCCTTCTCTTCCTTATCTTCTTTGGCATGAAGAGCTTTAGTAGCATCTTCAGTCAAGTTGCTTTCATGGAAGTGTCGGACATAACCAACCATTTTCCAGATGTAAGGCTCGTCAAAGGTAACTTTCTTGGCTTTGTCTTGTTTGCCAAGGAAGTTAGGCATCCCTTCCCACTTTATCCCGTTTGCGATGTGATCCCACAGAAGTTCGTCTGTACGGTCATAAAAGCGGGGGAAACTTTGGAAATTAGCTGGGGCCGGTTCAAGCACGTTGCCTTTCATCAGCGGACCATTGCCATAACCCTTGGTGCCATGACATACAGCACAGTTGGCACCGAAGACCGAGGATACTTCAGCGATTTCGCCATCAGTCAAAGGTGGAGTGGATAGACTTCTGACGTAGAAGACTAAGTTCCAAATTTCTGGTGGACGAAGCTTAGAACGCACCGCTGGGTGGTCCGAACCTTCTTTGCCAAAAGTAATGAAGTCATATTGCTCCACTGGCTTTTGCTTACGGCCCCACTCTTTGCTAGAGAGGTCAACAGTCGCCTTACCAGCAACCGGTTTACCATCTAGACCGTGGCAAGCAGCGCAATTCTGAGCAGCATATACGCCTTTGCCATCAGGAACTGATGGGTCGTCGTTAGGCCAGATTGGCTCTTTGTCGCCCAGAGTAACCTTGGTGCTAACCAGACCGTCATCTGCTGATGGCAGAGTGACTTTACTGTCGTTGCAAGCAGTTAAGCCCACAATTACAGGAATCATCGCCAAAAGAAGCGAGGCCTTTAGATCAACTCTAAAAGCTGGGGAGAGATTTTTTTGGTTACTGAAAACCAATTTCAACTTACTAAGTGACATCTTCCTCTAATAACCAAAGAAGGGAATCCAAGACACCGCTGCATATACAAAGATCAGAATGAAACAAATCACCAGAAAAGGAGGCGGGGCGCCTTCACCGATGCGGTATTCAGAAACGACTTCGTAGTGCTCATCGTCTTCGACTACCGGCGTGCTAACTGTTTTTTTGACTTCTTCAGCCATTTTTCTCCATTCCTTACTATGCGCTTTATGCACTTAAGGTGTTAAGCGCCTTCGCCTTGAGTACGCAATTTTTCTACAGCAGCTTTGGCTTTACCGCCAAGCACAAGCTCTTCACTGTCATCGAGCATTTCAAATTTGACAGCTTCAAGATCTTCGAATTCACCGTTTCTGAAAGCCCAGAGAACTCCAACCACAGCAATTAAGAAGAAAAAGCCACAAATACCAAACGCTACCCAGACACCACCACCGATACTAGCTCCATTAAGAACACAATTTGGACACATAGCGCTCTCCTTATTCCTTACCGTGGTGCGGTTCGTAAACTTGCTTTGTCAGCACCGGAAGGTGAGTCGGCTCAACCACATTTAGCTGGTCAAGATTGTCGATTGTCTCCTCGTGCTCTTTAGGCAAGGTCTTCAAGTAAGCGACCAGGTACCAACGTTGCTCTTCTGTCAAAACAGACTGGAAGCGAGGCATTCTAGTGCCGGTCACACCTTCAGAGATTCTGTAGAACCAGTGCTCATCAGGATATTGCTTGTAGTAGTCGCGAGTAAGGTTTGGTGGCTTCTTCTCTAATGTAATGGCATTAGGTCCGTTGCCCTTACCCTCTAGACCGTGGCAAGCAGCACAGTTTTGAGTGTAGATACCACGACCAGCATTGGCTGCTGCATCAGATGTGGTATCAACAGTTTTACGAGCAGCCAAACCGCGTCCTTGTGGCGTGGTCGGCAAATACTCATCGGGAGGAGTGACAAAAGCTGTCACTGTCCGCTTGTTACCAAGAGTTTGAATGTATTGAACAAGGTCATTCATGTCTTGCTCAGAAAGATAACTGAAGCTAGGCATAATTGAACCAGGCTTAACTGCACGAGGTGAAATCAAGTGCGCTTTCTGCCATTGTGACGGGAAGCGGCCACCTTCGTTGGTCAAGTCTGGACCAGTTCTAGCAGTACCTAACTGGTGAGGAGTTTCATACACATAGTCGCCTTCTTTGACCAATGGGCCGTAGCCCCGGTCTTGAATACGAGTGAACTGTGTATGGCAGTAGAAGCAACCTTCTCTGACATATATTTGACGACCGCGAGCAGCGTCACCAACCGAAAGTGGAATCACTTTGTAGTCGTTTCCACGACCTGATGCTTTCGGGTTGAAGAGCACCATCGGCATCAATACAGTAGAGAAAATGATGATAAAGAAAGTGGTGACAATACCAATTGCACCTAACCGGTAACCGTACATTAGACTTTGACCTCCCGAGCTTTAACCGTTGAGTCGGCAGAAGCTCTAGGTGTGAAGAGCGTTTTATATGTGTTGTAAGCGAACAAGCATTGACCGGTGACGATCATGAAGCCGCTTATCGCTCTCAGGAACCAGTAGGGGAAAAGCGCCAGACCCCACTGGTCAACAGGGTAACCAAGGGCCCAACCAGCTGCTTGTACAAGACCAGCAGTGGTTAGCGACGTCATCATTAGAGTGAAACCTAAGAACTTGAGCCAGTAGTGGGCTCTGATCAGCCCCTGGCTATGCCACTCTCTGCCGGTCAGACGTGGCATGCAGTAATAGAACGAAGAAGTGAGAATGAACGAGAAGGTACCGAGCAACGCTAAGTGAGCGTGACCGACAACCCACTGAGTGAAGTGGATGTACCAGTTGATCCATCGTGTCGCTTGGAATGGTCCTTGAGTACAAGTAACCAGATAGAACATGCACGAGGTAACAGCAAAGCGCAAAGGTAGATCGGTGACGACCATGCCCCACTTGCCGCGCATCGTCATGAAGAAGTTGGTCAGCACTGTCAGCACAGGAACCAGCAAGAAGATTGAAGAGATGATGGCAATTGCCTTCAACCATTCAGGCACTGGTGACTGGGTGATGTGGTGCGTACCAGTTGGTGCGTAGAAAAGAGCAATACCCCAGAAGCCCAACATCGAAAGACCGTGACTATATAGAGGGGCTTTGGTAAAACGAGGAATGAGGAAGTACATCATGCCAACACCGACAGTGGTGAACCACATGCCGAGAATGTTGTGGCCGTAGAACCAGCCAATGATGGCGTCGTTCAAACCAGGTAAAGCGACGAAAGTACGTTGGCCGATTACGTATACCAGCGGGAACCAGAACAACGAACCGAGGAAATACCAGAGCGAAACGTAGAGCTTTTTCACTTTACGGTTGACGATCGTCATATATAGGTTGAACGCTACTGCGACCAGACCGATAACAACAATAACGTCGAGAATGGCGCCTAATTCGGCATATTCTCGACCTTCAGTGTTGCCATTTAGTAGTGTGCAGAACGCCCCAATCATGAGGATATTCCAGGCCCACATAGTGAAATTGCCGAGCCGCTCGCTGTACAAATCACACTTACAGAGCGTGGGAATCATGTGGAACATAGATGCCACATAGCCCATCGACAACCAGCCAATAGCGACGGCGTTGACGTGCCACATTCTAAGGTGCGGCATAGCCAACTGCGGAACGCCTCTAATCAGGTCGGGCAGTGAGAATTCGGTGCCAGCCAGCATGCCAGCTCCCATACCCCATAGCGACCACCAAAGTGCTGATAGAAAGAAATTGCGGCTGGCGCTGCCCTTCTTGGCGCTTATAAATCTATCCAGCAAACTTGTTTGTGCCAAACTGTTCACTTAACGGTACCCCTTCAAAGGCTCCTTGCCTTGACTCATGAGTGATTCTAGGCTACTGACATCGCCCAAATCACCTCTCAGAAGCATGATTTTTCATTCAAGAATTATTTCAGTGTTGTTATAGACTCCCGCCAAAATCATCTTCTTTAGATACAAAGCGTAACGCCCATACAGGCCAAAGCTATCCATAGTGACGCTTAGTACTAGCGAAGTGATAATTAACCAAACCATTGAGCATATGCAGCTTTAGCAGAAATTCATTTTAGCTCGTCAATTTTGGGCTCAACAGGACAGAGGTCAAGAGCGTTAAATCGGTTGGCAGATTTGTCAATATCAGTCTTTAGCCAATGCTTAATTCCTTCACATCCGTGCAGCAAAATCTCATCAACTATTTTTTGCTGCTCTGGCGGAAAATTACTGAGCACATAATCGCCCCGAGTTGCGCCACCAGGATCTGGTCCTACTCCAAGCTTGAGGCGATCGAATTGCTTATTGCCAGAAAGACATTCAATAATAGATTCAACGCCGTGCTGACCGCCGGCGCCTCCAGCTTTCTGAAAACGCAACCGCCCCAAGTTAAGCGAAACATCGTCGTGAGCGACAATCAGATTACAGGAATGGTCTCCTGGCTGAGCCTTTAGATCAACTTTGTACCAGTGCAAAACCTTTTGCACTGACTGACCCGATAAGTTCATATATGTAAGCGGCTTGACAAGCACGACATCGGCATTGCCTACTTTCACTCGGGCCCAATCGCATTGCAGCGAGCCACTATTGCGAAAGTCAGCGCCCAATTGTGCCGCCAACTTTTCCACCAAGCGAAATCCGACATTGTGCCTGGTCATCTCATAGCGTGCGCCCGGATTTCCAAGACCAACAACAACTTTCACCAACTACCTGCTTTGGCTTTTACTCTGTTTTTCGAAGTATTTTTTATCATCGCTTTCGACTAAATGGCTACACTTATAGATGTGGCATCATACTTAATTAGCATCTGGCAATTCTAGTTTTTAGCATTTACATCTTTAGCATTTACCTTCAGCTATTAAAAAGACAGAGAAAATGACGATCAACAACAACATCGACGATAAAGAACTGCATTTCCCCTATTTGCCTAACACCGAGGCCGAAAGAGCAGCAATGCTCAAAGAAATCGGAGTGAAGACTTTTGAGGAATTGATCAGCCACATTCCCGCATCAGTGCGCGCCAAGCCGCTAGATATCCAAGAGGGTCTATCTGAGCTTGAGCTTTCAGCCTATATGCAAAAGCTTGCTGCGAAGAACAAACCAGCGAGCCAACAAGCTTCTTTTCTCGGCGGTGGATCGTATAGAAGATTTGTACCAGCAGTGGTACCAGCCATAATCTCTCGTTCAGAATTTGCCACAGCCTACACGCCCTACCAGCCAGAAGTATCACAGGGCAGCCTCCAGGCCATATACGAATTCCAAACAGCAGTTTGCCTGATTACCGGTATGGACGTCGCTAACGCCTCGATGTATGACGGTCCGACCGCTACAGCTGAAGCCGCCATGATGGCAGTGCGACTAGCCACAACTGCGCGCAAGAAAGTTGTCTTGGCTGCTGGGGTTAACCCCGAGCACCGCATGGTGACTGAGACTTACGCTAAGGCATTTGGTATCGAAACTGTCATCGCCAAAAACGACAATGGCTCTTCCAATTTAGAAAACGTTCTAGACAGTGATGTGGCCTGCTTTGTCGTGCAATATCCCAACTACTTTGGCTGTATTGAAGAGCTTGAAACAATTGCTGCCGCCGTGCACAAACACGGTGCCTTGCTAGTTGTAATCAGCGATCCCATTAGCCTTGGTCTATTGAAAGCACCAGGAGATCTTGGCGCCGATATCGTCGTTGGTGACGCGCAAAGCTGCGGCAACTTCCTTAGCTTTGGTGGCCCATCAGCCGGCTACATGGCCTGTCGCAAAGAATTCATTCGCCAACTGCCCGGAAGATTGGCCGGCATGACTGTAGACAATAGAGGCCAAAGAGCCTTCACCCTCACTTTGCAAACTCGCGAGCAACATATCAGAAGAGCTAAAGCCACCTCTAATATTTGCACCAACCAGGCCTTGAATGCCTTAGCCATGCTGGTATACCTGACATGCATGGGGCCACAGGGGCTACGTGAGTTAGCTGATATCAGCTTGCAGAGAGCACACTATTTGGCCGATAAGCTCACTGCCATTGACGGTGTCAAGCTCACCTTCGACCAACCATTCTTCAATGAATTTGCTCTGACTCTGCCTCAAGGTGTCAAAGTTGAAGAAGTGCTTGATGAATTGAAAGGCAAAGGAATTCTAGGTGGCATAGACCTATCAACAGCCTATCCAGAACTGGGCTCATGCATACTAGTTGCAGTTACAGAGATGAACCCAGTGGCAGAGCTTGATCACTTTGCCGAAGTGCTAGCAGCGACCTTAGCGGCCAAGGCCGTCAAAAAAAAGGTTTTGACTGTATAATCACTTCTTTATTTAGGACTAGATAATTTGCCTGTGACCACTTCAGCACCCCAACAAACCGAGAATTCATCTCCCGACAATTCTCCCAAAGGATTTTTTCAGGGTTTCCTCAAAGAAGCCATTGAATTAATTGTCGTCACCTTGATTTTACTCATCGGTATTCGCTGGGGCATTGCCGAAGCGCGCTACATTCCATCAAGTTCGATGGAACCGACCCTGCAAATCAACGACCGCCTGATTGTCGAAAAGATTTCCGGTCACCTGGGCAAACCGATTCAACGGGGTGACATTCTTGTCTTTTATCCCCCGGCGATTGAAATGGGCGGTGAAGAGCTATCCAATGATCCCTTGCACTGGCTAGGGCGTTTAACTGGCTTGCCATTTTTCCCTAACGACCCGGCTTTCATTAAACGAGTTATTGGTCTGCCCGGCGACATTATTCGCGTTCAAGATGGCCAAGGCGTATACGTCAACGGTCAACTCTTAGACGAATCAGCCTACATAAAAGAAGTACCAGCCTACAATCTCAACGTTCTTTCTGATATCAGAGGGCGCAACGCTAAAGGCAACTACATTCAGCCAACCGGCGACAAGGCTAAAGCCAATGAACCAATCATTGTGCCAGCTGGACGCCTGTTTATGATGGGTGACAACCGCAATAATTCAGAAGACAGCCATGTTTGGGGCTTCCTCGACCAGAAACGAGTAATTGGTCGGGCCTGGCTTTTGATCTGGCGTCGCCTAGAGGCTCCAGCCTATCCTCCAAGCCTGCAAGCTCAAGAGTAAACGGCAGCAAGAGTAAACTGCAGGAAAGACCAAAGGGTATATAGAAGTTAGTAAAGCAAGAGGCTAACCGTATGGCAAAGGGATCTCAAAGAGTCGGGCACGAGCATGATCACTCTCAGCCTAACCCCGAGAAGACAGCGCCTGATTCGGCGAAAAGCCAAGCGGCTACCAAGCCGGCTCTAAGTGCGGTAGATTTGCGCGATCTAGAATCAGAGCTGCATCAGCGCGAGATCGCCTTAATTGAACGTGAGATCAAATCACTTAGACTACAAGAAGAGTTAGAGCGCCTCCGTCCACTTTCTGGCCTTTATCGCGTGGTCAAATCTATGGCTACCGAGCGCAAGCTCGATGCCCTCCTCGAAACAATCACCCGCGAAACGCAGAATATGCTCAAGTGCGATCGCTGCAGTGTGTTTGTGCTCGACCAAGAAAAAAGCGAACTTTGGACTCAAGTGGCCCAGGGCCTTGTTGGCGCTCGTACCATTCGCATCCCCATGTCGGGAACGGCCATTGTCAGTCACTGCGCTCGCAGCGGCAAAATTATCAATATTCCCGATGCCTACAAAGATGAACGTTTCGACCCTGCTGTGGATAAACACACCGGCTATAAGACCAGAAGTGTCTTATGCGTGCCCATGCGCAACCGCGAAGGTAGCATCATTGGTGTCTTCCAAGTATTGAACAAATTAGCTGGCCCCTTCACCTCTGAAGATGAAGATTGGCTAGAAGCCTTAACAGCAGTTGCTTCTGGCTTGATTGAACAAGCCCAAGCCTACGCTGAAATTGAGAGCTTTGTTGATAAGACCCTAGAAGTCTTGGCCCAGACCATTGATAAGCGGGACCCGCTCACTGCCGGTCACTCAGTGCGGGTTACCAACTATAGTCTCTTGATTGGCACTGGCCTTGATGTCATCGCAGAAGATTTAGACGTATTGCGCTATTCCGCCATGATGCACGACTACGGCAAAATTGGCGTGCCTGAAGCGATTTTATGGAAAAATGGCCGCCTTACTCCCGAAGAGTATGCCACTGTGCAGAAGCATGCCAGCATCACATTTGATTTACTCAATAATCTGCCTTTCACCAAACGCCTTGGGGCTGTGCCTTTTGTTGCTTCGTGCCACCACGAAAAATTAGATGGTACCGGTTACTATCGCAATTTAAAGGGCGAAGAAATTCCTTTCCTCTCACGCATAATTGCTGTTGCTGACGTGTTCGATGCTCTTACATCAGTAAGACATTACCGCAATCGTATGCCCATTGAAAAAGTAGCTGAAATTCTTGATGCCGGTCGCGACAACCATTTCGACATCCGCTGTGTTGATGCTTTCGACAAACTCCCGTCTGACAGGGTCTTGAAAGTAATGGAAAGCGAGCGGGATCGCAATACCTCCGAAGATATTAGTCCGTTTCAACAAGTAAGCTGGAAGCGACTGGTTGAAATTGTTTCTGGCTCGCGCGCTAAGCGTGGAGAAGAAGGACTAAAAGAAGCTTTTGAGCGCATGTACAACTTTGGCCTGCCCAAAGATTACAAACCACTCGACTAGGAGCCTCATGGTATCAAGCGACTTACGAAAGCTTGGTAGCAGCCTCGCGGCGCTATCTATTGCTTTAACCATTGCCACAACCCTGTCTAACTATGCTGGCGCCGCCCAAAATCAGACCGAAACAGGCAGTACAGTTGAGGCTCTACCACCAGACGGTGTTGATCCCCAGGCAAAAGGCTGGGTAAAGCTGCGCATTAGTGTGCCGCAAATGAAAGACCGCGTCGATAAAATTACTTTCTATCCCTATTCAACCAAGCCACCAAAAGTAAAGGTGCCGCTACAACCGCTGCCTGAAGAAGACAAGCAAATCAAGCAAATGCTAATCAGCTCTGGTTATCTCAGCAGGCAATCGCTCACTAAGCCGTATCCTGATATTGGTTGGCGTTGGCATTATGCCTATCGCAATGCCCAAAAACGCGCCGGTGGAGATGAACCTAAAGTAGTAGCTGGGCTCTACCGCTGGGCCGACAACATGCTGAAATATGTCAAACCTGAAGTAGAGCGCATAAACAGAATAGAAGAAGCACGCAATGCTCGCTATCTTAAAGCCGTCGAAGAATATGAAGACAGCCACAAAGACGAAGAGATGGAAGCGCTGAGACTGGGTCTAGATCCAACACCGATAACTCTTCAGTCGGCTAATAAAGGCACGGCCATGGAAGGTGTCGTAGCACTTAAACCAGGCGAGTGGTATGCCACAGGCCAACATAAGACGCCCGGACTGACCTATTATTGGCAAGAAAAAATCAAGATCAATCCAGGCGATAGACTTACCCTGGTGCTAAACGATGCCAACTCAATGCTGATTACCGGCGGTTGGTAAGGCTTGCATTAAACAAAAGATTGCATCAAATCAACTAGTGACTTGATGCACTAAGACTTGTACCGTGGGCTTTGCTGAAAGCCTGGAACGCAAAGCTTTTACAACAGCTTCGCGCACAGATGAGCGCAGTTGAACCGTAACATCATCATTCTTTGAATCTTTTTTCGTACGCGATACAGCTTCTCTGACAATGCCATCAAGTTCTAAGCGCATGGCCGCCCACTCACTTGAGCGCAGAAAACCAGAAGCACCAACTTCAACGGTAGGGCCGGTAACTATCTCACCGCCGGCGGTGACAGTCAAACCAATTGTCACCACTCCCTCTAAGCTGAGAGCGCGACGCTCGTTCACCGATGCCGTCGTAACCCGCTCACCTTGTTCCCGGTTAAATAAAACTGGCTGAAAAGATACAGAGCCAGCTACACAAGCGACGCCATTGCGAACTTCAAGCAGATCACCGTTGCTCAAAGTAAAAATAGCACTTTCATCAAGACCAAAAGCTGTAGCCATTTCGCCATGTTGGGTGATATGCCGGCCTTCACCAATGGCGGGAGCAAAATAGCGGGGATTGGTAACCGAGAGCATCAACTTCAATTCTTCTTTCGAAGCATGCTTGGAGACATGCACTCCTTTTCGCTGCCCCCAGACAACACTGACATTCTTAAGCAAGAGCTGGTCAAGAATATGGGCCATGTGACGGGCCCGGCCAGGCAAGACATCGCTAGAGAAAACAATAGTATCGCCCTCTTTTAGAGTGACGGTAGGATGATTGTCGTAAGCCATTTCGTCTAAAACATTGATCGGATCGGCTTCGGTGGAACTGGCAATCACCATCACTTCTCGCTCATTCATACCAGCCAAAGCATTGATAGAACCTTCAATCGCTCTATCGAAATTGAGATTGCCTGTAATGGCTGCACTGACTGCAATTTTGTGAAGAGTGTCGCCTAAAAGAATGACTTTGCGATTCGACTTTGCCGCAGCGTCAAAAAGAATTTGCAGGCGGTGAGTATTGGTGCCAGGCATGACCACAATCATTCGACCGCTAGCAGTCTTTGCTATTTTTTCCATTGCTTCAGCCACCACTTTCTCCGAAAGTGTGTAGCCTCCAGCTTCAACATTAGCTGAGTCAGAAATTAGCAAGGTGACACCCTCATCACCAATGGTGGCGAGGCGACCAACATCAAGCAATATTCCATCTACTGGTGTCTGGTCAAATTTGAAGCTCGAAGTATAGATAACAGTACCGGCATTGCAACTAATGCGCAGGGCACAAGCATCAGCGATGGCGTTGTTACTGACAATCCATTCAACTTCAAAGGGCCCTACTTGATATTTGGTTTTGACATCTACCACTTCCATGGCAGGCAAACTAGCAGACTCAGTCGCCTCGCTAGTGCCATATAGATCGTATACATTTTGATTGATCAACTCGGCGACAAAGCGCGGAGCCATAACTCGCGGCAAGCTAACATGGTGGGCGAGGTACATGATTGCCCCAGCATGCTCTTCATGACCATTGGTAAGCAAGAGTGCCGTAATCTTGTCTTGATTGGCCTCTAAGAACGAAGTATTAGGCAATAATAGGTCAACGCCTGGCAGCTCACGAGCTGGATAGCTGGCTCCAGCATCAACCACAATCATTTCGCCCTGGTAGATGAATAACCACATCACCTGCCCTAGCTCACCCTGACCGCCAATGGGCACGGCATATAGGGATTGGTAATCAAGCTCAGGCCAAGTAGTTAAGAAGTCAGTCACGAAAGATTCCTATTTTCAGTACCAAACGAATTTTGAGTACCAAACAATTCTATAGCTGTCGGGCAGAAGAATGGAAAGAAGATCAAATTTGTAAGAATAGAAAGTACAATCGTCATTCGCAGATTGTATCTGAGGTATTTATGCAGGCTACTTCTAACCTCCAAGATAAGCTAGATCGCATCTTAAGGCCGGGTTCGGCCGCGAGCGGTCATGCCAATGGCGGAAAACCCGCGCTGATACAAGTATTGACTGGCGGCAAAATTAGGGAAATCGACCACAAAGCCCTAGAGCAATTGATTGGCCAAGCTGAGAGCCTACTTAAAAGCTTTAAAGTTAGCGCTGGCGACAAAGTTCTCATGACCTCCCCCAACTGCCCAGAATTGGCCGCCTTTATACTGGCAACCTGGCGTCTTGGGGCCATAGCTGTGCCCGTTGATTTTCGCCTCACAGAAGGTGAGCTAGCCAACGTAGCGAAATCCCCAGCTATTTCAGCAAAAATTGTTTTGGTCGCTCCCGCCTTGATCAAAGATTACGCCGCCCTAGAGAAAAATCTCAATAGTGGTACTGGCAAAATTGCTCTCGGCGATATTGCTCAACTTCATAATTTCGAAGCGACTGTGCGCTCAGCCGAAAACATCAGTGACTTTGCCAGCCTCGCTGACCCAGCCCTGTTGATTCTCACATCAGGCACAACCGGCACACCTAAAGGTGCTCTCCACGACCTAGGCAGCTTAATTAATAACTTGAGCGAACTGGGAGACATGGCTGATTTTCACAAAGATCTCAATGTCCTTCTGCCAGTGCCGGTGTCGCATGTGCTGGGCCTTGAAGTAATGTTGATTGCTCTACTTGATGGCAGCACAGTAGTCTTTTCAGAAATGACCATAGAAGGCATTGTCGCTGCCAATAACAAATTCAAACCAGAATTCATGGTTGGTGTTCCCACCATATATGGTGCTTTTCTAGCCTTACCTAAGGGCGCCATCGACTTAAGCAATGCCAAAGTTCTATTATGTGGTGGCGCACCGATGCCCGCTTCTCTAGCAGAAGATTTTCATAAAGTATTCGGTCGTCGCCTCAACAACGGCTACGGGTCTACCGAATCAAAAATTATTGCTGTCAATCTCACTGGCCCAGACCAATCAGTTGGCAAACTAGTGCCCTCAGCTAAAGTCAAAATAATGGGCTCTGATGGCACTGAACAAGCGGAAGGTCAGTCAGGCGAAATAGTTATTTGCGGTAGCACTCTGATGCTTGGTTATATTGGCCAAGACCAGGCCACCAACGCAGTAATTCATGATGGTGGCTACTTTACTGGCGATATCGGCTACCTTAAAGACGATTATCTCTATATCTCAGGCCGGGCCAAAGAACTAATTATTGTTGCTGGCAACAAAGTCTTTCCTGCAGAAGTTGAAGACGTACTGCGTGCCAATGCCCTCATTAAAGAAGTAGCTGTGATTGGGGTGCCCCACAGCAAGCTGGGACAAATAGTTAAGGCCCATACAGTGCTACAGCCAGGTCAATGGTCAGACAGCCTTAACAGCGAAGGCGAAGAAAAGAAAGAACACCGCCAAAAGCTTGTTCAACAAATGCGCGAATATTGTGCCCAGCATTTGAAGCGCGAATTGCGACCAATGGAATGGGAATTCTATACTTGCGATCATGCGCTACCACGCACGTCTGCAGGCAAGATAGACAAGAAGCAATTGAGTTAAACCTTAGTCACTAACAGCCTTGTTTTCAGAGATAATGACCTATTTCCAGCAAGAGCAAAAGCGCGGCAAATCAATTGAAAAACTCAAAAGTGGGCGTGGTTGATCAAGTAAAGAAGAAAAATAGTCACCCACCTTTGCCTCGAAGAATATTCAATCTAATTGCGTTTGGCGCTGTTCTTCTAGCTCTAATTTTCTTTCTTTTTCCTAGAGAAGTAACCATAAAGCTTCACTCAAGTAGTAGTGACCCAAAAGCAAAACGTGTACTGTTTATCGGCAACAGCCTCACCTATACCTTTGAAGCGCCAGAACAGTTCAGCAAGATCATTAAGCTCGTTAGACCCAACCAAACTTTCAGCGTCTTTAGTGCAACTGGTCCCAACTTCACACTAGCTGAACACCTGAGCGACAGAAACACCATGGCTTTGGTTACGAAGGGTAAGTGGGACTATATCGTTTTGCAAGAAGGATCTCGAGCCATATACGGCGACTATCAAGAAGCAAAGGCATCGATTGAAAAATTCAAGACTATCGCTGAGCAACAACGAGCGAAGCTAATACTCATCAAGATACCGGGTGATAAGAATAGTGCGGCTGACAAAAGTAATTTAGGAAGTTTTTTTGACAAGATTGACGAAGAGCTTAAATTGAAAACTTTACCAATCGGCGACTTTGTTTTCTTCTGCCAAACCAATCAGCCTCAACTAAAGCTGTACGACGCCGACAATCATCATCCAGGTCCGGACGGCGCTCTGTTATACGCTTGTCTAGTGGCAAGAGAAATCGCCGGTTTTACAATCACTGATTTGCAAAAGGATCTTGGCAGATTACCCAACAGCAAAGAAACCAATTTTACTGGCGACGAGACAAATAGCCTGCAGGTCATCTGCAAACTATTGATTGATTATGAAAGAAACCTCAAAGCCAGGCCTCAATAATCATGCTGATATATCAAAGACGAAGAAGCCGACTGAAAAAACTTAGTGCCGACAATCGAAATCGCTACTGTATTTTGGCCAGCCTCTCAAAATAGTCAACGAACATGCGCATACCACCGCTGGCCTGCTGCCAGTCGAAGTTTTCGTTGATGGCATGGTAGCCGTGCTCTGGTAGTGAAAGCCCTAAAAATACCAATGGCACTTTCAATATTTCCTGCATGCTCACAACGGCACCAATCGAGCCACCTTCACGGGTGAAGGCTGCCTCCTTACCAAAACCAGTCTTCATTGCCTCTTTGGCCGCCTGGGCAAAGGGTCCGGTAAATTCACCAAGAAATGGTTTGAGCGAACCTTCGGCCACAACCTCAACATCTGGGTCATGCTCTGCTACGAATTTCTTCAGCATAGCCAATACTTTCGCCGGATCTTGATTAGGCACGAGACGCATACTAACTTTTGCTTCAGCTTGATGCGGCACTATGGTCTTCACACCCGGCCCCGAGTAACCGCCAGTGATACCATGCACTTCAAAAGTAGGAGTGGCCCAGATGCGGGCGCTGGCTTCAGAAGCGTCATCAGTGCGAGTAGAGTGCAATTCATGAGCTTTCTTGAAGTTGGCAACATTGAAACCAGATGCCACAAAATTTTCTAACTCGGCGCTATCTATTGGCCGCACATCATCAAGGAAGCCAGGAATCTTAACTTCTCCAGTTTTAGCGTCAAAACATTTGGAGATCAAGAAGGCTAACTCAGCGATAGGATTGCGAGCCAGGCCGCCAGTTGTTCCTGAATGTACATCTTTGACGCCGGTCTTGAGCTTAAGCAAGCAGCATTGCAAACCTCTTAAGCCATAAGGTATGGCAGGCCTTTCGCGCGAAACCCAGATGGTATCAGAGATCACCACCGAATCGGTCTTCAAATCAGAGATATTATCTTGCAAGAAGCCCTCAAATGAGGGGCTGCCAATTTCTTCTTCCAATTCCCATATGAACTTAATATTGATAGGCACGCCCTGCTTGTGCACATAAGAGGCGGCATACAAGACTGCCAGAGCTGGCCCCTTATCGTCAGTAGTGCCGCGTCCACGGTAGACGCCATCATCTATCTGCATATCGAAAGGTGAGGTGAGCCATTCGGATGGGTCCGCCGGCTGCACATCTATGTGATTGTAGACAGTAACGGTGGGGCAATCAGCGCCGCTGTGAAATTCGCCAATGACCACTGGCTGTCCGGCAGTTTTAACCAGCCTAGCGGTGGCCCCTTGTGACTGCAGCAAATCGATAGCCATTGCCGCCGTAGCTAGCATCGTCTCGGCCCGTTCAGGCTCCATGCTCACACTGGGTAAATCAACGAACTTTTTCAGATTGGCTTCGTATTCGCTCCGCAGAGCGTTTATGTATAGAGCGATCTGATCCGAATCACATTTGACTTCCATTGCCACTCCAAAATTGACAGTGGCAATTATAGTTAAACAGTCTGATTCTTACTACGAGCTGCAGCGAAAGCAACGCGCATATGATTGATAAATTTATTGCTGTCCATAAAGCCAGCCACTTTGGATATCGGGCTAATTACTCCGCCTTCCACTGAAAGTACTGAAACAGTAGGATAGCCCTCAACTTTTACCAAATTAGCCAACTGCTTAGCTTCAGAATTGGTGGAAGGGGTAACTTGCAGATAGACAGCGTCCTTAGCGATTGCGCCCACTTCGGGTTTCTGCAATTCGTCAGAGAAGAGTTTGCACCAACCACAGCGGTCTTCCTTGAATACAACTACTAAGGGCTTATGCTCTCTTTGAGCCTTGGTCAAAGCGCTGCTAACATCACTTTCCCACTCAATCTTCTTAGGTGTCGCATCAGTGTTGGCGGTCCTATCTAGACCTCTACCAGGCATAAAATCGAAGCTAATTCCAAGGAGATTAATACCGTTGCGTTCACTAGAGCGCTCAGTACTAGGTTTACGTTCGACTTCTAGCTCAGTTGAATTAGATACTGCCATCTGGCGCTTCCTTTTGTGAGATTGCTTGCACGAAAGTATCTACACAGCCCCCAAGTTTTTTGGACAAATAGGCGGATTATTTGCTGAAATCGCACCGAGCGGCCAAAGAAGCAAGATGCATCCACTCCGAGTTCTTCCTAACCGGATTTCTAGTCAAGCTAGAAACCGGAGCGCCTTTCCGTACCTCCCAACAAAGTCTTTCTTCTTCTTTGACAAGAATTAGACTCTTATTGGAGCGCTCAGCTTCGCCAAAGTAAGCATTCTTAAACCTGAAGCTCCTCACCGGCCCGTAGACATCAACGGTGTATTGCCCCTTCTCCGGTCGCCCTTGAACACAAAGAAGAGGAAAACCAGTAGTCTGCGCCAACTCGTTATAGCGTGCACTATCAATGACGCCCCCAATCCAGGGTTTTACTTCGACAAAGACATTGAGCTTGGGAAGCCAGAAATCCGGTAGGTACCAGCCCGATAGAAGAGGATAGGCTTCCTTTTCGTAGACATAGTCAATATCGAGAGCCTTAAAAAAGAGTGCCCAACGCACCTCTAACTGACTGCGAAAAATATCACCAGCAAAAATAGTTCGTATTCCTCGATTCATAAGCTCACCATTTAGAAGTGAAATGAGCTTATGCAAGAACACGCCATGAGCCAATGTGCTTACGCACAGTCTTTGGTGCAGCCTAGGGCTACTTACTTAATATGGGCAGGAGCGCGCTCAGTCATCTGCAAGCGAATACCGCGGCCGTCCATTTCGGCCAAGAAAAGCTTGGTAGGCACGGTGGTTTCTTGCCGCAGAACACCGCGCTCGGTGATGTCGCCCCGAGCAATCATCTGGGCCACAATTGAAGCAGGGAAAGCAGTCATACGCATCATGGCAGTAAGACCAGCAGCTTGATCGGCATAATCAATACAATCCCAGACGATTTGCACAGGCTTCTTATCTTTCAAGCCCGAAACCATAACCCTTACCAAAACCACATCTGGCTCATCTTTGGGCAGCTTATCGCTGAGAAGTTTGAATAACAAATCGCGAGGCACAACCGGTCCAGAGGCAGTTTCAACTGCTTCTTTGGACATCATGCCCAACTCTTTAAGCATATGGATGGCATCGCAATGCCCAGGATAACGAATAGTTTTATAGTCGAGGTGCTGCACTCGGCCCAGATAACTCTGGGGCAAAGTGGAAATTCCACCAGAGGTATTGAAAGCTTCCATGGTGCCAAATGGTCGAGGAAATTCGATTGATTCGTTATCCGAAAGTGATGGCACTGAGAAAATTTTGCCATCTCTCAATACGGTACAGTCTTCATTGTATTCGTTGATCAAGCCGTCAATTGAGAAAACCTGGCAGTAATCCATGAAGCAATCATCAGGATTGGCTGGCAGACCGCCAACACGCAGGCGAATATCGTAAATTTCGTCGAAGCTTTCGGCCGCGCTAACAGCCAATAGTGATACTAACCCTGGTGCCAAACCCAGATCAGGAATGATAGTTACACCCTGTTCTTTAGCCAATTCGTCAAGCATAAATTCTTTGGCAACAATTTCTTCGTTACCGCCAAGATCGACAAAGTGAGTCTTAGTAGCAAGCGCAATCTTAGCTAGTTCATAATTATGCTTGTAAGTAATGCAGCTAACAGCGACATCAATTTCTCCCATTAGCTGGGCCAATTCTTCTTCATTGGTGACGTCTAGCTCGACCGGAATAATTTTCTCGCCAGGCAAGCGCTTGACTAGCTCTTTGAGGTTTTCAGTGTTGCTATCAGCAACCACTACTTTTTCTACTTTAGAGCCGCGAATTAAGTCATAAGCTACGGCATAGCCCATTTTTCCGGCACCGAGAACGAGAAATTTCACAATATACCTCTATCTACCTGCATATCCAAGAACTGTAAATAATACTACCTAATAGGTAGAGCGACGCTTACCGCCATCCACACAAATTGTCGAACCAGTTATGTAAGCAGCTTGAACCGAAGCAAGGAAAGCCACCACAGAAGCGAACTCTTCCGGGGTACCAAGCCGACCAGCCGGAATACTGGCCAAATACTCACGGTTATAATCTTCTTCACTCTGGCCGCTTTTTGCCATTCGGGCAGCCATTAAATCAGTGAGCCTATCCGTGGCAATGGCACCTGGCGCCACACAGTTAACGGTGATATTGTGTGCTGCCACCTCGCTGGCCAACCCTTTCAGCATAGCTGTGACAGCGGCTCTGAGCGAATTTGAAATTGCCAGTCCGTGAATAGGTTCCATCACAGACAGCGAGGTAACACAAAGAACTCGGCCAAAATTGCGCTCTTTCATACCAGGCAAAAAGGCGCAGTTAAGTTCAGCCACCGATTGAAACAGCTGTTCAAATCCGGCCTGCCAATCAGCGGCAGAAGTCTGAGCAGTATCAGTAGGCTTAGGACCGCCGACATTGTGCACGAGAATATCGAGACCAGAGTCTTTGAAGGTCTTCTCGACAAAACCAACTAGTTCTTTGCGGCTACTTTCCTGGCTGAGGTCAGCACTAAAAATATGAAGCGGTGCATTTTTACGCCAAAGCCCAGCTGCTAAGGCCTCCAGGTTCGCTTGATCACGCGCTGCCGCAATCACTTCCACACCCTCGGCACTAAGGGCCTGGACAATGGCCCGGCCGATGCCCTTAGAAGCTCCTGTAACGAGAGCCTTTTTACCGCGAATACCTAAATCCATAGTCTTCGGTCCTTCTAAATTAAGTTCGGTAATTCTACATTCTGTATTTGTAAGAAATAGTCTTAGCTTCGGAGAAGAACTCTAGGCTATAGCGTCCGCCTTCGCGACCCATGCCAGAAGACTTTTGGCCACCAAAAGGCGTTCTCAAATCGCGAGCAAACCAGGTATTAATCCAAATCAAACCAGCTCTAATTTGAGTACTGGCTCGGTGTAAGCGATCGATGTCCTGGCTCCACACCGAGGCAGAAAGGCCATAGGGAGTGGAATTAGCTAGTGCAATTGCTTCTTCTTCACTGTCAAAAGGCAAAATCGGCAAGGCTGGACCGAATATTTCTTCTTGCAAGAAACGAGACTCGATTTCTAAACCAGTAAATACAGCTGGACTCAAGAAATTGCCATCACCAAGAGCAGTGAGGCGCTCACCACCACAGAGTAGGTGGCCTTCTTTTTTGCCGATAGCTAGATAAGACTGCACCTTCTCCATGTGTTCACGGGCAATTAGCGCTCCCATCTCGGTTTCTTTATCGAGAGGATCGCCAACTTTTATTTTGCGCACCCGTTCAACAATCTTCTCAACTACTTCTTCGTATACTTTGCGCTCAACAAATAATCTAGAGCCAGCTAAACAAATTTGGCCTTGATTGCGGAAAGCGGCCCTTACAGCAGTAGGAATGGCTTCATTTAGGTCAGCATCAGCAAAAATGATGTTGGCACCTTTGCCACCCAGTTCAAAGGAGAGCTTCTTCATAGTGGCACTAGCAGCCTGCATAATGGCTCGGCCAGTAGAAGTTTCGCCAGTAAAAGAAATTGATCGCACATCAGGGTGGCGAGTGAGAGCTTCACCAGCACCGCCAGCTCCAAAGCCCTGGACGATATTCAAAACGCCATCTGGTAGGCCGGCAAGCACAGCCACCTGGGCTAACAAATAGGCTGTATAAGGCGTCCACTCGGCGGGCTTGAGCACAATGGTATTACCCATAGCTAGAGCCGGTGCAATTTTCCAGGTAGCTAGATAAAGAGGAAGATTCCAGGGAGTAATTAGACCGCAGACTCCTAGCGGCTCGCGCACGGCAATATGTCTTTCATTTTCGGCAGTAGAAAAAGCTTCTTCGACATAGCTAGGTGCAAAATCAGCAAAGAACTGAAAATTGAAAGCCGAACGAGGAATATCACCATCAAAGCTCTCACTGATAGGTTTGCCACTATCTATACTCTCGGCAATAGCAAATTCTTCACGCCTGGCTAAAATCAAATCAGCAATCTTGCGCAGAACATTGCAGCGCTCACGCACCGACATCCGAGGCCAGGGGCCTTTTTCAAAGGCATGACGGGCAGCATTCACAGCAGCATCGATATCATCAGCGGTGCCAAGGGCAACAGTGGCGTGAGCCTTACCCGTGGATGGGTTAATCGATTCGAAAGTCTCCTTGCCAGAACCAGCCTTAAATTTCCCTCCGATGAAGTGCTCAATCTTTTTCAGATCGAGATTGAGAGAGCTGGCTACTGTAGCGTTAGACATTTTCTACTCCTTACCCCTTTACTAATCGGCAAAAGCCGCTATTGCTTTGATTTCAATATAGTTGCGCCCAGGCAGCTTAGCCACCTGCACAGTGGTTCGTGCTGGTGGATTTTCCATAGAAAAATAACGACTGTAGACACCATTGTATTTTTGGAAATCATTCATGTCGGCAAGAAAGACAGTTATGTCGACAACATTTTCGAAGCCGAGATTAGCGGCAGTTAAAACAGCCCTGAGGTTTTCAAGAACACCTTTTGTTTGCTCTTCAATATCGTAAGCAACCACTGCCCCGTTGGCATCAAAAGTAAGCCCAGCTTCAATGCCGCTTTTTGGATCACGGCAGCCCTGACCAGAAATGAAAAGCAAATTGCCAACCTTGAGTGCATGAGAGTAAGAACCCAAAGGACTGGGCGAGGCTTGACCTGGATTAATTGCCGTTTTAAACGAAACTGCCATTTTATTCCCTATCCTAAAGCATTGGTTTTACACCATGAAATAGAAGTCGAGGCCGCTTTGAGCGAATTTATTAAGGTAAGAGTTTGTCCCTAGAAGAATAAGCAACTTACTGAGAAGATTACTAGACAAATTTATTGGCTGATAAAAGTTACTAACCAAAATGCAGACAAACTATATGCCATCCCAATTGACAACACCGAGCGACAGCACCCTGCCCTGGCAGCCACTTTTCACCATCGAGCGCAGCGGCAGAAAAGAAGTGACGGTCTACGGCATTGTGAGCCTGGTCGAAGGAATTAAATCTAACGGCGATCAATTGCAGTCTATTGCTACTGTCAAACCGCTAGTGCAATTAGGTGATATCAACTATCAACTGTGGAGTCGCTCACTACTCAAACCATGGCAACTGATACAGCATTTACCGATCTTAAAGAGACACTTCCCTCAGCTAAAATCTGAGCATCTTGCTTTGTTCATGGCATCCCATAGCGCCGAACCCAGACACCTTGAATTGCTTGAAGAAATCATCGCCATCACCGGCGCCAGTGAAGATGGGCTTAAGTGTCCACCAGCTGTTCCGATTTCAAGCGAGACAAAAGATCAGATTGGTGAAGGCGAAGAAAAAGCCAGAAGGCGTTTCCACAATTGTAGTGGTAAACATATCGGCTATCTCTCTGCCATCAAAGCTTCCGCTGGAGACCCAGAAAAATATTTACTGGCCGACCAACCACAGCATGTGCGCCTGAGGAAAGTTTTGTCAGCGCTCATAAAGCGCAGTGAAGAGTCATTATTGAGCACCACCGATGGTTGCCAGCTGCCAAACTATGCTCTTTCAGCCTATGAGATGTCTTACCTCTACCAGAGTCTATTGAGTAATACAGCAGTGGCATTCGAAGACGATCAGATTGCTCAATGTGCGCCCTATTATCATGAGCTAGGCCAATTGATGCTAGCTCACCCGCGAGCCATATCAGGGGCTGGCCGGGTTGATTTTAGACTGATCACCCAAGACCTTTTTGGTGTCTGTGAAGCGCCAATCATCGCCAAAGAAGGGGCCGATGGCTTGCTCGGAGTGGGCATCGGTAGTTGCTCTAAATATCCCCAGGGTCTAGGCCTATGCATCAAGCTCTCAAGCGGTTTTGACAATCGCCACATGGAGCTTATCCTCAAAGAAGTGCTGAAAAAACTCAAATTGATCGGACCACGCCCAGAAAAACGCAAAACTCCAAGAGACATAAAAACCGATCACATCAAAACTTATTTCCATTTTGACGTTGCCAGCAACATCTAAATTTATGAACTTCTCCTTCGAAAAAATTATCGATATCTCCCAACCGGTAGACGAAAAATCTGCCTGTTTCCCTGGCGATACGCCGTTTTCGCGCAAAGTTACTCTCAGCTATGAAAGTAGCAAAATTATCAATTTAACGGCACTGACTATGAGCCCGCATGTCGGCACCCATGCCGACGCACCGGTACACATAAAAGGCTCACTAAGCCCCAACAGCAGCAACGACACTACTGCTGGTGCCATGAGCTTAGCTGCTTTTATTGGCCCGGTTGCAGTAATTGACTTAGCCCCTAGCAAAGCTGGCATCGCTGCTTCAATGGTGAAAGAGAAGCTCAAGGCTGTCAGTGAGAGGGTCAAGCGCGTATTATTTAAGACCGCTGACACCATCAATTTTGAAGTTTTCGAAGAAGATTATAGCTATATCGAAAGCGATACAGCAGAGCTCTTGGGCCAACTCGGTTTTGTCTTAGTTGGCCTCGACACACCATCGGTTGACCACATCAGATCAAAAGAATTGTCTACCCACAACGTTTTAGATCGCCACGGCCTAGTCTGGCTAGAAAATCTGGATCTGCGAGCCGTTGAAGAGGGCGAGTATTTCTTAGTGGCATTGCCACTAAAATTTATGGATTTAGAAGCCAGTCCAGTGCGCGCAGTACTGCTTAAATAGGAGCATAAAATGTTTGGCAAAAGCTGCTCAATAATAGGCGCTGTCCACATTCACGCTCTTCCGGGAGCAGCAGGCTATAAGGGCAACATGGAAGAGATTATAGAGCGCGCCTTGAGCGACGCCACCACCTACCAGAAGGCCGGCGTAGATGCACTTGTGATTGAAAATATGCATGATGTGCCTTATTTAAAAGGTTATGTTGAAGCAGAGACCATCGCCGCTATGGCTGTAGTAGCTAATGCCATTAAGCGAGAATGCCACATGCCCATTGGTGTACAGATATTGGCCGGAGCCAATATAGAAGCACTGGCAGTAGCCCACACCAGTGACCTTGATTTTGTAAGAGTAGAAGGATTCGTCTATGCCCACATAGGTGATGAAGGTATTCACGAAGCCAGTGCCGCTCAAATAGTGAGAAAGCGAGCAGCAATTAAAGCCGAAAAAGTGAAGATATTTGCCGACATCAAAAAGAAACATTCATCCCACGCCATTACCGAAGACATCAGCCTGATAGAAACAGCAACAACAGCTGAATTTTTCAAAGCCGATGGCGTTATTGTCACCGGTATGCGAACCGGTGATGCGCCGCCACCAAGCGCTGTAGGCGAAGTAAAGGCAGCGGTAAAAATTCCTGTGCTAGTAGGCTCAGGAGTTACACCAGACAACATCGCCGCCTTCGCAAAATATGCCGATGCCGTTATTTTCGGAACCTACGCAAAGTTTGATGGTAACTGGATCAACGACGTTGATAGCGAAAGAGTAAAGAGACTGGTAGCGGCCGCTCATAATCAGTAGAAAACAAGCTAGAAGCTCTTGCTATTTGCCAAATCTTTGAATGGATCAAAAGCCGGGCGCTTGGCTGGCTTTGCCACATGCGGAGTAGGTGAGGCAGCCGTTTCAACGCGCGGTTTGCGCACCTTCTTCACTTTCGGCAGACTAACTGTCTTGGGGCGTTCAACAGATTCGGGCTGAGCATCTACAGGTGTACGTTTGCTTACGCCAGCAGTAGTAGCACTACCCGTGGTGCTCGCATCAGGATTACTAGCGGCAGAGCTACCAGGCAGAACAGTGGCTGAAGAAGCAGTCGAGCTAGCGCTATTAGTGCCTTTAGCCGTATTGTCTGGCGCTGGTGTAACCACAGCAGGTGTAACTACTTTAACAGGAGCAACAATTGCTTGAGGAGTCGATTTCTTAGAACCATCCATCATCAATTTAATGCCAATACCAACGGTGATAAGCAAGGCTGAGGCAATAGCCACCCAGTGAAAAGGAGTGAGCTTGGCTAAAGGTGAAGTCTTCTTATCATCTTCGCTCTGCGGCATGGTGGGGAAGTCGGTACGCAGTACCTGGCTCTTCCCAGCCCGAGGAATAGCTGTCTCGAGATCGCGAGTAAGCTCAGCCATGCTTTGATGACGATCTTCTCGATTTTTGGCGAGGGCCTTAAAGACCACAGCCTCTAGGCGTTCCGGAATATATAGATCAGGCCGCACTTCAGTAAAGCGAGGTGGTGGTTCGGTTATATGCTTACTCATGGTCTCGACCATGGTCTTACCTAAGATCGGCAAGCGACCGGTGAGAGTTTCGTAAATTACAATTCCCATTGAGTAAATGTCAGAGCGACTATCAAGCTCAAGACCCTGACACTGCTCGGGACTCATATAAACCGGACTACCGCAGACCTCACCCATCTGGGTTAAACGTTGTTGTTCGCCCCCAGCACTAATGAGCTTTGCCACACCAAAGTCAACTACTTTGACGTAATCTTTTTCGTCTTCATAGTCAATCAACATGATGTTGGAAGGCTTCAGATCTCGGTGAATTACGCCCATCCGGTGAGCATGATCAAGAGCATCAGTAGATTGAGCCAAAATTTTCAAGCTGCGCTCAACGCCAAGCTGTCCTTCCTCTTTAATAATTTGCGATAGGTCAGTGCCTAACAAATAGTCCATGACGATAAAAGGCTGACCAGAGGTGGGAGTGACACCGAAGTCGTAGACTGTAATCACGTGTGGGTGATTCATCTTTGAAGCCGCTTTGCCTTCTTGGTGGAAGCGCTTCACACTCATCGAATCAGCAATATGTTGTGACTGCAGCATTTTGATAGCAACAGTTCTGTCCATCAGGACCTGCCGGCCCTTATAGACCACACCCATACCGCCATGGCCGATTACGTCGATAATGTCGTATTTGCCCATTAAACAGGTGCCGACCATCGGATCACGGGCCAAAGGCACCAGGTTGGCGCCATCGTGAGGACAGGCCGCAACGATACCTGTGAACTGCCTGTTGCATTCAAGGCAAACTTTGCGATCTATGTCATGTAAATGCTCGGCGAACACGCAGTGAACCTAACTCTAATTCGGCAGTTTTCTTAACCAATGTTAATGTACCCTAACATGGTGTCATTTAACCACCTTGATAGCCCAAAGTTTATCTCCTGACTGAAGTTTGACCCTAGTCCGATAAAATCTCGCCGGCCTTAACAGTAACTACCTTGGCCCCATCCAGCCATTCTGAGCGAAAACCATCAAGATGAGTGGTGGTAATTAATGTTTGCATCTCACTATTAACCAATTGCATCAGCATACCTTGACGACCAAGATCTAGTTCTGCCAGAACGTCGTCAAGCAAGAGCAAAGGTGGCTCCTCTAAGCGTGCAGTGACTAGCTTCAACTCAGCCAGCTTGAGAGCCAAGACCAGACTGCGCTGCTGCCCCTGAGAAGCATAAGCCGTGGCGGCGAAATCGTTTAGAGCAAAGCTAACGTCATCTCGATGAGGACCGCAAACTGTCTGTTTTCTGGCAATTTCTTCAGATCGACGCTTCTTTAGCTGACTGAGAATTATTTGCTCCAATTCTCGCTCAGCCATCTCGCTCAACTGCTCAATGCCTATGACCGTTGCCTCTCCATCTAATTCTGTTTCTATTTCGTCAGTCTTAAAAATATATTGGGCAGTAAGGCGCTCTCTACTGCCGGATATCTCCGATTGATGCAGCTCAGCTAGAGGCAAGAGCTGAGCCAGCACATGCACCCTTTGTTTAATAATTTGACTACCATATTGAGCCAGTTGCTTATCCCAGACTCTAAGCTCATCGATATCTGAACCTGTCAGCCTGCCTTGTTTTTCAAAGAACAATTTGAGCAAACGATTGCGCTGTTGAATGATTTTGTCATAACGTGTGGTCAGTTCAAAATGGCTCGACTTGAGCTTGCAAACCAGCTGGTCAAGCCAATCACGACGGTGTTTCGGCCCACCACGCAAAAGGTCAAGGTCGGAAACCTTAAAACTGACCGTGGTGAGACGAGCAAATCGTCGGCTCCCTGACTGAATTACACCGTTGATCTTAGCTTTGCGGGAGGTGCGCTCAGCGGCAGTTAGCAATAAGCAAGCAGTTTCACTATATCCAGCGGAATGATAACTAACCTCGATCAAGGCCTGGTTTTCACCACGATAAATTAGCTCCCGATCACTGCTAGAGCGATCAGAGCGACCACTAGCAATTAACTCAATAGCCTCCAGCAAATTGGTCTTGCCTTGGGCATTCTCTCCAATTAGAACGTTTCTGCCATCATGCAAATCAAGGGCAGCGCTCTTGTAGTTACGAAAATTTCTGACAGTAACTCTACTGACTCGCAAGATGCCTCAAATTAACTCGGTTCAACACGCCAAATAGCAACGGGCCACCTGACAATCAGTAGCAATCTGGTTCTTGAGTGCATCTAAATCAGCAAATTTTTTCTCGTCACGCAAACTCTTAAGCAGAGAAACCTCTACTGTTTGACCATAAAGGTCAGCATCAAAATCAAGCAAATGAGCTTCAATAGTGAGCTTAGATTGACCTTCTCCATCAGTATTACCGCCTTTAAAAGTCGGGCGAACACCGATATTAACCACGCTTTGATGACGGCTACCATCGTTAAGTCTTACTGAGCCGACATAGACACCTGTAGGCGGAACCAGTTGATTGAAGGCAACATCAACGTTAGCGGTAGGGAAACCAAGTTGCCGTCCCCGCTTTTCTCCGCCAACAACGACTCCGCGCAGACTATAAGGGCGGCTAAGTAATGTGCTGGCCAACTCCATGTCGCGGGAGAGTATCAAATCGCGAATTCGGCTACTTGATACTTCCTGATTTTCCACCAGAACCATATCGGCCACATGGACAACAAAATCGCGCTCAACGCCCAGATCACGCAATAGATCGGCGTCGCCTTCTCGATCTCGACCAAAATGATGGTTGTGACCAACCGAAATCGACTTGGCGCCCATGCTGGCGGCCAAGACATTCTGCACATATTCTCTGGGTGAGAGCTTGCACAGCTCTTCCGAAAACGTCAGCACAAGAGCCAGCTCGACCCCTTGCTGAGCAAATAATTCCAATCTTTGCTCGATGGTGGTTAGCAGCAGCGGAGCTTGCCCCCTGGTCAGGCCTCGAGGATGGTCGGCAAAAGTAACCACTCCGGCCTTAGCATCAAGCCTTTTGGCCTCTTTCACAGCTTTACCAATGACAACCTGATGACCCGGATGCACACCATCGAAAAAACCAAGCGCAATGGCTGAACGTTCTACAAGGCCAGGTTTTGGCTCAAAATAAATTTCCAAAGCTAGATTCCAGAGTTTCTAAGGGACGGCCACATACAAGTATAAACTTCTAGCGATTGTAACTGTTACATACGATTTTATATCTAGCGCCAGGCTTGCTAGCCTAAAGGCAGCGAGAGCGGCTTCTGTGCTAAAATCTGACCTGTACGAAGGGCAATGAAGCAAAGTGATTCTTCCACGAGAGTAGCGACCTTTCGGCCGGTAGATATCCGATTTGCCCCCTAGAGCATAGCGCTCGACTCTCTTGTCTTGCAAAAGACTTGGGGGAACAAATCCGAAAATTGCAAAGAAACTAACAAAACCGTTTGGGATCTTGAATACACATGGCAAACAAAGAACAAGGGACAGTGGCAGCGTTGACTGAAGACGACTCCGAAAACAAAGTTGAAGTAACTGATACTGCTAATACCAGTAGCGAAGGCGAAGCTAAAGCTAGCGAAGCCTCTGAATCTATGGCTCCAGTGCCAATATCAGCTGAATACAATGCCTCGGCAATTGATGTGTTAGAAGGTCTAGAAGCTGTACGACTAAGACCAGGCATGTACATCGGTACCACCGGTCCTAGAGGTCTGCACCACTTAGTTTGGGAAATCGTTGATAACGCAGTTGACGAAGCTTTGGCTGGCCACTGTAATAAAATCGACATCACCATCAACGAAGATGAGTCATGTACAGTTCAAGATAACGGCCGCGGCATTCCTACGGACATTGTTGAAAAAACCGGTAAAAGTGCTGTTGAAACAGTCTTCACTGTTCTCCACGCTGGTGGCAAATTTGGTGGCGGCGGATACAAAGTATCAGGTGGTCTCCACGGCGTTGGCGCTTCAGTCGTAAACGCTCTATCTGAGCGCCTTGAGGTCGAGGTCTATCGACTCGGTCGCGTTCACAGACAAGTTTATTTGCGCGGTGACGCTGACGGCTTACTGCAAGTTTTGGGCGAAACCGATTTGCAGGGTACCAAGGTCACATTCTGGCCAGACGAGCTGATCTTCCACGATATTAACGAAGACAATGAACGTCTTAAGATCTTCTTTGAGTGGGATGTACTTGCCACTAGACTTAGAGAAATGGCCTTCCTAAACAAGGGTCTCTGTATCGTTCTAACTGACAACCGCAGCACCAAAGGCGCTGGCAAATCCGAGACCTATCACTACGCTGGTGGTATTTCCAGTTATGTCGAATACCTCAATGAAACTCGTGATGTCTTACACAAACCACCAATCTACTTTGAGCAAAGAACCAACGACATTACCGCAGAATGTTCGCTGCAGTGGACAACTCTATATTCAGAGTCGGTTTATAGCTTCGTCAACAACATCAATACTCATGACGGTGGCACCCACTTAACTGGTTTTAGAAATGCTCTAACCAGAGTAGTAAATGAATACGCCAAGAAAACTAACATCCTCAAAGAATCAGATGATCGTTTTACTGGCGAAGATATTCGCGAAGGTATGACTGCGATTATTTCAGTCAAGGTTCCAGATCCGCAATTTGAGGGTCAAACCAAAGAGCGCTTGGGTAACCGCGAAGTGCAAGGGGTGGTACAAGGTATCGCTGCCGAACGTTTAGCTGATTGGTTAGAGCTCAATCCGAAGCCAGCCAAAGACATCTTGATGAAAGTCTTGCAATCCAAGCAAGCTCGTGAAGCGGCCCAAAAAGCCAAACAAACCGTACGTCGCCAATCGGCGCTCTCCGGTGGCGGTCTGCCAGGAAAACTAGCAGATTGCTCCGACAAAGATCCTGAAAAATGCGAAGTCTTCCTGGTAGAAGGTGACTCCGCCGGCGGTTCGGCCAAACAAGGACGCGACCGCAGCTTCCAGGCAATCTTGCCATTACGGGGCAAAATTCTCAACGTTGAAAGAGTACAGCCAAGCCGCATCTACGACAACAACGAAGTGCAGGCAATGATTCAGGCCCTCGGCCTAGTGGTGACAGAACAAGATGAAGACGGTGGCAAGAGCACAGGCATGCTCAGACCCAACGCCCTCAACCTCGACTTGAGCAAGTTGCGCTATCACAAAGTAATCATCATGACCGACGCCGACGTTGACGGCAGCCACATTCGCACCCTCCTACTGACCTTCCTCTTCCGTTATGCTCGCCCAGTAGTCGACAACGGCTACGTCTATATCGCCCAACCACCATTGTTCAAAGTATCAAAAGGCAAGCGAGTAGAGTACTGCTATAACGAACACAAACTCGAAGCAGTACTGGCCGAAATGGGAGATAAAGGCGTTGATATTCAACGCTATAAAGGTCTCGGTGAAATGATGGCTGAGCAGCTCTGGGAAACAACCATGAATCCAGCCACTCGGACCCTTAAGCAAGTAACTATTGAAGACGCCTCCGAAGCCGATCATATTTTTGATTTGCTTATGGGTGAATCAGTAGCACCGCGGAAGGAATTCATTGAGAAGAACTCACACCTGGTAGCCCACTTAGACGTCTAATTAATGAATGTCCCAAACCTAATTACGGTATCGAGAGTGGTGCTTGCCCTTGCCACTCTCGCTCTCCTTTATTTACCGGCGAAAGAGAATCAGCAAACCCTTCTCTGGACAGCTTTTGGCCTGACAGTGCTGGTGATTTGGGCGGATGGACTAGATGGCTACTTTGCCCGCAAACTCAACCAAGCAACCAAGCTTGGTGCCATCCTCGATATTGCCGGAGACCGTGCCGTAGAAATGGCTTACTGGATAGTCTTCTCATCCCTAGGCTGGATACCGGTTTGGGTACCATTGCTCTTTCTCGTTCGCGGTACCTTTGTGGACGCCATGCGCAGCCAGGCAAGCAGCGAAGGCTACACGGCTTTCGGCGCTAAAACCATGATGCAATCAGGCATAGGCAAGTTCTTGGTGGCATCGAACTTTAGTCGATTCACTTACGCCGTGGTAAAAGCTCTGGCTTTCTGCCTTGTTATTGCCGCTCAAACAACCATACTGAAAGAGAGCTGGGCTCAACCCACAGCCATTGTATTGGTTTACCTTTCCGCTGCTTTTTGCCTGGTCAGAGGCCTGCCAGTTTTACTAGAAAGCAAGGCTCTTTTCGAGAAGCCGAGCACCCCATAGTTTTATTATTGTTGAACCGGAGTTGGTGGCAAATTCTCACCGGTTGGGGGCACAACGTTGCCATTAGGGTTATTTGAATTACTGCGGTTTGTCGGTCTATTATCTATAGAGCTTTGGCCAATGTTCAGTTCGCGCTCTAAATTACTCATAGTATATTTGCAATTTGCTTCACTAACATCGATTTGAGCGCGAACCCCCTTAAGGGAACCTAAGCAGCGATTATCCTTTCCTATCGTTCTTTCAGCAAAAACCATAATTCTTTCAAACCAACGAGCATCTTCTCGAATCATTCTCAAGTTAGCTGCCATGCTGTCATAAGCGTAGCGGCGAGGATCAGTATTGGGAGAAACCCCAGCACCATTCGAAGCAATAAAACCTTGATTGGAGTATGCCGCACCCTTGGGATTGAGCTTGGTATCACTTATAAACATAGCCAGATGGCTGATTAAGTCGCAAACATGCAGCTCTGTGCCGATGCTCAAGCCCTTGGCTTTTTCCATGGGAACGACCTGTTCCGCCATTCTTAAGGAGGTGAGCCAATATTGTCTGGCCTTAGCTAACTCGTTTTTACTGTAGTAGTACATGCCGCCTTGGTCATACTGCACCCACATTGGCAATCCACTGCGAGCAGCCGCTTCCCCACTGCCTGGCGCAACCGCTGCAGCGGCATTGGTGGCTCTAGCTTTGCGTTTTTTGGCGGCCGATTCGGCAGCAGGAACAGAAGCAAAAGCTGTCGCAGCAAAAATCGAGAGCAATACTAGGCTTTTAAATTTGACTGACATTCAGTGCTCCCGTTTGAGGACCTCGATACATATTTAAGCACTTCTCAAAAATTTGATCCGGAGAAAGCTCGGTTAGACATTCTCTATTATGGCAAACCTTGTGATAATTGCACGGCCGACAGGGCAAAGCACTAGCGAAAACAGCAGCATTCCTTTCACCATAGGGCCGCCAACGCACAGGATCAGTCGGTCCAAAAATAGCAATAGTAGGCACCTGAGCCGCGGCACAAAGATGAGCCGGGCCAGAATCAACACATACGGCTAGGCTCATCTGACTATAAAGAGCCATACTCTCCCGCAAGCTAAGACGTCCAGCAAAGTTGAGAGCAACCGACTGAAGACCACTTAGAGCTGCTAACTCCTGATAAAGTGCAACATCTTGCTGATCACCAGAAAACACCGGAACAAGATCAAGCTCTTGATAGAGCCGCTTGATTAGAGCAGCCCAACTAGCTAGTGGATAGAGCTTGTCAGGATGAGCAGCGGCAGCATGAATTAGAACCATCTTCTTACCAGCGGCCTGAAGCGGCGCCAGCAAACCCAAATCGTGAACTTTAGCCAACTCGGCTTCGCTCACCCAAGATTCAAGGGCGCGCTGCTCTTGTGGAACAACAATATCGACTGCCTCTAGCACTGAAATAAGTGAATCAACTTCGTGGATATCCTCACGCCAAGGCACTTTGTCCGTGAGAAGCAAGTTGCGCATTATTTGGCCAGAACCTTTCATGGCGTAGCCTACCCGCCGCCTTGCCCCAGTAAGAAAAGCCAGTAAAGAACTTGAAAAAGAACGCTTCAGTACAAAAACCAGATCGTACTTAGGCTTACGTAACTGCCAAACATAAGAGGCAAACGAACGTGTCTTTCCCGCACCACTATCATATTTATGAAAGCGCGTTGTGTCGTAGACAATTTGCGAGTCAATGTAGGGACAGCCGTCAAGCACTTCGCCACTCTTGGGGCCAGTGAGCACATCAATGCGAGCGCTAGGATAAGCGGCTCGTAAGTTACGCAAAAATGGCACGGTCAAAATGGTATCGCCAATGAAGCGATAACGAATCACTAATATAGTCTTGGCTGTTGGCTTCTTCTCAATCATTCTTGCTACACTTGGCTTTCAACATCGGGTCTAACAAGAAGGTCGGTGCAGCTGATATCCACTGGCATTTGAGCACCACAGCCCAAGTTTTTGCAGCCATAGTTGGAGACAGTGTCATACGCACCAGGTCTTTTTCAGTAGTTACTAAAAGATCAGCACCACTAGCAATAAAGTCAGCTTCTATTTCACTGATTTGTGCAGGGCTAAACCAATGATGATCGCTAAACTGGCGCTGGCGCACCGGCACTACGCCTAACTCTGCCAGGACCTTAGCAAAGCCCTCAGGGCGAGCTATGGCACATAAAGAATAGACCTTTTTTCCAGCCAATTCACTCAGCTTCAGCGGCTGGGCCAGCTGACCGGCCTGAGCATAACCAGTAAGGTAAGCTGGGGCAAAGCGACAACTATAAATATTGGCTTTTGGAGCCAACTGCGAAAGTTGAGCACTGATCCTATCTATCTCGACTTGTTCTTCGCCTTCTGGCACCTTAGTAATGACAATATCACTGGCTCGGTTAAGCCCACTAAGAGGCTCTCGCAGACGACCAGAGGGCACAAGCATAGCTTTATCTGGTTTATCGTTGTAGTCCCATAAAACGACGTCAAAGTCACGCCGGAGCTTGATGTGTTGGAAACCATCATCAAGAATAATTACTTGAACGCCAAATTGCCTCACAGCTAGCTGGGCTGATTCTAAGCGAGAGCTACAAACAATAACGACCGCCTCTGGCACCGCTTGGGCAATCAAATAAGGCTCATCACCAGCCTCTTCCACCGAAAGAAGAGGAGAACCACTGCCATCGGCTACCACCTGCAAACCTTTTGACTTACGGCCATAGCCCCGCGACAAAATAGCCACCTTCAATCCGGCAGACGAAAGCCGCTCTGCCAAGTCAATAGTCAGGGGGGTTTTGCCAGTGCCACCAACCGTGATATTACCAATACTTACCACGGGCACAGCAGCAGATCTGCGACTAGCAAGTCCGGCTGAATAAGTGATGAGGCGGGCATAGGCCCCGAGACCATAGCAGTAAGAAATTGGCCGGAGCACATCAGCTAATAGTCTATTGTTGTTTGCTTTCACTACTCTAACCTTTGCTTAGCTTTGTCGGCACTGGTGCAGGAACAGTAGTTTCTTTAAGATTGTCGGCGAGCATATCCATGGCCTTGTTGAGAGCCCCCTGGCTGGCATTGAGCAAGTCTCTTCCAGCAGCACCGGCACGAAGGCGGGCATTGCTATCGGCAAAAAGCCGCAAGAGATTATCGACCACTTCGTCACTGCTAGCACATAAAGAAAGAGCATGGCAGGCCACCAGAGCCTTAGCCACATCTTTAGTCTTCTCCACTCGTGGACCCACAACAACTGGAACACCGTAGGCATAGGGTTCCATAATATTATGACCGCCGACAGGCGCAATTGTGCCACCAACAAATGCAATGTTTGCCATACTGTAAAAGTCAAAAAGCTTGCCAATCACATCAAGCAAATAAACCTCTCTGCCACTATCAGTGAAACACTCAGAACGCGAATGCCGCCGAACGGTGTAACCGGCCTGGTCAACCATGGCAGCCACGTGATCGAAGCGCTCTGGATGACGAGGCACCAAAACTAAGCGCACCTTGTCGGCTAATTCACCACCATTGGTATCAAGCATACGTCCGTAGGCTTTGAGCATGGCAGTCTCTTCCCCCTCATGGGTAGAGCCTGCCACTAGAACAAACCGGTCTAGGGGTAAATTGACCTGCTGCCGCAACTGATCAATTTGTTCGGCTGCAATTGGCTTGAGACCATCAAATTTCAGATTACCCAGCACTCTAATATTTACTTTAGCACCGCCCACTTCACTATAGCGCTGGGCCTCTTCGGGAGACTGTACCCCAATTTCAGTAAAAGCCTGAAGCACTGGGGCGAAAATTCGTCGATGGCGCCGATAAGACTGAAAGGAACGGGGCGACATGCGCCCGTTTACGACCACGAGCTTTACACCAAGCCTTTTGCATTGATAGCTAAATCCTGGCCAAATCTCAGTCTCGGCAATGACCACCAGCCTCGGTTTAAGCAGCTCTAAGTAGGTACAGGCAGCGCTAGGCAGGTCAAACGGGAAATAAAATACAGAAGCAATCTTTTCCAAGCTTTCTTTGCCTACTTTTTCTTGGGCAAGCTGCTGGCCCGTGTAAGTAGTGGTTGAGACCACAATTGGCAGATGGGGATACTTAGCTTGAAAAGTCTTTATCAGCGGCAGTACAGCATTAAATTCGCCCACAGAAACGGCGTGAAACCATACACAACCGCAAAGTTTAGCTTGATTCGCTCGTAATTCTTTGCTGACAAAACCGAGTTTCTGCCACAAACCAGCCCGGGCCTTCTTCTTGAAGAGAAGAAATGGACCAGCAACAAAGAGAACAAGGCTAAAGCAGAAATAGTAGAGGAATATCATTTGTGAAAAGAACGGGAAAGCACAAAATTAGCAAGATTGCCATATGTCAAAATGGTATCCAATAGCAGCAAGAGAAGAAAGAGAACTAGTTTAATTTAGTCATTAGAGCAACAATGACTTAAATCATGTCGAGAGCGTCTACATCCACAGCCACTGACACTTGCGGGCCAAAGCGTCGCACACGCATATAGTCGGTGATCATCTGTTGAACAGCCGGCCCACCTTTATTCTTGATGATTAAGTGATAACGAAAGCGCCCTTTAATTCGCTCAATAACGCATGGCACAGGACCAAGCAACTTAACATCACTCTCGGGCACATCATCTTCAAGTAGCCGGCTAATCTCTTCTGCAAGTAAGTCACTAACTGACTCTACCAACAATTGATCTTCGCCACTGACAACAATTCGGATCAGTTGACTAAATGGCGGATATTCAAAATCTCTACGATTCTCTAGCTCTGGGCCAAAGAAGCTGTGGTAGTCATGCTTACTGGCCAGGCGCAGGGCCTCCAGTTCAGGGGCATAAGTTTGCAAAATAACCTCACCCACTCGCTCGCCTCTTCCAGCCCGTCCAGCCACCTGGGTGAGAAGCTGGAAACCACGCTCAGTTGAGCGATAATCAGGCAGGTTGAAGGCAGCGTCGGCAGTGAGAACTCCCACCAGAGTAACACGCTCAATATCAAGGCCTTTTGCCACCATCTGAGTGCCAATCAAAATATCGGCCTCACCTTGAGAAAATTGATTCAAGACTTTCTCATAGGCACCCTTTTTCGAGGCCACATCTGAATCGAGGCGAACGACACGTGCATCAGGATGACGCTTGTGCACCTCCTGCTCAACTTTCTGCGTACCAAGCCCAGACTCTTTTAGAAAGGGACTGCTGCAGCTCGGACACTCTTCTTTCAGAGACGATCTAAAACCGCAATGATGGCAGGCCAGGTGGCCCTGAAGAGGTTGACTATCCAGCCTCTCCCGCTCGCTCTCACTACCTTCACCATTTAGTAAGCGCAGCCGCCGGTGCAGAGTCAAAGTGACACTGCAATTTTTGCACTTAACCACATGACCACAAAGCTGACAAAAAACATGATTGGCAAAACCACGGCGATTGATCAACAAAACCACCTGCTCTTGCTGGGCGAGACGCTGATCAATAGCCCGACTTAGCTGCGGTGAAAAAATCGCCTTCTTACCATCGGCAAATTCTTTGCGCATATCAACAAGAGTAACTTTGGGCATAGCCTGGAGAAACACGCGATTGGGCATGGCCAAAATGCGATTACTTTGCTTGGCCCGCTGATAAGAAACAATGTCTGGAGTGGCACTGCCAAATAGCACAAGGGCACCCGTGCGCCTAGCTTTTTCAATAGCTACATCGCGGGCATTATAACGAGGACTTGGAGAAGACTGCTTATAAGAACCGTCATGTTCTTCGTCTAAGATTATTACACCAAGATCGGGAAGATGGGCAAGAATAGCCGATCTAGCACCTAAGAGTACTCGCACTTCTCCGCTACGCAAGCGCCGCCAAGTATCATAGCGCTCACCAGCACTGATGGCACTGTGCCAGACAGCCACAAGACCACCAAAACGAGATTTTAAGCGGCCAGAGAGCTGCGGAGTAAGACTAATTTCGGGCACAAGAAAGAGCGCCGAGCGACCGAGCTTGAGGGCTTCAGTAATCAATCGCAAGTAGACTTCGGTCTTGCCAGAACCAGTGACACCGTGCAAAAGCCAGGGCTCAACAGCTTGCTTGAGAGAGGCTTGCGGGCTCAAACTTAACCTTTGTGTCAGGTCATCTTTAAGTACCTGAAAAACCTGAGACTGCTCAGCTGTGAGTGGCAAACTATTGTCTTTTGCCGCTCGATCAATGAAGGCCTGCGGTAAGCTCGCCAGTGAGTCGCGCTGCACTTCTTCGCTGTGGGCAACAATTAGACCGGCGCCTATCAATTTATCAACTGTGGCCCGACTAACCTTAGCCTCCTCGGCTAAAAGAGTTATAGAAACAGCCTTCCCTTCTGCCTCTAGGGCAAGAATGGCGGCAATTACAGCTTTCTGTTTGACAGTTTTAGCAAGTTCACTGGCACCATCTACTGACTTGAGAAAAGTAGCAGTTTTGGCCGTTGTCGAGCCCTCTTCTTCAACTTCAGTACACAAGCACTGAGCCTTGACCAGCTCGCGCAGGGTCCGCTGAAATTGCACGACATCAAGCTTAGGACGAGCTTTTCGACCAATCTGCTCAAAGCGTTGACGTAAAATATTTAAGTTCAGCGCCCCTTTTGCTGAATCTCGCAAGAGGGTGACAATCAGCTTGGCAGCTTCATCTAACTGTACTTCTGCAGGGTTAGAAGTGAGCCTAACAACTCTTTTTAGTTTGGTAGTTAGGCAAGCCGGTATAGCTGCAGCAATCACTTCTTGCAGTGAGGCACAATATTGTTTGCCAATGTAGCCAAGAAAATCAATATATTCTTGATCGAATAAAGGCTCAGGCTCTAGAACTTCTTGAATTTCCTTAATGGCATAGTCGGCTTCAAAATGAGAGAGCAAATCAATAACATAACCAGGAACTAGCTGCCTTGGTCCAAAAGGAACAATCACTTGGGCTCCGACAAAAACGCTACCAAGCAACGCTTCCGGCACCTTATAAGTGAATAGCCTATCCTTCAAGCCCTGAATCTGTACGTCGAGGATGACACTAACAAAAAGTGCCTTCTCCGAAGATGTTGAAATTTCAGACTGAACAGTCATGGCACCGATCTTACAAGCATTCAGCATAATGCAGTGGCCGCGTTAAAAATAACGCGATAGCCAAAGCATAAGCAAAGCAGCACTTTAGTATAGACAGCAATTCGAATAGTCGGAAAGCACTATTTTGCCTCAAAAACTGAGACTAGGCTCCGATTACATACTTCTTCCAATTATATTCAGAAGCACCGGCATGCTTTGAAATCTCAAAAACCACGTGCGACATTGGCCGGCGCGGGGTGGTATTTAGTGGCATCCCGGCCTCTTTAGGAGTGCGGTCACCTTTTTTGACGTTACAGCGCAGACAGGCTGCAGCAACGTTGTCCCAGCTATCCAAGCCGCCCCGCGAGCGCGGAATAATATGATCGATAGTGAGATCATGCCTCTTATCGCCACAATATTGGCAAATGTAATTGTCTCGGTGCAGTATGTTGCGGCGCGACAAGCTGATTTCTTTGTAGGGAATCTTGACGTACGAACGCAGGCGAATAACAGTAGGCAAGGGCAAATCGGTATAGATTTCTTTGCCATTGTTCTCGATTTGTTCTGCTTTACCCTTCATCAACAAGACAACAGCGCGGCGCCAGGTGCAGATATTGAGCGGTTCGTAGGATGCGTTTAGCACTAATACTTTCGACACTTTACCCTCACTCGGCTACTTAAATTTTGCTAGCAGCAGGTTAGCAAAAGTTTACGTTGTATTATTATAACTAGTTATTAGTAAAGAGTCCACAAATAGGTATATATGGGCCTTTCTTCGGCCAGAACGGCAGCGCCGGGGAGCGTAGAGGGCTCAGCCAAAATCACCACAAAGCCAGATGGTGATTGCTTTCCGCCCTCCGCACCGGCAGAAAGTTGGCCTATCGGGCAATTCTTAAGCAAACCGTTAAGGTTCTCTAGAGATTCGAGCCAGTGCATGTCTAAGGGTGATACCTTGGAGTTCTGATAGAGCGGGCGGTCCTACGGAAGGCCGTCGCCAATTTCGCTTGGTGTTTGCCACAGCAGAACCTCTACCAGGTTTTCAGTTCCGCCATACCTTCTGGCCTACCCATTAACTAAGGAGCAATTACCCTTGCCAGTAGCATCGATGAGACAACTTTTGGAAGCAGGCGTTCACTTCGGCCACCAGACCCGCCGCTGGAATCCCAAGATGAGACCTTACATCTATGGTGAAAGAAACGGCATCTACATTATCGACCTTGAGCAAACCACTCGCGCTCTCGATAAAGCCTGTGAATACATCAGAAAATGCGCTTCCGAAAAGAAAAACATTATTTTCGTCGGCACAAAAAAACAAGCTTCTGAAATCGTTGAAGAAGAAGCAAAACGTTGCGGCGCCCACTACGTCAACCGTCGTTGGTTAGGCGGCATGCTCACCAACTTCGAAACAATTAGACTGCGTATCAACCGTCTAAAAGAGTTGGAAGAAATGCGCGATAACGGCGATCTCTTCCGTCGCGGTAAGAAAGAACAGTCAGTTCTTAACCGTGAACTGCTGAAACTGGAAAAATCACTTGGTGGTATCAAAACCATGCGTGGTAAGCCAGATGTACTCTTCATTATCGACCAGAAACGTGAATTTATTGCTGTTAACGAAGCCAAGAAAATCGGCATCGCCACAGTAGGAATTATCGACACCAACTGCGATCCAGATGGCATCGACTATGTAATTCCAGGCAATGATGACTCCATTCGCTCAATCAAGCTCATTGTCGGCAAAATCGCTGACTCTATTCTTGACGGCAAGCAAGGCGCTGGCGTTCAAGTTGAACTTCCAGCCGAAAAGACTGACTGGAAAGAGCATGGCGCTCCTGAAGCTGCCGCCGAAGTTGCTAGCGAGACTGAGCCTCAAATGGCTGTTGTTGGCGCTGGCGAAGAAGCTCCGGCTGAAGCTGCTAGCGAAGGCTAATTTTAGAGCGATTTAAATTCACGATTTCCACTTTCATATGAGGATAGGAGATGAGTACAGTGGTTGAAGTATCCGCATCCATGGTCAAAGACTTGCGCGAAAAGTCTGGCGCAGCAATGATGGATTGCAAAAAAGCCCTAGTAGAAGCTCTTGGCGATTTCGACAAAGCCTTCGAACTTCTCAGACAAAAAGGTGCCGCCTCCGCTAGCAAAAAAGCCAGCCGGGCTACATCTGAAGGTCTCGTAGTTGGTCAAGTCAGTGCCGATGGCAAAGTAGCCTCGCTGGTTGAAATCAATTGCGAAACAGACTTCGTTGCCAGAAATGACCAATTCGTTGCCCTCGGCAAACAAATTGCCGAATTAGCTGGTAGCAAAAAGCCTGCTGATGTAGAAGCCCTCATGGCTTTGACTCTTGACGGCAAAACTGTTCAAGAAGCTGTAACTGAAACAATCGCTAAAATTGGTGAAAACATTTCAGTCAAGCGCCTAGCAGTCTTCGATTTGTCTAAGCCTCAGGGCACAACCGGTCTTTACATCCACACCTTGGGTGGCAAGATGGGCGCCATAGTTGAGATTGAGACCGATAAAGCAGTGGCTAACCAAGCCGACTTGCAAGCCGTCGCTCGCGAATTGGCTATGCATGTTGTTTCAGCCAAGCCTACATTCTTGACCCGTGACGATATTTCAGCAGAAGTTATCGAAAACGAACGCAGAATTGAATTGGGCAAAGCCGATCTTGCTGATAAGAAGCCTGAGATGAAAGAAAAAATCGTCACTGGCCGTGTTGACAAGCTCTTGGCTGAGCGCGTTCTCAGTGAGCAACCTTTCGTCAAAGACCCCCAGCAGTCAGTTGCCAAATACCTGGCAGCTAAAGGCAAAGAAATGGGTGTTGAGGCTAAAGTTGTGCGCTATGCCTTGTTCATCCTCGGTGACAATGGCGATGCTACAGAAGAGACTGAAGCTTCCGCTTAAACCAATGCCATGTAGATAGATAGACAGCCGTGATCGCGTTATGATCTGGCTGTCTTCTCTTTTGAAGACTATATGTCTTCTTAATTGAACGCTTTTGCAAAGGAATCACCAAATGGCCATTCACTATAAAAGGATTCTACTCAAGCTCAGCGGCGAGGCTCTTATGGGCACTCAAGGCTTTGGCATCGATCAAGCGGAAATTAACCGCATAGCCAACGAGATACAGATCGCATATAACCTCGGCGTACAAATTGCAGTGGTTGTTGGCGGCGGAAATATTTTCAGAGGAGTTCAAGGGGCTGGGTGGGGAATGGATAAAGCGGCCGCCGATCACGTCGGCATGCTGGCTACCATCATGAACTGCCTAATTCTTGGTGAGGTTCTCAACAAAAAAGGTATCGACATTCGCGTGCAAACGGCAATTGCGATGCCCACAGTAGCCGAACCATTCATTCGTCTACGGGCAATCCGTCACCTGCAAAAAAATCGCATCGTCATTCTTGGCGGTGGCACAGGCAATCCTCACGTCACCACCGATACAGCAGCTGCCCTGAGAGCCGCTGAACTGAAAGCCGATGCAGTTTTGATGGCCAAGAATGGAGTCGACGGTGTCTACGACGATGACCCAAGAACCAATCCCAAAGCAAAAAAACTAGACCACATATCGTTTGACGAAATGCTCAGACAAGGTCTCAAAGTAATGGATCCAGCGGCAGTATCACTCTGTCAGCAAAACAATATTCCAATCTTAGTTTTCGATTTTGCTAAAGATGGCAGCATTGAACGCATTGTCAAAGGCCAAGAAGTTGGAACTATCGTAGGTAACGCAGTTCGAGTTTAAGCATAGGGTTTAAGGTAAGGATAGATAGATTCATGAGCACAACCACAGAAGTCTTACAGAACGCAGAAGAGCGCATGAAAAAAGCGCTAGTGAGCTTGCACAAAGAATTGCAAACCGTGAGAACCGGCCGCGCCAATCCTCAAATGCTCGACCGTATCGAAGCTGACTACTACGGCACCATGACTCCTCTCAAAGGTCTTGCCAATATCTCCACTAGCGATGGTCGTTCGCTCACAATTCAGCCTTATGACAAAGGCAGTTTGAAGGCAATCGAACAAGCCATTCACAAATCAGATCTTGGTCTTACACCAAACTCTGATGGCAATGTCATTCGCATTGGCATTCCTCAAATGACTGAAGACCGCCGCAAAGAAATGAGCAAAATGGTCAAAAAAATCGGCGAAGAATCAAGAGTAGCAGTGCGCAATATTCGTCGCGACAGTGACCAAGATTTGAAGAAAATGAAGGGTGCCCAGATTTCTGAAGACGAAATCAAAGGTAAAGAAGCTGACCTACAAAAGCTTACGGACAAATACGTCAAAGATATCGACAAGTACATCCACGACAAAGAAGCGGAGCTGATGGAAGTCTAAAGCGAACTGTCAAAAGCAAGCTTAACTGGGATTGGATTTGGAGGAAGTAAAATGTGCGGAATCGTTGGCTATCTTGGCCCTTTACATGCAGCACCTGTTTTGCTCAACGAGCTAAAATGCCTTGAATACAGAGGTTACGACTCTGCCGGAGTAGCCGTGATTGAAAACGGTCGTCTTTGCGTACTCAAAGCAGCTGGCAAACTCTCCAACTTAGAAGCGCTGCTAGAAAGCAAACGCCCATCGGCCACCGTTGGCATTGGTCATACTCGCTGGGCCACCCACGGCATACCAAACGACCAAAACGCTCACCCACATACCGATGCCACTGGCACCATTGCTGTTGTGCACAATGGCATCATCGAGAACTATGAGGAGTTGCAAAACGAACTCAAAGGGCTTGGTTATCATTTCAACTCAGATACCGATACAGAAGTGGTAGCACACCTGGTATCACACGAATACGCCAAAGACAAAGACTTACTGAAAGCCATTACCCGCTCAGTTAAACGCCTGGTCGGTATTTTTGCTCTGGGCGTAGTCAGCCAAGAACACCCTGATCGCATCTACGCTATCAATCACCACTACTCACTTTCGGTTGGCCTGGGCAACGACGAGAACTTCCTCGCTTCCGATTCAATGGCTGTGCGCCAGTACACCAATCGTGTAATTAAACTAGAACAAAGCGAAATTGCTGAAATCACAGCAGCAAAAGTACGTCTCTTCACTTTTGATGGTGTTGAAGTAAAACGCAGCCCAATTGCTCTTGATACAAGCCCTTATGTCATCGACAAGTGCGGTTACAAGCATTTCTTGCTCAAAGAAATACACGAGCAACCGTTAGTGCTGCGCCAAACCCTATCAAAATATCTTCGTCATCCTAATCACCCCATCGACCTCAATATCGACCACCTGACACCATCAGGCAGTGCCTCTGCCAACTACGGTGTGCACCTCACCGATGAAGAAATCAAAGGTCTTACCCGCATCAATATTTTTGCTTGCGGTACCGCCTTCCACGCTTCGATGGTCGGTAAATTGTTGATTGAAGAACTAGTAGGCATTCCTGTTGATGTTGATATTGCTTCTGAGGTTCGTGGTCGCAAGTTACTCTGTAACGAATCAACTCTCGCTATTGCTGTAAGCCAATCAGGCGAAACAGCCGATACTCTGGCAGCTCTTTCCGCTGCTAAGCAAAAAGGAGCTTACACACTCGGTATAACCAATCGTGCCGATTCGCACTTGGCCCAGCTGACCCAAAACCTGATCGTCACCGAATGTGGCATCGAAGTATCAGTGGCAGCCACCAAAACCTATTTGGCTCAACTGGCCTGCTTCTACTTACTGGCCATCTACTTAGGTGAACGCCGAGGCACTCTCAGCCCTGAAAGAGCTAAAGACCTAAAGATCAAGCTCAACTTGGTGCCGGCGATGATTGAACAAATTCTCGCTCGTGAAGAAGAAATTCGCGAAACTTCAGTCAAATACGCAGAAGCTCACGATGTTGTTTTCATTGGCCGCGGACTGAACTACCCCACAGCATTAGAAGGCGCCCTCAAACTAAAAGAATTGAGTTATATTCACGCTTCCGGTTACGCTGCTGGCGAACTAAAGCACGGACCAATTGCTGTACTCGATCAAAACGTGCCGGTGATCACAGTACTAGTACCTGGTCTAGTCTATGAAAAGACCTTGTCTAATGCTCAAGAAGCTAGAGCACGCAAAGCCAAGATGATTGCCGTAGCTGTGGATGGCGACGAGCAAGCACAAAAGACCTTCGACTCAGTCTTGACAGTGCCACCAGTAGATGAGCTTTTCTCACCAATGACCACTGTAGTACCACTACAGTTGCTCTCTTACTTTATTTCTGACTACCTTGGCAAAGACGTGGATCAGCCCCGCAACCTGGCTAAGTCAGTCACTGTGGAATAGAGAAGACCACGAGCCCAAATTGCCAACCATCAAAATAACAATCATAGGCGGCGGCTTCAGCGGCGCCATGACGGCATATCACCTGCTCCGGCAAGAAAAAGTTGCCTGCGCTATCACTATTGTCGAGCCCGCTCTTAATAGTAAAGGGGCAGGTCTGGGGCTAGCCTACAGCACTACCTGTGGAGAGCATCTCCTCAACGTTAGCGCCGCTGGTATGAGCGCCTTAGCAGATCAACCTAACCACTTTCTCAACTATGCCAGAGCGAAAGACCCGGCCGTTAAGGCCGAAGACTTTCTACCGCGCATGTTTTTTGGTCAGTATGTCCAAGAGCTGCTCAACACTGCCATCGCCGACAATTCTTCCAGAGACGGCAAAAACAATGGCCAATTCTCGCTAGTAAAACAGCGGGCAGTAGATATTGAGCAAACTGAAAGCCATAAGAATAAGCCAAAATACAAAGTAATCTTGGACAATCAGCAGTCGATTGAATCTGACATTGTGGTACTAGCTCTCGGCAATCTGGCCGGTAAAGAACCGGCCTGGCTAGACAGATTAGCCATCACCAGTCCTCACTATATTCATAATCCGTGGAATACCAGCGCTCTTGCAGCCATCGCCAAGACCGAGTCAATTCTGCTAGTTGGCACCGGTCTTACGGCAGTAGACAAAATTATTGAACTGAAAGCCAGAGGCCATGTTGGGAAAATCACGGCAGTTTCCCGTCACGGTCTCCTTCCCCGGAGGCACTTAGAGCGGCCCGAATTACATCCTCCCCAACTGGCATGGGAAGAAATCGTCCAATTGAGCCACTCGGCACTGACGACACTGAAACTAGTCAGAGAGAAAGCGGCTCAGGCAGTGAACTGGCAAGCTGGAATAGATAGTTTCAGATCGATTACCCAAAGATGGTGGGGTGCTCTCGCCCCGGTTGAGAAGCGCAATTTCATGCGCCATCTGCAAACCTACTGGGATATTCATCGCCATCGCATGGCACCTTCTATTGCTGCAAAAATAGACTCATATCAAAAAAGTGGAGAATTAGTCATTCTCTCTGGTGGCATCAAAGCCATGCAAGAAACTACAGAAGGCAAGAGCGCAGCAAAAGTTAAAGTAGCGATTCAAGAACGCTATTCAGTGCCCCAAACGCTTCTATTTGACAAAGTAATTAATTGCACCGGCCCACAATTGAAACTCAAAGCAATCGACAGCCCTCTCATGGCTAATCTTCATAGACGAATGCTGATCGCCCCCGATCAAACTGGTGCCGGCATCAACTGCCAACCTTCGGGAAAGGTCATTGATAGCAGTGGACAGACCAATAACCAACTCTTCGCCATCGGTCCATTGCTCAAAGCCGTATTACTTGAAAGTGTGGCCGTGCCTGAATTAAAAGGGCAGGCCGAAGAGCTCGCCCACTTAATTTGCGCCGAGCAATAAATAGCCTGATTTCTCACGGCAGGGCAGCGTTGTGATTAATCTGCCTGCCATAGTTTCACCATTTTTAAAAGCCACAATCAAATGAATAGAGCGATTCTATCCCTTCAATCAATTCTCGACCGAGGTTCAACTGAGGTAATAGTCATGGTGCAATATTTAAAAGATGCATGGCAACCATTCATTGCTGCAGGCGAGACTGCTCTACTGGAACAACGGCACAACGATGCTAAGGTCAATTTTCAGATGGCTCTACTGGACGCTGAGATGTGCCAGCGATCTCATAGGTGTGTTGCCATTACTCTCGATCTCCTCGCCGATACCTACCAGCTGTTGAATCAACCGGAAGAAGCAGAAGAAATCTGCCTGCGCAGCCTAAGAATCAAACAAAATTCGGAAGAGTTCTCCCAGTTTGATATTCTCAGAACAATGTTCAAACTCTCAAAACTCTATTACAGCCAATCTAAGCTGGGTGCAGCGGCCTACACAACCAAAAAGCTCTTAGATTTAAGTGAGCAGGCCTTCGCTCCTAGCCATCCTCTGATTGCCTTGGTAGCTCGTCAGCTAGCCGACCTATATAACCAACTCGGTTCTGCTAGAGAAGCTCAACAGTTCTATCAACGTGCTCATGATGTGCAAAAGAATCAAATTGGACATGGATGGGCCATTCCGGCAGCAGCCCCAGTATGCACTTATCTTTGAAGATGCACTTATCTTTGCAGAGAAATCTTGCGGCCAGCCAGTACGGAGGCCGACTGCTGGTCTGCTAATATCTTTGTTGAAAATATTAGCAGACCAACAAGAGCACAAGGAAGGGAAGAACTGGCCCTCAAGATATCTCAAAAAGTCCTGATTCTAGTTTCTGTGCCAGTACTCTTTGAAATTGGCCTGGTTACCTATGTCACCAATCTCTTCAATCAGATTGAAACATCAAGGCTAAAGGCAGTTCACGCCAGAGAACTCACTAGCCACTTAAATTCGATTATTAATTCGCATGTTCAAAGAGTTTCACTGCTCATCCTTCGCAAGATGAAAGACCAGCAGCGCGAAACCGAAGCTGAATCAGCCCTCAAGAAAAAGGTCAGAGCAGAGATTGCTGAACTAGGCATAGCCAGTAAATCAACTCCAACTGAACAAACCAAGTGGAATCAACTAACCAAATTATTTGCCGATATCGACGAAGCTCTTGATGAAGCTTCGCTTGCCTATTTAAACGGCCATGAGCTTGAAGCAACAATGCGATGGACCAGGGCTCAAAGTAAACTCAACCAATTTATCAATATCTCTAACCAACTCACTTTAGACCAGCAAAAAGACCAAGCCAAGAGTGAGCAAGACTATCAAACTTATGATCGCAGGCTGAGGTTGGCGCTGAAGCTCTCTCTATTTCTCAGCGTTGCCATAGCCTTTGGCCTGGCGCTCTTTTTCAACCAGAGCACCACAAGAAGACTAAACAAGTTAATGCAAAATACCAAACTTCTAGCGATGGGAAGAGCACCAGGTAAGTTTATTGGTGGCGATGATGAGCTGGCCAAAATCGATAGTATTCATCATCAAATGCACGACATTTTGATGCAGCTGAGGCAGAAAGAAAGAGCTATTCTAGACAACGCTGCCGAGGCTATATGTGCAGTAGACAGCGATCTCAAACTAATCGAATTTAATAACGCAGCCAAAAGACTTTGGCAGAGAAGTGCAATCGACTTAAATCACGCTCGTCTAATTGAGCTAATCAGCGACGACGACCGAGAGAACGTAGTAGCAAAATTGGAAGAAGCTGAGACTAGTGCTTCCGAAGTCAGATTTGAGGCTAAAATCCGCAGCGGCAAAGGCAGTTCTACAACGTGGCTAGACACAGCCTGGTCTGTCACCTGGTCACAGTCCAACGCCTCACTCTACTGTGTTATAAGCGACATCTCTGCGCGAAAAAAGCTGGAACAACTCAAACGAGACTTCGTTGCCATGCTCAGCCACGATCTGCGCACACCACTAAGCTCAGTGCAGGCTTCTCTTGAGCTAGTCTCCTCAGAGCACTTTCAATTACCAGACAACGCGCTGAAATATATAAATCGAGCAGAACGGGGCCTGCAATTATCACTAGCTTTGATCAACCAACTTCTAGAAATAGAGAAAATGGAGTCAGGCGTAATTTCACTTAGCCTGGATGCTTTGAGCACTCAAGAACTATTCAACAAAGCTAGCTATTCTGTGGCTTCCCTGGCTGAAAGCAGAAGAGTCAAAATTAGTTATGAAGGCCCCTCAATTGAATTTGTTGGCGACAGCGAAAGACTTGTACAGGTGCTCATCAATCTGCTCGGCAATGCCATAAAGTTTAGTCCTGACGACTCCAGGGTCACAGTAACAGCAGAACTGCAGCATGTTTCCGACCACACTGCGATCACCCGGATTAATGTCACAGACGAAGGACGCGGCATTCCAACTGAAAACTTAGAACAAATATTCGAACGCTTTCAACAGGTAAATCCGCGCAACGACAAAGAAAAATCAGGCACAGGACTGGGCCTAGCAATCTGTAAAGCAATTGTAGAAGCGCATGGTGGCAGAATCGGGGTCAACTCACAAGTAGGCCGAGGCAGCACGTTTTGGTTCGAAATTCCTCTATCTTGACCCAGAGCTGATCAAGAATAATAACTACTCTTTTCTAAGCCTGTAGCCAATTTTATTGACTGTTTCAATTAACGACTCTTGCTCAGGCTGATCTATTACCCGTCGAATACGCTTAACTGAAGATCTAACAGCCTCAACAGTTGGACATTTGTCTGTGGCCCAAACTCTAGTAATCAGGGCGTCGGTGCTAAAGGTTTCCCCTGCATGGTGCAAAAGGAATTCAAGCAAGGCATAGTCGGTGGGAAGAAGAGCAATTGGATTGCCGTTGAGGAATATTGTGCGAGCATTTAAATCTAGGGCGAGATTGCCAACTACAACTTTGCCTCGATAGGTATCAGGACGTCTTAGCAATGCCCGTATGCGAAAACCCAATTCGCGAACACTAAATGGCTTGGTGAGATAGTCATCGGCACCGCAATTAAAACCAGTTTCTTTGTCTTTGATGTGTCCTTGCCCAGTCAACATAATGATTGGGGTAGTTCCGCCTGAATCACGAAAGCGGCGACAAATTTCAAAGCCATCTAGACCCGGTAGATTTACGTCACAGACAATGACATCGAAAGCACCACCCAAAACCAGATCTAAGCCGCTAGGTCCGGTTCGAGCAATTTCCACGGCATGATGCTCCAAGCTCAGCCACTTCGCCACGGTAGCCGACATCTCATCATCATCTTCAATTAGCAATATTTTCGCCATCACCACAATATTAACACTGTCCCCGACGAGAATATTACTAGGCCGAAATTACTAGGCAACTATTCCAGGCGGTGGATTGCGCCTCAACTCTTCCTCACCGACAGTGCTATAAAAAAGCGGTTGCCAGCGGTCAGATAGTCGCAACCAATTGCTGGTGCCAATACCGTCGGAATTCTCAAGACCAACAGCAGTTCCATCCGGCTTGGCATACCAGTCGGCCCCTTGATCAATAACTAAATTAGAGTCTGGTCTATCCGAGCGCACCATGCCAGAGACATAAATGCCATCAATATTCTGATTATCGAACCCACCCCGTCCACTAATCCACGGTTGGAAGTTAAAGCCTGGTGGTGGAGCCTTGAACGACGCTACGCCATCTTCGCTATTGCTTATTGGTGCATCGTAAACAGCATACATATCAGCAAAATCGGCGTCAGAGAGCCCACCACCTATTCCCGAATTATTTTGATTAAGCACCTCTAGCCAGTTACCATCTTTTGTATGCACATAAGTGCGGAAATTCTGCATCTCAACCCGGGCTTCAGGATTGGCCTGTTTGCCTTTCTCTGGATAAACCATATTCCAGGCCATTAAGTAATTGAAACGCGAATCAGGTGTAGTCGGCTTATCAATGCCAGCGCCGGCACGACCGCCATACCAACCAAATCGATCAGTATTCTCCCCAGGGAAAACAGAGTTTTGATTGCGGTCATTCTGAGCCAATACTTCATCTACGCTTCCTGTCACCGGCTTGCTGCTATCGGCCAGGGAGTAAGAAGCATCACTCTCTGGTGGCGGCTCCGTAGCATCAGACTGCAAGTCAACTTGGGCGCCTGAATCTGCCGCTGCAGAAGGGCTAGGTTGACAGTCTTCACAGGTTTCGCTACCAGCTTCACTGCCAGTTTCGCTGGCAGTGGCGGCCGAACTTGGCTCTAACGAACTGGGCTCTAAGACTGCGCCAAGATCTTGCAAATCGGCCGCGGCTTCATGCATCCATTCCCGAGCCATGCGGGCACTCCCTCTATCGCTTGCCCTGATGGCGCGCTCGATATCAAGCAAAACCTCTTCAAATTTGTCCAAAAGACTATTCTTCGCTGGTTCACTTGAACGACTGGCTTCGTATATATTTTCACAATCGCCAAAATCAATCGAACCAGAACTATGGCCAAAATTGCGCGCCCCCTGACTATGTGAGCCATCATTTCTCTGGCAGGGAAATGACATAACGCTGCGATGCAGCTCCTCCATAACCTCACTGAGAATCGGACTGATAGAGTGATCGTTATAATTCTGACCAACAGAATCAAGAGAGCAATCTTTTCCCATTGACGGTGCCTCACTATTCATGAAGATGGTAGTAAAAGTACGCTGCAGTCACAATCAAGCGAGAGGTGACCATAAGGCGATACTAGACATCGGTCATGGCGAAGCCATGGCAGAGCCATTAAACTTTCGCTCGAAGGCTTAAATAGTTATTGGCCCCGTTGCTGGCTGGCCTGATTGAGAGTGTTTGTCATATCAGCGTAGCCCTTCCAGCCTGTGACAACACCAGATTCGGCCTGACTAGCAGTTTGTGCTGCCTGCACCCTGGCTTGAGTGAGGTTATATTCGGCGGTCTGCTCACCAGGAATTTTCGCCAGTAATTCATGGGCTTCATCAATGCCCTGAGCAGCGGCTCGGCGCAGCCAGAACACAGCCTTGGCAATCTCTGGCTGCATCGCTCGCTCTTCAGCTCTTACAACCCGCTCTCCGCCAAGATAAAGCTTGCCGAGATCGAGCTGAGCCTGACCATAGTTTTGCTCTGCGGCTTTCTCAAACCAATGGGCGGCTTTATAAAAATTTTGCCTAGCACCAATACCAGTGGCATACATATGACCGAGCATCGTCTGGGAATAAGGACAGCCTTGCTGCGCCTTACTTCTCAAAATGGCAAAGGCTCGGCTGTAGTGATGAACCTTTAAAGCCGCGTGTGCCCTATCTAAGTGGGCATATGAAGCAGGTGAATTAGACTTTTGCCCCGCTGCCACTTCATTGCTAAATAGCATAAGTAGCAGCGAAACAGAAGCTGCCAGAGCGTACCTGAATACCATTTCAAATTACCATTGCTACATTGAAACAGAACCGCGTCTATCGGCAAGAGACGAACTAGGTTCTTCTTCTACAATTTTAGGGGTAATTAGCAACATCAACTCAGTTCGGTTGCGTCCTTTGAGAGTATTTCTAAAGAGAGCACCAAGCACTGGTGCTTCTGCTAGGTAAGGGGTTTTCGACAACTGTGCCGCTTCGGTCTCAGAGAACAAACCACCGAGTACAAGAGTCTGTCCGTCTTTGATGCGCACTTCTTGAGCCATAATATCGCGGTAATTTAGCAGGGTGACAACAACTGTTGGTTGGTTCACTGGTCCAAAAGTCTGAGGTGGTCCTAGCGGCGTGGAAACTTGTGGCCGCAAACGCATAGTAATAAAACCATCTTGGCTCACTCTTGGTAGTACGTTTAAGAAAATTCCAGCCTTGGTCAACTCGACGTTAGTTGTTACCACGCCTAAACTGACTGTAGATGTCACTTTGTGAATAACTTCAGAAGCAATAGTGATCAGGGCCTCTGAATTGTCGACAACTACAACTGATGGGTTGGCAATCAGCTTGGCCTTGTTTGTCTGCAGCAATAAATTGACTGAAAGATTGATGGCATGCGGAACAGTAGCGATGTTTGCTCTGCCGCCAGCACGACCATCAGCAGCAATAAAGTTAAAAGCACTTTGAGCGGTAGTTACAGCATTAACGCCAGCGATGGTTGGTGCAATAATGGGCACCAGAGAACCGATTAGACCAGAGTAGGCTGTACCAGGAGTACCAGCACCATTGGCAGCACCGTTGGTGACGTTAGAACCAGTAAATGGAATAGCCGGAATATTGGGATTGGCCACAGAGCTAGCAGGTGAACCTAAGCCGGGCAAGAACGATTTCAACGGCGCTTGTGAATTGCCCATGATCGAACTAGATAAACCCTCACCTTGCAAGTTGAGAGTCGCACCGAGCTGCCTGATACCCTGGTTGCTCAGTTCTATTAAGGATGCTTGAATGTGTACCTGCTTAGGACGACGGTCAATCAGGCGAATAGCGTCTTCTGCAATATTGACATCATCGGCAGTGCCAACGACAATCACTTGTCGCCCTTTTACGTCAGGTATGACGATGGCGCCACCACCATTAGGGTCAACGCTAAAATCAGCGGCAATTTCTAGATTAGCTCTAATCTGTTGCGTACCAGGGTCGGTAGCGGCATTGTTGAAGCCCACACCTTCTTGGGTTTGAGCACGACTGGTACCACGGAGAGTGCGCGGTTGGGTCTCTAGCGAATAACTCTGAGTGCTATCTGTATCGCTCTTGCTTCCTTCACGATCACTGGTTTTCTCGCCAGTGTTTTCCACTGAAGGTCCATTTAAATCTCCACCTTGACCAGAGCCTTTCTTCTCGCTTGCTGTTTCATCGGTAGATTCATTTGCCAACTGCCGCTTAGTAGTGGTCTTAAAATCTGGCAAATAACCTTTATTGAAAATCGAAGCTGAAAGCAAGGCGGCGACATCATATGGGTGTGAATAGCTGAGCTTGAACGCTCGGGCCATTGGTCTATTAAGACCCAGCTGCACCATAGCCTGAGTCGAGCCTACCACAATGGTTTTGTTGTCGAGCATACGACTCTGCAAACCGGCGGCGGCTAAGACATTATCCATCGCTTCATTGAGGTTGACGTCGCGCAGATCACCAGTAATTTTGCCGCTGCATGACTTGTCGATGATGATATTGACGTTGCCACGGCGAGCAATTTCAGTAATAACATCTTTTACTGGTGTGTCGCGGAAACTCAAATGATGAATTAACTGACGGCCTTCTTCTGTCTGGGCAAAAAGCTGGAAAGGACGACGAATTTTTACGGTTCCCGTCACTCCGGGAAGCGAATTACGGGTTACTGAGCGCATCGACCCTTGAGCGAGCTTACGACCATCGCTGTCAGAATCTCCGGAACCAGACTTAGAACCAGAGCCGAAATCAGAATCAGAAAGATTAGCTGGACCGCTAGCGGGGCCACTGCTTACTGGTGAGTAAGAAAGCCCACTCGGCTTAGAATTACTACTAGAACTAGAGCTAGAAGTGTCACCAACAGGATTATGGTCACCATCTTCAGCCAAAGCAGGCAGAGGTGAAGCTGTAAAAGCACAAGCACAGAGCAGCGATAGTGATACCGCCTGCGATATCAACAAATTAAGTGCGGGCTTTTGGCCTTTGAATTGCACTAAGGGTGCCTCCGATAACTGCTTTTCCAAGCAGCGCCATTCTAACTTGAATACCTCAGTATTTCCTTAAACTTATGGTCGTTTATTGCCAGTTAAGCCATATATGGCGATTTCAAGATTATTTCTTGCTTCTCCGAGGTGTGGATTGAGGCGCAGGGCCAAACGCAATTCGGAAACGGCAGAAGAGACATCCCCTCGGCCATACAAAGCATATCCAAGGTCATTGCGTGCCTGAGCATTGAGGGGGTCGAGGCGCACGGCCTGGCGGAATTCCTCTACGGCACCGTTCTTATCCTTGTTGGCGTAAAGTGCCCGCCCCAGGGCCAGATGACTCTCCGCCGAAGCAGGCTCGAGCAGACTTGCCTGCCTGGCTGTGCGCAGAGCGGGGTGATAATCGCCGGAGGTCAATAATGCCTTGGTCAAAACCACATGAGCCCGGGCCGAGCTGGGTTCAACTGAAACGGCCTGGCGAGCTGCCTTGATCGCGCCACTAATATCGTGGGTCGCCAAAAGGGCTTCGGACAAGCCAGAAAAGTTACTGGCGCTTGGTTTGAGCTGAGTAGCAAGACGGTATTCGCTAACAGCCTGAGAAACCTCAGCCCTGGTAAAAAGGCTATCAGCATAATACTCGTGGCTTTCAGCTGAACCAGGCTTAAGCTGCATTGCCCGTTTAAATTCCAACTCAGCATTGGCTTCATCGCCGCTGTGGTCAAGGATTTTAGCCAGAACCATGTGGGCGAAATAGTCTTCTGGAGCAATCGCCACAGCCCGTTTCATCTCAGAGGCTGAGCCTTCTAAGTCGCCAGCGAGATAAAGATAACTGGCCAGCCTTAATCTTAAATTTTCATCATAGGGATCATCAGTAATCTTGCGCCGCAATTGAATCATCAAATCGCCCATGGAGCGCAAATCGACACTAGCCGGCTTGCTGCTCATGAGCTTCAAGAGAGCCGACTGGGCTACGGTCAAGCTAGGAGTATCGGGGTTAGAGCCGTCAGATTTAGGGCTTGCCCCTTGAGCAATTTGCGGCAAAAAGGAAAAACTAACAGCCAAGGCTAAGCAGAAAGTGATAACTGCTGGACGGCCCTTACACAACTTGAAATTTCGCTTAATAACTAGGTTTCTCGCTACAATCAATGCCAATACTGCCCACATTGCCAATGATACCAACAGAAACCCATAAAGAAAGTGAAGACAAAGCCATGTCCGCAGAGCGCCTATATCCACATTCCATTTTGCACCCATAAGTGCGAATTTTGCGATTTTGCTGCCTTCGCAGGCCTAATCGAACTAGAAGATGAATATTGCCAGATTCTAGCCGGTGAAATTGAGTCGAGGTTAGGCCAGCGTCAAGAAAAACTCAGCCTCAAAACTATCTTTTATGGCGGCGGCACCCCAGGGCTAATTAAGCCCAGCAACATCGCCATGATTCATAAGCAGCTTCTCAAATTCGCACCGCTGCAAACGGGTCTAGAGCCAGGCGAACTGGAAATTGCGCTAGAAACCACCCCTCACGCCATTACGGCTCAAAAGGCACAAGAGTGGCTGGAAATCGGGATCAATCGTCTTTCAATTGGCATTGAATCACTGTCTGATGCAGAGCTTAGCGCCATCGGCCGCGATCATAGCGTGGCTGAGGCCGTTGCCGGAATAGCGATTGCCCATCAAGCCGGCTTTGAGAGTATCAGTATCGATTTTATGTATGGCTTACCCACCCAAACCCTCGCTAGCTGGCAAGCCACTTTAGATGCAGCTATTGAACTGACCGAAAAATATCCGTCGATTCAACACATCTCCGCCTATGGTCTAGAAATTGCTAAAAATTCCCCTTTACTCAGTCGTTTTCCTCGCGACTCAGCAAGCTATCCATCGGACGACCTCTGCGTTGAAATGTATGAGGCCCTGGTGAGAACACTTGAGTCTCATAATTATAAGCAGTACGAAGTCTCAAACTTTGCTAAACCGGGCCAGCAGTCTCAGCACAACCTCACCTATTGGCGCAACGCCCCCTATTTTGCCTTCGGTGTTGGGGCCCACCGCTATGTTGACGGCGTGCGCAGTGCCAACTTGCGCTCCTTGAAAAAATATATGCGCAGCCCACTGACCGATGAAGTGAGCGAAGTAATTGACGCCCAAACCTGTATCAAAGAAGGCATAATGCTTGGCCTGCGATTGGTTCAAGGAATTGACCTGAAACAATTTGAACAAGACTATGAGGTCGATTTACTGGCCACCCAAGGTAGCGAAATCGAATACTTATGTGAGCAAAAGTTGCTTGAATTATCAGACGGCAAGCTGAAGATTACACGGCAGGGAATACCTATAAGTAACTCAATAATTGGCCGTCTAATTTGAGGATATTCATTGCTTTTAGGGGAATACCAGAATATAGGCGGTTGTTTTTGTTTTTACTAATGGCTTGGAGTTTAGGCTGTGAAGTCCTGTCCTGAGTGCTACTCAGAATACGAAGATGGTCTTGAAAGATGTCCTGCTGATTCCAGTCTGCTGAAATCAGGAGATCGTGACCCGCTTGTTGGCACGAGACTAGGCGACCGCTATGAGATAGTATCGGTGATTGGTCGCGGCGGCATGGGAGTTGTCTATAAAGCCAGGCAAGAGCAAATGGATAAGCTCATGGCCATTAAGATGCTGCACTCGCATATGGTGTCAGACTCAGAAGCAGTAAAGCGTTTTTATCGCGAGGCAAAAACTGTCTCACAGGTAAAACACCACCATATCGTCACACTCTACGACTTTGGCATGAGCTCTCAAGGCCAACCCTTTTTGGTGATGGACTACCTCCAAGGAGTGAGCCTCAAAGACGAACTAAAAAACAACGGACCACTTTCCTTCGAAAGGGCTGATCGAATTTTTGGTCAGATCGTAGATGGACTTGCTGCCGCCCATTCTCTCAACGTTGTTCACCGCGACCTTAAGCCGGAAAATATTGTCCTTTCATCCAATGCACCGACGGGAGACTGGGTGACTCTAGTTGACTTTGGCCTTTCTAAGCTAAAAGAACCAAAAACTCAAGATGCATATACCATCACAAAAACTGGCGACGTCTGCGGCAGCCCACCCTATATGAGCCCAGAGCAGTGTTTAGCCGCTTCCGCTGTCGACCCCCGCTCCGATATCTATTCGCTGGCAATTGTCGCTTATGAATCACTCTCGGGCTTCCTGCCCTACAAAGCTAAATCGGCAATTGAAATGATGGACTGCCACCTATACGGCACGCCCACGCCTTTTTCACAGGCATCAACCGATTTTAAAGTCTGTACCGAGGTCACCAATGTCCTGAACAAGGCACTGGCCAAAGAACCAGAACAAAGACAGCAAGATATTCAAGAATTTGGCAAAGAGCTTCACGAGGCCCTTGCACGGGATGGCATTAAGCTCAAATCGTATAAGCATCGCATGGAGATTGCCGACTTCAAAGATATGGAGAGCGAAGCCGAGGCCCTGATGACCGGCTCCTACCCGACCCTGGGATTGGCTGCTGAAGGGCACCTAAATGCCATAAACAATCAAACAGCCATGGAAATTGCCACTAATACCCAGGTCGATTCAAACTACAGCAAGGCCAGCATCCAGACTGGTGGCCACGAAGTCGTTAATTTCTCCAATAACAACGGTGCTGTTAACAATAACAACAACAATAGCAACAATGGCGACGCTTCAGCTGAAGAGGCTCAACGCAGCTGGATTTCGAGAGTGATGAGTGCGGTGTTCGGACCTCGCCCCCAGGCAGTGGTGGAACAAGAAGAAGAACTTGAATCAAATTTACCCTACGCCAACTGCCCCTACTGCCAAGCACCAGTGCGCTCGATGATCCGCTTTTGCATTTCCTGTCAGCGCCAGCTACCTTCGGCGGCGGAGTATGCTCGCATGCGCATCAGCGCTGGCAGCAAGCTTGTACCAGCGAAATCACAGACCAATACCGGTAGACACGCTAAGCCTGGTTTCAGCAACCGTGCCAAAGAGTCAATGAACCGTCAGGCCTATCCGGGCATAACTAAATTTCTCATGATTGGCCTGGTTGGAGCCTGCATCTACGCCGGCTCAGTTGCTCTCAAAAACCCAGAATTCGTCAAGACCATGAAGCGAACCGTAGCTGCATTTCAAAAATAGCTTGATCTAAAAATGGCCAAGAAAAGCAAAGAGAAAACAGCTAGCGCTCTCTACAGCGATATTCGCAAGCAAGGAGAGCGAGCATACCGCGCCCGAAATTACAGCCTGGCGCGCAGCCAATATATAAGAGGAGCGCAGAGACTGGCGCGAAGTTATGCAGACAGCGACAATAGACTTTGCTTTCTTTACTCATGTGCTGGCAATGCTGCTCGCTGCCAGGGACAGACTAAATTTTCCCTGGTATTAAAAGACTTCAACAATGCCATCACTCACTTAGATGTAAGACAAGTGGGTTCTAGAGAACTGCTCAGCTATATTATCGAGGCATTAATTGATACAGCAGTATGGATCCAGAATAACACTCAAAGATCGCTGCTCAAGCAGATTGCGCAGAGAATGCAACGTCGCTTCAGTGCAGCCCTTAAACAGCCAGCTCCACAAGGCAAAACCAAGAGCTATATATTGAGCGGGAAACGCATTAAAGATCCTTTCGCAAGCCTGGAAGAAACAAGCGAAGCGACAAACAATTGGCTAGAAAAGCAAGCACTATTATGTCGTTTGAGACTTCTAGCAATGATTGCCAGTTACAAAAAGCCCAAAGAATTCTATCAGGCAGCTTTTGCACAATTACACAGTGTTCCGTTTAGAGCTGGCCAGTTCTATTTTTATGTCAGTACTGACAAATCGGGATTCACAACCATCAAAAGGGCGCTGGCAATTAGCAGCAACGGCTCTCTAGCTGGACCCATAAGTAAACGAGCCAAGATTATTTTCGCTGCTGAGAAACTGAGAGATTCAAGCTCTTGGCTGAGCGGTTATAGAGTTAATAGTAAAGGCGATCTGCTGGCCTATGGCCTATCAAAAAACGGTTCCGATTTTGAGACTTGGAGGGTGAGAGATCTTAAAAGTGGAAAAGATCTACCCGACATACTAGAAGAGGTGCCGTCTGGTTCAATTAGTTTTCACCCAAGAAAAAACGGCTTATTCTACCGCCGATCTATCTCTATAACTAGCAATAGCGAAAGCTCTGAGCCGAACTACACAAAAGGCGCGGCCATCTATTTTCATCGACTCGGTGACGAACAGAAGAAAGACAAAATTGTTCATAACCCGGGGAAAGTTGAATGGGTAGATCTCTATGCCTTGAAGCACAGCCAACACGCACTAATCTCAGAATGGCCAACCGGGAAGCTGCATAATCGTCTGGCAATAAAGTCTCTAAGTAGCGGCAAAGTCTGCCAACTCTTTCCCCGCAAGCATGGTTATTACTCTTTATTGGGCGAAGTTAACGGCAAGATCTATATCAAAACCGATCACGGAGCGGCAAGAGGAAGAGTCTTAGCTCTAGAGTTCGACTATGACCATTTAAGTGTGAAGAGCATAAGAGAAGTAATCAAAGAAAGTCAATTTGCCATGCAAGATGTCCGCCTGTTGCATGACCGAATAATCAGCTCTAGCCTTGATCACGAGGGCAGAGCGAGACTCTTACAATTTGACCTTGCTGGCAAACAACTAAGTGAAATAGAACTACCCTTTGAAGGAACATTGAGTTCGCTATCAACGAGCTTCAACGACTCGAACATCTTTTTCAGTCTCGAAAACTTTGCCAGGCCTAAGACAATCTACCGCCATGATTTGAAAAGTAGCAGCACCACTATATTGCATGAGCCTAACTATTCGATGGCCAAAAGAGTGGTGCAAAGAATGGTACAGGTAGAAAGTAAAGATGGAGTTATGGTGCCGATGAATATTGCCTATTTAAAAGGCACCAAATTCAATGGCAAGAACCCTACCATTTTGTCTGTCTACGGTGGTTTCAGCATTGCCAACCTACCGCATTTTTCTTACCAAACAGCAACCTGGCTTGCTATGGGCGGCATCTGGGCTCAGCCCTATTTAAGAGGTGGAGATGAACTCGGTGCAAAATGGCATTCAAGCGCGACAAAAGAGCACAAGCAACGCACCTATGATGACACCATAGCTAGTGCCGAATGGCTCAGCAGCAACCATCTGGCTCAAGCGAAGAAAATAGCGATTTGCGGCGCCAGCAATGGCGGTCTGACAGTCGGTGCAGTAATTTGCCAAAGACCAGATCTATTTGGAGCAGCGATTGCCGACAACGGCCTCTTCGATATGCTTAAGTTTTCCTTCCATGGTCTTGGCTGGGCCTGGCAAAGTGAATATGGATCTGTGGAAATAAAGAGCGAATTTGCGGCACTGCAAACTTACTCTCCCTACCATCAAGTCGCCAAACTAAAAGTCAAGACATCAGACTTCCCCCATCTTTTAATAAATGCCTCAGCCGGTGACAACCGGGTAGTTCCCTGGCATTCCTATAAATTTGCCGCAGCTTGCCAACAGCAAGGATTTGATGCCCTCCTCAATGTAAAATGGCAAGAAGGACACGGCTGGGGCCGTCCAGACTGGTCGGTGCGTGACAATTTAGCTTACTTACAGTGGGCCCTAAAAATGGGCTGAATCAACCACTAAACTAACCACTTGGAATCCTAAACTAATTTGTGCTTTTCAACTTATATAGGGCATCTGACCGTGTAACATAGCTGCAGTCGATGATAAATAGAGCTAACCAAAGCAACAGCGATAAACCAGGCATCCCGTTCTATATTTATTTATGTATTTCCGTACTGTATTTCCTTTCCTTTCTAAACTAGGCAGGATTCAATGTTAGACATTTTCAAAAAGCAATTTATCGAAGTTATTGAATGGACAGAAGAAAGTGACGGCGTACTTGCCTATCGCTTTCCTACTCTCGACAAAGAAATTCAAAGCGGCGCCCAACTAACTGTTCGCGATTCGCAAATGGCACTATTTGTCAACGAAGGAAACATAGCAGACCACTTTGGTCCAGGCCGCTACACTCTCAACACCCAAAATTTGCCCATTCTCACCACTCTGATGAACTGGGACAAAGGCTTTAAATCGCCGTTCAAATCAGAAGTGTACTTCTTCTCCACTCGCGAACAAATTGACCAGCGTTGGGGCACCCAAACTCCCATTGCTATTCGCGATAAAGAATTCGGTGTAATTAGACTGCGGGCCTTTGGTACTTTCTCTTATCAAATCGAAGAGCCAAATACATTCCACCAAAAAATCAGTGGCACACGCCAGGTTTATACAACCAGCGAATTAGATGGCCAACTGCGTTCAATGATTTTGACTCACATTGCCACCAAATTGGGCCAAGCTGATACGGCTTTCCTCGACATGGCAGCCAATCAACACAAGTTTTCTGAACAGCTTAAGTCAGAACTTGATTTGCCATTCTTGCAATATGGGCTCAAACTCAATACCTTCTTGGTACAGAGCGTCACCCTGCCAGAAGAGCTACAAGCATATCTCGATAAGCAATCACAAATGAATCTTGTAGGCGACTTGAAAAAGTATGCCAATTTCCAAGCGGCTGATAGCATTGCAGCTGCAGCTAATAACCCTGGTGGTTTAGCTGGCGCCGGAGTGGGCCTGGGAATGGGAGCAGTGATTGGTCAAACCATGGCCCAAGCTCTTGGTACAGGACCAGCCATGGGTTCAGGCTCTACTGAAGAAGACGTCTACGCCAAGCTTGAAAAGCTGCATGGTCTAGTGACAAAAGGCGTTTTGACCCAAGAAGAATTTGACGCTAAGAAGGCAGAGCTACTCAAGAGTATTTCCTAAATGCTTACACTGAGTTGTCCTTCCTGTGGGGCAAACGTAAACTTTCAGTCAAAAGTATCGGTTTTTGCAGTCTGTTCTTTCTGCAAGGCAAGCCTTGTGCGCCAGGGTATGGATCTAGAGAAGATTGGCCAAGTGGCCGAGCTTCAAGATGATCTAACGCCAATTCAAATTGGCACCACTGGCATGTTTAAAGGCCAAAAATTCGAAGTAGTTGGTCGCATGAAAGTGGGCTATGAAGACGGCTTTTGGAATGAATGGTTTACCTACTTTGCCGATGAAAAAGTCGGCTGGCTGGCGGAAGCACAAGGCTTTTACGCCGTGTGCTTCCCCTGCTTCGATATGGTGCCACCCATCGGTAAACTTCATCCGGGCAAAGCAGTAGATTTTGGCAAGTATGGCATTTACGAAGTAGACGACGTTCGTAAAGTCAGTTGCCTGTATAGCGAAGGAGAACTGCCCTTTAACGCACTGCAAGGACGCAAGTCTGAAAGCATTGACTTATCAGGCTTTGAAGACGAAATGGCAACCATAGAAATTGCCGAAAAAGAAAATCGAGTTTTTCTTGGCGCATACGTCGACTTCGACGATCTGCAATTCAAAAATTTGAGGCGCATCGATGGCTGGTAGAGATGATGCTAGTAAAGATGAAACGGGCAGTGAAAATCGCCCTATAAAAGAGCCCGTGCCGCCAAAACCAACGGCCAAGATGTTTGCCTGCACAGCCTGCGGGGCGTCGATAACGGTAAAATACCCCGGTGCCACTATGTCAGTGGTCTGTAATAGTTGCAATTCAACAATTGACGTCACCAGTGAAGCTTATCGCATTCTCTCCACCTATGTGGGCAAGACCTCCCTCTTCAAACCCTGTATTCCGCTAGGGGCAAGGGGCAAGCTCAAAGGCAAGACCTGGGAAATGATTGGCTTTCTGGTGCGCGAAGACACAGCTAGCCACTACTTCTGGTCTGAATATTTATTGTTCAATCCTTACTATGGCTACCGCTGGTTAGTAGAAGATAAAGGCCACTGGAACTTTGTCCGCACCATCAAGCGTAAGCCAGACGTAAAAAGCTTTATGCAATATCCGGCCAAAGGTCAAGAAGCCAAACTAGACGGTAAGAGCTATCAAATTTACAACTACGGCACCGCTGCAGTTAAGTATGTTTTGGGCGAGTTTTATTGGCGCGTTACCGTTGGCACTTCTAATCTAACAGCTGATTATATTGCTCCACCGGAAATGCTTTCCGGGGAAAAAGACGGCAATGAAATCGTCTGGAGCTTGGCTGAATATATAGATGCCGAAGAGATCCGAAAAGCTTTTGCCGTCGCAGATAAATTCCCCTATCAAAGCGGCGTGTCCGCCACAAAGCCACCAATAGAGGCGCAGGCCTGCAATCAGATTGGTACACTCTGTGCCATATTCGTCGTTTTCATTACCTGCGCTCAGTTCTATTTCACGGCTAAATCTCCCCAGCAAACCGTGCTTCAATACGATGGAATATTTACGCCCAATCGCAAAAAAGCAGACATTACAACTCCGGTATTCTCCATGGGTGATGAGCAAACCAACGCCGTAATAAATCTCAGTGCGCCGGTGAGCAACAGCTGGTTCTATGTGGCAGGGGAGTTAGTGAACGATACTGATGGAACGACATTCCCCTTTGAAAAATCAGTAGAATTCTATTCTGGCACAGACAGCGACGGTTACTGGTCAGAAGGAAGTAATACAGCTCGACTTGCAGTCTCCTCTGTTCCGCCCGGCAAGTACTATCTCAATATTGATACCGAGAGTGGTGACTTTATCCAAACACGAGATCAACAATTTTCAATTACGGTTGGCCGTGGTTATCCAATCTACGACAATTATTGGTGGACCCTACTTGGGCTCTGTGTAATGCCTATTTATGCCTTTGCGGCAATGAGGAGTGTAGAGGCTGCACGCTGGTCCAATAGTGACTTTAGCCCCTACCCCGAGCCTAGCCCTTATAACGAGAGCTACTAATGATTCATTTTCAACAAATTAAGAGATCAATTGCGAGGCTTTAAAGAAAAGTATGGTGCGCTTCTATTTAGTAACAGGCGTTCTTCTCTGCGCACTATTTGTCTATGCCGGCATGAAAAGCTGGAAAGTTATCGATCCTTGGGCTATTAACGGCGCCAGACCAACTGGCCCCGGCGGTCATTATCACAAGTAAATTCGGCACAAATAAAAGAGGAGTAGTAAGTGGAACAAGTTTTAACAGCCAAATATGTACTGGCAGCAGTGGTTTACTCAGGCCTTGGCATAATCATTCTGTGTTTATCAACCAAAGTATTTGACATGCTCACCCCCGGCGATATGTGGAAAGACATTGTCGTCGAAAAAAATCTACCTCTCGCAATCACTCTCGCGGCTATGATGATCGCAGTTGGCAATATCATTGCCGCAGCGATTCACGGGTAGTCAACTTGACATACGCTCTGCTAATAACCGTCTTTGTCATCTCGACCTGCGGTTTAGTCTATGAACTGATTGCCGGAACTATAGCGAGCTACCTGCTAGGCGACTCAATCACCCAATTCTCAACAGTAATTGGCGTCTATCTATTCTCGATGGGTGTAGGGTCCTTTCTCTCTAAATACATTGAGAAAAATATTGCTCTGACCTTTGTACAAGTAGAGCTGCTAATTGGCCTAATAGGCGGCGCCTCGGCCACTTTGCTCTTTCTTATGTTCAATCACATCGATAATTTTCGCATTTTGCTTTACAGCCTAGTGGCAATTATCGGTATTTTAGTCGGCCTTGAAATACCCCTATTAATGCGCATTCTCCAGCAGAGGCTCGACTTTAAAGATCTGGTATCGCAGATATTTACCTTTGACTATGTCGGCGCCTTGCTAGCCTCCCTGCTCTTTCCACTCCTACTAGTACCCTACCTCGGCTTGATGCGCACCTCTTTTCTCTTTGGTCTATTCAATTTAGGTGTGGCGCTCTGGACCATTCACCTATTCAAAGACGAGCTTCCCTGGCGCAATTCACTAAGATCAACAGCCTTCATTCTGATTGTGGTGCTGGTATCTGGCTTTGCTTTTTCAGACAAGTTGATGGGCATTGCCGAAGCAGCCACCTATCAAGATCCTGTAATTTACTCAACCACTACGCCCTACCAAAGAATTGTTCTTACAGGCAATAGCAAAGATTTGCGCTTGTTTCTCAACGGCAATTTACAGTTTAGCTCCCGCGACGAGTACCGCTATCATGAAGCCTTAATTCATCCAGCCATGGCCAGCTTGAACCAACCGCAAGACGTACTGGTACTCGGTGGCGGCGACGGCTTAGCAGTGCGCGAAATTCTCAAGTATCCATCAGTACGATCGATTACACTGGTTGATTTAGATAAGGCTATGACTGATCTATTTAAGAGCCAAGAGGTTTTGACACGGTTAAATCAAAACTCGCTCAATAACAGCAAAGTGAAAGTCATAATTGACGACGCCTTTGTTTGGCTAAGAAGCACGTCGCAAAGATTCGACATGGCGGTAATTGACTTTCCCGATCCTAGTAACTACTCGTTAGGCAAACTATACAGCGATACTTTCTACCGAGCCCTTAAAAAAGTGATGAAACCTGCAGGCATGGTGGTTGTGCAAAGCACCTCACCTTTTTACGCCAAGAACTCTTTTTGGTGCGTCGATAAAACCCTCGCCTCCGTTGGCTTCAACACCACTCCATACCATGCCTACGTGCCAGCATTTGGCGATTGGGGTTATGTTATTGGCTCACTAAGCCCATTTAAAGCGGCCACACAAGCTAGCTATCCCGCCGGTTTACGGTACGTCAATAGCGATACCGTTACACAAATGCTCTGCTTTGCTCCAGATATGCTACCGACAGTGACTTCAGTCAACAAACTCAACAACCAATCACTAGTTCACTTATTTGAATCAGAGTGGAGTGAATATGTCGACGCCCATTAGTCGATCAACATTCCTCAAGACTCTAGCCGCCCTGGGCCTTTCTGCCGTCGCTGCAAAACTGTTAGCGCAGTTGAAGTTATCCTCAAATGTTCTTGATCTTTTTCACCAATCAAACCATTTTGCTCCTAAGTTTACTTGTCGCCTCTTGGGACCTTCGCAAAAAGTCGGCCACATACTGCGAGGCGATCTCCCAACTGGCCCAGTCAAAGAAACTAAGAAAACCACAGTCACCATTATTGGTGGCGGCATAGCAGGTCTATCGGCAGCCTGGTGGCTTAAAAAAGAAGGCCTGAGCGACTTCGTCATACTTGATTTAGAGCCAGCTGTAGGCGGTAATTCGCGCTCTGGTAAGAATCAGATTAGTGCTTACCCTTGGGGGGCGCACTATGTTCCGATTCCAAACAAAGAATCACTCTATGTCAGGCAACTTTTCGAAGAGCTAAAAATTATTCAGGGTTATGCCGCAGGCGGCGAAGCCATATACGACGAACTGATGCTCTGCCATCAACCACAAGACCGTCTATTCAAAGACGGGGCCTTTCATGACGGACTGGTACCAAAGCGCGGGCTACAAAAGCAAGAAGAGGATGACATCAGTCGCTTCTTTGAGAAAATGATTTCTTTCCGCCAGGCCCAAGGCAGCGACGGGCAGCCAGCTTTTGCTATCCCAATTGCCTTAAGCTCAAGCGATAAGCAATACACCGAGCTCGATAAAATTACAATGGCGCAGTGGTTGAAGAACAACAACTTCGCGACAAAACCACTGCTCTGGTATGTGGACTATTGCTGTCGGGACGACTACGGCTCAACAGCTGCATTTGTTTCCGCCTGGGCTGGCATTCACTATTTCGCTGGACGCCGCGGCACTGCTGCCAATTCGGAGCCAAACGCCGTGCTTACCTGGCCACAAGGCAACGGCTTTCTTGTGGAGCAATTGAAGGTGCCCCTGGGCAATAACATTCAACTAAATGCCCTTGTCACAAATATAAAAAAAGCAGACGGCAAGCTCGTTACTACCTATCTCAATCATGAGAGCAATCAGTTTGCGGCAATTACATCTGACTTTGTCGTTCTTGCTACGCCCCGCTTCATTGCCAATAAACTTCTAGCAGAAACTAGCGGACAAGCAACCGCTAGCGCGAATTTGGCACCTGGAAATAGTCATAAAAACGCCCTTGCAGCTGCTCACGCACCGGCCTCGACGCCTTCCTATGCGCCTTCCTATGCGCCTTCCTATGCGCCTTCCTATGCTCCAACATATGCTCCTTGGATAGTAGCAAACATCAGTTTAAAGAATCTTCCCGATGGTCAAGGCGTCTTGCCAGCCTGGGATAATGTCAGCTATTACAGCCCATCACTTGGTTATGTCGTGGCCAATCATCAAGAAATTACCACCCGGCACAAACCAACGGTAATCACTTATTACTTCCCTTTATCGCAGCAGGAGCCAAAGGCCTCCAGGCAAGCGCTCTACAAGGCCAGCCCTGAGCAATGGTCAAAAACGATTGTGGAAGACCTGGAGAAAATGCATCCTGGCATCGCCAACGAAATTATTTCAATCGATCTCTGGCCCTGGGGGCACGGCATGGTCAGACCATCCGTGGGAGAAATATGGGGCGAATCGCGGCAAAAGATGAAAGAACCAAAGGGCAATATATTCTTTGCCCATTCAGATATGTCTGGTATTTCCAACTTTGAAGAAGCTCAGTATCACGGAGTTGAAGCTGCCAAAATCATTCTGGCGAAACAAACATGAACCAGAACCAGAACATAGACATAAATATGCAGCAGACCCTCAACCTCGCTCAGAACAACAACAATAACAAGCAGGCATGGCTATCCTCGCCAGGCTGGGACTGCCTATGGATACTTTCGCCAGCTTTCCTCTCCACAGCTTTTGTCATTCTAGCTCGGCAACAAATGGCTGCCAGTCAAAACATTCCACTCTGGGTCTGGGTCTGTTTTGTCCTCTTGGTTGATGTTGCCCATGTTTACGCCTCGCTTTTCCGCACCTACTTATCACCACAAGCCTTTGCGAAGAACCGCACACTTTTGCTGGCCCTGCCTGCTATTGCCTGGATTGCTGGCAGCCTGCTCTACTCCCTTGATGGTATTTATTTCTGGCGGGCACTGGCCTATTTAGCCGTCTTTCATTTCATTCGCCAACAGTTTGGATTTGTTGTTCTGTACTCGCGCAATGACCCTCAGCCAATGAAGAAATTCAAATGGCTCGATAGCTGTGCTGTATATATGGCTACTCTCTATCCAATTATTTATTGGCACACAAATATGCCGCGCAATTTTAGTTGGTTTGTGGCTGGCGACTTTATCGAGAGCCTGCCGCAATCCTTTAACAATATATCCTTCGCCAATATATTCTTTGTAGTCTATTTACTAGTGATGGCAAGCTACATTGTCAAAGAGATTGTTCTACTGAAAAAAACTGGCTTTTTCAATCTTCCCCGCAATCTCTTAATCGCAGGCACTGCGCTAAGCTGGTGGACTGGTATCATCACCTTCAATTCAGACATGGCTTTTACCATAACCAATGTGGTTAGCCATGGAATTCCTTATATGGCGCTTGTATGGCTGTATCACCACGAACCAAGTAGTGAAAATTACCGAGAAAATGACGATTACAGAGAAAGTGAAAACTTAGCCGTCAAAAACTCCAAAGCTCCAAGACAAATCAGTACAAAAAACTGGTCGAAGATCCGGCACGCTCTTCTCAGTCATGTAATTTTATATTTTGCCTTCCTCGCCCTGCTAGCCTACTTAGAAGAAGGCCTCTGGGACGGTCTAATCTGGCGCGAGCATCTCAATCTATTCGCCTGGTTTTCAGCCTTACCGGCTATTCATGACACAGCAATACTGGCACTGCTTGTGCCTTTTCTGGCACTACCGCAGTCAACCCATTACTTACTTGATGGTTACATCTGGCGAGTGAAAGACCGGAAGAGCATTTGGTCGGCTTAGCCTAGGTCTAGTTAGGCTTAAAATTGCCTCGAAGGTTCTGTCCAATACGGAAGCCTTGAATTAGGTTATGCCTGGTCAGTTGGAAAATTTCGTGCAGAGCAGCAGCATCGGTAATGCCATGCTTATCAGAGATAGCATTAACCTGCTCCATCGCTATAGCGGAGAAATATACATCAACGTCGTCATGAACATGACCACGACCTTGATTGGGAAGTTTCAAGATTGCTTTACCAAAGTCGTTGGTAACGGCATCTGCAATTTGAGCGGTAAGAAGATCAGCGTAGAATGAATCGGCCTTTACTGCCATATCTGAGCCCCCATGATTCCTGAGAATCTAAGTTTACGCACCAATCAAAATAAGCAAACTAAAAATCAAGTAAACAAAACCTATATAGATAGAATCAATTCAAAAGATCTAGTTGCCTACGAACTTCTTGAATGTCTTTCCACATCAGCCACTTCGGTGAGCCCACTTCTTTTGAGTCATTGCGCAACAAATAAGTAGGGTGAAAGACAGGCATAACTTTAGCACCGAACTGCCAATCAAACCATGTACCGCGAATACGGCTTATAGGATCCTTAACATGCAAAACTGCTTCAACCGCCGTCGCTCCTGCTAGCAAGATCAAAGCGGGACGAACAAGCTCTAGCTGGGCATTGAGGTACTTTTCACAGGCTTGAATTTCTTCTTTTAGTGGTAGTCGATTGTTGGGTGGACGACACTTTACGACATTGCAAAGGTATATCTCCTTTTCTCGATCAATCCGACCAGCTTCGAGAATTTTATCGAATAATTTCCCAGACCTTCCGACGAACGGAACGCCCAACTCATCTTCGTTTCGCCCAGGTGCCTCGGCAATAATCATGAGCTTAGCCTGAGGATTTCCGCTAGAAAAGACAACATTTTTTCGTGTTTGACAAAGCCCACACTGAAGGCACGCTCTAGCCGCAGACTCAACCTCAGCAAGGCTTTGCCAGATAGGTGGCGGCGCCAAGTGAAGCTGCTCAGACATTATTGGCCTCTAAAAACTTATTAAGCAAAAGAGCCAGACGTAGCGACATCAATAGATACATTGGAGATGGGGAAGTTTTGCTGCGGAGCCGCTTCTAGTTCAGCGAGATCGAGCTGCTGAACCAGGCCAATCTCTGCACCTAAACAGAGAGCGGCTGCCTGAGCAAAGTCAGAGGCATTGCCAGTGGTGAAGAAGCGGAATGCCTCTGTAGAATAGTCATTGCTTGACTCACTAGTCGACACTACCAGTGGTGCAGCATCATGGCCCAACAACTGATAAGCCAGGGCATGAGCTGGATCAATCAGCTTTAGCCCATTAGGGAATAGTTCTTTTAGTTCAAGCGAAACAAGACCTTGAATGCGATCGGCAACGAAAGGGTAGTGCGTACAACCAAGTACCAAGGCATCAACCCCAGCTAGTACTTGCAAATACTCAGTCAAAGCCAGAGTAAGGGCAGCTTCACAGTCGGCTTCACCCAAACGTCCACTTTCAATTAGGGGCACGAGTTTAGGACAGCCAAGCTCCTGCACCGAGCCCTGGTAGCCCCGGCTTAATAGAGCCTTAGAGAAAGCCTTGCTATTGGCAGTATTAATAGTAGACATCACGCCAATTGCCTTAGGCGGATTGGCCACCAGCCATTCAGCAGTAGGCTCGATCAAATCATAGACTTTCAGGCCAGGCAGGCGCGAGGCCGCCTGTACAGCAGCATCTTTGGCCACAGCGGCGCTCGTATTGCAGGCCATAACAATTGAATCGAGCTGGAATGAAGTTAGCCAGCTAACAATTTCATCGACAAAAGTAGCGATCTCACCTTTAGCTCGATTGCCGTAAGGACAACGAGCAGCATCACCAAGATAGACAAACTCAAAGCCTTCGCCCTGAGTGACAGAAACTAAGTGGCGCAAGACAGAAAGACCACCAACTCCAGAATCAAAAAGCCCGACTCGCTTGGTTGTGCGCTTGTATAAATGATCTTCAGTAACTTTCTTAGTCAATTTCGCTGTCAACTTCTCTGTCAGTAAGTATCGTCTATTTAGTTGGCTTCCAACTACCCGTTGCTAATTTGGAAGGCTTTTGACCATCACTAGAAGAGCTTACTGAACCGGAGGAATTATTAGCGAAGCTATTCTGCGATTTTATGTCTTGTAAGTAGAGCATAACACCCCGAGCCAGCGCGCTAGCAACCTTTTGCTGGTAATCAGAGGAGATTAACCTGTCTCTTTCGGCCTTATTTGTAATGTAGCCGACTTCTGCCAGTATTGCAGGAATTGGGGTGTGGTTAATGACGTAAAAGCGAGCTTTTCTTACAGAGCGGTCCGGAGCCCCAAGACCGCTTACCAGAGAGGAATGAACTCGATCTGCCAGGGGGCGACTTTGGTCTGTTTGAAAATACGTTTCTATGCCATATATGTTCGAAGTACTTTCAAGCGAATTAATATGTACAGACAGAAACAAATTCGGTGACACTGTATTAGTAATTTTCACCCGATCTTCCAGCGAAACAAATGTGTCGTCAGAGCGCGTAAGCACAATACGGGCCCCCTTACTTTCGAGAACTTTCTTGAGCTTAGCGATGATTTGCAGAGTTACTTCTTTCTCCTGCACATCCCCACGAACGGCACCAGGATCATTTCCCCCGTGCCCAGCATCTAACACCACCACTGTCTCAGTCGGGGCTCGCGGCACCAATATCGGACCATTTGTTGCAGCAAGGGGAGAAGCTAGGTTACCGCTGCGGGCAATACCAGCGTTACCAGTCAACCCCTTAGCCAGGGTTACAGTCATATAGCTCGAGCCGGCATTGAAAGACTCATCAATTGAGACGGTATCATCAGTTAGTTGCAACACCAACCGCCCAGCTCCTTCTGATTCTCCAGGCAAGCCTACTCGCATAGATGAAACCAGCGGTGAAGTAGAAACATCCGGCAAAACCGAATTTGCTAACTCACGATACTCAGGCATATCGACAACATAGCGCTCTGGATTATGCAGGCGGAATGATTTGAAATTGAGCTGTTTACCGTCAGGCCGCTCCACTCTGAAAATTTCGAGCTTAGCGCCAGAACCCTGAGGGTCAGCAGTTTCTAGAGTAATTAGTGGTGGTGGGCCCAGAGGCACTTCTGGCTTTTCTACTGGGCTCTCTTCAGTAGCGCGATCGCCAGTGACACCGATACTGGTAGCGGCATTACTGGTAGCGGCATTACTTGTAACGGCACTAGCTGTAACGGCACCATTAGTGGTGCCCCTCTCGCTATCCCTAGAGCCTGTATGTCTATATCCGGAATCTCGGTAACCAGATTCTCGAGAGGCAGAATCTCGAGAGGCAGAATCTCGGTATCCAGATTCGCGATAACCAGATTCTTTAAGTGGGTTTTCCTTTATCGAGGGGAAGGCGCTTGTGATCGGTTCTCGAGCACCTAGAGTGGGAGCCAAAGCAGGCATGCGGGCAATTTTAGCCGCAGCAGGCGAAGTCTGAGCTATAGCAGGTGCTAGCGGTGCACTGACCGAATGATCGTCTTCTCGATGCTTGGTCTGCGGCTTGGCAGACTGTTTGGCTAGTTGCGCAGTGGCGGGCTTAGGAGACTGAGTGCTTTCTTCTTCGGCCAACTGCTCAGGCGAGGCACTGAAATAGTCTTTAGTTTTCGCCCGCAAGCGCGCAAACCAACCGCCCTTACCTTCCTTAGATGGTTCGTTAACAAGTTCTTTAGCAGCAGTTTCTTTAGCAGCAGTTTTTTTAGCTGCAAGTTCTTTAGCAGCACGTTCTTTAGGTGCAACCTCTCTAGCTGCAACTTCCCTAGCTGCTTCTTCGGCTTTAGTCGAAGCCAGAGGTGGCATGTGCGAAGCCGAAGCCAGGCGCAATGATGGAGCCTTACCAGGCGCTGTTGAATTCTTTTTGCCGGCAACAAGAGCACTGGCTGGGGCAGTTCGACTTGTTGAACCCGCGGCAGCGCTAGCTACAGTGCTCCCTGCGGCTTTCCATGACAGCTTCAAAAGACCTGGCGCGGCGCCAATTGCTACCTTCTTATATACTGCTGGGTCGCGAGCAACAAATGAAACTCTCAAAACACTAGGGCTTGCTTGAAACTGGGCGATACGAATCTCTTTAATACCGGTGAAGGAAGAATTACTTAGACCCTTCTCAGGTGAATTCAGTCTAATCACTTTGGCCGGTGCATTCCAACTCAAACCTTCAAAATCTGCAGTCAAAACAGTGTCGCCATTGCTACCAGGTAAATACCTGAACTGTGGCCTTCCTGCCACTACGGAGGATGCGATCCTAAGAATGACTTCGCCACCGGCAGTTGTCAGCGAACTCTCAGAAGCCTGGCTAACGGCAACACCCGGTCCACGGTCAGCGTAGCCCTGAGCCAATGCACTTATAGGATAGGCAAAGCCAGAAAGTACAACAGTCGACGCTAATAAAGCATGGGCTGAAGCAAGAAATGCATTTTGGAAAGGCCTAGGGCTCATTGATTCCTTGAATTCTCGGGCCTTAGCGGACCCTGGCCACAAATTTTCAAAAGTTGCAGCAGTAAAAGCCTTGGCGCAAGATCTCGCGAGATTTACCAGTTATAAAGAGATCCAGCGAAAATTCTAACACAGAGACTGAAATGACCTACTTACAGCCATATATATCCAATTGGCAACTAAGGTAATTGTTCAGTAAATTAAATAGTATTTGGGGTAGGGACTATGCCCTTCCTGCTACTCTAAGCAGTCGTGGAGAACGGGAATATTTCTGCCCCAGGCGATTATTGCCGACAAATCTATCGCATCTTCATCGATCGAGATGGGTGCGCGATTGCGAATGAACTTTCGTTTCGTAGCAAAACTCGGATTGGAATGGAAGGTCGTTGCTGGTAAGTCATTGCTGAATTTGCCAAATCTGACTGACATTCAAACAGCGTAACTAGGGAGTAAAAAATGGGTGATCTGCCTCTACAAGTTGCCGTCGGATGCGGCTTACTTGCAGTTCTTTATGGTGCTTGGGCTGGTAAAAGCGTGCTCGACATGAGCCCTGGAAATGAGCGTATGCAAGCAATTGCAGCCGCCATTCAGGAAGGCGCTGGAGCCTACATGAACAAACAGTACACCGCCATCGCAGGGGTTGGTGCGGTACTTTTCTTCGTGATTGGATTTGGTTTGGGTTGGCCATCGGCTGCAGGCTTCCTCGTTGGAGCAGTGCTGTCATCCATCTCAGGATTTGTCGGCATGTACGTATCGGTACGCGCCAACGTTCGCACTGCTGAAGCTGCTAGAAATGGCTTAGAAACAGCGCTAGCCGTCGCCTTCAAAGGTGGCTCGGTTACCGGCCTGCTCGTAGTTGGCCTAGGTCTACTCGGTGTCTCACTCTTTTATGGCGCAACTCACGACGTAAACGCTCTTGTAGGTCTGGGATTCGGAGCTTCTCTGATCTCAGTATTCGCCCGACTGGGTGGTGGTATCTACACCAAGGCCGCCGACGTTGGTGCTGACCTTGTGGGTAAAGTCGAAGCTGGAATTCCAGAAGACGACCCAAGAAACCCCGCCGTAATCGCTGATAACGTTGGCGACAACGTCGGTGACTGCGCTGGTATGGCGGCCGACTTGTTTGAGACCTATGCAGTAACAGCTGTAGCAACCATGCTGCTAGCCCATGAACTCTTCAAAGAACAAATCGCGGCCGGAACTGCTCCCTATGTAATCGAGTATCCACTAGTTTTGGGTGCCGTTTCGATCGTTACTTCGATTGTCGGTTGTATGTGCGTTAAGCTCGGTAAGAGCACAAATATCATGGGCGCCCTCTATAAAGGCTTGATCGTCGCTGGCGCTCTTGCTGGAGTAGCCTTCTACTTTGTCACAGACAAGATGATGCAAGGTCTGTCGATTGCTGGAGCTCCAATTCCTGCAATCAACTTCTTCTTCGCTTCTATGGTTGGTCTTGTGGTAACCGGTTTGCTGGTCTACATCACCGAATACTACACATCAACTTCTTACGGTCCAGTTCGCTATATCGCCAAAGCCTCTGAAACCGGTCACGCCACCAACATCATTGCCGGCTTGGCAGTATCGATGAAAGCTACAGCTTGGCCAGTGATTTCTATCGTTATCGGTATCCTCGTTGCCTTTGCTCTTGCCGGTGTATACGGCGTAGCACTAGCTGCGATGGCTATGCTTTCGATGGCTGGAATTATCGTTGCCATCGACTCCTATGGTCCAATCACCGATAACGCTGGTGGTATCGCTGAAATGGCAGAAATGCCTAAAGAAGTACGCGAAGTCACCGATCCACTAGACGCCGTGGGCAACACCACTAAAGCCGTCACCAAAGGCTATGCCATCGGCTCAGCCGGTTTAGCTGCCATTGTCTTGTTCAGCTCTTACACCCAAGAATTGAACATGAAGATTCTGGAAAAAGGTGGCACCGCCATCACCTTTGACCTGTCCAGCCCATATGTTCTTGCTGGATTGTTCATCGGCGGTTTGATTCCTTTCCTATTTGCCGCCCTTGCCATGGAAGCTGTTGGAGCTGCCGGCGGGATGGTGGTTGAAGAAGTTAGACGTCAATTCCGTGAAATTCCAGGCATCATGGAAGGAACAGCCAAACCAGACTACGCAAAATGCGTCAGTATCGTCACTGGTGCAGCAATCAAGAAAATGATTGTTCCTGCACTGCTTCCGGTGCTAACTCCAGTTGTTATTGCTCTGATTGGCGCCTTCTACTTGAATCACGCCCTTCCTGGACAATACGCAGCCGCCAAAATTCTGGGCGGCATCTTAGTTGGTTCCATCGTTACTGGCTTGTTTGTGGCTGTGTCCATGACTTCAGGTGGTGGCGCTTGGGACAACGCTAAGAAGTACATTGAAGAAGGCAACCACGGTGGTAAAGGTTCAGACGCTCACAAAGCTGCTGTAACTGGCGACACAGTCGGTGACCCTTACAAAGACACTGCTGGTCCTGCAATCAACCCGATGATCAAAATCTTGAACATCGTTGCTCTGCTGCTTGTGACCTTACTTGTTCAATAATGATTTGCATTTGCCAATCAGAATTAACTGGTAGCTAAATTGAAACGGCCGGTCACCCCCAAAGGTAATCGGCCGTTTTTCTATTTATAGAAGCAGAAGAGATCAAATAACCAAATATCGCCCATCGCAAGATTGAAGTGAGACTGACACAATGCAAATTCGACTTTATAGCCGCCAAGACGACAAAGAATTCCGCAATTTAATGCAAACAATCTGCCAGTCACAAGGTCTAGAATTTGATCTCGACGGCAAAGACAACGACCTCCGCAACGTTGAAGGTAGCTACTTCGGCAATGACGGCCTTTTTCTCGTAGCTGAAGACAACGGTGTCATCCAAGGGTTCTGTGGAGCTCGAATTGAGCCAGGCACAAAAGTAGACGCCTCAAAAAGCTCTGGACGCGACACCATGACCATAAAAAGACTGCACGTAAACCCAGAGATAGAAGAACGCCAAGCCTTAATCGACAAGCTTTTAAGCGTAGTAAAAAACCACGCCTACCAACTCGACTTCGAAACTATTCTAATGCCAAGTTGTCCGTGATTGCCGCTCAAGAATACATTGGACTATTCAGCCACTAACTACTGACACCATCAATGGTGACTCATAAACAATTAAATCTCTATCGGGTGACAACGATGAGTCAAGGGTAACTAGCATAAGTGAACCCACTCTCCAAGAATCTCTGTCAAAGTGACACCAGAATGCACCGAGATATAGTTGAAGATATTTGCGACTGACACCCTGCCTGACTGCCTTAATATTTTCAATAGCCTCCTCAATAAACCTCCGCAGCTGAGGAGAAAACTCAACTTTAGCTCCATCTTGCTTTGCTGCAGTAAGGCGTACAAAAAAATTTCCGGGTGCAGAAGCGATATGACCAAGAATCTCTAACATGGTTAGTGCTGCACCCACAGGCCCAGCCGGTTGATCAACTCTTTTGCATATGACATCAACTGAAACGGGCACTCCCGAAATTTCAGCAAGGATTTTTTTATCCAGATCACCGAGATCATCGAAGCTATCTTCAGAATGACTGTACTGCTCCGTAGCCTCGTCAGCACTATGATCGACGTCAGCCACTGAGACAGTCTCGGGTAAAGAAGACGGATGCTCATAAGCACCAGTAATTCGGCTACGCCTAATCATGATCTCGGCAAAATTAGGGCAACCTATCTTTTCAGAAACATCCTCCCAGGACTGGCCACGAAGTGATTCAATGAACAAACCTATCGTGTTAATAATCGCTAGCCCGGTCGATGTAGCGATGCCAAAGAGCTGATGAAGCTTTGTAGAAGTTACTACAGCCCCATGATCCATCAGCCAAACAGCCCCCAAGCGAGCCCTCACAGATCTAACACCTTCGTACAGAGTGCCAACGGTAAAATGAGTATACTTCCGACAAACTAAGCATTTTACTGTTCGCTCATACCTTTCTCTAATTGCTGCTACAAATTCATAACCACATCGGCAGGCAAGCTTTCCTTGCCGAACTTGGAGTTCTAGAATCAAATCTATGGCAGCCTCCTCATCAGGAACCCTAGAATTGAATTCAGGCAAGCAACTAGCTATTAGCTGCTCGTTTGCATCAACAATTAGTCTACGTTTCTGGGACATCATATTCACCTCGCTACTTCACTGCAATACGAAGGGGCGAAGAAAAAAGTTCAATTTTTAGTATTAAATCAGTAAAAGTTTGGGCGATTTCAAACTGAAATAGAAACTCATTCGATATCGGATAAGTTTCTATTTCAGAACAAAACGGAAATCACAGAACCGTCACCAAAGCCAATCGGAGAAAGACGATACCGAAATATTCTATGGTTCAATACCAACTCTAATTTGGGGCAGGTTCTTGCCTAAATTATTGAGTGTTTGATAGGTCAAGGCAGCTACATCAGCACGCGTTGCATTGACATTTGGCTTGATTTGGCTTGGATCGGGATAGCTTACTAGAATGTGAGCTTTAGCGGCCTTCGCCACAGATGGGGCGGCCCATGCAGGAACACTGGAGCCATCGCCGTACGAATTGAGAATTGTAGTATCGACAGCGCCTTGAGCAGGGAGCGCTTTAGCCAAAATTACAAGGGCTTGAGCCCTTGTAATTTTGTCCTCAGGCTTAAAGGTTCCATCTGGGAAGCCAGTTACCAAACCAGCTTGGCTAACCGATGCTATGGCTCTGTTTGCCCAATAGGTTGAAGGAACATCGGCAAAACTAGCAGGACCAGAGGCACTGGCTAGATTTAAAGCCTTAACAGCGATTGCTGCAAATTGAGCGCGAGTAATGCCGTCATCGGGCTTGAAAGAACCGTCGGGAAAACCGCCGATGATACCACGTTGAGTCAATTGTCCAACATACGACTCGGCCCAATGGCCCTTCGTGTCGAATGGTACGCTTGAAGATGATAGTGGGGGAGAGGCAGGTGCAGTCGCAATCAATCTCGTAACATCAGATTCGAGGGCATCAAGATCACGATTAACTTTCATCGATTCCCAGTCATTTAATCCGCCGTCTGAATTGCGGAAGGAACTAGCGACAGCATTTATGCGCGCAAATTCCTTTCGCATATCAGTGAGTTGACTAGATGTGAGGGTTCCTGATGACTCTGCCTGGTTGAGTTTATTGGTAATAGCGAGCTGTTTCACTTCAATATTTGGCAAAGGCGCGAGGGTCTTCTCAAGCCTTGCCGACACATCATCATACTCTCTGACAATTGCCATAACTTGTTGATCGGTGTACTGATTACTGCCACCGCCCATTGCCGATTCTAATCGACTGGCCCGAGCGAGATCCCGTCTGAAGTCGTCAGCTTGATCAGCATTCAAACGCCCAGAAGCTAAACCGTCGTCAATTTGTTTGGCCAACTTTTCCTTCCTAACGCTCAAATCTGGCAGCGCTGCTAAAGAATGCTGCAGACGACCACTGATCTGCTCCAAATCATTGGCAATGGAGAGTGTCTCACTGTCAGTAATTTGGCCATCGGCCCGGTAGAGTCTCTCTCTTGCTGCAACTCGCTCTAGCTCTGTGCGCAAATCTTGATAGACGCTTTCACTGATTCGCTGATTTGCTCGAGCTTGATCAAGCTTGGCCTGAACGCGAGCCTGACGCGAGGCTAGTGTATTTGTCGGAGCCTGAGCCATACTGCGGTCGATACGCTTACTCAACTTTTCTAGATCAGCAGCTAAGGTGAGGGTCTCGTCATCACTCAGGGCACCATCGGTTCTAAAGTTTGCCTCTACCGAAGCAATCCGGTCAAATTCTTGCTTAAGAACTGATAACTCCTGAGCATCAAGCTGCCCAGAGCGCTGACCAGCTGCAATTTTATCTGATAGCGATCTTTGCATCTCATCGATACCAGGCATCGCAGCATTATCACTGGTGGCAGTGAATCGCTCCAATTTACTATTGAGACGCTCTAAATCGAGAGCCAGGGAAAGTTGATCTTCAGTAGTGAGAAGGCGTCCTGAGGCTGTCATAAGCGCCTGGCGACTACCAATGCGAGCCAATTCTTGGCGATAGGCATCGGCATCAGCAGACGAGATTCGACCAGCAGATACCAGGTCACTAATGCGCGTAGAAAGCTCACGATTTCTATCGGCAAACTTGAAATCTTCGCCGGTTCTGGCCTTAAGTTGCGATTCAATCGCACTTGATAAGCGATCTAAATCAAGTGCTAGTTCAAGAGTTTGCGTACTGCTCAAAGGCTGGCCAGGGGGATTAACCGACTGGTAAGAACTTTCTTTGGCTGCAATATTAGCTAGCTGACTCCTAAAACTTTGCGCCTCCTGCGGGGTTAGTCGACCACCTTGCAAGGCATCATTAAGACGAATGGTAACATCGAGTTTCTTGCCACTTATGTCAGTGAGGCCAACACTAGACCGTTCGTGCAAGCTTTTCTCAATGTTGCCAGAGAGAACATCCAGTTCAAGAGTCAATCGAGCTTTTTGGAAGAAAGTAAATTTTCCACTGTTTCTATAACTATCTTCTGCGGTCTTAAGACGAATAAGTTCCTGCTTAAATGGTGCAGCCTCGCTAGCAGTTAGACGCCCTGAAGCGAGCGCGTCTGCAAGCTTTTTATCCAAGTCGGTGCGTCTTTTCTCAACATCTAACGGAGATGGAATTTGATTACCGCCACCACCAAACTGAGCTTGTGCTGCCGGCAAATTGACAACACCGCCGGTTAGTGAACTGAGCACAGTTACAAGAGCTAAAGAACTAGCCAAAGACCCGATAGAACGCATTAAATCCCCTTTGCAATTACAAAATGCCGACACCGCTTTAGCGTGAAGACCCTTTTATAGCGCAAAAAGTTCCATAAAGCCTTTCTACTGACATGGCAGAAGCTCAGCTTGGCAATTGCATGCAATTAGACGAAAAAAAGTGCCTCTATCCAAGAAGACGAGATATCAGGCCAAAGTATGACTCTAAGTCGTCTCTCGATAGGCCCAAACGCGGCCCTGCGTTATCTTCCTGTACCATGTCGGCAATTGCCTCCTGGTTATTGAGAAGGAAAGCAATAAATGATTTCTCTTTTGCACTTGTCGAAGGATCAAGCTTTGCAGCAAGAAGCTCGGTTGATTCAATGAAGCCATTGCCATCTTTATCTAACCGATCAAACGCTTCGTAAGCATAGTCTCGGATGGCCACAATGTCGTGCATTTCCTCACTGTCATCGTCCTGCTCCATCCAGCTACGGTCGTGCTCATTGCTCGTTTCGTTAACCATAAATCTCCCACATTCGCCTCTTGCGTGCTGTCAAAACCGAATCTAACCCAATTAGGCCTCCAACAAGATTTAAACTCCAACAAGTCTTAAATTTCAACAAGTCTTAAATTTCAACAAGTCATAAATTCCAACAAGTTCTAAATTCCACGGCGACAGTCTGCCAAAACTGTTTAATAAGCAACAGATCAGGGCATGTCTGGCAGCAGAGGTGAGTCTTATGTTACAGAGCAGTCCTAGTCCAGAGTTATTTGGCGCTGATCTTCAAACAAATGCTGAAGATTCAGCAAGCAACGAAGCTATTAACAAAGTATGGCTCGCTGTTGTGGCTGGTCTACTGATTGCCACATCAAATACCTGGCTCTTTCATCCACAACTCAAGCAGTCCACCTACAGCGCGCCTTGGGTTTATCCTGGGCATGAGCCCGGACCGCAAACCCATTCAATTTAAGGCTCTACAAACTGATCAGATCTTTATCAAGCTAAAGATAGAGCGAAATAGTAGATAAGCAAAGGTTGCTGAACATGGAATTGTAAGCAGCCAAGCCCAAGCCATTTCGCGCGCAACTAGCCAATGAACACCTTTACGTCTATTTGCATAGCCGACCCCCATAACGGTCGAAGCTATCACCTGCGAGGCCGAGACGGGTCCACCCGTAACTGAGCCAACGAAAACGACTACAGCAGAGGCGAACTCTGTGACGAAGCCGTGTACTGGTCGCTGTTTGAATATACCAAAGCCAACACGCTTGAGAATACCAGGAGCCATACATATCACTCCCAATGTCATGAATAGCCCAACCGCTACTCTCACCCAAAAGGGAATAGAATCGCTTGAAGTCAAAGGGTTTTGCCGCCCAAACAAGCCCGCCGCACTCATGGCCATTACAACAACGCCCATAACCTTTTGAGTATCATTCGCCCCATGACCAAAAGCGAGCACGGGCAAAACAAACCACTGACAAGACTTGAGAGTATTGTTCACTTTGTTAGTTGCCCTTGCTAGCAAAAACTGAAGCAAATGCAACGTAAAGTAGCCCGCGACAAAACCAATCAACGGCGATAGAAACAGTGTAGCAATAACTTTGCAAACTCCAGTTGGATGAATAAGAGCATTAAAGCTTCCCCAGACAATGTATTCAAAGCTCCCAGTCGAAGCGAAAATTGCACCAATCAAGCCACCAACAAGAGCATGAGTAGAGCTGGAGGGCACCTTGAGCAAGCGAGTGAGAAAATTCCACAAGACGGCAGCCAACAATGCACAAGCGAGTACACAGAGAAAAGGCTCCGTGCGAGGATAGTTAGTAATTCCAGAAATGGCTGAAGCGACTTGCGAACCGCCAAATAGAGCTCCCAAAAACTCAAAAATTGCTGTCAAAAAAACGCCCTGCCACAGGCCAATAGAGCGTGAGGCAATAGGACTGGCGGCCACCGAGCTACCATCCTGAAAGCCGTTTGTGAAAGCAAACAAACAACCTAGAAGTAGCACCATAACAAAGTAGATATTTATTGTCATTGACTCGGTATCTTGGCTTTAATTAGCTGATTTTGACTATGACGTGATGCAATTTTTCCGCCACCATATCTATCCGAGAAGCGGTTTGCACCATTGTTCTATAAACTTCAAGAGTCCTCAAAATCGTTTTGAAATCGTTCAATTCGAACAGTTCTCGCATAGCCTGACGATAGACTTTTTCGAAGCGATTCTCTGACTTACGGGCGAGGTTGGCTTGGGCTGCGGCCTCAGTCAAATTAGTATTGAGATTTCGGAAAGAATTATAGAGACAGCGACTGCCCTCAACTAAATTGCGGGCCATCTCCGACAAACTTGCATCACGCGGACAGTAATTGAGAGCCTCCACTTCGCGGGCGCTATTCTTGGCGCTGTTAAGCACTTCATCAAGCCGAACTGAGAGATCGTAGATATCTTCGCGATCAAAAGGAGTGACAAAGGACTCTGCCAACTTTCGCTGCAATGATGCCTTAATCTCATCACCTTGATGCTCTAAATCGCGCACTACCTGACAGCGCTCGGCAGCACCTGTGCTGAGCCAAGCTTCAAGCCCTTCCACTCCCCTGAGGGTAGTGTCTGCTTGAGCCACGAGTAGGGCATAAAAATCGATTCGAGGAGAAAAGAAACGTGTCAGGCCAGGCAGTATTACACGCTTCCATACCGGCTTCTTAGCAAACGCTTCCATTTAAGTTCTCGCCTTGAGCCAATGCTTGTTTGACCTCAAAGAGGAAGTCATCGGCATCGATTCTGCTTTCCTTCCCATCTACCAACTTAAGCCGGGCAATTATCTCATCGTTGCCAGTGAATTGCCAGCGCCCTCGACCATTTTCCATGGTCGTCAGGCTCTTAGCTAAATCGGCCAAGTCTAAGCGTTTAGCTAGTGGTCTGGAAACGAAATCAACCCACGTTTCATAGCGGTAGTAGAGTTCATAGTGTCTGCCGCGCATAACAAGCACGCGCATGCGCTGGCTTCGATTATGCAAAGCCATAGGATGAAGCACCGATGAAATCCAGCTAGGACAGTGCTCTCTGGTCATATATGGAAATCTATCGTCATGCACTCTCACGACCAACAAATCAAGCTCGGGGAATTCTTCTAGGGTTAGCAGTCCGGAAGCAATAGCATTCTCGGTGGTATCGAGAAATTGATCTTCTTCCTGCCAATAACGCCTGAGATTGTCAATTTTTTGAATGATATTGGGTAAACGAACCAACAATTCCTCATACAAAATGGCTGTAACTTCGGGATAGGGTCGAGCAAAAACACTTTGATTTAGCGGTGACAGCTCAGGATTAGACCAGGCAGACAAAACGAAGCAAACTTTCGCTGATTCGCGGTCAGTGAATGTGCCGAAATCACCGGCTCTAGCAATATCCACCAAGGTAGATTGCTCTTCCATGGCTTTCTGCGGATTTAGCAAACAGTAAAGCGAGACCAAACCATCCTCATCAAAGTGGTTGTTTGATACCACATCGCAATTGGCTGGCAAAGCCGAACCAGGATTACTTAGGTAGCGATAAACAATCTCGGCTGAGAGATCAGCCTTAAACTCTACCGGGGTATCACTGCAGGGCCAATGCGAAAGGGTCAGCACTGTTGAATCAGTTGCCTTACCATCAACGATTACATTGGGTAGGTTCGCCAATCTGTGATAGGGAACATATCGCACGCGCTAAGACACCATGATTCCAAAATTCCGTCAGCCCTTTACCAGCTTAGCAAAAAGAGCTGACCCCGGGACCGTATAGTCAACCCAGCCAGATAAGTTTTAGAAACGGATCAAAATAACAAAAATGACCTTAGAAAAATCAACTAAGCCTGGTTCGTCCAAACAAATTTTCAAGCCAATCACGCAAGGCCCTTGCCCAATCAGACGAGCGAAAAGCTTGACGCTCCTCCATGCGAATATAGGCTTTATCAATCGCCATATTGTATGGAGACAAAGCATGAGCCATTTCGTAGGCCCTCAAGGCTTCCTTGTAATTTCTTCCATAGTTCTCTTGCAACTGGCCATATAAATATAAACCCTCGACCGACTTGGGCTCTCTCTCTAAGAGCTTATCCACTTCGGCCTTAGCCAATTTGACTTTGCCTTGCTTATAAAACATGGTGGCGAGATAGTAGTGAAATGCAGGGCTGACCTGAATTTTGTTCGTTTTCAACTGTTCATAAAATTGAGCCAGATTCTGTTCGATATTGCTAGTTGTTAGTTGCCCTACAATTTCGCTGAGCACCTCAGATGAGACTAGCGGACCGCTGATCGCCTGGGCTTCTTTGCCAAGAAAATATAATCCCGGTTGGAGAGCATCACGATAGCGGCCATCCCAAAACAGACAGCGCAAGTAGTATTCCGCCGAGCGACCGAAGGTTGGCGACTGTTTAAACAGTTTCCCTAAAGGTTCAGTAGCCTCAGTAAATCGCCCCATATTCATCAGCGCTATACCTTTTACCTGAAGGGAGAGGTAGTAGTCCGGATAAAGAGCGAGGTCCTCATTGACCAGGCGCAGAGCGAGTTCAGGGTCAGAGACTGTATATAAATCGGCCAATTCAACAGGCAAGTGCTTTACTCTGTATCCAGCCTTGTAGGCGCGACCAAGCACTGCCTGAGCCTCAGACCAGTGGCTGTGTTCTTTGAAGTTTTTGCCCATAAAAAACAATATTTCGGGCGAGTCAGGAAAGCGCTTGAGAGCCTTTTCGAGTAGTTGGGCAGCGGCAGCGGCATCCCCTCTAGAAAGAATATGATTCATGATCCCTGCAGTGGCTCGGGGATCTTTAGGTCCCAATTTATCGGCTAGTTCAAATTCCGCCATGGCCTGCTCAGGCAAGCCAACCTCATCAAGAACCAGTCCGTAGTATAGGTGTACCTTGTAATTGTTGGGATACTTAGTTGCTAAGGCCTCTAATTCATTTTGCGATGCCTCAGTGAGCTTGCGACTATCCAATTCAGCTTGAATACGCCGAAGCGATTTACCGACGACCTCCCCACCAGGCAATTGATCGTCTGGCAGTTCATCTCTTCGCACTGGAGAACTGTCAACTTTAGTCTCAGACAAAATGGTATCTTCAGTTGCGGCTTGAGTTTGAGCCACCCCAGAAAATAGCAAAATCAGGACCATAGCTACTGACAGCGCTGGAGGAGTGATGTCACTGGCGACGGCAAAACGATTATGTCTTATCACAAGGTAGTCCTTTCAATTTAGTGTTTAAGCTCTCAATCTTTAGCTGATATTTCAAGTTTTCACTTCAGACTTCAGGCTGCAAACTTTCAGTCATATTCTACCTCACGCACCGAGCAGATTAATTCTCGCTAAGGGGAAATAACACATCTAAGTAAAGGGATTTAAAGAGACAGCGGAAAGGGAATAAGTCTAATAGGAAATGTGTGGCACTTAGCTGTAATCGGCAGCTACTTTTTAATAAACCAGATTATCCAAATTCGACTAAATCGAGGAATCCAGAGTTATTTGCATCTTCCCGGGGGGGAATCGCGGTTATGAAGGCAAAAAGGAAGAGCACCGGCGGCCAGATCGCTGAATTAGCCCCAGCGCTGCTAATTCTTTTCATTGTTATCCTATTTCCGATGGTCGACATTATGTATCTCGGAATTGGTTATTGTGCCGGTTGGTATCTCAATCAGATGACAGTCAGAGCCTGCTCTACAGTAAAAACATCTGAGTACCCTGCCGCAGAGGCGAACATGAAAACCGCATGGGAAAGCAGTGGATTGGCTCTGTTCACTCGTGCCGGAGTGGTGCAAAACAAAGCAAGCACTGTAAACTATGGCACTTCAATAGACCGCGAAACAGGCAAACCTATGCAAATGGTTCAAGTCGATACTCAAGTAGCTATAACTCCTTTCTTGTCACTTGGCGGCGTACCGTTCATGGCTGCTATGAATATTGATGGTCTAACCAGGCCAATAATATTTAGATATGTAGATAAACGACCACTCGAAGAAACCAATGAAAATTAAGGTGCCATCTAGCCTGCAATCGGAGAAAAGTTTTTGAAAGCAAGCAGTATAACTAAAAGAACCAAACACGGCAGCAGCCTGATTGAAACTGTTGTTGGTAGCATTTTCATTGTCATAATTGCGTTGTTTCTTGTTGACGTTGCAGCAATCGTAATTTGTCAAACACAAAACGATGCTCTGGCAAAACACTGTGCCAGAGCTGCATCTAATTTCCCCAACAAGACAGTGGCTGACCAAGCATTACAGAAGTCAGCGGTAGATGATGTAATTAATCAGTTTAAGGCCAGCAATGGTGGTTCAAAAATTTGCGTATACCTCGATAATATCGTCCAAAGTCCGTTGAACTCAGCGCAGGTCCTAGTGGTTACGAGAGTAGAATGCAACTTCCCAGTTCCCATTCCACTAGTCGGTACTTCCTACATCACGATGAAATCAGAAGCTACCGAACCGGTGGTAGCTGATGTGATTCCACCAATTTAACTGGGCGTTTTTTGTAAAGACGTATACTTGGGAATCAAAACTACCGGTACATTTTGGATTGATTCATCTACGGGATCCTTGACAGTCACTGTCGTTTTGGGATCAGCCGTAACTGTAATTTGAGTGAGCTTTTTAACATCAGTCTGAGCCGGATCGTAAATTACAACGCCCCCATAGGGCTTACGCAGTGCCAACTCACAACGACTAACGCCTTTAGTCAGGCGTAAAGCCTTGCGAATGTTGACAATACAGCGGCCGCAACTAACTCCTTCTAAACGAAAGTCGAAGCGATGAACCTGCGCTTTGACATCAGACTTAGTAATTTTGCTTGTTGCCTTGTCTTGATTGCGAGGTGCTAATGCCGGTGCGGCCTCTAATCTAGTGCCCAGCGACAAATTAAAAAAAGCAGATGCAAGAAGTGCCGAGACGAAAAATTTTCGCAAGATTGTCATTGTCACTCCCTCCCAAATAAAAATTTCAGACTAAGTCAAAATGCGAGATACTACACTTTATATCAGATCACTGCAGCATGCCATCAGTTCACAAAGGTTTCTTTTGCCGTCAGAAAAAACAATCAATTCACTCATAGGCTGGTTGCTCTATCCTTTCGGCGATCTTATCGGACAATTATTGCTTGGCAAATTTGAACCAAGCCGAATATTGACCATGACCCTCGTTGGTGGGCTGCTCTACCGCTTTGAAATACCAGCCTGGTTCAAAATGCTTGACAGTATTAGCATCCATGGCAAACAGCTTAACTGGATTGGTCGCACCATAGGCGCCATGCTCTACTTCAATCCACTCTGGATTGGCCGCCATGTGTTTTTCATTTATCTTGCCACTCATCAGTTTCAAGTGGGTAATGACATGCACAGTATATTATCGGTAATTTCAGACTGCCTTCTCGTAGGCTTCAAGTCATTCTTGGCAAACTTGCCAATTTCGATTATTGGCAACTTGATCATTCAAACCAAGCTACCAATAAAGTATCGGTTTGCTGGATCAGCCACTCTCAGCGCAATATTCGCGATCAGCTATGCTATCGAATATCTACTTTTTCGTTGACTGGAGTAGAGCTCGACCAATGCTCTCAACATAATCTGGGCGCAAGACACCGACTTCAGTAATTATGCCGCTAATTAGCTGGGCCGGGGTAACATCAAAACCAGGATTAAAGGCTTGGGCCCCTGGCACAGTAGTTGGCGCACCATAGATGGTGAGAACTTCACCTTGATCGCGCTCCTCTATAGGAATGGTTTCTCCATCGGCCAAATTGCTATCAAAGGTAGAGAGCGGAGCAGCGATATAAAAAGGAATTTTGTGATAGTGGGCCAGAACCGCTAAATTGTAAGTACCGATTTTATTGGCGCTGTCTCCATTTAAGGCAATTCTATCGGCGCCAGTAATGACCATATCAATTTGGCCCTTACTCATCAAATGCCCCGACATTGAATCGCAAATTAAAGTAGATGGAACCTGGTCTTGAGCAAGTTCCCACATGGTCAACTTGGCTCCCTGATTACGCGGTCTGGTTTCATCAACGTACACTGAAATATTCTTGCCGTTAAAATGAGCTGCTCTTATGACACCAAGTGCAGTTCCATAGCCGCAGGCAGCAAGGCCACCGGCATTGCAGTGAGTTATTAAGCGTGCTCCGTTTGGCACCAGTTCAGAACCATACTGACTAATTGCCAGATTGGCACTAAGATGCTCACTGAGTATAGCTTCTGCAGCAAGATACGCCTGGCTGGCCGTCTCAGCGAAAGAAAGACCGCTACCCAAAGCAGCCTCAACAACCTTTGCCATGCGCCTTGTTGCCCAAACCAAGTTGACAGCAGTTGGCCTGGTTTGATTGAGTTCTTCTACAGCCAGAGAGAATTCATTTAAAAACGCCTGTGCACGAGGCAGCTGAACTTGCTCTTCGTGCTTTGCAGCAGAAGCCAGACGACGAGCCTCGAAAGCCAGACCAAAAGCAGCTGCTACACCGATAGAAGGGGCCCCGCGAACCACCATATCTTTAATAGCAAAAACCATTTGATCGCGGCTAGTAGCATCAAAGTAGCAAAGCTCTGCTGGCAATTTGCGCTGATCGACTAAGAGCAGTCGCTCGCCTTCCACTTTTATTGGCAAGACACCTGGCAGAAAAGACATAGTGAGTGAAGCAGACATATAATAGACCTAACTGACTGATACCTAAATTATAGAGACATGGCAGACCTATTGCGAAAGCAGTTAAATTTAGAAGCGCTCATCCACAACAAAGCAATGTGTGGAATTTCTGTTGCCCTTTTGCTAGCTCTAGTTGTGGCCGTAGCTCTAGTTGGACCGGCAAGAACCCAGCAAGTCAGCTCTAATAGACTATCTCTAGGACCACAAGCTAAAGTTCAAAGCCCACTCAGCCTAGCTATTAATCCACCGAGCGAGTATGACTTTCACTCCCGCAGTGACATAGAAAGTTTGCGAAAATCATTTGCCAATCAACACACAGAACTGCTGCTTTATCAATACACACCAATGCCGGCAATCTTTTGCCAGATAGAAGATGGTAAGCCCTGGTGGGGCTTAGACGGGCAAGTATTCTATGACTCTGGTAGTCGAAGCATCGACGGCCTTTCTGAAGAGTCTCGCTTCATCAATAATCCCTTCATGCTCGTTTGCGCCAATATGATTCTCTCGGGCTACCAATACGAAGCCGGCAAATTTCCGACAAAAGAAGACCTAGCTCTCAGTGGCTTACCCCTCGAATGCACTCCTAGTCAGGCTGTCATCTACCCCCGTGAGTCGAGAGAAGAGATTACCTACAACGTCACGGCTTTCATGCAAGCCAGTGCAAAAATCGTAGATTTGCCAGAACGGCTTGGCAATGTGCCATTCGATGTGGTGGCATATAACGCTCGCGACTTTGGCTTTAATTATCTTGCCATCTCACCGCGCTATTCTCAAAATATCGCTAGAACCCATGATCGCCCAATTGAAATTGCACAGTACATCCATTGTGGCGGCTCCTGCGGCTACAACGGCGGCTGCAATAATATGAGCCCATACATTGAAGGTCTTCACCAACTTTCTTTGAAAACCCTTCCAGCTCAAGCCTGTGTCTATCTCTGGCGGGCCAGACCGACCTCAGTAGAGCAGCCACCCGACTTTTTAGTACAGCTCAACTTTATCTAGCTCTCTGATTGCTGTAATTTGAAAGATAAGAACAAGAACAAAGGGCCCAAGCATTGCGCTAGAGCCCTTTATTGATTGCTTGTACTTTAATACAGCCCTATTTGCTAGGGTTGCGTTGCTTGAGAAATTCAGGAATGTCGAGAATATCACTAGCCATTTTCTTAAGCTCATTGCTCTGACTTTGCTGAGCTTGTTGTTGTTGCTGCTGTTGCACTTGCTGAGCTGGCCGAGCTTGTTGCTCAACACGCTGCTGTTGCTGATTAGCATTTGCTTGAGTTGGTCTCGCTTTTGGCTGAGACTGAACAAGCATATCGAAACCAGTAGCAATAACTGTAATCAACACTTCACCGTGGAGGCGATCATCGAGCACCGCACCAAAGATGATGTTGGCTTCGTCGGAAACAGCTGAATAAATAACGTTCGCTGCTTCTTGAACTTCATGCAGAGTCAAGTCAGGACCACCGGTGACATTGAATATGACACCAGAAGCTCCATCGATTGTAGTTTCTAGCAAGGGGCTATTAATAGCATTGCGAGCAGCTTCAACAGCTCTGCCCTCACCGGTCGCACGACCAACACCCATCAGTGCTGAGCCGGCAGTCTGCATAACAGCTTTGACGTCAGCAAAGTCAACGTTGATCAAACCAGGTACGGTAATGATGTCTGAGATACCTTGCACACCTTGCATCAAGACTTTATCGGCTTCGACAAAAGCTTCTTGCATAGATGCTCTATGGTCTACGACTTCAAGCAAGCGTTGGTTAGGGATGACAATCAAAGTATCAACCCGGGAACGAATTTCATTAATGCCATTTTCAGCTTGGTTGCTGCGACGCTTTCCTTCAAAAAGGAATGGTCGAGAAACAACACCAACTGTAAGAGCGCCCATTTCTTTGGCAACTTCAGCCACAATCGGAGCAGCACCAGTACCGGTACCACCACCCATGCCAGCTGCTATGAAAACCATATCGGCACCTTGAAGGGCCTGAGCAATTTCTTCGCGGCTCTCTTCAGCTGCTTTCTGACCGATGCTAGGATTGCCACCGGCACCTAGGCCGCGGGTGAGCTTAGAGCCTATCTGCAAACGATTTTTGGCCGCGGCCAAATCGAGAGCCTGAGCATCAGTGTTACAAGACCAGAATTCCACTCCATTCAAGCCTGCTGCAATCATTCGATTAACAGCATTGGAGCCGGCACCACCAACACCAACAACTTTAATGCTGGCCTTCATTTCGAAGCTTTTGGCAGCTTTCTCATCAATTTTAGCTCGCTCAAGCACAGCCTTTAGACCTCTTCAAACTAATACGACAAATTGGCTAATCAGAAAATACTTAGAACAGAAAATACATCAATCGAACAGAGTTTTTAAACTGTCAATACTTAAATCAAGCGACAGAGCCCTCCTAAACGAGGACCATCACCAACCTAATACGCCAGTTGAGACAGTTAGTAAGAGACAGCGATAAAGGGCCGGTTAAGGCGCCTATATTCGAAGCACGTTACTGCTATCTTAGCTTAACTTATGTTAGAGCCTATCTAGTGTATTTGCAAGTTGCTACACATCTACGTGTAGTTAACCTTTTCACATACCTAAACGGCACTAAGTTTAGCGCTAGGCTGGTTGTCAGCAGGCGAAGCCTTAGCCTTTACAACTACCCCAATAATCTTTTTCCGGGCAATAATGTCCAAAATAAAATTTTGAAAGAGCTGCACAAAAGCAACATTACTTAGCTTTAGAGGCCAGTTTTATTTTCTCTAGAGTAGTTGTATATGCTTTGTTGTCAGGATGGATATTGACAGCCGATTGAGCATAATCGATGGCTTCTTTGAATTTGTGGTTCGAAGCCATGATTGCCGCTAATAAGCGGTAAGCATCAGCATTCTTCTTGTCTAGCTCTACGCAGCGCTGCAGGTAAGGGAGGGCCTCACTGCCTTTATTGGAAGCGGCATAGGCTGAACCCATGTAGAAATGAGCATCAGCGCTGTCAGGAGCGAGAGTAAGAGCAATTTTTTCTTCAGCAATCTGTCCAGGGAAATCACCTTTCAAGCCCAGCGCAGCGCCATAATCGCGGTGAGCTGCGGCATCCTTGCTGTCTAACTTGATTGCTTGCTTGAATTCTTGCAGAGCTTGGTCGAGCTTCTTCTCGTTGCGAGATAGCAACTGAGCATATTTCAAATGATATTGAGCCTTTGTCGGGGCCAGGCGTACAGCTTCTTTGATACTGTCGCAGGCTTGCTGCACATCATTTTTACGGCCATAACAACGTGCCAATCCCATATAGACTTCAGGATCTTCACTATTAAGCTTGACTGCGGCTTTGAAAGATTCGATAGCCTTATCGGTTTCACCACCCATCAAATAGGCCTTGCCTAATTTGACATGATTAACAGGATTGCTCGGATTCTGCTCGGCAGCAGCCTGATATCTGAAAATCGCACTCTTAATATCTTCAGCGTCTTTGTCATCGCAGAAGCCAGGCAACGCCATGCCCACTAGACTGGCGCAGGCCAAACCAGTAGCTACAGCCTTAAGCGACAAATCAGATAGAACCCGCATTTTCATATACCTCACTTAAAATTCACAACTTCAGAAATTCAGGACTGTAACTAACTCTCTAATCTAGCTAATGTACTAGCCGATCTAAACTAGCAGTATTCGGCACACTTTTGATCAACAACTCACTCATGGCCGCTTTGCAATTATTATCGTTCGGCGCAATTTGCATGGCCTTGCGAATACATTCAATGGCCTTGCCCGGCTCTTTGAGGGCCTCGTAAATACGAGCCTTGGCCAAATACGCATAGTGATTGCGTGCATCAATTGATATCACCTTATCAATCATCAGCTTTGCTTCTGGATACTGCTGCTTGGCCTCATAGCACGAGGCTAAACCCAAGACAGCCATTGCCACCTGCGGATCTCTCTGATTTTTAGTCATCGCCTTTTCAAAATAGACAGAAGCCTGGTTGTAATCGCCTTTTAGCGATGACGCTAGACCAAGATTATAGAGAGAGACAAAATTATTAGGCTCAACCGCAAGTACTTTCTTAAACTCATCTATGGCTAAATCAACAAATCCAATTTGTTCTAAGCAGATGCCAAGATTGCCACGGGCAGTGACATTAGTTGGAGATGCCTCAACTATTTTCTTGAACTGACCACCGGCCTCGTCATAATTGCCACGCTTCATATAGATAGCGCCAATAGTTTCACGAGCCTCAAGCCCTTTTATTGGATTGTCACTAAGCAAAGTCAGGGCTTCCATCAAAGACATAATTGCTTGATCCTGGTTGCCAAGCCTATTCTGGATGCGTCCCAACTCAAGATGGGCCTCAGCAACGTCACGTCTTTTGGCAATCAAGCCTTCCAAGAGCCGCGTTGCCTGGGTCAACCCTGTCAAGGTGTCGGTCTTTTCTAGCTGATAAACTTGCTTCATCACCTGTTCGCTCTCAGTTTTCGGTGATTTGAAACTGGTTAGATTGTTCAAACCAGACAGGGGTGATGCCGCAACTGGGCAGTAAAGCGCTGGACAACACAGCGCCAGCCCCGAGGCAGCAAGAATGGTTGCCATACGGACAGCAAGAAGGCGCGCTGGTGCAGCTGCAAGGCTAGACTTTGAAACTGCCGTAGTGATTTTGTGGTGAGGCAATGGTGAACCGCTGGCGAGAAAGAAAACAACAAGTCATTATAGGAGAGGTCAAGGTGTTATCAGAGCGCTTAAAATAACTCCTATCTAAGCTTGAAATTTCGCAGGCAACTCAAAGGCATCAGGAAAGGCAAAAAACCAAAACATGGAATTTCATTGGGCGTCGCTATTTGCCTCACAGCATGCAACTTTTTGGAAAGTTATCATGCCCCCGTTTCTTTATTTTGCCCATGGCTACTTAGCTACATGGATGGCTGTAGCAGCTCTTTTCCGGCCCTATGAAGCCTGGTATATACCGTTCACAAAAATCCAATTACCACTGACTCCGGGCATTTTTCCTAAGCGACGAGCCAAACTAGCTCAAGCTGTTGCCGGAACCATAACTGAAACTTTACTCACACCAAAAGATATTAAGGTTCAAGTTGAGCTTCTACTGACAGAAGCCAACATCCACTTGGCCATCGGCTTGTTTGTCGACTCGGTACTGAAAGAGTTCAGAGACACCACCAAACTGCACAGACTAGCCTCAGATATAGCTGAACTAAGCCCCACCTTAATGGAGCACTTTGTTCGCTCGACAATAGAATCGTTGGAGCATGGTAAAGACAGTAAGGTCGCAGCCATAACTGAAAAAGTCTTCGATCAAGTAGTGCTGACAGCGCGCATCTCTCTTGACCAGGCCAATGAATTTGCCGCCCGTATTCTGGAAGCTTTTCTCACACCAGCAAAAGTTCGCTCATCGCTAATTACCTTACTTAGCCCACAGAATATTAGTTCGCTAGACGAATCTATCAATGCTCATGCCAGCACGCCTTATAAGATTCTGGCAAAAATCATTGGTGTTAAAAGAGTTTGCTATGAGTGTCGCAACTATTTAGAGAAAGAGCCAGAAGAGTCAGAAAAGCTAATTGCTGATTTAACCAAGCGCTTTGGTATCCGAGATCAACTGGCTATTCAAATTGCCAACTTCGATCTTAGTTCGATGCCTCTGCAGAGCATCGCCAAATTTAAGGCCAATATGGTCTCATTTGTTGAATCTTTCTTGGTTGAGCATAAAGCCGACATCTTGCTTTCGGTGAGAAAGGTCGAAGGCGAGGCCATGAGTGCGGTGCGTCAATCAATCGTCCGCTTCAACCCGGAGTCAATTCCTGAAGTCTGGCTAGAGAGAGCTAAGAACGATCTTTCACAATTCACCCATTCGTATCTCAAACGAGAGCTTGGCGAACTGCTAGAGAAGGCCATCCCGGCATTGGGTATGTATAACCTGATTGCTACCAAAATAGATTTATTTACCGCTCAGCAACTAGAAGCTCTCGTCAAGAGAATTTGCAGCCAAGAATTGAAAGTCCTAGAATTGTTCGGTGGCCTAATTGGTTTGATGCTCGGGTTCGTACAAATCGTTGTCAACGCCATCGCCCCTTAAATCGCAGGTAAGCTTTTAAGCAGATGCCTCACTATGCAAGATCTCCAGCACCAAGCCTGCGAACGCTTCCGCACACCGGTAAGCCACCGCTCTATCGCATTCAAATTCCAAATGATTTTAGAGATCTGCTCGTGGGCGCCACTCTTGGCGGTCGCTACTGGGTTCTAAGTGTAATCGGCCGCGGTGGCATGAGTGTAGTCTATAAGGCCAAAGTAAAAGACACCGGAAAGATAGTGGCAGTCAAAACTTTGCGCACAGCAGGCATGACTGACGACATGGTGGTCAAACGCTTTCAGCGAGAAGCGGAGCTACTCAGTAGGCTAAATCACCCCCGCATTGTCAATCTTCATGCCTATGGCTCAAGCGCCAAAGGGCAACCATATTTTGTTATGGATTATCTCGTAGGAGAAAACCTTACAGATTTGCTTGCTCGCGAAAATCATCTTGAGCCTGAACGATTTCAAGACGTATTTGTGCAAGTTTGCGCGGCAATTGAACACGCACACAGACAAGGTGCAATTCACCGGGACATCAAACCAGGCAACATCATGTTAACCAGGCAAGGCACCACCAACGACTATGTCAAAGTCGTGGATTTTGGTATCGCTAAAATGGCCGAAGAAGCGCAGCGCCTAACGCGAATGGGTGAAGTGTGGGGCTCGCCAATTTATATGAGTCCAGAGCAATGCATGGGCGCACCGGTCGATGCCAGATCTGATATTTATTCCTTAGGAATAGTCATGTATGAAAGCCTGACAGGCAAGGTGCCCTTTCTTGGCCGAAACTATGCTGACACAATGACTAAACAGATTTCAGATGATCCAGCACCATTCGGCCAGATTCGGCCAGATCTAAAAATTCCCGCCAGTCTCGAAAAAATTGTCATGTCCGCCATGGCAAAACAACCGGAGAATCGCTATCAGTCACTGGGGCTTATGCGCAAAGATCTAGAAGCAGCGCTCAGTGCCAAAGCAACAACCGAACTGCCACTGCCTACCGCAGTCAAAAACAACAAAGCAAAAGTTTCGGCAACCGGCATGAAGAGACCTAGTGAGAATGTAGCGACTTCCGACAAGCTCCGCTCTCAATCGCAAAAAATTGAAGCAAAAGCAGAAACAAAAAAAACTGCCGAGCGCAAAATACCGTCAAAAAAAGACCTGGTAGAAGCGACCAAACAAAAGCGCAAGCGCAGTACCACACTGCATGGAATCCCCGAAAAACGCAGCCTCAGTCGAGGTAAGCAACTACTCATAGTGGCAATGACTTCGCTGCTATTTTCGCTAGCATTAATTGCCATCATTAGTAATGCTGAAGCCATCAGTCAATTTTTGGCGTTTACAGTCAAAGCCTTGGTCGGCGGTCCAGAAGACAATCAGTCTCCATTTTCAGAACCAACCAATGAAAGCCATGAACAGCCATCTGGAGAACAGAATGCGCTGCCCAGTTCGCAGCCAGAACAACAGGGAGCAACAAACTAAGCTTCTTAAGTCAGGTCCTTATCGTATTCGTCTTTCAATTTGGCGAGACCAGACTTGTACTCGCTTATCATCTCGGCCAACTTGATCATATGCTCAGCGCCTTTAAGATCGCGTCTAGCAAAGGCATCTGACCCTTTAGTCGAGATCAATTCAAGTTCTTTGTCAAAAGCAGTTATGACCCTGTCGATTTCACTCTTCAAAGAGTGCTCATTGGCTGCTACCACAGATGGTGCAGAGCTACCAAGCGAGGCTGAGATCGGCGCGAATTCAGGCATAGGCGCCGGTGAATCAATGGCATGAGAAGAATAGGCTTCAGTCGGCGACGATTCAAGAGTGTTAGGTCCGCGCCACGGGCTAGCAGATGAAGAGACAGATAAGGAAGTATCACCAGACTGACTGAGTTCGGCAGCAGATTGAGTCAACTCTTGTTCTAGCTCAGCAATCGACTCAACTGTCTCTTCTTCAATGGCGGAAAGACTAGCAAGCTCAGAGCCAACCTGACCCATATTTTCACCAGCGGCTTCAGCATTAGCGGAAACAAAATCTTCGCTAAGCTCCTCTTCTGGGTCGTCAAAAGAGCTGTCTTCATCAGATAAAGACTGCTCTTGCAATACTTCGCTGTTGAAGTCAGTAGATTCTTCACCGCTAGGCTCATCATCATTTAGCTCTTCTTCATCGAGATCTTCATCGAGCTCTTCTGCGGACAATTCTTCTTCAACAGCTTCAGCATCGTCTTCTTCTTGCCCAGCAAACTCGGGTGCCGAGTCTAACTCATATTCCAATTTAGATTCTGAGGAAGCAACCTCCAAATCAGCCTCTGACTCGAAATCTTCATCAGCATCATCGAAACTATCTTGAGCGGAATCTTCGTTGCGATCATCGATATTCTCTTCAATGCTCTCTTCATCAACCAGGCTCTTAACTTCTAAAGCCTCGTTCTGCTCCTCTTCCGCTTGCTCGTCTTCGGACTGCTCAGCTTCTGTCGCTAGTTCAAGGTCGGACTCAGACTCTATCTTTGCTTCTAGTTCTTTTTCTAGTTCTTCTTCTAGTTCTTCTTCTAGTTCTGGGGCTTCCTCAGGCTGTTGCTCAGCTTCTAGCTCTTGCTCAGCTTCTAGCTCTTGCTCAGCTTCTAGCTCTGGCTCCGGCTCAGCCTTCGCCTCAAGTTCTGCTTCTTGCTGAGCTTCTTGTTCTGGCTCGGCCGCAATCTTCGCCTCTAGTCCAACTTCTAGCTCAGCTTCAGATTTCCCGCCATGTTCTTCCTCAGATTCGGGCTCAATCTTCGCCTCTACTTCAGCGGCTTGCTCAGCGTCTTGCTCAGCTTCTAGCTCTGACTCTTGCTCAGTTTCTTGTTCTGGCTCGGGCTCAATCTTCGCCTCTAGTTCAGCTTCTAGTTCAGCTTCTAGCTCTGACTCTTGCTCTGGCTCTTGCTCTGGCTCTTGCTCAGTTTCTTGCTCTGGCTCAGCCGCAATCTTCGACTCTGGACCAACTTCTAGCTCAGCTTCAGATTCCCCGCCATGTTCTTTCTCAGACTCTGGCTCAGACTCTGGCTCAGACTTCGCCTCTAGTTCAGCTTCTGGTTCCGGCTCTGGTTGAGACTTAGCTTCGGGCTCTTCAACAAGGGCAGCAATTTCAACGGCGGGCTGTGCCCCTAAGTGCTGACTAGGATTCGATGCTGGTTGTAAAATCGGTGCAGGCAATACCTGATTAGCTATTTCAGAAGCGAAGCGATCAGCACTGAATTGCCCAACTGAGGCTATCTCAACAGTCTTTGTCTCCTCAGCTTCTATATCCGTAACTGGCGGCTGCGGTTCAAAGAAAGTGGTTTGAGCCGGGTCTTCCTTACTCGGTAATGGCGCAGGCGGAGGAGCAAGCATACCGCTCTGAATGCTACTAGCAGTGGGATTAAAATCAGCTTTATTACCACCAGGCATAGCTGCCGGAGCAGTAGCCCAAGGAGAAGCACTGCTGGTAGTGCCAGAGCTACCGGCCGAAGGAGCAAGTGGAGTATAAAACGGATTAGCCTCGCTATCTTCCTCTTCTAAAGGAGCAGAAGGAGCCGGTGGCGGCGAGATCGGTAATGCTTGAGGTACTGATTGAGGTATTGACTGAGGTAGTGCTTGATGAATTGGCGGCTGGGGCGCAGGCGGAACTTTAGGTTGCTCCGGTGCTGGGGTGGCAAACTTCGAAGCTGATACTGCGGAGAACGGGCGAGCAAACGGACTAGAAGAGCTAGAAGAATTGGCAGCGCCAGAACTACCAGAAGTTCCAGAAGTACCAAAAGTTCCAGAACTGCCCGAATTGCCAGAATTACCAGAGGTACTGAAATTGCTAGAAGTACTCGCATTACTAGATGGAAGAGATGTATTCGATGCAGATGAAGTGGATGAAGTAGAAGAAGTCGACGACGAAGTGGTTGCCTTCGTAGTGCCGAAACTAGGCCTAAACGAACCAGAAGTAGGAGTGACCGAAGGCGGAGCTGGAGCTTGTTGACTAGGATTGGGCGGTAAATTCGGGCGCTCTGTTGGATTCACTCCCGGCGCTCCACTAGAGGGGAAGCCCAAGCTAGCAGGCATATCGGCAAAAAGATTGCTAGGGAAATTCACCGGCGGACGCGCACCACTGTCGCCTTGACCCGGTTGCGGAAACTGTTTTGGTGAATCTTTTTCTACAGGTACGAAATTCCAATCGTCACCTGTGGCAGGCGCATTGATATTGCTAGGGACGGGACGTTGCCCTGAGAAAGACTGCGAATTTCCTCCGGCAAAAGAATCAGAGTTAAAAGTGGGAGTTCCAGGCAAGGGCGGAAACGGTGGTTTGCCTCCGGTAGGAGCACCGGCCGGCGGCAACCCTGATTTATTTACATCTACGCCACGCCAGCCGTCATCACGACTTTGTCCCGGGCCTCGACCTGGAGGAGCGGCAAACGGTGGTGTCATTGGCGCATTTAAGTTAGGCGGGTTTGTAATTGGCGGATTTGTAATTGGAGAATTTGGAGAGGGAGTATCAGTTGGAGCATTCTGAAACTGACGCATATGCTGAAGCGGCTGAGGACCAGCGGCACCTCGAACAGAGCGAATTACTGGCTTCCAATCGTCACTATTGCTCGGGGCATTAGTAGCCTGGTTCGGCGGAAACTGGCGAAAGCTGTTAAATGAATTGTTGCTAGCAGGTGCATTACCTGGAGCACCAAAGCCTCCAGGAACAGGAAATTGATTAGCTTGATTGGCGGGATTGGAAGGATTAGCCCCTACATTAGAAGAAGAATCGCTAGAAAAATGTTGTCTGTAGCGCTCAGAATAATCAATATCGCCACCAAGGGCGCTCACCGTAGGCTCATGAAAGCTGTTTGCCGGTTTTGCTGTTTCAACCGGTAGTGGGCCAGTAGTAAGCTGACTTGAAATACTTGGACTACTAGGATTAAAGAGGTCAATTGGCCTAGTTGGTGGAATATCCTCCTGGGCAACTTGCACCAAACTATCCAGCACTGCTCTTGCTGCCTGCTGTATGTCCTCGCTCTTCAATTGCTTTTGTCCAGCGCTCCAATAGACAATGGCACCATCAAAAAATGGCATCATTTCAAGCATGGGCATAAAATTCGCCGGAGCAGAACTAAAGGTAAGAAGCTTATCTGCTGGAATTATGTGAGCAGTTATTGACTCAAAACTTCCCCGCACCACCAGAGTCCAATATCTAGTCGATATGCGACCACTAAAAACAGATATGTACTGTGAGCCTGAGTGCCAATTGCCAACATTCTCGCGATTGATACTGGGGCGAATCCAAGTCAGCTCTAGGTCAGACGCTGAGGCAACCTGATTAAAATCATAAGCAAGATTTTGAAACTGATCGAACATGCGGTCAACGATACCGATCATTGACTCATGCTGGGCGTTGGTGCGAGCTCTCTCGGCGGCCTCCATGGCAATGCGATTGGCTGGAGAAGGAATCGCCGTGTTTTGGGGTGTTGGTTTGTTGGCCCCCATCAAGCGAGCCTTCCAAACACCAGACAATTGATCATCTAGGCTGGCCGACTGCTCTGGGATCTTCAAAAACTCTGGCGCTGAGGCTCTAGCCTGCTCTTCTCGGGACACCTGCTCGGCAGAAGCCTGTTCTGCGGCACGGAAGATTTCAGCCTCCAAAAGCTCTTCTGGGCTCATACGTGGTTTAGCAACAGGCAGATCACCTGTTTCTTGCAGAGCCCTGGCAGCCTCTGCAGTCATTGCTTTGAGCTTTGTCCTCGTGGCGCGGGGTTTCGTACGGGGTTTTTCATCATCGCCGTCGTTAGACTTTGACGACCCCTTGCCACCCTTGCCCTTGGAATTTGGCCACATTTACTACAAGCCTCCACGGCGCCACATAAAGAACGCTCTACATTCATCTACCCCCGCTCAAAAGAGCCGAAACAGAACACACAGGCTGTTATAAGAGAAATTTGTAAATTAATGAGTCCGACTGTGAGCAAATTTCCAAATTGTTTCTTAGAACTGGGGGAAAGCGAAGCCCAATCGAGCTAAGATATGTCTGAAGTCAATATAAAGAAAGAGATGTTAAGCGAGACCAACCGCAACGGTTCTCACCTACATGACAATATCGTCGTACGTGGGGCCAGGCAACACAACCTTAAAAACATAGACGTGAAGATTCCGCGGGGCAAACTGGTGGTAATCACCGGTGTGAGCGGCTCAGGGAAGTCTTCGCTGGCATTTGATACTATTTTTGCCGAAGGGCAAAGACGTTATGTAGAATCCTTGTCAGCCTATGCCAGACAGTTTCTTGGCCAGTTAGACAAGCCTGATGTCGATGGTATCGATGGCCTCTCTCCGGCAATTTCAATTGACCAGAAATCAACCAGTCATAATCCGCGATCTACAGTTGGAACCGTTACCGAAATTTACGATTACCTGCGCTTGCTTTTCGCACGCACGGGTACACCTCATTGCCCCCAGTGTGATCGCCTGATTAATCCGCAGACGATTGATCAAATTGTTGATCAAGTCTTAGAGATGGCCGACGGCACAAGAATTCAGATTCTAGCGCCTCTTGTTTCCGGCAAAAAAGGCGAATATCAATCACTGTTTACCGAGCTGAGAAAAGAAGGTTTTGTCAGAGTCAGAGTAGACGGCGAAGTGCTCGAACTAGAAGACGAAATTAAACTAGATAAAAACAAAAAACACTCCATCGACTTAGTTGTAGACCGCCTGGTCATCAAAAAAGGAATTCAATCAAGGTTGGCAGATAGCCTTTCCCTAGCTCTCAAATGGGGCAAGTCAAACGTCTTAGTTGATACTGTTAGCGGTGCCAAAGCCGACTCTAAAGTAGATAACAAAGCAGATACGAAATCGAGCAGCAAAGGCGAAGCTAATTCTGAAAATAGCAGCGCCAAAGAGATGTTATTTTCCGAGAATTTTGCCTGCGGCGCCTGTGGTATTAGTTTTGCCGAAATTTCACCACGTATTTTTTCTTTCAATAGTCCCTACGGTGCCTGTGATTCCTGTCACGGTCTAGGTTGTAGCTTTGAAGTTGACCCTGCTCTAGTTGTGCCTGATGCTAAGAAGAGCTTAAAAGAAGGGGCAATATATCCCTGGTCAAAAACCAACAATCCATATTACGACCAGCTTTTAGCTTCTGTCGCTAAGCACTATAAATTTTCAGTTGATACGCCCTTCGACAAGCTGACAAAAGCCCAGCAAGGCATTGTGTTGTACGGCTCTGGAGTTGATCGCATCAAACTGGGCCATGATTCTTTTGATGGTCGCGAATTTTGGGAATACAAAAAACCTTTTGAAGGTGTAATCAACAATCTCAAACGCCGTCATGAAGAGTCAAACTCTGACAGAGTGCGTGGTGACATTGAAAACTACATGACGCAGATGACTTGCGCAGCCTGTAATGGTGCTCGTTTGAAGCCTGAGAGCCTATCTGTGAAAGTGGGATCTCTATCAATCGCTACCATCAGCAATCTCTCGGTAGAAAAGGCAATGGCTTTCTTTGCCAATCTGCCAGAAAAGTTATCGGCACGACATAAAACCATAGCCCATCAGGTTTTGATCGAAATCAATGCCCGCCTCACCTTCCTCAATGACGTCGGTCTTTCCTACCTTACCCTGGACAGACAAGCTGGCACTCTTTCTGGTGGAGAAGCGCAGCGTATCCGTTTGGCTACACAGATAGGCTCAGGCTTATCAGGCGTGCTCTACGTCTTAGACGAACCATCCATCGGTTTGCACCAGCGCGACAATTCGCGCCTTATTGAAACATTGAAACGTCTGCGCGACCTGGGCAATACACTATTAGTCGTAGAACATGATGAAGACACTATCAGAGAAGCAGATTGGCTGATTGATATCGGTCCTGGTGCTGGTGTTCACGGCGGTGAACTCGTGGCCGAAGGGCAATTGGCGCAAATCGTCAATTCACTAAGATCGTCTACTGGCGCCTATCTCAGCGGCCGAAAGAAAATTCAGGTACCGAAAAAACGGCGAGCCGGCAATGGCTTAAGCCTGACCATAGAAGGGGCAACACTAAACAACCTGCAAGATATCACCGTAGAAATTCCGCTAGGAAAGCTTGTTGCGGTAACAGGTGTAAGCGGTTCGGGCAAATCGACCCTGGTGAATGACCTGCTTTATCAACACTTGCGCCATTACTTTGGTCGTACTGTGCCGGCCCCCAAAGGCGTCAGAGCAGTAAAAGGCGTTGAAGCCCTAGACAAAGTAATCGATATAGATCAGTCTCCTATCGGGCGCACGCCTCGTTCTAACCCAGCCACCTACACTGGTTTATTTGACATCGTGCGCGAAGTTTTCTCGATGACCACCGAAGCCAAGGCCAGGGGCTATCTTCCTGGTAGATTCTCGTTCAACGTCAAGGGTGGCCGCTGCGAAGCTTGCCACGGAGAAGGCATGAACGAGATTGAAATGAATTTCCTCCCTTCTGTATTTGTCACCTGTGACGTCTGCAAAGGTGCGCGCTACAACAGAGAAACCCTTGAAGTTAAATTCAAAGGAAAATCAATTGGCGAAGTGCTGGAGATGACAGTAGAAGACGGTCTGCAGTTTTTCGAGAATATTCCCAAAGCGCAGGCTAAGTTAGCCACACTGATGGAAGTTGGTCTTGATTATGTCAAGCTTGGTCAACCAGCCACCACTCTCTCGGGCGGCGAAGCCCAGCGCGTCAAATTAGCCGAGCAACTGAGTAAGCGCTCCACTGGTAAAACTATTTATATTTTAGACGAACCCACTACCGGCCTCTCTTTCCACGATGTCGACAAGCTCTTACATGTACTCAATCGCTTGGCTGATTCAGGCAACACGGTCTTGATCATTGAACATAACCTTGATGTCATCAAACAGGCAGACTGGGTGGTAGATCTGGGGCCAGAGGGCGGCGACAGGGGGGGAACGGTTGTGGCCACCGGAACACCCGAAAAAATTGCCAGTCTTAAGCAATCTTATACAGGCGCATACCTGAAACATTATTTGGAACCAAAAGCTATGCAAAAAACCAATAGCTAAATAGGCGGTAATGCTAAATAATAGTCATGAGGCAAGCCCTCAAGGCCTTTACCTTGATGTATGATCGGCGACATAATGAACAGCGCTAAAAAAACTTCCGATAGTCTCGATAAAGACGAGGACAAATTGCCAGTGGGCGAAAGCCTAGGGCAAGATCCCGTTTTCGACAGTTTGCGCAAACGTGGCCATCGCATTACGGCTCAGCGCGAAACAATCCTTCAGATCTTCAGAGAACAACCTCACGGCGAACATTTATCGGCCGAAGAATTGCACGCCAAGCTGCTAGAGCGTGGCTCCAACGTCTCCTTAGCCACGGCCTATCGCACCTTAAAACTGCTTTCATCTCTTGGTCTCCTGCGAGAACTAGATTTTGCTGAAGGCCATAAACACTATGAATTGAAGCAAGACACATTGCCACACCAGCATATTATTTGCACCGGGTGTAACCTGACTTTAGAGTTCGAAGATCATTTTCTTGAAGAAGCCGGTCAGAAAATTGGTTCTCGCTACAACTTCGAAGTAATTGATGCCCAGTTCAAGATTTTCGGCTTATGTCCTAACTGCAAACTAAAGAGAAGATGAAATGACCCTTGCTGACGCCACTGAAGGTAAAACATTTACTATCAAAAATACCGATGGCGAAGACGTCACGGTTCAAGCCATGAGGTTTGGTATAGCTCAGGGCGCGGTAGTCAACATTGAGAAAAATATTCCGGGCGGACCGGTCATTGTCAGCCGCAACCAAATGGAATTGGCAGTAGGTCGGCAATTTGCTCAACAAATTGAAGTTGAAGCAAAATAATTCAGCGGTTAAGAGGCCCTAGAGCGCCATGGATATTCCTTTTAAGGTCGAAGTACTAGAGGCAAAAGAGAGCAAAGCGGGCTCTGATAGCGGCAATCGCCTAGTCTGTAGCAGTTGCTCATTTCCTCTCACACCAAACTCTGGCACAACCTCAAAAATTTGCTGTCCCCGTTGCAATACATGGATGGATATCGACCCAGCTTGCTTTGGCAGCTGTCTCAAGTGCCATAAAACCAAGCAAAGTGAGCCTTCATCATGTGTTGAGCCTTCATTAGCAAAATTGAAGGAAGAAAACGAGATTTCTTGTCAAGGAGCGGGAAGGAAAAGTCATGGACATTTTCTGAAAAAGTTTAGCTTTCTTGTGGAAAAGGCGCGTGATTACCTGATCGGGAAGGTTTTCCTGTAATATTGATAGGTAAGGGTCAAGCGTTCTTAGAGACATTCAGGTTAAATTGCCCTTCGGCCAACTCACATACTCAAGAGTTAGCAAAAACATGATGCAAAAACCTGTCTGTTCGTTTCTGTGGAACTAGGGAATCACAATGGCAAAAATAAATCCCTGGAAGGTGACAGGGTACAAAGCAGGACAAAATGTGGTTTGCACAGTAAAGGGTGCAGACCAAGGTGGCTACGAAGTAGTAATCAAAAAAGACAATTTGCCCGGCTTTATCAAAACCACTGCCACTCTTAAAATCGGCGACGAAATTTTGGCCCAGTTCGTCTGCGTTCACAAAGATCGCGTCTTACTAACTCCCATTTTCCAAGGCAACCGCGGCGTACCTGGTGCTTCTGTAGCCGGTGGTGTCAACTGGCAAGAACATAGCCTCGAGAACCTAGACGAAGCCTACGAGCAAAAGTCTCACGAACAACGCACCTACCGCGGTCTTGACGATACTGCTGAAGCTCAAGCGCAGCAACAAGCAACCAAGGCTTATCAGACAGGTAACATCACCCAAACGGGAAGCAATCCTTACCAAACGGGAAGCAACGCGCCAATTTTACCGCAGCAGTCTGGGCAGTCATACGCCCCAGAGCAATATGCCAGCCCAGAGCAACAGTGGGAAGCGCCAAATCAGCACACACCGCAAAAACGCTTCCGACTGCGTCGCGCCATTGATTTACTTATGCCGCCTCCAGACCAAGAAAGCCTCGAAAGCTTGAAAACCTTCAAAATTTCAGACTACGATCTGGAATGGCTGATCACTGATGTTGAAGGCGGCATGCGCACAGGCTGCCTTAAAGCCACCTGCGAATCAAAAATGTCACGCGCCGCTATTCTTCTATATAGAGGCAGAGCAGTGGGTTGTATCTATGGATGCAAGTCAAATCCTGATGCTAAAGCAACAGAAGAGTCACTTTCACTGACCCTTACTGACCTAGAAGCACCAGATACTCTTGTGACCATGTACGATCTGCCCGACGAAGCAGCTCTCGCCATGTCGGCCCTATTCCTTGGTCTGGCTTTAGAGCGCGAGGACAACCTCGATAGCCGCTCCTACTTCGACCATGTGATGAACTGGTTTGTCACCAGCGCCAGCACCGCTTGTGTTGTGATTACCTTGCCATCAAGCAAATCTACTTATCTGGTCTTTGTCGGAAAAGGTCAGTTTGGTGGTGCCTTCTTTGTTGAAGAGCAACAATTTACTAAAGATCGCAATGCCATCTACCAACTCTTCGAAGCCGATCAAGGCGCAGTGGTAGAAGTCAGCCTGCTTAGCCCAGAAGCTATTGCTCCTGGAGTTCGCTTCGGTTATAGCTTGACCATGGCTAGACAAAAGAGACCTAGTTTCTAAATTAGCTTGTAGCAAATTTGGTTTGGCAAATTCTCTAAAAAAAAGCCCTTACCATCAGGTAAGGGCTTTTTCTATTGCTCGTTCTCACTAGCGACTAGCTAGCGATTATTCTTGCTCGTGTCTGAAATCGTCGCCACCATATTCGGTGGAAGAACGATCGCCTTCTTCATCGCCGGAGGGAGAATCAGAAACCGAAGCAGTACTAGCAATTGGAATACGCAACTGGCTAAAGTCACCACCATTAGAAGTAGATTCGTCCTCAGAACTGAACAAGGCTGGTTCATTTGAATTCAACCATGATCTGTTTGAATCAGTGGCTAAGTCAGATGAATCACTAGCAGAATCACTAGCAGCCTCGGCGGCAGTCTGCTGACGATCAGCTTCTTCTTGCTCGGCCTTAGTCTTCAGGCGATAGATTCCAGTTACAGGGTCAACCTCAGCAGCAATTGGTGTTTCTGGAATCTCTTCCACAACACTAGGAGCTGACTGTTCATGACCATTCGAAGCAGAATCATGTTGATGTTCAGCAGCGTGCTGTGCCGTATCACCAAAGCTCTCATATAGAGGTTCTGACGATTCAGCAATAGCTTCTACTTCTACAGCAACCTCAGCAGCTTCACCAACCTCAGCATTTTCATTCTCATCCAGTTCTACTGGCTCGAGAAAGTCATTGGTGATGATAGTTGCCTCAACTACCTTATCGATTTCAATGTGAGCACCTGAGTGCGAGTCCATTTCTTGGTAGACGCTTTCTACTGCAGAAACACTACGAGCGAGATCAGCAGCCATATCCTGTTCGTCGTCACCGAACTCATCATCGTCTTCGTCGGTAAGACTGGGACGCTTGACAGTCAAGGAACCGGTTTCGTGCTCATCATCGCCATTGCCAGCACCAGATTGACCTTCATAGTCATCGCCATCAAAATTGACGCGCTTACCAGGCACCTTGCCTGATGCTCTGGCATCAAGCAAATCTTCTGGCATTTGAGCGAGAATTTCTTCTGGCACATCATCAAATTCATGGCCCTGGTCGACACTTTCATCATGTGAATCATGACTATGCGAACGATCACTGTCATGGCTATGGCCGTTGTCACGACTAGGCATGACGCGACCACTAACGGCGCTTGCAGCTTTAAGGGGCTGATTGCCACCTTTGCCACTACCACCGCGCGATTTGCCACGACGATTTTCTTCGTCGCGATTTCTAAAGGCGATGATACGACGATCTTCTGGAGGTCCAAGTTCTAATTGTGGAATCACACCCTGGCCGACACAGCTCTGGCACTTGATTGAGAACAACTCTCTCAAGCTTTGTCCTTGTCTGCGTCTAGTCAATTCAACCAGACCTAAATCTGACAATTGGCCGATTTGTGGCTTAGCACGGTCTTCTTCAAGAGCGCGTTGGAAAGCTTCCAAAACTTGCTGCTGGTCTTTGCGACTATCCATATCGATAAAGTCGACAATTACCATGCCGCCGATGTTGCGCAAGCGCAACTGTCTTGGAATTTCTTGAGCAGCTTCGAGGTTGGTGCGGCGAACAGTTTCAGCTTGCGTGCGCGAGCTAGTGAAACGGCCCGAGTTAACGTCAATTACTGTCAAAGCTTCTGTTGGTTGAACGTTTAAGTGACCACCAGATGGCAACTCCGCCCGGTCAGAAAGAGCAGCTTCGATTTCACGATCAATTCCTTTTGCCAATAGCAAAGGAACTTCATCAGTATGGAATGAAACCTTAGTCTGTTTGCTAGCCCAACCACTCAAGTACTCTTGAGCACGTCTTTGACCTTCAGGGCTATCAGCAATAATCTCACTCACTTCATGAGAGTAAGCATCGCGAATGACTCGGAAGAGCAGATCTTGATCTCTATAGATTAGAGTTGGACCAATCGAAGCTTCAGCTTCAGAAACGATTGTTTGCCAACGATCCCAGAGTTGTTCGAAGTCTTCAAACAATTCTTGATCGCCCTGGCCTTTGGCTTCAGTACGGATGATTAGACCGACGCCTGGAGGCTTCATCAAGTTAACCACAGACTTCAGTCTGGCTCTTTCTCTAGCTTCAGAGATACGGCGAGAAATTGAAACTCCCCGCTCTTCTGGCACCAGAACTAAAAAGCGACCAGGCAAGCTGATGGCTGTAGAAACCCGTGGGCCTTTATGACCAGTAGGCTCTTTAGTGATTTGAACTAATAGCTTTTGTTTAGGCACTAGTCTCTCTTTAAGAGGACCTTGTCCTGGCACATCGTTAGCGTGCAGGAAGCCCATTTTGTCTTTGCCTAGATTGACGAAAGCGGCGTCAATACCGGGGAGAATGTTCTCCACCGAGGCAGTGTAAATGTCACCGAGGAGCAGTTCGCCGCGATTGACGAAGAATTCGACCACTCGGTCGTTCTCCAGCAAGGCAGCAATATTATCTTGCTCCGAAATGACGATTGACTTTCTCATAATTTCCCTCTAAATGGAATTTAAATTGTGTGAGCGCACATTGGAAAAATTGATGCTCGGTTGAGTCAAAACCTCAAGCCGAGTAATACGCCAGTTGAGATTGAGCGTCGGACAAAGCAGTGCTAGCAAATCAGTTGGCTTGATATGGCCAACTCCATTGAGCCCAGTTCCGGATCCGGTGGCTATCTCAAATTCGAGCGTTGGTGCCTCATTCTTTAAATGTTCAGTTTTGATTTGATCATCGCTAGGAGAAACAAGTTTCAAGCTAAGAAGACCCGGCCTTATGTCTTTGCCCTGAGGATTCTTATTCTTGTTCTTGATCTTTTCTTTGCTAGATCTACTTGCTGTCGCGCTAGCTTCTTGCACCGGTGCATAAAGGTGCTCGCTATCGATCAGCTCTTTAATACCGATTTTCAGTGCCTCTACAAGTGCAGCAGTAGAAGCCTTCTTATCGGCGGCTGAACTTAAACTAGTGTCTAAGTTCAAAAGAGAGTCTTGAAGTACGTGTAATTCAGCCCGATATCGAGCTGCAGTGACCAGCGACGCTATTGAGGGTGTAGACTGAGCATCGCCGTTTATAGGCGGTAGCTTAGGCAACTCAACAGAGCCGACAATCTGTACTTCAGGAGGCAGTTGCTGGTTTAGTCGCTGCATAAATTGCTCGCATGTCATTTCTTCGGTTAGCTCGATATCGGCTAATTCACGAAGTCCTTCCTGGAACAGTGGCAGCGGACAAGCCAGCGAAAGTTTTGGCTGAGGGTTGAACCCTTGTGTATAGGCCATTTTTAGAGCAGCCCGTCGAGCGGCTCTAATGAGCAGATTTTGCATATCTAAGTGCCCGATGAATCTCAGGTCACCTGTTTTGGTGAAAGCAAATCTGATTTTATAGTTTTCGGCAACAGCGACAGGCTCAGCTTCTTTTGGTGCAACGAAGAAGAGAGAAGGATGTGATTCAGGATCGCTCTTATTAGCGTTCAATTCTTTGACAAAAGGATTTTTCTTCATCACAGCTGGAATTGGATTAGCCAGAATGTGAGTGGTATCAAGCTCAGTGCAAATACCACAAGCATGGCAAACATTTTCGGTGCAAGCTGCTGTTTCAACTGCGTTAACGGCTTTTTCCCATTCACGCTTGAGCCAGAAATCATGCAAGCCAATATGGACAATATCAAAAGCTTGCCTTGAGCCAACTTCTAAATTCGGACAAGCCAAATCTTCAAGACTAGTTGAGAGAGAAGCCGCCGCTTGATGCCAGAGCTCAGGTTGATAGCGATCATCCCAAGCATCAAAAACCGCACCTGATTTCCAGGCCCGATAAATTAGCTCACCAACCATACGATTGCCCCGCGAAATAGCGGCTTCAAGCAAACTAATAGCCGGATCAGTAACATTCAAGGTCACTTTGCGCAAGCCCGATTCGCGCAGCTTAGATCTCAGCACACCGTGGCGGCGAGCAGTCTCGCGTGGGTCGACCTGACCAAACCACTGGAATGGCGTAAATGGCTTGGGAACGAAATTAGAGATTGTGCAAGTAATCTCAATGCCCTTTTTGTACTTAGCGGGATCGGTATTGCGAATAACATTGCAGTGCACTTCTGCTTCTTTCAAAATATCGATAATGCCTTGCAAATCACTATCATCTTCAAAAGGCAGGCCGCACATGAAGTAGAGCTTGACTGAAGCCCAACCAGACTGATAAGCCGATTCAATAGCACTAATAATTTGCTGATGTGACAGGCCTTTGTTTATCACGGCCCTAAGTTTCTCAGTACCGGCTTCTGGCGCCAAAGTAATGCCACTCTTACGAACAGCTTTCAATTCTTCGGCAATCTCAAGGTTCATACGGTCAGCACGCTGACTGGGGAAGGAAAGAGAAGCGCGGGTAACACTATGCTCACGATTGAGGGCACGAACAGAATCATGCAGTGATGTGTAATCACTAACACACAATGACAAAAGCGAATACTCTTCGTGGCCAGAATTAGCCAGGGCCTTCTTCGAGAGTTCAACTAAATCTTCAGCGGAACGCTCGCGCACTGGTAAGAATGTATAACCAGGCTGGCAGAATCGACAACCACGATCGCATCCTCTTCTTACTTCAAAAGTTTCACGATCGTGCACCAACGCTAAATATGGCACAAGATTGGTAGTCGGTTGATTGCTATCAGTAAGAGGGGCAATCTGCCGCAAAACCCGCTTTGGAATAACAGCACTACGCAACTGTTCAATAGCTTCAGCATGCTCGGGCAGCGCCGCTAACAACTGTTCAACAACTTGTTCGATTGCTATAGGTGTAACAACCACATCACCAGCTTTGAGATCATAAAGTGCAGGCACATACACACCAGCAACTTCAGTAGCTAGCTTAGTAAGCAGCCACTGCCGGTAGTGCGGCGCTAATTGCGGCTTATCATTTACTGTTTCTAGATGCTCAGCCTTGAACTGACGCACAACATTCATCACAGCAGGAATGGCCAGTTCGCCATCGCCGATAATGAAGAAGTCCATGAACGGTGCCATAGGCTCTGGATTAACTGAGGATGGCCCACCACCAAATACAAGAGGAAATAACTCAGTGCGCTCGCTCGCCTTGACTGGCAACTGGGCCAGGTCAAGCATATTCAAGACATTGGTATAGGTAAGCTCGTACTGCAGAGAGAAGCCAAGCAACTCAAAGTTGTAGAGCGGCTGCCGCGACTCAAAGCCAAACAGCGGAATTGCTGGTTTAGCATCGCGCATCAAAGCCTCAAGGTCTGAAGCTGGCGCATAAGAGCGATCAACCAACAACCCTTCGAAGTCATTAACCAACTGGTAGAGAATTTTCAGACCAAAATTCGACATGCCAAGTTCGTACATGTCAGGGAAACAAAGAGCCAAGCGCACATCGCAGCTATCGAAAGGTTTGCGCCGAGCGCCCCATTCGTTGCCCAGATACTGACCAGGTTTGAAAACCTGGGGAAGAAAACGCTCGACAAGCAGATCTGAGATCATTTTGCTTGAGAGTTTATCTCTGAGAGGGCTGACGATAGAATTTAAAATGACCTATCTCCACAGACAAAACGGTCTTCGACCGTGAACTGCCCAGAGATGCCAACTGTATAGAATGACGTTCGGAAGCGCCGTAGCGGCTTCGGAGAGTTTATTGGATGGCATCAAAAGGGTTCTTGAGCTAAGTGCGTCCTCAAGTGCAAGAATTATAACCTTTTTTGCCAATCAATATAGAAGGCATAAAGTTTAATTTCCTAAATCTTGACCCTTTTCTCCCCCAAGTGAAGCAAGACTGGTCCCTTCCCCCACTTTACTTCCCCGTGCTATAGTCGCTAAGAAGCCCATAACCCGTAAATAGACAATGATCCTAGAGGCCTTTGCCGAGTTTTTGCACAGTGTCCCTGAGTTGCCAGCCAACCAGGCGCTTTCGCTCTGGCTCTGGGAAAGACTGAAGAAGCCGCCCAGTTCAGCTGTTGATCAAGTTATTCACTGTGAGGTTGATATTTCCTCCGGTTCCGGCAGGCAGTCGCAGCGGCTTAACCTCGGTCGCAAAATTCGCCTTCCGCAGGAAGCCGAATTGCTGATAAAGGCCCAAAAGTCAGGGGCAACTATCGAAACTGGCTCCGAAGTCTATTATTTTTTCGAAGGTGCATCGGGCTCTGGAATCAGACTTCTCAATAGCCTCTATGAATACTCAATGAGTTATGAGCAGCAAAAATGGTCGCGCTTTGTCCATGGCGTCAAGGCCAGCGATTTTAAAATCAAAGACTAGCGCTCTTTTTCGCTGCATAAAAGCCAATTAGTACTGCTTTGGGAACATAGCTAGCCTTTCCTTTGTCTATAATTACCATTGCTGGCTTTAGAAATAGAATTCGGCAGCTAGTGCGAAATTACAGAAACGACAAATAGTCAGGAGCGACAAAGTGAAATTGAAGATGGGCACCGCCCTTTTTGCCTTAATGACAATAGCGGCTGCATTCAATATCGGCACTCAGGCTCAAGCGGCGGACGAATTGAAGCTAAAAAAAGGCATTTCATTTGTCCAAGACACTGACTCTGGTTTTCCCATCGAAGCTGATAAGTTTGATGATTGCCAGCTAGAGCAAGGCAAAGCAACTGTGGTTTTCTTCGGCGCATCGGGCGACCTCAACACCAATCGCCAAGCCAAAAGAGTGGTGGATCTCTATCGCCAATCAAGCAACAAACCAGTGAAGTTTATTTTGATTGACGTCGACCACGCCCAAAATGATCAAGCTCGCAGCTTGATCAAAAATCACTACAAGGGTTACATTCCTTTCGAAGTTATCTTGAACAAAAGCGGCACAGTAGGCTGGAGTTCAATTGGTGAAGTGGAAACTTCAACTCTCAATCAGCAACTCGAAAAAGCTCTGGCGAATTAGAATCAATCTCTCAAATGAGCCTTGCGCAGGTCTTTAAGCACTTCAGGTGGAACTGAGATTGTGCCCATCATTGACTCGTATTCTTGGTAAGGGCCGTGGCAATCAGAGCCACCAGTGACAAGCATTTTATGCTTATTGGCAAAACGTAGATATTGCCGTAAAAGCGGCAGCGAATGAACGCGGTGATAGGCTTCAACACCACCGAGGCCGACTTCTTTCAAAGCCTCTATCAGTGGTATCACATGCTTTTCTTTGCCCGGATGTGCAATTGAGGCAATGCCGCCAGCTGCCTTAATTGCAGCTACTGCTTCAAAGGGGCTAATACTCTTTCTATCAGCATAAAACTTAGAACCCCTAACCATAAACTTCTCGTAAGCCGCAGTTAAGTCAGGGGCGCCACCAGCTCGAACAATTGCTTCTGTAAGATGGGCCTTACCTATAGCACCCATCCCGGCGCATTCTTGCACATCTTCAAGGGTAATAGGCACACCAGAAGCCGTAACCAGCTTAATACAATCGAGCACATGTTCAGCCCTAGCAGCCTTCTGCTTAGCTATAGCAGCAGCTAATTCTTGATTATCTTTGTCGATGAAATAGCCAAGAATATGCACGTCATGGCGGGCACCAGCTTGATCTTGAAAAATGGTATTGAGCTCAATGGCTGGAATAATTTCTAAGCGCCCACGGGCAGCTTCAAGACCTTCTTCAATACCATTGACGGTATCATGATCAGAAATGGCAATATGCTTCATGCCAATCTTAACAGCATGCTCTACCAGTTCAGCTGGCGACCAGGTGCCATCAGAATGGTGAGTATGCAAATGCAGATCAATCACTTTTCTTATCGCCGTCGTCGTGGAATCTCACACGTTTAACTGCCAGAGCTTTGCCACTTTTAGGATCAACCGTAATCAATACGCCGCAGCAGACAGTTGGCCCCGAAGCAATTTCAAAGCGTGATGGCAATTGCTTGACCATGCGACGGAAAACACCTTCAACAGCCATGCCAATGACGCCATCAGTAGGCCCGCAGCAACCGGCATCGGTAATAAAGGCAGTACCTTTGTGCAAGAGCCGCTCGTCGGCTGTCTGTACGTGGGTGTGGGTGCCAACAACGGCAGAAACTTTGCCATCGAGATACCAGCCCATGGCGATTTTCTCAGCAGTGGCTTCGGCATGAACGTCAACCAGAATTATATTGGTCTCTTCTTTGACCTTGGCCACGAGTTGTTCAGCCACGAGAAACGGTGATTGCAGTGGTTCCATAAAGACTCGGCCCATAACGTTTATGACCGCAAGCTTATGCCCACCTTTCTCTAAAACGCAATAGCCTTGCCCAGCAGTGCCTTCTGGATAATTGGCTGGTCTCAAAAGTGTCGGCTCTTGATCGATGAAGTCGAAAATTTCCTTGCGGTCAAAGGTGTGGTTGCCACCAGAGAACACATCAACACCAGCTTCTTTCAAATCAGCTATATTGTCTTTTGTAACGCCAAAACCATGTGCGGCGTTTTCTACGTTGACCACGACAAAATCGGGAAACCCTTCACTATGGCCATTGTTCAGGGCCGACTCAGGCTTTAGACTCTGTAAGTATTTTTTCACCACGAGTCTACCTGGCTTGCCTATTACGTCGCCAAGGAAGAGGATTGTAATTGCCTGATCAGACTTATGATTTGTGGTCATGCTTAGAGCTTACACCATAGAATCTTTTGGAAACCACGATGCTGCTTGTACGTAAAAATATGTCTGCAAGAAGAATGCCCAGAAACTCTAGGCTGTGCCTGTTGGCGCTATCCCTGAGCAGCCTAGTTCAGATCTCTCTTTGTACGCTCGTTACCAATAGTACGATGGCAAGTGCCGCCGGCCCAGCTTTAAGACCAATACCTGAAAGCTCGCAAAAGCAGGCAAGTGACAAGGTTGAAGCAAGCAAGCCCACGCTAAAGCCTATGTCAGCAGTCGCTCAGCCTTTGACTACGGCAAAATCCGCTCCATTGAAGACTACTCCAGGCAAGCCAGCCACCGGTGACACAGCCAAGACCGGAGCCAAGGCCGCGGCCAGCGCAGCATTAAGCCCAGCAGTAAGCCCAGTGGCGAAGAGCAAGCCACGAGTTTCTCGACCATCCATGGTGCCACCACCGCCACCCAACACTCCCTCAATGCTCTCAGACCCTTCATTGATGGGCTTGGGCTATAGCGCCTACGGCATGCAAGTGGAATACATGAGCCGCGAAGCCCTTAAAGATAGAGTCAAAGAAATTACTATTCAGTTCAAAGACGCATCGTCTGAACTAGAAAATAGAAAGCGCCTGAAAACCGAAAGAGAAGCCCGCGCCAAGAGCTTCGAGCAACTCTTTACTGAAGGGGTGGTAAGCCGTCGCGAGCTAGAGACAAGTCAACGTGAAGCCAACGATTCAACCGATGAAGTGCAGCGCCTGGAGAATAAATACAACGAGCTGAGCAGCCTCTTACAACGCGTCAATAAGCGCCTGGCTGCTTTCCCCCAACCACCGGGCCGCAAGAGCAATCAAAAAGCTCAACAGAAGCTGAAAAAATCACAGGCAAAAGTAATTGCCCCTGCCAAGCAGCAAATAAAAGCCACCGATTCGAAATTAATAAATTAAGCGCTCGCAGAGCCAAGCTTGAGGAAGCCTAAGGTCGCATAGTAAGCGGCCTTTATTGCCTCACCCAAATATACAAACGCTACTGTCCATGAGATTTTTCTCTACTTCAAGAAAGATGCCAAGTCCGAAGACCTTGAATATGAACTGGTTCTCAGGTTCACAAGTGCAATGGCAAACGAATTGAGAAAATCCGCATATTAAGCCGGTTTCGCGCTAACATATGCAGCACGGAACAGCAACACCACTTCCAAAGACGGCCACAGAACTTACTCTGCGGCACCTTAGCTCACGGCTAATTTCAGGCTTGTTTATCACAAGCCGGTCTTGTAGCGGGTTCAAGTTCAAAATTACGACACTCTCGAGGAAAAACGATGTTTTACAATCGCAATTACAAGGGTTATCAGTCCGAAACTCACAGAGAATTCAACATGCCAGTTAGAAATCGTCTACACAACGATCACTACCGCTTCGAAATGCATCAATATGATGTTCCAAGCACCGACATCTTGGAACTAGACGATCAATTCGTACTTGAATTGGCTCTACCAGGCGTTGTACTTGACGATGTAGAACTCAAAATCGAAGGCAATTTCCTCACAGTTATCGCCAAGCGCACACCAACAATGTTCGAAGAAAAAGCAAGCTACTTGCGCAGAGAACTTCCTGCCACATTGATGGTACGTGAGTTCGAATTCGAAACAGAAATTCTTTGGGAAAATGTAGAAGCTCGCCTAGACAGAGGCTTGCTCTTCATCAGCTTGCCTAAAGTGGAAGCTGCTATCCGCATTCCAGTGTCACATGGTTCAATCGAAGGTCATGTATCTTCCACCAAAACCCGCACACTAAAAACCGAAGTTCGCTCCGGTAAAGAAATCACCATCAAGTAAGCAATTACCTACTGGTAGAGACGAGATTCGAGAAGAGAGAGCCCAAAAGGCTCTCTCTTTTTGGCTATGTTTTCAGGAATCGGAACCATGAAAATGCATACTAAGTATTTCTAGACGCAGCTCGCCTTTGCGCCCATTCTTATAATAATCAGCAAGCAGCTGCTTCTCGATTTTATAAGCTTGCCAGAACTTTTCCCATACTTTGCGTTTTTTCGGCGACGGCACGTGAATCTTCCAGTGAACATACTCACAGGGATTTCGGCATATAGCACAACGAACAGATTCAATCGACTGATGTCGGCGGTAGGTTTTACCGCACTCAATACAAGCCCATGTGCGGTTACTCATCGTCGTTTATCCAAAGCCAGAGTCTAAAACTCGAAAACTGCAACTATTTACCAGCCTCTGCAATTGGTGTTTTTCTGTTCCTGGCCATCAATTCAAGAGAATAATTCTTCCGCGAAATTTTAACCTTTAATACATTTGGCATATCACAAATTTGAATCCCAGTCTTCAAGCTCCGCGATGCGTACGTCCTCCGGCAGCAAAGCCAAGGCGTTGATGAATTCCATTCCAATGATTTTGTCGTGTAAATTAAGGTCGAATATCACTATGCCATTTGGGGTGTTGACTGAAAGTTGCTTAACAGAGTCGCCTGCCTTTATCTCACAAAACCTGATATAGGCTTTGTCATCACTGACGCTTAAATCAACCTCAAGCAATTTCTTCATATGCAAACCTTTCTTGTCTCTCGATCAAAAATTCTTGACTGTCTAAACATCTTTGGGCAAATCAATTTCTCGTGCCTTCTTGCCTCTACTAACGTGCTCTTCATTGCAGGCAGCTTCCGTGTCAGCGGCATCAGCGGTACTAAAGTTATCAGAGATTGGGGATAGACCTGCTGCCTCCCTTTTACTTGGCACCGGTTCCACATGTTTAGCCAATCTGCCAGCCAGTGGAGAGAAACCGCGCCACTCAGACTTAGTGAGAAATCTCAGAGTAATTGCAATTCCTATAATGGTGGTTGATATAGCAGCAGCAAGCCAGGCACCACTTGAACCGTGCCCTAGGCTCACAGCAAAAGCATATGTCAGACCCAAACCCACTACCCAGTTACAGAATAGGCTGATGAGCATTGGTACTTTGCAGTCATTGAGTGCTTGCAGAGCACCACTAAGAACAGCCTCTAAGGCAGCAAAAGGCAAAGCGAAAGCAGCTATTTGTAGATAACTCACAAGCGCAATCCGAGTTGTTTCATCAGTTGTGGCCCCGCGAGCCAAGCTCTCTGCCAAGAAGAAGAGAGCAATAGCCGCGGCAAACAACAGACCAACACCTAAAGCAGCAACGCCCCAGGCAGCCTTCCAGGCACGCTCAAGCCGACTCGAGCCGACATTCTGCCCCACTGCCACCATCACCGCCATAGACATGGCACTAAGCGGCAGCAGGGCAAATGCTTCAAGTCTTTGCCCAATAGTCCAGGCAGCCACGGCTTCGGCCGGGTGCTTGAGCAGTGAGAGAATATAGAACAAAACAAAGGTACTGCTACACCAGGCGACATCTTGCATGGCCGCCGGAACACCACTACGAAGCAAGGGCCGGAAAAACTCAGAACCAGTCGACTTTGAGCCTCTATCTTGTTTACCCTTGGCAAAAATATCGGATCGCCACCACATGAAGATAGCCGCTAAAGTGGCAACGCTATAAGCAGTAATCGAAGCGGTGGCAATGCCTGAGATTCCCATGCCTTTGATAGGCCAGCCCTTGATCACCAGCAAATAGTTCATTGCCATGTCGACAATAGTCATGAGAGAGAGCGTTATCAACTGCACTCTAGCGTTGCCGATACCAATGAATGTAGAGTTTACGCTCGCCACAAAGGCGTAGGGCACGAGTGCAAAGACTACGATGTTCAGATACTTTTGACCTTCTCCAATTGTGTAATCGCAATTATCTACACAGCCAGAAAACTTGGTCAGCAAGACTTTACTCAACACCAATACAGTCAACAACATGACCACAGCAGAAGCAACCAACAGGCCCAGCATTTTACTATTCATAGAAGCAACGGCTTTAGAGTTGCCAGCCCCAAAGGCTTTCGAAACCAGTGCAGCACCAGCGTTAGCGAAAGATGTAATGACAATTAGACAAATCATCATCAGTTGATCGCATACACCAATCATGGCTTGAGCATTTCCCTCAAGCGTGCCGGCGCACTGCACATGCACTAAATCAACCGTCGACAAACACAAAGCTGTAACGAAGATCGGCCACGAGACCTTCCACAATCCACGCTTGAGACTGCCGTGGGTAATGGTTCGCCCTTTGACATACCCAGAGCCTGAACTGCCACTTGTCTGCGGCAATTCCTCAACAAATGCATCGGCACAAACCGACATTTCTTGAGTGGCTCGAATTCGCATAGGTTTTCAGTTCTCACAAATTGAGCCGCAATCTACAACAAGAAACGCTACTTCGCCTTGCGATAACCGTAAGCGAAATACAGAGCAAAGCCCACGCCCATCCAGACGACAAAGCGAATCCAAGTAGCGACCGGCAAGCTCAGCATCAAAATAAAGCACGAGATAATTCCAGCCCAGGGCACAAAGGGAACCCACGGGCAGCTAAATGGTCGCTTGGTGTCAGGCGAACTCTTACGCAAGAAAAGCACGCCAGCGCAGACAATAATAAAGGCAGCCAGAGTGCCTATATTTGTCAGTTCTGCCGCTTGTCCAATATCAACAATTAGAGCCGACAAGCCAACAAAAAGCCCGGTCAAAATAGTAGGAATAAACGGTGTTCTGTATTTAGGATGCAACTTAGCAAAGAATGCTGGTAGCAATTTGTCCCGGGCCATGGCCATAAATATGCGGGGCTGGCCCATCTGAAAGACAAGAAGCACAGAGGTCATTCCAGCCAAAGCACCAACCGACACCAACAAGTGCGCCCATGGCGCCCCACCAACGGCGATAGCTGTGGCCACCGGAGCGGCGTCATTGGCATAGTTTTGATAGGGCATGATGCCGGTCAGAACCAGCGAAACCAGTGCATAAAGAATAGTGCAGATAACCAGCGAGCCAATCATGCCAATGGGCATATCGCGCTGGGGGTTCTTAGTTTCTTCAGCAGTAGAAGATACAGCGTCAAAGCCAATAAAGCTGAAGAAGACAATGGCCGCACCACCCATAATGCCGACAAAACCAGATGGGGCAAAAGGCACCCAGTTAGCTGGCTTGACCAAACCACCGCCATAGATGATGAAGAAGATGACCACCACCACTTTGATAGCAACGGCGACGGTATTAGCAACAGCACTCTCTTTGATGCCGACAATTAAAATCCAAGTAACCAGGGCGACAATAACAAAGGCTGGCAAATTTATACAAAACTGCTGACCCAAAATCACCGGAATGTCAGTGGTGGAATAAAGGTGCGACTGCATGCTGCCCTGGGTAATAGACTTCTGCAAAGCAAGTGCGGTATGCAGGTCTGAGGTGAGCCAGAGCGGCAGCCCATGACCAGTCAACCCATAAAAGACGTGGAGCATATGCTCAGACCAACTGACTGCCACAGCAATGTTGCCCACGGCATATTCAAGAATTAAATCCCAGCCAATAATCCAGGCGATTACCTCACCCAACGAAGCATAGGCAAAAGTATAGGCCGAGCCCGAAACTGGAATCATGGCCGCTAATTCGGCGTAGCAAAGAGCGGCAAAGCCACAAGCAATTGCGGCAATGAGAAAGGAAATTACCAGGGCCGGGCCGGCGCCCTCTCGCCCCAGAGCGGAGCCCATGATGAAGTTTAGAAGCGGGGTCGAGAACCAATCTTTGGCAGCTTCAAGTTGACCAGCAGCGGCAGTGCCAGTCAAGGCAAAAATACCAGAACCAATTGTGGCGCCCACACCAAAGGCCAGTAAGTCAAAGGCAGTGAGATGCTTGTGCATCAAGCGGGCTTCATCGTAGGCCTCGTCAACAAGCTCTTCTGGCGACTTCTTGCGCAATAACTTGGTAATCATATTTCTTAGGGTAAATTCTCTGTTGTCTTGGTGGAGTTACCGGCTCTATCGAACACTTGAATTGTAATTTTCTTGGCACCCTTGCCTGGCGTAACGTTATCAGCGGCCAGACCGACACTCAAGGCATCGGACAATGTCGCAGAGGAAGTGCCAAGAGCAAATCCATCTGCCCCATCAATTTTGTAGGTTGAATCAGAAATACAAGAGAGATTGTCGCTAGCGGTCAATCTAATTGAGATACCAGTGCCTTTTTTTGTAATTTTCAGGTCACTTATTTTGGGTGGAGTATTGTCGATTGCTATAGAGCGAAGCACCACAGCAGCCTTCTCCTGGCCAGGATTAGAGGGCTTATCACTCAACGATATGCGCATCAAATACTTACCATCTTTGATTTTCTTAGTCTCAAAGTTGTAAGTGAATTTCTCTGCGGCTGAATATTGTTCCGTTGACTTGGCGCTCTCAGCTTCTTTCTCTTTTTCTTTGTCCTTCTCTTTTCCTTTCTCTTTAGTTGGGGTAGCAACCTTGGCCGTTGCAGGAGAAGAGGCCGCAGCAGAAGAGCTTGAATCATCAGCGTTAGCAGGTGAATCAGAATCAGAAGAAGAGGGAGAATTTGGCCGCTCTTCTAACTTGCGCGCTGATTTCTTATCATCGCCACCGCTCTTAGACTTGCCCGATTCTTCTTTTTTAGGTTCATCCTTTTTAGGTTCGTCTTTTTTAGGTTCTTCTTTCTTCGGTTCCAGCTTCTTCGGATCTATATTCTTAGGCTCTACATTCTTAGATTCTGGCTTCTTCTCAGAAGTCCCTGGGTCTTTACCAGCGTCTTTACTAGTCTCTTTTGTAGACTTTTTCTCCGCTTCTTTGGCCGATTCCTTAACTACTTCTTTCGCAGCCTCTTTGGCCTTTTCCTTCTTCTTTGCCTTTTCAGACTCAGATTCTCGGCTTCTTAAATCGCTCACAATTGGCTTCCAGCTCTTGCCACCATCATCAGACAGCTCAAGGCTCATGAGCATATTATCCTGGTCTAAATCAGAGCCAGAGACAACCAGCGGAACTGTGCCGGAGAAGGCATCATCAGCTTTCACTGATATAGAAGAAATTGTTGGAGCAATATTGGTAGGCTGATAAGTGACATCCACTCGCGAGACAATCAAATCGTCCACGCCTTTCTTGTCACCGCCTAATTTCCAGGTGAGCTTATACTGCAAGAAACGCGATGGACCGCTCTTTATCAAATAGCCTTCAGTGCTAGGTTCTGACACCGCATCGACCCAAGCCGACCACGAGCCATCAGGCTGCGAAGTCTCACCGCCTCTGGTGGCTACTTTCACTATTTTCTGCAGAGTAGCAGTGCTCTCACCCTTAACATTGGCCAGTCTTAGCCTCGACCAATTGGCTGGGCGCTGAGCATCTTGCACGATAGAAGAGTAAGTTGGATCACCCGATGGCTGTATTTCAAATGTTCTTACTTGAGCCACATTACTGCTGCCGCAAAACAATTTACCGCCGTCAGAACTTAGCGCCATCACAGCTTCTTGCTCAGTATGACAAACAGGAATGAACTGAGCTTGATCGGTGACTGGGTCAATTTCTACCCGGGTAATGTCACCTTCAGCGTCACCTGAATAAACTCTATCGTCATGGCTATCATAATAAAGAGTGTAGAAGGCATCGCTGATTGCCACAGGCTCGGCCTGACCATTGGCCTGCACCCTAAATAGTTTTCCCGCGCCAGCAGTGGTGACAAATAGGTTGCCAGCCTTATCTTTAGCAATACCAGTGACGATATGCTCGCCGGTTTCAAACTCAGCTTTAACCTGCAAATTGGCATCTAAACTATAGACACAGCCCTTCTCTGCCGTTCCGACATAGAGCTTATTTTCTCGCTCTGAATAATTTAGAGCAGTGATATGAGCTTGATTGCTATCAAATACAAGAGAGGCAGTGCCGTTATCGACCCGATAAACTTTGCCCGAGCCGCTTGTACCTAAATAGAGGCGGCCACTTGCATCGCAGGCCATGGCACTAACTATAGACTCAGAGACTTTGACATAGGGCTTGGCGCTGCCAGCAGCATCAACAGAGAAGACTTCGCCACCCGGAGCACTGGCGGCGTAGAGGTTGCCTTTGCTATCGGCAGCCAGGCTTGAAATTATCATTCCTGGCAAAGTAGCAACGACAGTCGGCGCATCACCATTTGTACTCATCAGTTGATTGCCAGCAGCAAAATAGAACTTGCCACGAGACAGCACTGAAGACCAAATGCGTTGCTCTTGATCTAAGGTAAAGCGCGATAGTTCGCGATAACCAGGGGTCAAGCGACCGCCGCTATCAATTGCTATGCCGTCTGCTTTGCCGTTGTGAAAATCAGTTTCGCTATCTTGGCGCCAGAGACTTATGGCCCGCATGTGGGGGAAGGCATGAGCCTGCGACCAGGCTGGCACTGTTGTATCTTTCGAAGCTGTCGTGCTGGTACTTGCCGTCGACGCGGCAGCAGTGACAGTGCCAGGGGCGGTGGAATCTGATTTACGACCAGCATCAATAGCTTTTTTGGCCTGTTCTGTAATCACTATGCCGTCGGTAGGATGAGCCACCTGACTGGGGCTGACTATGTAAGGCAATGATTTAGCGAATATTTTGTCAGGGCGTTTGACCGTGACGGCGATGATATGACTGCCGTCTACCAGATCGCTTAGAAGCACACGGGCACGTTCTTCACCTTTTACTAGTGATGGCACTTTGGTGCTGCGATCTGAGAAAAAGAGCTTAACCCAATGAGCTGGAGGATTTCTTAAGACATCACCAGCAAAAGAAATAGACTGGGTAGGTAAGGCCATTACACCACAAAGAGTGTCGCCTCTCTCTTTTCTCACGATACGACTAATAGCCTGTTTGAGAGTTTCAGACTGGGGGTCAACTATGCCCAGGCGTTTTCTCAGAGCATCGAACTCATCACCACCACTGATACCAATAGCAATATCACCATCAGGTAAATCTCGTGGTATGGCAAAGGACAACTTCTCTACGTATACTGGCTTGGCAAAGGGCTTCATCACCACATTGACATTGACAGTATCACCAGGTGCTACCACCGGCTTATCAACCGAAATACGGTCGATTTTAGCCACCTGCCGACCATTTTCAACCACGACATCAACAGCCATACTGGTGATATCAGCGGGCTCAAAGTCGTTGCCCATGAGCCTATCGACAAGCGTACCGACATAGCCGCTGACAGGGTCAGAAACAGAACCCCGCAAGCGAGACAAGGCATCGCCAGTCATGTGAGCGGGGAAATTGGCGGCAAAGCGATCAGTCCGAGCTAGTTTGCCGTGACCTTTAATTTCAATAGAAGAAGCCAATTTAACTACGTTGGGCACTTCAGATTGATAAGTAGAGTCGAGTGCCGACATCAGTGTGGCTGTAACCAAACTTGGTGTTATCTCGGGATGATCCACAAGCTGGCAGTGATAGATTTTCTTTACGTGTCTGTTTTGATCGGTGACACTGATTGTCAGCGGAATTAAAGTACTGTAGCGGCCAATTTCACCACCAATTGACCAGGGGCGATCGGCAAAAATAGTGCCAATTACTTGCAGCGGAGAAGAGAGCTTGAACGACACCGATAAACTCGGCAAGATATCGTGAACATAGGCCGTAGCCATAGGAAATGCCACTTGTCCGGCATCCATAAAAGCATGACCAAAGGCAATCACTTTATTGCCGAAGATGCAGGTGGCCGTGCCCGTTGCCGAGCTTGAAAAATCGCCGGTAGAGAGCATCACCGAAACAGCACCACCAGGAACAAGCTTTACAGTGCCAGCTTCAGCGGCTGCTACAGTGGCAGCAACACTGTTGGTAGCATTGGTGGCGGCATTATTTTCGGATTTGGCCATGGCATTGCTGAGATTGCTATCAAGGGCACCGGATGTACCGGAAGAGACCGAAAGACCGACGTCTTTGAACTTGTCTTTGAGAAATTCTTGAGCACGCGGAGAGAAGCCAGCTAAAGATACTGGAGCCATCAGTGGAATCAAATGGCTCGTTGAATTGATGCCGAAATTGGCCCCTGGACTAAATCCTCCACCCGATGAAGTGGGTAGGGCGACATCTCCAGAAGGCTGGGAACTATCATAGTTTTTATAGGTTTTGTGATCTGTTGCGCCAGGGCGATCATCAAAAGAAAGCACTTCAAGCATGTCGGCCACTGGGGTAATACCAACAATTGGCTCTTTTGAGAAATCAAAACCATACGAAAGGGCCCCAGCCAGTCGACCATCCAAATATATTGGCGAGCCCGACATGCCTCTTACTACATTATTTTTGCCCATGGCCGCGCCAGAGCAGCGTACTAAAATGGCGTCTCTGCCATTCAAAACTTTCTTGATTACACCAATGACTTTGACCTGAAACTTTTCTACCTTAGTGCCTTGAAAAACGCTCAGGCCATAGCCTTCCATACCCGGCTTGATTTCAGCCAGCGAAATATACTCGTTTTTCTTCAGATACTTACTGATGAACGAATTATCGTGGGGGCTAAAGTGCGTCTGCTCCGCGGCCAAAGCCGGCAAAATATTGATATTGAGAAGCAGTAAAAATGCCGAACCAAAAGCTACGAGCCGTCTGGGCAGGCAATGCGCGGCAATATAATTAGAAAACACTGGCACCACAAGAAGTTGAACTACAATTTCAGCAATATACAAATGTCCATAGTAACAGTTTGCTAGAATCCGCATTCTAAAAGCTACACTCAAGAAAAGCGAGAAGTCATGAGCCTTTATCGACCAGCCACGCTGACAACCAGTCTTTACGGTTTGATTACCCCGGCCATTGTCTCTGCAATTTTTGCAGCTTCTTTATCGCTTCCAGCTTACTCGCAGTCGCCAATACCAGGCGGAGCGCCAAGGCCTGGCCATCACAGCAGTGAAGAATCGGCTGCACCGGGTCAAGAGTCTGCAAGTTTCAGCAGCCCTCAATCTACTTATAGTTCAGAAAGTCAGAGGGCTGTCAGCCAGCCACAGGGAAAAGCTTCTCGCTACCACCAGCTGCCCCTGACAGCAAATGATGCCAAGCAAAAATTAGACGAATTGCGAGCTGCCCTTGGGGTTTCAAGAGCGCAAGACGTTCAAGACGGCATATATGAAATGGTGGAATGGCTTCAGGACGCAGCTGATGCTCATTACCGCATGGCCACGGCCTTCGCAAAGGCTGACGCTAAGCGCGAGGCGGCTTCTGAGCGACAATTGACAAGCCGTTTTGGTCAGCTAAAAAGAGAAGCCCTTTTGCTCAAGGCAGACCTGCTAATTAAACAAAAGCGTGCCCCCGAAGCCCTAACGCCCCTGGTTGACATCGTCATTGCTGACCCCAAAGGTGCCACTGGTGTGGCCGCCTACCACCGCTTGCAAGATCTTGGCTTCTCCCAGGAATTACCCAGCGATATTGCCAACAATCCGACAATTCAAGCTGCAGCAGCCTCTACAGCAAAGTCAGCCGGCAAATAGCTGAGCCAAATCTTGGCTAAGTTGGCTAACAACTAGCAGGGACGCTCTGGTCGATATAGAATGACGTTAATTCGCAAGGGATGCATTCAATGAATAAGAAACTTACTCAGTACATTGCCCTGGCTCTTTTGTCGGCTCCTCTAGCCATATATTCGCCGCAACCTGCCGCTGCTGACCCCTTTCAGCTCGGTGTAGAGCAGCGCGGCCAGGGTCAAACCTATGCTCCTGCGTCGTCTGGTGGATACTACACACCGCAGGCTATGCAACCAATAGCGCAACCTGTGCAACAGCGGCCACAGATTCAAGGCAATGCCAATAGCGGCAGAATGCAAGGTGGCGCCCAGCAAAACCGCCCACCAGCCCAGCGCCCACCGATGCAAATGGGCGTACAAAGTGTTGCCCTGCCACCTGCCTTCATGGGTTCCTGGTTGGTAATCGGTCAAAGAAGTGCCGTAGAAGCAAAAACCCCTGAGTTTCAACAACAGGCAGCAGGCGCTTTCCAAACCAACACTCGCAATATTTGGAATATCAGCGGCAATCCCCAGCAGGGTTATGCCATGAGCAATGACATGGGTGTACAGACCAGTCTGAAAATTATGAAAGTAGCTGGCCAACAAGCAGTTATTTTCTATCAACATCCCATGGGCAAATCGGGCACGGTCATGGCCCAAGAACAGATCATTATGGAATTGCAAAATGGTGGAGCAAACTTCTCTGGTTTTGAAAAAATATCAATCAACAAGCAAGGCGAAGGCGTAAGAGCCACAGTCAAGTATTCGCTTTCAGGTCAACGCCAATAGTCACCCTAAAAGGGCTAGGCAAAATTTAGAGGAATCACAGTGAAAAAGAAAACCGATGACAAAAGAGCCCTTGCTCTTCTGGCTGTTGCCGCTCTGTTGTCATTAGCCTCCCCGGCCTTTGCTGAGGAGCTTACGCCTTTGCCCTTAAAAACAGACCCACTGCCGGTAAAAAATATTGGTGATACAGTGGCCGCACCAATGGTAGAGCTGCCGATCACTCCAGACCAGGCCGAAGCAGAGAAGAAAGTAGTTTTAAGTGGCACAGCTGCTTCAGGCAATTTCAATCTCTTAGGTGCAGCAGCAGTGGCAGTAGACCCACCGCTGACTCGCTACGAAGGTCCGCGACTGAAGTTTGTCGAAGTGACTATCAGAAATAACGGTACCTATCCTGTAGTAATTATTGGCGAAGGCTCAAGAGGCATCGGACCAGGTCTCAACCTTTCACCGCTGCCAATAGATACCTTGCTCAAACTCGACAACCATATCTTAAGCAAAGCCGACAAAATTGCCGTAGGAGCTATAAGTGTCGGCTCAGTCGGCTTGGCCGGACCAATCGCTTACGAAATGCTGACAGCTCAAGATCACAGCAAACGCAACCTTGGCACAGCAGTTGGCCGCGATGCTGGCCGCCACGAAATTGAAGCAAGCCGATTGAACCGCCGCGTTATATTGCCCCAAGACGAAACTAAAGGCTGGCTGGCCTTCTACGATGACTCTACCAAAGGCATGAATAGCTTACTGGTGCCTTTAACCTATCCCTATAACAACAGCAGTGGCTCAGTCACTATTCCAATATCTAATCCAGCGGCAACAACAAGTGCCAAAGCTAAACCGGTCTACAACAAGGCCGAGACGGCTGGGGCTCTTGGTGGTCCGCAACCAGTTAGAGCAACCCTTCCAAACATCTAAAACAGTAAGAAAATCCTGAGGAGGAATAAATGTCTAAGCTCAAGAGAGCCATATCAGCACTGTCGGCAGTATCACTACTAGCGCCTCTAATGATTGGCATCGCTGCTAGTCCAGCCATGGCCGCCCCTTCTGCTAAGGGAGCAGCGACAAAGAAAAATGTGGGTGATGCCCTAGTTATGATGGAGACCACCAAAGGTCCAATCAAACTAGTAGTTTACAAGACTGAAGTGCCACAAACTTCCTACAACTTCTTAGACTTAGTGGGCAAGGGCTTCTATAACGGCTTGACCTTCCACCGCTACGAACCAGGTTTCTGTATTCAAGGCGGCGACCCAGATGGCAACGGTACAGGCAACTATGTTGACCCTAAAACCAATAAAGTGCGTCGTGTTAATCTAGAAATCAAGCCCAATCTCAAGCACGATTCTGCTGGCGTATTGGCCATGGCGCGCTCGAGTGATAGAAACTCAGCCAGCTGCCAGTTCTACATTACCCTTGGCCAGGCCTCTTTCCTTGACAGCGACTATGCTGTTTTCGGCAGAGTAGTCGAAGGTCTAGACAATGTCATGGCATTGCGTAAGGGCGACAAGATGACTAAAGTCACCGTGGTCGACCCAGGCAAATAACCTAATTTATATACAGATGCTAAAATTACCCAGTTATTAGTTAAACGGAGGAAGCCCTCAGTAGAGCCTAGACTTACTGCAGAGGGCAAAAACGAATGACAGATCCAATTGTAGCGATCGAAACCGACAAAGGTACGATCAAGATTCAAGTACATCAGACAGAAGCCCCAATCACAGCCAACAACTTCCTCGATCTAGTGGAAAAAGGCTTCTACAATGGTCTCAACTTCCACCGTTACGAACCAGGCTTCTGCATCCAGGGTGGTTGTCCCACTGGTTCTGGTACAGGCGGATACACCGATGCCACCGGCAAGAAACGCAATATCAAGCTAGAAGTAAAACCACACCTCAAGCATGACTCTGCCGGTGTAGTAGCAATGGCTCGCTCTAATGATCCTGACTCAGCTAGCAGTCAGTTCTACATTACTCTTGGACCAGCTAATTTCCTCGATATGAACTATGCAGTCTTCGGTAAAGTAATTGAAGGCGACGGCGTCTTTATGCAATTGCGCAAAGGCGACAAAATGAACAAAGTTTCTGTTGTTCAAGCTGCTGTCAAATAGCCCGTAAAACAAATACAAAAGAAAGAGAAGAGGGATATCCTTCTTCTCTTTCTTTTGCTTATCTTTTTTTTGTATTTGTTTTATTGCTTCAATCTTTTGTCTAGTGCTTCAAACTACTTTTTAAATTTCTGCATTAGCCCGCTTGTAGTAAAAATAAATTGGCAGGCCGGCGAGCAGAACCGCTAGCCCAGCGGCCTGATGCACCCAATTGACGCAAAAGAAAGCGGCATAGCCCCAAACACCAACAGTCAAACTGGCGACGAGCCAAACCAGCAAATTCCCCTGTCGTCCGATGCGAAAAGGGCGTTCCATAGCCGGATCACTGTATCGCAGCGAAACCACACAAATGCCATATAACATGGCAACGAAGGCATACATAAAGCCAAAGACTTCAGCTAAGAATGTGTAGGCATCAGGGAATAATGATGTATGACTGAGCAAAGATGCTGCCAGGGCAATTATAGTCATGCACCAAAACTGAAACCAGAGGGCATACTTGGGCACTCCGGTACTGGGGCATAGCTGCCCAAACTGCCGGGGAAAGAGTTTAGTCTTGGCCATCGAATAACTGACACGAGAAATTCCCAGCAACGCTGCAAATCCACAGCCAACAATCGATGCCACCACTGCCGCCGTGAATAAATTGCCACCAATCGGCCCAGCAATTGCTCCGGCTAAGGCCGGGCAATTCGCCTGAACTGTGCTGCCTACCATAACCAATGTAGTTTTGTCGGCACTTAGAGTAAGTGGCGCCACCGAAGCAATAGAAATACAAACAACCAAATAAATCGCTGTCACCGTCAGTAGTGTCAAAAATACGGCACGAGGAACACTCTTGCTAGCGTCTCTAGTCTCAGCGGACATACATCCGGTCATTTCCATAAAAGAAAAGCCCGCCATGGCGAGCATAAAAATCGAAGCAACTTTGCCCCAGAACTGACCAGGCAATGGGTCAACAGGGCAGTTAACTAGATTGACCAAGGACGCGCCAGGATGCAACAAAACAAGCAGACAAAAGACCACAGCCATAGCCACTTTCATTAGAGTAAAAACGATGTTGATTGAAGCAGCGGTTCGCACAGTTTGCAAATTGAGAACCGTTGTGACAACGCTAAGAGTGACAATCACAAGGGGGGCAAACCAGATGGGTGTTTGGCTCTTAGTAAATAGAGCGGCCGCCAGCAAGTTGGCTAAGCCATTAGCCATACAAGCAAGACCGACGATAATAGCAATCCAAAACAACCATCCAGTCAAGAAACCAAGCATCTCGCCACTGCCCGGGATGAGGCGCTTGAGGGCATAAAATTTGTAAACATAGGGGCCACCAGCCTGGGGAAACATTGAAGACAATTCCATCAAAATTAAAGCCAATGGCAGAGACATTATTCCAGCTATAAGCCAAGCGACAATGGCTGCCAGTGCACCAGCACGAGCCAACATCGGCCCATGAATGAGCCAGGCCATAGAACCGATGATCGAACCCACTCCAAGCATCCAGGCAGCAAATGAAGTAATACCGACTCTCAGGCCTTCATCAGAGTTTAGTGTTGACATCCATTTTTATCTCGCCAGTAAACCCTACACTATCTAATACCCGCTCAAGGGCATCGCTGCTAACATAAGACCCATGACTGAAAATTTAGCAGTTCTAGAGCCCGTACCGGCTACAGACAAAAATACTGGCCTATCGCAAGAGCAGGCAGAGCAAAGACTCAAAGCCGATGGCCCCAATGAGTTGAGCAAAGGGGCCGCCATCAACCCGTGGAGCCTGCTCTTCGACCAATTCAAGTCGAGTGTGGTTATTTTGCTCTTGGTGGCAACGATAATTTCCTTTGCCATGAAAGAGTATTTGCAAACAGCTGGTATTCTTGTCGCCCTGGTAATTAATGCCGCAATTGGCTTTTTGACTGAATATCGAGCCAAAGTGTCGCTCAATAGTCTGGCTAAATTGGCTGGTGCCACAGCGCGAGTGAGGAGGGGCGGGGGAGACATTGAGCTACCAGTGACCGAGCTTGTTTACGGCGACATTGTCATTTTAGAGGCCGGTAATCGCGCCCCAGCAGATTTAAGCATTTTGGAAAGTGCTGCTTTTTCTCTTGACCAATCGCAGTTAACTGGTGAGAGCGTGCCTGTATGGAAATCAGCCGAAGCTGAAGACCTCGAAGAACGCCTCGTCTATCAAGGCTCAAGCGTTTTAGGCGGAAGGGCCATATGCGTAGTTATTGCTACCGGCGCAAAAACTAAGATGGGTAAGCTCGGTCTAATCTTACAAGAAGTGATATCGGGCGATACGCCGCTGACAAAGTCACTAGACACCCTCGGCCAACAACTTAGCCTCCTTGTTATTGTGCTCTGTGTGGTCTTTGCGCTTATTGGAATTTTAAAGAATACCAGCATCGAGAGGATGCTCGAAACTAGCATTGCTCTAGCCGTTGCTGCCATACCCGAAGGCCTTCCTGTGATTGCCACATTAGCACTAGCTGCTGGCATCAGAAGAATGGTTCGCTCAAAAGCTCTGGTAAGGCGCTTAGCGGCGGTAGAAACCCTTGGTTGTACTACAGTTATTTGCACTGACAAGACTGGCACCCTGACTGAAAATAAGATGATGGTGACAGACATTGTTTTAGATGGCTTGGACCTAAAAATATCAGGCCATGGCTACGAGCCTATCGGCGAACTTACAAGCAATGGCCAAGTCTGCAAGATTGATGAGCTAACCACCAGAGTCAACGACTTTTTAATTGCCATAGCGGCCTGCAACGACGCGAAGCTTGAGCACAAGACTAGTAATACTTCTAGCCCGACTTCTATTCCGGAATCTAGCGATACTTCTAGAGATCAGCCCGAAGAGCTATGGCTTGTTCATGGCGACCCCACCGAAGGGGCGCTGATTACAGCGGCTATGAAACTCGGCCTTCAACACGAACAAATATTAGGGCAGTTTCCCCGAGTAGCAGAGATTCCCTTTGACCTAGAGCGCAAGCGCATGTCGACGGTTCACGAGCATCCTGAGCGCGATGACCATGTTTTATTCTTGAAGGGCTCCCCTGGAGTCGTGCTGGAGTTATGCACTATATTACGCACCGCTAGCGGTGACATTCCCCTCACTGATGAAATGCGCACTTGGTTTAGAAGCAAAAATCAAGAGCTAGCAAAACTTGGGCTGCGCGTTCTGGCCGTAGCGAGCCGCTATGTCGAGAACATTCCACAGAAAGATCAGCTTGAAACTTTAGAAGAAAAGCTGGTTTTGCTCGGCTTGGTGGCAATGTCTGACAGGCCTAAAGAGAACGTACAAGAAGCCATTGCCACCTGCCAAAGCGCAGGTATACGCTTAGTTATGCTCACTGGCGATCAACTCGAAACAGCTAAATCAATAGCTAAAGAGTTGGGTATTTTCTCGCCAGAAAACTCAGACCAGCAAATATTAATCGGCAGTGATCTACAGAAGCTAACTGACGAACAGTTTAAAGAGACTCTCAACCATGTTTCAGTGCTTGCTAGAGTTACCCCCGAAATGAAACTCGACATCGTCAAGCGCCTCCAAGGGGCAGGACATATTGTCGCTATGACTGGTGATGGGGTAAATGACGCACCGGCCCTGCGTCAATCAAATATTGGTATTGCCATGGGCGAAACCGGCACCGACTTAGCTCGCGAAGCATCCGACCTGGTTATAACTGATGACAATTTCGCCACTATTGTAAAAGCCGTACAACAGGGCCGCATTACTTACGCCAATATCAGTCGCGCTGTGGGCTATTTACTGACGGCTAGCCTGACCTCGGTGGTCGCAATTATGCTGGGCCTGCTGGCCAATACAGGCCTCTTCCTTGAGCCTCTGCAACTGCTTTACCTCAATTTGATTATGCATGTCTTTCCCGGGCTAGGAATTGTCTTACAAAAAGGCTCTAGCGAAGTAATGAAGCAAAAGCCGCGCAATCAAACAGAACAGCTCATGGATCGCTACGAACAAATTCAAATTGTCACTCGCAGTGCACTGCTGGGCGGCATGATTTTAGCAGCGGTGCTTATTAACCAGAAATATCTAGATCAATCTAACGCTGCCACTGTAGCTCTGGCAGCCCTATCATTGACACTGATAATGCAATCCTGGTCATGGCTCTCAGTGCGAGGATATGCCACCGATGTCGCCTGGTATAAAAACGGGCCGATGTTAGTTAGCACCGCCATCAACCTCGCTCTGCTCGCTGCAGCCTTATATTTGCCGCCTCTGCAGAGCGTACTAAACACTGCTTCACTGAGCAGCGCCCAGCTCTCGCTAGTGACCGCTGCGGCCCTAGCGACGCAAGTACTCTCTATACCAATTAAGGCCCTGGGTGCGAAGAGCGTATCTACTTAATAAGAAGCTCTAAGCCGGCTCACCGGGAGCTTTCTTTAGGGTCTTGCAGTACTTATACAAGGCCTCAAGAGTAGCTTTGTCTTTGACCAGGCTCTCGTAGTAAGGCATATGGCCCGGTGGGGAGCTGAGATAGTCTTTGAACCTGACTATGCTATCAAGCTGACTAGAACCGGCCAGAGGGTGATTAGGAGCGACTTTGTTTCCACCGCCAGCATGGCAGCTAGCACAATACATTTTAAAAGCTTCAGCCCCTGTAGCCTTCTTCGCTGCGTCCTTGGCCGTGCAAGGAAGAAAAGCAACGAGGAAGAGAGCCGCAGCAGCTAAGGGCAATCCAAACTTGACATTCATAACAAAAACTCCGAAACCTAATGGGTTTATACCCGGCAGCAAATGAAATTCTAAACCTCTTTAGCCGCTGCGTTTAGAAAATAGATTGGCTTGGAAAATTTATTCAAGCATTACCTCAAGGAAAGTTATGGTGTTAGCAGCAAAACCAATAATGGTGTCCTTATTACTGAGTAGTTGCCTCGGCTTCGCAAGCACTTTTGCTCTGGCAGCAGATAATAATGAAGCGGCCAGCTTAGCCATACTTTTCAGACAATCGTTTGGCAATTGGGACGCAAACAAAGACGGTATTTTGAGCAAAGACGAACTAGACCAAGCTATTCAAAACCCAGCCATTAAGGGCAACCAGGCCGCTGCTCTGGCGGCGGTAAAGATTTACTCGCGCTCAGCCTGGAAAGAAGAGAATAGTACACAGACATTCACTTTGGCAGACCTCTGCTCAGGCAACAACACTACAGGCAGTGGCACGGCCTTGCCTAAACTCGTGAGTCTTTTCAACACCTATCAAAAGAAAATTGCCAATGAATCACCTCTCCTATTCTCGGATGGCCGCCCCCACATAGAAGAAATAAAACAGGGCAAGACAGGTGACTGCTATTTTCTCTCGACCATTGGCGGTTTGGCTTACCATACGCCCCAGCGAGTGATAGACATGATCACTCAAAATAATGACGGCAGTTATACAGTGACCTTCCCCAGACATGAGCCGATTGCTGTACCAGCGCCAACAGACGCCGAAATCGCCTGCTACAGCGACGCCGGTGAAGATGGAGTCTGGCTGCATGTTTGCGAAAAAGCCTATGCCATTTACAAGAACAGAAAAACCAGGAAAGACGACACTGAAGCTTTAGAAGTAGTGATTCATGGTGGCTCTGGTGCCCGCATGCTGATGTTTATGACTGGCAATTCCTGCACCCGCTATCCCACCAAAACAACTAGCATTGATCAACTACGCCAGGAGCTTATGGAGGCTCTGAGCAATCATCGCATTGTTAATACCGGCACCTCGGGTCACTGTCTCACTATCCTTCAGTACAATCCCAGCACTGACATTGTCATAGTCTGGAACCCCTGGGGCACCAGCGGTACCTATTCAACCGTACACCAGCAAATGAATCATGGCGTCTTCAGCATGCCACTGACCGACCTGCAAAACTATTTCGTCTCGATTCTGCCAGAGAAGGCTAGACCGTGGACAGTCGCCGATTTTAAGCGATTTAGATGAGGACAATAGAACTGCATACCAATCGAAACAGACCCTAAGCCAGAATTAGATCGACAGCATCATCGCTTTCACTGCCACCCGGTCCATGATCCTTGATTATTTCCACAAGCCAATCGAACACCGTTTCTCCTTGTCCGGATCTTGCCATCTGTAGCTCACTAGCGACAGACGCTCTGTTCGCTGGGTGGCAGCCCTGAAGACGAAGTTCCAGCTGCCTTATAGTTTCGCCAAACCCAAGCTGCTGTCTGGAAGCATCAGAGTTTATCCATCGCAAAACGAAACCCTCATCAGGGGTTCCGAACCCACCTCTGAGAATATCGTTGAACGCGTCAAGGTTACGGCCCCAACCGTCAACTGGTATGCCTGGCACCAGCACACGACTAATTTCATCATAGAATGCTTCCAAGGTAGAAAAATTGCGGCCGTCGATCTCAAAGACCGGCCTGGCAAGCATCGTTAATACCCCATTGGATCAGCTTTAAAATGAGTGTATCTCAGTCGTCACCAAATTAAAGCTTGATGAACCGTCCAGAGGTCCAAAGGCTGCCACCAGCGCCAACGGCCACACCTAGAGCACACATCAAGCCCGCCGTTTGCAGCAAACTAAATTCTAGATTCTGGGGCATGAAGGGCACTAAACTCAAAATCTGGTCTTTGACGTAGGGGTCAACATAAAGGTGAATTCCCAGCAAGACCAAGGTGGCAAGCAGTGCGGCAATGGCACCGTAAGCAGCCCCCTGAAAAACGAAGGGGCACTTGATGTAGAAGTGACCAACACCCATCAAGCTAAGAATCTCAATTTCTCTATGGCGAGCTTTGATTACCAAGTTGATAGTATTGCCTATAACAGTAAGAGTAGCAGTGGTCAGAACCGCTGTGATAAAGAAGCCAGCAATTTCTAAGAAGTGACGCACCTCGGTGATTTTCTTAGCAATTTTCAAAGGCGAACGGACAGTTTCGACTGAAGGCAACAACTTAAGCTTAGTAGCCAACAACTCAACTTGTTCTGGGTCGGCCAGTTTGACGTGAAGAGTATTCGGCAGTGGGTTGTTAATCACAGCAATCTTGAAAGTATGCTGCATATCGCGCCAGGCAACATCTTTGGGCACGATCTCAACTTGTCTTACTTCAGGCAGCTGACTAATCTCGTTAGCGACCTTTTTAGGGTCATAGCTATCTTTGAGATAAGCCGACATCTCAATTTGACTACCCCAGGCATTGACGAGATTTTTCAAACTCATGGTCATCTGCAGCACGCCACCAAATATGGTGAGGGCCACAGCCAAAATACTTACTACCAACCAGTTAGACCAGCCACTGGCCTTAAGCCCTAAGAAGGTCTCAATGAAAACTCGACGAATAATTCTCAGAGTGCGCATCATAATTGCTAACTCATCTCCAATTCGTAAATGCCATTGTCTACATCGGCCACCAATTCACCATTCTTCAAGGCAATAACGCGCCGTCTCATGGCATTAACAATTGGCTGGTCGTGGGTTGAAATCAAAACAGTCGTACCGCGCTGACTAATACGCTCAAGTAGTTGCACAATTTCTAGCGAAGTTGCCGGGTCAAGGTTACCAGTCGGTTCGTCAGCCAGCAAAACAGGTGGGCCATTGACTATGGCTCTGGCGATACCAACACGCTGCTGCTCACCACCAGAAAGCTCGGTGGGGTAGGCGTCAAACTTGTGCTCAAGGTTGACCACAGCTAAGGCACTATTAACACGCTTAGCCACTTCTTTTTCATCAACACCAAGGGCACGCAATACATAAGCGACGTTGTTAAAGACAGTCTGACTGGGCAGCAATTTAAAGTCTTGGAAAATAATGCCAAGCCTTCTGCGCAACAGGGGAATTTGACCAGCATGAAGACGGTTTAAGTTCACGCCGCCAATGAAAACATTGCCATTGGTTGGTGTTTCTTCACGATAAAGCAGGCGCATCAAGGTCGACTTGCCAGCTCCGCTAGGACCCACCAAAAAGGCGAACTCACCGAGGGCGATGTGCAAGTTTATGTTGACCAGAGCGGGTCTGCCGCCGTAGTTTTTGTTAACGTTTTGCAGTCGAATCATTCGTTAAAGGGTCTGTTACGGCCAAAATGGCGAGGCAGGGATCTTCAAGAGGTTTGATGATAACACAGTAGTCACGAGGAAGCCTTGGATCTCGGTGAAGGTGTCAGATTCTTCATTTTGAAAGCTTGGCTAGGACTAAAAACAGCCCTTATGTATAGCCACCACGGGGCATTTCTAACATACCAGTAGCGAAGCAGAGAGGGCAGATTAGATTCGCTCCATGTAAGCGAGGGGTAACATCACCACATTGCGAACAAACTGGGTAGTTGTGAGCCATGCGCCATTTCTTCAAGCGTAGTTCTTTTTCATAAAGCGAGCGCATGCGAATAGCCAAACGGGAGAAATCGGCCCCAGTGGTGTCGTGAGCCTCTTCTAGATGGGGTTCTATAGTGAAGTTAGTAGCAACGGCTGCAATTTGCAAAGCTTCATCAACGCTGAGCTCAATGGCATAAAGGTCAGCTTCAGTGGGCTCGGCCAGTGGTACTTCAAACTGATAGGCAAACTCGTCACTTGTGGCTTTCTCAAAATAGCGCTTCATATCAAAGCGCATGCCGTTAATTGAAATACCCACGCCACGCGCGGCCTGCTTAAGCTTCTTCAGCAAGTCACCTTTGGCAAAACTAATTTCTTGGCCTGTGGAGGCATCTTTTACGGCAATGACAACATTGCCTTCACTGTCAATAAATAGCGGTCTGGTCCGCGAAGCAAAAGGCTCACCGACAATATGCGGCCACAAATGCAAAAAGGTATGCTCTTTCAAGCGATTATCAATGCCAAGCTGACGCAGTACTTTGGGCAGCACTTTAGCAATCTGCTGGAAGTTTCGCCCCTTCCCCTTGCGCAGAGGCTCTATGGCAGGCTTACTTGAGCCATCTGCCTTGTCTTTAGCTTTATCTTTGCCATCGTCGACCAAGAGCTTATAACCTACAACTTAACGCCAAAGCCAGAAAGAACTAACTGTACAGCTAAACTAACATATTTCCTCAGCTGATTTTAACGTTCTGACCTTTGCTAAAAGCGGCGACACGCCACTATATTTAGTACCACCGAAACAAGGTGAGCAACTTTTTAGAAAGCCTGCCCAGTCACGAAAAGTACAAAACAGCTCCATCCTAGGGGCCATTCGGTTATAATCAGCAGCTTCAGTAAGTTTCAGCCAACCAGAGGTTAAGAACGTGTCAGCAGAAGAGACAATTGCAGTATTGAAAAAGCGCTTCAGACCAGAAGCAGCAAAAAATCTCTGCGCCACTTACTTAATCAATATCAAAGGCGACGGCGCTGCCGCCTACCTCACCAAAATTTCTGATGGCACCTGCGAGTTTGTTGAACACGCTTCATCAGGCTACAGCCCTGCTGATTGTCAGATCACAATTGATTCTGATGACCTGCATCAAATCATCAGTGGACGTATGTCTGCTATGACAGCAGCTCTTTCTGGTGTGCTTGCTATAGAAGGTGAGCTTGGTCTAGCGATGAAACTTGTACCAATCTTCTTTGAAGGTTAAGGCTTGTTTGCTTTAGCACAGGCCGCTAGCAGGGCGTTGAGGCCCACTTCGTAGGGCGGCAGTTGCCCGGCGAAGAGAGCGAAAGCAAAACGAGCCTGGTGCACAAGCATCGCCTTACCGTCAGTGTTGTCTAATTGATATTTTTGAGCGAGCCTACAGCAAACTGTGGGCTCGCTATTTTTTGCATAAACTAAATCTTGCACAAAGACGGCTTTGGGTAAAGCCATGAACATGGGCTCTAGCCAGGGCGGAATCTCATTATCGAGGTGGCCAATAGAAGTAGCATTGATGACAAGCTGACAGTGTTCAACAGCAGCGCTGAACTTCTCCTGAGCATCCACCGCAAAGGCAGTAAAAGTAAGTTGCGGCAAAGACAGCTGAGACAAGGAAATAGATTGCTCTAGGCTAGTTATGAAAGCATCGGCCCGCTCTTTACTGCGAGCAAAAATCTGAAAAGCGGTGGCACCCATTTCAGCAAGAGCAATAACTGCTGCGCGAGCCGCGCCGCCAGTACCAATAATGGCAATTCCTTTGAGAGCGGAAGGTGACAGAGACTGCTCAAGGCTTGCTCTAAGACCCACAATATCGGTGTTATGACCCTCTAACTTTTGCTTGTTAAACACCACAGTATTGACAGCACCGGCTGCTCTGGCCTGGGGCGAACAACTCTCGAGAAAGTCGAAAACAGCTACTTTATGAGGAAGAGTGACGTTGATGCCGTCCATGGCTTGCGGCCCCTTCGTCATAAGAGCAAGACGACTGGCCAACTGGCTTTCAGCCACGTCAAAAAGGCGATAGCTACCGGCAATACCAGTGCAATCGAAAAAGGCCTGATGAATGAAAGGCGACAAAGAAAGACTAACGGAACTACCAATTAGCCCGAGATTCAGACTGGGACCAGCATTCACTAATAGTTAGTTTGCTGCTGGGTAGCGACACGCATTCTTTTAATGCCAGCAGCGGCAGCAGCACTCATCACTTCAACCACGTCTTTTTGCTTAGCATCGCCATCAGCGTTGAGAGTAACGTGCAAATCGTCTGGGTTCGGCGACTTGTCTTTGATCTCTTTAATCATGGCAGTAATGATGTTGATGTCGTGGTCGCGAACAAACTTGCCGTTAATGGCTAGCTGTCCGTCTTTATCAATGTCAAAACTGATACCCTTAGTCGCTTCGTCCTTCTTGGCGTTACGAGTTTCAGGCGGCTTGATTTTCAAATCTGATTTGTCGATCAAGGGCGCAATTAAGATCATGATGACGAGCAAAACTAAGAACACATCAGTAAGCGGGGTGACGTTAATATCGGTGAATTGATCACCGACCGCTCCCATAGACATAGCTTACCTCCCCGTTTTCTTCTTGAAGTGAGCTTAGTGTGTAGCTGCTTCGTGGCCAACAAAGCTCAAGAAGAGCAGTTTGAGCAACAAGAAGTCATCGTTAAAACGCTTCACAGTATTAGTGTAAGTGTTGTTGAAAATAACCGCCATAATCGAAACGATTAGACCATAGCCAGTTGCAATCAGAGCTTTAGCCACACCGGTTACAACCACCGGAGTACCACCGCCAGATGCTCCCAATTGGTCAAGGGTGAATACAACCCCTACCACTGTGCCAAACAAGCCGATGAACGGGCAAGTCGCACCAATGGTTCCCAATACAGCTAAGTGCTTTTCTAACTTACGTGATACCAGGCCGACAGTGATGTCGAAGGCCTTGGAGAAATCTTCTTTTTGGTCAGCCATCAAGCGAACGCCTTCTTCAGCAACTTCGCCAATAACACCGCCCAATTGGCTGCAAGATTTTTGCGCCTTTTGCAGGTCGTTGGTTTCCAAATATCTCTGCAGAGTATGGATAAATTGAGTGACGTCGCGACGATTCTGTTGATAGTACATGTAGCGCTCAACAGTCACGGCAATTGTCAACACCGAACAAATCGTGATCGGAATGGAAGCAAACCAGTCATGAATCATGAATTCGAGGAAGTATTGGAGGAATTTACTTTCCATAAACGTTTATCAACATCTCCTTATTTGCTGGCCATTCCAACAGAACTTACTTTGCTTGTGCCAACAGACCCTGACGAGTCTATCAGAAATTGCGGAATTTCCCGACACCACCACCATTGAATACGTTGTAGTCGAAGGTGAACTCAATATCTACATCATCAGGCGCTCCGGCAGGAAGCGGTCTGAAGGGAGCAGCGTTCTCAACAGCTTTCAAAGCGGCCTGGTCGGCTATTGTTAAGCCAGATGAAGTAACCATTCTTAAGTTGGTCATCTGACCATCTTTGTGCACCTTGAAAACAACTTTGACTCGCTTAGATTCGTTACCTTTCGGTGGGAACCAAGCACGCTTAATTCTTCTCTGCAAATCGGCCATGTATGGTCCGAAGTCTACGTCGGCGCGAGCGGCCACAGAGGGACGACCTTTGCCATCATCGGGGTTACCAGCTTCGCCACTGCCACCACCGCCACCCGGGGCGCGAGCAACAGAAGGAGCAACGGCAATACCAGGTGAGCCGCCACCGGCTGCGCCACCACCACCAGAACCGCGACCGGCCCGAGTAGGAGCTGGCGATGGTCCTGGACCACTACCGCCACCGAGGGATCTAGCTCCGCCACCGACTGGCACTGGAGTAGGTGGACCACCACCGCCGGACATACCGGAGGTAGAAGCAATATTGATAGGAGTCGGCGCTGGACCAGGAGCAGTGGCAGAACCAGCACCTACACCAGCTTTAGGCATAGGGGCGATGGAGGAACCACCAATTTTAGGCATAGACACAGGCGACGGAGATGGGCTCGGAGACGGAGCTGCCGAAGGATGGAAAAATGGATTAGGCATCTTAGGAGCTGGTGTCGGTGTTGGCGACGGGCTCGGAGATGGACTTGGTGAAGGTGATGGGGATGGGCTAGGCGACGGTGAAGGAGTCGGGCTAGGCCGTGGAGTAGGCCGTGGCGAAGGAGTCGGACTCGGCGTAGGCGATGGTGTTGGAGTAGGCTTGGACTGACTAGGCTTAGCCTCGGTCGGTTTAGCCTGTTCTTGGGCCTTGCTTGGCGCCTTAGGAGCCGGTGAAGGTTGTACCGAAGGTTTGTTAGGATCGTGCTTGCCACCAGCTTGAGAGTTGTGAGCAGCACGCTTCTGTGTTTTCGGTGGTGTCTTGGTGTTTTCTTCGTTCTGAATAAACTCGATGTCAGTGATCTGAGATCTTGGCGGTGGAGGAATAAGGAAGAAGAAAGCGAGCAAGAAACAGGTAAGGAAAATACTTATATGGAATATGTATGAGCCACTAGTGGCCTCAGGCATTTCTAAGAAGTAATCGTGATAGAGCGATTTGCGCTGTAAGTGTGAGGCTTTATCAAAGGCATCGCGAGCGGCAAAAACAGCAAATGAAAGGAACAAGCCAATCAACATGAAGGATGCGCCGGAGCCGAACTGCAGCTGTGCCAATGAATCGGCCAAAGCGCCGTTCAATTTCATCTGGTTGGCATCGCCGAAGCCCTTCAAAGATGCCATTAGAGGAGCGGCAAATATCAATCCAATCAAAACTAGATAATTGATCACCCCAACCAGCATGAATAGCAGGCCTTTGCGCTGCTCGCCGTTGTAAAGCTGCCCTAAACCAGGCAAGATGAGAGACATCCCCCCAGCCATATTGGGATCGCGCTGTGTGCCTTGTTGTCTAGGTGATGCTGCAGTCATGAATTTGTCCTACGCTTCTACCGTATTTATCTAAGTATTTGCGCAGCTGGTAATTTTAAGAGGGTTCAACCGTAGCATCGATAATTTGATACTAGAAGTCTTGAGTGTAGCACAACAGACACTAGCCTGGCCTGGGTATCAAAGCTTGTTTGACTGCCTTACTAGCCGAAGAAAGTTATTTGACAACCGACCAGCAACTAAAAACTACAGACAAACACCTCTAGTTGATATCCAACCGCTCTACAAGCTTCACCTAATGAAATTTCCTGCCGCCAGTTACTGGCAACTTACCGTCAGTAACATCACTATAACTTCTGAACCAAGCTCAAGCTAACCCCTTTTCGCTAGTCATTACCCGGGGTTTACCCCAGGCAACGTCCAGCAAATAGGGTTAGCAATCAGAACCCTCTAAAACTGCCACTACCGCCGCCATTGAAGACGTTGTAGTCAAAAGTAAATTCAATGTCGACATCAGCCGGGGCCCCAGCTGGCAAGGGATGAAATGGTGCAGCAGCTTCTATAGCCTTGAGGGCAGCCTCATCTGCAGCAGTCAAACCAGAAGAGTTAGCCAGGCGCAGATTGGTCATCTCACCGTTGCGGTGCACCTTGAAAATTACTTGAACTCGCTTTGAACGGGCAATTTTTGGTGGGAACCAAACACGTTTAATACGCCGCTGCAATTCAGCCATATACAAGCTGAAGTCGACTTGCTTGACCGCCTCGGGACTGTCGGCTCCTCTACCATTATCAGGATTGGAGAAATCACCTTTGCCAGTCTTGTTTTGACCATTTTGGCCATTTTGGCCATGCTGATTACCAGAATTCGTCCCATCACTACTTAAAGAAGGCGCTACCGCCGGCCCCCGACCATTCAGGCCATTACTATTTGTGCCAGAGCGACTGGGAGCTGGCACGAGCCCAGAGCCGTTGCTAGCTGAGCGGTTGCCATTTTGATTAGAGCGCATTCCCACTGGAAGGGGTGTCACCGCACCCGCTGAAGAAGATGAAGACGAAGAAGATGATGAAGCCAGACCCGGTACCGCAGCGATCTTTACTTCACTAGCACTGCCTTGGCTAGGGGCGGGCAACTTAGGCAAATTCAAATTGCTAGAACCAGAGCTTGTGGGCATCACAAAGGAAGGGCGGGGTGTATTCAAAGCTGGCAGAGAAGAAGAGGCCAACAAGGTAGGCACCGCTGGTAGTGGTGTACTACTTGGTGAAGCTTTTAAGTTTTGACTGGGAGTAAAGCTTGGTGCTGCTGCCGCCGGGGCCAGAGGTTTCGCAACTGGCTTAGGCTGAAGGAAAATTTGAGCCATCCTTTGCAGACTCGGCGTAGGCGTAGGAGCAGGTGCCGGTGCATGTGTGGATGTGGGTGTGGGTGTGGGTGTGGGTGTAGGCGGCGGAGCACTCCTCGCTGTTTGTAGCGTTGTCTGTGCCACTGCTGTGCGTTTCGGCGCCTGCCGCGCCGAAGAAGAAGAAGAAGAAGAAGAAGAAGAAGAAGAAGAAGAAGCGGCAGTAGAAGAGGGGCGACTGAAGTCACGCCGGCCACCAGCTTTCGAATTATTCTCGGCGATATTCTTGGTTTTTGGAGTCTCTTTAGTATTCTCCTCCGCCTGCTTAAACTCAATTACGGTTATCTGCGAGCGCGGTGGTGCCGGAATCAGAAAGAAGAAGGCGAGAATGAAACACGACATAAGCAAACTAATATGAAAAATGTAAGAACCGCTTGTAGCCTCAGGCATGCCCACAACGTAGTCGCGATAAATGGCGGCACGTTTAAAATACTGGGCCCGATCATAAGCATCGCGCGCTGCAAACAAAGAGAAGCCAACAAACAGACTAATTAGAGCAAAGCAAGCACCAGAACCAAGTTGCAGCTGGGTAATGGAAGCAGCTAAGGCTTGATTGAGTTTGACTTGATTGGCCTCGCCAAAGCTTTTCAAAGCCTGCATTATTTGCGGTGCCATAATCAGCACTAACAAGAGCAAATAATTGACACAGCCTGCGGCCATAAAGAAAACTGCTTTGCGCTTCTCTTTATTGTAGAGCTGACCCAAGCCCGGCAGTAGCATCGACATGCCGCAAGCCAAGTTGGCATCGCGCTGTGGTTCTGCCGCGGTTGCATAAGGTGTATATATAGGCATGATTAGTCCTACGCTGTTGGAAAACCAATAACGAACACAAATTTCAATTGTTGAGAATTTGGCTTCGGACCTTCTCTACTCTATCTCGATAAAGAGCGTTAACTTAAGCCCTTTTTGACTGAGCCTGATACCGGGTTTTCCCCTAGTCATCACCAGACAAAAACAGGCTCCTGATGGGAACCTGTTTTGCATGCTATCTGTCATGAGGGGCCATTTGGCTTATAAAACTATCGAGCAATCTACATAGTGGGCATACGCAGCTCTTCTGCCAGTTCAATTTTCAGTTCATCGCCAGGACGAACTTCAATCTTCTTCCCTTTCTTGGCACAAAGAACAGCAATACCGACAGCTAAACCGATACCAGCACCAAGAGCTGCGGCAGCACCCTTGCTCATGCCGCTGCTGCTGCTACTAGTCGAACTGCTACTGTTGCTGCTATTACCAGCTAAAGCACCAATGGCCAAACCAGCAACAAAGGGCAGAGCAACGGTACCAGTATCGATGGCAATATCTTTCATACCGCGACGAGCGTGAACAACTCCTCCGCGAGCCACGATTGTGGCAACTAAAGGAATTTGGCGATTATCTGGAGTGGTGATGTTGTCGAACTTGAGTGCCACCGAACCAGATCTATTGAGAGCTCGTGGTGAATTCAAAGTAGCAATACGACCTTTGATGATAGAGCCAGCAGGCACCACGGTGCTGCCATCAATAGTCAAATCTTCTGATGTACGAGCTGAGAACTCATCGCCTTCCTGGCTGGTATCAGAGTCAACAGCTGTATCCATAACAATTGGAATCTTTGTACCAGTCGGAACTACACGAATGTAGCCCTGCAAAACTTTAGCGTCTTTAGTGGCAGTACTAGAAGTAGAGCTAGAAGTAGTACTAGTAGTAGTGGTGGTTTTTGCTTCTGAGCTAGTCTCGCTAGCAGCTTCGGCAGCTGGCTCGCTGCTGGTTTCAGTAGCGGCAGGCACAGCCGGCTCGGCTAGTGGTTCAGCCAGAGTGTTAGCACTAGTAGGTGTTGTGTCAACCACTGGTGTCTCTTTCACTGGAGCTGCAGCTGGAGTCTCAGCCTTAGCTGACTCTTCTTCAAAAATTGATGGATCGGCAGGAGTTGAAGCAGCACTAGTTGTGGCACTCGAGCTATCAGGCATTTCGCTCTTAGGAGCGTCTGTATCAGCAGAAGGACTCTCCGCGGGAGGGTCTTGAGGACTATATATCTTAAAGTTGAGTTGCGGGTCAGCCGCCAAAACGGCGCAAGTGGTGGCAGGTGAAACGGCCAGCATCAAACTAGCTGCCAAACATATAGCCTTAGAACTGAACATTTATTTTCTATCCCTATATTTGAGAGAATCGTCAATCTGTTAACTAACTAACAACCAAACAACTTACTTACTTAGTTACTCGCCTAATTAGAGGCATCATAACGACCTTGCTCCTTAACCGCCAATTTGATCTGGCCATAGCAGTCAAGCGGAAGGTCATGGCAGTCTAACACTTGCGCAGCCTCAAATAATTAGCGTCTTCCAAGAAATCAACAGGTAATTTAGGGAAGAGGCCCTGACAACCGCATTACAACAAGATTGCGCGAAGTGAAAAAAGTACTTAACTTTCTATATATAGATGAATTAAACTGGGTATTCAGAGCCACTCAGTATAAAGTGGCATCTAGGACTCGATGAGGAAACGTCAGTGATTCAGTGCCAGATATGCCAGGTCGCAAACGAAGACATTGCACAGTTTTGCAAAGAATGCGGCGGGCGCTTAAGCCCAGCCAAGCCCCTCATTACCAATCCCTCTGTTCAACCAGCGGCACCAGTGCAAGCAGCTCCAGTTGAGCCCCAAGCTCAGCCTAAACCGAAATTACGATCACCACTATTTGGCGGTTCTGACGCCGATAATAATTTTGATGATGAAGAAGAGGTTCAACCCGCATTAAATAAACCTAAGGGCAAGGGTCTGCGCTCACCATTACTTGGTGGCGCCGATGATGACGAAGAAGCCTTCGAGCCTAAACCCCGAGATGCCAAGTCACGAGGATTGCGTTCTCCTATTTTGGGTGGCGGTGCCGATGGTGGCAAGAACAAAGAACACAAATCAACTTTTCCTCATCGCAGCCATGAGGTCGAAGCCCAAGAACCAAGCCCTGTAGCAAAACTGGAACCGGGTAGGCACCAGAGCAAGGGTCTGCGTTCACCTCTACTAGGTGGCGACGACTTTGACCCAGAAGCCGGTCTAGCAGAAGAACCTGGTATGAACAGCAAAGCTGCTGGTCAAGTCAAGGCTCATCACCGCTTGCGTTCACCTATATTTGGTGGCAGCGATGAAGATTATGAAGATGAGATTTTTGATGAAGAAGCAGATGATGTTGACGACCCCAATGTTTTGCGCTCACCGCTACTGGCAGTCAAAACCCCAAGGGCGAAAACTCCAGCCCCAGCCGCTGCAGCGCAACCGGTAGCACCGACGCAAGCTATGCCAGCGCCAGCTCCTAGCCCTAGTCCGGCTACTGCTCCGCTACAGCAGTTCCAAGTGCAACAACCAGCTGCAGCACCAGCCCCGTATCCTGCGGCTACCCCGGCTTTTGGGCAAAATTCACAATCTTCACCTCTATCTTCCCCACCGACAGCGCCAACTTCAGCGCCTAGATATGAACCCAAACCAGCGCCAAGCCCAAGCAATTCACAGTTTGGTATGGCGGCTCAAAACCCTCATTATGATTACGGTGTCCAGCCTTCCGCTATGAATGCGCCGGCTCCCTTACCGGCTCCTATGCCCGCTCCAGTTGCTCCACAGCCAGCACCCAGCTCTGCACCAGCGTCTGATAGTGATACTGGTGTAAAAAAAGGTCTGCGCGGCTCCAAGTTGCTTTCTAGTGGCAGCGGCGATAGCGATGACGATGATGAACTGCTCGGACCTCAAGACCGCCGCAGTAAATCAAGAGAACGGCGGATGTCGAGACCAGACCGACGCAGTTCAGCGTCATTAAATATAGATACAGATGATGATGACGATGTTTTAGCACCAGCGATGAAACGGGGAAGCTCTGGTGCTGGCGGCGGTGCCAACCCCATGGCACCACTATTAATGGCAGCTGCTGCCTTTGCCTTAATTGCTAAAGCATATGGATTCATACCACTTTTAGGCAACCCTGATTTGTTTACAAAGAACATGCCATATGTTGTAGACCAGGTTTCGACCATGGCAGTTTTACTTTCTCTAATAATGTTCGCAATGAAAGCTTCGCAGAAACCATAAACGCGGTTGCCAAGGGGTGATGGCGAATATCAAGATTATCTCAAGATGCCAACTGAGATTGACAAAAGGTAACTTTCAAAGAGATAGCAGCATGGTATATTGTCGCTTGCACAGGTAGGTTGAATACTGTCCCAAAAGTTTGAATTTGTCTGTTTGCCACCGAAACTTCCTAACTACTTCGACGTCTTCGTATTACATGAGTGAAGAAAAATACGAATGCGAGAGACAATTAGTGAAAGAGAAAAGGACCCACTTAATGTTCTTAAAAAAGCTTGCCAGCCTAGGTGTTAATAGCAGCGCCAGCAGATCCCGTTTCCATCTCTCCCGCAAAGTTTTTAGTATGGCCTGCTCGGCCATGCTCTTAGGCTCTACGGCTCTGAGCTCTCAGGCCTTGGCTCTTTCTTTGCCTAAAGGCCAGAAGAAAGGCAACCTCCAGCTACCTCTTAATACCAGGTTAGAAGATGGCTTAGATTCTGGTAGCACTACTAGTAGTACCAGCAGCAATGATTCAGCAGAATCAGCAAAAGTTGAAGCCGCAAAAAGTGTAGACCTCAGACCCTTTGGCCTGAACGACAGCGACACTGCCAAGCCTGTAGAAGAAAGCAATGGCGATACGCCTACTTTCAAAATTCAAGCTAGCGAATCAAATCTATTACCTAATGGCACCACTGCCAACGAAGGCCTTCCTGCTAAAAGCATGAAGGTAGAAAAAGGCTTTTTCGGCAAACCTAAGCATGCCAAAGATTTGATCAAGACGCCAATGGACGCCGCGAAAGCAACTAACTCAATGCCTTTGGCGTTGATAAATAGCGAAGATGAAACCAAACAAAAAGCTGAGTTTCTCGAGACCAGTGAGCAAAAACAAATTGCCGCTCTTTGGGACGCTACTCTAAACCGCTCACCTGATATTCAATTTGTTGTACAAAAACTAGTGCCCACTAGCGATACTGGACATGCTGCTACGGTAATGACCCGCATGCTAGGGGGTGTTCTTGCTGGCTCAATTGGCGCCATGGGTATGATTGCTCCAAGCCAAGGCATGTATGCTGGCCAGAGTTTTGCCAACCAGGCCCTCGGTCAATTGATGGGTGCGGTTGATGACAAAGCCAAGCGTAAAGCGCAACTGGGTCAAGCCGAATTGATTTCGCTCTATCAAATGGTAAGAGCCACTTCCGACAAGTTAGTCGACAACTATCGTCAGTACAAAAAAAATATTGTCGGTCTTAATCGTGCCACCACTGATTTTGAAGAGCTCAACAGTATGATGAAAGATGCTCGCGCTGGTCAAGATGCCGCTAAGCAACTCGATATGGAATACACCGTGCGCAAAGCTCAACGGGATGTCATTGCTCTTAGCGATGATATTCACCGCTTCCGCCAGGGCCTAATTGATATGTCCGGTGCCGACGCCGTCGACAAGCTTGACCAGTCGATACAAGAAGAACTACAAAATCTCGGCGAAAGCTCTTCTAGTACGGCGATTGGTAGCAAGAAACTAGAGCCCAAAGACAAAACCCTATAATTGAAAGTCGAGTGACATAAGCTGATGCGCATAAATCAACGTTGGTTCGTCTGGCTAGTTCTAGCCCTCTGCGTACTGGCTGTACCTGCGGCAGTTCTCACTCAAAGTGCTGGTGGTCAGAATGCTGAGAGCAAAGACACATCAGGCAGCTCTGATAGCTTGATGACGCGCTTCAAAGATCACATTCAAGTGGTGCGTCTATCAGGAATGATCATTGATAAGGCGGACAACTCCTTATTCACTTCATCGGTCGGTTCTTCAAGCAATGCTTTGAAGGAACTACGAAAAGCTCTTAAGTCCAAAAAAGTAAAAGCAGTGCTATTGCGAGTTAACTCTCCTGGTGGCACTGTGCCAATGTCGCAAGAAATTCACGAAGCTGTACTTCAACTTAAAGCCGCTGGTAAACCAGTAGTGGTATCAATGGGAGACGTGGCCGCATCGGGCGGTTACTACATTTCTTGCGGTGCTGACAAAATTGTGGCCAATCCCGGTACTCTCACTGGTTCGATTGGTGTGATCATCAATTTGATGAACTTCAAGGCACTAGCTGACAAAGTTGGCGTCGAACCTGAAGTAATTAAGTCTGGTCTATTCAAAGACATTGCCTCACCCTATAAAAAAATGACCAGAGAAGAGCACGATATTTTGCTCGCTCTGATTATGGATTCATACGAGCAGTTCACCACTGCCATAGCCGAAGGGCGCAAAATTCCTATCGAGAAAGTTAAGACCATTGCCGATGGCCGCATTTACTCGGGCCGTCAAGCTCAAAAGCTTGGCTTAGTTGACGAGCTTGGTTCATACAGTGATGCTTTAGCGCTTTTGCAGACCATCACTAAAGAGCGCTATAAGTTGAAAGCTGACTTAGCCGTTGATGAAGACGATGACAGCGGCATACTGTCTTCGCTGATGGAAGGACGCACTGCCCTTGCTCCTCCAGGTGCAACTTCGCCTTTAGACAAATTGATTCCATCCCAGTTCAATCCTGAACTCAATAAGCAACCGCTCTGGCTAATGCAATAGAAATGGCAGACGACAGCTCCCTCAACGAAGATTCAATTTCTCCTGATAAGCGCATTTCAGAGAGCAATCCGCGTGAGCTTGAGCTGGCCTTCAGGCAGGTATTGATTCAAACCCCTAAAGCCGGAGAAAGCTCCCAAGCCGATCCCCTGGTGGAACCAGTGGCGGCAGAAGAAACACCTGAAGGCAAAACTAAAGACATCTACAAAAATGGTTTCACTCTCTGGGCTGACATTTTTTATGGCGTACTGGTTGCCCCGCGTCAGACTATGATGATTTTGAGCGACTCTAGCCGCTTTCCTACCAATTTTGCCAACTTCAGCTCAGCAGCAATGCTGGTGGAGCTAACTCTTTCGATAACTGCTTTTCTCAAGATCAAACCGGACAATACAGCAGCCAGCCTGCTCAACTGCTCGCTTTTCATATTCTCTGGCTTGGGCTATTGGGTAACCTTGTCTTGCATTCTCTATTATTTGAGTATCTGGTTAAGGGGCCATCGCCTCACTTTCGGTAATGCTTTTATTGCCACAGGCTGGGCCTTTCTGCCCTTCGCCTTCTTTGCACCGATTGCCTGTATGCGACATACGCCTCTGTTTTTTCTGCTCGCCACCATACCGGCATTCTGGTTTATCGCCCTTGAGTGGATCGCTTTTCAGACTTCGCTGCGTACCTCAACAATCAAACTAGCGCTGATTTTGCTGGTTGTACCACCAGTGCTGGCCCTGGTTTATATTTTCTGGATTGGGCTGGCGAGCTTCTCCCTAATCTCACAGCTACTAGCTGCTTTCTAAAATATGCAGCCGCAATTACCGCTGGTTATCGCTGTAGTCGGTCCGACCTGCTCGGGTAAAACCAGCCTGGCCATTGAGTTAGCAAAAGCGCTCGGTGGCGAGATTGTCGCCAGTGACTCACGCACAATCTACAAGCATATGAATATTGGCACAGCCAAGCCAACTGCTGCCGAGCAAGCGCAAGTGCCCCATCACATGCTCGATATTATTGAGCCCGACCAGGTTTACACCGCTTCGCAGTTTAAGCGCGAGGGTGGAGAAATTCTTAGGCAATTAACTGCAGCTGGAAAAATTCCGGTGGTCTGCGGTGGGACGGGCTTTTATATAAGGGCCCTGCTCGAGGGTCTAAAAATGCCTGAGGTTGAACCCCAACAAGAGATTCGAGATGAGTTAGCGAAAGTGGCAGAGCAGCATGGTGTTGAGCATTTACGTGAAATTCTGCGCCAAATAGATCCAATCTCAGCTGAAAAAATTGGTATCAACGATTGCTTTCGACTAATTAGAGCCATCGAAGTTTCACGAGTTTTGAATATGCCATTCTCGCAAGCAGCTAGTCGCGAGCCGGTGCCCTACAACATCGTCTGGATTGGCCTCACAGCTACCCGTCGCGAGCTTTTAAAAGAGCGAATCATTGGGCGTATTGACGTGCAATTGCAAGATGGCTTAGTAGCCGAAGTGCAATCTATTTATACTAAATTTGGTGCCACTCAAGCGTTGAAGAATACGGTGGCATACGCTGAATTTATACAACATATTGATGGTACTTTGAGCTTAGAGCAAGCCCGCGAAGAAACCATCAAACACTCAGTAGCACTGGCTCGACGGCAATTGATTTGGTTCAGATCAAACACTCAAATGAACTGGTTTGCTATCGACGAACTAGACAGCAGAGCCATTTTTGATCAGTGTATTACCAAAATAAAAAGCATGTAGTGCGAAAAAAGTATCCTACCAACATATCTAAGACTAGACGCCATCGCAATTAGAGCTATACTAAGATTATTCTTGGATAGGCATTTTTGAATGAAGCTAACAAAAAATCAGGAAGTAAGAGAAGTTCCTCTTCCCTTCAGTGATGGCCTTCTTTCAGCAAAATTGTGGAAAGTCAAAAATCGTTTTGTAGCATCAGTGCCTGAGCTGGGCCTGAGCTGTTACGGTGAATCTGACACAGAGGCATCCTTCCGCCTTTTCACAGCGTTATTGAAATATTACCGTCAACTAAAAGCGCACAAAGAAAAGCTCGGTGAAAAAGGACTGCATCACCTAGAAATATTGAGCAAGTGGATGGAAGGTATCGAAAGACGCATGTCTGGAGGCTCTACAGCCTCTAACCTACGTAACCAAAGAGAAAACAATTTAGTCAGTTTATCCTCTCGCCGACCACGACTCTCTTAGAGTAGACACTGTTCAATAAGTTATTTTTGGCTCGGCGAAACCACGCTCTCGCATTACTATGTCGAGCTTCATTTTGTGCAGGCCTGATTCTAATCCCACCGGATATTGGTGCGGATTGAGTAGACGCAGAATAGATGGGTGGAAGGCCTGAAGACGCTCTTGGCGCAGGGCTCTTGCTTGATCCAAGCCAGGCACAGAATAAACCAGCTTGCCCCCTTTGAAGATCGGCACGAGTAAGTCTTCGTAGACAGCCTCAGGCGGAATACTCTTGCGCCTGGTGAAATCGATGGGGTCAACAATCACTGGGGTTTCAAATGTCTCTGCGATGGCCTGATTCTGACAATCAAAAATCATATCGGCGATAAAGCGCTTATCCCCAGGACGGCCATCACTATGGCCCTCTCCACTCAAGAAAAAGCGTCTAACTTGATGGATACCGGGGGTAGATATTTTGATTACTTGTTCGGAGAGCTTAAGGCGATACTGCCAATCTTGTTTGTCATGATCACGCACACAAGACAACTTATAAACACCACCAAGAGACGACTGATCACCAGCGGTGACGAGCTTAGTACCCACGCCCCAGACATCTATGGCAGCGCCTTGGTCGATCAGTGAAGCAATTAAAAACTCATCCAGATCATTGGAAGCGACGATCTTAGCTTGAAGAAAACCAGCAGCATCTAGCATTTTGCGTGCTTCAGTGCTGAGGTAAGCCAAGTCGCCAGAGTCAAGCCTGATACCGGCCAAATCATGACCATGGGCACGCAATTCAAGCCCGGCTTCAATAGCGTGAGCAACCCCTTGCAGGGTGTCGTAAGTGTCTACCAAAAAGATGCAATTATTGGGCATGATTCGCGCATATTCGCGAAAAGCAGTCAGTTCGCTGTCGTAAGACATCACCCAGCTATGAGCATGGGTGCCCTTAACGGGGATACCGTAAAGCCTTCCGGCTAGGACATTTGAGGTGGCGTCACAGCCACCCAAATAAGCAGCTCGACTGGCAGATAGGCCTCCGTCTGCTCCTTGGGCTCGGCGCAGACCAAATTCTAAGATCGAACCACCTTGAGCTGCTAGTTTTAGCCTGGTGGCTTTGGTAGCTATCAAAGTCTGGAAGTTAACAAAATTGAGCAAGGCTGTCTCTAAAAGCTGACACTGAATAATTGGTCCTTGCACTCTGACTAAAGGCTCGTGAGCAAAAACCACCTCACCTTCTTGCACGGCATCAATATCTACAGTGAGCTTCAATTCACCCAAATAGGCGAGAAATTCTGCACTAAAAAGAGGTAAGTGGTCACTACCCTCTAAGGTAGCCAGATACTCAAGGTCGGCCTGGGTAAAGCGAAAATTTGCCACAAAATCAATTAGCGCTTCCAAGCCTCCGGCTATGGCGAAACCTCCGGCAAATGGGTTCTTGCGAAACGACATATGAAAAACAGCTTCTTTGTTCAGAGTCCCCGAAGCAAAATATCCATATGCCATAGTCAGTTGGTACAAATCAGTCAAAGTGGCAAGGCTCGGTTGGTAAAGATTACTAGGCGCACCGGATAGGGCATCTTTCAGAGCAGATCTGTTTTTTTCCATTTGTCAGTGCTTCCTATTTTTGAACTATTTCTGGAGCCAATACGTTTTTACATATAAATGACAAAGTTTACCCCTTCGCCAGGCCAACAAATGAAAATGACGAAATTAGGTGCCCTTTGGCCATTAATTGCCCGTTCAATTACCTGCTTTGGCGCTGGCATTAGTCTATGGCAAATCGGCCCAAGCCAGGCCAGCGAATGTTTTCCAGCCACGAGCTCAAACTCGAGCTGCAGCTCGGCGACCTATAAATATGAGGGCAACTTGATCTCACGCAAATTTCACCAGCCCAATTGTCCCTACAGCCTGGTTATGGCGCATTCTAGAAAGATAATGCTAGAAAGCAAAAAACAAGCTGTCGCCGAAGGCTATAAACCATGCCGTTTTTGCCTAGCGACAGTGACAAGAACCGTTGAGGCCAAATTGATTAACCTCGACATTTCAAGATGAGACAACCTGTGATATCAGACCGTTGACCAGTAAAAGGTGGCGCTGGTCTGTGGTATAAACGACTTTGAGGGACGGTTACTAACGAGCTATACCTATGACTTTTCAAATTCTGGAACAGGACATGGCCAATGCTATTGGTTTTGTCTATGACCGCACAGTAAGCCCACAAAAATTCCTCGCCCAGGGATTTTTGATATCTAAAAGTAGATTCGTCACCACTGCTGGTAACGTCTTCCACTACCCAGACGCCCCCTGGGCATTAAGCATTTACTTCCCCCATGCCGATATCACTATGGGCGTGAAGACCCTGTCATTGCACAATGACTTTGACAAAGTGCAAGCTCGCAGCCAATATTTGCAGCAAACTGGCTATCCCGGCGAAATGCTGCCGGTTCTCCCCAATGATATGGCCCTCCTCGTCGTTGACAGCACGCTGCCAGAGCTTCAGGCCGAAAAAGTAGCTGAACTGACGCGGGCTATGTCTATTCCCTTTAAAAAAGATGGCGTCGAATCATCGGGAAATATTCACGGCCAAGAATTTTTGCAAGTTATCAATACTCTCTTAGAGCAGAAGCGCTCTGGTCTGCTCACTCTCATTGATACTCACAATATTCCAATAGCCCGTCTGCTTCTGGCTGAAGGCACTATTCCGTTAGTTTATTATCGCCAACCTGAGCTACTTCCAGCTTATGCCTTCTTCGAATTGGTTATCAAGCATCCAGCCCATGGCTTCACCTTCGAACCAGAAGGGCAATTCCCCTGGCCAGATGCTGTGCCAATTAGCGCCCCAGCCGACCGTTTGGTTTGGGAAGGAATGCGCCGTGCTAACGAACTAAACAGTGTTTACGCACAACTGGGCGGCAAAGATGCCCGTTACCAAAGAGTAGTGCAATCTTACGATCCGGCCAGTTCATCTGAAGAAATTCGCTGGATGGTCGGTCGCCTGTGGGAAGCCATGGACGGCTTCCTCACCCTTGAGAACCTGGCTGAGCGTGTTGGTTCTGATAGCTATACAGTTTTGGTGGCAGTGCGTGAGCTCGTCAACCGCGGTGTCTGTTCGCAGATCAATCGCAAAACTCCATTCCACTGTAACGGCACAATAGGGCCACCTCTGACTTCGCACACCGACTTTGAAGTCAACAACTGGGACAATCTACAGTGCTTTTATTTAGATCCACTGTCAGGTAAACCAATCTGGCTGCAAGGAAATTATTTTGGCAGCGCCAGTGCAGCACAACCTAAAAACATGCTGCACACAATTGTGGTGCCATCAGAAATAACTGGTGCTTTAGTATGCAAAGACTACAAATTGATTGGCTTGCACAGCGGTCCACAATCAGTGAAAGCTGGTCAAGCTGCCCCTCCAGTGAAATGCTATCAATTTATGTGGATGGGCGCCTTACTAGATATGAGCAGTAAAAAACTGCGCACATCTACTGAAGCCGAAGATACCGAAGGTGGTCTTGGAAATCTACGCAGCAAGCTCGATGCCGAAGTTGTTGCAGCAGCAACGCCTGATATCGATCGCATTGTTTGTCCGGTCTGCTTCTCTAGCAATGCCGCTTACGGAGCCTGCTCTAGCTGCGGTCACATGATTGAAGCGCCACCTGCAGAACCTGATACCAGCTCAGTAAAGGGCAAAGCCAGCAAAGCTGTAAAGGTAATGCAGAAGAAAACTGGTCTGACCAAAAAGCAATTGATTATTGCTGGTGCGGTGCTCGTGCCACTTTTCTTGATTACAATCATGAGCATGCCGAAGCCAGCACCGGTTGCGCCTCCTACACCTGCTGGTACAACAGCAGTAGCACCAGAAGCCCATCCATCTTCTGAAAAAGCCACAGCCTTAGCGGTCAAATCGGCGGGCTTCAAAGTGCTAGCCATTCCCGAACATTGGTACGAAGACACTAGTGAAATCTCAAAACCAAATGATTCATTTGGTGTCTATTCAGAGCGCGCCAATCAAAAGATTATCTGCACTGAATTTGCCGATCTTTCACCGGTAAGCAATCTCAGCGCCTTCATTGGGAAGCCACCTTATGCCGATATGACCATCGAAGACACACGCGAGTGTGTGGTTGATCAAGGCAAACAAGTTCTTGGCGAAGGCACCCTGAACTGGATGGTGGTTAAAGGTAAGGATAAAGATGCAAAAGACAAAACAGTCTTAGTTGCTTCATTCCCTTCTATCATTGCTGGCAAGTCATTCTTAGTTATCGGTCAAGCCCTTAAAACAGATACGGGTAACTTGTCTTACGATGCTAAAGGGGCGGTAAGTATTATCGACCAACTAGCTTCCGAGCGCACTCAGCAGGCCAACAACAAAAATGCTGAGCCTGATGATGAGGGCGATCCTGAAGACGAGAATGCTAAAGAAGCAAGTGACGTCGAGCTTAAAGCCTTCTATGCCCAGGTCAAAGACGCCATCAAAGAAAAGCTTGTGCTGCCTGACTTCGCTCAAGAAGAGATGAAGAAAGAAAAATCGAAGCGCAAGAAATGGAAAATTAGACTTACTGTTGGCGTAGATGCTGACGGCAACGTTAAGCGCCTAGAAAAACAGGCCCTTGAAGACGAAGACAAAGAGAAGATTTCCAGCGCCCTGCAGCGAGCAGTCAGTGCCGCGGCACCGTTCAAAGACGTGCCGCACATCAAGAAGCCTGAGCTGATCTTCTTGGTAAAACTCACTGGCGACAAAGTCAAGGTTGACATGCCAGAAGGCGATTCAGGCCTGTAAAAAGAGGTTCTATAAAACTTCGATATTAGATCCTGGGAAGTAGTGTCCCAGGATCTTTTTATAGTCATATCCAGCCTGCGCAAATCCCTGGGCCCCGGTCTGTTGCAAGCCAACACCATGACCAAAGCCAAGACCGTAGACATTGACGGTCTTGAGCAATTTGAGATCGTCAGTCTCATGAGAGAAGAAAATACGGGCACTATTAAGACGAGCCAGTTTAACTTCAGTATTGGCAAAGGCCTTACGAATTACCAGTTCTTTTTTGATCTGCCAGTCGCCGGTGCTAGTGACAATTTTCATGGCTATAGCTACACCAGAAACCCCACGCTTGAGCACTTCTAGGCGTTCAATATGACCAAATTTACCAGACTGTGGTGGTATCACGAATGGTGCAGTATCGGCAGCAGCCGCTAGCTTCTCCACGACATGGTGCATCTGAGCTTCAAGGGCATCAGCAGGTAGCCTTACGCGCCAATGAAACTTAGGTGTCCAGCTATCCATAGAAATTTTCGTATCATGTTTGAGCGCAGCTGCTTTATACAAATAGCGTAAAAATTCTTCTGAGCCACCAGCGACAGTAAATTTCCCTTCTGGCCTCCCGGCCAAATAAGGCAGAGGGGCAGGGGGAAACTCATTGGTCAGGGGGTCTGAGAAGCAATTTTCATAATTTTCGGTATGACCACCAGCATTAGAGCTAAAGAGAGCAAGCAGTGGTTGCCCCTGGTAAGTAAGAACCTGGCCGGCCGTTGCCACAACCGCCCGTTCTATGCGTTCGTCAATCTGCCCCAGTCCAGCAAAATATTGACAGCACATATAAGAATCACAAACATTGGCATTGTCACGGTCGTGGGGCAAGCGCGGCTTGAGGGCATAAGTACGCGCAGCCAGAGCCTGACACTTGAGTGCTTCAGGGTGATAACTTGCTGGCATTTCAGAGGTAAGCACGCCCCTGAGATATTGATCGAGACTAACACGCAGTGAAACCCTGAGCTTGCCTTTTAGATTGGCAACCCTGATTTCGCCGAGGTAACTAGGGTGCGAGTTGCCGCCAGCGCGCTTAATCGACGCGATTGTAATGGGCCCCTGAGCCTTTAATATTATCTGTTCGCCAGCCACAGCTTTTGACTTCTGGCCAGCAACAGTGCAGTGCAGATGATTTTTCTCAAGGCTGAAACGCAGCCGACTAGCCCCCCTCAATTTTCCTTCTGCATCAGAAAGAGAGGCGCCTTCGACTTCAACTTCTCTATGGTCAAAAGAAGTCAGGTCGTTATTTGAGATAGCTACCCAGATTTGCATTTCTCGCTTTAAAAGCTAAGAACAGGGTAAAAGATGGCGGAGCAGGAGGGACTCGAACCCCCAACCCCTTACGGGGCAGCCGCTTTCAAGGCGGTGTCTTCATCCAGCCAGGTCTACTCCACGTATGACGGTTTAGCTGATACTTGTTATTCTACATTAGGTCTGCGCTAATAGTTGCTGCCGCCAACAAATGCTTAAAGAACATCGTTGTCAAGCTAAATCGTCAAAATAAACTGTCCTAGATCCAATGCTCTAAATCAAATGAAAGCCAAAGAACGCTTAGATCAACTATTAGTGGCGCGACAACTTTTCCCCTCTAGGGAAAGCGCCCGAACTGCCATCATGGATGGTGGCATCTTAGTGAATGGTGCGAAGTTAACAAAACCGGGACAAGCTGTCAGTGTAGAAGCAAATATCGAACTAATTGCTAGCTACAATCGCTGTGCCTATGTTAGCCGCGGTGGTCTCAAATTAGAAAAGGCCCTGGCTAGTTTCGCCATAAACACAGAGCAACGCATTTGTATCGATGCTGGCGCCTCTACCGGTGGCTTTACCGACTGCTTGCTCCAGGGTGGTGCCGCTTTCGTCTATGCCATAGACGTTGGTTATGGCCAGCTCGATTGGTCACTGCGTAGCGATAGCCGGGTGCATACTTTAGAACGCACAAACATACGCTTTCTCACAGCAGAAAAACTTTACGGTGAAAAAATAAATGAGAAAGCCACTTTAGCCGTAGCTGACCTCTCATTCATTTCAGTGACCAAAGTCTTAGAAGCACTGCTTAACTTGATGAGCGAAAGCGAGCGCGAACTAGTAATTTTAGTAAAACCTCAGTTTGAGGCCGGTCGCGAGAAAGTAGGCAAAGGCGGCGTCGTCAGAGAACCAGCTAGCCACATAGAGGTTTTGCAGCAGGTAATTGATTTTGCCCAGAGACAAAAGCTAGAAGTACATGGTCTAACTTATTCACCGCTGAAAGGACCATCGGGCAATATTGAGTACTTGCTCTGGCTCAAGTCTAATGGCAGCAGTGAGCAACCTAAACCTACAATTGACCCGGAAGCAGTTGTAAAAGAGGCTTTCGCCTCACTTTAAAGAATCACACCCAGAGATTTGAACTCTTCCACCATAGAAAGAAAATCGGCAACGGTCTCTTCAATATTGCTTGAATGACGGCAGGCCAGCGCAATTAGCTCGCCATACGAACTATCACTTTTGTTGGCCATTGCCTCAACAATTTCAGTGGTCAATTCACTCACATCTAAATAGTGGCAGTTATGGTCAACGGCACGATAAGCCAATATCCAGGAAGCTTGCGCTTTTTGCCGACGTGGTAATTTCTCCCCCTCCTCTAAGAGGTGGGCAATCTCAGAGATTGGGTACTTATAGGCTCTTATCAAAACCGTCGGATTCAAACGCGGCACACTGGCGGCAAAGGCTTTTAAATCGAGTTCTTCGCTGCTGTTACTCTGCAAAACGGATTGGTCACAAACATCAGAACTAAGATCTAGCAGTACATCCGCTTCCATCACAGCCAGTTCAATCCATTCGTAGTCGGCTAGCTCAGCCAAAAACGGATGACGCTTCAAATGCGCTTCAGCGTGGTTCGCCAAAAACTGGGGGAACTTACGAGCTGCCTGGTTGAGATTAAAGTGATCCGGAGGCATGGTCTCCATGTATTCATGAACCAGAGCACTAAAATGTTTACCGAGCACTTTTTTGCAGAGCGGATAGATCGAAGACATCAAATCAAGCCGTCCCAATTCAATTAGAGAGGCGTAGAGTTTCACACCCCGATGATCAATATGCTTGAGCAAAGAAGGGTGAATCAAAGACGAATCGATCTCTGAGTCGCCAGCAAGAAACTGTTCTCGCTTTTCTCGGCGCGTCCAGAGCAAAGTCATTGCTTGTTCTATATCGTGTAGGCTGGGGGCATCCACTTTCAATTTTTCAACTTAGTTTGATAGAAGCGCTGGTAGCAGAAGGCTGAACTCTTCTAATGATCTCGCGAATTTGGGCCAGCTCGGCCAATATTTCGCTAAAGGCCGGATAATTTTGATCACGCTCAAGCATTACAGCTTTAACTTCGGTACGTTTGAGGACATATTCCAGTAGCTCAAAAACAGGTTCGATCACGGCGGCACCGTGAGTATCTATCAAGAGCTCATCACCATAGCCATGACCAGCCACGTGAATCTGCACTGTGCGCTCGAGAGGCAACCGGTCGAGATAAGCATAAGGGTCAAAATTGTGATTGACCGAATTGACATAGACATTATTGACATCAAGTAGCAAACCGCAATCTGCTTTCTCTAAAACTTCGGAGAGAAAATCAACTTCGTCCATCTGCGAGCCCGGCATTTGCATGTAGTAAGAGATATTCTCAAGCAAGAATGGGCGCTTCACTGTATCTTGCGCAACCTTGACACGCTTGACCACATGTTTGAGTGCTTCAGGCGAGAGCGGAAGAGGCAATAGATCATGTAGATACGAATTTGCTATTGAGGCAAAACATAGATGGTCGCTCCACCAGGGAGCATTGATCTTGTTCAGTAATCTTGAGATGGAGGCAAGATAATCTTCACTCAGCGGGTCTGTGCTACCGATAGAAAGGTTGACACCATGTGTCACTAGCGGAAATTTTTCCAGGGCTATATCGAGACGTTCGCGGATTCTTCCACCGAGGTCCATATAGTTTTCTGGAACTAATTCTAGAAAATCGATTTGGTCGGCATTTTCAAATGTTTCAGCGGCTAACTCGCGCCGCAAACCAAGTCCAACACCAAGGTTGGGCATCAGTTTTTTAGCTGCGAGAAAGCCGCTGGACATTTAATGGCATCCTAAGAAGGAGGAGAAATCAGAAGTTCTCTTGGAAAGAACTATTTGGTTTCTTTGGTCTCTTTTACTTCTTTGGTTTCTTTTGTTTCTTTGGTGGTTTTGCAAGAACCTTCTTTGCCTTTGCAAGATCCTTCTTTGCCTTTAGCTTCATCTTTAGCTTTGCAGGATCCTTCTTTACCTTTGCAGGAGGCGTCTTTGCCCTTTTCCTTGCACTCTTTCTTGCACTCTTTATCTTTCTTAGCTACTTTGATTTTCTTTTCAGTTTTTACTGTTTCTTTCTTTTCAGTAGATTCAGTTTCAGCAGCGCGAACTGCTGTGTTCAAGGAAAGGCCGAGGACAGCTACGAGAGCTACGGCTAATTGAGTCTTCTGCATTTAGACCTCCAGAAGTTGGATACTGACCATTGAGACCTCCCAAAACACTGTCTGGGCAAGTACATCAACATGTGGGCCATGCTAACCCACATTGTTTAAATACGACCAATAGGCAGGTTATGACTGTGTAAAAGTCTTTACAGTCAAGCTGAGGCGGCATCTCAAGCTGTAACGATTCTTAACGGCAAGCGCCACTTGAAAACGCCAAATATTCACCAAAGCCTCACAGAAAAATGCAGAAGCGCGCCCAGCCCATAGAAAACCCTGGCATCATCAACTTATTATTCCGCTGATCTGTTATATCTAGTAAGCTTAATAAACATCGATAGTATTTTTGACAGTATTCGGTAGCGTAAACAGAGATGACTCAGACAACCATCCACTCATATTTTCAGCAAATGTTTGAAGATTGGGTAGCAAATGGAAGATTCCCCGAATCTACAGTAGAAGCTTGCACACCGGCCATGGCCAGCAAGCTCGGCGTGCCGTCAGAAAAATTCACCTTCGATTCGTTTGTTCACTCCAGTCAAACCCCCGAGTGGACCCTCAAACCAATTGATTTTGGTAGCCAGTTAGAGAGCGCACTTTTTATTTATCTGCCAACTCCCTGGTCTGAGTTCGAGAAACTTGAGAATGCTATTCAGGTTTCAGACAACGGTGCCGTACGGCAAACAATTTACTTGCTAGACAAAACTACCTGGCGCAACGACCTCAGTAAGTTTTTCGAACAGGGTGAAGTCAGCGCCTTTGTGTACTATCTGATTCAACCGCCAGCATTCCACCAATGGATTTGTTGCATAGAACAAGATCAGCGGGTCTGGGTATTTGCTGTGTACTCAACTGAAGACAAAATTTTGGTCACCAAAGCTGATGCATCCGACAAAGGTCTTTTAGAGACTCAGTTGATTTCACTGATTAATTCAAATCCTTGGTATGGCTTCGTCAAGCCAACACCATAAAGTCTGTAGCTAAATGTGACCGTGAATTTCCTCTATCTCCATGGCTTTGCTTCATCGCCACAATCGCGAAAAGCTCGCTTCTTCAAAGAAAAGATAGAACAAAATGGTTGGCATTGTTTGGTGCCCGATTTAAACGTACCGAGCTTTGCTGCACTTTCACTCTCGGCCCAAATTGATTTAGGTTTGGAGCTGATAAACGACCTAGATGAGAGTCCTCTCGTAATCGTAGGCTCAAGCATGGGTGGTTTATTAGCCGCCTTACTAGAACAAGAACTTCGCCAGCAGAGAGCACCGACAAAACTTCAGACAATTGTTCTTCTGGCTCCCGGTTTCGGTATTACAAAACGTTGGCCGCAAATCATTGGTGAGCAGGGCATGCAAAGCTGGAGAGAAACCGGCTTCAGGCAGTTCTTTCACTATGCAGCAAACAAAGAATTGCCCCTCCATTTTGCCTTCGCCAAAGATCTTGAGCAATACAAGACAGACAATTTTGAAATCAACATTCCCACCATCGTCTTCCATGGCATCGATGATCAAACAGTTCCGATAGAGCATGCCAGACAATTTGCCCAGCTCAACCCCGCCGCGGCACTGGTAGAACTAGATGATGGTCACGAGCTAGCGAACAGCCTGGATCTAATTTGGCTACAGACATGCGATTTCCTCAAACGGCCTAGCACTGCCAGCGATACTAGGGTTTAGCTATTCTTAGCTGTGCTTTATCAGACTATATCCAAGGGCTAAAAGAAAAGCAGAAAGGGTCTCGGAAAACCGAGACCCTTTCTTAACTACTTTTCCAGTTATTACTAGAAGAGCTTAGGCGGAAGCGCCACCCATGTCGCCAGTGGTTGCTGGAGCAACTGCGGCTTTGGTGCGCTTAGGAGCAGCTTTCTTAGCTGGCTTTTTAGCAGCAGCTTTCTTGGCTGGAGCTTTTTTGGCAACAGCTTTCTTAGGAGCGGCTTTCTTAGCTACAGTCTTTTTAGGAGCAGCTTTCTTAGCAACTGTTTTCTTAGCAGCAGCTTTCTTAGGAGCGGCTTTCTTAGCTACAGTTTTCTTAGCAGCAGCTTTCTTAGGAGCAGCTTTCTTAGGAGCAGCTTTCTTAGCTACAGTTTTCTTAGCAGCAGCTTTCTTAGGAGCAGCTTTTTTAGCAACTGTTTTCTTAGCAGCAGCTTTCTTAGGAGCAGCTTTCTTAGCTACAGTCTTCTTAGCAGCAGCCTTCTTAGGAGCAGCTTTCTTAGCTACAGCTTTCTTAACAGCAGCTTTTTTAGGAGCAGCTTTCTTAGCTACAGCTTTCTTAACAGCAGCTTTTTTAGGAGCAGCTTTTTTAGCAGCAGCTTTCTTAGGAGCAGCTTTCTTTGTTACTTTTTTAGCAGCGGCTTTCTTAGGCTTAGCTGCGGTACCGGTTGACTCTTCAGCCATAGCGGCAGCAGGAGAGATCTTTGCTCTCTTAGTGGACTTCTTCTTGGTTGGCTTGGTTGCCATTTAGTTTTCCTCCCTTGGAAATCAATCTGGTGGGCAGGAACTTTCGCAGACACAAGCTGGAAAAGAATCCCTAATATTGAGCGCTTGCTCTAGACGATATCTAATGAACTACTAAAGTGACTCGAAACTGCTACTTCTTATTGATGTATCAATCGCTTCTCAAATTTGCTTGTCCATTTATCGTTTCGACTAAACGCTAACTACCACCGTCTTTTTTTTGTAGAGACATCATTTTTTTCAAAATGACACTCAATTACTTTCACACCACACGCGTCATAGATTACATTCGAATGGAATAAATTGCAACATATAGATCTTCCCTCAGTTGCTAACCATCAGCCACAGAGAGCAGAGAACGACACTAATTTGCTAACGAGAGCACCACTCAAAACGGTCTATTCAAGCCACTTTTGCAAGCATCGAGTGCGCGAGTGGTACCACTTCAAAGCAGTCGAATTGATTGAAAAAATATTTTTCGGAACTGTCACAAAAAAAAGATTGAGCACTAGACAAACACAATTTTTTTCAAAAAACGATCGTTTCAGGATCTCAACCGAAGAAGCGATTTAGCAGAAAGTTTCTTCGATACCACTCCCGGTGACGGCCAGTTATCAAGCGTGAGAGCGATTTCACTAATCAGGCAATAGCCCGCACTATAGCTCAATTGCAGACAATCGAAGGCAGAGAGAAATTGCACAATCGAGTTCGTGATTTGTAAATCTGGCCTAGAGAAAACGCGAAGTACCAGCAAAGCCGAAAGCAGATCTAAAAGCTTCACCCTGAATTTCTTTCAATTGGCGGAAATCAATTACATCATTGTCGATCAAGCGTTCGTACTCACCGGGCAAAGTACAAGGCGATGGATTCCTTCCAGGGTTGTCTGTACACACCGCAATTGCCACCCCAGCTTCCCTACAGCGATTAAACACAGTCTTCAGTTCTGAAAAATCTTTGAGCACTCCGGTTTGTTTGTAGCTAGTTGGACAAACCTCTAAAGTGATCTGGCGTTTGGAAAGCTCCTTTAACATGCTCGGTTTTTGCAAAGGAATGTGTATGCCGTGACCAATGCGATCGAGGGTAGCGAAGTAACGAGGATCAACATTGTCGATACCAGTCTCTCCCAGGTGGCACGTTGTCTTCAAGCCAGAGGCGCGAGCCCGAGCCATGAGCTTGATCCACTCTTCAGTCTTTTCAGTGTTGATTTCCGGACCAGCAAGATCGACTCCGACCACAGGTCCAAGATTGTCTTGAGCAACTTTGAGAATGGCCTCGTTGATTTTGAGTGGCAAGCGTCTATCAAAACAAAGAATCTGCTTCACGATGATTGGATAGTCGGCTGGCCTTAAGTTCATAGTGATCACCTCAACGATGAGATGCATCTGAGCCAGCCTCTTAGCCGGAGTGAGTTTGTGGTCTGTTCTGAAATAAGGGTTATAGCGCAGTTCGAGATACTGCAGATTCTCGAAAGTATAGGCACCTCGGCACAAGCGCAAACAGAAGTAAGGTAAATGCTCAAGGCTTTGCAGTTCTTCTACCAGTGAGTGAATTTTGACGAACTCTTCTAGAGTGCGACAAGGTCGAGTGAACCAATTGTAAAAGCCATCATAGTCAGGAAAGTAATTGAGTATCGGATGGTCAGTCCGGCGCAAGAACTTATAGATGATCCGAGGATGCAGGGCTCCACCAAGGTGCCTGTGAAGATCCGCATATAAAGCCATTTGTGAGCCACCTTTCGATTTCTGATGCCAATTATTTTTTGAATCTTGCCGAGCTGGGTAAATATCTATTGCGTGAAATAACTTTCCCGGCTATTAGTTGCTTAATTAGTTGCTTATTCCATACCTTATATATAGAATTTCAAACTCCCTGAAAAAATTACCAGAAAAACTGATGAAATCTTTTACCCAACTATTAGCAAGACAAATCAAAGCGCCAAGCATGTTGTTACCCTCATACCGGCGCCTCAGCCTTACCTTTATTGCCGCACTGGTCATAGCAACAATAAGCCAGGTGCAGGCTTTCGCCCAAAATGATCCCATTGTGATTCTACAGACGACAAAAGGGCGAATCGTAATTAGAGTCTTCCGCAACATGGTTCCCTACACGGCCAACAATTTCCTTGACCTTGTTTCACGAGGGTATTACGACGGCAAGTCTTTTCACCGAGTGGAAAGCTGGGTAGTCCAAGGTGGTTGTCCCTACGGCAACGGCCAAGGCAATTACACCGACCCTGATACTGGTAGAGAGCGTTTCCTCCGCCTTGAAATCAACCGCAACCTCAACCACAACTCCGCTGGAGTTGTAGCGATGGCACGCGGCCAAAGCCTTGATTCGGCCAGCTGCCAATTCTACATTTTGAAAAAACCAATGTCGCAGCTAAACGGCAAATATGCCGTATTTGGGGGGGTTGTAGACGGCCTCAACAACATCTATCGCATAGCGCCTGGCGACCGTATCATTTCCGCTCAAATCGCTGGCGGCCAAACTCAGAGAGCTGCCAACCAAGAACCAATTGAAAGACCGGTCACGCCAACTGCAGCATCAGGAGAGAGCAAAGAAGCCACTGGCGAAAGCGGATTTTAAATCGAGAATCTATTGGGCAAATAGCTAGGATCCCCAGCATTCTTAGTTAACTTGCCGTCTTTAAGTAGGTCGACAGACTCAAGCCAAACTTCAAACTCTGGAGCTGGCAACAGGTTATGAATTTCGCGCAGAGCTGCGATATCGTGGAAGCTTGTGCTCTGATAGGAGAGCATAACGTCATCGCCCATGGGCACACCCATAAAGTAATTGACTCCAGCGGCAGTAAGCAAAACCGTCAAATTTTCTAAGTCGTTTTGATCGGCATTCATATGATTGGTGTAGCAGGCATCAACTCCCATCGGTAAGCCCAGCAACTTAGCCATAAAATGATCTTCAAGACCAGCCCGGATCATTTGCCTACCATCGGCGAGATATTCGGGTCCAATAAAACCGACAACATCATTGACCAAAAAAGGATTGAAACATCGAGCTAGTGCATAACAGCGAGCTTCCATGGTGAGCTGATCAGCACCGAAATGCGAGAGCGACGAAAGCTCAGAGCCTTGTCCTGTTTCAAAATACATGAATGGCAGCTCAGCAGAAATTTCTTTCTTACCCAAGACACATGCTTCTTTGATCAAATCAATGTCGATACCAAAAGCTTTGTTGCCTTTTTCACTGCCGGCAATACTTTGAAAAATCAAGCCAGCCGGCGCACCTCTTTCGATCGCTTTCATTTGAGTCGTGATATGAGAAAGAATGCAATTTTGAGTGGGAATCTTCAGTGCTTCAATGATCTTGTGGGTTTCTTCAAGTAGTCGTCCAACTGTGTCCGCACTGTCATAAACCGGATTGATACCAATAACAGCATCCCCGACTCCGTAAGAGAGCCCTTCAAAAATAGATGCTTTGATGCCATCAATAGAATCGCTTGGATGATTAGGCTGGAGCCGCGAAGACAGCCTTCCACTCAAACCTAGTGTAGTTTTTGCCTTGACCACAACCTGACATTTCTTACCTGCCAAAATCAGATCGAGATTAGACATTAGCTTGGTAACAGCTGCCACCATCTCACCGCTGAGACCCCAACGGATCTGCTCAATCATCTTGAGATCTGTGTCGCTATCGAGTAAAAATTCTCGAAGCTCAGCTACTGTCCAATCTTTAATACGAGCATAGGCTTGAGGGTCAAGACTATCGTCAATCAATCGAGTAACTTCGTCTTGCTCATAAGCTACAACAGGTTGATCACGCAAAACAGAAAGCGGCAGCTGACTCAAGACACTCTTGGCAGCTATCCGTTCTATCTCGCTCTGGCTGCCGATTTGAGCCAGTAGATCGCCAGATTTTTCTTCATTAGCCTGGGCTAAAACGCCCTTGATCTCAGCAAACTGATAGTGGCGACCGCCTATCTTAGTATCGAGCTTGATCAATTTTTCACCAGTCTTAAAATAGCTTCAAAACAAATAGTGTACCCTATGGCATATGCAGGCAAGAACAGAACAGCTCAAGACTCTTACTCCCGCGCGAATCGGTGTATCGCGCTCAGGCTCTCGCCCATTGACGGCTACCTGGCTTAGCTTTCGAGCAGACCATGCCCTAGCACGAGATGCCGTTAACAGCGAAATCAGCCAGAGCTTTTTAGAGCAATTTGCCAAAGCAAGACAATTTCCCATAATCACAACCATGGCAGAAAGTCGCCACGATTTTATTCTCTATCCGCCCAAAGGTAAACGGACAGAAGAAAGTACTATCCGCGAACTGCAGACGACGTGCCCCAGCGACATTGATGTACAGATAGTTGTAAGCGATGGCCTCTCAGCTCTAGCCGTAGAAGAAAATCTCCTCGACCTCTTACCAATGATTGAGTATGGTTTTGCCCTCAGTAACATTACTGTTGGTCAAATAGTAATTGCCAAATATGCCCGAGTAGCAATCGCCGACCAAATCGGCCATAGCCTCAGAGCCAAAGTAGCCCTCAACTTAATCGGTGAACGTCCGGGTCTCTCTTGCGCCAGCGGACTATCTGCATACATAACCTACAATCCTGGCCCTCACACGGTTAGCTCTGATCGCACTGTTGTATCGAACATTCACAAAGGCGGTACTCCGCCGACAGAGGCCGGTGCCTTCATCGTCAAAACAATTGAACGTATTCTCGACAAGAAAGTGTCGGGCGTAAGATTGCAACAACTCGGCTAAGGCATGTCACTAGACTCAAAAGAGAAAACTCTAGGAAATGCTTTAGTTAGTGTTGGTATAGACATCGGCACAACCACTTCACATTTAGTAGTAACCAAGCTCACATTCGCCAATGCTTCCTTGGTCAATGCCGCTCCAAATCTAGCGATTACTAATCGCGAAATTATTTACGAAAGCGAAGTAATGCTCACGCCTCTTACTGCCACAGGCGAGATTGCAGCGAAGCAAACTGCTGAGTTGATTGAAAGGGCCTATCAAACCATTGGTCTCAACAAAAACGACATAGATACAGGAGCCTTAATCATTACTGGTCAATCAGCTCGGGCTCGCAACGCCGAAGCTGTTAGCGCACATCTAGCAGAACTAGCCGGTAGTTTTGTCGTTGAGAGCGCTGGCCCACACCTTGAAAGTGCCCTGGCCGCGCGGGGTTCGCAGGCCGTAGACTATTCACAAAAAACAGGTCTGACAATTCTGAACATAGATATCGGCGGCGGTACCAGCAATTATGCCCTGGTTGTAGAAGGCACAATTAGAGAAACAGCCTGCCTCAATGTCGGCGGCAGAATGTTGCAGTTTGATTGGATGAAAAAGACCATCAGTGCGATTAGTGATAGTGCGCAGCTAGTAATTACAAGCAATCCACATTTCCGTGAATTGCTTGTAGGTAATACCATAGAGACTGGCTTAGTGAGCCAATTTGCTCAAGAATTAGCAAAGACAATTTTACTGACGGCAAAGGCTGTTACAACTTATCCAGAGCTGATGCTAACCAACGCCCTGTCAAACTCACAACCGCAAATTCAGATTGACGAAATCTGGTTGAGTGGTGGAGTAGCAAGCGCATTTGCTGAAGCCGATCTGACCAAATTTAGCGATCTCGGTGTCTTCTTAGCAAAGGCACTGGCAGTCGAACTGACAAAACAAAATACTGCATACAAAATCGCACCAAGAGCCATTCGCGCTACGGTTATTGGAGCTGGACTTCATACCATCCAGCTAAGCGGATCCACCATTGGCTTTAGTGCAGAAAATTTACCGCTGCGCAATCTCAAACTAATCAAAGTTGATGCCAGATCACGACACTCAATGGCGACACAGATAAATCAGCAAATGCAACAACGGGAACATCTGTGGCAGCAGCTCCCGGTTGCCCTGGTCTTGACTGGCATAAAAAAAGACATGCTTTCATTTACCTTTCTCAAAGATTTAGCCACTGAACTGGCGCAAGTCTTTGTAACATCTAAGGCCTGTGAACCTTTCGTGCTTGTGGCAGAAGTCGATTTAGCTATGGCCTTGAGTTTGATTTTGAAAGGCATGTTAACAGATAAGAGAATAATTACAGTCGACGGTATCAATGTGGCTGAGGGTGATTACATAGATATCGGTAGACCTGTATCTACCTCAGCAGACCCTAATACTCAGTCTCTTCCAATAGTGGTGAAAACTCTGCTATTTTACAAATCTGAGAAATGATGGCAAAATGGCTCTCAGCCTTATCAATCGGGGAAACTAAAAAATGAAATCGAAAACAGTATCTTTAGTAGCAGCAATGTTGTTAGTGGCAGTTGTTGCTTCTAGCAATGCTGCTTTTGCAGCTGATGACAACAAACTGGTATCAGGCGCCAAAGCAGTCGGCAATGGCATTATGTGGGCACCAAGAAAAATTGGTCATGGCCTTGCCGCTGGCTTCAAAGCTATGGGCAATGGCATGAAAAAGATGGTTGGCAAATAGAATCAGTAGTTGCTTCAATCGAAGCGACAGTCTAGTGCCAAAGCAGCATTCAACCTGGTCAAATATTCATCCTTGGAAATATTCTGAGCGTTGAAAGTGGCCAGGTGTTTGTTTGTATATTGGGTATCAAGCAAAACAAAACCGCGCTCTTTCATGCGCTCTACCAAAAAGACCAGAGCCACTTTAGAAGCATCGGTCATGCGATGAAACATGGATTCACCCATAAAAGCACCGCCAATGCTAACGCCATAAAGTCCACCCACCAGCTGACCTTCAAAGTAGGTCTCTACCGAATGAGCAAAGCCGTGCTGATTGAGCTGGCTATATACGCGAACGATATCTTCGTTAATCCAGGTTTCTTCACGATCAGCGCAGGCCCACATCACTTCTTCAAAAGCTTGATTAACCTTGATTTCAAAAACACCCTGACGATAAGTACGCATCAATCGTTTAGAGACGTGGAAGTAGTCGAAATCAAAAATACAACGCGGATCTGGTGAGTACCAAGAGATCTTGCCGTGGCTATCAGCCATAGGAAAAATACCCTGGCAATATAGACGCAGTACCAAATCTGCGGTGAATTCAGGCTCTTTTTTTCTACCAAAAATCACGGTTTAGCACTACAAGAAAGCGAGCGGATAAAGACAACTATTTGTCGTAGATCTTGCTCTGAAAGCTTTTCTACAGGAAAGGGCGGCATCCCTCTAGTAACGCTACCGCGGCGTATGGTTGCCATAAGCTCATCGTCACTCTGATATTTTTTAGCGAATCGTGGCCCCTTAAGCGGCTTATCGCCATTCAATGAATTTTCACCATGGGGATGACAGCCCCAACAAGTAGCCTTTACAAACAGCATCTTGCCGGCCTTTATCTCTTCAGGCGTGGGCGCAGCGACTTTCTTGGAAGCTGTTGCTTGGGGACCGGCTTGAATTTGCTCGGCGCCAAAGAAGGCTGTTGCTACAGCCAAAAAGAAGGCGAAACCATTCAATGAAAATAGCCCTAGCGCTCGCTTTTCCATTTTATTCTGTCATCAAATATTCGGGGAAGTTGAATTCGTAGACCTTAAAACAGAACTCTAAATTGTCTTCAGACTCCACTTCCGAACAGGAAAGAAGCTGAAAAACCTGCTTGAACGGGGGTAAAAATGTATCGCAGTCAAACACGTGACGAACCTGTGTGAGATAGAGCAAACCGCAACTTGGGTGCTGCATGGCTTCGTTATAAACCTGGGCACCACCGATAACAAAGACCCGATCTACTGGCGCTGGTATGAGCATTTCCAGAGCTTGATCAAGGGAGGGGCTGACAAAATGTCCTTCTGGCATTGGATAGTTCGGATTGCTCGTCAGAACAATATTGATTCTGCCTTTAAGAGGACGATGAGCAGCAGGAATTGATTCCCAAGTCTTTCTTCCCATAATAACGGCATTCAATACTTCTGGCACTGGCGTTGCGCTGGTCAGATCTTTGAAATACTTCAAGTCTTTGGAAATACGCCAAGGTAAGGCATTGTTTTTGCCAATACCAAGGTTCAAATCAGCAGCGACAATGATGTCGAATTTTTCTCGCACTTTAGACAGCCACGGGGAATTTGATGAAACCTTGATGCACATAGTCGTGCAATTCAAAGTCTTCAAACTTCAAATCAAATATTGGCTTGTTGGCAATAGTGACTCGAGGCAAGGGCCCGGGCTCGCGCTTAAGCTGAGCATTAATGCCATCAAGATGATCAGAATAAATATGGGCATCACCAAAAGTATGGGTAAAAATCCCTGGGGTTAAGCCACATTCTTGAGCGATCATCATATTGAGCAAGGCATAACTAGCGATGTTGAAAGGCACACCAACTGCAATATCGGCAGAACGCTGATAGAGCTGCAGATCTAGACGGCCATTAATGACATAAAACTGAAACATCATATGGCAAGGTGGCAAAGCCATTTTTGGAATATCGGCGACGTTCCAGGCCGTGACAATCAATCGCCTTGAATCAGGATTATTTTTAATTTGCTCAATCACATTAGCTATCTGATCGATATGCCCGTCTTCACTTGGCCAACTGCGCCACTGATAGCCATAAATGGGCCCGAGCTCGCCTTCGGTATTGGCCCAAGCATCCCAAATAGAGGTATGTTGCGTTAGATCGTCATTGATATTGGTCGAGCCCCGCAAGAACCAAAGCAGTTCACGCACAACCGCGGCAAAATTGACTTTTTTAGTGGTCAGAAGTGGGAACCCTTCACGCAAGTCATATTTATTTTGCAGGCCAAAGCAAGAAATAGTGCCAGTTCCAGTACGGTCTGTGCGCTGTTCACCATTTTCAAGTACATGCTTTACTAAATCGAGATACTGCTTCATTCTCACTCACTCTCTGCCAGACCATGAAAGCCATCATTTAGTATAACGCTTGCACTCTTGCGGACAAAGCTAATTACCTAATTTGATCAGGCAAGCAAGAGCAAAGCCTAAATCAACTTTGATGTTGCTCGAACTTTGCCCTAGAGAATATATGCTGTATCAATTATCAGTTTAGGAATACTTACAAATGAATCCAGAATTCCGCAACGAAGCCTTTACCGACTTTAATCTACCAGCTAATCAAGAGGCCATGAAAGCCGCTATTGCCAAAGTGCGCGGAGAGCTGGGTAAGAAGTATCCCCTTGTCATTAATGGCGAAAAAATTGAAACAGCCGACTTGCTTGTTTCTACCAATCCGTCAAATCCTAAAGAAGTGATTGGTAGTTTTTCTAAAGCTAATACCGACTTGGCCGAACAGGCGATGAAAAGTGCCTTGACAGCTTTTGACTCATGGAAAAATACTTGCCCCAAAGAACGCGCCCGGTTTCTACTGAAAGCGGCAGCAATCATGCGTCGGCGCAAGCATGAACTATCAGCTTGGATGATCTTAGAAATCGGCAAGAGCTGGGCCGAGGCCGATGGTGACGTAGCAGAAGCGATTGATTTTTGTGATTTCTATGCCCGCGAAATGCTACGTTTGAGCGAACCACAGCCTGTGACCGCCAACGCCGGCGAAGAGAACGAGCTTTATTACATCCCATTAGGCGTTGGTCTAGTTATTCCACCTTGGAATTTCCCCCTCGCCATCCTCGTCGGAATGACCACAGCCTCCATCGTCGCTGGCAATACCGTCATTCTCAAACCATCCTCTGAAACTCCAGCCATTGCCTATCAATTTGTTGAAATTATGGAAGAAGCCGGTTTGCCCAAGGGCGTGCTGAACTTCCTCCCCGGCCCCGGCGCTAGCGTTGGCGACTTCTTGGTCACTCATCCGAAAACCCGCTATATTGCCTTTACCGGCTCTAAAGAAGTTGGTCTGCGCATTAACGAACTGGCCGCCAAGCCACAAAAAGGTCAGCTTTGGATCAAACGAGTTGTGGCCGAAATGGGCGGCAAAGATTCAATCATTGTCGACAGCGATTGCGATCTTGACATTGCTGCAGAAGGTATAGTGGCAGCAGCCTTCGGCTTCCAAGGCCAAAAGTGCTCGGCCTGCTCCCGAGCAATAATTGACGAGAAAGTCTACGACCAAGTAGTTGCAAAAGTGGTCGAGCGCACTAGCGCACTAAAAATCGGCAGCCCTGAAGAAAGAACAAACAACTACGGTCCAGTTAGTTCGAAATCAGCCTATGCCAGCATTCTTGAATATGTCGAAATTGGCAAAAAAGAAGGAAAGGTTGTCGCTGGTGGCAATAAAATTGACACCAAAGATGGTGGCTTCTATATCGAACCAACCGTGGTCTCAGATGTTGAACCAGAAGCACGCATTTCGCTCGAAGAAATATTTGGACCTGTGCTCGCCATAATTAAAGCCAAAGACTTCGACCATGCCCTGGCAGTGGCTAATAATACTGAATTCGGTTTAACCGGCGCGGTTTATTCAAGAAACCGGCAGCACCTAGAGCGGGCCCGTCGTGAATTTCACGTCGGAAATCTTTACCTAAATCGCAAGTGCACCGGCGCTCTAGTGGGAGTCCATCCATTTGGTGGCTTCAACATGAGCGGTACTGACTCCAAGGCCGGTGGACGCGACTACCTGTTGCTCTTCACCCAGGCCAAATCGGTAGCAGAAAAGTTCTAGTGACAACCTCGATGGCGCTGAGAACTGACATCAATGCTGCTAAACTAGCGCCATCGAGATAGATGCAAGTCATGTATCTCAGGATTCGGTTTGGTTAGGAGGAAAGATGGCTGAGTCAATTAGCCTCATCCGACAAATAGCTGTCAGAGCAATTGTCACTGAGAACTTTAAGGCCCAGGTTGCCAATGAAATTTTGCGCAATATTCAGCAAATTGACGCTGAATTGCAGCAATTAGAATTCAAGGGTAAGAGAGCCGTAGCAGATATTGAAAAAAGAGCAGGCGGAATGGTTTCATCCGATGCCCGAGTGCAAATTGAAACAATTCGCTCTCAGGTTGAAGCTGAAAAGATGCGTCTTTTACAGCTCAAAGAAGAAATGCAAGGTCAAAACCAAGCTCTTTCTGAACTGCCAGTAGGCAGTGTCGTCACTCAATTTACTGTAGAAAATCCAGTGGAAGTGCGCATTGGAGAAAATATTTTCCAACGCCTCGAAGGTGGCGAAATTCTAGTTAAAGATGGCGTCATTCAAGAGATTCGCGTCTAACTAGATTTTTTCAGTGCTTAGTAAAAGAGGGAAGGCTTGGCCTTCCCTCTTATTTCGTGTATGTCAGGACCTTAGGCTTCCAGATAGTCTTTCAGCTGTGAGCCCTGGCGCGATTGACGCAAAAAGCGAAGTGCTTTTATTTCAATCTGACGAGTGCGCTCTCTGGTGATACCAACGAGCTTACCAACCTGTTCTAGAGTGCGTGGCTTACCATCATTTAGTCCAAATCGCAGAATGATAATCTCACGCTCTCGAGCCGTCAGCATCGACAACACCCCGCGAATGTCTTGCGACATCAGACTAGCGGCAGTCGAATCCTCTGGCGAAGAATGATTTTCATCTTCCACCACCTCAGACAGAGAATTGTCGTCTTCTTCACCGTAAGGCGTATCAAGAGAAAGAGGCGAACGGTTAGCAGCTAAAATATCGCGTACTTTTTCTACACTAACTCCCAGCCCCTTAGCCAGGTCTTCTAGGGTTGGCCTGCGGTCAAGCTCTTGAGAAAGTTTGCGAGTAACCTTGCGCAGATTGTTGATAGTCTCAACCATGTGCACAGGTACACGAATAGTGCGTGACTTATCGGCAATCGCCCTGGTTATACCTTGACGAATCCACCAAGTGGCATAAGTTGAGAACTTGTATCCACGCTCAGCATCAAACTTTTCAGCGGCACGAATCAAACCGAGGTTACCTTCTTGAATCAAATCAAGTAGCGGTAGTCCGCGTCCTTGATATTTTTTGGCAACACTCACAACTAAACGTAGATTTGCCTGCACGAGTTTCTTTTTAGCGAGGTCATCGCCAATTTGAATACGTCTAGCCAGCTCAATTTCTTCGACTGCAGTCAATAGCCTGATGCGACCAATCGAACGCAGGTAAAACTGCACCGGATCTTCACCTGGAGTGCTGATTAAGCGGCCGCGTGAAATTTCTACGACTTCTTCGTCTTCTGCACCTTCGCTTTCTTCAACCACAGTGATCTCGTCGTCGAAGCTAACTTCGTCGAAATCCTCAGAGCTATATACTTCTTTCTGCGCTTTTCTTGGCATGTTACTTGCGGCTCCTGCCGCTGGTTATTAGATACCTAGTGTCAAATTGGCTTCCGACCACAATGCACTCATGGTCACAAGAGAGTTGACGCACCCTCCTATTAAAATGTTCCTACGCCCACTTGATAACCGGGTAAACCCTAGATTAGCTCAAGGTTAAGCCTGTTTTGCACGGCCTTAACAAAGCTACTTGCAAACACTTATAAGGCAGGTAGGACAACCTATAAGTAGGTTGCCAGAGGGCCAGCTATAACTAGATAAATTCCGTAGAAAAGACGGCTTATTTAAACTTTCCGTAACTATGTAGCCCGCCAAAGCCCAAAGAGTTGAAGCCCAGGTAAGTCAGAAGAGTTAACAGCAGTCCAATCACTGACACGATTGAGAGCTTCTCTGCAGAAAGATCTCTCTGTATACGCAAGTGAATGTAGGCGGCATAAGAAAGCCAGGTGACCAAAGCCATAGACTCTTTTGGATCCCATGACCAGTAACTTCCCCAAGCGTGGTTAGCCCAAAGGCCACCAGTAATGATGCCGATTGTAAGCAAGGGAAAACCAATGGCGACACAGCGATAGCCAACGTCATCGTACATCTCGGCAGCTTTACTAGAAGCTTTCGACTGCTCAATTGCTGCATCCTTAACAGGCAAGCTGCGAAATGCCAAAAATGGACCAATTACTGAGCTAGCCACAAACAATATTTGCAGCCACTGAGTATCGACCTTGCTGAAAGTACCAAGACCAATAGCGCTACTAGCAGCAATGATAGTGCCAACACAGAAAGCGAGAGAGCGCAAACGCCCTGATTGCCAGAGATTGAGTAGGCCAGACAAACCTGCCAAAAAGAACATGGCATAAGAGACGATCAATGGCGGTACGTGGATTTGTCGCCAATAGCTAACCAGAGCCGGCACCAGCGGGCTAATGTCATGCTGACTGGAAGGCAACCAACTGCCATATAGAAACATCGTGGCAGCAAGCAGGCTGGCCAACCAACCCAGTTGCTGAATGCCATAAGAACGACAAAGATAGAGGAAGCCGCCCATGGTGGCCCAGGCAAACCATAAGAGCGATTCATACAAATTAGCCAGAGGAAAACGTTGGGCTTCTATACCACGAGTAACAATCGCTACAGTAAGAGCAATAAAACCGACAAGCATGACGCCATTAGCCACTTTTAGAGCAATACCATTAAATCGTTTGGTGCCATTAGAGGCGACGAAAACCCAGAACGACGCCACCGATGATAGCCCAGCCGTGTTAGTTAGATAGAGCTGAAAATCAGACATGTGCTTGTTCTCCCTGATCTAATTGCGCATGCTCTTGCAGGGTAAAGGATGCTTTCAATTTTTCCACCAAATTATCCATACTGCGCTCAAAGCCTACTTTGGCTTTGCGCGAGGTGCCTCCCATATAAAGTCTGTTGTCCTCAACTGCCACCCAGACATGGCGATGAGGAACAGCGGCTAAGAGAACCCCAATCATTATTATGCCAAAAGCCAGATAGGTGATTGGTAGCCCCGGATCTCTTTTGTATTGCAGCCCAGTTACAGGTATAGCCTTTTCAAAGACTACATCAACATCGCCTAACTTAATTGACTTTCCAGACTGAATCTCTGAAATAAGCTTAGGAGCTTGCCACTCCCGGCGTTTAGCAAAGACACGTAGACTTTTACCTTCTGACGCCAAAGACATTATCAATACAGTGTCTTGATCAAGGGGTAGAAAACAAGCATATTTCTCGCCCATCGGCCGGAGATCTAATTGGCGCTGATGCCCATTAAAACTCACTGCTACCTTAGCCAGACCCCAACTCGACTGATAGATATCAACGCTCTCGTAGGTGAGTGGATTATTGACCGATATTTCGCCTTGATGAAGTACCTTACCTTTATCATCAACCACACTGAGATTACTAAACCACTGCTTCGCTTGCCCACCGGGATAGTTTTCACGCCTGGTGCCATCTACTCGCACCTGCCATTTCGGCAAAGAGCCAATCCAGAGCTTGCTGTGTTGAGAATCGCTAAAATTCAATTTCTCATCGAGCAGTACTGGCTGAAAACCAGTAAAGCCCGTCCACGAAGTAATAGTGATGCCCAGCAACAAAGTGAGCAATCCCACGTGGGTGACCGATGGCGCCAAGCGCCCAACCAGACCATATTCGCCCTTGAGCTTAGAACCCTCAGCCTTGACCTTGTAACCCATTTTGGTCAAGCGCACTGAGAGATCGGCAATTAAAGCGGTTTGCTCTTCGGCCTTTGCCACGTTAAGACAGTAGTGCACAGGCAGTTTGAGAATATCTTGACCGCGGAAAAAGGGCAGTGAATTCTTGAGCAATTTCAGTTTAGGAAAAACTCTCTGAAAACTGACCACAATCATGTTTAAAGTAAGAGTGGCTGTCAGAGCAAGAAACCAGGGCGAGTGATAAATATCGCTGATACCAAGCCGAACCAACCATTCGGCAACCTGATTGCCAAAGACTTCGAAGACTTTCTCTTGACCGCCTTGAGATTCTTGCGGAACCCCGGCGCCAATAAGAATTGTCAGAGCCATCAAGCACATTAAAGAGACCGAAAGCTTTACTGAGGCAAAAGGTGAGAGCTGATCTTTAGTGTTATCGCGCTTGCCATCTTTCACTTTATTAGGTGTCACCACGAGAGAGGAAGCAACCTCCGGTTCAACTTCTTTGCTTTTATCATCTTCGCTTACAAGGGCCACCATCAATTCGCCTCTTCACTAATGTCAGCACTCAGCTCAGAATTTTTCTGCAACTGTTGAATTATGCTGATTGCTTCTTCGAAGTTACGGCGTGACAATGCTGATGCCAGAGATTCAGAGGCATTTAGCTCAGACCAGGTCTTCAAGCCATCAGCAACAGACTCAGTGTTCAACTGCTCCCGCACTGAGTCAAGAAAAACGCTATAACGATCAAATTCGTTCACCAGAACTTCTTCGATACGCTGCATCAGCGCTGTCTCTAGCGGTGGGCAGATACCATCGGATGAAACCGAAATTTTGACATGACCACGCTTAAATACAGTGACCGGAACAAAAGTGCAACCCGAACCAGCCACAAAATAAAACGGCACCTTACTAGAAGCGGCTATAGCTGCTGCTTTCTCATTCGCCAACTGATTTGTGCTCAAAGCGAAAACCAAAGAAAATCTAGCTAGGTCTTCACACTTTTCTAGATACTTAACTTCGCTCACTCGCACCAATTCAAGCCGATTGCCGTAGGTGATGTGCAACTCTTGAATTTCGCAGACAAAAGCAGAAGAGACAACAGTGACTGCGGCACCCGCCTCCAATAGACGCAATAGTTCACTAAAAGCGGCTAAATCACCACCAAAAACAATTACTTCTTTGCCTCTCAGAGACAAACTCAGAGGATAGAAATTTTCAGGTAGAAGGCGGTTTTTAGTTTGTGCACTCATGGGTATTACCAAATCAAGATCAATTACTTCTCACCAATACATAGTCAACCATCGCTATTAGAGCCTGCTTGCTCTCACTGTCAGGCAGAACAGACAAGCTACTCTTGGCTTTGGCGCCATAAGACAATGCTAGCGCTTGAGCCTGCTCAACCCCACCACTCTTGCGAATAATGGCCAAAGCCTCCTCTACGCCCTCATCAGTTTGCACAGCTCTCTTATTAATCAGCTCAACCAGGCGCTGAGAAGAGGTGTCGTTACGCTCTAAAACATAAAGCGCTGGTGCGGTCAGTAGCCCATTGCGCAAGTCATTACCTACAGGTTTACCGGTCTGCTGAGCCGAACCAGTAACATCAAGCAAGTCATCAACTATCTGGAAACATACTCCTAAATTGACACCATAATCTTTTAGGCCGGCCACTACATTGTCTGGCCGAGCGTTCAAGATGGCTCCACTATGAGCACCAGCCGCAATCAATGAGGCCGTCTTGTTGATTGATTTGAGAATATAGGCGTCCCAATCAACTCGACAGACAAATTGCTGCCGCATCTGTCCTATTTCGCCAGAACAAAGATCACCCAAAACCTGGCCATAGATTCCAACCACCACAGGGTTCATGATGCGAGCAAGACAAATAGAGGCTTGAGCAAAAAGTAAATCGCCTAAAAGCACAGCCAATTTGTCATTGAAGCGCTTGTTGACGGTCTCTTGACCACGCCGAGTAGAAGCAGCATCAATGACGTCGTCGTGCACAAGGCTAGCTGAATGGATAAGTTCAGTTAGAACAGCCAAAATAATGTGCAAGCGAGACATCTCACTATGAGCAACATCGTCCTTGCTATCAGTCAAGCTAGCTTTAGAACCGAGCAAAGAAATTAATGGTCTGATTCGTTTTCCACCAGCTTGGAAAATCTGAGCCAGTAAGTCACCGACAAAGGGGCTGTCATCAATCAAATTGGTAACTAGCCATTCCTCAACCAGGGCCATCTCATGACCCACTGGCCGGATGATGTCGCTCAAGTCTGTATATTGGCCTTCTTGACCAGTTTCAGACCTATCAGGTTTTGCGGTTGTACCGGCGCCATTACAAGTTGTCATCAGATTAGTACTTTTCTTCGGTAATCTTGGCAAATTATGGCAGTTTCAGAGGGGTTCTTGCCCTTTCTTAGCTCTCATGATCCAAGAAACTTAGCAAGTACAAAGCGTCTTCTTCGGATTTTTTTGGGGAGGGCGCATATTTTCAAGATGTTGTGGAACAACTCTAATGAGGGGAATGTTTTATAAATTTACTAATGGAACCCATAAAAGCCTTCTAAAAACCGAAATGGCATCTCAAATGGCATCCCAAGATGTCCATTGATGAAAATCGGGTTAGACTTAAGGGTCAAATTGCGAGGTAACCGTGTTTCAGGATCTCAAAGCCAAATTACTGGCTGGACAAATAGCTTTCAACCAAGCACTGCCACAGGCATTGCCTCATTTGCGTGGCAAAATCGCAGATGAAAAGCTCTTGTGGCTAGCTTCAGAATTGCAGGGCTACAGTAATGCCATTGAGTTCTATCAAACTACTGATCATAACCTCCCTAGTTACCGCGTAGTGCCGGGCACCCTTAGATTGATGACGGCAGAGGGGCAATTACTGGAACTGAGACACCCTTATGCCAAGCGCGACCACATCTTCCTCAGTTCACCCATTGCCTGGATTGAAGAGATTGCTAACCACAACCAGCAAGAAGCGACTTCTCTAGTGGAAGTGCCAGAACTAACAGCTTTCATGACTAAAAATGGCGGCGGAGTGGTTTGCGAAACTACTCAAAGCGAAGTCAGAAGAATAATAGCTACCTTTAGAAACCAGTTTATTGATCTGCTCGACCAAGTCGAAGCAAAGTCTGGCACTTAAACTAAAACAGATTCCGCGCTTTCACGTTTTTCACTGGCACTGACGACAATTTCGTTATCAAGTAATTTGAGCAGGGCAGCTATTCGCTCCCTGCGGATATCGCTCTCTTCGAATTTGTACAAGCGAAAACCATTAGCCAAGCTCACCCAGACTGACTGCTCCTGGCCGACAGCGGTAGCAGATAAACGCATACTAACGTCAAGCATCAACTCAGCAAAGCTTGAGCTTCGAGCACGACAGTTAACATAGCCGCAGTCACGTTCAATGGCCATACCAAGGCGCAGCGCTGAAATATAAGCATCGCGATCAGGCCTTATTTTAAGCAATTCATCTTCAAGCAAAATCAGGTCGAAGTCGAAGAAGCCACTCTCCAAGGGCACCGTCTCACTTTCAACCGTACTCAAAGCCTGCTTATAAACAGAAGGGCCAGCTATTGCAGCTAAGGCACGGTGACGCTCAAGCTCACTAGAGCCCGAAACTCGCTCGTAAAGCAAGCAACAAAGCGCGCCAGTGACGATTAAACCGCCATAGTAGACAATCGAGAGCGGAACAATACCGGTGCCAATAGCTTGTGCGAAGGAAAAAACCACGAATATTTGAGCTAGGTGCCATAGGGCCACAGCCAAGGAAAGACCAACGGCAATTGATAATTTGCGACCGGGAGCAAGAGCCACACCGACGGTAACGCAGGCTATACAAGCAGCCCAATCAAGGAAAGCAACAAAAAGATGGTAAATATCTATTCCAGCGCTAAGGCCGGCTCGGGGCATAATGTGGGCCCACTCAATTACTGCAATTACTAGCAGTTGAATCAAGGCAAAGGCCAAGAGCGCAGAGATTATGGCAACAAAGTAACGAGCCATTAAATTACCAGCAAGATACCAAACGAATTACCAGCGAATTACCAACAAAGTTGCAACGCTCCAGGAAGAGACGCCCAATATTTAGATGATGAAATATACCATGTCAGGAACTCAGGGCAAAGCCCTGGAAGGCGGCAAAATCAACTTTCCAAGAGTCTAAGAAGAATCTTCTCTTGACCTCTACTATACACAACCGAGTATTGATACCGCCAGCGATACCATTATCAGGCGGCAAAATGACAGTTTAAGACCTTCCTAAACCGGGCAACAAAGGGGTAGAAGGAGAATCCCAAAATGAGAATCAATGATTAGCAAAAACACTTTAATAAATCTGGCCGAGCTCGAAGAACTAGTTGAAAAATCGCTGGACAAGACCACACTGGCCCCATCACACTTCGACTATTATCGTGGCGGGGCCGCCGACGAACTCACAATGAAGCGCAATTGCCAGGCTTTTGCCGAGATTTCAATTTGGCCACGTATGTTAGTTGATATCAGCAAAAGAGATATGTCGCTATCTCTCGCTGGCCAAGAAATTGATATGCCTATTGTTATTGCCCCAACAGCCTTTCAAGCGCTGGCTCACAGCCAGGGAGAACTGGCAACTGCAGCAGCGGCTAAGAAATTGAACACAATCATGACCTTAAGCACGTTATCAAATCACGACATCGAAGAAGTAGCCAAAGCTGGCAACCACCTGTGGTATCAATTATACGTTTACAAAGATCGAGCCATTACGAAAGATCTAGTAGCTAGAGCCGAGGCCAACAATTACAAAGCCCTTGTTGTCACAGTCGATTCGCCCGTACTAGGACGACGAGAAAGAGACATTCGCAATCACTTTACACTGCCGCCAGGCCTTAGAGCAGCCAACCTAGAAAAGTTTGCTCTAGGCAACATCAAAAATAACAAGAACGACAGCAACAACAACAATCAAGACTCTGACCTAGCTAGTTATATCGCCTCGCTCTACGACACCAGTCTGACCTGGAAAGATCTTGAATGGATTATCTCCCTAACAAAACTGCCAGTATTAGTGAAAGGCGTTTTGCGCGGCGATGACGCCATAAAAGCCGTTGCCGCCGGAGCAAAGGGAATAATTGTCTCCAACCATGGGGGCCGCCAGCTCGATACAACGATCTCTACAATAGAGGCTTTGCCAGGCATCATCGCCGCAATAGAAAAGGCCAATAGCTCCAACAGCAATACTTTAGTAGAAGTTCTGCTCGATGGTGGCATCAGAAGAGGAACTGACATACTAAAAGCATTGGCAATGGGAGCCAAAGCTGTAATGATAGGAAGGCCTGTACTATGGGGCCTAGCCCTCTCTGGCCAAAGTGGGGTGGAAGCAGTGCTGAATCTGCTCAAATCTGAGTTTGACCTAGCCATGGCTCTGAGCGGCTGCGGCAACCTAGCGGCAATTACTTCTGACTTAATTTCGCGAGAAAAATGACTGCCCTCCAACCAAGAATAGTTTCACTGATTGCTAGCTCCACCGAGATCGTTCATGCTCTTGGCTTAGGAGAATATATGGTGGGGCGCTCGCACGAATGCGACTTCCCTCAATCTATAAAATCTCTACCAATATGCACCTCACCTAAATTTCAGGTAGACGGATCTAGCTACGAAATAGATCAGCGTGTCAAAGCAATTTTGCAGGAATCGCTTTCGGTGTACAAAGTTGACGCCGATATTCTCGAAAGCCTTCAGCCAAGCCATATTATCACCCAGGCGCAGTGCGAAGTTTGCGCTGTTAGCCTCCGTGATGTTGAAGCAGCTCTGTGTCAAATGGTCAGCAGTAAGCCGCAAATTGTTTCACTTGAACCAAATAGCATGGCAGACTTTTATAACGATATAGAAAAAATCGGCAAGGCTCTGCACGTAGAAGATCGAGCACAACAACTTATAAAGAACTGCCAAAGCAGAGTTGATGCCATTGAAGCAAAAGCAAACGAAGCGTTAGCCAGAGGCATGACCAAAGTTTCAGTGGCAGTGATCGAGTGGATAGAACCACTAATGGCAGCAGGAAATTGGATGCCTGAGTTAGTAGAACTGGCTGGCGCCACTAACTTATTTGGCCAGGCTGGCAAGCATTCTCCCTGGATGACCTGGGAAGAATTGATAGAGAAAGAGCCAGATATAATTCTCGTGACACCGTGCGGTTTCGATAACAAACGCACTCTGGAAGAGATGCACTTGATTGAGCAACAGCCTCACTACAGTGCCCTCAAAGCCGTGCGCAACAAACGCGTTTATGTGGCCGATGGCAATCAGTATTTCAATCGACCCGGTCCGCGTCTGATCGACTCGCTCGAAATAATGGCCGAAATTCTTTACCCCCAACTCTTCAATTTCGGCCACGAAGGCACAGCCTGGATTAATTTCACCAGCTCTAAGTCATCAATCGGAAAAGCAGGCGAAAATTAAGTGAGCGCTGAAGACAATAAAAATAATGACAGTGACAACAAGACTGAAGAGGGAAAATCTCGCCAGTTGCTAGCTGCCAGTGCCCTTATTCCGCTGCTTTGCGCTCTTTCACAACCGCCTAACTTCAAAGCACTTATTTACTCAGTTTTCATAGTCAACTATCTAATCAAGACTCGAGCGCGCGAAAAACCAGCTACAGTCTTGGCCGAAAGCCAGCCTTCAGCGACATCATTGTCAATCTGGCAGAAACTTGAATTTGTAGCTTTATTTGTGGCCTGTGGCATGATCGTGCAAACCCTTGACTATCTGGGGCACTTAAGTTTTCCCGTGCACACACTCTGGTCACCCAGCTGGATTTACTTCGGACCGTCAGAAGCTTCAGTGGCTTGGCAATTCATTATGACTTTTCGGGTCATGGCAGCACTGGCGCTGGCTTGGCTAATAGCCTTGCGCTTCTTTGTCATCAGCGAAAAAGAATTCTTCAAGATAGCAGTGGTCTTTGGCGCAGTGCTAACGGCCATGGATTATATGCCAGTAATAAGCCTACCGAACTTAGAAGCCACACTAGCCGGCGCAATTTACTTTGGCTCAATCGCCGCTATTGCCGCAACGCCCCTAGGACTGCCAGAAAAAGTGCAGTACAAAGGAAAAATTGGTGCCAAGGAAGTTTATATGCTTACCATGATCTTGCTCTATGCGGCCGTCAAGCTAGTTATTCGATTTTCGCCTATACCCGCTCTAGGCGGGGGCTAAGGTGGCAAGTCAAACGGGCATGGGTAAGAGCGATTGCCAGTGCATCAGAAGCATCATCAGGTTTAACAATTTCTGGCAATCCTAAAAGCTTTGCCACAGCCCACTGCACTTCAGGTTTTTCGGCCTTGCCATAGCCGGTTACATGCAGCTTCACCTGCATTGGGGTATATTCACCAGCCAACATACCAAAGGTAGCCAAGGCCTCAAGAATGACACCACGAGCTTGTGCTACTGGAATTACAGTCTTGGCATTTTTGAAGAAGAAAATAGCTTCAACGCCACATTCCTCTGGCTTAAATTCTTCAATCAAGCTAATTAAATCCTCGCGGATCATTTTCAAGCGGTTGGCTGGGGCCATGGTTTTCGGAGTCGATATCACCCCCGATGATATATACCGAAAGCTATCACCAGCGATCCAATCGACTATACCGAAGCCAACCGTAGCAGTACCTGGATCGACGCCCATGATCCGCCTTGGCACTCTCTTTGCACTCTCAAGCCGAGTATTCAATAAATGCAACCTAAATTAGCAATTTTGACCTTCCAAAGTGTAACATTGCAAGGCACAGTTATCGGTATAAATGAACAGTTATAGCTTCAGCTCTGAAATTCAGGTCAGCCCTGTGAGCGTTACCCCCAAAGCGGGGTGGCTTGACTCACAGCGACTCTCACTAAAGCTACCAATAGGCTTTTTGATGGGGGCGATTCTGGCCCTCGCTACTCCAGGGTTTGATCAGGCCTACCTCGCCTGGTTTGGCTTGATACCACTTCTGATACTAATTAGAGCCTGCAATTCCCCCTGGCAATCAGTATTTACTGGCTTTACTTTTGGAGCCGGCTACTATGCCATTGCCCTCAGTTTCTTCACCGGTATGTATCCGCTGCGTTGGCTTGGTCTGCATGACGCTGTTAGTTTTCAAATAGTATGGCTTGCCTGGTTAGTTGAAGTCATCCACTATTCATCTCTCACTGCACTGTTTGCTCTTTTTGTCTTCTGCTTACCACTGCGCCCAAGCTTTTTGCCTAACCATCGCCGGCCATTCTATCCCTACCTCATCGCAGTACCTTCTATTTGGGTTTTTCTGCAATGGGTAGTGGCCACCTCGCCTCTATTTTTCGGTTCGCCGTTAAGCCAACTGGCCTACACACAGTCACGCAACCTGCCATTAATTCAACTGGCAGCAGTTGGTGGCAGCGGCTTGGTTGATTTTGTCATCGTCATGTTTAACGCTGCCTGCGCTCAAATGATCATTGAAACCACTGGCATAGCCCGCAATCTTGGCGAGCGCACTGACCAACTCAATATCAAATTTGGCTCAGTTCTCGATCTTTTTCTATGCTGCCTGGCCATTGCCTTTGCCCTCAACTGGGGCGGCCAGCGAATCGCCCAAATCGAAGACGAAGTCAGACCCGAACATGCCATTCGCTTCAATCCACAGACGCCACCAATACCGGTGACAATTGTGCAAGGCAATGTCTCAATAGAAAATGAGCGCTTTAAAGCAATCTCCGCAGCCGAATTCTGCGGCCGCTACAACGAGCTTACAGCCAACACTAGCTCAAGCCTGGTAGTTCTGCCCGAAGGTGTCGTCACCCTCAGTCAGATGGGTCAAGGCGGCCTGCTGCCAGCCCTTAAGCATATCAGCCAGGAAGAGCGCAAAGAAATTATTTATGGCGCCATCGAACCACTAAAAAATGGCCATATAAATGTAGCCAGACTGGTCAGCCCCTTTGGTTATAGAGAAAGTGCCTATGTCAAACAAAGATTAGTGCCCTTTGGCGAAATCGTGCCAGAGAGTCTGCGGGACAAACTGCCAACTAATTCTGAAGTCTTCTTAGCGGCTCAAAAAGCTCAAATAATTCGCTCTGGCTGGGGCAAAATTGGAGTGGCTATCTGCAATGAAGTAATCTTCCCCAAAATTGTTTCCGATCAAGTTAGAGACGGAGCCTCACTGATTGTGGTTCTAGCAAATCTTGGCTGGTTTCATAATTCTTCTTTGAACAAACAATATCTTGCCTGCGCCACTCTCAGAGCAGTTGAAAACAAGCGCTTTCTAGTGCTCTCAACCAATACCGGCATCTCTGGGGTGATCGACCCAGCCGGCCTGGTAGTCAGTAAGTCGTACGCCTTACAGCGCGGGGTACTTACCGACACGGTACAATTCATCTATTCAAAAACCCCATTTAACAGAATGCATTGGCTATGAAAACAAACAAAATCTCCTTTACCTTCGCTCTTGCAGCCACTCTCGTAACTCTTTTCACTACCTTTACTTGCAGGGAGGCGCTGGCCATGCTGCCGACAGTCAAACTGGGTGACCAAGAAGTCAAATTAGAGGTAGCCAGCTCTAAAGAAGAAATTGAGAACGGCCTGATGTATCGCACATCAATGCCCGAGACTCAAGGCATGGTCTTTCTCTTTCACCCCCATCGCCCCGTGGCATTCTGGATGTATCACACCCTGATCAGCCTGGACATGCTCTTTGTCAGAGATGGCAAGATTGTAAAAATCTGCAAGCAAGTGCCTCCCTGCAAATCAGAAGATCAAAGCAAATGCCCCACCTATCCAGCAGAAAGCACAATTGATGTCTCTGAGGTAATAGAAGTGAATGGCGGCTACTGCGACAGACACGGAGTAAAAGAAGGCGATAGCGTTCAATTTGATTTTGCCAGCAAATAATGGCAAACCAAGAGATAATCTCAGAGCTTGACCAAGCCAGTGGCATCGCCACAATAACTTTCAATAGACCTAAAGCCGCCAATGCCATCAGCACAGCTATGTGGGAAAGCCTGCCGCGCTTAATCCACAAACTTATAGAAGATGGCAGCAGACTTTTGATATTTACAGGGAGTGGCAAATATTTTGCCGCCGGGGCCGATTTTGAAGATCTGCGTCAAATAGTCGACTATGCCAGCGCCGCGCGCTTCTGGCAGGCTATTTCTACCGCCCTAGAAACCATTGCCGAGTTAGAGGTTCCCACTATTGCTATGGTGAACGGCCCCTGCCTGGGCGGAGGCTGCTTGCTTGCAAACGCTTGCGACCTGCGCTTCGCCGCCCTTGACTCTGCCATTTTCGCCATCCCCGTTGCGCGCCTCGGCATAATACTAGATGACAGCAATGTACAAAGACTGGTAAACCTGATTGGCCAAGCAAAAGCAAAAGAGCTGCTCTTTAGCGCCGCCACTATAGGCAGTACCAGAGCAGCCACTATGGGCCTGATTAATCAAGCCGTTGAAGACGACAAGCTAGAGGCACACACCCTTGAATTTGCCAAAACCATACTGGCCAATTCGAGCCTGACAGTAGCCGCAACAAAAGCTTCAATTGCCAGGCTCAACAATCATGTACGCGAGCAAGAAAGAGCAATCGTGGGCTACCTGTCAAGCGATTTTCGCAACCGCATGGCTCTTGAGCCTTAAGACCCCTAAAGCTGTCAGTCAGATCTAGACTGAAACCACACGCTTGATTTCAGGCAACTCTTCTCTAATAGCGCGTTCAACACCCATCTTCATTGTCATAGTCGAACTTGGACACATGCCGCAGGCACCGACTAAGCGTACTTGAACTTCGTCGTCTTTGACGTCTACTAGCTCAATATTGCCGCCGTCCATCATTAACATCGGGCGCAACTTGTCGAGAATGGCTTCTACTTTGTCTCTCATATTTTCTCCTGGTGTTTAATCTGGCAATTCTTATCGTAACCGAAGACTCAATAATGAATGAGTAACGAAACCTTTCAAGATTGCTACTTATCATCTTAAGCTGAAATAAAGGCTGGGCGCCTCGCCCTTATATTGTTATATGCTTTGCCAATCGCCGGCCCTTGATAGAACTAATTTAGAACAGATTGGGACGGTTTGAGACGATTTAATAAGGAGTTGGACAGATGGCAAGAGTAGCTATTAATGGATTCGGTCGTATCGGCCGTAACGTATTCAGGGCCTACCTCGAGAGCGCGCCAAAAGATCTCGAAATCGTTGCAATCAACGACCCTATGCAAGATTTGGTGCAATCAGCTCACCTGCTCAAGTACGACTCAGTACAAGGCGAACTAAAGCATGAAGTTAGCCATGATGAAGAATCATTGATTGTCAATGGCAAGAAAATCAAGTTCACCCGCGAGAAAGCTCCAGCTGATTGCCCATGGTCCAAGCTCAATGTCGACATCGTTCTAGAATGCTCCGGCGTCTTCACCGATGCTGAAAAAGCTAAAGCCCACATTACCGCTGGCGCCAAGAAAGTATTGATCTCAGCTCCAGCTAAGAACGAAGACATCACCGTCGTTCTAGGTGTAAACGACAAAGACTATGACGCTGAAAAGCACAACATCATCTCTAATGCCAGCTGCACAACCAACTGCTTGGCTCCTGTAGCTAAAGCTATTGACGATGCTTTCGGTATCGAACAAGGCTTGATGACAACAATTCACAGCTATACCCTCGACCAGAAACTGCTCGATGGCGCTCACAACGACTTGCGCCGCGCTCGCGCTGCTGCGATGTCCATGATTCCTTCAAGCACCGGTGCTGCTAAGGCTATCGGTCTGGTAATGCCACACCTCAAAGGCAAACTCAATGGCTTTGCCATGCGCGTGCCTACACCAAACGTATCAGTAGTTGACTTGACCATCACCTTGAAGAAAGAAGTCACTGTTGAAGCTATCAACAAATGTGTTAAAGAAGCAGCTGAAGGCCCTCTCAAAGGCATTCTCTCCTATTGCACAACTCCACTAGTTTCAATCGACTTCCAAGGCAACAAGCACTCTTCCATCTACGACGCTGATCTGACAATGCAAGTCGGTGATCGCATGGTTAAAGTGTTGGCCTGGTACGACAACGAGTGGGGCTACAGCAACCGCTTGGTCGAACTAGCAACCATGGTAGCGAAAAAGCTCCCAGTCGCCGCTAAAGCCTAGTCTTAAACAAGAAGACGCCCTCAAATTGGGGGCGTCTTTCTGTATATTAAGCAATTACGTCTAATCACCACGCCACACACACCACTCAACAGTCAGGTACAGATGAAGAAAACTATTCAAGATCAAGGCGCCAAGCACTTCCAAGGCAAAAAGGTACTGGTACGAGTAGATTTCAATGTACCGCAAAATGAAGATGGCACAGTAGCAGATGATTCTCGCATCAAAGCAGCTCTTCCCACCATTTCTTGGTTGGCCAAAGCTGGTGCTAAAGTAGTTTTGCTTTCCCACCTCGGTCGTCCCAAAGGCAAAGTAGCAGCTAAATACTCACTAAAGCCAGTGGCCGAGCATTTGCAAAAGCTACTAGCGGAGATGGGCCACAAAACAGTTCATTTTGTCGACGAATGCATAGGCGTCAAGGCCGAGAAGGCAGTGAACGAAATGCATGACGGTGACATTGCCTTAATGGAAAATGTCAGATTCCACGAAGAAGAAGAGAAGAACGAAGAAGGCTTTGCCAAAAAGCTATCGCAACTAGGCGAAATCTACGTTAACGACGCTTTCGGCACAGCTCACCGTGCCCACGCCTCAACTGAAGGCGTCACTAAATTTTTAAAACCAGCTCTAGCCGGTATGCTAGTCGCTAAAGAAATCGAAATGCTTTCTTCGGCCCTAGACAACCCAGCCCGCCCCTTTGCCACCATAATTGGTGGCGCCAAAGTATCTAGCAAAATCGGCGTATTAGAAAATCTTTTGAGCCGCGTTGATGTCTTGGTAATCGGTGGAGCCATGGCCTTTAGCTTCCTCAAAGCTCAGGGTCTCAATGTTGGCAAATCATTGGTTGAAGAAGACCGTCTCGCTTACTGCAAAGAGCTAGAAGAAAAAGCAAAAGCCAAAGGCGTCAAGCTGATATTGCCCGTCGATGTAGTCGTGGCCAAAGAGATGAAAGCTGGCGTCGCTACTAAGGTAGTAAAAGTCAGTGAAATAGAGAGCGATGATATCGGCTTAGATTTAGGACCAGAATCACTGAAGTTGATCGTGGCCGCCCTGGCACCGTGCAAGACCATTCTCTGGAACGGCCCTCTGGGAGTTTTCGAGATGGCTGGCTTTGAGCACGGCACTTGGACGCTGATTGACTGCTTAGTTGAGCTGACCAAGAGCGGTACGAAAACAATTGTTGGTGGCGGCGATTCGGTTTCTGCCCTTAAACTGAAAGGTGTAGCCGACGAACTGCTGACCCACGTAGGCACAGGCGGCGGCGCTTCACTAGAGTTTCTGGAAGGCATCGAACTGCCAGGTATTGCCGCTCTCGATAACAAAGAAACAGTGGCAAATAAGGCATAATTAGGGGAGCACTGAGAGAAATACAGATGCCTTTAGCCACTAATAAAAGCTCAACCATAGTCTCAAGATTTTTCTGCGGGCTATGCGCGTGTTTTTTTATTGGCTCAATGCCGCCGACTCTCGCTCAATACCAGAATCAATACCAGAATCAAAATCAGAATCAGACACAAAGTCAGCAGTACTATGTAGACGGACAGCCCATCTCGCAAGAACGCTACCAAGCGCTGCAAATGCTCAACCAATCGATTCCCTTGCTCCAGGCTAATCGCAATCAAGAGGCGATTGATTTGCTTTTGCAGGCCGAAAAAATGGCACCGCAAATGGCTGAGATTCACAATAACCTTGGCTTGGCCCTGGCAAAATTAGGCCGCAACGGCGAAGCCTTGCAAGAGCTAGAGGCAGCTAAACAACTGAAGCCAGAACTGGCAGCCACCTGGCTCACCCTTGGTGGTCTCTACCAATCGCAAGGGCAAGTTAATGAAGCCATCGCTACCTATAGCGAATTTTTGCAACGCTTCCCTGGCCACAAAGATTCCAGCAAAATAGCAAGCCTGATAGCTGGCCTAAAAAAAGAGCTAGCCAACGGTACAATCCCGCGTTACATCGCACCCGACGCCACCTCGAAAGACAACTATCTGGCCGAACTGGCCGGGCATTTAACCAGATGGCCCGAAAGCAAGCTGCCAATCAAGGTCTATATAGCCTCTGGTAAAGGCGTGCCTGGCTACCTGCCGCAATACACTCAAATACTCGAAGAAAGCTTTGCCACCTGGCAGCAAGGGGCCCAAGACAAACTTTCATTTATTAGCGTAAAAGATCCAAGCCAAGCGGATCTTGTCTGCTCTTGGACAAACGACTCCAATTCATTTACCAATCGAGCAGAAGCGGGCGAAACGGTGGTTTTCACCAATTCGCAGGGCATTGTCAAAGGCACTATCAAAATACTGACCGTAGCCCAAATGGCAGAGTTACCCCTCACCAATAATCGCCTCAGACAAATCTGTCTGCACGAAATTGGCCATGCATTAGGCTTCGGCGGACACACCAGAGATCCTCAAGACATGATGTTCTTCTCTACACGGGTAACCGATCAAGACCGCAGCCTCAGCCCTCGTGATGCGGCTTCAATTAAACTGCTGTACAGCTCAGCCATAGGGATGCACTAGCTATTAGTGATGCACTGAATATCAACCATTCATCGCTCTATTCACCACCAGCGGTGCAGTTTCGCTACAATCGCTACAGCGGAATGCCTACGGCCAGTAGATTTTTCAAAGAACTAAATTTTAGCGAATTCTATCAGCGTCACAAGCAAGAAGGCTGGCTGGTAAATCTAGCCCTTGTTGCTACCACCGTCTTCACAGCTTGTCTGCCAGTGCTCTACCTGCTGGCCCCTGAACTATTCGTCCTCACTATCATGCTCGCTATTCTTGCCGTCGGCATAACCCTACCGACACTAGCATTTCTCTCACTAGGCAAAATCAAAATCGATAGTCGTGGCATTGAATTTTGCCGCTTGGGCTCCCTCGATGAAAAGCTCTACCCTTGGTCAGACCTGACGAGAATTACATTTTTGAGAAATGGCCAACCTTCCCTTGAGCCCAACCAGCTTTATCTAGAATTTCACCGCCAACCGGCACTAGTCTTAGAGTTAAATGCCATATCGAAATTGAATTTAGAGGCACTGATCAGCTTGGCCCTCTATTTTCGCCCCAAAGTCTTGATCTATCCTAACGAAACCCTGTCAGCTTTGGGCATCAAAGAAATGAAGCTGATTGATCCTCTAGATTTCACAGAACTCTGGCAAAGCAATCTAGAGCAACGCTTTGCCTCGACTAACTTCATCCCCTTAGAGCAAGGGCAGAGATTAAAGCAAAGTATCACTGTGCTGGCCCAAGTGGCAAGTGGCGGAATGTCGGCGGTCTACCTGGCCAAAGACGACCAACTAGGGCCGGTGGTGCTAAAAGAATCAGTTTTCTCAGGCTCCCGTGACACTGATAAATTTCGCAAGGCCGTTGAATTGTTTGAGCGCGAAGCTACTCTTTTAACCACAATTTCGCATCCACGCATAGTCAAAATTTTCGACTATTTTGTCGAAGATAACCGCCACTATCTATTGCTAGAGCATATTAAAGGCAAAACACTGCGCAATTTTGTCGACAGACACGGCCCCTTGAGCGAAAAAACAATCATCGATTGGGGCCTGCAGATGGCCCAGATTCTCGATTTCTTGCATAACATGGAGCCGCCCATAATTCATCGCGACTTCACTCCAGAAAATGTCATCATCTCTGAAGACGCAAAAATTAGACTAATTGATTTCGGTGCCTCAAGCATTTTCTTAGGCACGGCAACGGGAACAGTTGTAGGCAAAATTGCTTTCATGCCACCAGAGCAAATTAAAGGCAGGGCCAACCGCGCTAGTGATATCTATGCCTTTGGTGGCCTGATGTATTTTCTGGCCACCGGCAGAAACCCGCAGCCCTACGAAGAGAATGTCTTACCAAAGGATGGCCCAATCAAGTCAATCAATCTGAGAAAGCTAGTCGATGACTGCCTCAAGCTTGAATTGAAAGATAGAACCATTCGCACCAAAGAAATTATCGACCGACTTGAATCACTCCACAGAAGCAGAGTAAGCCATGCTGAAGGATAAGTTTCAATCTCAGCCTCAAGCTCAAAGACACCCAGAAGAATTGACCTGTGTGCCAGAAGACTATTCTAAGCTCGGCAGAAACTCACTTATAGTTCTCATTCCAGCTTTATACATCTATTCGATACTGCTAATAAACCACTCCTATTTGGCCATTATCGAAAAGCACCAGGCCATAGCCTGGGCCATTCTTGCTATCTTCGTCACTGGTACTACACTATTTTTGAACTACCGCAGACAGCATAGGCTACTCAATATATTGGCCATTACCGAACGCGGTCTATCAATCGGTCGCATGGAAGACGCTGCCTTCGAATCGGTAGATTATCTGATTAACTGGAAAGAGATTATATCGGTCGAAGAACGCGGAAAACTAGACAGCAGTGGTCATTTCAAACAGTGGTTTATCATTAACTCAAGTCTCAATGTATCGTTCAAACTAACAAGCGCCAATGCTTTTCGCTGGCTGTCGCGCGAAGAGATTATTGAGAGCCTGATCAAGTTTGCCCCCGAGGCAAGACTTAAGCTAGCCCTGCCAGATGATTTAGAAACCAGTCATATGCTGCGTTATACCAATCTCTGGTTAGAAACTTTGGATAGCGCCGGCAAACGCAAGAGAACATCCATTCTTGATGGTGGCGATAGCCTGGCCGATAACCTCTACACCATAACCCGGCAACTCGGCGCCGGGGGCCAGGGCCGGGCCTATTTGGCCAAGAAGAACAATGAAAACTCTGAGCACATAGTAGTGCTAAAAGAATACATACTGCCCACCCAAGTTGATGCCAGCGCCAGTGCTAGCAAAGACCAAAAGATACATAAAAGCGAAGCGAATATTTTAGCCAAGCTCAAGCATCCCGGAGTAGTGAAACTACTCGACTGTTTCGAAGAAGATCACCGGGGCTACCTCGTGCTTGAATTCGTAGAAGGAACACCAATTCACGATTTAGTCAGCAACAGAGGGGCATTTTCAGAGGCTGAAGCCAGAGAAATTGCCATTTCACTCTGCCAGGTAATGAGCTATATGCACTCTTTCTCACCAGCAATCATTCATGGCGATCTCACCCCAGAGAATCTGATTCTGAAAAAAGATGGCACAGTCTGTGTCATCGACTTTACTGTCGCTCACTTCTACTCGAAAGAGAGAAAGTCAAAAGTTTGCGGCAAGGAAGGCTATGTGGCACCGGAGCAGTACGCTGGCTATGACTCGCCACAAAGCGATATCTATTCAATTGGTTGCACTCTCTACTTTATGCTCACAGCACTAGACTGCGAGACCTTGACTCAGCCGAGCATTGAGCCTAGCAGTGGCACTCAGTCGCAAGCCGCAATAGTGAGCGCGGTAAGCGAAGGAATGAAGAAAATCCTAGCAAAAGCTACGGCAAAAGATGTAAGCGAGCGCTATATCGACTGTGTCGCTTTAGAGGCAGACCTAATTAGCCTGCGCTAAAGTTTCTCCCAGAGAAACTTTGGGCATTTTACGAAACCTGTGGGATTACCACCAATTGCTGATTGCTTGCCGCCTCACTACACTCTTTATACAACTAAGAGGCAGCAACACCATGATGAGTATGTTCAACCACCCAGCCGATGAAGAAAAACTCTGCCAAGTGCTCAAAGCTTATGTTGAAGAGTGGGGCCCCGAAAATGTTATCGTCTCGGTACCTGAGCACTGGAGCGAATATAGCGCCAACAATCTTGGCCGTGTCCGTCTCGAATTCGCCACCCAGAACACAGTCTCAATTAGAGTGGAATATGACTTTGTTAGATTGAGCTATAACGTTGACTTAGTGGCTGCCTAGTCTTCTCAAAATAAGTTTCTTAGTTACAGAATAATCATGGTAAGAGCAGAGGATGATCTCTGCTCTTTTTGTTACAACAGAAAAGAAAAAAACTGCCACTAAATATAGTGACAGCGTCAAATGATAGCTTTAACTGGCATAAAGTTAGCTTTAGCGGGCCAGGCTGAATTCTCTCAAATGTCCCACAGCTTGCTGTGGAGTCATTTGGCCGACGCCAACTAAGCTATGCAAGGCTCTGGCTTTTTGCAGAACCACAGCTGGAATTGGTGAACATTCGTCCCAAACCGATTCAAAGGAAAGTCTATTTTGCAAAGCAGCTTCCATCAAACCCAGCGCCGTTACTTCACTTAGACAATTAGATTGAACCAAGAGGTCTAGTACTTCAAGGATGTCGCGGTTGTTGGCGTAGATAGCAAAACCTAAGGTGCTGTGAGCGAATTTAAGAGATTGGCTGGCCGCGCCAACAGAACCAGTCAGAGTATTCTCCATGCGGGCGTTGCGCACGCGCTGCTGCAATTGCTCTGCACTAATTTGTCCGGTAGTAAGGCGAGCAAGGCCATCAATCAAAATTTTGTACATAGATACTGGCAGACCGCAGCAGCGGTTCAGACTTTGACCAACAGTGAGGCCACGAGCCAAACTATATTGTCTAGCCTGATTAAACTGGTCACGATCAATCAATTGACACGATAGAGCCAATTGTCCCAGTGCACTATCAGAGAAGGCATTGGTTGGGTGCAAATCGAGTTCTTCTAAGACTTGTGTGAAAGGCAAGAAATCGCTCAAGGCGCGATTGAGAGCTTGCACAGCCCATGGCTTAAATAGCCAGCTAGAGCGAATCGCCTGGGCAGCATCAAGAAATGCCCGCCTATCACTGGCTGCCACAAATCCACTTTCATACAAAACATCAATGACCTGACTGTTGCGCATGCTGGCTAATTGAGCCACTTGCGCCAAAACTTCGTTAGAAACAACTTGCGACTGAGCAATTAACTCGAGCATAAGCGACTGGTCAAGATTGACAGCCTGACTATATTGCGGCGCTTGATGAGCATGCTGCTCGCGCTCGTAGTTGAGAGATAAGTTTGTTTCTAGAGCTAAAGTTGCTGTCATTGGGGTGCTAAGCTCGAACTGGTCAGGAATAAAGGGTTATTTTGTAAGACAAAACTTAGTAAGACAAATGCAGTAAAACAAGACGGTCCAACACAAGCAAAGACATAAGGGTGTCTTGTGTAAGGTACCAAATTATTGGTGGCGAAAATCAGTTACTAAATACTTTTACTAATCGGAAATACTCAGTAAATACATTATAGGTTGCTAATTTAGCCAGTCAATGGCGCCCTACGTAGGATTACGCAAAGTATTTTCGCTAATTTTAGTTTTTCTCAGATTTATTCTAACTTCTGCCGGAAGCAGACCTTGCGGGTTCTGTGGTCAATCCAAATCAGCTCATGCTTGAGCTTCGGATATTCAGTGGCAAAGAATAACTTGGTCTGCAGTGATGAATAAGGCTCAAGGGTAAAGAGGAACTCCGAGTCGTCTCCAGGCCCCATACCGACAGGGTACTTATTGCCATTGGTGTCACGCAAATAAAGGTCGATAGCACTGAGTTTGCGATCGCTGTTGTTGTCGATAGTGACGTCCATTCGAATAAAGTGACCATCAAGGCCATCTTTAATAACTTTGGTTTTGCCTACTTCTATAGAAAGGCCATCCAGGTTCATGTTGGCAGCTTTCTTGGTTGGTTCGGATAGGGCTGGCAGCAGCAAATCAGTATCAATAGATAGATTGAGATCATCACCAGGCTCAAGGGTTGCCCGATCGCCTTTCTTCATGATGGCGTGACCAGCTGCTATCAAGGCACCAGCAGCAGCTCCACCAGCAATATTGTAATAGTGACAGGCAGCCGAGCCCCGCATTCCACCAACAATCTGGTAGGCCGCTAAAGCCCCGACAATGGCGCCGCCCGCAGCATTTGCTGCGACCATTCCGGTTCCTTTGGCTACGCCTTTAAGGGTGGTTTTTTTAAAATTATTGGCCTCGGCCGAAAAGGCAAATCTTTTGCCATTTGGTAAAGCTAATTCGGTAAACGAAATCTCTAGCCAGCCTGGTCGCTGCACTCGCCGGGGTGGCTTAACCGACGACACCCGACCCTTAAATACAGTACCGGCGGGAATGACCTTATTGTCTTCGACAAAAATGTCTTCTGAAGTAGCAGCAGTGATGATGTCGCCCACATGAGCGGGATGAAGCTTGCCGTCCATGTCGCGGTCAAGTAAGTGCATGCCTTGTGTGGGCACGGAAGACAGCTTGAGCTTGATGCCAGTGCCTTTGGGCACACAATAGGTAACTTCAGCTTTTAAAAGCGGAGTGGTTGTGCCCTTTTTCACCACTAAATCGTTAGTCTGGCCAGCTTTAGGCAAAGGTTGAATGCGCTGGCGCATGGGGGAGACTTCAGGAGCTTGCCCAGGCAAGATCGGCTCTTGCTCCTTGGTAACATCACCGGGGTTTTCGATGGGACGACTGAGACCTTGTTGGTCCATTAATCGCTGAGCCGAAGCCATAGGAGCCGCCAGCGGACAAATTACTGCCAAACAGGCAACCACCGAGGCATAGCGACGAGACTTATGAAATATAGAGCTGGTATTACTCAATGATTTAGCCTTCTGACAATCGACAGAAGTATAACCTATGACAAGCGATGAGACGTAGGGGCTGAAATCTGTTAAGGTATTAAGGACTAATATTAGGGGCTAAACCCCAGCCTGCCTTTACTACACCGATTTTCAAGAGCTGAAAATGGCGGTTGAACCAACCGAAATCAAGCTAACCAAGGACCGCACCGGCTCACAGCAGAACATTATTGTTCTCAAATATGGCCCGGAACTCCTTAGCGAAATAGCCGCATTGAGCAAGTCTAAACGCTTGTACGATGCCATTCTCATTGATTCAACCTTGTGCGGTTACCTCTTCCCCGCCGAGACCTTAGTAGAAGCTGGCCGCTTAGCTGAAAATCTTCTCGAATTATCAGGCGCTCTAATCTTTCTCAAGACCGATAAAGCCATTGCCATAGTGCGTCAGTCATTAACCGGCCTAATGTCTTTTCACGTTTTCGACAACCATTCAGAGCTATTTGACTATTCACCAACCCTGACAAAATTCATCCAGACAGCCTTGGGTGGAGCAACTTCATTTGTCGAAGAAAGCACAGACCTTTCCCATCAAGTGCTGATGTCGACGGTACCCGTGCTGACAAGCCACGGCCTCGAACAAAAAATCAACATGAACAGCCATCACCGCCGCAATTTGCTGCTGGCGGCCATTGATAACTATTCTCCTGTGGTTACCCTAATCAATAAAGTTGTTTCCCAGGGCCGCCTGACCGAATCAGAATTTTTAGACCGCATCAAAGAACTAGAAGCCGAACGCTCAATCTACCCAATCTTCCCTAAAATTCCGTTTTTGGTTAACTGCTTCAAAACCAAAACAGCCTTCACAATTAAAGAATATCTTCTGGCTTCAGGCCTGGTTTCTAAAGCACAGCTCGATGACATGCTTATGGAACTCAATTCAATGCCTGCCAAACAAAAAATGGCCCTGGGCAGCCTGGCAGTGAAGAAACAGATATTCACCAGCCGTCAACTTGAGATTGCCCTGCAAGACCAGGCCTTCTATGGTCAAACCGACGAAAACGACAAGGTCAACCTTGGCTCTGTTGCTGGCGAAGACGACAAAGTGCAATCGCTGGTGGGCCACCTTGGTTCAACCGATCCATCAAACCTTTTGCAGAACCTCGCCACCAACCGTGAAACTGGCGTGCTCTCAGTTGAATATCGCGACATGCAATTCAGAGCACTATTTGAAATGGGTAAAATCACCCACGCCAAACTCGGCAAAATCATGGGAAATAAGGCTGTAACTGAATTTGCCTCTGCCTGGAAGCAAGGCATTTTCGTCTTTGTCCAACGCACGCCACCAGCAGATCTGGCCAAAGACGTCTGTAAAGTATCAAAAGCTCTAGACAAATTATTGTTAGATGCCGCTCTAGCAGCCGACAATACCGAAGTTACCTGGAAGAAGCTACCGAAAGCGGCTGACTCAATTCTAGAAAAACTTCCCGACCCTAAAAATTATTTGGCAGACGAGAAGCTCACTGATCCCAAAGAGAAATTTGTACTCTCTGCCACAGAACGAGCCATGATGAGCCGGCTATGGAACGCCCTCGATGGCCTGCATTCTATTGCCTTAGTGATCCGCAACTTGGGCGACGTAACTACATCAGATGCTGCTGCTGCGATTGACCGTTTACTTTCGTACGAGCTTGTTACCGTTCCGACAGTTGATCTGTTCGGACCACTGACAAAATTCCAAACCCTGGTCAAACGTATTACCGAAACTATTGGCATAGAAAGGTCAGAAGCCTTCCTGCGCCTGTCATTGCGCGATACTTTGGGCTATTCAGGGCGAGCTAGAGTCTTCATCCTCTCTCGTCAGGCCGATGTTGGTGTCGACATGGCAGCGGCGCGCTCGGCCGGTACCTCACTATCGGTAGTGCTGCAAGACTTAGAAGACTGGCAGGTAAAGTACATCGAGTACGCTACCCAAGAATTAGACAGGAACGTGCTCTTAACGATTATTCGTGAGGTTCATAACGCTGGCTAATGGCGACTACTCTTATAAGGGATTAGGGATGCTGAATAAGTGCCGAAAGTACCAAAAGTACCAGAAGCTTTGGATTGCCGGGTTGGGATTTGTCCTTACGGCCCAGAGTCTACAACTGCTCGGTTATAGCGATAGCAATATGGCAATAGCCGCTGACGGCCAAGCAATTGCTCAGAATAGCGACGCCAATATAGTAATGCCAAGCCGCACAACTAATGCCTCCGCTAATAATAGTGGCATTGCTGGCTCGGTCACCGTTGACAGCTATCCCATCCAGGCAATCAAAGTGGCGGCCGCTGGCAACAGCACTACCCCGGCGCAATCTTTGGCCAAGCTAGCATCAGACCCAAGTAGTTTTGTGCGGCGAGCCCTGGCAAGTCATCCTAAGCTCAGCGAAGAAATCAAAGAAAAATTGGCAGTCGACAGCGACCAAACCGTTGTAGAGTCACTCTTAAAAGCCAGCAGTTTGCCCAACCTCGCCACCCTAGATAAACTTCTTACAGCAGCTACTCCGCGAGTGCGCGAGACCCTAGCGGCCAACCCCAACACCCCCCAAGCAATTTTAGAGAAACTCTCACAGGGCCCTGTCTATACCGAATTTCTACTCTTATCTTTGGCGCGAAACCCTCACTCTGGGCCGCAAGTAACTAATCGTCTCAGTCGCATCGGTGACCGCCTCGTGCGCACTTTCTTAGCGCGCTTGCCTGTTCCCCAGGCAACCTTCACTACACTGGCCAATGACGGTGATCTCGGCGTGCGCTCAATGGTGGCAGGCAACTCAGCCTGCCCAGCCGCTTTGCTTGATTTACTGGCCAAAGATAGCAATACAATAGTGCGCGAAGCCGTGGCTCTAAATCAGAGCACAAGCAAAGAAACCCTAGCTAAACTTGCCACCGATAGCCATCAAGATGTGCGTCAAGCAGTAGCATCAAACTATGCCAGCAGTGCGGCAACTTTAGCGCAACTGGCTAAAGACACAAACGAGTCAGTGCGCGCACTCTGTGCTGCCAATCCTAATACCGACATCGATGTTCTCACGGCCATGAGTAAAGACAACAGCACAGCAGTGCGTTGCGCGGTGGCTCTCAACGGCAATACCAAGCCCGAGACGATCAAAGCCATGGTTGGCGACAACACCATAGCCGTAGCGCAAATTTTAGCTGCTTTAGGTGAATCAAAGTTAGCTCAATCTGACTATGAAAAACTGGCCAACGATCAAAGCGCTCTTGTGCGTATTAATCTGGCTGGAAATGGTGCCCTATCTAGCTCTCTAATAAAGACCCTGGCTCAAGATAAAGATGCCAGAGTAAGGGCATCTTTAGCCCACAATACTAAGGCAAAAATTAGTGACGAAATATTCGTTGCCTTAGCCAAAGACAATGACGCTCTTGTGCGAGAAGCCCTTGCTGTAAACAGCAAAGTGCCATCAAAATTACTGACCTCACTGCTACAAGATGACGCCATAACAGTGCAAACAGCACTGGCTACCAATCCTAATGTGGCAGGCGAAACCCTTATGGCCCTAGCTGACTACGATTGCAGTGCCATTCGTCGCGCTCTTTTACAGAGAGGCGACTTACCCGAAGGGGCACTGACCAAACTAACTGCCGCAGAAGAAGTAAAATTTGTTCTGGCTACAAGAGCGCAAACGGCTCCAGCAGTGCTGGCAGCCTTAGCTAAAGACAGCGACCAGAGCCTGCGTTCGCAAGTAGCGGCACAACCGAAGCTCGGCGCCGAAGCACTGAAAATGCTCGCTGCCGATAAGAGCCAATATGTGCGCGCCGCCTGCGCCGCCAACCGCAATGCTGGTGCTGATTTATTAAAGACCTTGGCCCAAGACCCCGAAGATCTAGTACGGGCAAGAGCGGCAAGCAATCCGGCCACACCGCCCGATACTCTTGCCGTACTGGCAAAAGATAAAAATCCAGAAGTAAGAAGAGCAGCAGCATCAAACAATGCCACACCAGAAGCTGCCCTAGCCCTTTTAGCCCAAGATGATGAGATCTGGTTGACGAAATAAACTTGATTCTAAGAAAAGGAAGCAAATGAGAGAAGTTGTAATAGTCGATGCAGTGCGCACCCCAATTGGCAAATATGGTGGTGCCCTGAAAGATGTACGACCTGACGATCTTGCTGCTCAAGTAATTATTGAGCTATTGATGCGCAATCCCCAGGTAGTTGCTGACGAAATTGAAGACGTGCTGCTAGGCTGCGCTAATCAATCCGGCGAAGACAATCGTAACGTCGCTCGAATGTCAGCACTCTTGGCCGGTCTTCCTATCTCAGTGGCCGGTGGCACAGTTAACCGCCTCTGCGGCTCGGGTCTAATGGCAGTCAATGACGCAGTCAATGCCATTAAAAACAACATGGGTGACATCTTCATCGCTGGCGGTGTCGAGTCAATGAGCCGGGCCCCCTTTGTCATGGCCAAACCCGAAGCGGCTTTTCCCCGCGGCGATATGAAATTGATAGACACCACCCTCGGTTGGCGCTTCGTCAATAAAAAACTTTCAGCCCTGCATCATCCGTATGCCATGGGTGAAACAGCCGAGAATGTCGCTGAAAAATATGGCATTGGCAGAGAAGAACAAGACCAATTTGCCCTAGCTAGCCAAATAAAGTATAAAAACGCCTTTGAAGCAGGGCGTTTTGATAGCCAAATCGTTCCCGTCAATGTGCCCAAGAAAAAAGGGGCAGTTGAAATTGTAAAGGTCGATGAACACGCTCGCCCAGAGACTGTCATGGCTGACTTGAGCAAACTCAAAGCGGCCTTCCGCGAGGGCGGCACAGTCACTGCTGGCAATTCATCAGGAATAAACGATGGCGCTTCGGCATTGCTCATTATGACGGCTGATAAAGCTCGCTCTTTAGGACTGAATGCCATGGCCCGCTTTGTCTCTGCGGCAGTAGCCGGTGTAGACCCGGCCATAATGGGCATCGGTCCTGTACCAGCCAGCCGGAAAGCATTAGAGCGTGCCAATTTGACCATAGACAATATTGATTTGATTGAGCTCAATGAAGCATTTGCAGTGCAGGTGCTGGCATGCTGCCGCGACCTGGGAATAGATAGTAAGTCAGATAAGCTCAATACAAACGGCGGCTCAATTGCCCTTGGTCATCCTCTCGGAGCCAGCGGAGCCCGCATTCTCACCACTCTGGTGCATGAGCTAGACAAACGTGAAGGCGCTAGGTACGGCTTAGCTACAATGTGCATAGGTGTGGGGCAAGGCATTGCCACAATTATTGAGAAAATAGAGCACTAAGCAAAATAGAACACTAAATAAGATTGAACGCTAAAGCCAGCAGATAAAATTCAAGTGAAGAGTAGGAAATGACAGAGAAAGTCGGCAAATTCAGATTCTTGCAGTTCTCCGATGTGCTTTTAGACTCAAAGCTCACCCATCCTGGTATGAGCAATACTAACTTGACCCACAGCAACTTTGCTTTGCCCCGAGAAGAAAGAGGCGAAAGAGCCCGTGAAATTCTTGAAGCCACAATCAATGCTTTTACTTTAGCTAAAACCGAAAAAGTAGATGCGGTAATAATCCCAGGTGGATTGTGGGACAACGTTACGGTCACAGGCTTTACGGTCAATACTTTAATTGAAGCGGTAGCTTCCCTTGGGGACATTCCTGTTTATATTGCTCCTGGGCACCGCGATTTTTACACTCGCAGCTGTCTTTACACCAACGACATGCTCTCAGCCCGGGGCTACCGCCATTGGCCAGCCAATGTACACATTTTCACCTCTGAACACTTTGCCGCCGTGCCGCACCCGAATCGCAGCGATGTGGCCTTCATTGGCCGGGCGTTTTCTAAAGCTTCCCGGCGCACCGAGCGCATTTTATCAGGCAAGCTACCCAAGTTGCCCACAGCTAAAATCAATATTGGCGTGTTCGCAGGCACTCTCGAAAGCCATCCTTCAGTTATTGCTGATGCCAGCCGACAACAAGTACAGAAACCTTTGGTCTATCCTTTTTCGGAAGACGAATTAGCCAATCAAGACTTGACCTATGCCGCCGTTGGCAATATCAAAGAAGCCTATCAAATCACGACGAACGATGAAAAATTGCTTGGTGCCTATGCTGGCTGTCTTGCCGGTGGAACATTTGACGAGCTAGGACCGCGCTATGCCATTCTTGGAGAAATTGAGATTGATAGTAACGGCCAAAGCGTCGTTAATTTAGTACCGCAAGAACTAGATGTGCGGCGCATGATGCTGGTTACAGTAGATGTGTCGGGCCTCGGAGATGAAGATATTAGAGACGAGATTCTAGTCAATCTAGAAGAAAGCGGGGTCAGGGCAGACTGCGATATCATCGCCATCAATTTAGAAGGTCGCCACAAGCCAGGAGCCAACCCCAAAGAAATTGCAGACCAAATGGCTGGCGATTTCTATCACCTCCTGGTAGTCGACAATACTCGAGCCGACTACTTGGCCGAGCGCTTTGACCAGCGCACCACTGAATGGAAATACATTGAAGCAATGCTGGAAATGAAAACAAGAGCAGAAAAGGCAAAAAACCAAGAATTAGGTGGTGATAGCCTGACGGGAATTCCTGGAGCCGACGTTTCTGGCAAAACTGTAGAAGATGCGCTGTATTACGGCCTCGATGCTTTGCGAACAAAAAAGGTAGTAGTAAAAAATGTGGGTTGAGCGCGTTGAATTAACAGGCTACGGTGCCATACAGGGCGAGAGCGTACTCTTTGCTCAGGAGAAACTCAACCTCATGGTTGAGCCAAACGAGTACGGTAAGAGCACCATGGCGACTGCCATCTGGTCAATTCTTTTCGACTTCAATGATGAAAAACAAGCTGTCGGCCAAGAAACTGCTGATCATCTATCGCAAAGAGAGGCTCGCAGACCAAAATCTGGCGGCATATATTCCGCTCGCATGGACGTTACCGCCCTCGATAGACGACTGACGATTGTTCGTGATTTCCAATCAAAAACATTCCAGGTATTTGATCGTGATCGCAACAATATCGAAGTCACCCATCAGTTTAAGAGTGAAAGCGGCGAAGACGAAATTGGCCTTAAGCTTACGGGCATGTCTCGTGAACTCTTCCTTAGTACTTGTTTTGTTGGCCAAAGAGAACTAGACGAACACGCTTTTGGTGGGGCCCAAGACCTAGCCACATTGGTTCAAGGTATTGCCGATTCCGCCAGCCCTTCCGGCACCTCAGCTCAAGCGGTACGAGTGCTTGGCGATACCCTCAATCAATTGGCAATTGGCGGTCGCAAAGTAAAAGCAGATAATCTAATTCGCGACCTAGAACTGGTTAGACAAGACCTTCTCAATAAAATTCGTGCCTTTGAAAGAGACCGTCAAGACGTGGCGGCCTCCTTTGACCGTCTGATGATTATCAATCGAGTGCTGTCTGGCGATAGTAGCCGCTTCAAAGCCACCGAATATCAAAATCTCAAGTTTCAGCTGAACGATGCTCAAGGTCGCCTCAATAAACTGCGCGAAATTCTTGGTCGACACAAAGAAGTGAGCACTAGACTTTCGCAGCTTGCCACAGTAGAGCCTTTTCCATCTGAGTTGAAGCGACCGATAGAAGATCTAGTGGAGCGTCGCCTGCACAAAGCCGAAGAGATAGAGCGCATCACCCGTGAGCTCTCGCCGCAGCAAGCAATGTACGAAGAAAAGAAAGCTAGCCTTGTTTCGCGCTCTAAGGGTCTTGATACTTTCAGCCTAGATGAAATCCAACAAGTAGCTTCAATTGCCGGCACCATGAGCGTAATTGAAGAAGAAATAAACGATTTAAAAGCAAGAAGAAAAAGCGAAAGAGAAAAGCTAGCCGGCGCCGATGCCAGCGAAGCTGAAATAGATGAAATTAGACAATCAATGCAATCGCTAGAGGCGGAAGGCATTGAAAATGCACGCTCGTACAATTCACTGATTTTAGCCTTCCAAGATCAAATAACCAACGGCGAAAGAGCCCTTCATCAATCACGGGCCAAGCACAAAGAATTTGAAATTAAGCGCAAACAAGAAGGCGAGAAAAAACGCAATCTAGCCATTGTCCTCGGTCTTACATCGGTAATCATGGCAGTGCTGGCCATTGTTCTCATGATTACAGTCAAAGCTGCGGCCTTTATAGCTCCGGTGCTTCTAGTGCTAGGAATTCTCGGTATGGCCGGAACAGGCTTTGTGGCAGTGCCAGTATTTAAACCAGAAGTACTGTATGCCAGCGATTTTCAGTCGATAGAAGCAGACAAGTTACGCATCATCAACGACCTGGAAGAGAAGCATAATACTGTTGGTGCTCTTGAGCTCAAACTAGACACCCTGGCCCGCAAAGTTGGATTAGCTGCTAGAGCCGATCTATTAACCAGACTTGATCAATATGCCGTGCAAGCGAGCAAGCTAAAAGAGCTAGAACTAATTGAACAATTGCTAGATCAAAAGCAAGCAACTTTGACTAAGTTCAAAGCTGACCTGACTGTCTTTGTCACAAAGGTGGGCAAACCTAACGCTCAACTGACGGCCAATACCGCTAAGCAACTGAGTCAAGGCCTGTCAGCCTACACCGAAGAGGCTAAGAACTTGGAACAGACATTCCAAGACGCTAGTAGTTCTGCTAGAAAACTTAGCCAACTCAAAGACGAACTGGACGATACCGATCAAGCCCTGGGCAACATTCTGCACAAAGTAGGACTGGAACTAGATCTTAGTTCTGCAGACGCCTTAGCCCGGGGCCTCGAAAATATCAGTGAGCGCATCAATTCTCACTCGGCCTACACCAAACTGACAGACGAATTGAGCAGTCTAGAGCAGGAAAGCGGTACAGCAATAGCTGAACTGCCTACGGTAGTGAAGGGCTTGGAAGACTACCAGACTAGAGTAATTCAGCAGCTTGACGCTCTTCGCAGTCAGTTTCCCGGCATTGAATCAATGCCCCCGGTTAGCGAGGATGAAACAGAAGGAGAGGAAGCTCCTCAAGATCTGGCTAAAGTAGAAGGCTTGAAGGAAGAAAGAGAAGAGCTTCTCCTGCGAGTAAGAACACTTTCGGGCAATTGCGACGAGCAGTATCTCACTTGCCTAGAAGAACTTGACCTCACCGAATTCAAGCTTCATAGTGCCAAGCGCGCCAAAGTTGCCCTAGAAATTGCTCGCGACACCCTTAAGCGATTAAGCGGCGAAAATTACATTGACTGGGCCACCAACCTCAATAATATTGGCAAAGAGATGCTAGGTAAGCTCGGCCTCGACTATGAAGAAGTACGCTTCGACCATGAGCTAAGACTAGTGGCTCGGCGCAAGAACCAACAAGAAGACATTTCTTCTGCCGAGATCATGAACCAACTTTCTATCGGCACAAAAGAGCAGTTGCACTGGCTGGCCCGCATGATCGTTGCTTGTTTTCTCTCCAAACAGAACTCTCTGCCGATCATTATGGATGAGCCTTTTTCTGAGGCAGATGACGACCGCTTCTTGAAGATGATGCGCTTCTTGATCAATGTCATCGCCCGCGAACACCAAATTATTCTCTTTAGCTGTCACCAACAAAGACACAGCTGGCTGCGCAGTCAATTAGATGACCCTGAAAAAGGACGCTTGCTCTTCTGTCGCCGCTCTAAGTCTTAGAATATCGATAGCAGCAGGGTTTTCCCACGGCAGGTATTCACCACGGCAGGATATTCCTCAAGCCTGATTCTAAGAAGATCTGGCTTTAAGAAGTTCTTTCCTTGTCTCAATTTCACTCGAAAAATGAGACAGAAAAGTTAAAAGCCTTAGGCTCTCTCCTCGCGTTATTCCATAGTGTCCGATTTTCGGCCAAATTTCGGACACTATGGAGTAACTCTGAACTAGCTATTTTCCCAATGGTCTTAAGATTTCACTACCTGGCCGGGCCAAAACTCTTAATGCCATGGCGGTTGAGATAGCTCGATACCGATTTGATACGGCCGTCGGCGCTATAGGCACTCTTCCTTGTATCTTCCTTGGTGCCCAGTTCTGGCGCGAAGCGGGCACTAGAATCAACTTGGCCGCGAGAATTACGATAATCTTCGTGTTTATCGTATTTTTTCTTGCCATAGTCAGAATATGCCGTCACATCAAACTGCGAATAAGGCAAAAAAGGCCGCTGTGCCATGCGTTCGTGCATAATTACATCGGTAGTTTTGAAGGCACCAGGGGGAGCCTTGCCTCCCATTTGCAAAGTTTGAGCCGCTAAAGCGGTATTTAATATGGTGTCAGAGGTATTGAGGCGAGTGCGCGCTTCATACTGCTGATCAAAGCCTTGCATCTGACTTCTGGCAACCATAGCCGACGAATGTTTAGCTATATGAGCCAACTGCATACGAGAAAATGTCTGGCGTTTCTGTTCAAGGGAGCCTGACGATAACCAGACTTGATTGAGTTGTTGAGCGAAACTAAGCTCTTCAATCAAATCTTGCGAATCCCAATAACCTGGCAAGCAATGCAGAACCGTACCGTCGGCTGCTAAGACAAACATCTGAATATTATGAGGCCCAGCCCCGTTGGTAGTGCGCACGGCATTACCATTGATTTCGTGGCGACCCGACATACCAGCATAAGGCTGACCTGTAATATCGTAAGTGCCACAGACATAATTGTTTTTGAGATAAGAGAGAACTGATTCATTAGAGAGCGACACGGCCCTCAGGCTATTGCCGGCACTTCACGTGGCCCCGTCGATTTTGCCGAGGATATGCATCCAGAGCAATGGTTTGCCTTTTTGCCGGGCCGAATCTTCAGCATCGCGCAGATTATTAAACCAATAGACTTGCTTCGTAAGATTGTCGACATTGGTTCTAGCTTCGCGGCCGTCGATCACACCAGGTGCAGCATTGGCCATACCAGAAAAGCCAGCGCTGAGGGCAAGCGCCAGGGCACAAAAGAGCTTTAGATTGAAAGGTCGCATAAGCATTTACCTGAAAGCTAGAGAAGACAAATAACAAAAGACAGATAACCTACGTCCATCATCTACCTACAGGTGCAATTTGTACAACTACCAGAGATTAATTTCCAACAAGAGCAAATGTGCGAACATACAAAAATGTCGACCTTTGACCACCAAGAGGTAATTTGGAGTTACCTTCAGAATAAAAAAGGCTTCGCCGAAGCGAATCTGAGCAAAGCTAAGCTCAGCGAAGCTCTCGAACAAGCAGTAGCCCATGACGATATCACAAGCATCTATTTGGTAACCGGGCTGTGCTTACACCAAGCAGTAGAAATTCGAGAGAAAGCCTGGGCTGTCATTGAATATCTCCTCAGGGACGTATCAGCAAAAGACCTAGTCAAACTCGATATTGTCACGCGCAGCTATCGAATAGTAATCGAGCCGATCAAATTACTTGATGAACTCACAATTCCAACCAATGTGCTGGGTCTGCTTTCCTTTAATCCTAACGGTTTCATCAGAGAAAAAGCCTTGAGGCAGTTGGCTAGTGGCTTCGATGGCAAGGAACTGCCGTTCATTCTGCTTCGCGCCAATGACTGGGTAGAGAGCATTCACAACCAGGCCATTGCAGCGATAAAAGAGCGACTGGAAGGAGACTACTCCAGGCACTTCACAGAAAATCTCTACCTGATCAAACATCTCTCAACTTTAGGGAGATACAACCACGATGGCATTCAGGAGATAATAGCGAATGTCTTGTGCTCGCCTCTATATGAGACTGAACTACTTAGCTATCTCAATTCAGAAACAGCATCCGAAAGACATTTTGCGTTTACACTTTTACTGAAAATAGATTCACCGACATCAGTTAAAACAGCTATAAATGCTGGCTTGGCGAATAAAGACCCGCGTATTAGACAAAGAGCTTTCGACTTTGCTTTGAAAGCCAACAAGATCAATTTGATTGAGCGGCCGATTGTCTCACTTCTCACTGATTCAGCAGCGACAGTAAGGCTTGAAGTTTTACGCTGGTTGGCGGAGAAACAAGATTGCCGCGCGATTTTAGAAGCTGCTTTTTTTGACACTAGTTTTGCCGTGCGCTTGTTCGCCCGCTATCGCCTAAAAGAAGTGAATGCCAGAGAGATTTACATACAAAATTTGCAAACAAAGAAGTACTCCCTCTTGTTTACGCTGAGAAGTCTCCTCGAAATCGAAGCAGCTCTGCCAATCGAGTTAATAGAACCGCTAACTGCGGCCTCAAGCGGCAAAGTTCGTGCGCTCGCCTACGAATTACTTTTAGCTCAAGAGCAAATAGCAGACAAAGCAGATAAAGCAGAGATTGTTTGCCGAGCCCTGTTGGACAAAAGCAATCACTGCATCAAATCGGCCTATAAATATCTTCGAGCTAATCCCGATTCAATAGCAATAGAATCAATCTGGGAGCTATTCAACCAGGAGCTTTCCCTTGAAGCACAGCGCACTCTAATCTCAACTATGGCCTACTCGCCGCCGTGGATAAGTCTGCCTTACCTCCTTGCCGCAAAAGTAACAATTCAAGCAAAAGCCGAGTCAGATATCGAGGCTCCCTTAGAGACTCACTTAGATATAGCCATCGATTTTGCCCTTGAACACTGGCTCGATAAAGCAGCAAACAACTTCACTAGTCCCAGCCCCTCAAGCGTGAATAAACTTCATAGCTCACTAGCGGAAGCAAAGTCGGTACTGAAGCCCAAACAATATGAGAGCATAAAAACCGTCTTGAACCGTCACTAAGGGCCAATTTAGCAGCTCCACTTGTTATGATTGTGGCCAATAGTTTGAAAAGCGGAGAAAAGTCGGTGGATAAGCGCCCTCTCACAGAATTAATTAGCAACGACCCAGCCTGGCCCATGGTCAAAGGATGGCTGAGCGAAGCGAAAAATCTGGTAGAAGTTTTACCGGCTACGGCACCACAGAACGCTGAAGCTTTAGTGGCCACCCAAGTAACGACTAGGTCTTCTATGGGTTCCATTATTTACGAGACCGGCGGCATTTTAGTTGACCACGGCTGGATACGCATCCTCGGGTCAGGCAGCAGCAAGCTTCCTCGCACCCTTCCAGGCTGGAACATCACAGCCACCGGCAGCGGCCCGGGCGAAAATGACTTCCTCTTAATTGCCGATGATGTTATTGGCGGCTTCTTTGCTCTCAATGGCGGCGGCCTGCCAGGGCAAACTGGCAATGTCTGCTACTTTGCCCCAGATACTTTAGAGTGGGAAGACCTCGATATTCCTTACAGCGGCTTCTTAGAGTTCTGCTTGCACGGTGACCTTGAAACTTATTACAAAGCCTTCCGCTGGACAGGCTGGCAGACCGATGTTGCCGCCCTAAACGGCGACAAGGCTTATTCTGCCTTCCCCTTCTACTTTACCGAAACAGCCGACACCAAGCGCGATCGCAAACCGGTCACCGTTGCTGAACTCTATGAGTTGTTAGTGATTTACTGGCCCAATCAAATTGAAAAACAGCGCCTTAAGCCCGGTCAGCAAATCAAAATTCAAATCAGTGAGTAGCTAATTAGCATGAGCAGCTCCGGCCAAATAACAATTGAAGACTATCGTCCTGAACATTTTCAGGCAGTTCAAAGCTTTGTCGAAATTATTCAAGATACAGAGAGCGGCCTTGTGCCCGGTCTTAAAAGTGGTGCTGAAATCAAAGAATGGTATGCTCAATCTTTAGTAGATTCTATAAAGTCGAAGCAGGGTGTCATTCTCGTTGCCCTAGCCGAAGCTGAAGCCATTGGCTTTGTTTGCGCCTGGGTAGAAAACGATGACAAGCTGGTATTAGATTCGGTGCGCAAGTGTGCTTACATATCTGATGTTTGCGTCAGCTCCAATTGGCGCGGCCATGGCGTGGCTGGCCAGCTCTTGCAGGCTATTGAAGAAGCTATGAAAAAGCTTGGCTGCCAGCGCATTCGTCTCTGCGCCAAACGCGGCAATCTGGCTGCCATAAAATGCTATGAAGGTCAGGGCTACCAGACTTATGAAACTGTATTAGCAAAGAATTTCTAGCAACTAATTTCTGGCAAATAAATTTTAGCGATACTCGCGGCTTTCAATCTGATTCCTAATTGTTACTCTTTATCTGCCATTTTACGCTCAAGAATCTGGAAGCCGGTCAACTCGGCAAGGGCATCCATGATCTCCCAAGTCTTCGCTTCCAGATCATCGCCTGGTTCGATTACTTTGCCGATATTCACTCTAGCTGGTCCAAAGCGCTTATCTGTACCGATAAAACCAATTGGCAAAATCTTACTATTAGTTACTTTGGCAAAATAAGCAGCACCAACGTGGGGCTTACCTATCGAATTAGGTGTTTTACAGCGCGTACCTTCAATGAACATACCAAGAGACCAGCCGGTCTTCATGATTTGGCGAATGAATTTGACAGTAGAGAGCTGCGGCTTACCTCTCTTAATGGGCAAGGCCCCAAGCCAATCGAGCAAGCGTCCCATATATTTATTGTCCCAAAGCTCGCTCTTAGCCATATAGATCATCGGTCTATGCGTGACGAAGGCAAACAAGGGTGGATCAAAATGTGAGATGTGATTGCCAACAACAATCAAAGAGCCTTCCTTAGGAATGTTCTCTCGACCGTAAACCTTCAAACGTGTCATGACGAAATGGTAAGGCTGCACAAACTGGTTGCCGACCATCATCTGCACGGCTACACGCTTGGCGTCAAAACGCGCGGCATCGAGTGGCGCTGCAACGATTTTAGTACTACTAGATTTCTCTCCAGCAGCTTTCTCGTCGGCAGACTTTTTTTCGGCAGCTTTATCTGCTTCAGTTTTAACGTCGGACATCAAACAATTCCTATTGCCAGCTAGTTTCTATTGAGTGCGAGCCATTGGGCGAGGCAGCGTCAAACGCACCACAGAGTTATCTATTTGTTGGCTGACAAAGAGGTTGCCCTCTTTATCGAGAGTGAGGTAATAAGGCTGCTTGAAGCCGGTCCCGATGATAGTGGATACACCAGCAGGACTAATTCTAGCCACCGTACCGCCATCATAGTTAGCAACATAGATATTGCCGCTTTCATCGGCAGCAAGACCAATTGGCCCTTTTAAGTTAGAGCCGGAGCTAAACTGCATGCGGGTGCCATCAGCCGAAATACGGTCAACAGTATTGCTCGTGAAGTTAGCAACATAGAGATTGCCGAGGCGATCGAAGGTCAATCCGCTTGGGGCGGAAAATCCAGTAGCGATGACACGAGCCGAAGAGTTAGCCAATACAGCGGTGGGCGCGCCTGCACGGGCTGCAGCAACGGGAGCGCTGGCAATTGCCACCGGTCTGACGGCTTGAGTCTGCTGTACTTGTTGAACCTGCTGAATCTGTTGTACCGGTTGTACCTGTTGTACTTGTTGCTGAGGCTGAACTACATGGCTGAGAGTGTTGCCCGACGGATTATTTGAGATTGTGCTGTAGTCGCGCGGAGCGGGCTGGCCGTCAGTGGCCACCGGGTTCAAATTCATGGCCTGGTTAGTTGAATTATTGAAAACATTGGCAGCCGGTTGAGCAGCACTAGCATTGGGGTTATAGCTAGGTGAAGCCACGGTAGCCCCAGCGAGCTGGGCTTCACAAGTCTGAATGCGTTTTTGCGCGTCAGCAAAATGGGGAGAACTTGGAGCAATAGCCTGGAGATGACTTTTAGCTTCTGCCGCACGGCCCATGTCCATCAAGGCAATACCAAGCTGGAAGTGAGCGTCTGGGTCGGCTGATTTGACTCTGAGCACTTCCTGAAAGCGCGGAATGGCTTCCTTCAAACGGCGCTGGCTCTGATAGAGCACGCCCAGGTTATATTGAGCATCGGCCAGATTGGGGTCCATATCGGTGGCACGGCGGAAGAAGATGATGGCTGACTCTAAGCTGCCTTGTTTGTAGGCCGCGAGACCGAGGTTGTACATCCCCACAGCCTGTTGAGCTGTGCCGGCCCCTCCCTGAGGAGCTTGGGCTGATGCTAGCGGGGCAGAGTTTATAGAAATCACGCCTACGGTTAAGGCACAGGTGGCCGATAGAACCGAGCTTAGGGCTGAGCGAGACAATCCAGCGAAAAGCTTCCCTTTATGGCCCATAGGCCCCAGCGCAAATTGCATTTGTTCTAAAACTCCGAAATAAACTCTATACACACGAAAACTGCGTAAAAAAATGGCCACCGGGTATATCTAATTGATGGTCTCAGATACTGAGGGTAAAAACCGCTACAAGTGACGATTTTATCAAGGATCAGAGCAAATTAGGGAATCTTGAAAGTATGCGAACCGTCGGACACATCATCACTTCAGCAGGCGTAAGCTGCGCCAGTTACTATGTTTACAGGTCTCGCAAGGCCGCATTGGCAAGCTTTCTGGTAGGTTTTCTAATCGACCTTGACCATATTTTTGACTATGTTCGGGCTCATGGCTGGAAATTTGACTGGCATATGTTCAAAGAAGCCTCCCACGAGAACTACAGTGGCAAGCTCTATTTGCCTCTGCATTCCTATGAGCTACTGGCCCTTTTCTTCCTTTTGTTCAAAGGTAAGAGCCGCCAGCCTTACCGCGTCGGCATAACAGTTTCCATCTTGACCCACCTGCTTTTAGACCAGCGCTGTAACCCTTCAAGAAAAGTCGGCACCTATTTCTTGGCCAGCCGCATTCGCAAGCGCTTTAACGCCAATCAAATTCTGCACCCTGACTATCGCACGGCTTCTCATAATCATGCTCACAACCAGGGTCACGGTCATAAGCATCTCAATAAACGCCCCAAGACTTAGGCAAAAAAATAGGCAAAGAACTAATTAGAGAACTAGTTAGAGAACGAGATTAAAGCAAATCAAAAAGGCCTCCGCTAAGGAGGCCCTTTTTGCAAAATAGTTGCATATACAACTATTTTGTTTTATGCACATGCTTCAAGCTGGCTTTTTTAAGCAGGCCTAATTAAGCAGGAACGTTGAAGCTACCTTCACCGATTGGTGGATAGATATCTTCTTCTTCTTCTTCTTCCTCAACCGGCATTGCATGGCCTTGGAAGCCAGTACCTGCTGGGATGAGTCGGCCGATGATGACGTTCTCTTTCAGACCACGCAACCAGTCTTTCTTACCTTCTACAGCAGCTTCAGTCAGAATTCTTGTGGTTTCCTGGAATGATGCAGCAGAGATGAATGATTCTGTGTTGAGTGAGGCCTTGGTGATACCGAGCAATACATCAGTGTATGTAGCGCCTTCTAGACCTTGTTGAGCCGATTTCTCGTTCTCTTGGTCAATGTGATAACGCTCCATTAACTCGCCTGGAAGCATGATGGTGTCTTTTGGATCATCAACACGAACCTTACGGGTCATTTGTCTGACGATAACTTCGATGTGCTTATCGGCGATTTCTACACCCTGTGAACGGTACACAGACTGTACTTCATCTACTAGATATTTCTGAGCAGCTTCGATGCCTCTCAAGCGCACGATGTCGTGTGGGTTAGGAGGACCGTCTGTCAAAGGCATACCGAGAGTTACGGTGTCGCCGTCTTCGAGAATGATGTTGAGACCTTGAGGAATTGGAATTTCTTCTTCGGTACCATCACCAAACACGATGTAGAGTCTGGTTGTATCGTCTTCAGTCACCATTCTGGCTTTGCCTTCGCGCTCAGCAAGGATGGCAGCTTCTTTCGGCTTTCTTGCTTCCAGAACTTCTTCTACACGAGGAAGACCCTGAACGATGTCTCCAGTTTTCTGACGTTCGAAGATCAAGGTGGCAAGCAAGTCGCCCCGTTGAACCAGGTTACCGTCTTCGCACTGCAACTGAGTATTGACTGAGATCAGGTATGGACGACCTTTTCTTAGCACCACTTCCGCACCATCAACTGAAACAATTTGTCCAGAGATAGAAGCGCTAGAGGCCTTAGATAGTGGGTCACCAAAGCGAATCAAATCGCCTTCTTTCAAGTTACAAGTGCCTTTGATTTTCTGGTGCACTTGTTGCTCTTCGGTCACCAACAAGATTCTTCTTTCGTCAGTCTTGGAGAGTTGAACTCGAGCATCAGTTCTTGTGAGAACTTGAGTAGTGGCAACCGCAGCCTTGGCGTCAATGATCTGACCGTGTTCAACAGACAAGAGAGTGACGTTGAGATCTTGCTCACGGCGCAAGAGAATATTCTCTTGTACAACGATGTTGAGATCTTCACCCATTTCTACAATGCCCTTGAGGGTTTGTAGGTGGCCTTGCATTTGCAGAACCAGTGAGGTTCTAGTCAACTGAGCGCCTTGGATGTGTCTTACTTTCTCTCTGTCGCGGAAGAGCAGCTGAGTGACTGAACGGAGAGAGATTTTCTCGTCGGTCGCTTTGTGCTTGAACTTAGTTTCTCTAGGTTCAATCCAATACTCTTCGACTGGACGAACAATGACGTAGCAGGAACCATCTTCTTTTTCGAAGAGGTTAACTAGCTTGCGCTCTTTGTATGTGTAGCCTTCAACAATTTCAGTACCAGGCTCAACGATTTGACCTTCAGGCACTTTCACTTCTGATGGATCACCGATTGGAACCAAGTCGCCTGGTCTGACGATTACTTCGTGGATGATGTCGTTATCAGCGATGATCTCGACGATACCTTCCATGTGAGCAAAGACGTCTTTTACAACTTCTTGACCGGCTGTAACTGTTTCACCAGTTTCAGACATTTTCAGTGAACTATCTTTGGAGATGAAGTGAACTTCTTCAGGAACGAAGAGCACTTTACCGGCTTTGGTGACAACGCGACGGTCATCGATTTCTACGCCATCGTAGATAATCTCGCCACCACAGCTGACTACGTTCAAGCCGTCATCAACTAATTCAGCAATAATCTTGCCGTTCTCAACAACTTCTTCGTTCACTACTTTGATAGCGAATGATTCTTTTTGTTTTTGAACGCGCCAGATATGACCTTTTTGACCAGGCTCAAGCTTGGCATTGTTAGCACCGACTGAAGCAATGATGACATTCATCTCTTTGCCCTTGGTCAGTCTAACTTGCGATTTGGTCTTACTGATTTTGACAGTTTCAGTTTCGATTTCTGGTCCGAATCTAACTTCACCACCATGCTCGGAAGTGATTTGAATTTCGGCCAATACATCAAGAGCGTTAACGTCTTGACCATCTTTGACCACTACATGAGCGCCTGATGGCAAGTTGTATACGTCACCTTCCAGTACCCAAATGATACCGGCGCGGTTAGCTGTTCTAGAGATGTTGCCTTGGCGGTCTCTCTTTTCATCAGCTTGGAAGTTCTGGAACATGATACGGCCAGAGATATCAGCGGTGATATCTTTGCTAGCGCGCTCAGTCAAGTTCTTCTTCGAACCTGGTGGATCGTATTCAGCAATAATTTGTCCGGCGATTACTTCTGAGCCTGAAGGCAAGAAGAGTAGAGTTCCGACTGGCACTGGGAAAGAATGCTCTTTCTCGCCGACCACAACTTTCATCACGCCATCACGAGTAGTTTGTTCCATAACGTCACCGTAAGCGGTACGCATAGAACGGCTCTGGATCTTGAAGACCACAGTACCCTTAGCTGGAGCTTTAACTTGGTTACGTGACTTACCACCAGAAACGGCACCACCAGTGTGGAACGTTCTCATGGTTAGCTGTGTACCAGGTTCACCGATTGACTGAGCGGCAATAATACCGATTGCTTCACCCTGGTCAACAGGACGGTGGCTAGTGAGAGCCCAACCGTAGCACTTCTGGCAAACGCCATATTGGCTTTCGCAAGTAAGTGGGCTGCGCACCATAACAACTTTGTTTGGCTTCTTCAGAGTCTTATCTAAGAGAGCGGCAACCTTACGGCTGATCAGTTCGCCAGCGCGAACTAAGACTTCACCAGTTTCAGGGTCGACAACATCAATAGAAGCAGAGCGGCCGAAGATTCTCTCTTGCAGAGTGACAAGGTCTTTGTCGCCTTCTGCAATCGGTTGCATGAAGATGCCGCGAACGGTTCCGCAATCTGGCTCACGCACGATTACGTCTTGGGCAACGTCAACTAGTCGTCTGGTCAAGTAACCAGAGTCGGCTGTTTTCAGAGCGGTATCTACCAAGCCCTTTCTGGCGCCGTAGGAGGAGATGATGTACTCAGTTACGTTCAAGCCTTCACGGAAGTTGGACTTAATCGGCAAGTCGATAATCTGACCTTGAGAGTCAGCCATCAGGCCCCGCATACCAACTAGCTGACGAACCTGAGAGATGTTACCTCTAGCTCCAGAGAAAGCCATCATGTAGACAGGGTTCAAGCGATCGAAGTTGTCTACAACTTCTTTGGTGAGCTGGTCGGTGGTAGCTGACCAGGTGTCGATTACTTTGTTGTAGCGTTCTACTTCAGTAATATCGCCGCGCTCATAGCGACGTTGTGCTTCTTCGATTTCTTTTTCTGCAGCGGAAATCAAGCCTTTCTTGGCTTCCGGTACATCTAAGTCGTCGATTGAAACAGTTACGCCGGCTTTGGTGGCGAACTTAAAACCGAGGTTTTTTAGTGAGTTGGCTAGTTCAGCTGTTCTGGCTGTACCGAATCTCTCATACACATCTGAAAGAAGATTACCGAGCTTCTTCTTATCAACAGTTGTGTTGATGAATTCCATTGATTCTTTCTTCTTATCGCCTGTGACCATTGGACCCTCTTTAGGTAAAGTCTTTAGATAAAGGTTGATGCTTGCTCTAAAACTTGACAGCTCTAGTTAACTACTGTGATTGCTTCGCGTACAACTTCGTTGAAGATGACACGACCAGGAGTTGTCTCAACCATTTTGCCGTCAACATCGCGTACTTTGATTTTGGCGTGCAGATCAAGAATTCCGGCTTCATAGGCTGATCTTGCATCAGCTAAGGAAACGAATCTCATGCCTGCGCCACGGCACACTTTAGGATCATCATTGCCTGGCTTTTCAATGGTCAGGTAATAAATACCAAGCACCATGTCTTGAGTAGGTGTGATGGTTGGTCGGCCAGTAGCTGGAAGTAGAGTGTTGTTTGAAGCGAGCATTAGCATGTGGGCTTCAGCCTGAGCTTCAACCGACAACGGAACGTGCACGGCCATTTGGTCACCGTCGAAGTCGGCGTTGAAGGCCGAGCATACAAGCGGGTGCAACTGGATGGCGCGACCTTCAACCAATACTGGTTCAAAAGCCTGAATACCGAGTCTGTGCAGTGTGGGAGCGCGGTTCAAGAGTACTGGGTGACCTTGAATTACTTCTTCAAGAATTTCCCAGACAATTGCTGAGCCCTTTTCAATTTGTTTCTTGGCAGACTTGATGTTCTGAACAATCTGTCTTTCGATCAACTTATTGATCACGAATGGCTTGAAGAGTTCCAAGGCCATTTCTCTAGGCAAGCCGCACTGGTGCAACTTAAGAGTCGGACCAACCACGATTACAGAACGTCCGGAATAGTCAACCCGTTTTCCGAGCAAGTTCTGACGGAAACGACCTTGCTTACCTTCAATAATGTTAGATAGTGACTTCAGTGGACGGTTGTTAGGACCAACCACCACGCGACCACGTCTACCGTTATCGATCAAAGCATCAACGGCTTCCTGCAACATACGCTTTTCGTTGCGCACGATGATTTCAGGAGCGCCCATTTCGAGCAAACGAGCAAGACGGTTATTGCGGTTAATAACCCGTCTATATAGATCGTTCAAGTCAGAAGTAGCGAAGCGGCCACCGTCGAGTTGCACCATTGGGCGCAAATCTGGTGGGGTAACTGGTAGATTGTCGAGCACAACCCAGGTTGGGTCAGTGTGGGAATTTACCAGGGCTTCTACCAAGCGCAAGCGCTTGATGATTTTTGCTCTCTTCTGTTGGGAGCCGCCGGCGCCAGCCAGTTCTTCACGAAGTTGCTTAGATAGTTCTTTCAAACCAGGAAGTTCGAGCAAACGACCGCGATCGTCTTTGTTATCTGGGCGCTCATACTGTGGTCTGGCGATATCGAACAAAAGCTGTTTGACAGCTTCAGCACCGATACCGACGTCGAACTGCATGTTCGGGTCTTCTAAAAGCTTCTCGTACTCATCTTCAGCAAGAAGTTGATTCTTGTGCAAATCAGGAGAGTTGCCTTGGTTGGTTACGGCATAAGCATTGAAGTACACAACTTGTTCTAGATCGCGCAAAGGCAAGTCGAGAAGCAAGCCGATATAACTTGGAATACCTTTGAGGAACCAAATGTGAGTCACAGGAGAAGCCAGTTTGATGTGGCCCATACGGTGACGACGAACTTTAGAATCGGTCACTTCAACGCCGCAACGTTCGCAAGTGATGCCCCGGTGTCTTACCCGTTTGTACTTACCGCAGTAGCATTCCCAGTCTTTTGATGGTCCAAAAATGCGCTCGCAGAACAAGCCGTCTTTCTCTGGTTTGAGAGTACGGTAGTTAATGGTCTCCGGCTTGGTTACTTCGCCGTGTGACCAGCTAAGGATACGCTCAGGTGAGGCGATCCCAATTTTGATGTAGTCAAAGCGGTCAATACTCGTAGTCATTTTAGATGACAGTCCTCTCTTTGAATTAGTTAGGCTTGATTAGGCTTCGTCAGAGTCGTCGATCAGATCTTCAGGTTCAGCATCTACTGAAAAGTCTGGTGCTTCGATGGCTCCGATCAGGGCCTCAACTATTGGAATGCTAGGAGTGAGTACGTCAACGACACCTTCATAAGAGTCGCCAACCACATCGGGATCTCCATCTTCCACTAGCTCGTCAGAATCTGCAGTTGCCACAGCCGAAGCTGGGATAGCAGTCTGGCGTGAAAGCTCAGCAAGTTCTGATTCGAGGCCAATCTCGCCAAACGGACTGAGTCTTCTCAGACCACGTGGACGTACTTCCTCAACTTCAGTCATCAAGTCAACTTCAACTTCTTGGCCTTCGCGAGTACGCTTGGCCACAGAAACGTCGAGACCGATAGATTGAAGTTCGCGCACGAGCACTTTGAACGACTCGGGAATACCAGGACGTCTGAGGTTTTCACCCTTAACGATTGATTCGTAAGCCTTAGAGCGACCGTTTACGTCATCTGACTTAATGGTGAGCATCTCTTGTAGTGAGTAGCCGGCGCCGAAAGCTTCAAGAGCCCAGCATTCCATTTCTCCGAGACGCTGACCACCGAACTGCGCTTTACCACCCAGCGGCTGCTGAGTAACCAAGCTGTAAGGGCCAGTTGAACGAGCGTGAATCTTGTCGTCTACAAGGTGAACAAGTTTCATCATGTAGATTTTGCCGACAGAAACAGGATTTTCGAAAGCATCACCAGAGCGACCGTCATAGAGAGTGACTTTACCGTCATCTCCAATCCAATCAAAACCAGTCATGGCCTTGCCTTTAACTACTTCACGGTGAACAGTCATCGATGAAGCTTCTTTTTCATACATTTCATCGAATGGTGGCACTTCGTAGCGCTGGTTGGTGAGCATTGCTGCCAAGCCAAGCAGAGTTTCGAAAGTTTGACCAACGTTCATACGAGAAGGTACGCCCAGTGGATTCAATACGATGTCTACTGGTGTGCCGTCTGGCAAGAAAGGCATGTCTTCGGTTGGCAGAATCTTAGCGACGATACCTTTGTTACCGTGACGTCCGGCTACTTTGTCGCCCACAGAAACCTTACGTTTCTGAGCGATGTAGACGCGCACCACTTTGTTGGCAACAGGAGGAAGTTCATCGCCTTTTTCGCGGTCGAAGACTTTAACGTCTACAACCCGGCCGCCTTCGCCGTGTGGAACTCTCAGTGAGTTATCACGAACGTCGCGTGCTTTTTCGCCGAAGATGGCGCGTAGAAGTTTCTCTTCTGGTGGGTGTTCAGATTCACCTTTAGGGGTAATCTTGCCGACCAGAATGTCATCTGGATAGACTCTTGAACCGATACGGACGATGCCATTTTCATCGAGGTGACGAAGAGATTCTTCAGAGACGTTTGGAACTTCTCTGGTGATTTCTTCAGGACCAAGCTTGGTGGAACGAGCGTCGATTTCGAGTTTTTCAATGTGGATAGAAGTCAAAACGTCTTCAAACACAAGGCGCTGGCTGATCAAGATGGCATCTTCAAAGTTGTAGCCTTCCCATGGCATGAAGGCCACGAGCAAGTTACGACCTACGGAAAGCTCACCAGAATTGGTAGCAGCACCGTCGGCGATGACATCACCAGGCTTACAGTGGTCGCCCACACGCAAGATTGGTTTTTGGTTCAAGCAGGTATCTTGGTTTGAACGTTGGAACTTGGATAGTCTGTATTTAACCAGACGCTTATCTTTGGTGCGAACGTGTATAGATGTAGCGGAAACATATTCAGCCACGCCTTCTACATCGGCCACAATCACCATGCCTGAATCTCGAGCGGATTGACGCTCGATACCAGTTGTAACTAGTGGACGCTCAGTACGTACCAGCGGTACAGACTGACGTTGCATGTTTGAACCCATCAAGGCGCGGTTAGCGTCATCGTGCTCAAGGAATGGAATTAAGGCCGTTCCCACTGACACAATTTGAATTGGGCTAACGCCGACATAGTCAACTTGCTCTGGTCCAGTCTCAATGAACTCTGCGCGGTAACGCACAGGAACTAGAGGATGAACGAAAGTACCGTCATCATTAACAGGTGCATCACCTGGAGCCACTCTGAAGTTATCTTCTTCGTCAGCTGTCAGGTAGTGAATCTGGTCGGTAACGAGACCGCCTTCAACACGGCGATATGGAGTTTCGATGAAACCATAAGCGTTAACACGTGCATGAGTCGCTAGCGAGCCAATCAGACCAGCGTTAGGTCCTTCAGGAGTTTCTACAGGACAAATACGTCCGTAGTGACTGGGGTGAATGTCTCGAACGGCAAAGCCGGCTCTTTCTCTCGACAAACCACCAGGTCCTAGGGCTGAAAGTCTACGCTTGTGCGTCAATTCAGCAAGAGGATTGGTTTGGTCCATGAACTGAGACAACTGCGAAGATCCGAAGAATTCGCGGATGGCTGCGACCAATGGCTTGGTGTTGAGCAAGTTAGCTGGAGTGAGAGTATCGGCGTCTTGCAAAGTCATGCGCTCGCGCACAATTCTCTCAAGACGGGTAAGACCGATTCTGAATTGGTTCTGGAGCAATTCGCCAACTGATCTAATACGACGGTTGCCGAGGTGGTCGATATCATCCACGTGACCTTCGTCATAGTGAAGACCAATGAGGTAATCGACAGCAGCAACGATGTCTTCTCTAGTCAGTGTGCGCTGAGCTTCTGGCACCGACAAGCTGAGCTTCTTATTCAACTTATAGCGACCAACGCGACCAAGGTCATAACGTTTGTCATCGAAGAAGCGGCTGTCAAGAATGCTTTGACCACCAGCAACCGAGGGCGGGTCACCTGGGCGAAGCTTGCGATAGACTTCGATTAACGAATCTTCACGAGTTTTGTTGGAATCTTTATCAAGAGTTTTCTTGAGGAATTCTTTGTGACGGAAAATACCTTCCATTTCACTATCTGAATAACCAAGGGCTCTCAAGAGGGTAGTGGCAGGAAGTTTTCTGTTTTTATCTATCTTTACATAGATGATGTCGTTGACATCAGTTTCGAACTTCAGCCAAGCGCCACGGTTAGGTATAAGGGTTGCCGAGAAGGTTCTCTTACCGTTGGTGTCGACTTCCCTTTTATAGTAGATGCCAGGGGAGCGGACGATCTGAGAAACGATTACACGCTCAGCGCCATTAATAATGAAGGTACCGCGATCGGTCATCATTGGAATGTCGCCGACGTAGATCTCTTGTTCTTTTATTTCACCCATCTCGCGGTTAACAAGACGCATTTGAATACGCAGCTTCTTGGTGTAGCTGGCATCTAAGGCCCTTGCATCTTCAGGAGTCTTGGGCTTGTTAGGCTCAGTATGATCCTCAAAATTGTAATTTGTCAGGAAGTGGAGCTCCAACCTTCCCGTGTAGTCCTTGATAGGACTGAAAGCCCGCAGTTCCTCTGCTAGACCTTCTTCGATAAACCATTTGAACGAACTTTTCTGAATTTCAGCGAGATCAGGTAAATCCGCGATGCGCGAACTTCCCGCCCCGAAGGTTCGGACGCGCTCAGACAACTCTAAAGCCATCGGTTACCTCTGTTGAGTGGCTGCTCATATGCGAAAGCATATCTGTGCACGAAACCGCAGTTGCCGAGGGCAATTGCAGGCACAGGGATGGAACTATACGTATCTATCTATAATATTGTCAATGCAAATGTAGGGAACTGTGACGATCTCGGGCTCCTTACAACCCTTATTAGAAGTTTTACACGATCCCCAATCGACTGGCCCGATGAGCCATAGCGAATCTTGATAAAATTTCATTAATATCTTTTGTTTTTCTTAATGACTATGAAACTTACCTAAGTTACCAAGATCGGCAGTTCACCCAGGTTTGGATGAAATAGGGTAAATTGATAGAGTCGCGGGGATGGAGCATCGCTGGTGTGGTGTGCGGTCTTCAAAATCGTTGCGGGGTAGATTTACGCTGCCCTGGGTGGGTTCGATTCCCACGCATCCCCGAATTCTAGTAGCTTTGCGCCACCATCTGTAGCACCGCTTTTTTGTCAAAGCAGTGCTGATAAACGCGATCGTATTTGCCTCATGACTACTCAGATACTGACTATTGGGGTCTTTACAAAGCTTTCAAAGTTCTCATAATTAGTAATTGTGGTGCACATCAATTACTAAATCTAGAAAGACGGTTAATAGTGACATTTCAAAACGGAACAAATAACATGCACGGAAATATTGGAGCGCAGTCTGGAGGTCTGATAAATGGCTTGCCAGAAGCCATTCCTGCCATGCATGCTGCTCTTGAAAAAAGTGTCGACACAGATCTCCCGACTGCTCATAAGAACTGGCTCGATCAATTTGCCGGGTACTTAGAAGTAGAGCGCAATTACTCTTCGCATACAATTCGCGCTTACATGAATGACCTCAAACAGCTGATTGGCAGCGACGTTAGCGCCTCAGGCGAAACTCCAGCAGACACAGCAAAAAGTGAACAGCAGAATTCTTACACTGGCCATACAGTAGTTAACACAACTACCGGTAGTGCCCCAATATCTATCACTGATTCAGCAGCAAGCCCAAGCTCTAGCCCCACCTCTGGATGGTTAGAAGCTGAAGGTTTGCGCGCTTACATCAGACAAATTCAAGAGCAATACTCACGACCAACTGTCGCTCGCAAAATTTCGGCAATCAGATCTTTCTATCGCTACTTGAGAAGAGAGCAACTGATTGATGAAGATCCATCGAAGCAAGTAAGAGGGCCCAAGCTCACCCGTAGATTACCGGCCTGCTTAGATAAAGAAGAAATCGTGCGTTTGCTAATGTCACCTGATACCAATTCAGTTTTAGGTGCGCGTGACAGAGCCTTGATGGAAGTTTTGTATGCCACCGGCATGCGCGTCAGCGAACTTTGTGGTCTTAGAGTGCAAGACTATAACCAAGAAGGCATGGAGATGCGGGTTCTCGGTAAGGGCGGCAAAGAAAGAGTTGTATTGCTCAATCAAAGCGCTCACAACTGGCTGAAAAAATATCTCAGCGAAACCTGGACAAAATTAGCAGAAGGCCGCACGCCTCAAGCGGAGCATCCTTTGTTTGTAAGCCGGCAAGCAACACGCCTGTCGTCAAGATCTGTCCACCGCATCGTCATGAAGTATGCCCTCAAAGCTGGTATCAACAAGCCAATCACGCCCCACACTTTGAGACATACATTCGCCACTCACTTGCTTGAAGGCGGAGCTGACCTTCGTGTAGTTCAAGATTTGCTTGGTCACACCACTATCAACACCACCCAAATTTACACCCACGTAAGTTTGGACCGCTTGAGACGGGTCTACATGAATACTCATCCAAGAGCATAACCAACTAACTAAACCATAGTTAATGAGAAGTAAAAGAAGAGAGGGCGACAACTGTCGCTCTCTTTTCTTTACGTGAATTTGACGGAGGAAGCACGCCGGCACCTTAATATATATAATGTCAGGGGACTGAACCCTAACCATTGAGAATCGAGAAAGCAAAGCGTGGCCAAGCGAAGATCTGTAGCCAGACGCAAGAACCAGGGTGTTTTAGGTAACGCCGGCACCTTGGCGCGGCGCTCCTTCACTATCTGCCTGGTTGTAGGCGCACTTGGTTGCGGCTATCTCGGTGCTTCTATGTGGAAGCAGATCCAAGAATTGCCCGACGTCACAATGGTTGAACGCTTTGAACCAATTGAAGCAATTCAAATTCTCGACAAACAAGACCACCTTATTTGCACAGTAGAAGGCGACGAAGATAGACGGGTCGTTCCCCTCAACCAAATTTCTACAAAAATGCAGCAGGCCATTCTGGCCGCCGAAGATCACCACTTCTACGAACACAACGGCATCAACTTCTTTAGTATCTTCCGCGCCTCTATGGCCAACATGGTGGCCGGTCACGTCAAAGAGGGTGGTTCTACTATCACCCAACAGTTAGCAAAAAACTTGTTCTTTGCCGATGCTGGAAGAACTTACGATCGCAAAATCAAAGAGGCCTATGTCGCCTGGGACTTAGAGAGACGCTACAGCAAAGAGCGCATTCTCAATATGTATCTCAACCAGGTCTATTTTGGTAACAATGCCTACGGTATTGAGCGGGCAGCGTCCCGCTATTTCGACCGCAGTGCCGCTCAATTATCCTTAGCCCAAGCAGCTTTCTTAGCTGGTCTAGTTAAAGCCCCATCTGAACTAGGCTTACCGCAAAACAGAGCCGCAGCTTATAGCAGACAAAAAGAAATCATCGACAAGATGGTCGAATATGGCTATATCACGGCTGCCCAGGCCAAAGAAGCCAAAGACCAGCAGCTTGCCTTTAAAAAAGGCACCAACTCGATGCAAAAATATCCTTATTACATCAGTTATGTTTTGCAAGTGCTGCGCGAACGCTTTAGCCAAGCAGAAATGCGCAGACAAGGCCTGCGCGTCTATACCAATCTTGATCCTGTCGCCCAAGAGCTAGCAGAGAAATCTTTAAATGAGGGCATCAAGAAAGCTCCTAAAGGTGTCACTCAAGGTGCCCTCGTATCGGTATCTGTCAGCGGCGGAGAAGTTGTCGCCCTGGTCGGCGGTGTAGGAAACTTCTGGAAAAATCAATTCAATCGCGCCACCAACCCGCATACTGTTGGCTCTTCCTTTAAGCCATTTGTCTACCTGACTGCTTTCTGTAAGAACGTACTTGGCCCCGATAGCATTATTGATGACAGCCCTCTGGTAATTAAGTCACCCTGGGGTCAAGCGCCCTACGCACCCAAAAACTTCGACCACAAATTCTATGGCCGTATTCCAATACGCCGCGCTCTAGCCCTATCACGCAACGTACCAGCAGTTAAAGTTGGTCAGCAAGTCGGCATGGAAAGTGTCATTGAAACTGCACGCTTAGCTGGCGTGACAGCCAAGCTAGATCCAAACTTATCACTAGCCCTCGGCAGCTCTGCAGCATCGCCCTTAGAGATGGCTGGCGCTTACTCAACCTTTGCTCGATTTGGCATTGCCATTAAGCCTCAAGTCATTCGCAAAATTGAAAATAATCGCGGCCAAGTAATCGAAGTATTCGACCCGAGAGCTGATCGCGCCTTTCAGGTTGAACCAGTGGCCAGGCTTGTTGAATGTATGCAAGACTGCGTGCGCTGGGGCACCGGCACCCAGGCTAAGTTAGCCGACCGACCAGTGGCTGGCAAAACTGGCACCGCTGACGAAGGCAAAGACATTTGGTTCATTGGCTTCACACCAGATATGGTGACCGCAGTTTGGGGCGGTAACGACGAAAACAAAGCTATTGAAGGCAAGAACGTCACCGGTGGCGTCGTCATGGCCAAGATCTGGCACGACTACAATGAGGCCTTCTACAAAGCCAGACCGACGGCTCCAGGCAGCTTTATGGCGCCAACACAGTTTGTCCCAGACGAGAAAAAAGCTGGCGACCAACTAGCTAAAAACCCCGAGTCGGGCGAAAGCAAAAGCGAAACCACCGCTGCCACAACTAGTTCTAGCGACAATAGTTCAGAACTGAAGGCTGAGGCTCAACCGCTCTCTCCAAGCAGTGAAACAGCCCCCACGCCGGGCACGCCAATTCAACCAGAGACGACTGTCACTAGCCCTTCGCCAGCCTCAAGCTCCTCGACTTCTTCCTCTACTCCCGCATTAGCACCGGCCATAACTACTCCGACTGTTGAGCCCAAAGTGGCACCAGAAGCAGTTAAAGAAAAGCCAGAAGGAGAGAAACGCCTTCTACCATACGCCGCTCCGACTTTGTGGATGCCAGTCACACCAAAAGAAGGCAGTACTCGGTGACAGCGACACTAAGTGAGCAGTACTTACCGAAACGTTCAATGGCACCGAGGCTCTGGCTAATAGTTGCAGCCATTGTTATAGCTTTGATTTTTGCTGAGACACGAACAAGCGGTCAATGCAACTCAAATCTATTTCTTAATGGTGACTCAGAATCGGTTGGTGGCATCGTCTATGTAGATGGTACAAACCTCGGCAAAATCACCTCCGCAAATAACTCAGGACTGAGCGGCGGGGCATTTTGGTGCCATCTTAGCAATGGTTATCACTTGCTTGAAATTAAGAAACCCGGTTACAAAACATTTTCTAAATGGCTCGACTTCAAGCGCCAAGACTATCTAGGGGTCTCGCTCGAACACTAAGACGACCAGAGAAAGAGCTTTTGCGCTCTGCGTTAACGAAATTTATTAGCTGTACTTGATATCTTTACGCCCTTCCATTGTATTCTTGATGAGCAAGTAAGCTTATGGCTGATTTAAGCTTGGAAAGGTCGAAAGGGATGGCTATGCTCACCGAAACGGAAAGACACCGCAGCCCTGCTGTAGAAATAGAAGAAACTGTTGACACTAACGAAAGTAGCGACGGCTATGTCTCACCCTACGGCAAGACTTTCACAAAGAACATGTGGTACTTTGCCGCTCCTTCAAAGGCGCTCAAGCGCGGCGATAAAGTAGCGAAAATAATGCTCAATCAACCAATCATGGTTGGTCGCGACAGCGACGGCAAAGTCTTTGCCATGCGCGATATTTGCCCCCACCAAGCAGTTCCTCTTTCAGCTGGTCACTTTGACGGCAAAGAAGTGGAGTGTCCTTTTCATGGTTGGAAATTTGATACCAGTGGAGTGTGCACCGAAGTTCCATCGCTTTGCTCAGACCAAAAACTCAATCTCTGTGGTATCAAAAGCCGCACCTATCCCTGCCGCGAAGTTCTAGACTGCATTTGGGTATATTTTGGCGACAAACCTATTGCCGAGGCTGATCTACCAGAAGTGCCTCATGCCCCAGGTTTAGAAGGTTGCACTTATGCCAAAACAACCACAACCTTGCTTTTGCCAACCCACATAGACTATGCCGTGGCAGCGCTGATAGACACAGCCCATGTGCCTTTCGTGCATAACTCCTGGTGGTGGCGCTCACAAAAAGTTTTGAAAGAGAAAGCCAAAACTTATGTGCCAGAGGGCACCGGCTGGACAATGGTGAAGCACAAACCATCCCAGGGCTCAATCTTGTTCAAGCTAATTGGCAATTATATCGAAACCGAAATCAGCTTCCGTTTACCTGGCTGTCGCCGCGAATATCTAAGCTATCACAATCACACTAAGATGGCTGGTATCACCACACTGACACCAGTTGATGATACTCACACCGAACTCAACCACACTACTTACTGGACCTGGGCGCCACCTCTCACCCAGATGTTTTCACCCATAGTCGATTACTTCGTCACCACCTTCTTGATGCAAGACCAAACTCTGGCATTGATGCAAGAGCAAATCATCAATAAGTACAATCCGCGCTTGATCATGACGATCAAAGACGCTGGTACTCCCGGGCACTGGTATTTCATGCTGAAAAAAGAATGGAACGATGCCTACGAACAGGGTCGAGCATTCGTCAATCCTATTAAAGAAAAAGTATTGCGCTGGCGCACGTAGGTCTTACTCACAGCAGTCACCGCCAGTCGCTATTGCCCTACCTTGCCTGCACATTTCACTTGACATCATCAATGTAAGCCTTAAGCTTGCATCAGGTTACTGTTAGTAGAAAAATGAAAATGAAAGCTTTCCGGCGTCAGTCGGCACGTATCAAGCTGTCTTCAGACACTCCTGAACCTCTCGTGTTCGAGGCGGAGCAGACGCTTAACTTAGCCGTGCCCGCGGAAGGTGATCTGACAAACACTTCTGAATCAGCTTCAATTAATTCCATCGCCACCAATGCTGCAATTGCGGCGGAACCGACCTGCTCAACTCTAGCGGTTGGTGCCGAGCCTGAGTTGAGCCCTCCGTCCCTTGACCGTGAGACAAAGGCGATTGCGGCAAACGAGCAAACAAAAGCGCAATTTGGCGACCGCTTCGAGAAACTCCTAGACGAGTTTAGCAAGGACAAATATGAACTATGGCACTGGGCACTCGGAAGCGGCCTCATCATCGTACTTTTGCAGACACCGTCATGGGTACTGAATCTAGCCATTTGCTCAGCGGTCGTTGCAGCCTGCTACTTTGCTTACAAACAACCGCAGGCCTTTGTTAGCAACTGCTTTCGCCTATGCCCTATCGTCTTTAGTTGGGCGACACTAATTAAACTGGCCATTGCTTATTGTGCACAAATCGTGCTGACCAATTTGGTCTATTCCGTACCCCATTTAATTTTGTGGTTACCGAATGATAGACCACTGATAAACATGCAATTTTTGTGGCAAAAAATAGCGATAATGACCGCCTATGTCGGCGCAACAATTATCGCGTACAAGCACTTTGCCAATCGACTCGGGGCATCTACACGCCTCAATTTGACTTACAGTCTAGTTCTTTTCGTCGGTGCGGGAATGTGCTGCCTACTGTCAGGCATCCCTTTCACCACTTTTGGTATCGCAGACTTGATAAGCAACTGGCTCTGCAGCAGTGCCAACGATGCCAATATCGCCATGGTCTCTGATGTCAATCAAGCCTCAGCCCCGTTCAAAATACTTGTCACCTTACTTCTCTACTATGCATTCTCCAAACCGATTACATTCATCGCCCTGAATTTCGCTCTCGAACTAGAGGGCAGAAAGTATAAGCGCTTCGCCAAAAGTGTCTTGCAAACAGCCTCACAAAGCATAAACAGCACCAATCTAGATCTAACTGTAAAGGCGGCGCACCCGGCCATCAAATACTGTTTCCAGACAGCTCTCTGGTTCGCCTTCTGTTATGGCTCTCTCTTCTTTCTCTTTTCTCACAGCCCTGGTGCACTCGGCCAAGCTCTTGATCACTTTCTGACGGAAAGTTTTGAAAGTGCTTATGAACGAATTGGCGTGTTCATCAGTGTTGACCTCTACAGCGCACCCAAATTCAGAGACTTTCTGGCCAGCTTTGTTGCCCTGTGCGCCACTGCGCCACTAGCAGTGATGAGCACAGCCTTTCTGCCTCCGACAAAGTCCGGACAGCTGCAGATTAGGACCTGGGGGCTCTATCGCAAACGATTTCTGGCAAGTCTGCCCTTTACCAAACCAATTCATATCTGGCAGGATCTCAAATCGGTAGATATAAAGGGAAAAGTAGATAGTAATGGCAAAGGCACAGTTGCGCTCAAGTTCAGCGATGGAGACATCTATAAATTTACGCCCCGGCAAGTCGATCCGAACGAAATGCTGGTTCTTCTTGAAACAATAGACGAATGTGCGCCCAACTGCAAAATTGAGCCCGCAGTGCTTCTCTATCGCTCAAACTTGCAAGGCCAAAAGAAAGCAAGCTCTAACGAAGAAGAGAGCCCGACCCGCCTTGCCCAGCGCAAATTCAATGCCACCGCATTCACACCATACAATCCCGGCCAAATTGTAGACAATTCTCTAAGAATAGTACGCATGCTCGGCAGCAAACCACTGTCGGCAGTCTATCTAGTCAGAACTAGCGAGGGCAAGCTTGCCGTTCTCAAACAATTTTCCATAGCCGCACCAGCACTTAGCCTGGAGAAGTTACTGAGCGATTTCGAACGCGAATGCAAGCTGCTTGAATCTCTCAATGATAAAGGCATATGCAAGGTCTATAAGACATTCAGAACGGAGGATTCGCAATTCCTCTTGCTTGAATATAAAGCTGGCAAGGATCTCTTTCATCTGATCGACGAGGGCGAAACTCTAAGCGAAAGCTCAGTGTGCCAAATTGGCAAAGACATCGCCAAACTGATGCTCACCTTGCACAACCATCAGCCTGCTATCATCCATCGCGATCTTACCCCTGACAATATTGTCCTTACACCAGAAGGCACAATTGCCATAATAGACTTCGGCTCAGCCCATCAGTTTGCCGAAGGTATAACTGGCACCTTAGTAGGCAAACAAGCTTATATCGCCCCAGAGCAACTACGGGGAAAAGCTACGATGCAGAGCGACATCTACAGTTTTGGCAGTTGCTTGAACTATCTTCTTACTGGCAAAGAACCCAAAGCACTTAGTCAGTCTGATCCACACAAAGGCGGCATCGCCATATCTGACAAAATGAACGACCTGATCAAACGCTGCACCGAATATGATGCCGAACAAAGACCTGCTTCCTTCGAAGAAATTCTCAGTTATCTAGAAAAACTGGAGGATGACAGCTGATGCCTGATCAAAACAGCAATTACTTTCCAAATGTCTGGCTTAGAAATGCAATGAGCACGATTTGCATTGAAAAACCGCTTTCGCCGAATCTACCTTTGCAAGAAAGAGAAAGAGTAAGAGAAGAAACAAAGAAAATAGAGGAGTCATTCCAGCATCTCGGAGCAATCGATCGCGTCGGCTCGACCATTTCTCTATATTGCATGACCAGGCTCTATATTCTAAAGCTAAATGCCTTAGAGCAATATTGTAAGACTTATAGAAGAACACCAAAACCCGGACAAAGCAATGACTTCGAAAACAATTACGAATACGTATGGACCGGACAGAAGAGCTTTAACCAAGAAAGGCTAGATTTTCAAGACTATCTGCTGGACGTTCAAAGTGAAGGATACGGCACCAAACAGCTTTATCGCGCACTGCCAATAATACTAATCATGTTCCTTGCGGCGATCTCTGTAAAGCTAGCAATGGCAGGCGTTCTTTTCAGCCTGCTTATATGGTGGGCCTACAAAGTGTTTTACGGCCTCTTGCCCACATCGGCCAAGCAAAAGCTAACGTCTACTGGGTTGGGTGAATTCAGTCGCAACCCGGCAGCACAGCAGTGGGCTAGTGTCTTAAAGAACATCGGACCATTTCTAACGATTGGACTTTATGCCATTCCTCCGATTGCTCTAATTATGATCGTCGGTCACTGGCTGGCCAGAACGACAGGGCTTGAGAAATACTTGGAGCAGCAGCAACAAAGAGACAAAAACGGTCTTGTCCTTAGACAAAATCTCCAGGTTGAGGACAAGCACGAAGAAGGATTCATACACTCCCGCGCCTTTGCCGTAACCCTTATGGCCATCTTCGCCAGCGGTCTACCGGCCTTTTTCTCTTACTATTTGTATTGCACCGGCGGCATAGATGCCCTACTGGGCAGTCCTTCTCGAGATCCACAATTTCTCAAAGTAATGTTCATACAGCTCTACCTACTGTCGGTATCGAGCTGCTTGTCGGTGCTATTCTTCAAAGCATGGTTTACCTTTCCACTAAATTTTCTCAGTGCTGAGTACGATATCGACCTGACTGAAACAAAAATCGAGAAACAAAATGCCAAAGGTTGGTTTGCAGTTTGCATACTATGGGGCTGGCAAAGTAATTTATTTTCCTCCGAACTATTCTGGAAGGACGTGCGCCATGTAGACTTTAGCGTCGGTAACAGCTTCCGTCTCTATCCCTTGCCACCAGCCTTCTTTAAACAACAAAGCAAGGTCTATAAACTACTGAACAGAATGGCTGCGCTCTTTGATGCAATATCGAAAAACAAAACAGATGGCAATCGCCTTGAGATAGTCGGCAAGCACGGCGGAATTATTGAAATCAGGCTAAATGAGCTTGATAATGAACAGAAAAAGGATGTACTTTTCTACATCCGCAAATACGCTCCGCAAGCCGTCATCTCAGAAAAAGCACAAAAGGCTCTTGTCGGTTCGACTGTACTGCGCGATCCAAAACACACTGAACTCTGGTTTGATCTGCTTCTCGATAAGGCTAAGAGAGAGCATGCCGGTTACGAAAACTCCAATCTCAGCCTGCGCAACGGCCAGTACACCATCTCACGAAAGCTGGCCAGCGGCGGACAAGCAAGCGTATACCTGACCAAAGATCGCGAAGGGAAATCGTTTATTCTCAAAGAGTTTGTGCTGCCAGAGGGAAAAGTGCAGCACCAGCTCGAGTCTATGGTCGAATTTGAAAACGAAAGTCTCATTCTCAGCCGACTAGATCATCCTCAGATTGTACGCCTCAAAGATCAGTTTATTGAAAACTGCCGGGCTTATCTGGTGATTGAATATGTTGAAGGTAAAACCCTGCGCGAAATAATTAGAGAAGAGGGTGCACTCGGAGAATCGCAGGTACTCTCACTGGCGAAGCAGATGGTGGCAATTTTAAGTTACTTGGAAAACCTAAACCCCAAAGTGGTGCACCGAGATTTCACCCCAGATAACCTCATCCTTCAGCCAGACGGTAGGTTAAAGCTCATAGACTTCAGCATTTCGCATCTCTATCAAGCCGGAGGAAGTGCCGACTGCGCTGGCAAACACTCCTACACACCGCCTGAGCAGTATCGGGGTGAAGCCACGCCACAGAGCGACATTTACGCCTTTGGCGCAACACTGGCATTCCTTCTCACAGGCAAGGATCCTCAACCAATCGCTACTAGCCATCCCAAAGTGACCGTCCCCGAGATAAGTCAGCAAATGGACAATCTGGTCTCCCGTGCAACCGCCATAGCGCTTGTCGAACGCTATGAAAGCTGCAAGTGGATAGAATTAGATTTGGAAGATTCCGCAAGTGTAGGGCACACTGATTAACTTATAGTCAGCCTCTGCCGCAGCATCTTGTGCCTAGGTGACAAACTCATTTGTCAAAAACCGCATAGTCATCGCGAAGAGTGTCTAACCACTCGTCGCCAACATACTCCCCCCCTCGCACAGTATTGGCCCATTCGTCACCGACATACTCATCGGCCCCCCAGGCGGAGGGCATGTAACTGCCGTGTCCAGTAGTAAGTCCAATATTTCTTGTGCCATAAATACCAGCATCGATGCGGTTTTCATGGTTAAAGCCTTCGATGGGCGGCAGATGACCCTGGTGAGAGCCATAGCCTCTAGGGGACTTCTCAATACCGCCCACTCCCTCGTCTCCATAAATGTCCTCAGCTCTAGCTCCGGCCTGGTGCACAAAACTATCGGTTGAAACCGGCGGCAGGTGCCGCAGAGATAGAGGCGAATTGAGATTTAAGCGCGGCACGAACGGCACTCTCTGAGCCATTGCAGGCAGCAAAAGCTGCACGGTGATAGCTGACAAGGCGAGCAAAAGCACCGCCTTCGAGCGGAAATTATTTGACATGGTAAGTGCCTCGAAGAGAAGAAATTAGGACTTAGTAGACACAATCTATCTTGCTCTGCATATTTGGCAAAACTATGGCGAAGGCATTAAAACGGGTTGCCCTCGCACCAGCGTCGGGAAATACTGCCAAATTTAGGGAAATGGCAGGTATAAGAGCCATTTGAGGTAAGCTGAGAGAAGTAGCGCCAGGAGCTGTTTATGCGCAGACGCCGCAGTGTGCCTAAGAACTCAATTATCGAGTATGAAGACTTGAAAGCAGCGGCTGGTGGCTCTGGTTCGGGTGGCGGTGGCCACGGTTCCGGACCAGGTCAAGTCAAAGACTTTATAGTAAGAATTCAGCCTTCAATAGCAGATTGCGACGCTACGAAACAGCATAGATTTCGATTACCCAAGCTCGAACCGCGAACAAAATATTGGGCGGGAAAAGTCATTTCTATTGGCCTTTGCCTGGTTCTACTGAACTTCTTCTACCATCATCTTCCAGCATTGTCGCGAATCATAGTATTGCCTTTAATGGTGTACTTCATGTGGAGCATCTGGAAAAGAGAGCTCGGAGCTTTAGTTGGAGAAGGTGAAGAAGACTAGCTTCCGCAGCCAAGATGTCACTTTGTCGGATAAAAGAACCGCCTAGTGCGCGCCCAAAACATTCGTCAGTATGCCAACTGCCTCTTTGATCTCATCATCGCTTACGGTCAAAGGCGGCAAAAGTCGTATGACCTTGTCACCAGCACCAACGAGCAAAAGCCCTTGCGCTGCGCATTGTTGAATGATTGGTTTAACGGGGATATCCAACTCAACACCAAGCATCAGGCCCAGTCCACGAATAGCTTTAATTGATGGGCACTTAGACTTGAGGTCGACCACGGCAGCCACTAGCAGCTCACTTTTAGTCTTTACAGACCCTAAAAACTGCTCGTTGCCGATGATATTGACGCAGGCCAGTGCAGCCGAGGCAGCCATCGGATTGCCGCCAAAAGTCGAGCCATGATCACCAGCACTGAAGGCACTGGCAATACTTTCTTTGGCCAGAATTGCTCCAATAGGGAAGCCGCCGCCCAGGCCCTTGGCCAGCGCTACAATGTCCGGGGCCACCGCGAAATTCTCACTGGCAAAGAAGTAACCAGTGCGGCCAACGCCACACTGTATCTCGTCAAATATCAAAACTATCTTGTGCTTGTCGCAGAGCGCTCTCACTTCTTTGAGAAAATTGCTATCAACTAAGTGCACTCCGCCTTCGCCCTGCACCGGCTCGATAATAATGGCGGCGACAGCATCTAAATCATTGGCCAGTATCGAGTCAATATTGTTGAACTCAACCACAGTAAAATCAGGTACCAGCGGGCTATAGCCTACCTGATACTTGGTTTGACCAGTAGCGGAAAGGGCACCATAGGTGCGGCCATGAAAAGAATTGCTCATGGTAAGAATCTTCGTGCAGTTCTCACCTTTGTGCTTCTTTGCATACTTGCGACTGAGTTTGAGGGCGCCCTCAACAGCCTCTGCACCGCTATTACAAAAGAAAGCCCGGTCAAAAGAACTATTTGAAAATGCCACAAGCTTTTCAGCCAGCTCAATGGCAGGCTGGTTGTAATAAAGATTGGAGCAATGACTCAGTTTACTTAGTTGCTTAGTTAGCGCTTCTACGTAGGCGGGGTGACAATGCCCAAGTGAATTGACAGCGATGCCGGAGGCAAAGTCGAGATAGCGCTTGCCGTCGACATCCTCAACATAGCTACCCTTCCCCTCAGTTAGTACCATGGGCTGGGTGGCGTAGGTCTGCATCAGCACTTTCTTACCGCGCTCTACCCAATCGGTTTGAGCTGAGGCTGACTGAGCAGATTGGGCGCATATACTAGTGGTCATACTTGTATTTATCTCCAGTAATCAGTGTGCCTGTCTCTTGCGGCGCTAAGAAGCCTCTGACAAGGGCGTTTGGGGCAAAGCTATTAACTATGGCAATGCGTCTAATGCCGTTCTTGATGGCCTTGACGCAACTCTTAATCTTGGGCAGCATGCCACCGGTCACGGTGCCATCCTCAATCAGCTCCTGGGCACTAGTTGCTGTAACATGACCAATCCGAGTCTGCGGCAAATTGAAGTCTTTGAGCACCCCTGGTACGTCGGTCATGAAAATCAAACCGTCGGCCTCCAGACTAGTTGCCAGAGCCAGTGCGGCATGATCAGCGTTGATGTTATAAAACTGCCCGGTGCTATCAATACCAATAGGTGAGACTATCGCAGTCCAGCCTGCCCACATCCAGCTGGCTATGCCGCTGTCGCGGACATCCACTATTTCACCGACCCAGCCAAGATCATCTGACATTTTTTCAGTTTGAAAAGGTATGGCCGATTTTGAGCAAAAGCTCAAGGCGCTAACCCCTCTCTGGCGAAATTTTTCAGTGAGCTTATTGTTAATGTCAGTGAATACTTTCACGGCAACTGCCAGGGTCTCCTCATCAGTTACCCGCAGCCCATCTATCTTTTTGGTCTCTTTACCAATAGCAGCCAGAGCGTCATTAACGGCAGTACCGCCGCCGTGCACAACAATGACATGTATGCCTGCTTTGATCAGGACGACGGCCTCATCGATAAGAGCGTCCAACACAGACTCATTGCCAATGGCATTGCCGCCAAATTTGACTACGACCACTTCATAGGCATTCTGTTTTAGAGTCTCTTTCGCCTTTGAGAGGTCAAAGGGAGCCACTGGTGACACTGGCATAGCGCTCAGGGCTGATTCAAAGTCTATTGATTTTAAGTTCATTGTTTTGAAATTCACGGGTTTGAAGTTCATTGAAGCTACCATTTCTGCCACCTATGTCCTGTAAGAGCCGTTGATACGAACATACTCATAACTGAGGTCGCAGCCCCAGGCGGTTGCCTCGCTCAAGCCCTCTTTCATGTCGATGTGGATGATAATGTCTTTCTCTGCCAGCACAGCTTTGCCAAGAATCTCATTGACGACAACTGGCTCCCCTTCCTGCATTAGCTCTAGTCTGCCCGCGGCACTCTCTATAGCAATCGAGACAGTTTCTGGCTTGAAGCTAACGCCGCTGTAACCCATGGCGCAAATGATCCGACCCCAGTTGGCGTCTTCGCCGAAGAAGGCGGTCTTGACCAGGCTAGACGAAACAATAGAGCGAGCCAGCTTACGTGCCTCAGCAATACTATCGGCGTGCTTGACCTCAACCTGAAGAAATTTAGTGGCCCCTTCTCCGTCTCGCACAATTGCTTTCGCCAGGTCTGTATTGATTGTTTTCAGGGCCTGACAGAAAGTGAGATAGTCACTGCCCTCGCTATCGATAAGCTTGTTTCCAGCCTTACCGTTAGCCAAAATAGCCACCATGTCATTGGTACTGGTATCACCATCAACGCTAATCATGTTGTAAGTCTCAGCACTGCTTTCTTTCAAAGCCTTAGTTAGAAGTGCCGGAGAAATATTCAGATCAGTGGTAAGGAAACTGAGCATGGTAGCCATATTTGGATGAATCATGCCGCTACCCTTGGCCATGGCACCGATGGTGACTATCTTGCCGTCAACTTCGAATGTCAGCGAGGTTTGCTTGACATAGGTGTCGGTAGTCATGATTGCCTGTGCGGCACTCAAGCCGGCTTCAGCCGAGCAGTCCAAATCTTGGCAGGTAGTCTCAATGCCTTGCTTGATTAGCTGAATAGGCAATTGCACTCCGATCACGCCGGTAGAAGCGATGATGATTTCCTCTTTGCTCACGCCCATGCAGTCTGCATAAGTAGCGGCCATAGCTTCGGCGTTGATCATGCCAAGCTCTCCAGTGCAGGCATTAGCGTTGCCACTGTTGACGACGATACCACGCACAGGCTTGCCCCCGGCGACGACCTTCTCATTCCACAGAATCGGTGCGGCTCTCATGACATTAGTAGTGAAGGCCGCTGCCAAATGGGCAGGGACATCACTCCAGACTAACGAAAGATCTTTGCGTTTCCGCTTAACGCCGATGTGGGCGCCAGCGGCCATAAACCCCTTAGGGCTAGTGACACCACCAGTACAACCGTCTTCTGCAGTTAGACCTTTAGTTTTCAGGCCGGTAGTAGCACTTGTAGTTACTGCACTAGAGGCTACACCTGCTGTTGCTGCGGCCCCCACTGTAGTACGAATGTTTTGTAATCTAGCTATTGAGTTCAACGTTGTGTCTCCCGATTGTCATGTCACTATGGACGTATACGTAAAAAAATCCCTGAGTGCTTGCCTTGCGCTCAGGGATAAAAAATTTAGTTGTTGATCAAATCAACACAACCAAATAAAACCCGAGCGCAATAGGCGGCGTCGCGAGTTTCGTCGGCTACTAGAGTGGCCGATTGAGTGGTTGTTTATGTGGTTTTTGCTGTCCGAAGCGAACATTGAAAATTGCCTCACTAACTTTGGGAAAGGTTACGATGGTTTCGCACCTATGTCAACGATTTCTAAAAAAATATCACGCCGGAAAAATTGCTGACTGTTTTAGTCCGCTAGATTCAGGCCAACCGAACAACAGATTCATGTTCTGTATAGCCTGTCCTGCTGCGCCTTTCACTAGGTTGTCCAGGGCACCAACAACAATGACACGATTGGTTCTTGGATCAATTGTCATACCAATGTCGCAGAAGTTTGCGCCCTTTACAAAACGTGTTTCGGGCATCGTGTACTCAGCGTCGTCAGGAGAGAAGAGCCTGATGAATAGCTCATTCTCATAGAATTCGCTGTATATATTATATAGCTCTTGTTTATTTATATTACTTATAAGCGAAGCATAAGCGGTGACTAAAATGCCCCGATTCATCGGCACCAGATGCGGTGTAAAGGAAGTACAGAATGCAGTCTTGCTAAAGGCGGCAAGCTGTTCTTCAATTTCGGGAGTATGCCTGTGGCAGGCCACTCCGTAGGCTTTTATCGACTCATTACACTCGTTAAAATGAGTGCCTAACGCTGCCGCTCTCCCAGCACCAGAGACTCCCGATTTGGCGTCTATGATAATAGACTTCGGGTCAATAATGCCCGCCTGCAAAAGTGGTGCCAATGTCAGTATCGAGCAGGTGGCATAACATCCTGGATTGGCAACCAGACTAGCATGGCTAATAGCAGCACGATTGAGCTCGGGCAAACCGTAGACAGCGTGCGCCAAAAGCTCCGGCTGGGGATGCTTGAACTTGTACCAGGTTTCGTAGTCGGCGGCTGACTTCAAACGAAAATCAGCGCCTAAATCAATCACTTTACACTTTGCCAGAATGCTCTTAGTCACTTTGCCCGCGGCATTACCATGGGGTAGGGCGAGAAATAGCAAATCGACTTGCTCAGCGAGCTCCTCTAGATCTCCGCTGCTGCAGACAAGATCGGTATGCTTTTGCAAGCCAGGATAGACTGATGCAAGTTTCTTGCCGTCGCTACTCTGAGATACGGCAGTGTGAATCTGCGCCTGGTCGTGCTGCAACAAAAGACGCACCAGCTCTTGACCGGTGTAGCCGGTAGCACCGACTACTGCCACTTTCTTTACGGCGCTCTCTGCCTCATTAGTGCTAGAGCTTTCAAGAGTCTTCAATTGTTCAAACTGCACTGCCATGATATTTTCCCTAAAAAAAATCCCCGGGTCATAGAACCCGGGGAAACAACTTCGATAATGGTGCTAAATATCAGCTACGCTATCGACCCCGAGTTCTCTAAGAAATCGCGGCGGCGTCGGCTGGTATATGTGCTGGTGTTGAACGAACTCATTTTTATGGAAGCACCTTTTATCTACTACCGACACTACAGGTCATCCCAGACAATGTCAACAGTAGTCTTTAATTTGGTTACATTTGCCCTGGAGGAAGCGAAGGAAGAAGCGAATACAGCGAATACCGTAATTTGATGACAAGTTAAATCAGGCACGGGGATAGCCAGACTTACACGTCAAACTCTTCAAAATCATATATCAAGGTATCCTGGTATCTGTGTGGTCTTGGAGCTGCCATGGAATTTATCTTGCCGCTAATCATATCGGTGGTCATAGCGCCATTTGTAGGCTTTGGATGCATGATGCTCATCGTTGTCAGCCTAATCGCATTTAGGGCACACAAAAAACTTGCACTATTCAAAGAGATAGGCTTTATAGCACTTGGCATATTTATGGCAAGTACGTGGGCAGCACCCATACCAACCTTTCTCACAATTGTCGCTCTGATAGACCACGCGCATAAAACTTCTGTTGCGAGCAAGCGGCTGGTAGCTCAAGAATTCTGGAAGTCGTTTGCGACTATTGAACAAGACCTTTACAAAGTAAAGTCAGAGGAAGATCCAGCGTATCAAAAGCTCAAAGCTACGCTGCAAAACTATGTGCCCCCCTGTCGCCTCATCATCGGGCCACTTCATGATGATGGAGTTAGAGAGTTAGCCATTCAACCTCTTTATGATAAGAGGCATAGGTTGATTTCTGATGATCACAAGAAAATTGACGTCGCTGAACTGCTCACTTTTTCAGACAAAGACGAGTTTCAAAACTGGTTAATTGGCTATGGTTTCAACGATCCCCAAAATCTCGAAAGTGCACCTAACGATTCGAAAACAGACACCAGAAAAATTTTTGCCAAGGACATTCTCTACCAAGCCAAACGCAATGAAAATCATATTGACGTCGATATCTATACGGATATCGACGTTAATCCAGCTAAACAAACTAATCAACCCCGTGCATATTCTCAACCAGTCCGTGAGTTCCTAGAACGCAATCTTGGCGGTCAGTATTACGATCTTCTTGTGGGCGAAGTTAGATATCACCCTATGGCACAAGGTAAAGCTATCAAAGCCAAAACCATCGACTCTATTCACCAGAGTTTTCGTGGCTTACTCTCACCGGCTGAACGCCAAGACTTTGAAGCGAATATTACCAATCGAATATGCGTCGGAAAGCTACCACCGGCCGACGATGTTTGGTATTGCCATAACAAAAACCCGTATGTGCAGCCGGTTGTTGCAAAATAACGCGAATAAAGCTGCGTAGCATTCCCCTGGTAATCTCTCCGAGGAAAGGGTATATATACACTGATAGAAGTATCGAAGGACTTTTCTGTATGCCCTCTTCTAAAATCACATTGCACATAATCGTCGAGAAAGACACTGAAAGTGGCTGGCTCACTGCGTCTTGCCCAGCCCTGCCTGGTTGCGTGACGCAAGCTGAGACCGAAGACGAGTTAGCTAAAAACATCCAGGAAGCAGTATCTATTTGGCTTGAAGTTCAAGACGAAAAGGAAATGATTGCAGCTCGCACGACCTGCAAAGACGTTCGTGAACTTGCTCTTAATTTCTAACGATGGCTGATTGGTCTTTGTCTGATTTACCCTCTGTCTCTGGCTCTGAGACTGTTAAGGCCTTACAAAAGGCTGGCTGGCAACTCGCAAGGTCAAAAGGCAGTCACGTCATAATGACACAAGAGGGTAAGCTGGCGAATGTCTGTGTTCCACAGCATCATGAGCTAAAGAAACCAACCTTAAAAAGCATTCTCCAATCAGCAGAATTAACGGCGGCAGAATTTAAAGCACTTCTTTGATTGTTAGAGAAGGGAAAATGCAAACGCCTCCTCTAGAATATTTCCGGCTTCCATAATCAAGCTTTTGGCCAAAACCCAACCAAAGTGGGAATTCTACCCTTCTCACAATCTTAAATAAGCAATACCCTTGACAAGTCGTTACATCTTTGTCAAAAGAGGCACGCATAGAATGGCTCATCGCGCAGAATCTGACCAGCCTGCAAAAGAAGCTTCTGAACCATTGTCACCTCTGACAGCCATGCAAAATGAGGTACTCGACTATCGCTTGGTCGGCTTAAAAGCAGAAGCGAAAGCTGGGCAGAAACCAGAGCTTATACAAGTAGACGACAAGGAAGCTTCCGACAGTCACAGCAATGAAGATGCACTCCACGCTCTGACCAAACTCAAGCCAGAAGACTTGGGGCCGGGCATGAAACAGGCCAGAGAAGCCGCTATACAGCTGGAAGGCGAAAAGGATATTAAAAGCGCAGCCGCTAGCTATCAGCCCAAGTTTGAAGCTGCCGTCAAACAGTCAGATAGCGACTATTCCGACTCTATGACCGCCAACTGGGGCAAGGTAGGCATGGCCAGAATGGAAGTGATGATGAGAGGCTCAACATTCATGGGTGCGGTGCAATCTATAAACGGCAATATAAAAGAGTTGCCTGAAGAAAAGCGCCAAGAAGTTTCGACCATAGTCAATCTCTTGCAACGCGACACTATTAGCCCCGAGCTTACCGCTGCCTTGCGCAAAGAACTGGGCCAATACCCCGATGTTTTGAAGAGCTTTGACACGGCCAAAGCCGCCGAAGGTCAGCTGAAAAAAGCCTCTGAAAGCTTGGCTCAAGCCCAAGAGCCCCTACTCAAAGCCGCCGCAGAACAGGCTATGGCACGCATAGTGCTGGCCGACGTCAAGGCCTTGCAAGGTGATACTTCCGCCGCATTCTTGCTCAAACAACAAGCCCGGGAGCAATTCGAAAAGACCCAGGGACAAATTATCGGCAGGCCAGTTGAAAACAAGCCAGCCTTGCAAGCCTAGAAAAATTTTCTAAGCTTAACCTTAGGGGGCGCCCGTGGGTTATAGTGACCTGGTTAAAACAGCTCGGCACAATGCGGGAATAGCATGACCTCCAAAGCAATGGGATTGGTCGGCTTCGTGCTCATCTTGGGCACAGCCTACCTGATGTCTAACAACCGCTCGAAAATCAACTATCGCTTAGTTATTTCAGGGCTGGTTCTGCAACTGCTTCTAGCGATTTTTGTTTTAAAAGTAGAGTTTGGCCAGATGCTCTTTCGCAGTCTGGGTGACGGTATAACCCAGCTGCTGCACTTCTCAGACAAAGGTGCTGGTTTCGTCTTTGGCCCATTGGTGCAAAACCCTGAGAATCTGGTCAAAGTTTTCGGCCCCGGTGCCGACTACATATTTGCTTTTCGCGTGGTACCAACGATTATTTTCGTCTCGAGCTTAGTGAGCATCTCCTATTTTCTTGGCATCATGCAAAAGTTTGTGCAGATTGTCGCCAAAATAGTCTCAGTCACAATGGGCGCTAGTGGCGCCGAAGCGCTTTCAAATGCTGGCTCTGTTTTTGTTGGCCAAGTCGAAGCACAATTGCTAATTAAGCCCTATGTGCCGACCATGACCATGTCAGAACTACTCGCCTCAATGGCTGGTTCAATGGCCTGCGTGGCCGGTGGTGTTCTAGCCGTCTATATCGGCCTCGGCATTAAAGCTTCTTATCTCCTCACAGCTAGCATTATGGCCGCCCCCGGAGCGCTGGTTATCGCCAAAATAGTCTGGCCCGAAACAGAAGTATCTGATACCAAAGGCGAAGTCAAAGTTGTAGTAAAAAAAGATCAAGCCAATATTATCGATGCCGCCGCCCATGGTGCCTCTGAAGGTTTGCGCATTGGCCTTAATGTGGTAGGCATGTTGATTGCCTTTATCGCGCTTATCGCCCTCTGCGACGCTGTCATTGGCTGGGCAGGCAACTGGTTATTTATCTGGGGCATGAGGCTAGATGGCATTGGCATTGATTTGGCCCATCTCGAATTGAAGAGCATTTTTGGTGCCTTGTTTGCACCAGTAGCTTTTGTGCTTGGAGTTCCGTGGGTTGATGCCCATACAGTTGGTCGCTTGATGGGAGAAAAGCTAGTAATCAACGAATTCGTTGCCTATACCGATCTCTCCAACATGCTAAAAGACCCAGCCCATACTCTCTCGGCCCAAGCCGAAACCATTGCCACTTTTGCTCTTTGCGGATTTGCAAACTTTTCATCAATAGCCATTCAGATTGGTGGCATTGGCGAAATAGCGCCTAATCGCCGCGAAGACCTCGCTCGGCTCGGGGTCAAAGCACTAATATGTGGCACCTTAGCATCTTACCTATCAGCGACCCTGGCAGGCTTGCTAACCTAGATTTAGTTTACCGAACAAAAAATAGTCTACAGAACAAAAAAAGGAAACATGATGAGCGAGAAAGTGAGCTCAAGTCTAAGCTCCAAACTAAAAGGTCTGGCAATCTGGCTGCCCATAGCCCTTATAGCTTTATTCTCCCTCTACACCATGGCCTCTTCTAGAGGCGAAAAAGTCAACGCCGTCTGGCTAATATTAGCGAGCTCCTGCACCTTTGCCGTCGCCTACCGTTTCTACAGCAAGTTCTTAGCCGATAAAGTCTTTGCCCTGCAAGACGTCAACGAAACACCAGCGTCTATTGTTGACGATGGCAAAGACTATGTACCAACCCACAAATGGGTCTTGTTCGGTCACCACTTTGCCGCCATAGCTGGCGCTGGCCCTTTGGTCGGGCCCATTCTCGCTTCGCAATTCGGCTTTCTGCCGGGCACAATCTGGATTATTGTCGGTGCTGTTCTCGCTGGAGCAGTGCAAGATTTTGTCATACTGGCAGCTTCCATGCGGCGCGGCGGGAAATCACTGGGTCAAATGGCCCGTGACGAGATTAGCCCATTAGCTGGAACAGTGGCTTTAATAGCCATTTTGCTAATCATGATGATATTAATGGCAGTGCTTGCCCTTGTCATCGTCAATGCCCTCAAGGCTAGCCCCTGGGGCGCCTTTACCTTACTAATGACAGTGCCGATTGCCATGGTCATTGGTGTCTATATGAAAGTGCTCCGCCCCCATAAAATTATGGAAGGCTCAACTATTGGCGTCTTACTAACGATACTAGCTGTAGTGGCAGGCAAATGGGTAGGACAAGACCCCACATGGGCACCGATCTTTACTCTTAGCGGCACACAGCTAGCCATAAGTGTCATGATTTATGGTTTTGTCGCCTCAGTTTTACCGGTCTGGATTTTACTAGCACCGCGGGATTATCTTTCGGCCTTTCTCAAAATTGGTGTAATTAGTCTATTGGCCATTGGCATTCTGCTGCTGCGCCCAGACCTTGAAATGCCGGCACTAACAGTATTTATCAATGGACAAGGGCCTCTGTTTAGCGGCAATATCTTCCCCTTCTGCTTTATCACCATCGCTTGCGGGGCAATTTCTGGATTCCATTCGCTGGTCTCATCGGGCACCACTCCTAAGATGATCGCCAAAGAAACTCATGCCCGCCCAATTGGCTATGCCAGCATGTTGTGTGAAGCAGCAGTGGCCATTATGGCGATTATTTCGGCCTGTGTATTAGCACCAGGAACATACTTTGCTATCAACTCACCCAAGGGTGTAGTGGGCACCGATCACGTAGCCGCAGCAGCAACAATCAGCTCATGGGGCTACCCGGTCAGTGACACTGGTAGCGGAGGCATGCAAGAGCTAGCTAAAGAAATGGGTGAAGACAGCCTCTGGGGGCGCACTGGCGGTGGACCAACTTTAGCAGTGGGTATGGCGCAAATCTTTGCTCGAGTTCTAGCCTCAGCACCAATAAAGGGCCTGTCTGAAGTAACCATTTCATTTTGGTATCACTTTGCCATTATGTTCGAAGCCCTCTTTATTCTTACTTGTCTAGATGCTGGAACCAGAGTGGGGAGATTTCTTCTGCAAGATTTTCTCGGATTGCTCTACAAGCCTCTGGGCAAGACCGATTGGTACCCGGCTGTGGCTCTCAGTTCAGCCTTAGTTGTTGGGGGCTGGGGCTATTTTCTCTATCAAGGAGTGATCGATCCACTTGGTGGCATCAACAGTCTCTGGCCATTATTTGGCATCAGCAACCAGCTCTTATCGGTGGTGGCGCTATGCGTTGCTACATCTTGCATAATTTCTATGGGCAAACGCTCCTACGCCTGGGTCACCCTGGGGCCACTCTGTTGGCTCTTGACTGTCACCCTAACCGCTGGCTATCTCAAAATCTTCGCAGCAGATCCAAAATTGGGCTTCTTAGCCCACGCCCATATGCTAGAGGCAAAGCTAAACTCAGCCAACTCAATAGCTGCAGGCTCAGCTGAGGCGGCCACAACCAAAGTTTTGATCTTTAACGATTATCTTGATGCTGCTTTGGGCAGTCTCTTTATAGTGCTTGTTTTAGTCATTCTATTTGAATCGGTGCGTAACTGGCTCAAACCCGATAGGCAGAGAATTGCATCAATTGACACAAGCAATAACAAGAGCGAACTAGGTGAATCAGCCATTGGAGATGAGCGATTGAGTAAAGACATCAGCAGAGAAGATATCTTAGCCGAAGCCCAATCAGGCCCGCCACTGCGCTGCTGCTAAGATATGCCGAAACCAAGCGAAAGTAGGCTTTTAATAGAGCGCATAGCTGCTCTAGAACAATTTGTTAGCGCCATCAAAGAAGCGCAAGCCGCTGCAGATTATCACAGAAGCGAGGTGGTCGACTTATCGATCATTAACGCCGAATCGGCCATATCTGAGGCAGTAAAAAGCTTGGCGCAATATGATCGCCTGCAAACAAATAAATCGCTAAACGTCGCCTGGTTTTACGCCAAATTCGCTCAAGACATTTTGGCTGCTGAAGCCACTGAACATATTCTTGGTCAAGATACATTTTTAGACTTAGTGGAAACACAAAAGCATTTGCATGATTGGTTCCAGCACACGATGGAACGCCTTGAGAAGCGCTTGCTCAGCTATGAAGGCGAATTACTCGATGCCAACCAAGACGAAAACAGAGATGAAAACGAAACCGAAGACGAAAAAGAAGAAGCTAAATGATTGACACTTTCGATTTCGACAAACCTCTAAAACAAACACAGCAAGTGGCTGAAGAACTCTTAGCGCTGCTCTCAAACAGCATTGCCGAAGAAAGCATCAACAGCAACGAAAACTATTCTAGCGATCATTCTAGCGACCACGAAAGCGACGGAGTGCACCGCCATCTGTCACATCTGCGCCTAGCAAAAGCACGCCGCGCTTACCAAAAAGCCAAGCACTCAGTCACCGAAGATGACTATGAGGAAGCCATCGAACATTGTCGGCGCGGACTCTTGCACGTCGACCTGGCAAAAAAACACTTTAATAGCAACAAAACAGAGCTATCACAAATAACAGCCCCAGCGCCACAATTTGCAGAAGGGAGCTGTGAAGAAAGTATCCAAGCTTTAATTGAAGCGATTACAAAAATCAAGCTGGTGGTCGAATACAAGAAAATCAATTTAAATCGTAGACTGCAAGAGCGACTACTAGCAGTTGTTCAATCGCTGCAGGACGCAATTGAGAGCTACGGACAGCCTGGAACTAGTAACAGAAAGGCGACAAAGTTAGCTGAATGCGGGCAAGTCTGGGCGCAGTATATCTACGGTCATTTGAACAACGATGAACTCTACGTTCAAAAGCACCAGAATAAAACACTCCGCTCACTCAGTAGCTTCGCCTGGCAAATCACAACAAAATTTTCAAGCCTGACCACAGCGCCGGGCCTAAACCAAATCAATCAAATTCGTTCACAAATGCATTCACTTGAAAGCAGCTTAGAATCAGCGCTAACAGCCTACATGAAAGACAATACTAACGACTTGGAAAAATTTCTACGACTAGGACTGATTGAATCACAAGCCCTGATGCAGTACGAAGTTCGTGCCGAACGCAGTGTTCAAGTCAGTACAGAAGACCAGCCGCCAGTCAATTTTAATCTTTTAGCGAATGAGTCGACAAGTTTGCGTGAAGATCTGGCAAGAATGGCCACCCTGCTAAAAAAATACCACCCAGATGCCAGTAAGGCTCAAATAGCTCTAGAGAAGCTGAGACAAACCCTGCCCCAAATGAAACGTGCCCTCAAAGACGAAGAGTGGCAGCAGGCGGCGCGTCTGCTCGATATGTGCGAAAGTAACACTGCTCTATTGAAAACTGAGATAGCAAAACTAGATATTTAGCAATGGTATTGCAATACAGTTTTTTCTATACAAAAGCTATATAACTAGGGATGCATTTGGCATCCCGGAATCCTAAAACATGAATCACAACGATCAATCTCAGAGCTTCTCTGGCATCAACACAGACCCAGGCCCCAACCTCAGTCTGGAATGCCAAGATAGTACAAGATTAACCGGCGGCCCAAACTTGGGGCTGACAGATTCGAACATCACGATTGCCCCGGCCCAACTAAACGACGGCAAACTTCATGCCCTAGATATCGTGGGCGAAAATTATGAAATCATCTCGCTCATCGGCGTAGGCGGCATGGGCTATGTCTATCGTGTGCGCCACCGCATTCTGCAAAAGCAGTATGCAATGAAAACTCTGAGTTCTCAGCATGTCAGTGAAATCGCCTGGCGCCGCCTGCAAGTCGAAGCACAGGCCATTGCCCGCATGAATCACCCCAATATTGTCGGCATTCACAATCTTGGCTTGCATGAAGATCGGCTGCCCTACTATGTCATGGATTTACTCGACGGCGAAGCTCTGGCCGACCGGCTCAAGCGCGGCAGCCTGACATTGGCTCAAGCTCTACCAATTTTCATCGAAATCTGCAAAGGTCTCGCCTACGCCCACAAGAAGGGCATTATTCACCGCGACATCAAGCCAGGCAATATCATCTTACTCAAAGAGCCTGATAGCTCTGGCGCAACAGTAAAAATAGTCGACTTCGGCATTGCTAAATTATCTGGTGCCAGCGATCCAAACAATCAAAACCTCACCTGTATCGGAGAAGTTTTCGGCAGCCCGTACTATATGAGCCCTGAACAATGTGAAGGCAAGCGCATCGATGCTCGCTCTGATATTTACTCGGTCGGCTGTACACTTTTTGAAGCCCTGGTTGGCCACCCGCCTTTCAAAGGCAACAACCCTGTGCAAACAATGGTCATGCACCAAAGCCATGAACCACCGTCAATGAGTGCCGCTTCTGGCAAGAATTTCCCTGATGAAATTGAAGAATTAGTGGCGACGCTACTGGCCAAAGTACCAATGGATCGCTACCAAAGTTTAGACAAAGTAGCAGAAGACTTGCAATCAATCGCCGCTGGCAGAGAAGTAAAGACTAAAGCACTATTTGACACCCATACGTTCTTAGCACCAGAAGAACAAGAGGGAGAGGACCAACCAACCAGAAGATTAGCTACTGGAGTAATCCTGGCTATCGCCACAGCAACTGTTCTCATCGCTGCCGCTAGTTGGTTTTTCATAACCAAACAGAATGAGAAAGTTCGCGGTACCAAGCAAGTTGGTGCCAAAGCAGCAGCAACAGCAGTGAAAGCTCAAGCAGTCAAAGTGGCTAGCACCACTAGCGATACTAAAGCAAAAGCAATTAGCGCTACAGAGAAGCAACCATTTAGCCACATTGTCGTTGGCGCCGACGGTAAACAAGTCAAACAATTTGACTTCCCTAAAGACAATTATCTCGGTCGCATGATCATCAATGAAGGTCGTGAATACTGGTCAGCCAAAGGCTCTAGGCAATTTCCCATTTCCACTAAGCTTGAATTAGTGGCCTCCCCGCAGTTGATGGATCAGCTCTACAACTTAGAGCGTTTCAGGCCCGATGATCTCTGGGGTATGCGCCTCTTTCTGCAGGCAATGCCTCCAGTAAAGCCGGGCAGCGGCAATGGTGAATTTATGCTGCCAGAAAGCTATGAAAGCGACATCGAATTAGCAATCAAGCATTTGCCGCGTTTGACTGGCCTGAAAAAGCTTGACTTAATGGAGTGCCCCAACGCCACTGACAAATGCATCACCCAAATAAACAAGCTTCCCAGTCTAACGATTCTACGTGCCAGTAAAACTAGTATAAGCGGCAAGGGTTTAAGCGAGCTCACCAGAATAAAAGAGCTAGAGAAGTTGACCTATAGCGAAGGCACCCAAGTAAGTACACTGCTAAAAGCACTAGCTGGTTCGAAAAAACTTACCTTGCTCAAATTAGATCGACCCGCCAATCAAACCCTGACCCTGAGCGACCTAAAATTAATTGCTAGTTGTAAGAACCTCACCCGCCTAGATTTGGATGACTGCAAACTTGATCGAGAAGGCTTGGCAATTCTGGCCACTTTGCCAAACTTAAAAATGCTCTACGCCAGTGGAAACAAAATAGACGAAAGCTGTTTGCCGATTCTCAAGCAAATGCCCAGCCTTGAAGAAGTTGACTTTGCGTCACCCTCCTGGACCCCGCACTGCCAAAAGATGCTGAGAAGGCAATTTCCCCAAATCAATACGATTATCTTTGACGAGTAAATTTTAACCAAATTGGCTGTATGCAAGGGGCACTGTCAGCATGGGCCGCATATATAAAGCCCTCCATAGAGTTCTCAACAAAATCGATGCTTTGAAAACTCTACAATCAGCTAATCTAAAGAACCCGCTATGGCTAGGCGGGTACGAAAGAGACCAGCAAAAGCTGGGCCAAGATAAAGCCACAGTTCACGAATAATGGGAATAATGCCTAAGCGAACCAGCGGTTAGTAGATAAATGGCCCCCAAAGAACCTCAGCAAAATTTTGGAACTTTTGGAGATTTTGAGCCAAATGGTCAAAACGAAACGCGATTGACCTCTGGCCAAAACCAGCCAAGCATTGGCGCTAAGCCCTATATTTCAGATGACAAATTAAAGCCTGGCGATATCATTGGTGATAACTATGTCATCCTCGAACTTCTCGGTATCGGCGGCATGGGCTATGTCTACAAAGTGCGTCATCTCATTCTTGAGAAAATATACGCCATGAAAACCATCAGTGGCGAGCAAATCTCTGAAATAGCCTGGCGCAGACTTCAGGTTGAAGCCCAGGCTATCGCGCGCATTAATCATCCGAATATCGTTGGCATCCACAACCTCGGAATTCACCAGGGCAAAATTCCGTACTACGTGATGGACTATCTTAAGGGCAATAATCTAGCCCAGATTCTCAAGAAAAAGAGACACCTGAGCTTAAAGCAGAGCCTGCCTATATTTATCGAGATCTGCAAAGGTCTTGGCTTTGCCCATAAAAAAGGCATCGTCCACCGCGACATCAAACCAGGCAACATAGTTATTCTGGACGAACCGGATTTCAATGGTGCCCGAGTAAAAATTGTAGACTTCGGCATAGCCAAATTAGCTGGCACCATCGACCCAGACAATCAAAAGCTCACAACAATTGGCGAAGTCTTTGGCAGCCCGCTGTACATGAGCCCAGAGCAATGCGAAGGCAAAAGAATTGACGCCCGTTCGGACATCTATTCGCTCGGTTGTACTTTCTTTGAAGTGCTTTGCGGTGAAGTGCCATTTCATGGCGAAAACCCAGTGGCCACAATGTTAATGCACAGCCAGGCTAAGCCGCCAACACTCCATGAAGCGAGGGGCATAGATTTTCCCGAATCAATGGAAAACTTGGTGGCAACCATGTTGGCTAAAGCTCCCATGGATCGTTATCCCAATTTAGAGTCAGTGGCCGAGGATCTGCAGAATATTCTTGAAGGAAGAGAAATTAGTGCATCTCCTTTCAACGCCCACGGAATGCCAAAACGATTGCTTAAAGATGACAACGGTAAGCAATTGCCACTTACAGAAGGAGCAACCGCGCTCAGAGCTATTGAGAGCATTACACCAAGAAAAATAGCTATCCTTGCCAGCTCGTTAATAGTATCGCTGATGGTGATTATTTTCTACTTCATTAATCAACGAACAATAGACAAAACCACTGCCGTAGCGACAAAAGCCCTTGTGGCAAAAACCTCGCCCGCAACTAACGAAAAGTACTCACATGTGCTCAGCAACGGCCAAATTCAATTCAATTTTCCTGAAGACCATTCAATAGGAACGATTTCGACCGTCTACAACGACCCACAGGCCAAGCAAGCTCAATCTATACTCACATTCAAGAAGAATGAAAGACTTTATTTCACGGCCAATGAAGATGCCATAACACACCCTGAGTGTTTCGACTTATTCAAAGAAAACGACCTGCATTCCTTCGCTGCGCCACAATCTTCAATAATTACAGACATTGAGAAAACGAGCAAAGAGTGCGACGTCAATTCGGCCATACCCCATATTGCCAAACTTACGGGCTTAGAGGTTCTCAATTTAGACATGAGTAACACCTCCGACTCTGCCGTTGAATATCTCAGCCGATTGCCAAATTTGAAAACCCTCAAGCTCTGTGACACCCGTATCAGTCACACTGAATTGAGCAAACTGAAACAGTTGAAGAATCTCACCTATCTATCATTTAGTCACAATAACGGCTGTAAGGACATGCTAAGAGCCCTAGCCGGCTCGACAAAAATCGAAAACCTCTATCTCGAAGGTCAGACAATCGACCTAGAATGCGCCCATTTGCTCACCGACTGCCCGAATCTAAAGCATCTCGATCTGGAAGGCTCGACCACCACGGATAGAATCCTTAAAGTTATTGCAACGCTGCCAAAGCTTGAGTATGTAGGGGTGACGGCCTGCCCAGTGACCAGATTGGGCATTGCTAGAGTGAGAAAAGCCCATGCCAGCAGCAATTTAGACGTGGCGAGTTCAAAAACCGTGAGAACCAACTTGAACGAGGCCTTCGGTGGTGAAGACCCAACCGATTGGATATTGCCGAAGTAGCTAGACTGTGGCCCCTCGGCCTCTTAAAGAATTAGACGTCTTTTGAGCAGCTAGGGCCGTTTCAGCTCAATACTGGGAATAATGATTAGGCTAAGCAGCGGTTACCACAAATGCCACAAGACGAAACTCAGCGCACTTTCGACCCTTTCAACCCAGACGGTCAAAATAGCACGCGCTTAAGCACTGGCCAGGGCCAAACAGATTCTGTCGCTAAGCCTTACATATCAGACGATAAACTCAAACCTGGCGATATCATTGGCGACAACTACGTGATCATTGAGCTGCTCGGTGTGGGCGGCATGGGCTACGTTTATAAAGTGCGCCATCTCATTCTTGAGAAAATCTACGCCATGAAAACTATCAGTGGCGAGCAAATCTCAGAAATAGCCTGGCGCAGGCTCCAAGTAGAAGCCCAAGCCATTGCTCGCATTAATCATCCGAATATTGTTGGCATTCATAATCTGGGTATACACCAGGGCAAAATTCCATACTATGTGATGGACTACCTCAAGGGTAAAAATCTAGCCGAAATATTGAAGCAGAAGAGATACCTCAGCCTAGAGCAGAGCTTGCCCCTCTTTATTGAAATATGCAATGGCCTTGGCTTTGCCCATAAGAAAGGCATAGTACACCGCGATATAAAACCAGGCAATATAGTCATTCTGGATGAACCTGACTTCACCGGCGCCAGAGTAAAAATCGTAGATTTCGGCATAGCCAAACTAGCTGGCACCATCGACCCCGACAATCAGAAGCTAACAACCATTGGTGAAGTCTTTGGCAGCCCGCTGTACATGAGCCCAGAGCAATGCGAAGGCAAACGCATTGACGCCCGCTCAGATATCTATTCGCTCGGTTGCACGTTCTTTGAAATACTGACCGGTCAGGTGCCCTTTCATGGTGAAAACCCAGTGGCAACAATGCTTATGCATAGTCAAATTGAGCCACCCTCACTGTACGAAGCCAGCGGCTTAGATTTTCCAGAATCAATGGAACACTTGGTCGCAACTATGCTGGCAAAGGCACCAATGAATCGTTATCCCAATCTAGAGCGGGTTGGTGATGATTTGCAAAACATTCTGGCTGGCAACCCAATCAGCATGTCACCATTTAATACCAGCATCAATCTCAATCGCTTTTCTGATCAATTTGAAGATAATACTATTGATGACGAAGAAGGAGAAGAAGAAATTGTCCTGGTCAAATCAAAAAGAGTAAAGCTTAGAGCTATTGCCATTGCAGGCTCTCTGCTAGTCATAGGAGCACTTCTAATTGCTGCTTATAGCGTTTACTTTAAGACCTCAACCAAAAGCCAAACGACCGCCAAAGCACCAGCAGCAGTACCAATTGCGACAGACGAAACACCGCACTATTTCTCTAGTTCATTTGATGGCGGCAGAACAATTCGATTTGAATTTCCCAAAGAGCAATCTTTAGGTACTATTGGCTACGCAAGCAAAAAGTCGCAGCAAGAAGCAAAAGGCACAGTAGTACTAGAGCAAAAAAAAGAAATTCATTTCTCCGCCAACGAATACATTCTTACTCACCCCAAATTAATAGACTCATTCAGACCCGACGATCTCTACATGTTCAATGCTCCAGAACAAGAAAATGCCATCAAGATGGATGAGCCCATGGCTCACATAGCAAAGCTAACAGGCCTTAAAAAACTAAACCTAAAAACCAACAGAGCTACCGACGCCATTGTTCCGTACTTAGATCAACTTACCAATCTTGAATCGCTCAATTTAGATATGACCCATGTCACAGGTGCAGGTCTGGTGAAGTTCAAAGGTCTAAAAAAATTGAAGATGTTGTTCTTCAGCTACAACCACGGCGTGCCCGACTTACTCCAGGCCCTCCGTGGCTCACAAGAGCTTCAGAACCTCTACATAGAGTCACCAGATATGCCTTTCACTACGCAGTATGCAAAACTTTTAGCTGATTGCCCAAACCTTCGGCATCTAGACCTACAAGCCAGTAAACTCAACAATGAAGGCTTATACATACTAGCCACGCTGCCGCATATCAACTTCATCGATGCTACCGACTGCCAGGTAACAGATGAAGCGGTAAACAAAGTCAATGCCTCACGCAAGGGCAGAAAGATACGCATCCCAACGAAAAGCCACCTTGAAGACAAGAATGCTTTTGACAATGAGTCACCTGCCATCTGGATGAAGTGATGAAGAAGATGCTCGTTGCTACTATTCTTGCTATTAGTTGCAGCCCTGCCCTCGCAGCCCAGCAAGAAGAAACTGGCCTCCTTCTTCAACAAAGTTCAGTCAGCTTGGGCAAGCAAATTACTGTAAAAATTGGAGCGGACTGGTTTCAAATAGAAATACCAACTCAAGGTTATTGTGTCACCAGCAAAGCACCCGACTGGAATGTGGTGTTCTATCGACCAGACACAAAACTCTCCATAGTTGTACCGTTCTCCGAAGTTTCGAAGAAGGCCTCACTGGCAGGCTCTATCGGTGCCATGTCGTACACCGCCGAACTTAAAATACCGACCCAGCATCAAGAAATACATCGCAACGGTTTTGTCTTCTATCAATACAAGCTACCTGGCATGAAAGACGAACCAATCTTTCTCAACGAGAAATTAAAGCGCGAGGAAACACTGGTTAAGCAGTACACACTCACAACGATACGAACGAAGCTGCCCAAACAAGGGACGCTGATTGTCTGCCGCATGTTCAGTCTACCAGCCACTCCAGGCATCCCTTACAGCCTGATAGGCCTGCGCACAGACAACAAGTACAGTGCCTCCCTCGTCACCGAAAAAACTAGCAATGCCCGGCTAAAGAAGCCCGATTTCGCTGCAATAAACAAATACAAGAAAGCGCAGAAACTTGAACAAGTTATTTACGCACAATCACCATTAGACCAATATGTGGATTTAATTCACTAGTGGGACCAAGTGTAAAACTAGATACTGTGAAGAATGTAGCGGTATATATTGCGGTAAATGGAGGAGCTGCAACACATATTTCTCAATTTAGTGTCACCTTAACCTCAAAGCTGCTACAAAGTCTTTTGTTCTAGTGCAGTTCAAATGTTTTGTTCAAGGAATCCCAATGTTTAATGGCAACCATGAGTATGCCGCCAAAGACCGCTTGAAAGACGGCACAGCAGTAATCGTACGAGCGATAAAGGCCAGCGATAAAGACCTGCTGCAGCAACTTATGAAAGACGTTAGCGCCGAGTCGCGATATTTCCGCTTCTTCTGCGCCAAGAAAGTACTTACCAGCCAAGAACTAAAATATTTCACTGAAATTGACTTTGATAGCCATATTGGGCTAATCGTTAGCCTCTGCAACGAGAAAGAAACTCCAATCGCTGTGGGCCGCTACATCACTCAGACAGAAGACGAAATGAGCGGTGAAGGCAAAGCTGGAGCCGAGCTAGCTCTGCTGGTCGGTGAAGACTATCAACGCCAAGGCATCGGCAATATTCTGCTCGACCACCTAGCGCAAATCGCCATCACCAAGGGTGTTTCAGAGTTTGTCTGTTACATCATGCCTGAAAATAGTAAGATGCTCAGCTTTCTGCGCCACTCAAAATATCCAACCAATCGGCTAAAGCGCTCAGCTTCGGTCATAAGCATGACTGTTGATTTAAGTAGTGAGAACAAATCGGCGTAGAGAGAACTAACCTGTCGCGAACGAAGCATCTGCCACCCAAACGAAACTTCTGCCCTATACTATGCTAGACATACTGCGGGGTTTCGCTCTTGGCAGAGAAATTTCTCTTAGCAATTGCTTCAGCACTAACTCTTTCCATCGGTCAGCCTTGCCTTCATGCAGCTAAAGCCGCTAGCATTGCTGACAGTCCGGCGAAAAGCCCTGCCGATAGGGCAGCACAGCCCAACAACAAAGATGCTGCCAATAAGTCGCACGACAGACCCAATGCAGCCGATGAAATGTATGCGTCGCTTCGCCTAACCGAACAGCAAAACACAGCTCTAAAAGTAGAGTATCTACCTCCTCTAACTGGCAACGCCGGCAATCAAATTCTGTTATCAATAGGCGGGGTAAAGCTGCGCGGCAAAGCTCTATCTCAAGTCTATGACATGCTCAAAGGACAGTTGGGCGATACTATCGATGTAGAAGTGGTCGGAGACAATCGCATTGTCCAGAAACGGAAGATCCTGTTTGCTAAAGACTACAAGAGCGATCCAGAAGGATTTAGCGCCAATAGCCTTCGCTCTGACTTAGTAAGCCTGGGAGAATTGAGCACTTTTAGATCAAACATTTTGGAGGGCACAGGAGCCCCTTACGATTTAATGGCGCGGCACAGATGCCTAGTTGCTTTAAATGATGGCAAATATATCTCAGCAGAACCGGCCCCCCTCACCAATCAGATGCTATTAGATAGCCTCATTTTGAGCCAATCTATGGGCGACTTGAGCACTGCGGACCAGATTCTTGCTCTCCTTCTGAAAAATACTCAATCACAAAAAATACTGCACCAAGATTGCGCTAAAAATCTGCAATTGGCAGTGAAAAACCTCGTTGCGACAGATCAGGCTGATAGCGCACTTGCCCTCTGCCAAGTAGCCTCTGCTTCAGCAGAGGCTAGTGAAGCATTTCGAGCCGAAAAAATACACACGCTGAGAGCTTTGAGCGAAATCAAAACGATAGCCGGTCAAGCGGCTGCTGATGCCTATGCCAACAAACTAGCTGCAGATCTAGAAGCAAGACCGATCGACTACTATGCAAATCTTGTTTGGCTCTGCAATTACTTCATTGAGAGAGGGCAAAAAGAGCGAGCCATCAAGTTATACAATCACGCTGCAAAAGAGATACAGAGCCGCCGACTTAATTCTTCCATAGCAACGCCAAGTTATTTAGGTCTGACCAGTGAGCAAGCTCTGGCAAATTTGTTGTATAACAAGGCTTGGCTTTGCGCAGACACAGGCGACCTAGTACAGGCTCAAGCCGATCTCAAAGCACTATCAGATTTCTACAACCTCTGTTTTACTGATAAAGAACGAGCGATACTAAATGAGGTGCCAATTTATTTTCCTACGCCTGACCAAGTGCTTCAGGCTAGGTCGGCACTAGGCCAAGGCGTCAAGTTAGCAAAACCTCCGGCAACAGAGACAGAACCTACATATAGCCACTACAAAGACCTTGACGATTCCGCTCAAGCGGGGTTACAAAAACTAGCAGCAATACACAAAGCCCTCGCCACCAATAATAGGTCTCTCGCAGAAGCTGGCGCATCTAGCTTGCTAACCTTGTATGCACAACAGATGCCTCAACCACACGAACGCTATTACGACCTAACTCGGCTAAATATGTTTTGTGCCAGCCTTGGGGTAGCAAGGGCATTTAGCGATAAGGGCTGGTATCAGTCATCAGACGAATTATTGAATAAATTGCAATCAATCGTCTCGCAAAAGACACTCTCATTGAATTGGCGCGAGGTCGCTTGCGCTATGGTCAGGGCGGAACTGGTCGTAAATGCCAGTCGCACGCAAAGAGAAGTCGAAGGAAAGTTCGACGCTCTAGAAGAGCGTTACCACTCCACGGCTATCCGCGATGCTGACAACAGCGAGCCCAACGAGTCAGTCAGGCGAGAAGATAGCTGGCGTATAAAGCTTCGACTGCTAGCAATGGCCTACTATCATGCTGGCGATGTTAAAAGAGCGAAGATATTCATTGATAGAGCCTTAATGCCCAATCTTCCCAGTCGACTGAAGGCCGGTGACCGAGCTCTACTGGCAGATGACAACGAGCCAGAGGAGCGCTTTGCTCTATTAATGGACGCAGCCTGTATCTCCGCTAAACTCGGAGACTATCCTAGTGCTAGCAAACTTGCCGCCCTTGCGAAAGTAGAAAATATCAAGCTTGACGACCGATCAACAGCTTCCATACTTGAATACGCTAAGGTATGTCAGGCAGCGGGGAAGGTAGGGGAAGCAATTGCCTGGCTGAGGCTCAATCGCACGCCAGTAATGGCAATGCCATTTGCTACGTTGCGAGAATCTATTATTGAGCACAATCGGTCTCCTCAGCGCGATGACAATGGTGCCAAAATAGATGAGATGCTAGCCAGCCTGATAGCAGCTAAAGGCGACTATCCGCAGGCTTACAAAATAATTAACGAGTCTGCGGCAAAGAGCAATTTCAACACACCGCACAGTGCCTGTCTGCTTGCCGGAGATTTAGCGGCGAGGTTAGGCGATTATGCTGCTGCCGCTGCCTACTTTGAAGGAGCAAGCTGGCACTCGCCTGCACTACCGACGGGAGCGGATACAACTACAAAATTCAAACAAAAAGCTGTAGATATGGCTGAAAAAGCAGGGAATTACAACACAAAAGCGCTGGTAAAACTCTACTGCGACCTAGCACAAGGGCAGTCTGGCCAGAGTATAGAACGCGCCTACAAACTATATAAAAAGGCTGTGGACATTACACCAGACGGTGACCCAGATAAAGCCCGCCTAGTAAGTCTCATGAGCACCTACGCCGGTTACCTTAGCCCCAAGAAAGAAAAGCAAACTCCACCCACCAACGAAGAAAAGGCCGCATTAATCAAGACAAATGAGGCCAATCTGCGAAAAGTAGCAGAGCTGGCGGAGCAAAACGCTCAGCCTGACGCCTACTGGTTTTGGATGGGAGTTGCCGCCAGTGCAGCTCAGGCTGGCCAAATCGAACAAGCTGTGACCGATGCGAAACACGGCATAGGGCTGTACGGGCGAAAGTCTAACCCTCTATCTTTCGGCCGAGGGGAACTCATGACCGCCTCTGGCCTTGCCTATATTCTGACAAAGGCAGGTGCTGCTGAGCAGGTAGAGAGCCTGTATCGAGAGGCAGTTAACCGGGTGAAAGTAGTAAAAGGAGAGAACTCAGTCGCGGCGCAATGGCAGCTTGCTCAGTTTTTTGAATACTACGTTCAGAACAATAAGCAAGACAAAGCGCTGGCAATTCTCGACGAAATACTAAGCACTGATTTAACTCAAGGCCCCTATCAACTACCGAATCATACGCGGTCGCACTGCGGCTTTGGACCCGTGCAGATCAACACCAGCGAGCAAGTGGCAGACCAAATTCGCGCCGTTGCCCAATCGTCGATTAAAGACACCGACAATACTTTTGCTCTAACAGTGCTATCCAAACTATTAGCGGCCCAGAACAAGCAACTGAAAGCAGACGATAGGCGTATTGGTATTACATTAAGTGCTATTGCCAAATCATATTATCGAGTCAAGGCATACGATAAGGCACTTTCAAACTACGAAAAAGCTCTAACGATACTTTTTAAATACGAGCCAGAACAGTATGTATACAGTCAATTTTATCAGGAATACCCTGCGGTACTCAAGGCACTCGGCAAGCAGTCAGTTCTAGATGAAATTGAAAAGCGAAAGGCTGACAAGGCCAAAAAGGAGATTGAAGAAAAAGACGAAGAATTACTGCTAGCGCAGGAACTGCTAAAACGGCTGGAAAGCGAGAAAATAGGAATCAATGCCTATGTAATAAAGGAACGCTCTCTCACCCTAAAATTGCAGCAAGAACTAAGCGCTTATCTAGATAAGTACAATCGTTTGGCAAAATCAAGTAGCAACAAACTCGAACTCTTAAATGCAGCCAAAACACTCGAAGAATTTGGCGATCGTCACAATATTATGTTATTGCAGACTAAATTTATGGCTGCGAGAATTGAAATCGAAGACATCCTCAATCAGACAGATGAATCTCAAAAGCATGAAAATTACTGCAGCCTAATAGAACGTTTCATTCAGCTCAAACAAATTCCGGAAGCCTCAATATGGCTAGCTAAACTTGCCACGCTACCAGCGATAGGTATAGACGACTACAAATATTTAGAATGGCTTGATTATAGAATTAGATGTGGTGATCAGAATTATCCTACTCCAAGATCACTCAAAATTGAACAAACTATCATGGGTGGCTCACTAGACGACCAAAGCGGCTACGAGACAGACATGCTTCGGCATTTACAAGCTCTATACAAAGCGGTCGAAAAAGCAGGAAGCACCAATCAGTTGGAGCTTTACGCGGCAAAGATAGAGAAAAAGACGGCGCTGCAAGATAAAGCAAATGCTGAAGCGGTGGCGCTTGCGTTAAAGGCACGCCAAGAATATCTAAGCCATACCCCACTTGAGCGAGCCAACAAAGAGCTTGAGAAAGCGAAACAAGACTTCACCAATAATAACGCGGCGGAGTTTTTTAAGGCCAGAGCAACTATTTTCATTCAAAGCTGTCAGCTGCCTGAGACTGATCGATTGCAGTTCATGTCCAGTTGCTTAGAAGTTGCGCGCGATCTTATAAAGGCTCACAAGAGTGATGCGGCACTGGTATTTCTGGCAGCAACGCAAGCACCAATACGAGCTATTGATGTGCAAAAAGCAACCAACATTATTGAGGAAACCATCGCGGTTGCATTGCAATTGAGAGACAGACAAACATCTAGCTGGATTGGCGCGCTAAGTTGCGTCGCTCGTGCAGCTCAATGCCCACGAGGAGAATCTGAAGCTCTGCTTGCTCGTGAGAAAGCATATCAGGTCATCATGGCGAAAGGTGCAGTCAATGATGTGACTCTTGCCAGCGAGGCTCAAGTGCGCGAGTTAGCAAAAGGTTACAGGATCAACCGCAGTATTTTTGCCTGGCAACTACTGCGTATCAACGACAAGAATGTCTATAGCTCCGATGGCAAATCGGCAGAGAAGATCGCCAGGGCTACCATCGAAGGAGCTGGTGAAGACAGACAACCGTTGCTATTAGAAGACGACACACAGGCTTATCAGCCAGTTGCTGCAAATAGCACGACAAGCAGTGCTGTAACCATGGCACCATTTAAACCGGCGATGACAGCCCCAGCAAGCGCCAAGCCCCTAGACCGGCGTGAACTGGTTTGCTTGCCACCCGGTGAGTACGGGACCAACAAACTAGTTTTCGGCAACATCGCCTTTCTTACCCCTGGCAGGACACGTATTTTTATCAGCGGAGATAGCCTCGTCGATGGTCCGGTAGTGAGGCAAACACAAGGTGGTCTAGTCAATACACAATCTATTCGCGAACCAAAAGGCGAGAAAAACACTTTGGAGATTTGGTACAACGGTGAAGGCACCATAAGGCTAGATGATCGGTTTAACTTTAGTGGTCTTATCTACGCACCATTTGCGAGAGTGGAATTGTGTGGACCAACTTCTGGAAAATTTACTGGTGCAATCGTTGCTAGAGACGTTATCGTTAGTGGCAATGTCACTATCAACTATGATCCGGCCTATGAGTACCTAAACGGACAGTAGGAATGATCAGATATCATTGAATCGTGCCCAATTTCAAACTTAAACTGAAATCAGGAGGCTTTCGTAGAAGCTTCAGCTCTTTCAAGCAAATGAAGTGAAACAATTTCAGCAGCTTCAACATTTTGCGCAAGCCTGGCATCATCGACAATTTGATGCAGGCGATCTTCAGGAAGGGCTGCAAGAGACTCTGGCGAGAGCGACTGAAGGTGGATGCGTTGTTTTGCTCTTGCGTTAGCGAAAGTTGAACCAAAGCTAGATTTGCTAGTAAAGGCGAGAATCATACCCATAATCGCAAGAGGGATAGTCGAAAAGCCAATACAGACTCTAGCCACGTCCTTTAAAAGGTCGAGGTATCCAGGTCTAACACCAAAGAGAACAAAGAGAGCTTGTGTAAACGGTACAGTCCAGAGCGCTAGAGAAACAAAAACCATGCAACTGAATACGACTCTTGCTGGGCGACCTGGTCCAATTTCGGAGATAAACTGGCCCTTTTTCGACCGTATTGCCTGAACTAGAGCCAAGAACGGAACAACGTCTAAAATCGAAACAACCACAACAAAAATCATAGGATTCAAATATCGGAAAAGAAAACTACCGAAATGCTCTCCTGGCAAAATCACATAACTGATTTTAGATAGAAAGATAGCAGCTTGAAAGTTAGCCAGAACGAGACCATAGAGGTAGAGATCTAATCGTTTGATAGCAAAAGCGATACGGCCGTCATCAGAATTTTGATGTTCAACTCCGACGACTTCAATTGACCTGGTAGTTGGCTGAAGCGCCCAATACCTCTTGTGTAAGGCAGCGGCCAGAATCAACACTGCAGAGGTCATAACCGGAACCATGATGGCAATTGTAGTAGCATCAAAAAAACAGAAATTATGCAGACCATAGAAGGTATTCATCGACTCTAGTTAGACCCTGCTGCAATTCGCACCGAAGCACTCTGGTATCTTAAGTTAGCTAAGCACATTATGCCCAGTTCTTCCGCGGTAGAGGGGGATGAAATCCCCATGTGCAAGGCTCGCTATAGGCGTATAGATTGGCACTATGAATACCAGCCGTATCGTAGCCCAAATTATCAGCTTCGCAGCGATTATTGCTTCGTTTGCGGCATGTCAGGCCGCTTATGCTGAAAGCGTTGGACCATGCGCGGGTCAGAGCAATATTGCCGCTTCATACAAGCTAAACAAACTAGGTCATCGTGAATACGACCGCCGGAATTACATTGGCGCAGCTACCTATTATTCAAAAGCAATAGAATTGAACCCACGGTTAACACTTGCCTATGCCTGTCGTTCGGATTGCTACCACAAGATCGGAGACTGCGCCAGAGCACACTCCGACTACAACAAAGCTTTAGAGCTTGAGCCTAATGACTCTTTTGTGCTGGGCGGTCGAGCGGAAGAGAAGCTCGACTTGCATGACAAGCAAGGGGCTCTAGCTGACTTCGACGCGGCCATTAATATGGGTCCAACGTATTTCTTCCTACATTCAGGCAGAGCTAAGCTGAGACTTGAAAATAAAGACTATGCTGGCGCAATTGAAGACTGCAACAAAGGCCTTCAAGAGTGCCCGATAGCCTCAGATCTTTATTGGTGTAGAGGAAAAGCATACGAAGCGCTAAGCAAATTAAAAGAAGCTAGCCGAGACTACAGCAAAGCCATTGAACTTCACCCCACTTATCTTGCAGGTTACGAGAGACGGGCACTGCTCGAGTTTAAAATGGGTAATTTGGCTGCCGGAATTTGCGACTACGTCCACGCGCGTCCAGACTGCCTGTTACTATTACCAACAGCTCTGCTATTGGCGTTTGCCCTAGGAATACCAGAATTCATCCCCACTATAATCGAAGTGAAATCGTGTTGGCGCTGACCACTCAAAGCCATGCTCCGGTCTAAGAGGAAAAATTCCAGGATTCAATTTTTGACTTCGCGCGCACGCAGAGTCAGTCCAGGAGGCTTTTGCAGCGAGTTTCGATCGTCGTAGATTTTGAAATTAAACTCAGCCTCTAAGGGTGCAGGCAGCTGTTTGGGAATGGCTCTAAAGGGCTGAGCGTGCTTTACAGCGTTTAGAGCAGCTCCATCAGAAAATTTGTCCCCCGAACTCACGGAGAGCCCAAGACCGGATACTTCGCCCTTGCGATTCAAATAAAATCGCACCACCGCGTGCCTACCGTCTTTAGGCGGATACCAGCATCGCATAATTCGGTGACTGATGCCTCTCTTATAGCCGCGAAGAACTTCACTATCTCCGACATTTTGCACTGGTCGGGAATCGGGTGAGCGAATAGCCATATCACAATTCAGATCCGACTTGTCACCTTCAGCGCCACAGCATGGAAGCTGACCAAGAGAGATAAAAGCAAAGACCAATACCGCTACTATAGTTGCGAAATTGCTTGTCTTCAGAGAAGTCACAATGCACTTTCTTTCTAGCTCAACAGCAGTGCCAAATAGTAGAGAATATCGGCGAAAATTCAGCACTACTTCTGCTCAAAATATGGATTTTTCAGTATCGGCAGCAAATCTGTTTGCTTCGATGGCTTCTGCAACTCTACTTCTTTCACTAATATAGATGGTGTGACAATGGTGCAAGAAGAACCCCCTGAGAGCGCCCCCATAGCACCAGAAGCGGCAGTACTCGCCGCATAGGCCTGAGCATCATCAGCAGTGGCTTCAATGTCACGCAGAACACGCATATTTAAGTTAGCAAATTGCCCGCCGCGAACCAATTCTTCATGGCCATCGGCAACAGAAACACGCACAATCTCGACCGGGCCAGATAGTTTCACCTCAGTTGACTTGCCAAACAGACCAAGCATGCTCGACAAAAGTGACTGCGGCGAAAGGGCACCACTTATTGAGTTGGCCAAACGACGAACAATCAGAACTTCTTTCAACCCTTCTTCTTTGCCCAGCACAATCAAACGCTCTTTCAACTGCGCTGCTGTCAACTTCACATCAGATTTGATATAGAGGTTTTGAGCGGCACCACTGCCAGCATTACCATGGCCATTGCTGTGTTTGATGGTCTTGGATGGCACCCGACTCATGGCAAAAGTCTTCAGAATGCCTTTATCAACAAGAGTGATTCTCTCAGCTTTGACACCATCATCATCAACCAGATAAGTGGTGAGAATGTTGGTATTACCAAACTTCTTACTTAGCGGATCATCTACCACCGATATAAAGGCAGGCAGCACCCTCGTGCCAATTTTCTCAGCGAAAGGATTAGCGCTTTGCCCATCCATACCGCCAAACTTGCTTAATGGTGCTGGTTTGTAGCCCAGATTGGGCTGCAAGACATCGGCAAAGAATGATGCGGCGGCTTCACCCTCAAACAAAATCGGGCCATGGTACTCCTCAATTTCTGGAGCACTAACCAACTTAGTCACCCGCTCGGCCAACTTATTTACTTGCGCTTCTAGCTCAGCAACCGCAGGCAATTCATTGCCGTTCAGAGCAGTGACTGACTGAGCATCAGCTATGATCGAACCGTCGGCGCATTGGCCGCTGGCAGCAATTACCAGGCGACACTCTGTATGGGGCAGTCGATGATAAAAGCCTTCGCTATTGACGAACCAGCGGGTAACGGCGTCTTCGTCGAGCTTGACAAATGACTTTTGCACTTGCGGATATTTGCGGAATATTGAAGACAAATGAGCAACAAGATCGCTTACTTTTTTATTGTCACCAGATAGTCGACAGGGCTCGCCAACTATTACCACAGGCTCTTCTTTTGACATCGACTCAGGTAAGTCTTTGACATTGTTTTCAAGCAAGTAGGCTTTCTTAGCGGAGAGATCTTCTATGGCTTTTTTGTAAGCCTCATCTGTTTTTAGCCAAGCTTCATGGCGAATAGCATCATAGTTATCGTCACAAGTAATTGCGCTACCACTGGGTAGATGGCCAAATAGCGAAGAAAGCGCACCCCCGCCCATGCCTGAGCTATCGAGAGTATAGTCGCCCTCACGCATCACCACAGAAAGTGTGCGAGTACGAGTGCGGTAGTCTGAGGTGATGGCACCAAACGAAGCAGCAACATGGGCTGTATCGAACTGATCAAGACAATAAGAACCAAAATACGGGCCCTTGTATTGATCGAGACGAAGCCGACTGATACTGCGTTTCATCTCGTCTTTTAAGGCCCGAGCGACAACATCATCCTCAGCTCCATAAGCACTTGGCGGAGCAATGGCGAAAGTTGAAAGCCCGAGGGTAACGGCCAGCAACAATGACTTGGCTTGCAGAGAGAACTTAGTTTGCTTTGCGAATCTCATTATTTTGCCTCCTCCTTATCAAAGAGGGGGGCGGGTAAGAGTGGCGGCTTCTCTTGGGCCTTCGATTGCAACTCCACTTCAATATTGCCCACTAACAAGCTGGGAGAAGTTGCAGATACTGGTACCCAGCCAGATTCGGCACCACAGGTGCCATTAAAAGTATCATCATCATCCCCAGCACAAACAATGCGCTCTAACGAAGAGAGTGGAGTTCCAACCAAGTCGACACCGCGCAAAAGTTCATCGGGCCGGCCATCAGTAAATACTTTCCAGACTCGTAAGGGTAGCAACTTAAATGACTGCGGCATAAATGTCTGAGTCATAGTAAAGCCGCCGGCAATCTCATCAAAGAGCAAACCATAAGGTTTTCCTTGCTTCTTCGCTTCAGCCACCAGCATTTGTCGCAGCTCAGCCATAGGCACACGCTTTGAAGAATCAACAATCAAATTACCTTGACGAGCAACTACGGCATGCCCTCTTGATGAGCGTCCATGACCGTTAGAGCGACTAAATCCATTAATAGGTGAGCGCGCCATCAAGAAGTTTTTCAATATGCCCTGGTCAACCAATATTACTTTTTCGGCGGGCACGCCTTCATCGTCATATTTGTAGTAACCATTCAAAGGCTTAGTACCGAAGCGCTGACGAGTAGGGTCATCCATCACAGAAATAAATGGTGGCATAATCAGCTGACCAACCTTCTTGGTGAAAGTGCGACCTTCTGATTCGTCCTTTTGCCTGTGGCCTTCTATTCTGTGGCCAAAAATCTCATGGAAGAATACACCAGCGGCTTTCGCTCTTAAAATTGCCGGACCAGCGTAAGGCTCCGCTCGCTGGGCAGTCTTCAAGCGAGTCAAATCTTCAGCTAGCTTGCGCACCATTTTCTCTAAAGCAGCATCATCAGGAATCTCAGCCGGAGAACTCGCTTCGATGCCATCGTAGAGCCATATTTTCATACCATCGCTAGCGGTGGTAGTTACAGTTGAAGCTATTCGATATTGAATGCGCTCATCAACAATATTGGTGCCTTCACTGTTGACCAAATAGTGCTTGGTCTTAGAAGCTGAGAAAGAAATATTTGAGTCTTGCACAGCCGGATAGAGTTTATACAGCGCCGACAAACGACGTACGCGCTCTTCCCAGGCGCTTCTATCAGGAGCGAAAGCAGTTGAGGGCAAGGTCTCAGAATGGGCTTTCTCTAAAGAGAAATCATCAGAAGTATCATCTTCTTCAACTTTCACACCCTTATTAGTGACAACTTTGCGAAACTTCTTTTGGGCCTTTTTAAATGCAGAGTCAGTGCGCAACCAAAGGGCCGTGCGAATTGCGGCCTGGTCATCAGTAAGGGGAAAAGCAGGGCCAGAAGAGCCAAGATCCATAGAGTCAAGACCAAGGTCGTTATCTCTCAGTTTATGGCTGCTATCAACTTTAGGGCTGCCCACCCGCAGGTCAATATCAAGACTGCGAGAGCGATCATTGCTCTCTTGCGAATATAGTGCACCATAGTCAGCCTGGACGTTAAGCGATTCGACGTCGTAGACAGAGTAGGAAAGGAAATAGAGCGGAGCCTCACCAGCACTCTTCAAATTGGCAAATGAGCGGTCGAGCTCAGCGCGCATGGCGGCCAATAAAGGGTTTTGCACTACCTTAACAGAGGAATCTTGACGCTTGGCTGCGTGACCGGCAGTCGATTTGGTCTTATCTTTTGCCAGCGCGGGTGGCGGTAGCAAACAGCTAATTGCCAGAGAAACACTGAGCAAACCAGTTAAACAAGGCAGATAAAGGAAATTACTCCTTCGGTCTCTATTTTGGAAAGGCAAAAGACAACACTCGCTAGTAAGTAGAAAAATTATCGAACCTCACAACAGGGATTGCAAGTATTTACCGGTATTTATAGAGGATATGCAATCTTCACGAAATACTCCCATTCAGTGCTTAGACTGCTCGTGATCGCAGAAGAACAAAGAGGTTGATATGGCAGTTGTCACAAAGATGGGCAAATATCTCAAGGGTGCAGCGCTGCTATCTATAGCAGTGGCTCTGGCTGGCCCCATTAATTTATCAGCGGCAAGCCCTGGTCAATGCACTGAAATTACAGAGAATCGTGAGAACAGAGAAAACACCAGCCTCCACAGTGCGCCAGTGGCCACTTCAAGCCAAAAGGCAGCAGCAAAAGCGGTGGGCTATTTCGGAGCTGAGCTTAACCGCAATCTCGTGCTTAGGGTAAGAAAATATTCTCCCGCAGGTGCTGCCGGGTTGGCCGAGCAAGACGTAATTAAATCGATTGACAATATAGATGTGAGCAACCTTGACGCTGCTGACACGCTGTTTCTCTTGCAGGGGCATGCTGATGAAACGTCAGAACTGAAAATTAAACGTGGCGACAAAACTTTGAGCCTTCTTCTCAAGCGCACAGAATGCCCCCAAAAGATTGTGCCAACAGGGCTAACAGCCGCGCAGTATTGGGTTTTAGGCACACAGATGCTCGACATGGGCTGGCCTGATGCAGCCCGCAAAGCTCTGCAATTGGTGATTTCGCAAAAGCCTAGCAGCAGCCTGGCGCGGAAAGCTCGACGAACCATTGCCACCGAGTTACCCCTGATCGACCCGCCGCTAGAGGCTTTAGAACTCAACAACCGGGCCTGGAATCTCTGCCATCTTGGCCATACTGCTGAAGCCCAGGCCCTGCTGGAAGAATGCATCAAGGAGTATCCCGGCTTCGAATGGCCCTACCAAAATCTTTCCACACTATACTCAGAGCTAGGATTGACAAGCGATGCTGAGTCAACAACCAGAGCATTACTGGAGAAAAACCCTAAAGATGTGACTAGCTGGTGCAACCTCGCTAGTTTTCAGATACAGCAAGGTCATAAACAAGCGGCGCTAAAGAGCTATAAAGTCGCCCACAGCCTAGACCCCGAAAATGAGCGCGTGGCCCTATTGGCACAGTGGCTTAAGGAGCATAAGCTCTAAAATTAAGTCGCTTGACAACGGCGGTTTGCATGTATAATAGGTCATCCCCATTAGTAGTTCAGATGAAGACTTATACACGCCTTTGCGCCACTCTAGCAGCCGGCATTTCACTGACCATTCTCAGTGGCAGTGCCGCTTGGGCCGAGAGCGTTTCAACGGTACCTGCACCTGCCAATACCTCAATTGCAGCCCTGACCTCGGTTAGCCCGGTAAGCTCAGAAAACTCAGTCGGCAACAATGCAAATGCAACTTCAGGCGTCACTTTAGACGATGGCGCCAGGCTCAGTACTCTCGAGACCCACTATTTTGGCCACGGCTTTACTAGTGAGAACGCAGACAGACGACTTCGCCGCCTGGAATATTTAGTATTTGGCCAGGCAAACGAGAGCAAAGACTGCAACAGTCGAATTGCCAAAATCGAGCAAGTAGTAGCCGCCCTGGCGCAGAAAAAAGCCGACGATCAGGCCAAAGCACTAGCCGCAGAACAAGCCGCCCTGGCCGCGATGAAGGCTGATAAATCTAAGAAAGGCAAGCCTGAAAAGCTGACTTTCAACAAAGCCTATGCGCTGGCCGCCCAAGAGTTGAAACAAAAACGCTTTCACGCCGCCGCTGACGGCTTCCTCAAAGTTATTAACATCAATCCTCGCTACTCGCCGGCTTACGCCTACCTGGGCGATATCTTAGTCAAGCTCAAAGACTATGAAGGCGCCAAAGAAGCGTACAGAGCAGGTTTTGAAGTAGATCCCTTTGGTCAGTACGGACGCTATGGCAAAGCAAAACTGATGGGCTTGGCCAAGCGCGATGCTTACTTACGCACGCAACCATTAGATTCTCCACTAATTGTGGAGCGCACCATCAAACTCATCAACAAACAGTCTAACGACTTGAGCAATATTCATGCTGCTGAAGGGCAAAGATGGTCGCGCTGGCGCACCGATTTAGCCAACATTCAACTGCGCCGCATTGCCCAAGACAACCACACCAGCGTCAACCTGCTTGGCAGACGTGGCTATCAGGGTTACGACGACACAGAGCAGTCTAACCTAGCCAATATCAGAAACAATTATGTTCGCAATGATGCTGCGGTGCAGGCCACCAAGATTCGGGCAGAGGCTGCGCGCAAAGCCGCCTTTGTCGCCCAAAGTGCCGCCGATCTTAAAGCCCAAATGATGCAGCCAGCCAGACCAGGCAATGCCAAGTTGCGCGCCCTGGGTACAAACCTTTATGTACGCTATTATGGCAGCGACACACCGAGCTGGAACGACGAACCAGTGGCCGATGATGCTCCAGTCGAGTTGGCCGCTAAAGCGCACAAACTCCGGTAAGATCCAGGAAAATAAGATGGAAAGCAAATCAATCAGACTGAGTCGAGTGGCCCTTGCTACTCTAGTCTCCTCATTTGTAGCCTTTGGCACAGTATTGGCCCCAGCCGCCAGTGCCAGCAAAAACAATGTAAAGACGATTCCAGACGAGCTCTGCACCCAACCAGGAAGAGTCGAATCTGCCAGGGAGCTAATTGCCGAGGGCAAAGATTTCAGGCTCAATGCCTCACAATCTACGGTGAATATGCGCGATGCTATTCGCAATGCTCGTGGCCTCACCGGTGGTGCCAATAAACTGACAAAAATGTCAGCAGCCAATCTTGATCAATACAAAAGCGACCTCAATGCTTTCAGAGATCATGTCAACAGCTACAAAGCTCATCTTGAACAAGTCGAACGCGATATTGGCCACTGCAAAGAAACAGAGCGTCTCTACAAAGAGCACGCAAAAAAATATACGATGCACGTTGATCAATATCACTTGCCACCAATCCCGCCACCACATCTTTGCCCTGGCATGATGATTTCTGAGGCAGAGAATGCCAAGCTTTCCCATCAGATGCAAGCAGATCAAGAAAGACTGGCGCGAGCAGAGCTGGACCTATCAAACGCCGAAGGCCGCCTGGCCAACGCAAACCGCGAGAATGCCAATGCTGACGCCGAGCTTTTAAAGCGCAGCAAGGTAGTTGAAGCAGAGCGCAACTTAGCTGGCGAATTTGAGTCATTGAAAACAGAATTATCTCTGCTAAACACGCAGCATAAAGCCTTATTGTCAGGCGGCAAGCTGGCCAACCCCAGTCTTGGTGTTTCAAAAGTAACAGGTAATGTCAAAGGAAAAGGCAAATAAATGCCTGAAGATCTGCAACACCCTTATTGGGATTTCTATTCCAAACTAGTTGAGCTGCGCTCAGCCAACCCCAAAGAGTCGGCTAAACAAATAGTGGAATTGGCCAATCTGGCTGATTTGGACCAAATTAAGAAAGCATCGATAAAAATGCATTCCCTTCTACCTTTTTATAACGCTAAGGCTGTTGAAGAGATTTTCTTTGAGTCGTTACGAGAAAAGTATTCCTACTCAGTACTCTCAAGAGAGATTCTCGATCTCATTGCCGCCCATGGCCCCTTGGTCGAACTCGGTGCTGGCAACGGCTACAACGCCTGGCTCTTACAGCAAATGGGAGTAGAAACCATAGCCCTCGATGCCTTCCCTGTAGAAGAGGGTAAAAATTGGTTCTTCAGTACCAGTATTGTTGGTCTACCCACCACCAACGGCAAGAGCTGGACACGCATTGAAAAAGGTGACAGTAGTTCGGTGGTCGACTACACAGACTACACCCTGCTGATGTGTTGGCCGCCGCAAAACACCATGGCTTTCAAAGCCCTGACTGATTATAAAGGGCAGAAGATCATAGTGATTGGTGAAAAGACTTGCTGCGCTAGCAAGGCATTTTATAAGAAGATTGCCAAAGAATGGAAACTCTTGCATGCTGGGCTGACTGGTAGTTGGGACGCCAACCACAAAGAATATCTAGAAATATATTCGCGCAACTAAACTAGCGCCACATTATTCAGGGGTCACCTGTTCTTGTCCGAGTCTTGAATCCAATTGCCCGCAACCTTGACCGGCTTATCACCAACAATTGCACCATGTACAAGGGTAACTTTGCCCTTGTTGGAATCACACGGGCCATCTACAACTTTACTAAATGCACTCGGAACAGCAAGAATGGTTAGAGCAGATTGAGAAATTAAAGTGGCCGATTGTTTCAAGAAGCATTCTCCAGAGCAGCAATTATAGCTGAAGCCCTGTCACCATATTTAGCTCTAATTAATTGCTCAAAAGTTTTCCAATGTTTAGTCGTATCTTGAACAGCGAGCTCGCGCGCCAGATCAAAAAGATTCTTACCTTCGCGGCCTATCATTACCTGCCCCTCCAGCTGCTTTGAGCTATCTTTATTCAGCTCCATGTGCAGCAGTTGACCTGACTTCAAAGCGTAGTCTAATGCAGATTGCAGATCTTCTGATTTCTTGCGAGCAACATATTCAGCTTCACGGCGAAAAGTAAGCTCAGGGTGCAGGGCCTGCAAACGGCGAACATTTTCTTTGTGACTGAGAAACGGTTCTTGCTTGAGGCTACTTTCATAGAAATAGAAACATGTGCGAATGGGCTCAGGAATCTGGCCATCAGCACTACGATCAATTGGCTCCAGTGGCTTGTTTTGAGACAGCAGCCACTCCACATAATTAGCATGAGAGTAAAAATCGTGAACTGTATGCATAGCCTCACCAAGAGCATATAGAGACTGACGGCAAGCATCCGAGTCTTTATCGGCAGAACCGGCCAGTTCAACAGCCTTAGCAGTCTGCTCATCTATGTAGCGAAAGGCAACCTTAATATTGTTGTCGCAAGCATGGTGCTCAGCTATTTTCCACTTATTAGAGAAGGGATTATCCTGACTATCCATTCCCTTTGCCATAAATCCCAGGCTGGCTTTGCTGAGCTTAAAGGGCTTCAAGCCTTCCTCTAGAATGGCTCGGTGAATATTGTTATTAGCAGGAAAAGTCATAAATGCCGATGCGGCTGGCACAGAGGCAAAAGCAATCGAAACAAATAGTGAAAATGCCAATATTTGCCGCGAAAATTTAGAGCAGTAAATAGTCATTCTAAAGACTTCCTTTGGCAGCGGCAGCTTCAATCTCAGGCGAATTTTAATAGGCATAATTTATACGTACAATTTTATTCGCGTAGTTTCGCAGTGCGTACTTTAACCGATTGCACAGCACGGAAAACAGTCAATTCTAAATACCAGCTTAATTCCCGAGGCGTTGTCAAGGGGAAAGATATAATCGGTGCATTAGCACACGGAGTTGGTTATGTCTCAACTTTACCTAACTGTCCTGTTTATTATTGCCGGGGGAATTGGTGCCGTTATTGGTGACAGACTGGCGAGAGGTAGATATCGCCAATACTTTTGTTTAGGAACCCTGCTTGTTACTGGTGCCCTACTTTTTGGCCTCGCTGCACTATTTAGCAATTGGCCAGATAGCTGTCTTGTACTTTCAATTGTTGTGGCATTCTTTGGTTTGATTTTGACCATTGGTAATGACGTTTGCGATCAATTCACCGGTAAAATGCCCAAAGCAGGCGACTGGTGGCTACTAGACGAAAGAAATGACATTGTCTCTAACTGCCTTGGTCTTGTCGGTATTCTCCTCATCGGCGGTTTCGTTGCTGTCCACGTAGCGCTACACAGTAATCATGATTTGCTCAAAGCAGTGTCAGGGCTTCGTAGTGACTTCAAACACATCTACATGGGCGAATCAATCTCGCGACCCGAATCAGCAGAGTCAGACCAGGTGATGACCTCAAGCAGCGCTAACAAATCTAAACCAGTAATTGCATCCGCCAAGAAAGGCACCAAAGATAGTGCGGCTCACTCGCAGACCAAGGTGGGGGTAAAAAGCTCAAAGCATGTCAATCACGACAAAGCTAAATCACACAGCCACAAACCATCTCAAGTAGCTCGGCTCACCGACAGCGTTTAAGCTCAAGAACAAAAGAGAAAACTACTTATGGGTCACTTCATCGGCTCTGACAACAAAGCGACCGGCCTGCGTGGGAGTTAAATCATAGCTGCGGGCAAAGTGGGTAATGAGCCAGATCAAAGTGCCTGAAATCATTCCACAGCCTAATACAATGGCCAAGCTGATATAAACGCAAATGTTCAGTAGTGACTGGCGCAGTACCTTCATCTCACCAGCAAGTGATGCCACTTGCGCCTGCAAGACGTCTACCGAACCAGAAAGCTCAGTCACAGGAGGAGCTAGGTTACGCACACTAGGCTCAAGATTGTTTAACGGTGCGGCAATACCATCAAGCGGCTTTTTCAACTGACCTAAGGGCTCAGCTAAACTCTCAATTGGCTTGGGCAAAGAATTCATACTGCGCTGCAAATGATCAATCGGCGCATTTAGTTCGTGAATTGGCTTAGACAGCTCAGTTATAGGTTGGCGTAAATCGGTGAGAGGCTGCTTCAATGCAGCGATTGGCTTGCGCAATTCAACGATCGGTTGCTTGACTTCGACCATGGGTTTTTTCAAATCTTCAAGCGGTTCTCTCAGCTCACCAACCGAAGTCTTGATACCACTAAGTGGTTCTTCCAGATTGCGCAGCGGGCTCTGCAAGGCTTTCAAGTTATCTTCTGTCGCCTTAAGTGGCACCCCGACATTTTCAATAAGGGGTGCCAAAATAACCTTACTGTCGTGGGCAATGCGCTTGAACGGATTTAAGTAAAACGGCTTTTTTTCTTTGGCCGCAGCAGACTTGCTCTTGGACGAGTTCTTCTTGACTGCCAAGGCCACAGGAGGGGTCGGCTCCTTAGCGACAGCCTCAGCAGTGTCGCCATCCCCAGCCCAAACCGGAAGCACCGGCAAGGCCAATAAGCTGCAAAGCAACATTTTCAGAAGGGAACTCATGGGACACCCAAGTAGAGGGTAAAGACGCTATACGGGCCGAAGCAGAAGTCGTCAAGGGAAGTATAGCCCCTGAACGCCCGAGCAGTATTAAAAGCGCCTCTTTAATGTTGCATACATGTCATTGGGCTAAATTAATAAGCTATCCCTAAGCGAGAAATTGAAACGCATGTCAACTTTCCTCAATCGCCGACCAGACGGCTCTCTTGCCCTCTTCATCGACGGAGATCTACAGTTTGACCAGCGCGACGAAAGAATTTATCACGAAGGGCTAGCAAAACCGGCCTTGCAAGTGGCTGAAATGCGAGTGGCAAATGGCGCAGATTTAATCACTTCGAAGACTTTGAAGGCCCTGATTATTGGCGGCGGCGATGGCTTGACTGCACGCGAATTACTGCAGTCACCAAGACTGGGCACCATTGATTTAGTTGACTACGACCCAGAAGTCTTGAGTTTAGCCAAGGGCGAGCTATCGCAGCTTAATGGCAACAGCCTGACAGACAAGCGCACCACGGTTCATGTAGCCGACGCCTGGCAATTTGTGGCCGAATGCCAGCAGCAAAAGAAACAATATGACCTGATCGTCATTGACCTGACAGTGGCTAGCGACCCAGCCGGAGCCAAGTTCCACAGCGTAGAATGGTACCGCTCGATGGCAGCAATAATGGCGCCCGGCGCAGTTCTTGCTACTAACGGCGTATCGCCATCGAACACTCCAAACGCCTACTGGAGCATCTTCAACAGTATGCGGGCTGCTGGCCTTGAGAGCCGGCCCTACCGCGTTAGCATCCCTTCCTTCAGTGAGCTTGACTATGGCCCAGACTGGGGATTCTTACTGGCCACCTCAAGCCAATCGCCCATAGAAGCACCAGCACTGGCTGGCTTTGAAAATCTCTTCTTATTCCCAGCCAATTTTGAAAAGCTGCAAGCCCTTTCACAACCAGAACAGAACGGTTGCTCAATTTTCCTCTCTTATTTAGAAACAGACAGGCCCCTCACCCTGGCAAACTTGCAGGCAGAAGCGGCCAGCAATGCTATGTGGAATGCCTTAACGGCAGACTATGAAAGCATGCCGTTAATTGCCGCTAGCGCCGAGACTAAGGCCAAAGAACAAGAATTATTCGAAGACGTAATCTCCTTAATGCCGGGCCTGCAGCCGCAAAAGACAAGACTTTTGCTTTCTCGCTTTGTCGTCGATCCCGGTACATTCTTAGAAGCCCTAGACCTGAAGACTTTAGTAGACACCCTGCTCAGACGCGCTTCAGAACTACCTCTTCGTATTGTCAGCGAACTCAATTTACTGAAAGAAAAGCTCGTCGACTGGAGCGGAGATTGGGAATCACTACTCAATCTCGGCAAACGCGTCATAACCACGCTTGCAGTTGTGGTCATACTGGCGAATTTTATCTTCCCTGACTCAGCCTACGGCAAAGGCGGTGGCGGACACGGTGGAGGCCACGAAGGTGGTGGCGGACGCGAAGGCGGTGGCGGACGTGACGGTGGCCGTGGCGATAGAGGCGGTGATAGAGGTGACAGAGGAGATAGGGGAGACAGAGGTGGCCGTGGTTTTGATCGCGGCAACCGCGGATGGAATGGCGGCTGGGGCCGCGACCGCGGTCACTGGGGCGGTTGGGCTCGAGCCGATCACTGGAACCACTGGGGATACCATGGTTGGGGTGGCGGTTGGGGCGGCGGCTGGGGTGGCTGGGGCGGTGGATGGGGCTGGTATAACCCCCTCAACTACGCCACTGGTCCTGGATTTATCAATCTAAATTTTGGCAGCAACAATCAATCTGTCGACAGCCAGGGTAATCAATATCCTGCCAGACAGTACAACTACAATAATAATTACGACAATTCCAGCCGCAACATTCAAAATTACAATACCTCGGCACCATCAAGTTATGAATCTTCGGCCAACAGCAATAGTGATAATGCCACCAAGTCAGTGAGCAGCAACTTGCTGCAATCAGCATACAGACTTGGCCCAGACGTTGACGTATTACCCAGCGGCGTAACTGTAATGCCAATTACAGACAGCGCTTATTTGCGAGTAACATCCAATAGCTCAGATCTAATTGATCAGCAAAGTGGCAAAACAATAATTTCACTGTATAACAATCCCACTTTAATCTGGCACATTTCATCTGAACTAAAACAACAAGCCACAGGCTTGAGACGCGCCTCACAGAGCGCAAACAGCTCATCAGGCGATAATAGTTCTGATAACAACAACTCAAACGATGGTGGCAACGATCAAGGCAATGGCTTTAACGGTCAAAGAGATGCCTCCGAAGTTCAAAACATGCAGAACACAGCAATGCTTTTAGAAAAAGCCGAGCAAAACTTTGTTGACCCACAAGAGCGGCCACCCGAGCCACAAGAGCCACCAGTAGCCGGTGCCTTTGAACTGTTTAGCAGTGCCTGGGGTGATGCCAGCGGCAAGTTTGTAATCATGAAAAGGGCCGATGGTGCGCTTGTCTATACAGACGGACACCACTGGTACAAAGACCTAGGCGTGACCAAATTAAACGAACCATATCCTAAGGAATTGACACCAATCATAGGCACTTACTTAGCCAGCCTGGCCAAAGACAGTAGCTCAAACATAGATAGTCTCAATCAAGAATTGCAAGAAGCTCAGGGTCATGTACAAAAAATGACGACGCGCTTAAACAATCTGCAAAGCCAAAATCAAGGCCAAGGTCAAAACCAGAACCAAGACCAAGGGCAAGACCAGGGCCAAGATATGGTGCAGTTCGGCACGAAGCAAATACCGAGAGCAGAAGCAATAAGACGACTTGGTAATCAAATCAACAGAGCGCAAAAACGAGTTGATTCTGTGCAAGCTGAGCTCAACGCCATGCCGGCAGAGACCGCGGCTATCAATAAGCTTCTAGCCAATTTCCAAAGCTAGCTAGATGGAAAGCCTTGAGCTGCGCCTTCTAGAAGGCCTCGAGCTAGAAAACCCTAGCTCGAGGCAATGGAATAACTTGGTGGCAGAAAATCCAGCCAGCGGCTTTATGCAAAGCATAGAGTGGGCGCAGTTCAAGCACGCCCAAGGGTTGAAACATTATCGCCTAGGAATCTTCCAGGGTGAGAACCTCGTGGCCGGCTGCTTGCTCTACTATGCAGCCGATAGCAATCCCGGATTCTTAGTCGCCCCCCACGGACCGATACTACCCTGGGAAAATAAAGAACTGGCCCGGCAATGCCTTGGTCTGCTCATCAGCACCTGTGAACGCCTGGCAAAAGAAGAGGGGCTAATTGGCTTAAGAATAGAACCGCTTCTACCGCCATCACCGCCAGATTTGCTCTTGGAATTTGGCCGCTCGCCCATAGACCTCCTGCCGAAAGAGACTCTCTGCCTTGATTTAACTTGTTCGCTTGAAGAGATTATGGCCCAAATGAAACCCAAAGGCCGCTATAACATTCGCCTCTCTCAGCGCAAAGGTGTCACCGTGCGCAGTGGCACCCGAAGTGAAATAATCGATAGCTTTTACCCGATTCTAAATATCACAGCCAGACGCGATCACTTTCAAGCTGAACCAGCGGCATTCTTTGTCGAGCTAGCTAATTCACTGCTATCAAACAAGCTGGCAGAGCTTCTTATAGCAGAGCACGAGGGCGAAATTTTAGGCGGTCTAGTGCAAATTACTTTCGGCAAAACCAGCACTTATTTATATGGTGGCATCACCAACACCAAGCGCAACTTGATGAGCGGTTACGCTCTACAGTGGGAAGCTATTCAGCGAGCAAAAGCGTCTGGCTGCACGCAATATGACTTCTACGGTTTTGATCAATTCTGCTCACCAAGCCATCCCTATGGCCGCTTCTCCAATTTCAAAAGCCAGTTCGGCGGAACAGTCAAACGCTACTGTGGTGCTCAAGACTACTATTTTATGGACGAGTTGGCAGATGCTCTGATCAAAGTTTTTCAAGGTAAGGAGTAGTTTAGTGCATGAGCCACGGCTCCAAGTCGCACCGCTCCTGGTAGAATTATTGCAGTCACTGTCATTTAGTGACTGTAAGCCGTGCAGCAGCATAAGGATCTAGAGCGGTGAAGTGGTGTCACAAAAACTAAAGCAATTACTTAATACCTCCGCCAGTCTAGTTGAGGCCGGTGACTATCAACAAGGCCTAAAAACGCTTCAAAAAGCCAATGAAGTTGCAGAAAAAAGCGGCGATGCACGAGATAGATTCGAGACTTTGACTGCCTTAGGTTCAACTTATGCCAGAGCTGGGCAACCGGAAAAGGCTCTTCTTGAATACACAAGAGCTATGAACCTTTGTGTTTTTGCAGACCTTGGAGCTTTCGCAGCCGGAGTTTGCCTCGCATCCACAAGCCACGTGTATTTTGATTTGAATCTGTTGAGCGAATGCGAAGAGACCGCCCAAAATTCATTTCAAATACTAAGTCAAAATCTGGGCGAGGACCACTCTGCAGTAGTAATGCCACTGGAGGCGCTCATTAAGATCAGCATTAAACAAGGCGATCATGACCAGGCGCGCAAGTATATTCGTCAAATAACTGAAATAGCGAAAAAATATCCTGAGGGCCAATCACCGAGTACCATCGGAGGATTGATAAATAGGATCGGTAAGTTACCAGATACGCTGCAATCGAATTATAGCGCTGAACTAGCGGCCCTAAACGAATTAAAAACACAGGTCTGAACAAGACCTAAATTTCATTCAAGCAGAACGCCACCATATATAGCACCAAGAGTTTAGCACTTACTCCGCATAACAGAGGTTTCCGTGCTTGTCCTTACTTGCGCGTTTTGCTACTGCCGATCCCAATTTACAAGGGGCTCACCGTCAGCAGTCGGAGGTATCGGTAATAGCAAGCATTGAAGTTCGTTAAAGCCTTGAAAGTCTTCAAGCCGCGTCAGAGTGTTCTCAACCTGATGCCACTTAGCCTTGCTTTCATCTATCGCCAAACAACCTTGTGGAAGGTTTGCATCTCCGGTTATTTTTATGAGCGGACCACATTGCTTGTTAACGGCAACAATCTTCCAAGTATAAATCAGGGGCGGAGCACCCGAGCTCTGACAAAGAGACTCCATGTAACCGAAATGGTCGACTGACAAGTGGATGGTCGCCCGAATAAATTGTCCGACTTGAAGCTTGGAAACAAATGTCTCCTGTTTTATGCCGACCTCCGGAAACCCAGAACCTGGAAGGCAGTGGGCGGCTCTCTCACTATATGCCGTAACTCCAAAATCAAGCACCCACATCTCGGTATCAATATATAAAACCTCAGCGTTTACGAGATAAGTGGCGCGGTCGACAAATTCGGCACTCTTAACCTTAGAGTCAGAGCATTCGAAATTATCGGAGTAGAACTCCAGCGCAAATTGACGTTCTTGGTCGGTGTAAAAATCGGCATAATTGCCGTCTTCCAAGATCCAAGAACTAAGTCCTCTGCTCCAATTGCTCATATCACAGCTGTTGAACCTCTAACAAATCACAATTCAGCTATACGGAATTCTAAAGCCAATCTGCTTTTCAGAATGAGCTCAGTTCGCATAGTGACTCACCAACTACTCGACCATCTTTGAAATAAATAGACAAGTCGCCTTCTCTAAGCCGTCCATGAACATAAAACGATAGCGCTTTCGTCCCATCCGAAAGACAATTTTCACGAGCTCTTCGGTCAAGCCCTTTACCAAAACCAAGCATATCTCGCACTTCAGCTTCTGTCTTGCCTCGCAAGCTCTGATTGACAATGAAACCACGCGCCACGCACCAGCGATTTCCCCAAAACTCGTCACGCCAAGAACCTGGTGAATATACCTTGATCTCGTTTCGCCACTGCCTAACAAAAGGAGGTGAACAATAAAGACTGACGACCATCAGAATTGACAAAAAGAGAAATATAGCTTTCGCATTTATGATTCTTGCGGGTCTCGGCATCTCTCTAGCTTCCTAATAGTGAACATACTGTGTGCAGCCATACCCCCAGTGTCGGTGCAAGTTATAAGGAGGCGGCCTCCAGCGCATATGACAGGATGAACACATCCACTCTTGAACTTCGCCTCCAAAATAAATGTCTGTGTCGCGAGAGCTCTTAACTGCTTTCATACAATAGACACTGCTTGAGGAAAAACAATGCAAACAAAATGGCTGCGCTGATATCCAACTATCAACCGCTATAAATGCACACGAAGCAAACATCAAAATGAGAGTGAATATCTTCGTCCAGCTAGGTTTTACTATTGCGGCAACCATTGGGACTATCTCAGTGTAATAGGGACAATAGCCTATTCTGGAACCTAACACCTTCTATAGCAACACGGCTTACACGAATGATCATGCCATCGAAACCAGACATCGCCAACTAAATCACTACTGCAAGAGTGCCACAACCATTCTAATCGTCATTTTTGCTAGCACGCTCCCGACTCTTACTCTGAACGGCAAAGTCTTGTACTGTTTGCACCAGGGCCTGCGACAAGCCTACTTTTTGCAGATGCTCAAAAGATACTGTGCGAACAATGTCAAACCGGGCACCATATTTGACCAAATTGTAATCAAGCTCACTTAAGAAGCGCCTACCTTTTTCGCCAGAACCGCCAATCTGGAAAAACACCACAGTAACTTCACTGGCATCACGCATTTTCTTTGTGGCGTTTATCAAAGTTTGAATCACCAACATCGGCTCATACCTGGGGGCGGGCACACCATCGGTTATCACCGCAATTAACATGGGCTTAGAGCCCGGACGTCGTCTGGCAAAGAAGTTGCTCAGCCTATCTTGCAAAGGTTCAGCTAATTTCGTGCCCCACATAAAGTCAGGGTTTTCAAACAACTGATTAATGCGCTCTGGCTTAGAGTTTGGATAAACCTGATAGTCAGATGCAAACTCAGTCAGTGTAAGACCTTTAACAACGAAAGGAGCCAAATCCCTAGATAGCTCTTTTGTCTGCATGCCGCACCATTCCCAACGCGACAAGAAATTAGGGCAGTCGCGCCGTCGCATCGACAAAGAAGAGTCGACAATTAGCTCCAGATCAAAGTTTGAAAGCAGTTGCACTGAAAGAACTGGCATCTCCGCCGAACGTTTTTGCAGATTAGCGTTCAAAACAGGGTTATTTAATAGATTGCGAGAGTCTTGCAGGGCAAACATAGAAGTTACTGGCTTATCGAAAAGACCCTGTTGTGCTTTAAGAGGAGCACCGGAATCGACGACAGAGGAGCCAGTCAGACTATCAGGAACTAACTGCTTATGCTCAACTCCGAGAGCAAACGGACGACCGTCTGAAGGAAGAGTCGTAGGAGTTCTCGTATGAAGACTTGTCGGAAGACTTAGCGGAGAGCTAGCTTCTTCCATTCGCTGAGTATCTTCTCGCATGTACCGACCATGACCACGACCTGGGCGAGGAAGCCTTGTCGGCAGATTTGAGGGAAGATTTGTCTGAACATTTCCCTCTTGAGCCATGGCACTTTGACTGAACAACACAAAATTAGCGCAGCAAAGCAACGCTAGAGCTAATAGCCGAAGACAAAACCACCTAACAATGAAGCGTTTCCTTTGTGTGTCCATACAATTACATACGTTCAGCCAAACAAAAAAGTTCATGCTATTAGATTAAATATCAATACGCATCTCTATACCTTCTGCACTACACTGTCTACAAAGGCATCCATAGGAAAATCGATGAAGAAACTAAAAAGAACATCCACCAAGTTGCTGGCATCGCTCTTCTGCATAGCATTTGGACAAGCCCAGACTTTGCCTTTTGCGCCCCCGGTGAGCGCTCAAGGTCAGCCAGAGGTGCCGGCACCCGCTGGAACAATTAAGCCACCCAACGCGCTGGTTCTCGGTTCAATTACAAAGAGAGGCAAAGACCTCTACGAATACGACAAAGCTTGCTCACAGGCAACCGACGCCCTGCTCGCGCAGGTTAAGAATGCGGCTAGCTTCAAACTCTTTGTAGCTTATCCCGAGCACGATATTTGGCATGTCGCCTTCGGCACGATGGGCGATGATGGCGAAAGTTTTCTCGTTGCCTACGAAGTTACACTCAAACCAGACAAACCTGCCGATGTAAAGTCATACGATATCTTCAAACTCGATAAAGCTGAGTTTTTCAGACGGGCCAAAGCCCTGAGCGCCTGCCAAACAAAAATGAAAAGTACAGGGCCGCTGATGAACTATGCAGCCATTCCCAACGAAGACGACAAAAACACCTACTGGGTTTACCAATTTCCTGGCACCACTGAACCTGGCGTATTTCTGCTCGGCGGTGACGTGCGCTACCTGGTATCGAACAGCGACCATAAAATCCTTCAAACAAGGCAGATGCATCGCTCAGTGCTGTCCTGGCCAAAGCGCGGCGATTTGCCTAACGATGCCCATCTTCAAGGGGGCTGTCATTCAGCAATTCTAGACGACGAACCTGAAGACACAGACGTCTTTCACGTGCTCTTGCGTCAGCCACAATTGCCCGAATATATCGCCACGGCCAACTGGATCTTCTGTGTTGAAACAGACGGCAGTATTAGACTAGTTAAGACAATGAAAGAAACCAGTCAGCAATGACTCATCGATTTATACTCATCTAGACTATATAAATAAACGAGCCTATATCTCAGCCAGAGCTTTCTTGGCTGGAGCAAAGCCTTGAGCCGCGCTCTTTTCTAGCCAGCGTCTTTTTTCCAGGGGATCCTTTTCAGTGATGCCGATAGTGTATTGGGCATGGGCGTGACCCTTCTCCGCGGCCAGTAAAGCGCAGCCCGAAGCTCTCTCAAGATTCTGTTCAACACCCAGGCCATCTAAATAGCAAAGCCCTAAGGCAAAAGTGGCATCGGTATGACCGACACCAGCAGCCATCTCTAGCCACTTCACAGCTTCATCGTACTCTTTATCGTTAAAGAGAATGTCACCGATAGCAAACTGCGAATCAAGATCGCCAAGCTCAGCCCGCTTACGCCACAAATCTTTAGCCTGAGAGAAGTTCTTAGGTGCGGCCGTACCTCTAAAAATAGAGACACCATACTGATAAAGTCGCGCATTCTTTTGCTTGGCTTGAACAAGCTCTAGAATCTCAGTCTCAAGCTCAATTGGCGGTTCTGACTGACCAATAAAGTTAATAGCGGCACCGTCATCTTCAAAAGTTGTTCCATCAGCAAGCACCACGGGTAGTTTGCTGGCAGCGATAGATGCATTGAGATACTCAAGCAAGACATAGGCCAAAACTCGATCTTTAGCCAATAATTTTTGACCTTCATGGAAAGCAGAGATGCGATCAACAAACGAATGTCGCTGGCCACGGCTCACCACTACAACCGGACCAAAGCATTGATCAGCTAAGGCCTTCAAACGTAGCACCTGGGCAATCTGCGCCGGACTCAAATCGCTATCAGGGTTACTGGCTTCAGGCTCAGGCATGGGCAATCCTTATAAGTAGACATAAACAATGGAACAAAGTAGAGGCGAGCAGGTCTAGACGAAACAAGAATGAATCTAGCAGAAAAATGTCATAAGAGGATGTTTGTGCCAACCTATGACAAATGAAATCAAAATTTATCTAACAGCCCTGGCAATTGTCTCAAATAGTTGGCTCTTCTGTTGCCATTGCCTGCCGGTGTTAGCCCAGCCGACCACGGGCGCTGCGGCCACCGCGCCAACAAAGGCCACCGCTCCCACAGTTGCCGTTGACACTGCGCCTTCGTCTGGCGAAGGTCAGTCTATCTACCAACCAACTTTGCCTGTTGAGACCGGAAATTTACTCAATGAAGTCAAAAACCCAAGGCTAGCTCTAATTTTAGCGGGTGGTGGTGCCAGAGGCGCCGCACACATCGGTGTCTTAAAAGTATTCGAGAGAGAAAAGATACATGTTGATTTTCTTGTGGGCAGCAGTGTCGGTGCGCTAGTAGGAAGCCTTTACAGTGCAGGCATTCCGGCTACAGATATCGAAGAACTGGTTCTAAGCAATCAACTTAAAAAAGCTTTCTATCCTATTCCATTCAAGCTCAAAGCCGCTCTTGGCGTGCCGCCCTACATGCTTAAGCGCCTAATCTTTCTCAAGCCGCCAATCGGCCTATACAGCGGCAATTCTATTGCCAAATTTATTGAGCGCAACTTGCCGCAAGGAATCGAAAAAATTGAACAACTAAAAACGCCCTTCGCCGCTCTGACGGTTAACCTAGGTGATACCAGACCGGTTTGGTTAGACAAGGGCAATATAGCCAAAGCAGTGCAGGCTAGTTGTAGCGTCCCCTTGCTTTACAGGCCAGTAGTAACTGACGGAAAGCTTTTCGTAGATGGCGGTTTGAGAAACAATCTTCCAACCGAGCCGGCGACAGCGGTAGGAGCGCAAATCGTGGTGGCAGTAAAGTTACATTCTTTTTTGAAGGGTAATGACAAAAGCAAATTCAATACATTTTCAAGTTACGGAGACCAACTAATCGGTATTCTCATGGCCGAAATAGAAGACAAGCCCGCTGGTCAAGCAGACATTTCTATCGAACCAAATGCAGATAAGCTGAATCTCCATAACTTCAACCGCGCTGATCTTATCGAAGCAATCAGATCTGGTGAAGAGGCAGCCGAGAAGGCACTACCAGCAATCAGAGCAAGAATCAAAGCTAGTCACTAAGGCGTAACAAATCCAAATTATATTGTATGTAATCACCCCAATACATTGCACACTCTCAAAAAGGGGATTACCAAATGACTAAATTTGCGCCAGAAAACTTTAATGAAAACAGGTCTGAGAGCGCTGCTTCAAGCTCGTCGCTGAGCGAGTCAGTAAATTCGAACATGACATTAGAAGACGTAAAAGCCATTCTCACTAAAAAAGTACCGGCCGATGTTTGCATTCGCGATCGAGATGGTTACATCGCTTGCGGTCCAATTGTGGGCTCACCACGTCCCGAAAATCCAAGTTCAGGTTTCATTATCGAGCCTGTAAAACCTCAATATCCAATCATTGAGAAGCTTCCGCCATTCAACGAAAAACCGGAGTCTCCAGCAAAGCCGCTAAAACCAACGTACGAGTTATTTGAAACGCTCAAGAGTCGAACAAAATAGAATAACGCTTTTCAAAAATAGAGCGTGCTCCAATGGAGCACGCTCTATTTTTATTTGCCATAATTCAAAACCATGGTCACCGATGAGTCACAGTTAATCCCTATAGTTCAACTATTCACCCCAATACAGCACCGAATCTCAAAAAAGGGGATTACCATGTCAAACTTTGAAATCGAAAATCAGGCCAAAAGCTCCGATACCGTTGATAATCACGTACGTTTAGGCCAGTCTATTCACGGCCAACTATCCACAGAAGATTTTAAAAACCTTCTACCGAAAAGAGTGCAGCCGGATGTCTGCATTCGCGATGAAGATGGCTACATTGCCTGCGGCCCGATTGTTGGAATTGAGCGGCCCGAGCCACCAAGATTCAAGCCAAGTTTCGATAAGCCCAGCTTCGATAGACCGAATATTATAGAAAAGTTTCCGAGCAACAGAATAGATAAGGTTTCACCAGCCGATCTACTAGGAATAGAGAAGAGCTTCGACTCAGTTATTCCTAACAAGAAAAACTAACGCGACCAATCAAAAGTCAATCTTTTTGCCAATAGCAGTTTCAAGATCAGCCCAAGAATTTTGATAACTCACGACAGTATCAAAATAACTGGAGAATGTATTTTGAAACTGCTGTTGCGCGACGATTGCACTGCCAAGATCGCTTTTGTCTTTCTCATAACTATCCTGGGCTTTGCGCACTACATTTAGTGCCAGCGGAATTAGATTCTTTTGATACTGGGCAATATTAACTCGGGCCGCTGCAAGCTTGGCATAGGCTGCGCGCACATCAACTTCAACCCGCGAAACCATTGCGGCAGCTTGATCTTGGGCCTGTTTATTAGCCGCCTTAGCCGCTGCTATTTCACCCTGGTGGCGATAGAAAATAGGCAAATCGACGTTGATGTTTAAATAGGCACCATCTTGTTGCCTCACATGTGCCGACTTTTTGTAAGTACTAAAGACATAACCAGAACCAACCAGAACATCGGGTATTGCCTGAGCTTTAGCCAGCTTAATTGCACTAGTAGTAGTAACAACTTGTTGTCTCGCCGATTTAAGGTCGGCCCGGTCAGCGAAAGCCTGGTCTAACAAATACTGCAAGTCTGGCATGGGCTGATCTGGAGGCGGCACTAATTCGGTGCGCTTTGTAGAAAGCTTAAAAAGACCGTTGTCTTCGACATCTAAATCTAGATCTGGGTTATAACCTAATAAATAATCGAGTTCAATGGAAGCCTGACGCAAGCGAGCATAAGAGCTATTTCGAAGAGTTTCAAACTGATCTACTGCCAGTTTTGCCTGCAAAACCTCTACTTCTTCACACTTTCTCGCTTTGTATTTTGCTTCGGCCAAACGACTCAGGCGCTGTACTAAAGCTCTTTGGTTTTCCACTAATTCGATATTAGCTTCAGCAGCGGCAAGCTCAGCGTAACCTTTGCGCACAGCTGAGCGCACGTCATAGCGCAGGTCAGCCAACTGATATTCACTTAGAACATAATTGGCTCTAGCATAACGCAGGCGTGAAGCACGCTTGCCGCCCATTTCAACAAGCTGGTTAGCCCCAATTTGTTGGGTATTGCCAGCGATAGCCTCTGTATAAGGATTACCAAAACCATATTGCATGGCAAACTGAGGATTGGGCCGGGCTCCAGCTGTTCGCACTTGAGCCTTAGCAATATCAAGATTTTTTAGCGCCGCTACAACCGATGGATTCTGCGTATAGGAGGTCGAGAAAGCTGCCGTAAGGCTGACCGGCACTCGATTGACCGGATGATTCGGCCGGTCTGAAGGCCCGGGTCGCAGTGCTCCTGGCGACAATCCTGAGGTAATTGCATCAAAAACATCTTCACTATCTGCTGCAGCACTAGCTGGCGCCCCAATAAATATGGCGCAAGAGACGGCCAGAAGTGGCCACATTGGGAGCCGAGATTGAGGCAGAAGCGACTTCAATGAGAACTTCTTAGCCATGCCTGGTCTATCCATCCCTCAAAATGCAATCTTTCATCGACAGATTGAGCCTTAAAAGTACTCTCAAAGCCAAGCAAATTCAAGCAATTTACACTCAAAGCCCAGACCAGCGACCGTTTGCATATCTAGAGCATACGCAAAAGCAAGAGCAAATTGACAGAAGCAACTAAAGAAGAAACTGAGCAAAGAGATTGAACAAACAGACCGCAATAGAGCCGGTGCAATCTAAACAGACTGACTGGCAGCCACATCAGCGGCCGGAGAATCAGCTGGCATTGCTTCTAGTGGGCCACTCTTGTCGCGGCGAAAACGCGTCTGACAGTTCTGACACACGAAATAAGTAATGTAGGTGCCAGGCTTAGTTTCTATAGACTCAGGCTCATAAGAATCAAGCTTACGCTTATTACAACTTGGGCATTTGCCCTTAAGAAAAGTCGGCAAAAAGGGTGTGACAAGCACGGCCGCTATTACAAACCACATAAAAGACTCTTTCACTCTATGTTTCCCCTTGGTGCTCTGATTCTATTTTTAGCACATTTGCTGCTAGCCTAATTTAGTAAAATATGAAGAGCAGTCAAGAACTAACTGAAAAGCGGCAGGCCATGAACAATCAAGTTTCAGATCTAAGCTTAATAATCGCAGCATTGTCCTTTGCCTCTGAGAAACACAGAGATCAAAGACGCAAAGACCAAGAGGGTACACCTTATATCAATCACCCGATTGAAGTAGCCCGCTTGCTGCATGAAGTTGGCGGTATTACTGACGGTGCAACCCTGGCAGCCGCTCTATTGCACGACACGGTAGAAGACACAGATACTACAAGAGATTGTCTCTACGACTTATTTGGCGAAGAAGTTGCAGCGCTAGTAATGGAATGTAGCGATGACAAGACATTAGCCAAAGAAGAACGCAAGCAGAAGCAAATAGACCATGCGCCTCATATAAGCACAAAAGCAAAACTCATAAAATTGGCAGACAAAATTAGCAACGTTCGCGATATGGGTCATTCTCCGCCTCCAGACTGGAGCTTAGAGAGACGAGTTGCCTATGTCGAGTGGGGAAAAAAAGTTGTGGTTGGTCTACGGGGCAGCAATCAATCTCTTGAGATGCTCTACGATCACACCGCGGCAGAAGCACTAAACAAACTAAATGCAAAACCTTGAGCAACTATTCTCAGACAACTATTAGACCAATAAAAGCTGAAGACATTGAGCCTCTTCTCGACTGGCTCGATGCTCCGCACGTCAAAGCCTGGTGGGGCGTTGAGTCAGCAAAGACAAACAGGCTCAAGTATCAGTCACGTCTACTTGCCGATGCCCTAACACGTGTTTTCATTATTCAAGTCGACCATAAGCCAGCCGGAATGATTCAGTGCTATCGCCATAGCGACTATCCCGACTGCGACAACGAAATCGGCATAGACAATGCCATTGGCATTGATTACCTGATTGCAACGCCAGAGCTAACCGGCAAAGGAATTGGCACACAGGCCATAAAGATGATGACAAGAATGGCTCTGACTCTATTTCCTAATTTGACTACGGTGGTGGCAAGCCCGCACAAAGAGAATATTGCCTCACGACGAGCACTTGAAAAGGCTGGCTTCAAGCTTGTACGCGAAGTCAAATTAGCATCGGCCTATCCCGCCGAAGGCATAAGCTGCATCTACGAAAAGCGCCGCCAATAACAAAACTAATAACAGTGTGCCGCTGGCTGCTGCTATAGCTTGAGATATTCAATTAGAAAAACCTCGGGACGACAGGATTTGAACCTGCGACCTATTGCTCCCAAAGCAACCGCGCTACCAAGCTGCGCTACGTCCCGGCTTTCAAATATATCACACTGCCCGACGCAGTTCTCTAATACGTAAAGTACTTAATAAGTTATGGTACAAATGCCGGAGGGCTTTCCCCGCCCACATCAAGCGCATCTTTGTCGACAAAACCGGTGCGACCATTGGCCAACTGCACCTTGTATTTATTGTTATTAATGCCACCGAGCACCACCAACCGGTCTCCCGCCTGCAGATTGACTGTGCGGTTCCTGGCATCTGTTACGGCTTTGCCACTCTTAACAGTGGCCGTTGTGTAAGCATCGCCGGTTTTGCAATTAATAAAGCCGGCATAGATGAAGCCTTCTTTACCGTTGATACGAACTTTGTACCAACCCTCTTGCTTGCCAATAATTTCTACATCAGCTCCACGGGAAATTTCAGCAACCGTGCGGTAGTGAGTGCCGGCACCGCGTCTTACTTTGACAGTGTTGCTGGTCAAAGTACTTGTAACAGTACCTTTTTCAGCCACCGCTTCTTTTTCAACAACCTTTGAGGCGGCTGTTTTCTCTATTACCTTGTTGTTTGGCACAGCCAAAGGTGCAACGTCAACAGGAGCACTCGAATTTTTCTCTGAGCCTGAATCAGGGCTTGAACTCTGACCTGAATCAGGACTAGAAAGCAGCTTGTCTACCAATGATGATGTCTTATTCTCATAAGTTGATGCTACTGAAGTGCTGTCACTATCGGCACCATGACCCTGAACTTTTACCCGGCGCAACTGCGCTGCTTGATAAATTCCGCTGCTACCGCGGGCCAACACTACTTCAAAAGCGTCTTCAGCATTACCCATAAAGTAGCTGCTGCCAGAGCTAACAGTCACTTGACTATTTGCCGCTTGCTGAGCCCGTCTAGCCGCCTCACGCCGGCGCCTACGACTACGACTGCTACTACGATTTGATGAGCCACCATCTGACTCAGCTGGTGCAGCTGCAGCAACTGCAGGCACCGTCACACTGGCTTTGCCCTTACGCTTCAACTCAAACAAAGGCGGACAAACTTTTAAGGCACCAACGCTAGCTATACTGGCTGCCGTGGGGTTAGTCAAATATTTACGGAAGCGACTTTTCTGTGCCTGATCAGCTACGGTAAAGGCCGCTGCACGTAAGGCTGCCATCTGACCACGGCCATTATCATCAAGCAATTCGTAATTGCCATTTTTGTAGAGCAGTTTGAGTTTCAACTGTTCGTCAGGCAGACCCAAGGCCCGCAGACTTGACGGTGTGAACAGCTCTTCTTCAGCAGCACGAGATGACAATGCCAATTCCATGTCAATGTCTTGGCCGTTGGCGGCAAATTTAGCCGAGCCTTCTCCAGTAAAGAAGGGCACAGCTTTGTCTGTTCGCTCTTTTATGGCGCCATTGCTCAACTCTATTACTTTCACCTGAGGCTTACGCCCAGCCTGAGCATTCTGGTGCCCAAGCAATAAGAGAGTTTCGCCACCCTGCCGACCAATTATTTTGGCCTCGTCAAAGACATCGAACTTGCGCAGCACAGCGACTTCTTTGCCCGACATCAAATAATTGCAAGACTGCAAAACAGTATCGACTTCGACCAGCTTAAGTGCATTTGGCAAATCAAAGACGTGAATTTCATAAGCCGAAGTAGGAAAAATCTTCTGCATTTTGCTGGTAATTTCAGCCGACGAAAGCGCAGTGTTTTTCTCTAGAAAACGTTTCACACTATTTTCTAGTTCACTCTTCAAATGATCGGCGTCTTCTTTAGACTTTGGTCCTTGAGCCACGCGCCTTGATACTTTTTGCAGATTACCGTCAGAATCAAACAAACTTCCAACGAACGAAACTGAAGCAGCGCCAATTCCCAGCACGGCCAGACCGGCGGCACCGATCAAAGCGTACTTAACTAAGTTGGTGCTATTTTTTCGCGCCAACTTGGCTCCGCATTCCTTACATTGGACAGCGGCGACAGAATTTCTAACTGTGCATTCAGGACAACGCATTAAACATCCCAATCTGCTAGCGGCTTAACAGCAGTGTGCCGTAGCACGTATATAATACTCATCCTTGGCAATCAATGGATGCATTGCTAGATGTCATGGTCTAATTCTAACGAAGAGCAGAAATCTTGCAGCCAAGAAATTTAGAAAGAGCCAGCTCAGAACTAGTTAAAGTTTGCCACTTGGCCTACGAGCGTGGCTATATATGCGGCACCGAAGGTAATTTCAGCCTTCGGCTGGATGATCACACCCTGCTGACAACCCCGACTGGCACCTGCAAAGGATTATTAAGCCCATCTGACCTGGTATTAACAAATCTTGACGGCGTCGCTCTCGATTCGCCTCAAAATCAAGGCAAGCGACCCTCAAGCGAACTGAAAATGCACTTGATTGTCTATCAGAAAAGAGCAGACGTTATGGCCGTTGCCCATACCCACCCGACCACGGCAGTAGCCTTTACGGTGGCGGGTAAAACTCTCAACCGCTGTGTGCTACCGGAAGCAATATTGACTCTAGGCAAAATTGCTGAAGCACCATATGCAACACCAAGTACCGATGAGGTACCGCAAAGTATCGCTGAGCACCTAGAGCATACTGATACCATTCTGCTCTCCCATCATGGTGCCCTTACATTTGGCAGCGATATTTTTCAAGCGTTCTACCGTCTAGAAACCCTTGAACATCAGGCCAAAACCCTTCTTATCGCGCAATTACTTGGAGGAGAAAAAACTCTTTCTCAAGGGCAGGTAGAAAAGCTCTTTGCCATCTGCCAAATATACGGAATGACACCACCAACAAATAGAGACGAACTACTAGAGGCCGGCACCAATTGAGCGAAGAACTACATCCTCTTGAAGCAATTACATCGCTCTACCTCGTGCGCCATGGCCACACAAGAGCCACTGAATTAGGCCTTCTATATAGCGATCCCAAAATAGAAATTAGTGAGAAAGGAATCTCTCAAGCACAAGCGGCGGCCAAATATGTCGCCGCGGTCAAGCCGCAAATTTTGCTTTGTGGGGCAGCAGTGCGAGTAAGCCAATCAAGCCAGCCCGTAGAACTAGAAACGGGGCTTAAGGCCCAGACTATCAAAGGCTTTGAAGAATGGCAGGTAGGAGACTGGGAAGGCCGAACTTATCTTGATATTAAGAAAAATGACCCCGATCAGTATCACAGCTGGTGCGCAGACCCAATAGAAAATGCTCCACCGAACGGCGAATCTATTGTGCAATTGAGCGAACGCATCAGAGAAAGCCTGATTGAATTAATTGCCAATAGTGAATTTGAGGGCAAGACAATTGCCATGGTTACCCACTCGGGCATCATTCGCTCAATAATCGTCTATGCACTGGGCATGCCGATTAGAAACTTCTGGCGTCTTTCCATTCCAACCGGATCAATCACCAGAATCGACTTCAGCAAAAACTTTGCCACTATGCACTTTATGGCTCACAAGCCCTAAATTAGGGTGTCTGATTATGAGCGACCGGCTTCATGTTCTGAACCAATCTTTGCTTTTGTTCAAAGTCTAAAACATTGCGAATTTTGAGAACTAGCTTGGTTCGCTCTGTGCCCATCTCAGCTTGTACTTTGTTGATTTCATCTTGCTTAGCTAAGGCTGTTTTCTCATTTGGATCAGGTTGCATCTGCAAGTTACGCATATCTTTTAGCAGATTGGCCATGAGAGCAAGGCGCACACGTTGACCGTCTTCAAATTCTTTAGCCAGCTGCCGAATTTTCTTCTCTTGCTCTCTATCAATGCCGGCTTCACGGTAAATGGCAAGGGGATCATGGCGATTGATCTCTGAGCCTGGCAAGCTGGGGTGAGCAGACAATTTACTGTCTCTGCCATCAGCAGACTGGCTGCCTTTTAAAGTGTCTTTCTTAGATTCGGCTTTAACTTCTGCTTTAGACTCGGGGGCCTTACCAAGGGGATCGGCCAGAGCTGGCAAGGAAGCAAAAGAGATAAAAGCGGCGAGCACGATTGATGAGATTCTGAAATTGATCATAGATTTACAACTGGTTGGAGAAGATCCAGTATAACCTCATTCAATTCCAAAATGTATGAAGGGTGCCCAGGCGTGCACGGGTTGTTTTGCCGCAATTGCTTTTAGCTGAGCCTGCCGCAGAGCTTGAGCTACAGAGATTTTACCAGATTGCCAACAGGTATGAAAATCTTGCATTAGTTCGGCCGTTGAACGATCGGCTACTTCCCACAAAGAAAGCACCAAATTTGGCATGCCGGCATACATGAGCGCTCTGGCTAAACCAAGAATTTCGCCGCCTTCAGTAACAACGTTGACGCCAGTTTGACAAGCGGAAAGAACCAATAGTCGCCCCCTCTCTGTGCGCAGGGCATTACCTTCCAAAATTGAGGCCGCCGACAAAATACTGCCATCAGACAAGACCAATCCCGAAGCCATCGGCTCATCGTGATTGAAGATGGCGTGACCGGCAAAGTGAACCACATCAAAATCGCCAAACATTTCAGGCAACGATCGTTTCACCTCTTCGTTGGTTAAAAGAGTACTGGCAGCGCTACTAACACTGCTGCTTTGACCAAGAGAAAGAATTGAATTGGCTTCTTCCATCGTATAGGCCAGGTCTTCTAATCCGGCCGAAGAGCGCAAACGCGAACTAAAGACCATGCCACCCTCTCTGGTGGCAGAATAATCGCTTATGGCCGTAACTAAATAACGGGCATCACCACTAACTTCGTCAGTCTCTGACTTGCGATTCTGCGCCGAAGCTAAGATGGGAATAAGCGACACGGTCGGTACATAAGAGACAGCAAAGCGCTCGCAGACATAGCCATTTTGATCGTGAAGAGCAGAAAACGGCAGATGATAGAGACTGCCGTGAGGGATTAGCAATAGCCGCTCAATGCCAGGATCAAGCTTCTCCAATACCGGTCCAAGCAGGCTTTGGTAGAGGCGGCGACAAAGGCTAACAGGTACTTCCCAGCCTTCAGTGGAGCTCATCTCAAAGAAGGTAGCAATGTCTTCGCGAATCAATTCCAGACTTTGCGGGTCCATGACCACATGAGTAGTCAGCGCCGCTTTAGCATCGCCATTTTCCTTCTGCACACATGCCACCAAAAGGTAATCTTGAGGGAAGAAAAATTCAATCACACAAGTATCGGCATTGAGCTTATTAGTCTGCCAGAGAGCCTGGATTTCAGAATAGTTCAGGGTAGTGGCACTAACTAAATTAGCGTAGTTAGGGTGGCGTCGACGCAGCTGGTTGAGAACCTCACGCCATTCGAGATAGAGCTTACGCGTGTCTTCTTGTGGTGCAGCTGAACCGCGCAATCGGGCCGCGCTAGAACCGCTAGAATCACCGTCGCTATCGTGTTCGGCATCATTAGCCGAACCAGGGTTTGAATAATCAGAATCATGACCGTGGAAAAATTGTCTTTCTAAATGGGCAATTTGAGCACGCAAATCGGCTTCTCGACTAATCAACTCTTTAATGCCGCGAGTAAGCCCAGATGAGTCTTCGTCATCCACCAGTTGATTGACATCAATGGGCGAATTGCTGAGCAAATCAAGTAGTGCTCGAGACTTAGCCCTTCCCACATACTCAAGGGCTTCAACCCGTTTATTCAACTGCAGACAAGTCGACACCATGTCGCGATAAAGCTCCTGACCGCGATTAGCAAAGCTGGTTTTGAGATCATCGGCTTTAATCATGCCGCGCTGCTCATCAAACAATTCAATGGCCTGGCTGAAATATTCAAAAGCTGGCGCAAGCTGGCCGCTTGCAGCTTTAAGCTTGCCTAAATTACCAAGATAAATGCGCTCACCAAGACGATCATTGATAGAGCGACTGAGGGTCAGGGCCTCGCTATAGAACTGATCAGCCCTCTCAAAGTCAGAAAGTTCTTTGTAGCAATCACCAAGACTATCAAGGTGAGCAGCCGCAGTAGCTTGATCATCAAGCTCCCGGGCAACAAACAAGGCCTTTTCTAATAGCTCAATGGCCTCTTCGCACTTATTTAAGCGCGCCAAAGAGACACCCTGATTACCTAGCCAGATGCCCTCACGACGACGGTCCTGAACCTTAGCAGCGAGAATCTGCGCTTCTTTATATAGAGCTAGGGCTTGCTCAAAACTTGATTGCTCAAAGCGAATATTGCCTTCTGAGCCACGGCAAATCGACATAGTCAGAACATCTTCAATCATCTCGGCTTCTAAGTATGCTCGCCGATAGTAACTAATCGCTTGTTCAAACTGACCTAGTTCGCTCAGAGCTAAACCAAGGCTACCCAGCCAAACACTCTTCTCACCTGACTCGGTGTGCGCAGCCAGCTCTAGAGCTGTATTAAACCAATCAGTGGCGGCCTCTAGATGACAGCGAGTCATAGTCACCGACCCTAAATTACCAGCGGCAAGCTCCATCGATGGTCGATCTTGCAAAAACGATGCCGTATTGTAGGCCAGTTCAAATTGCCCCTGGGCTGCAGTGAAATCGCCATTAGCAGTCAACTGTTCTGCCAGAAAGAGCCGCGCCTGAAGCTCACATTCAAGCATATTGGTCTGACGACATAACTCTATGGCCTGATTAAGGTGACCAATAGACGAAGTATGCTCACCCATCATGCGTTCTGTTTGGCCAAGATAAGTCAGTACTACTGCTTGCGATTTTTCCGCGTAAGCCGTCTTGGCGCTTAGCTCAAGAGCCTTCAGCAAAAGCACTTTAGCCTCGCTAGAATCTCCATGCACGAGCTTGTCATAGGCAAAAGTCGATAACTCTTCAATTTCTTTGAGAGTAGCTTCACTGGCAACATGTCGGCCGCGACGTTTTTTCTCGCGGTGTGGGTCAGTCATCGAAACCTCGACAGAAGTGCTTTGGCATAACAGCCAACAGGTAGACCTATTGTACTTGTTCAAATATATATCCACGAAAGGATTTTTCTGGACAGCACAAAAGCAAAAGAGGCGCAGAGCACCTCTTTAATTGATTGCAAGTGTTCAGCAGCTTAGAGAGCTGGTGAGTGATAGGTGCCATAAGTAGCAACATAAGGAGCGGCTGCCACTGGAGCGACTTTCTTCACGGCAGCAGCGATTTTAGGAGCAACTCTGCGGCTGGCCTTGTAGGTCATTGGCGCATAAGACTTGAAAGCAGCGCTACTAGTGGTGGTTTTGCCAGCAGCTGAACCAGCGGCTAAATAGGTATGGAAACCAGAAGGCTGGAGATTGCCGCCGCGTCCATGGGCCACAGGAGTCTGACCTTGACGCCACGAGCCAAAGTAACTAGGAGTCATGGCTGGTTGAGAACGACCAGCATGGCTAACAGCAGCGGCTGGTGCAGTTTTGGCGGTACTGCCCATCAATTGCTTCAATGAGGCTTCAGGAATAAGGCTGAGCGGGAATGGGGCAGGGCCAGCGCTGCCGCTGGGAGCTTGGGAGCGTTGGCTAGCAGCAAAGTCTTGAGCCAGGCTGGCCATTTCAGCATCAGCCTCAGAACTAGAATTAGCGTTGCCAGCAGCGCGGGCCATTTGAGTCCACTCTGCTTCACTAGGAGCATTTTGATTTCTGACTGGTTGAGCGTTGACATTGGCCACGGCTTGCTGAGCGCAAGGGAAACCAACTTGACCAGGGGTCGCAGGTGATTGACCAGGCAAGGAACGAGCGGCGTGTTTACGCTGGAAACCAGCAACCAAGTCAGCAGCTTGACGCATGCGGCTGCGATTGGCACTGTTCTGAGTTGCTTGTGAAGGTTGAGCGTAGGCGGTATTGCCATAGCCCGAATCATAAGAGTTATTGGTTTGTGGCGCAAAAGTCGACTCATTGATTGCGCCGGACAAGTTAGAACTAGTTATGGACTGAGCACTGTTGTCTAATTGCGGCATCTGAGCTTGCAATTGCGAACGGCTAGGCAACTTACGACCAGGAACGAAAGGCCGCAGCTTAGTGGCACCAGCAACCGGTGTCATGGCCAGGCGTGAATTAACAGCTTGGGGCTCAGAGAAACTAGCTGAGCTGAGACTGCGTCTAATGGGAAGGCGCTTGGAGGCAAGCACAGGGGCCGATTGAAAATCACCAGATAGCGAACGGGCTGTGGCTTTATCACCGACAGCGGCCTTAAGGAAGCTGGCAGTTCCGCTCATATTGTCACTAGCCATCGCCTGGGGGGCGAGCACTAGAGGAATCGAAGCTGCAACGTTGACGCCGACTAGAAATGCATGGGATTTCATCTGTTACCTGTTCCGCCAAAGAAAAGTGTTTGCCAAGGACATTGCCTACTGCCTTAGTCTATGAAATGGCTCAGAACATGTCACTGGGAAGAATACGCAAGCGCAAACGACAAATGGCCATTTGCCTTAAGCCAGTGGGAGAATTCCCATGAAATAGAAGATTAAATAGTTGGTCTAATCCCAGACTAGACGGTAGCCCACACCACGCACGGTAAGAATATGCTTGGGTTGGCTAGGATTAGCCTCTAGTTTTTCCCGCAAATATCTAATGTGCACATCCACGGTACGGCTCTCGCCAAGGAAATCAGAGCCCCAGACTTGAGCAAAGAGCTGATCACGGGAGAAAACGCGGTTTGGCTGCCTGGCCATGGCAAAGAGCAATTCAAATTCTTTGAAGGTCAGTTCGATTGGCTTGTCGCCGACAAGGACAGTACGGCTATCGGTGTCGATGAAAAGATCACCCAGGCGAATGCCCTTGGTTACTTCTTGTACCTGCGGTGCTTCACGCAAATGGGCCTTGACCCGAGCCACCAGCTCACGCAAGCGCACAGGCTTAGCGATATAGTCGTTGGCACCGAGCTCTAGACCGACGACCGTGTCAATTTCAGAGGTACGAGCGGTCAACATTAAAATCGGAGTGCGCTTATCAAAAGCCCTGACCCGGCGGCACACTTCGTAACCATCGAGCCCTGGCATCATTAAATCGAGAATAACCAAATCGGGCTTTTCATGCTCAAACAGCTGAATGGCCTTGATGCCATCGTGGGCAAGCAGCGTAGCAAAGCCTTCCTGATTCAGAACGTACTGAATACTGGTGGCGATATCTACTTCATCATCAACTATTAGCAGTTTCTTCAAGGGACAATTCTTCGAGGGGGACAACAGGGAAATTGTTGGAGCCTTCATAGTATCATCGTCGTATTATCCTCAGCGTATTGACTTCAGCGGTATCTCACTTGAAGCCCCAGAAATATAATCACCTTAACAACCGTCTTGGCCACTCTGGGTGGAAGAAACTGAGATGGGCTCTTAGCTTCGTTGCAATTGCCTCGGCCTGTTTTTTAAACTCCAACAACCTTAATGTCGGAGCAGATGCAAAGAGCAGCAAGGCTGAATTAATTCCCAACTTCATGCCTTACCCACCAATGGCCCACGCCGTGCGCATTGGTTTGAGCACCAAGAACCACGCAATCAGGGTGGCAATCTGGCAAGCCGGTGCAGTTTTCGTCAACGGCACACCAATTTTTGCCCTTGAACCGCGCATGGTCTACACCATAACACCAGGCAAGATCACCGAACTAGGCACTGGTCGCAGCTGTCCTCTACCTTTTGATCAGCGCTGTCATATCTCGGCCCCCGATTACAGGGTCTGGACAGTAAATAGATGGTGGCGCGGCTGTCTAGAAATAATCAATATGCCTACTTATGTTACAGCCGTTAATCTACTTGACCTAGAGCAATACCTCATGGGCGTAGTGCCCTCTGAAATGCCCTCTAGCTGGGCCCCAGAAGCCCTAAAATGCCAGGCCGTAGCTGCGCGCAGCTATGCCTATGCCCACATGGGCAAAGGCTCAAAGTGGAAGAGCGAAGGCTTTGATATGGTGCCAGATGTTCGCGACCAAGCTTACAAGGGCCTAGCCGCTGAGGCAGACTCAACCTGCCGAGCCGTGATGCAAACCCAAGGTCTGATTCTAAAAAATGCCGACAAGGTCAAACCAGGATTTTACCGGGCCTGGGTAGGCGATGACATGGAAAATCTCAACATAAAAAAAGGTGTGGTATCACAGAGTTATCTGGAAAAAATCACTGGTATCAAAGGTATTGTTGGCGTCACAGTGAAGCGCTGGGACGCGGTGGGCAACGCTACGCACATTCAAGTTATGGGCGTAAAAAATAGCCGCGAAGTAGACGGAATTTTACTGGCTCGCATGCTCAATTTTGCTACTGCCGGTATTCTTGATGTGCACGATGAAGGTGCCAACTGGGTTTTCACCTATCGCGGCCCCGGCAATGGTGCCCGCGGTCTGAGCCAACATGGCGCCAATATGTTTGCCAAACGCGGCTGGACTTTCGATCGAATTTTGCAACAGTACTATCAAGATGTAGACGGCAAGCTGCAACTTGGTTTTATCGACAATGCCGGATATCAAATGTATGCAGCACCTAGACCCCAGATCGTGAAAAAAGCTCCTAGCAAAACTGTCTATTCAAAAGGTTTGATCGAGCAAGAAAAACGCACTGAAGAAAAACGCACTGAAGAAAAACGCGCCGAAGAAAAAAGTACTGAAGACAAAAGCGGCACAGAGACTCAAACAAGATAACTGTTAGGCAAGTGATTGCCAGCAAGTTGTACTCTTAGCAAGACAATTTCTTTAGACGCACACGCAAATTTTCTACTGTGGCAGTGGAAGGACCATAGTGCTTTTCATAAATTGAAAGAGCGCGGCGGTAAACCAACTCGGCCCGCTCCAAAAGATCTTTGCAGCCAGTCAGGCGCACAGCCCCTGACAAAACGTCAGCCAAGCGCGAAAGTGCGCTAGCCAAAGACAATCCACAGCCACCATGAATAGTATCAAGTACTTGCACTTGACGCTCTAGTACAGCGATTTGCTCCATATAGAGCTCAAGCTTACCGTAAACCACAGAAAGGCTTGAAAGAACGGCTGCAACTTCTGAACTGTTAGCTCCAGAAACACTGACCTGAATCTCAAGCAACTCTTCAAACACTGCTCTGGCTGCAGCATGTACGCCAGTGCGCTGATAAAAATTACCAAGGCGACCCAATGCATCTAGAGTTGTTGCATCTTGTCCGCCATTGAGTTTTTCTTGGCTCCGTAACAAAGTTAGATAGAGCTTCTCTGCCTCACCTAAGCGACCAGTGCGTTCGAAGACAATGGCTAGTTTATCAACGGTGTCAGCCAATGCCGCAAAGTAAGTCTCTTCAACTTGATTATTGTTGATGCGCAAAGCATAAATGCGCTTCAGATAGGGCTCAGCTTCAACGAATTTGGCGCGGTTCATATAGAAGTTGGAGAGCTCTTCTAAATGGCCAATAATTGCGGGGTTATCCATACCCATTGCGGTTTCAGAAACATTCAAGGCCATGCGATAAAGCTGCTCAGCGTCATCAAAGCGGCCCTGGGTAAGATACTCCATGGCCAACTTGAAATAATCGACTGCTTGCCTTAGCTCCACCTGTACTGAGCTTGATGCAGAACTTGATGTAGAACTTGATGTAGAAGTTAGCGCGCTTTGTGAACCAGGAGCGACGATGTCCTGAGTGATACCTTTGAAATCGATCATGAAACTATTAATGAGACTCGCGAATTGAACAGGTATAAACCACGGAACTGCACTTAGACCAGCATGGTATTAGTGTTTCAATGCATTGACAAGGGAGCCACTATATATCTTTTCAATTAAACGACCACAAAGAGCCACCAGCCTACCAATAGTCATTTTAATAAAACAAAATAAGATCGCTCTTAGATAGGCGCAAGCAATCAAAACCGAGCAAAAGTATTAACCCCGAAGCATTAAGCCCTCTATTAAGGAAGGAGCACTAGTAGCAATAAGTGACATGACCATCACAAGCTGGTGTTGCCTCTTTACCAGCAGTAGTGCGGCCATTGGCAAGGCGCACGATTAGATTGCTAGTACCAAAGACTTTGTAGCGCGGACAGTACTTTTCATCAATACTAATCAGTAAGTCAAAAGAAGCTGCTTTTACTGGAGAGGGAAACTTTAGCAAAGGCGAACCGTTGAGCTGCAGCAGACAAGGCTCGACAAACTGCCAAAACCTCTGTGCCTCTAGGGGCAAATGATCTGTTTGCCTGTAAACGACTGCTGAATTAGGCAACTGCATTGATCTGAGCAAGACATCACAGTGCTGAGCGGGATTAACACTGATGGTAAGAAGAACCTGGCCGGCGGTGTCAGCCAATTTAGCCGGGGGCCTCTGCGCAGAACTCGAAACAGCTGTTGCTTTTCCTGCTGTTGTTTTTCCTGCTGTTGTTTTTCCCTCGTCCAGGTCAAGTGGATTGACGCAATCAAACACCCCTCGAACAATCGACTTGCACCATTCGTCCCAGGCCAAGTCTGACATCTTGCCTTTTTCATGGCGATATTTGGTAACGCGAATCTCGTCACCAAGAACGACTGCCAGCAGCCGCTTATCATTCCCACCCAGATAGATGGCGTGACAGTGCTTACTGAGGCTGTTGGCTACAGTAATAGTATTGCCTTTGACCGGTTTTGGTTGTGCGGCCTCTACTGGCCGCATGGCGCCTAAACACAGTAGCAAAAGAGCAGCAGCAGTTAACTTGTTCATTGCCCTCATGCACAAATAATCTGGCTATTTCTTCTCGGCTTTCCAGATGCGACCACCAACGGTATCAATTCCTTTCACCGAATCTTTGAGAGTGCCGACTGCCATCAATATCTGAGCATTATTCGGTGCCTCAACATTGCAGAGAGCCTTTAGAGCAACCAGCTTTCCATCAAAGTCTTTGAGCGCATCGCTCAATACATCTAGATCAACTTTTGCTTTAACGTTGCTTGAAATATCAGGATCCCGAGCAAGACGCCCAGCGAGATCATGCACAGCGGAAGACAATGAATCAAGTGAGCTAAGTGATTGGTTGAGAAAAGCAGCTCTAGGCTTCAAATATGCACCAAGAGTGGTGCTATCCTGAATCAAACTAGGAAGAGCACAAGGCATGCAGGTCTCCCAGGGGTCTGCAATATATGCGTCATTATTGAGCAAACTATTGGCGACGACCTGCCGCCGACCGGCCTCTCGATCAAGATCGTGGAGGGCACCTTCCATCCGCCGCAAATCTTCATGGAGATTGCGCAGTTCGGTCTTTAAGTCACTCTCAGGAAGGGGCTTGGCAGCAGACGTAGCGCTGCCCGTGGCCGCAGGGCTACTGACCACAACAGGAGATTGCGCCTCACTGGGGGCAGCACCTGAAAATAGGCCAGTGAGAACCAAACCACATAATAGTGCTTTCTTTTTCATTACTTATTTCCTTGAGCAGCACTCGGTTTAACAATTGCAGGAGTAACTGCAGATCTAGTAGCTGGCTGCGTGGGCAATTTCACAGCCTTATCGTCTGCCTTGGCAGCAGGCTTTACATCTGAACCTTCCGCCTTAGCATCAGAGAGTATATCGACTTTTGAGATCCAACTTGGTGGTCGCAAGAAGCCAAAGCCCTGTTTGCGGTCCCAATGCTGTTGTTTAAAAGGTCCACCGGCAGCTTCAAAGTAACTGTAGGTCGTGCCTCGACTGAGATAAGCCCCTTGATCTGTACTGAAGATTGCATAGACCTGACCACTATCTCCAGGACCAATACTAGCCCCGCCCCCACCAACCCCTGGCACGTAAACACTGGCCGATTCCGGAGGGCAAATCACAGCCAAAATTTGATCGATGTTTGCCAAAAGTTTAAAGTCTGTGGTCGAAATAGGCTGCACGGCCAGCTCTTGTTCAGCAATTTTGGTCAAGCGATCAAGCAGCCGAACAAAATCACTCTGACGAGAGCGCATATCTTCGGGATAACATTTAAGTCGGGTCAATTCGCTAGCAGTAATTTGGGTAAACCAACTTAACTTGGCAAAGAGCTCAGGCATTGGCTCAAGATAGTGGAAGTTAGAAGCTTTCTTCACAGTTTGCTTAGGCGCAAACATACGCTGGGCATCATTCATCTCATTGCGAGACAAGGTGGCAGGCTCTTTTGCAGCAGTCTCTACTTTGTTAGCAGCCGCAGCGATCTTTGGAGCGCTAGAAATACTAGAAGAACTATTAGCTGTGTTAGCGGGTCGATCATAAGCAGTAAAAGAATCAACAAAGGCGGCCGAAGCACTAAGTACATGCTGCAGAGACCAATTTTCAGACATAAGCGACGGCTGCGAATTCTTCTTCAACGGACGCAAATACTCAGTGATAATTGCCCAGCGTTTTTCAGCAAGGCATACAGGGCTGTTAGGATCTGCTTCTACTCGCCGACGGCCAGCCACTCGCGTTAATTCGGGCACAGTGTCGACCAAATTAGGATCGAGTCGGTCACTCAATCCATTTAAAATATTACTTGCAATTGGCGATCCCCATGAGTACAAGAGATAGAGAGAGAGGGGATCGATTAAGCCATCTTCGCCCTCTTCTTTGTAATTTGTGGTTTGCCACTTCAGCCATTCTAATTCATAACTATTAATAGGCGGAAGGAAACGCAGTACCATCAAATTTTCATCCGGGCTGCGGTTCTTATCCATCTCAAAAATTGAGGCAGCATCAAGACCCTGTGGCCTTTGCTTCTTTATCGATAAGAGCAGACGTGCTCGTGAAAGCGGCTGTGCTAGAGTCTGTAACAGGTCCTTAAATTCAAGATTGCCCGCCTGAAACATACTCTTAATTTCGCGCGGATAGACAGTCTGCTCACGAGTGATAACACTTGGAGCCAAGGCCACACTAATATCATAAATACGTTGCCAACTTGGCATTAGCGACTGCGCCCGATTATTAGCATTAGAGCTAGCACTAGAACTAACATTGGAACTTGCTGTCGAGACACCTGAGCCAGCGGCAGCAACAGAACTTCGGGCCGCGGCAGCGCCGCGATTGCTGCGACCTAATTCAATAGCTCTATAGAGCAACAAAGCCCGGCGAAAATTGTTGCCCCCACCTGTCTGAGAATCAATGGTGACATCTGACAGCGTGAGATACATATACGAGAGCCAGGCAGCAGAGCGATAATAATTAGCACTCCGCTCTGAACTGGCATAAAAACCGATTGGGTTAAGGGCACTATAATCTTGCTCGCGATTAAAAATGACAGAGCGTGTGCGTTTACCTTTGGCAATCAATGCCATTTCGGCCTGGGCAAGATCGCTGGCACCACCCATATCAGGCAAAACTATTTTGGGATCAAGTAGCTTCAAACCAACAACGACGAAGGCCAAATTGCGCTGAATATCATCTTTTACTTCATCAATTTCACAAGCCCGATAATCTTTAACACAAGAATCGACTAAAGCCAGCAGCAAGGCATTTAGCTCCGGATAAAGAGTGTCGTTGATTACCTTCAAGGCCACAGTGTTTGAATAAACAAAGTAAGCGTGCACAAAAGGATCAACAGTAACAAAATTGCTGCGGTTGTCTTCGCGATTATCTTTATACAGCAAGGCCGAACTGCCGCTAAAGCTCGGCGTGCCCTGCAACACAACAAAGTGATTGAAGCCCAAGATCTTAGTGCTTCTCGCCCCTAAATCGGAGAGCTTCATTCCTTCCAGCGAAAGGGGCTGTGGTGCAGAAAAAGGCAAGTTCATCTGCGGGAAAATATCTTTTACAGTAAGCGGACCAAGTTTGCGTTGCGGCACATCATCGGTCAATCTAATTTCAGTGGGTCGCTTAAATTTCTGCGGTGCGCCAATGTCATTAAATACTTGGGCAAGGGCAGCCTGATTGAAAGTACTGGCCAGCAACAAAATCAAGCCGATGGAACCCTTAGATTTGCTCATCAACTTCACTCATTAGCGATCGGTGAAAAGTAGCCTATGTTGAGAAATTTTCTCTTCAAGAGCAGGAGAGAAGGCAATCGGCAAAGGCTTCAGGGTAAGCCAAGAACGCAGCTGATCATTACGTGTGTTAGACAGCCAATTGCTGCTTTGGCCCAGGGTCAAGGTCTGATAGAACTTCTCACTATCAGAAAGGTCAATCAGTATTCTCATAGTAGGACCACTGCGACAAACAAACTGCTCAGCACCGCGACGCAATGAAGACTCCATACTCGATACTGTATCTTGATCACCGCCAACCGCAACAGACGGGCCGTTCAGCACACCCAAGAGGGGAACAAGACCAGGAGCACCACGTAAAAGCTCGCTTTCAAACACAACTTTGTGCAGATCGCCCCATTTCCATGAAGCTGGCTCATCGCTCTTGGTTTGCAGGCGAACGTCTTTTACGGCTTGACCAAACGATGTAATGACAAAGCCTTTGAAGGTGCGCTCTTCACCGGGCAACCACTCAGTATTTTTCTCAAGTAAAATACGCTCAACTACCTGAGACCAGCCAGGATAACGCTCTAAATATTCGTTGGTGAGCGCAGCACCGAGACGAGGCTCAAGTATGCGTCTGACAACGGTGCGAACAAAGCTCTCATAAAGGGCAGCACCGCTGCTATTCTCTGTCAATACACCATCCCATTTCTCAATGGCATCTAGGGCACTAAGCTGGAAGGCGTCGATTGAATCGGTCTTGCCTATAGCCTCAACTAGAGTACGTTTAACTAGAGGGGCTAAGGGGGCCAGTTGATCGCCTTGCAACAAGGCCATTTCAGGAAGGCCCGGTTTCTGGCCACTCTTTTTGTAAGAAGAGAGAACATTGAGCACCCGCTGAGCGCGATAGACATTGAGATTGAGAGGCATCTCACTGCGACTCTGGCGGAAATTGGCAACGTAGTAGCCTTCAGCCGGATTAAAAACTTGCTCCATATCTTTAAATGGAACATTGCCAATCCAATCACCAGCACCGACCCAACCCGGGTTGAGCAAGCAAGACTCATATTTACTAGACTTACCGGCAGTGGCCCGCTCAGGAATAGAACCAGCTTGCTGATAGCCAATATGTCCATCTTTATCAGCAAACAAGAAAGTAAAAGGAGAGCCAGCGTAATGCTCAAGGCCGCCCTGAAACTGAGCCCAGTTAGTGGCATGATTGAGGCGATATAGCGCTTCAGCGCAACTAGTGGTTTTCTCTGGCTGATTGAGGCCTACCCAGGAAAGCGCCACAGCGTTTTGATCGTTTTTTATCAAAACAGGGCCATGCCTGGTTTCGAGAACTTTGTGCAGCAGATTTGAAGTAAGCACCAAAGAACTAGAGAATCGCACCGGAATTTCTTCTACGATTTCTTTAGCATTAGCCCAGCCCGTGGGGGTTTTATACTTACCAGGAAATTGCGGCGAGAACTGCTCGAGGAATAGATCTTGTACATCTACTTTAAGCGAAGTCAAACCAAAGGCAATACGATCATTTCGTCCATTGACGATTCCTGGCACACCCGGCATGGCAGCACCAGCCAAATGCAAGGATGGACTCTTCAATGATACTAAATACCAATCGCAGGGCTGAGTGAAAGCGAAGTGTCGATCTAATGCCAGATAAGCGCCCTTGCTCTCAGTCATTGCAGAGGACAACACCCAGCCATTCGAGCCCCAGCCAGGAGCAGGAGAAAGTGCGCTAGCTAGTGACACTTGCGTGGCAGTCGGCAGAGGTGACAAAGGAGGAAGACTTGTCACCGCTGGCGGTGCTTCAAAAATACGATCAAATATTTTAGAAGCTATTTTATTTCCGGCCTTATCGATAATTCGCTGCCGCAGGTCATCAAGCCGCCACGATTCATCAAGACAATACTGATTGTATTTGAGAATTGCTAACGAATTCTGCGCTGTCCAGGCTTTAGGCTTATATCCGAGCAGTAGAAACTCTAGTGACAAACGATCTTTTGATGAATTGATATAAGCATTAACGCCTTGTGTATAGGCATCAAGTGCCGCCGAAACGTCTTTCGACAGGCCTTTAAGTTCAGCAGCTGCCGCTCGATTGATACCGATGGTGCGCACCAGCTTATCGTGAGGCAAAGACTGCGAACCAAAAACTTCAGACAATTCGCCAGCCGCGGTGCGTCTCATCATATCCATCTGGAAGAGACGATCTTGGGCCGTGACATAACCCTGTATGCGATAGAGGTCAAGATCAGAGGCCGCTTCGATATAGGGAACAGCTCTCTCGTCAAATTTAACCGAAGCTCCCCTACCTAACTCAGGGAAACTGACAATGCCATCAAGCACAGGCAGGCTGCGCTGTGCGACAAAATAGCCTCCACCTGCAAGCAAAACGGCTAATACAACTAAAACTAAAAATGCTCTCAGCAATTTGGTAACGTCAACAACAAAATAGAAAAGACCAAGTAATTATAAGGCCTTTGAATATAAAGGTCAGTTACAAGTGTCAGGAAAAGATCGCTGAACTTTTACGACTCTCGATATATGCCAAAACAGTGGACAGTTCTTGCGCTAACTTTTCAGTAAGGGCCGGTAACTGGTCTACCTCGCCTCTTTTGGCGGAAGTTTCGAGGGCCAAAGCTGAGCGAGAAAGACCATCGGCGGTCATGACAACCGCCAAGCCTTTGAGCTGATGGGCCAGTCGAATTGTTTCTGACTCATTGCCGCCTGCCACCGCCAGGCGAATACTGCTCAACAACTCCTCGCACTCAGCACTAAAGCTATTAATCAAGCGCTTTAGGTCCCCAAGGCCATAGAGTGAAGCTAATTCCTCACAATTTATTGGAATTTCTTCTAAGGGTTTTTCAGCACGTAAGTTGAGTTCTGACACATGGGTGCCAGGAATTTCTCCCCCTAGACTAACAGTGTGAGGCAGCAACCACTTTTCAAGCAAACGGAAAAGCTGTTCTTGGCCAACCGGCTTACTCAGATAGTCATCCATCCCAGCCGCTATGCAATTCTCACGATCACCTTTCATGGCAGACGCGGTCATAGCGATAACAGGAATATGACCACCGCGAACGGCTTCATCTTTGCGGATCGACAAAGTAGCCTCGTATCCATCCATTTCAGGCATCTGACAATCCATCAATATCAACGAATACAAGCCCGAACGAAAAGCAGCCAGGGCTTCCTTGCCGTTAGCTACCAAATCTGCCACCAGGCCAAGCCGCTGCACTTGTCTCAAAGCTAGTTCTTGCATGACCGTATTATCTTCTGCGATCAAAATCCGCTGCCCCGAAATTACATTCGACTGAATCAGCTTTGGTAGAGCAGAGCTAGCAACACGAGAGCGAGAAGGAGCCACTGCAGCTAATACCGCTTGAAGATTAGAAGCGCCAGTGTACGCCTTTTCTACTTCACTCAAAAATTCAAATAAGCGAAAGGGCTTTTGCAAATGACCGATGTAGGCACTAGAGCTGGCAGATGCTCCAACACTTGGTATTTCATTGCCACCAAGAACAATCAAACTAGGCAAGGCCTGGCCATCGGCGCCCGAAATAGCCCTCACAAAGCGTTGAAAACTTTCAATTTCATTGGGTGAAGAATTCGGCGAAAAATTGCCAGATATTACTTTCTGACCAGTGGTATCGAGTCCCTCAGCCGCACTCTTAACATCATATAAATCCCGACCCATTGCCATGTCATAGATCATCAATCGGGCTTCTCTCAGCTGACAAGCTTCTTGCGCTGGCCCATTAGTTTCGCTGAGCAGAGATAGCAAGCGATCAAGGGTACTAACAACCCTCACTTTTACCCCATAAATAGAGAGATAACTTGCCACTATTTCTTGCACATCTAGCGAACGAGAGAAAAGAAAGACGACTTGCTCACTAGCCGAATTATCAGAAGAGTTAAGCGACTGAAGGCCACGAATAAGCTGCGCCCGCGGTGTCAAGATTTGCTGCAACGTAGCCCTATCTTGAGCAAGCCCAATGGGAATAGCAAACCAAAAAGATGAGCCTTTATCAGCTTCACTAGTGAAATCGATAGTGCCAGACATCATTTCTACTAATAGCTTACTAATCGAAAGACCCAAACCGGTGCCACCATATTTTCGCGTAGTTGAGCCATCGGCCTGCACAAATGGGCTGAACAATCGCTTGCGAGTAGACTGCGATAAACCGATGCCGGTATCAGTGACAGTAAACTTGACGGTAACAAGGCCCACTTCATTGCCATGCTCACTGATTAGATCGGCCAACTGAGTAGCGGTGTCTAGCTCAGCTTTTAAGACAACTTCGCCTCTCCTCGTAAACTTAACGGCGTTACTAGCCAGGTTGAGCAAAATCTGGCGGATGCGCACAGGGTCGCCACATAGAGTGGCAGGCAGCCGTGGATCGACCCAGGTAAGCAGCGCTAAGTCTTTTTTGCGAGCAGCCGGGCCGAGGAGATCGGCGCAGTCTTCTAGAAGAGAGAGAATATTGAAATCGACATTATCAAGTTCAACCCGCCCAGCTTCTACCTTTGAAAAGTCGAGAATGTCATTGATAATGGCTAAAAGTGATTGAGCTGAGTCTTTCACCATAGTGGTAAATTGTTTTTGCTGACTGTCTAGAACAGTATCAAGCAACAATTCTGACATGCCAATTACAGCTGAAATTGGTGTGCGGATTTCGTGCGAAATATTAGCCACGAACTCACTTTTTAGCTTCGAAGCCTCCAAGGCTGCATCGCAGGCTAGCTCTAATTTCTGCGTCAAACTCTCTAGTTCTTGGTTGACCAAAGCCAGCCTGTCTACACGCTCTTGCAGATCGAGATTAAGCTTGCGAATCTCTTCATCGGCCTGTTTCTTTTCAGTGATATCGGTAATTAGGCCGTTGAAAATTACATCACCATTCTCTAGCACCTCGGGCGACGAGGTACATCTAATCCATTTGATGCCACCAGCTTGGGTGATGAGACGCCCCTCCCACTCAAACTCAGTGGGCCCGATATAAGCTTCAGCAATAGCTTGCCACATACCAGGCAAGTCGTCGGGATGAAGGCGAGAGAAAGCCAGAGTAGGGTCGGCCACCATCGCTTCGGGCTCGACTTCGAGAATATTTCGACAACTTTCACTGACATAGGGGAAACAGAAACTGCCATCGCGACGGTGCAGATATTGATAAATGCCACCAGGCACATGAGAGGCTAACTGATTGAAACGAGCCTCACTCTGCTGCAGAGAGGCTTCTACTTCTTTACGGGCAGTAATGTCTTTATTGAAGACATAGTAGCCAGTGAACTTATCGTTTAGCTCAGTAACTCGCACCATGGTGAGCTGCTGGTGAAACAGCGTTCCGTCTTTACGCAACCCTAATAGTTCGACTTCGGCCTTTCCTGTCTCCAACATGGCCTTGTAGCAGCGCTGCCATTTGCCATGGTCTTCGCCATAGATACAAGCTTCAGCCGAAGCTAGAATCAAATCTTCTACGGCATAACCATACAAGTCAGCATAAGATTTGTTGACAGAGAGATAGCGGTTATCACTATCGATTTTAGCGATACCTTCCACAGCATTCTTCATGGCAACGTTTATATCAAGAAGCTCTAGTTCAGCCGCTTTTCGATCAGTTATATCGTAAGTAACTGCATAAATGAGACCCTTATGGGCCGGAGTGGCACTCCAAAGCAGCCAGCAAATTGAGCCATCTTTACGAACATACCGGTTTTCAAAATTTACAACACTGGTTCCCTCAAGTAAGTCTTGGCGCTTCTCACCAGTCTTCTCCAAATCATCAGGGTGAATGAATTCGCTAAAGGGGCGGCCCATCAATTCTTCAATGCTATAACCAAGCTTTTCGCTCCAGGCTGAATTGATGCGCTTGAAGTAACCATCTTCAGAGGCAATACAGAACAAGTCATGGGACAAGTTGAAATAAATATTGGCTTCATTCAGCTCTTTGGTGCGTTCAATTACCTTATGTTCAAGGTCGGCCTGAGCGGCCTTCAATTCATCTTCTGCACCTTTCAACTGAGTAACGTCAGAACAAAAAGCAATGATGCCTTGAATCACTCCGTTTTCATCGAGATAAGGCATTTTGTCAGTATGCAGCCAACGCACAGAGCCGTCACCCCGGCGAACAATTTCGACAATACCGAGCTTGGGCTTACCAGAGTTGATTACCTCGAGATCATCCAAAAAATATTGCTCAGATTCTTCTGGATAAAGCTCTTCAATCGACTTTCCTTCCAGCTGGTCAAAAGTAACGCCGAGGGTGTCACAGACAGCCTTGTTAACTTTGACGACACGATTATTTAAGTCTTTGTACCAAACCATAGAAGGCATTGAGTCAAGGATTACCTGCTCATGGGCCCGTTGCAAGCCCAGCATGTCCTGCGCTCGCCGCCTCTCAAAGACGACTGAAAGGTGAGTACCAATCTCTTCGATGGCGTTGAGAAAATACTTATCGGGGGCAGCACGCCGCACTCCAAAGAATTCGAACACAGCCAGAAGTCGCTGCCCGTTGCGCACAGGAAAAGCAAAGCCTGAATGAATTGCCGGAAGTGTGAGTAGGCCCCGCTGCTCAACGGCGATATTGTCGATAAATACCGGCGTATTTTCATTGGCGGCTTTACCTGGCAAGCCCTCACCCAATTGCAGGTGACAAGCCAGACTTTGTTGACGGAAAGCAGTGGCCGGCAAAGAAGAATAGAAAGCGATATCAGAACATTGCAGAGCGTCGCCATCATCACTGGGATACCAGGCCTGGCCTATTTGCCAATTGGTCAACTGACAAATTCTTGAGATGCAATGCAGACTAATATCATCAATGCGCTCAAGCTCGCTGGCCTCGGCAATAACCTCGACCACAAGAGCCAAAGCCTCTTCAATGCGGCGCCGTTCACTAACGTCGTAGCTAATACCGCGCATGGTTTTAGGCTCAACGCCATCAAAATCGACATTGACTCGGTCAGAAAGCCAAATATATTGGCCATCGGCACACTTCATCCGGTAAATCACTTCATAGTGACAATTCTCACGGGTGACACTATCTTTGGCGCGCTGCACCTTGGGTAAATCTTCTGGATGGCAAATACTGGCAAAAAGTGTTGGGTCACCCATCCACTTTTCAACGGGGTAACCAAGCAAAGACACAGCATGTTGTGAAACAAAATGTATTTTTGATGTCTTGAAATCTGCTTCCCAAATAATTGCTTCAACTGAATTGAGAAGGGTCTCGAATTTAAGACTACTGTCATTCATCGGACATAATATCCATCATTTAAGATACTTCAGGAAGCTATTCAATACTAAGATGATAGCTGACTACACTATTATAGAGTTGCTAATAAGCGCAAATTGCTGATTTAACGTACGGGAGACTCTATGGCAGACGCTCGTACCAGAGTACTGGTACTGCTCATAGCCTATTTTGTTGTAAGGCTACCCTGGCTCTTTTTAGTGCCAATGAAAGAGGCGCCAGATGAATACGCCCATTTTTGGATTCTGCGCTTTCTCACTGAGCATCTAAGACTGCCAGAAGCGGCAGAAGTCTTGGCTGGCGGCCCCTCGGCGGTCTACGGCTCTTATCCGCCCTTTGGCTATGTTCCCCACGTTCTCACTTCGCTAATTGGCGCCAAGCTTGCCCCAGCTGTCGACATTTCACTTTGCTCGCGCTTCGGCAGCCTCCTTGTCGGCGCCACCCTGATACCCTGCGCCGATTATTTTGGCCAGTTGCTATTTAGCCGCTCGCGCCTCTTTGCCTTAGCTCTGCCCCTGCTAATTGTTTTCCATCCGCAGCTAGTCTTCGTCAACGCCTACGCCAATTGTGATACCACCACTGCCGCACTAGCGGCCGTGACCCTGGTGCTCTTAAGCAAAATCTTGCTGCAGGGCCTTCAGCTCAAGTACAGTTTGATTTTAGGCCTGGTGCTCGGCTGGCTAGCCCTGACTAAATATTCTGGCTACTCAATGTTTCCCACCGCAGCCCTGGCGATTCTTCTCGCGGCCTGGTTGCATCGCACTAAGATTACAACCTTGCTTCTCAATTGCGCTGTTGTAGCCGCATCAGCTCTCGGCCTCAGTGTCTGGTGGTTCATTCGTAATGCCGCCATATTTGATGGCGACTACCTCGGCACTAAGACCATGTATCACACCTGGGCTGTCACATTCAAAAGAGAATTAGTCTTTCACAAAAGCGCCTGGACATTTTTGAAAGACCACCGCTGGTGGCGCACCATTATTTATTCGTACTGGGGCTATTTTGGCTACATGACTCAAGAAATGGCTCGGCCACTGTACATCGTCTATCAAAGCATTATGGCAGTGAGTATCGTAGCAGCACTGTCTCGGGTGCCAAAAGCAATAGAAGCAATTAAAGCACTAAGAGCAGTACCAAATGTCGTTTCGAGCATTAACCAAGACGCCGCAATACCGGCAGTTTGGTTCACTCTCATTGCTAGCTTTGCCATTAACTTAGGGGCCATGGTTTATGCCTCAATGGCAAACTTTGGCCTGGCCCAGGGGCGCTATTTATTCCCCAATGAAATACCAATTATGGCCATGCTGCTAGGTGGTCTTTATCTGCTACCCACTGCATGGAGAAACAAAGCCGCAGCCATATTCGTTGCTTTCAACACCGGGGCCTGCATTTATCAGTTCTTCAAGCTATACAGCCTGCCTGGCTATGCGTTTAATTTCGTTAGAACTTATGTGCAGTGATTGATAATTGTCGAATTCAGCAAAAGGCTATCTAATCCCGCCGCTGATTGCCGGCGGACCAAAATCACCGATAAGAGGTTTAAGTGTTGATAGGTATATTGCCAACCCGCACACTAGCCCCACACCCACCACCATGAAAGGAAAGAGTGTTCGCTCGTGAGTTAGAAGGTAAAGTCTGAAATTATCGCGCATAGATGGTTCACCAACGACTCTAAAGAAAACAAGCAATATCTCTACTAGAGAGTCTATCTTGCCGCCCTTCTTCACTATCATACAGTTCAGCGTTTAATCTAGGGCTGAAACGCCCAAGACCGCCCGCATACGGCAGTATGCAAAGCCTTATATAAAATGACCTTGACCTTTGCACTCTAAAATTCGACTAACTGGTGATTTGTCTCACAAGAAAGAGCGATCTCAAAACCCACCTATTCTGCGTCAGCAGCAGAAAGCTCAAGCTTCACCACCCTGCCAGCCTCGATATCCGCTATGCCACGCAGAACAGAAGCAATCGGTTCAGGGTTCTCGCAAATCCATGCCTCATGAAAGGGCACAGACTTAACCGGGAGCAGAAGGATTTGACCTAGCTCATTTCGGAATGCCCTATAGCGAATGCCCGGCTCATCTGCTGGAATGATAGCGCCAAGAGCCACACGCATCAGTTCATCCGGCTCAAGCTCCTGACCAATAGGCTTAAAATTGCCTTCCTTGATGATGTCCATAGATAGCACCCTCCGTTTGACATCATAGCGCAAAGCCTAACCTGGAGAACCGTCTTCTCTAACTGGCCGATACGCCCACATAAAGATATTTGGCCTAAACTCTATCAGGCAATCACAACCGTGCACCATTAGCGATGGCACAGAAACACTTCATTCGTGCACATAAGCCCAGTTTTTAATTGGCTCTACGGAGCCGCCATAATCGTGTTCTGGATATTTTTCAGTTGGCAAATAGTAGAAGACATCCCAGTTCAACATACCAATCGAGCAGGGCACGCTGAGCTCCCAGGTAGCAGCTAGGTGGTCTGGCCCGGCTTCTGCAGTTGATACTTTGTATTCGTAGTCCGGGTATGCACCCATACCGGTGCGGGGAACTTCTTTGAGGTAGGCCGGCACCAGCTCATCTAACTTAACCGGTGGTTTACCATGCTCCTTTTCAAAGCGCGAAATTGCAGCAATGAGAGGCCTAGAACGTTCAGCTAATGCTTCGAACTGTTTTGTTCTTATGACATGACTGGATAGCATTCCGCAGGAAAGAAATACCATAGCAGCTACGCTAATCAAAAGTGCTCGGAGTGCTGTGCTGCGAACACTCTTGAACAAAAGCGCGAATAAGGCGCCGAGAAAAGTGACCACGCAAAATAAAAAAAGCAGACCGGTGCCCATGAGCAGAGACTGGTTGATCACAAACGAGAGGCGTCGATCAACAGGTAGGCCTATAAGAAGCTCACTAGAAATAGGAAGCAGGCAGAGAAGCACGGAACCAGCCACAAGTAGTGTCAATCCAGCTCGGCTAAATAATGGCTTTCTGACTGTAAGTGACTCTGGCATTTAAGGCCTCACTATAATCTGATTAATATCATTGTACGAGATATTTCAGGCGGATACGATATCACCCAAAACTCAAGACACCAACTTAAATGTCGAAATACCATTGTTCTTAGTCACTTGAATCTGCACGGGGAACATCTCACGCACATCAGCAATGTGAGTAATCACAAGCACCCGAGAAAAGTCAGCCTGAATCAAACGAATAGCCTTCACTAGCCGCTCGCGGCTGCCATCATCTTGCGAGCCAAAGCCTTCATCAATGATTAGAGTTTCTAGTTTTGCCCCAGCTCTTCGAGCGAGCAAGCGCGACAAAGCAATTCGCAAAGCGAAGTTGACTTTGAAAGCTTCGCCACCAGAATAAAGCTCATAACTGCGCGTACCAACTTCATCACCAATGACTAAATCAAGAGTCTCAGCCATAGTGCCAGACTTGGTTTTAGTCTGTGTAATCAAAGCAATATGCATTTTATTGTCAGTCAAGCGACTCAATATGCGATTAGCTTCATTTTCAATTTCAGGAATGGCATTCTCGATAATGACTGCCTGAATGCCCTTCTTACCAAATACTTCAACTAAATAAGCGTAGTCATCCATCTCTTCTCGCAAAAGAGTCATCTCTTGCAGCCGTGCAGCCAAGCGCGTCAGTTCGTCAGAAAGAGCATGACTGCGCGATGAAAGCACTGCCACTTTGCGCCCCGACTCTTCTTTGAAGCCGCGTACTTCATCTAGAGAGGGTTTGAGCCCAGCTAGTGTTTTCTCGACCAAATCTAAGTCTTTTAGCTGACCCTTCAGTTGCACCTGCTCGCTATCAACTTTGGCAATTTGAGCTTGCTTAGTCAAATATTCGCCCTGTAAGACCTCTAGCTGCTCATCCAAGGCTGGCAATTCAGCCATAGCACGACTGAGGTCACGGGATTTTTCAGTGGCAACAAATAGCTCCGACAGCCTCTGTTTAAGGCGAGCGTGTTCATTGCGATCATAAGAAAATGTAGTGAGTTTCTGCAGCACTTCTTTTAATTCAAGGCGAATAGCCTGACCGTATAATTCGCCACTCAACTCTGAAGCAATCTCTTCGATTGCTTTCTTCAGCTCAGGAATCTTGGCATTTACTTTGGCTAGCTCTTCGGTATCTTTGGCGAGCTGCTGGTGCTTGCCTTCAATATGCCTCTTCAAGCGAATTTGCGATTGCAGTGAGACATAGACAGCGGGGTCAAACTCTAACTTGTGCAATTCAGCTTTGACGGCCACTAAGCTCTCGCGCTCAACTTGAGCAAAGTTATTTTGCGCTAGCTTTTCAGCTAGCTGTGCTTCAGCCAAATTGAGTTTTTGCTCACTATCGCTGGCTCGAAGCAAGGCCTGTTGCCGTTCGTTATATTGACCGATGCGCTTATCTAAGTCTTTGCGACCTTCAAGCTCTTTGCGCATTTCAACATAGCGCACTCTCAACTCAGCTCTTTGATCGTTCAACTTCTCTTTTTGCACATCCAGTTGATTGATCTCCTGATCCATCTCTTCGTTGTGCTTCAAATAGCGCTCTATTACTGCCGCTCTATCAACAATTGGTGCCGAACAGAGAGGGCAAATAGATGAGTGTTCGTGCTCTTTTAGCTCTTTGATTTTCTCTAGGTTTTCTCTTTGGCGGCCTCTAATTTCTTCAGCCTTAATGGCCAGGCTCTCCAGATCAGACTTAATAGCGATGCCAGTTTTTTCCACCAGTTCAAACTCAGCTTCTAAGCGCTCAAGGCGCTCTTTGAGCTGATCCAACTCAGCCCCTTCGGCCACCAGGCTGGCCTGCGATTGAGTCAGGGCAGCTAGCTCTTTAATAGCGCCCTGCTTTTGGCCAAGCTCTGCTTCTAAGCGAATTTTTGCTTCTTGGATTGTCGAAGTAAGCTCGCTGACACGGTTGGCTAGCTGAGTATGAGCTTCTTGTTTTTGCGACAAGACTGCTTCACTTTCAAGCAACTGGCGAAATTCTAGATATTGCGACTTAATTTTTTCACTGTCTTCAGTGTCACGCAGCAAGCGCTCGCGGCTTTTCACTAGCTCACGATTCTCCACTTCTAGACCTTCCAATTTAACTTCTAAGCGACTGCGCAGAGTAGCTAATTGACCTGTAAGTTCCAGTTTTTTATCGCTGAGATCTTGCACTTCAAGAAAGACACTGTCTAACTTTTCTACAGCCGCTCTTACCTGATTGAACTCTGTCAGTTGAGCTTCGATATCTGAACTTTCACCAATTAATTCGCCCAGCGATTTTTTCTTTTGTTCAATCGAAAGTTTTTGATCGTCAATGCGCTTCAAGGCATGATTAAGCTCTACAAGCTGCTTCTCGTTAGAAGATATAGTCACTTCAGTGAGCTTGAACTGCTGCAATTGAGCAGTGACTTCTTCAACTTGCTGTTCTATGTCGCGGGCGACAAGAACTAGATCGTCATATTCAATTTGAGATGCACAAAGCTCAGTATGCACCTGGGCAAACTCAGCTTCTACTTGCCTTGCCCCCGCCAGACTTCCTTCCAAAAATTCAATTTGCGCTTTGACACCGCGCAGTCTTTCGCGGGCTTCTTCTTGCAGGCGGTCGAAGTAAGAAAGGCCAAGAATTTCAGCCAATACCTGCTTGCGCTCAGACGGCAGACGGGTAGTAAATTCTTCGGCTCTGCCCTGTTTCAGATAAGCACTGTTGATAAAAGTATCGTAGTCCATGCGCAAAAGATCGCATATGTGTTTGCCAGTCTCTTTCATACTGGCGGCTGTCAAACTATTCCAACGCAAATCACCAGACTGGTCAGCTATTTGAAATTCAAGAGTGCCTTTAGAAGTGCCCTTGCCGCCAGCCTTACCCACTTGTTTCTGGCGAGAGCGGCGCACCCGATAAAGCTGGCCTTCATGGCTGAAAACTATTTCTACCCACATCTCTTTCTCGCCCAGACGAACTAGCTCGTCTGAGCTTCCCCTGGCCTCTTCCCAGATGGCCCAGGTGACAGCATCGAGAATGGCAGACTTACCAGCTCCATTTAGACCAGTCAAGCAAGCCACAGCAATGCCATTGAGGTCAAGAGTTGAGTCGGCATAACTCATAAAATTATGGAGGTGAACAGAGTTGAGAATCATCGCACTCTTACTGGCAGAGCTCTAAGCTTATCAGCCCAGAGCTGAAAAGCGGCTAAGACTGGTAGATATAGTTCTATACTTACGACTGTTTGTGGCTATGAATGAACCATTGAGCAAAAACTTAGAGTCTTTTAGTCGAGACTTTGCCGTAGCGTGCTTCAGCGCCTTCAGTTGTAGCTTAGTTTCGCTTAGCCTTGAGCTGGTGCTGGCAAAGATAGCCCTGGTAAGCCTTGGCAGCACGGCAATGGCCTCGACCATAACCATTACTATTTATCTATTTGGTCTCACTTTCGGCGCCTTATGGGCACAGAATTGCCAGCACCGGGGCAGTTTATTGAAAGCTGCAGCCACGATGCTTGTAGCAGCGCCTATGCTTTTCATTGCCCTGATGGGCTTTCTTAACAGCAATACTTTGTCAAGTCATCTGGTTTTGCTGCTTTTGACTTTAGCTCTGCTCTTACCGTCAACCAGCTCGGCGGCGCTAGTAAGCCTATTAGCAACTCGACAAAAGACCCAATTGAGCAATTACGTCTATCTGGCAGCCAACCTGGGGGCATTCGCTGGGGCTCTAGCAACGGGCTTCTTTATATTGCCTACTTTGGGCCTGAGCGGCAGCCTCCTGACCCTGGCCATACTCATGGCCCCAACCGCCATCTTCAGCTGGCTGTCGCAAGACAAAGCAAAAGACCAAATAGAAGATCAAACAGCCGATCAGGTAGACGACTCTTCTTTGCTGTTAACGGCCCCAAGCAAATCAGCCTATCTAATTCTTTTCGCCACCGCTCTTGTAATGACTGTCCTTGAATGTGCCTGGCTGCGGCTGTCGTCACTTTTGTTAGGTTCGGCCAGTCTAACCTTTGCCGGCACACTAGCCGCCATCATCGCCGGGCTGGCCATCGGCAACTTTGCGGCCATAAAGCTGAGCAAAAACAAAAGTGATTTAAAAATATTGCCTGCTGCGGCCCTAACGTTGACCACTCTGGCCTGCTTACTATCGCTCAAATCAATTGCTGCCCTGCCCATAATATTTCAAAACCTGCGCATTTTCTTTCAACTTGGTCAATTCGAAAATAGCAATTTTCTCGCCCTGCCGCAGCTTCTAGCCACCGCCGTCTTGGTCGTACCCACATGTGTTGGCCTCGGTCTAATTTATCCGATCTATACAAGCGGCTTAAGCGGCCCAGCATGGCGCCGGGCCTATACAATTTCTGCGGCTGGTGCCATCGCTGGGCCAGCATTATTTCTAGTGATTCTGCCTCTTTGTTCTTTAGTAGTTGTAGTAAAACTCTGCATAGCTATATTGGCGCTATTTACTATTACCGAAGCCTTGTCGGTGAGAAAACGCTTCAAAGCTCTTTCTCTAGCCTGCTCATTTGGCGCCATTTTCGCCCTTGCCCTGATCACAATTAGCCCTGGGATAAAAAGCAGCACAAGGACAGCAGGCCTGGCATATCTGCCCGCAACCAAGGCTGCTCTAGAGCAAATAAAGAACGAACAGAAGTATCTTGATTTCAGATTTTATCGAGATGGTATGAACAGTACAATCTCAGTTGAAGAAAGTAAGTTAGCCAATATTCGCATACTAAAAAGCGACGGCAAGGTCGAAGCGACTATTCCCATTGCTAAATCTGAGGCAGCCAGCGGCTCAGACCTGGCGACACAGACAATGCTATGCCTGCTACCAACCCTCATGCACGGTGGCAGCGATCTACGCTGCCTCATTATTGGCCTGGGCAGCGGCACCACCAGCAGTACCGCAAGCGAAAAAGAACAGATTAGGACAATTGATGTTGTCGAAATAGAGCCTGCTGTTGTCGAAGCAGCCAAGTATTTTCAAAGTCAATTACCAGCGAAACTAAATATTATTCAAAGCGATGCCAGAGCCCATCTAAAGAGTGCCGGAGCCTATGACCTGATCATTTCTCAGCCGTCAGAACCCTGGGTGGCTGGCAGTTCGGCTCTCTTTACAGTCGAGTTCTTTCGCCTCATGCGGCAGAAGCTCACTCAAGAGGGCCTGGCAACACAATGGCTGCAACTTTATGGCTTTAGCAACCGAGAATTTCTTTGCGCCTTGAAAACGTTTACTACGGTATTTCCTGACACTCTAATTTTTCACCAAAAAGGTGCCGGTGAAATACTTTTAGTCGGTGCCAACAGCCCTAAGAGTCTGGCACAAATTGACAGCAGTGCCTATAAGAAAGCTTTTCTCAGTGACAGCGGCCGTGCGGCAATGGCTAGAGCTGGTATCGACAGCTGGGAGACATTCAGAAATGACCATCTCTTTGTACTCAGCAAAGAAAAACCTTTGTCTGAAAGTTTACCCGCAAATCTCACTGGCATTAGCATCAACTCTGACGACAATTTGTTGCTTGAATATTCTAGCGGCCGCTATCTTGCCAACAAAGAAGGAGCAAGCGAAAAACAATTGGCTGCCAACCTGGCAATTCTTGAGAACAAGAAAAATAATGCAACAATCGCATCATTTTCGCCAGATAATTTGCCGAGCCCAGTAGCCCTTGACCAGGCACTAGCGCTGGACCCATCAGCCTATCTATTGCTCAACTTAAAGGGCAAAAGACTGCTACAAGAAAACCAGGCTGAGCTTGCCCTTCACTACCTAAATCGCTCAAAATCACTCAACCCTTCAATTGAAGAAACTAGAGAACTTCTTGCGTTGGCTTTGACATACTTGGGTAAAGTAGAAGAAGGACTCCAGGAAACCCAGGCAGCCCATCTAATAAATAACAAAAGCCCCATGCCCTATTTGATTGCCGCGTGCATATATCAAATTGAAGGTAACGGCGCGGAAGCTCGTTTAAACTTGAACAAAGCTAAACAAAACTGTCCAGAAAATGAGATACTAAACCAAATCGCAGCTTTGCAGTTCAATGCTACAGGAACCCTGAAGTCACTCCTGATTAGGCTTTCGCTAGCACTTTAGAACATTTAAAATTGAGTAGCCACTCACTTTTAAAGTGGTCCGGCCAAAGCCCTTGAATAGGTGCACAATGTCATTCAGACTTCTACTGATAGAAGACAGCCCGACACAACTAATAACCATATCTAAGACTCTTGAAGCCGAGGGATATACAGTTATAGAGGCTCGCAATGGAGCTGAGGGTCTAGCTCGCGCTTACAACGAGTTACCCGACTTAATCATTTCAGACGTAGTCATGACCGGTATCAACGGTTATCAGCTATGTCGCTTGGTTAAGAGTGATCCAGATCTTGCAGCCACTCCGGTTATTCTACTGACAAAACTAGACGGCTCAGTCGATAGATTTTGGGGCTTTAAGTCCGGAGCAGATCGCTATATTCCCAAAGAGCCTGGTTTCACAAGCTTGATCAAAGCCACCCAGGAGATGCTAGAAGAGGCCACGCTCAAGCCGCGCTTACGACTTATTGGGGAGCCTTCCAAAACTCTTTCGGCAGAAGACGTCAACAACCGCCTTAACCAACTGCTAGAACGTCTGCTTTTTGAAGCCACCATCGTCGACGAAGTGCGCCGCATTGCCGAAGACGAACTTGATGTCGATGCCGTAACGCAAAAACTCTTCAATCTATTGTCGTCCATTCTCAACTACCAGGCCCTCGGACTGGTACTGAACCAGGGTACTGGGTCTGTACTACGCGTCGACGCCGGGCCAAATTTAGATGAAGCCGCCTTACGTGGATATGTCACTAAATTGGCTCTGCAGTTGGGCCTACCGCCTCTGCGTGATGAAGTGGCCAAAGGGCACTACCTACCAGACAATGCCCTAACGCAGCCTATCGACATCAAAGGCCAAAGATTAGGGCTACTTGTTGTCGTCCCTTATCCACAACAGATATTCAAACCAGGCGATCAGAAAGTTGTTCGATTAATTGGCGAACAGTTATCGGTAGTTCTGCGACTACTAGAATTGAACGGGCAATCGCGACCCAAGAACACTGCAATCAAACAGAACTAATTTTACTTGGACTTGCGACGCTTTGAGCGACGATCGCCATCCGGCGGCAGCTTGTCATCGCCGAGGTTAGATTTTGTTGTGAATGGCTTATCGTTAGCAAAAGAAGTCTTGAGCTGACGCCGTTCTTTAATGGGGCCGCCTGGCATTGTCTTTGTTTTCCCTTCACCAGCCTCAGGCTCAGGCTCATCTTCTAAGAGCAATGAGGCCAGCGCCGAAGCAGGAACAGAAACAATCTGCCAGCTACTGCCGCTACCTTTTTGTTCGTCAGCCGGCACAGGTTGGCTTGCAGGCTGGCTTGCATTTTGTTCAGAACTTGGCACAGCATTTGATTCTAAGGTGGCAGTCATTTCTTCTTGCTCACCAATATCTAAAGCTTCATCAGCTGCAGCGTTAAGAGCAGCAAACTCTTCTTCCACCTGAGAGAGGTCTTCGTCGTGCTCCAAGCTAGGTGGTGCGAAATCGTCTTGAGCACTGAACCTTTGAACCGTATTAGCTGCGCTAGACTCATCGGCAGCACTAGAAGTACTTGAAGTACTTGAAGTACTTGAAGTACTTGAAGTACTTGAAGTACTAGGCACTATATCTAGTGGCAAGTCGCGAGCAGCATTGGCACTATTATCAGCCCATATACTAGCAAAGGGTGATTGCTCTGGCATCTCTTCTTGAACCGGAGAGTATGACGGTTCAAGTTCGGCCATGAGATCGGTCAGCGATTTTTTCTTCGATGCCTCGGGTCGAGCAGATGGAGAGGGAGTCGAGGGCTCAGAAGAAGCAGGAGAAGAAGTCGATGAAGGCGGCAGCTCAGAAGTATCAGCGCGGGAATCCGAGGTATCGTAAAGTGATGCCAGGGATGGTGCCAAATTTAACTGAGCTGGCATCGTTACAGCATCTAAATCGGGGCTGGTATCCACAAGAGAAGAGTTGAGATTTTCACTCTCTGCCGGACTATCCCAATCAAGTTGATCTTTCCACGATGGCACAGCGTTGCCAATATTGAGGGCCGGCGATGAGGAGGCTGTTGGGGCGGGCGCGGGAGCGGGAGAAGAAGAAGAAGAAGAAGAAGAAGAAGAAACGTGAGAAGGCGAGCTGTTCAGTAGCTCGCGTGCACGAGCCGGTGAAGATGTAGGCGCGGGTGCAGGTGCAGAGGAAAGTTCCTCAGCCTGGGTGAAAACTTCGCCAGCGCTAGCACTAACGTTTTCACTAGCCAACTCATTTTCAGTTTCAGACTCATCATCACTAGCATTGAGCGCTTCAGCCACTTCAGCGGCACTATCTTCCAACGAGACAGTTGCCACAACCACAGGCAAACGCGGCAATGTATCATCCATCTGACTGCGATAGGCCTCTTGCAATTGCACCGTGGTCAAATAGCGACTGGCGACCAAAATATCGCCAAACTCTTTGCCACTCTTAGCTCTCTCAAGCATAGACTCTTGAAACTGAGCAGCCGTTATGCCACCAGTTTTTAGCAGCTGCTGTCCCAGCAATACACAACTCAGATCATCTTCTTCGATAAAACCTTGCTTCACAAGGAAAGCTCCAAACATCAATTCAGGCATAGCCTTGTGCATGTCTGCGGCGATTTCTAATTCAGTTGTCTCGAGCAGACCGGCACAGAGCAAAAGCTCGCCAATTCGCAGCTGGGGGCGACTAGCGACACTAGCTTTACCCTCACCGCCTTCTTCAGAGGTTCCCCTCAGACCCATGCGACGGAAGTCATAGTCGGTGCGAGTAACGGGATCGCACAAAATATCGTGGGCGATCCAAAGACTCTGCAAGCTATTGAGTAAGTCTTTGCGAGCCTGGCCAACCAAGGTGCCAGAAGCGTGTTGCCGCAAAAGCGGTCTCACCTTGCGCAAAAAGCTCTTGTGAATACTGCCGAAATCTGCCATTTGACTGACTTGCAAGCGCAGGTAAAAATCAAGAATCGCGGCTGCACCAGTGGCTGGCGCTGAGGCCGTGAAACTAGGAACAGGTATTAAGGCGAAGCTAGGCACTGTAACGAGCGGAAGGAGCGGAGCTGTTGAATGGGCCGCCGCTGATTCGGCGGCAGGAGCGGCAGAAGCTGCTGGCGGCGCTTCGGGTGCGGCTGAAGGCTGAGGTTCAGACTCAGCTATAGGCTCAACTACAGTTCGGTCTGTAAGCGCATTGCTGGCTAGAACTGCAGCCTCAGAATCGGCTCCTGACGCGTCTGAGGCTTCAACCTCAGCCGGTGCATCAGCCAATGCTTCAGATGATGCTTCAACTGATGCTTCAACTGGCAATTCAGCCACAGCCTCGGCCGTTGCCTCTGGCTGCTGCGAAATTATCGGACTCTCAGCAGGAGCACCCCAATCGATATCGGGCATTGGCCTGCGAGGTTCTTTCTCAAGCATCAACTCTGGCGGTAAACTAATTGGCTCTTCCCAGCCCATTTCTTGCGAAGTTTTGAGCAAAATGAAGATCTGCTGATGGGCGTGACTAGACCCGGCCGTATCACCACGCTCTAAGCTCTGACGCAAGGCTGCTGCCAGCACACGCGTCTCAAGCTCAATCCGTTCACGTGACGTGTCCGGCTCTGGCTGATTAGGATAAGCGTTACCTGAGGTCATTTACTAAGTGTTGGCAACTTGCATTAGGTGTAATCTACCCTGATACCCAAAATAGAGATAACGAAAAACAGAAATGGCTGTGATCTCTAAATAGTAATAATAATCTTCCCAGTAGTATTTAGGTATTCACCTGTTTTTTTCTCTTGATAAGGAGTTATAGAAGTTAATGACCGCCGAAAATCAAACAGGTAAAAGCTCCGAATACCAAATTAAAACCCCTAACCAGACGGATGACAAATCGATGTCAAACGCTGATTTTGAGCCGCTACTCAAGCTTTTAAGAGTTCATCCTGCCCTCGACGGCCTTCAGCT